>JAESGE010000006.1_pt1 | contig 744269 bp, 693 predicted proteins | sample 9269601 | NCBI WGS metagenome assembly JAESGE01 (sample SAMN14515569, study PRJNA621662) | algae metagenome | isolation source: Tolypothrix brevis GSE-NOS-MK-07-07A and co-occurring heterotrophs from wet... | place: USA: Grand Staircase Escalante National Monument, Utah | collected 2006-04-16
GCTTCCTCCTCTGCGATGGTTGCAGGGAGGAGCGTAAAACTATGCCGAGCCGATCACCGCAAAGTTACGGGAAAGCGCGGGTGCCCCGCGCCCGCTCGGCATAGTTGCGCGCTCGGCATAATCGAAGTTATGCCGAGTTCGGCATAACGGCGAGTAGCGGGCCTTTACATAAGCTTCCTTAAGCTTCTCGAAGCGCTTTCGATCTTCCTTTAGTTCGCGGGGCCAGGCGTCGACAAGCCGCATGTCGATGCGCTCCGCCTGCGTCCGAAGGAAGCCAAGATTGTGAACATGCGGCGTGTAAAAGGTGCAGACCAGAAGCACGGTATGATAAAGGCGCTCGGCAGATTGATGAAGGTCAAAGGCTGCCTTCTTCAGATCTCCATCATCGACAGCATGCTTATAGCCGCGAAGGAAGCTTTGCGCGCTGGGGAGCCACTCCTCAAAATACTCGCGCGCCATGTCTAACGCCTGCTGCGGCGTCTTCGGCTTCGGCTTGTGCAATTCCGTGTCGTCAAACTCGTAAAGCGCGATGCCGTCTTTCGCGACGTCCATAAAGAAGTAGCGTCCGTGCGCGAGGCCGTCGTTCACCTCCTGCATGGTGTGGACAATCAAATTTACCGGGGTGCGTAGCGTCTTGTCGATCGCGAGCTCACGGTTCAGCCGATCCTCGACTTTCAGCCAATAATCTACCTTGTCGGTCAGCCGCTTATCGCTGACGATGATCAGCAGATCAAAGTCGGAGCGATAGCCTTTGGCTGTATGCGGCTCATCGACCCAGCCGCCGCGCGCATAGCTGCCGTAAAGGATCAGCTTTTCGATGCGTCCTTTCTTCTTCCAGTTCATTGTCGCGAGCGCGATGCTGTCGGCAAATTCTTCGAAGATGATTTGCTTCACGCGCTCGAGTTCGCGCTGCTTGTTGGCTGGGAGATGATCGAGATCGGTGCGCATTGTTTTCACCCTGTAATTCCAGCGGCCGGATGGCAAGTGCCATCCGGCCAAAGGCGCGTCATCACACGAACTTCCACCACCATGCGTCTTTTTCGCGCATCGCTTGCATGAGCACGCGCAGGCTACCGGCAAATTGCCACTCGACTTCGGCGACAGAGATATCGAAGCGCTCGGCAATCTCGGAGTAGCTCTGATCGTCGACGCGGATTGCGAGGAATACCTTGCGCTCCATCTCGTCCATCCGGTCGACGGCGCGCTCGGCGCGGCGAAGGCGAAGCCGATCTTCGCGGGATAGCCGGGCGCTCATTGCTCCGCTCCAGCAAAGGCAAGGAGATAATCGGCTGCCCGGCTCGCTTGGCTGGCCGCACGAAAGATCGCTTTCTCATCACCACGCAGCACCGAGAGCCATGACGCGATATAATCGGAATGCCGAACCGTCGGCGCGATGCCGAGCGATGCGCAGGTGAATGCTGCTGCCATCTCGGCGACAAGCTCTTCCTTGGCGTAAGGCTCCGATCCAAACCCGCCCTTTTGATCGCGGTCAAGCCTGCTGCCATGTCCAGTCCAGTGACCAAGCTCGTGCAACGCTGTCCGGTACCAATTGATCGGTTCATGAAAGGCAGCCTGCGGCGGCACCTGCACAAAGTCATGGGTCGGGCTGTAAAAGGCTTCGCCGCCGCCGATCTGAACCCGCGCGCCGCTCGCCCCAATGAGAGTGTCGGCCTCGCCGATGGCGAGCACCGGGTTGGGGCTGACGATCGGGGCGGGATAATACTCGGGCAAACCTTCGCATTGATCGACATTGAACACGACAAAGCGCTTGAGGAAGGCGACCTGCCGCGCTTCGCGATCCTCACCGCGCGCTGCTTCGGCCTCATTCTTCGGTGTAAACCGATCGGCGTAGCAAATGACGGTACCCTTCTCGCCGCGCATGACAGTGCCGCCAGCCGCTTCCGCCTGCCGGTAGGTCAGCCAACGCTGCGAGGTATAGCCTCGATGAACGCCCTCCGCCCATAGGATCAGTATGTTTATGCCGCTATATTTGCGGGCCGTTCCGCCATTCTGCGGCATGGTGCAGCCGCACGCGGCGCCATCCCAAGGCTGCACCCAAGGCAGTCGCCCTTCTTCCAGCTCCGCGATGATCCGGTTCGTGACCTCGCTATAAAGGCTGGCTCGCTCGATCCTCTCTGCACGCATGTCCCTTCTCCTTCCAACTACCGCACCCGGCCCGGAAAGGGGGCGGGGTGGGCGGCAGGAAGGAGCCGGCAGACCCGCGTCATCGGGCGGGCTGCATCCGCAGGACCGAAACGAAGAGAAGGACCCGCGGGACGCGGGTTGCAGCCCGGCCGGGCGGGGCTAGAGGCGAGTGACGCCCACCCCGCTCCCGCTGCGTCGGGTATCAACGCCGCCGCACCGCGGCGACCGCATGCGCGCCAGCGGCGCCAACCCATCGAATTGGACAGCTTCCGCGCCGATCTAGGCGCGTCATTCACCAGCGCGGCCGTCCCCGACGGCCTCATTTTCCAAATCGGGATCCGCGCGAGACGATTTGAGACGATTTATCTTGGGTGCGCCAGAGGGCGTCAGAGGGCGGTGGAGGGCTGCTGAGTGCGGTGGCGTACAGTTACGACAAGTGGCCGATTTCGAAGGGCTTGAAGTCACGCGTCGGCCTCCCCTTTTCCGTTTCGCGTCGACGCAAATATCTTCAAGAAACGGAGTATCGGATCATGGCATCTCAATCCCCATATCGTCTCCTGCGCCTGCAGGAAGTGATCGAACTGACCAGCCTCAGCCGCGCCACCATCTATCGAAAAATCGCCGACGGAACCTTCCCACCGCAACACCAGGCATCGACCAGGCGGTGCGGGTGGCGCGCCGGTGTCATCGACATATGGCTCCGAAATCCGATGAGCTTTTCCATCGGCGATATCCCAAGCGACCTCGCCTGACGGAACCAGCACGCCAAAGCCCCGCGCCGCTGATGCGGCGCGGGGTGGAAGCCAGTCTTAGTCGGCGGGGTTCCAGATGAGGGCGTAGCCTTCCTTGCCGTCTTCGCCCGCGGCGCGGCCGAGGTTGGCATAGAGGCGGCGTGGTCCGAACTCAGGAGCGGCGAGGCTCAGCGAAACATATTTCTCGCCAGATGCCTGTCCGATGCGGACCCAGCCGGCGCCGATTTCGACGCCCTCGCAATATACCCGATAGTCGGGCTGGACGTCTCCGCTCTTGCCTCGGTTGGTCTTAATCTCGATCGCCGCACGGATCGAGAGAGTCTTCAGCTGGCCCACGAAACCCGTTTCGATGGTGCCGTTCACAAAGCCGATTGCTGCCATTGGTCGTCTCCTTCAATGTACCGCGGGACCATCCCTGCGGCATGGGCGGACCAGAGACCGGCGTATGAGGCGCCGCGCGAACCCCGTGTGGGCCGCAGCGCAGCGGAGGAGTGCGGCGGCGCGATTATTTGAACGCGCAGCGGCCGCGAGGAGACTGCGCAGCAGTCGGGGAAATAATCGCGCCGACGCGCTTTCGCGGGTCGCCGCGCCGGTTCAGGTCCAATCGCCCGTCGCCGTGATGGTCCCGCAAAACAGTGGGAGCGTGCCCGCGCTACCGGTGGAAACACCAACAGCGATACTAGAGTGAGAAAAGCGATCTTCCACGCCTTCGCTGCTGCAAAGGCAATTGCCCAGTACGAGATGGCAATCCTCGATCGCCTCGGGTCATCCGCGTCGTAGGAAATCATGCCGGATACATGCGATTTGACAATCTCGTACAATTCTGTCGCCAGGACCGACATTTCGGGCTCCGACTTCCGTCCGAGCTTGGCGATTAGCGACCCCGGCAAGTCAGGGCGGTGGGGCGAAGGATGCATCATCCTCTTATCGGCGACGCGAAGGAAATTTCGCGTCGCCTCTTTCTTTGCCCGAGCACGACGGCGCCGCTCGCAGCGACGAGGCCTCCCAGCGATGAAACTGCGGACCGGGCGAATTGCTTGATCTCGGTCAAGATTGCTGCGCCCCGCTTCGCGGGGTCGGAACGTCAGGCGATTGCCTCTGTTGAGCTTGGACATGGACCAAGGAGAGTCAGCATGGATTTCTGCATTCTCGATGCCGACGCGACGTTGATCGCGCTGTGCGCATGACACGCACCTTCATCGGCGGCTCGAATATGCGAGCTTATCAGGGCTTGGTTGCCGACAAGCGCGTCGAGACCGAAAAAGGCCGGATCTTAACGTCGGCCGCGCTCATTGCTGTTTCCGCCGGAGTAAATTTCCCCCGCTCCGCGCGCGGGACGACGGAACGGTGAGCGCGTCAAACCGCCTCGTCGCGAAAGCGGCCTTTGCCACCCTGCCGACCAGCGGGGAGACTCCGGTGGCCGAGCGGATCGCGGCTTATCTGGCCGGAGGCAGGCCGAAACGAGCCGATGTCCAGCGCGCGGCCGACATTCTCGTACTGATCCAGGAGCCGGACGCGGCGATGGTCGCGGCAGGCGACGCATCGGTGTGGCGGCGCATGATCGATGCCGCTCTTGTCACTCGCTGGAAAGCTGAAGGCGCCATGACGGGGCCGCTCGAAACGGAGCCCGCCGCCGACGATCGGTGAACCAGACGCCTTGTAGTCATTCAGGAAATCTTCTGAATCTGCGGCTCGATGCGGAGCGTCACGATATCGATGCCGCGCGGCTGCGTCGCGGCAAAGAGGATTGCATCGGCAACCGCTTCGGGCGGCAGCAGCTTGTGCTCGCGCTGGAGCCGCGCTCGATCTTCAGGCGTAAAGGGCTGCATCGCCGAGGCGATGGCGCCGGGCTCAATCAGCGTCACGCGGATATGGTCGTGCATCAGTTCCTTTCTTAGCGTCTCGGCAAAGGAGGCGACACCGCCCTTGGCGGCGTTATAGACACTCTCGCCGACGGCTTTGATATGAACACTGATCGAGCCCACGAGGATGACGGTGCCGCCCGATCCGCGCGCGCGCATGCGCTCGACCGACCTCTGCGTGCAGGCAACATAGCTGGCGAGATTGCTTTCGATCACATATCGCCAATCGGGTTCGGGCATCTCCATGAGCGGCCCCGAGCCGACGCCAGCGCACGCGACGAGAATATCGAGACGGCCGAGCTCGACATCGAGCGCCTCGAACAGATGGTCTATGCCGCTGCTCGCCGCGAGATCGGCCTCGACGAATGTCGCCTGACGCGGCAATCCAGCGGGATTGCTGCCGGGACGATCGGTGAGGAGGAGCTTCGCGCCTTCGGCCGCCATATGTTCGGCGACGTGGCGACCGACGGATCCCGCCGCCCCCGTGATCAGCACGCCCTGTCCCTGGAGCCGATGCTGCGCCTGAACCTGATCGTCGGACACCGATGTTTCTCCGCATAGCCTAGCCGGGTGCCATTTTGTCATCGATCGAACCCGGGTCACGGGCGAATTGCTTGATCTCGGTCAAGATTGCGGCGTTCCGGGTCGCGGTGGGGGAACGTCGGGCAATCGCCCCTGTTGAGCCTGAATATGATTAAGGAGAGACATCATGAAGTTTCGCATTTTCATCGCCGGCGCGTCGCTGATCGCGCTGGCCGGCGCGGCGCCATCCGCAACCGCGCAGACGGCTGCCCCCGGAGCTGGATCCACGTCGGACCGCGCGCAGGACCGTACGACCGACCCGCAAGACCTTCAGCCTGGGACTGATCAACATGGCGACCGCCATGGGCAGGCCGGACCGGATCAGGCCCAGACCGGGCCGCAGCCTAATCAACGGCCAAACTCTGCCGGCGCTCCGGCCAAGCCGACGCCCGAATATATCGCGGAAGCCGCGCGAGGCGACATGTACGAAATCCGCTCGAGCGAGCTTGCGGTCCGCAAGGCGCAATCGCCCGCCGTAAAGCAGTTCGCGCAGCAGATGATCCGCGACCACAATGATACGAGTGCGAAGCTCAAGAAAACCCTCGCCGACGCCCGCATTGCGGCGGCGCCGCCGTCACAGCTCGATGCGCGGCGGCAGGCAATGATCGACACGCTGAACGGCCAGTCGGGCGCCGCGTTCGACAAGGCCTATCTCGAGCAGCAAACCGCAGCGCATCAGGAAGCATTGGCGCTCCATAGCGGTTATGCGGCAAGCGGCGAAAACGCCGCTCTCAAGGCGCTGGCGACCGCGACCGAGCCGCGCATTCAGCATCATTATGACATGGTGAAACAGATTGCCTCGGGACGAGCCTCCCAGGCGGCGAAGTAAATTTGCAGGAGAGAACCGGTGAATAATCAAAACGGGCGATCGCCCCGTCAGAACGGCCCCGGTGAGCAGATCCAGCCACGTGAGGGCATAGCGCGGCAGGAAGCCGAACGAGAAGACGAGGAAAATGTCCACCTCGACAATCTGCGCGGCGGGGCCGACCCGACGGGAGGCCAGTCGAGCGAGGTACCGCGTGACAATGGGAAGAATAATCCCGGAGCGCAGGCAAGCCGGAACGGCGGCACCGACGAGCGCGACACCTCACCGCTGAGCACTCCGAGCGATGGGCGCGAAAGCGCGCGCCCGACCGAGGACGATCTTGCGAAGCAGGAAAGCGATCTGGAGGACGGCGATGAGTGACCGTACGCCGCGCGGCCCGCTCGGCGACGCGCGCCCCGAACATGCCGAGGGTGCACCGACCCCAGGCGGCCGTCCGCAGGAGGATGTGGAGGACCGCGAGAATGTCAGCACCGTGACCCCCGAGGACTATCCGCTCGACCAGCGGGCTTCGGCAGATACCGCCGGGCTCAAAGGCAGGCGTCGCGGCGGGGCGGGAAGCGGCGCAGGCGCTGCGCGGAAATAACCCGGCCAGGCGGCCCTGTTGCTCCTTCGGAAAAGAATGCCGTTCTGACCTAACTCCGAACAGGATTGCGCTTACGAAGCAGGGCCGCAGCCTTCTCGGGGGCGCAGACCAAGGACGCATCCTCTCTCTATGCGGTTTGCGCCATGTGTGCGCGACGATCGGGGCAATGGCTAAAAACGACCAAGGGCGGCCAACGGGGCACTGCGCGCTTCTTGGCGTCGAAGGGACAATAGCGATCTTGCCGCCGTCGCAGTCGTCGATGTCGGGCAGCGACCGTTTGCGGATATGCCCGGCATAGATCAGCGTTGCTGGCGATCCATAATCCGGAGATCGGAAAGGGCTTCTCAGCTTCCCTTTGCCGCCGCGGCATCGAGCCAGTCGACCACGCCGTCATAGATGATCGCCGCGCTTGTCGCTGCGTCGCCTTCCCCCCTCTCCTTCATTTGTCGCGCGCCTTCTACCAAGTCGCTGTCGTGGAAATCGTCGCGAATCGAGGCAAGGACAGCACGGGCGATTTCACGCCAGCCTTGTTTATCCCATACGCCCTTCGGGTTCGCGTTGATTTCGGGCAAAGCGTCATACTCTGCGTCGTCAAAGCCGTAGCTTCGGGCCGCCGCGCGCGCGGCGCGTTCCAGCGGGCTCATCGCTGTTTGAGTCCGATGATGTCTTCACCGGCAGGACATATCTCTCGAACCTCGTAGCGCATTGCCTGGCTCCGTCGCTCTCTGCTGCGAAACTATCGCCCGTATCGATCACTTCGCTTCGACCGATCTCGGCGCTGCGGGTACCGATACCGTGCGCCTTCACGACCCGCCTTCCCGCAATTCAAACTCATATTCGTCTGATTGTCGGATCGCCGCAACCAAAACCGGGCGTGAACCCTCTGCCTCACTCCGGCCAGGGCCCAATCACATGTCCCAGATCGTATGGCGGCGCGATTAAAGCGCCTTGATCGCCGAGAATGATCGCAAGCCGAAACGTCCCCAAATTGCGTGCCGGCCGCTGCTATTGTCTCCACTCGTCCCGTCGCAGCCGGATCATCTGCCGCTTGACTCGAAAAGCCGGAACGGAACAAAGAGGGAACGAAATGTCACCGCCGGGTCTTATGATGTCATGCGCCAATCCACCGTCCTTGCCGATCTTCGCGCGAAAATTGCGCAAATCGAAGGTGTTGCCGCACGTCATGCCGTTATCCCGTTCGAACTCGATGCCATCGACTCGCGGCTGCCGGGCGGCGGGCTGGCGGCCGGGGCACTCCATGAGGTCGCGGGCAGTCCCGAACTTGCAGACGACGCCAGCGCGACGATCTTCCTCGCGGGCATCCTCGCCCGGACTGAGGGCCCCGTTTTTTGGTGCCTTCGCTGGCGCGATCTCTTCGCCCCCGCCCTGCATCTTGCGGGCCTTCATCCCGGCCGGCTGATCCATGTCGAGGCGGGCAGCGATACCAATGTCCTGCTCGCCATGGAGGAATGCGTGCGACACGCCGGCATTGCGGGGGTTGTTGGCGAAGTCGCCAAATATACCGTTACCGCGTCGAAACGGCTCCAGCTCGCCGCCGAGACGTCCGGCGTTCCGGCCTTTCTTTTCCGCCGCGCGTCGAAAATCGGTCCGACGGTCGAGGGAAGCGCCGCGATGACGCGCTGGCGGATTATGGCGAGCCCGAGCGAGGATCTCGGCATCCCGAGCCTCGGTCGTCCGCGCTGGCGCGTCGATCTCGAACGGGTGCGCGGCGGCAACCCGCATCAATGGATATTGGAGGGGTGCGATGCGACGGGTCGTATCGCTCTTCCTGCCGCACTGGTCGACCGACCGGCTGCGCAGGAAGACCGGCAAGCCGCGGCCTGATGCCGCCTCGCCCGCGCGTCCGCTCGTCACGGCAATCCCCGACCATGGCCGGCGGATCGTCGCGGCGACGTGCAGGGAGGCGCGCGCGCTCGGCATATCACCCGGCATGACGATCACGAAAGCGAGGGCCTTCGCGCCCGGACTCGACGTCGTCGACGCCGATCCCGAGGCCGATCTAGAGGGACTGCGCCGCCTCGCGCTCTGGGCCGGCCGGCGCTATTCGCCAATGGTCGCGCCCGATCCGCCCGACGGCATCTGGCTGGACGTCACCGGCTGCTCGGCGCTGTTCGGCAGTGAGCGCGCGCTGCTGAAGGACCTCCATCGCCGCACCGCGGCGTTCGGTCTGTCGCTCCAGATCGCGGCCGCCGATACAGCGGGCTGCGCGCATGCGGCGGCTCGCTTCGTGCCTGCGGGACGGCCGGTGACCATCGAGCCGGGAGCGCATCGCAAGGCCCTGGCGCTGCTGCCGGTCGCGGCGCTGCGCCTGCCCGCCGCCGACATCGAGGGGCTGCGCAAGCTCGGTTTCGAGCGCATCGAGCAGCTGATTGGGGCGCCGCGCGGCCCGCTCGCGAAGCGTTTCGGACGCGAACTTCATCGCCGGCTCGATCAGGCGCTGGGAACGCTACCTGAGCCGATCGATCCGATATTCCCCGAGATGCTGCCGCGCGCGCGCCGCGGCTTTATGGAGCCGATCGCGACGGCCGAGGCCTTCGCGCAGGTTATCGGCGATCTCGCCGAAGATGTCGCGGGCCAGCTTGGCCGCGCCGGCAAGGGCGCGCGGCGTCTCGATTGCTACTTTCACCGGATCGACGGTCACACGCAGGCAATTCGCATCGGTACCGCGGCGCCCTCGCGTGAGGCCAGGCATCTTGCGAAGCTTCTCTCCGCGAAGATCGAGACCATCGAGCCCGGGCTCGGGATCGAGGCGATGACGCTCGTCGCCCCGTTGATCGAGGATCAGGGTGCCCGGCAGGGTGAAGGCCTTGCCAGTCTCGCGCGCCGCGGCCCCGATCTCGCGGCACTTGTGGATGCGCTCGCAAACCGCTTCGGCCAGCGCGGTCTACACCGCGCGGTGCCCCGCCCCGCCGCCATGCCCGAACGCTCGGTCGCCCTTGTCCCCGCGCTGGAGAGCGGCGAAGGCTCTGCCTGGGCGGATGACCTTCCCCGCCCCTCGCGCATGCTCGCGCGGCCCGAGCCGATCAATGTGATCGCGCTGCTTCCCGATGATGCACCGCGTATGTTCGTCTGGCGGCGCAGGCGCTACCGGGTAACGCAAGGCGACGGGCCCGAACGCCTTCATGGCGAATGGTGGCGCGATGGCGGCATCGAGGGCGAAACGCCGCTCAGCGTGCGCGACTATTATCAGGTCGAGACGACAAGCGGCGGGCGCTACTGGCTCTTTCGCCTCGGCGACGGCGTCCATGCCTCGACCGGCTCGATGCGCTGGTTCATCCACGGAGCCTTCGCTTGAAACCGCTGCCCGGCCGGCCCTGCACGCCCTTCAAACCATATCGAGTTATATCCGCTATCTCGTTGATAATATGCGATCACGATCGGTCCGAGGCATGAGCGCCGATGCCGCCTATGTCGAATTGCAGGTGACCACGCATTTCAGCTTCCTGCGCGGCGCCTCGTCGCCGGACGAGTTGTTCGCCGCGGCGGCGCTGCTCGGCCTGCCAGCGCTTGGCGTGGTCGACCGCCACAGCGTCGCCGGGATCGTGCGCGCCTGGGACGCCGAGAAAGCAACGGGCGTGCGCGCGATCGTCGGCACGCGGCTCGACCTTGCCGACGGTACCGCGCTTCTCGTCTATCCCACCGACAAGGCGGCCTATGGGCGCATGTGCCGGCTGCTCAGCGCCGGCAAGACGCGCGCCGGCAAGGGCGCGTGCCACCTCGACTGGGCCGATGTCGAGGAATGGAATGAGGGTCTGCTCGCGATATTGGTCCCCGATCGCGCGGACGCCGCGAGCGAAGCCGCGCTCGCGCGCACAAGGCGCATCTTTGGCAGCCGCGCCTATATGGCGCTTTCGATTCGCCGCCGTCCGCGCGACGCGATGCGGCTGCGCGATCTCGCATCGCTCGCCGCCAAGGCATGCGTGCCGACGCTCGCGACGAACGATGTGCTTTATCACGCCCCCGAGCGGCGGCTGCTTCAGGATGTCGTCACCTGCATCCGCGAGAAATGCACGATCGACGCGCTCGGCGACCGGCGCGAGCGCTTCGCCGACCGCTATCTGAAATCCGCCGCCGAGATGGAGCGATTGTTCCGGCGCTACCTCAAGGACAGCTCACCGGTCGCCCGAACGGCCCAGTTCGCCAAGCGCTGCACCTTCAGCCTCGAGGAATTGCGCTATCAATATCCCGACGAGATCGGCGACAGCGGCAGAACCCCGCAGGAGGAGCTCGAGCGGCTGACGTGGGAAAAAGCCCCCGTCCGCTACCCCGAGGGCATCGACGGCAAGATCCGAGTGCAGCTCGAGCATGAGCTCAAACTGATCGGCGAGCTCGATTACGCACCCTATTTTCTGACGGTTCACTCGATCGTCGCCGAGGCGCGGCGCCGCGAGATACTTTGCCAGGGCCGCGGCTCGGCGGCGAACAGCGCGGTATGTTATGTACTCGGCATCACCTCGATCGATCCGGTGCGCTCCGAACTGCTGTTCGAACGGTTCGTGAGCGCCGAGCGGCGCGAGCCGCCCGATATCGACGTCGACTTCGAACATGAGCGGCGCGAGGAAATCATCCAGTGGATCTATGAAACCTACGGCCGGACGCGTAGCGCGCTGACCGCCGTCGTCACCCGCTATCGCTCGCGCGGCGCGGTGCGCGAGGTCGGCAAGGCGCTCGGCCTCAGCGAGGACGTGACCGCGGGCCTCGCGGGCGCGGTCTGGGGCTACAGCCGCGACGGGGTCGAGGAGAAACATGCCGAGGAACTGAACCTCGACATGCAAGACAAGCGCCTCGCGCTGACGCTCGAACTCGCGCGGACGCTGACTAACACGCCGCGGCACCTCTCGCAGCATCCCGGTGGCTTCGTGCTGACGCGCGACCGGCTCGACGAGCTGGTACCGATCGAGCCGGCGGCGATGGAGGACCGGCAGGTCATCGAATGGGACAAGGACGATATCGACGCGCTGGGTTTCATGAAGGTCGACATTCTTGCGCTCGGGATGCTGAGCTGCATGCGCCGCGCCTTCGAGTTTCTTCGCAATGACAAGGGGATATCATACGATCTTTCGACGATTCCTGCGGAGGATCCCGCGACCTACGCCATGATCCGCAAGGCCGACACGCTCGGCGTGTTCCAGATCGAAAGCCGCGCGCAGATGGCGTCGATCCCGCTCATGGCGCCGAAGACCTTCTACGATCTCGTGATCCAGGTCGCGATCGTACGGCCGGGCCCAATCCAGGGCGACATGGTTCACCCCTATCGGCGTCGGCGCAATGGCGAGGAGGCGGTGACCTATCCGACGCCCGAGCTTCGCCGCGTCCTCGAGAAGACGCTGGGCGTGCCGCTCTTCCAGGAGCAGGCGATGCGCGTCGCGATCGAATGCGCGGGATTCACCGCCAGCGAGGCCGATCTTCTTCGCCGGGCGATGGCGACCTTCAAGCTCACCGGCGGGGTCAGCCATTTTCGCGACAAGCTCATCGACGGGATGGTAAGCCGCGGATACGAGCGCGAGTTCGCCGAAAAGACCTTTAAGCAGATCGAGGGCTTCGGCTCCTACGGTTTCCCCGAAAGCCATGCCGCAAGCTTTGCGCTCATTGCCTATGCGTCGTCCTGGATGAAATGTCACCATCCCGACGCCTTTTGCGCCGCGCTGCTCAACGCGCAGCCGATGGGCTTTTACGCGCCCGCGCAGATCGTCCGCGATGCGCGCCAGCATGGCGTTGAGGTGCGTCCGATCGACGTCAACAAGAGCCGCTGGGACTGTTCGCTCGAGCCTGGCGACGCGCGTCAGGGAAATGGCAGATATCTCGCGGTTCGCCTTGGTCTGTGCATGGTGCGCGGTCTCGCGAACGCGGATGGCGCCGCGATCGTCGCCGCGCGCGCGGGGCTCCCCTATACCAGCGCCGAAGAGATACAGCGCCGCGCTGGCGTCGGACGCGGAGCGCTCGATCGGATCGGCGATGCCGACGGCTTCGCCTCGCTCGGAGCAACGCGCCGGGAGGGATTGTGGGAGGTAAAGGGCCTCGGCCATGCGGCGCTTCCGCTCTTCCAGGCCGCCGACGAGCGCGCCGGACGCCTGCAGCGCGAAGCGTTGGAACCTGACACCAGTCTCGCGCCGATGGGCGAAGGCGCCGAGGTGGTCGAGGATTACCGCGCATCCGGCTTGTCGCTGCGCGCCCACCCCCTCGCCTTCCTCCGCGACGAACTTCGCGCACGAAAGGTCATCACCTGCGAGGAGTTGCAGACGGTGAAAGACGGGCGCTGGGTCAATCTCGCGGGCGTCGTGCTCGTCCGCCAGAAACCGGGCTCGGCGAAGGGGGTGATGTTTATCACGCTCGAGGATGAAACCAATGTCGCCAATCTCGTCGTGTGGACGAGGATTTTCGAGGCGAACCGGCGCATCGTGCTCGGCGCGTCGATGATGGGCGTGCGCGGCCAGGTGCAGCGCGAGGGCGAAGTCATCCATGTCGTCGCGCAGCGGCTTGAGGATTTATCGCCAATGCTCGCGAGCGTCGGCAATCGCCAAGACGTCGCCGACATATACCGCGTCAGCCGCGCCGATGTCGTGAAAAGCGCGGTGGGTCCGGACCCGCGCGACCCCGAGACGAGGCCGCTCGGGCGCAACCCACGCGATATCTATATTCCGGACTTGAGGCTGGGCTCGGGCATCATCCCCGGCAAACCGACCGAGGGGATCAAGATCAAGCCCCGCGATTTTCGCTAGCAGCAAGAGCGCGCATCAGAGGCCTTCAAAGCCCGAGCCGCCCCCAGAATTCCTCGGCCTTGAGTCTCGCCCGCGGCGCCTCGCGCTCTTCGGCGCCATGCTTCCAGCTCGGATGGATAAGGGGAATGGGACGGCGGTTGCGAGCGGGCTCTGCGGCTCTTCGTGATGATCGAACGGTCATCGCTTTCTCCTTTCGCCGGAGTAACTTGCGCCGCTTTACCGAGTTCCGGACAGGCAAAAATATTCCGGGCGCCATCCCCCTCCACCGCTGCGCACATTGAATGTTCCTTCTTTGTTCCCTATATGGGATCGACTCGAAAGGATATTCGCATGAGCAAGATCGTCTCGATCAGACCGCAAGCGGCGGGCGCATTGACGGACGTGGAAGCCGAACCCGACCTCGTCGATCTGTTCGCGCCCGAAGGCTTTGTGGCCTCGCTCAACAGCGTCCATATCACCGGCGCCCAGATGCGTGCCGCCGTCGACACGATCGCCGCGATCCCGGTGCAGAGTGACGCCGATATCGCGGAACACGGCCGCCTGCTCGCCCTCTTTGCGAGCGACTATGGCTTCGAGCCGGCGCCCTATGCCGGAATGGCGCTGCACGCGCGCGCGATCGCCATGGATCGCTGGTGCCATCTCCACGATCCGTTCGGCAAGACCGACGCCGACGCCTTCTACGAGGCCGGCGCGCGCGCGAAATTGGTGCGAACCGGCGAGGGTCTCGGTTTCGATCCCGCGGCATTCGCCGAGCTCGTCCAGTTCGTCGCGGAAATTCCCTATTAGGGCGGTATGAGCCGGCTCTATGCCTTGGCTGCGACCGCGACCGAGACCGCCGACCATTTCGGAGCCGGCGGCGATGTCGATATTGCGGTCCCTTCCGAGACCATCGAGGCCTGCCCCGGCCTCGTCGTCCGCGAGGCGAAAGGGAGACGTATCCTCGGACAGATGCTCTGGGGCTTTCCGCGCCTTACGCGCGAGATGCGGATGCGCGGCGACCCGCCGGGACGGATCGGGCTGGTCGCCGATCTCACCAACCCGATGTGGGACAGCCTCGTTGTCGAGCCCGCCTATCGCTGTCTCATTCCCCTTACCCACTTCGCCAACCCGAACGGGACGCCGGGCGAAAAGACGCGAAGCTGGTTCTCGCTGGAAGGCCAATCCATTATGGCCTGGGCAGGATTCTGCAAAAATACGGCCGAGTTCGGGCCGGTCTATGCGGGCATGACGATGGACGCGAACGAGGCGGTCATGCCGTACAACGACCGGATGCCCGTATTGCTCCAGCCGCACGAATATGAGCGCTGGCTCCACGGTACGATCAAGGATGTGATCGGCTTCCAGTTCCGGCCGCCGCCGCCCGCGGGTGCTTTCACGGTCGAACATACCGACGATCTGTGGCGAAGCGGCAAGCTGCCACCAACCGCGCAGCCGCAAGCCTCGATGCTCTGAGCGCTTCTCGCGCGCGCAATTCATGATAGGCTGACGGGCATGTGCAATCTCTACACCGAGCGGAAAAGCGCCGCCGAGGTCGCCGCCCATTTCGGCGTCGACCTCGTGCCAGCAGCCTTCAACCTCCCCGAAGAGACGGTGCCCGGCTATCCCGGCATGGTCGTGCGCGAAGCCGAGGGCCGGCGCATTCTCGAGAAAATGATCTGGGGGTTCCCGCTGCCGCAAAAGAGCAAGCGGACGGGCCTTCCCATCAAACCGAAGGCGGTCAATAATATCGCCGACCTCTCAAGCTTCATGTGGAAATTTATCGCGGGGCGGCCGGAGAACCGGTGCCTGATCCCGGTCACCGAATTTGCCGAGGCCGAGGGCGTGCCTGGGGCCAAGACGCGCACCTGGTTCCGCGTCAAGGACGAGCCGATCTTCGCCTGGGCGGGTATGTGGAAGACGAGCGACGAGTGGGGCCCCGTCTATTCGGGCCTGATGACCGACTGCAATGACGCGATCCGGCCGGTTCACGATCGGATGCCGGTCTTGCTCATGCCCGAAGATTATGACCGCTGGCTGCACGGCAGCTTCGACGACGTGGCCGCGTTTCAGGAGCGTTGCTTCCCGAACGGGCTTATCGAAATGGAGCGCACGGCAGATCCCTGGCTCCGCAAGGCGGCGGCCTCCGAGCAGCCATCTCTTTTTTGAGCCGCCCTCGATGACCCTTTCACACGAACAGCATCTTTGGGCCTACGCGCTCGCGATCGAGCGCCAGCACGGCACGCGCGCACAGATTTTCATCGCGGAGCGCATCGGGGCACTCGCGCTCGCCGGCGACGCCGCAGGGATCGAGCGCTGGAAGGCGATCGCTGCGCGCATGGCGCAGCTCGCGCCGCGATGATCCGCCGCCGATGACCCAGATCGATCTTTTCGGCGCATCGCTTCTTCCGGGCCTCTCTGCGATCGACGATTTCGTGACGGAAACGGAGGAAGCAGCGCTCGTCGCGCGCATCGAAGCGGCGGAGCTTACGCCATTCCGCTTTCAGCAGTGGGAGGGGAAAAGACGGACCCGGTCCTACGGCTGGCATTATGATTTCAAGACGGGCGCTTTCGGCCGGACCGCGCCGCTACCCGAATGGCTGGTGCCCCTCGCCGACCGTGCGGCCGACGCGGCCGGTATCGCGCGCGGCAGCATCGCGCAGGCCTTGCTCATCTCCTACGGCCCCGGCGCCGGCATTGGCTGGCACCGCGACCGGCCGGTGTTCGAACATGTCATCGGGATTTCGCTGGGGGCGCCCGCTACAATGCGCTTCCGCCGCAGAGCGCGCGAGAGGTTCGAGCGCTTCGCCTTCCCGCTCGCACCCCGCGGCCTCTACCACCTCGATGGCGAGGCTCGCTGCGAGTGGGAGCATAGTATCGTCGGTGTCGAGGAACCACGCTGGTCGATCACGCTTCGCACGCTGCGCGATCGCGACGATCCGGACCCGTCGCGGGGCTGACTGTAGGAAATCTCCGGCATTCAAGCGAAAGCGGCGGATGGTATAAAGCGGTCAGACCGCTCCGCAGCTCGTCGCATCACGGCGCGACACGCCTTGACCCGGGCAGAACGACCGCACAATGCGACTATGCTGCCGGGGGGCAGCGGTTGACCAGAGCCGTCGGCGCTTGCGCCAAGGGAGCAGATTATGGGGTTGGAGCGGGAGCTTGCGCGTTTCATAGAAGCGCAGGAGCCGGTTTACGAGCGCGCGATCGACGAGATCCGCCGCGGCGCCAAGCGCGGCCACTGGATGTGGTTCATCTTTCCGCAGCTCGCCGGCCTCGGAAAAAGCGCGCAGGCGCAGCGCTATGCAATCGTCTCGCTAGCCGAAGCAAAGGCCTATCTGAAGCACCCTCTGCTCGGGGCGCGCTATATTGCCTGCGTCGAGGCGCTGCAGGATCTCGGCAGCAGCGATCCGGTGCCGATTTTCGGCGATACCGACGCCCGCAAGCTTCGCTCATCGCTCACTCTGTTCGAGGCGGCAGGCGGCAAGCCGATCATCGCCGCCGCGCTCGAACGCTGGTTCGGCGGCGAACGGGATGCGAAGACACTCGGCTTGCTCTCGGCCGCGACCAAACCATAGAATGAAGGCGGCCCCGGTTTCCCCGGAGCCGCCGCCATCCAACCAACTGGTGAGACGAAATCAGTTGGCGTTCAGACCGTGTTTCAGCGCCGACATCTGGTCGTGGCCCTGGCGGACCGATGTATAACCGGTCTCGATAAGCTGGCGTACGGCCGGGTCGAGATCGGCGTCGCCGAGCGCATTTTCAAACTTCGACTTGATATGATCCTCGCCGCGTTCGACTTCGGCGATCACGGCATCGTCGTCGCGCGGCCCGGTGAGCTTGTCGCGAAGGCCGAGGAAGGCGCGATGCGCCGAGGCGAGAATGGTGCCGTCGTCTTCGGGCTCGCCGCCGAGTTCGCGAACCTTGGCCTGAAAGTCCGAAACGACCGCCTGGCGCTCGGTTGCGCGGCTGAGGAAAATCTCGCGGAACTGGGCCGCGTTGCTCTCGTCGGCGGCTTTGCGATATCCGTCGACACTGTCGAGCGTCGTCGCAATCAGAGAATTCAGCGTGGCAATATTCTTGTTATCGAACATGTGCTTAGTCCTTTCGGGAGAATGCGCCCGCTCGCGGCGAGCGTCTTCACCAGCAACGGACAGTCGCGCCCAAAGTTGCAGCGAAGGATGTCGATTTCGCAGTTTGCGACGAATGGATTGCGGCTGTCACAACCCGACCCTGGCGAGGGCGGCGGCAAGCTCATCGCCCATCGCCTCGTCATCGTCCGGCGCGAATCGATTGAGTGCGGTTTGCAACCTCTTCTGGGCGACCTGCAGTGCCTTGTGACGGACTTCGCGATCCTTGTTCGTTCGCCAGGAACGGCTTTCGCCAAGCAGCGCTGCCCATTTCTCTTCTTCGGCGGCAAGGATTGCGAGCGCCAGCCGCAACCCGTCGCGGCGGCCCCTCTCATAGGTCAGTGCCAATGTCCCCACCCTGGTTAACTGCTGCGAAGGCGCAATCCTTCGGCATCAGCGCAGCTGGCTATCCTTGCTGCCGCGCCGATTGATACCTGACTGCCTGATCTTGCCGTCGCGAACGGACTGGCATGCGACGCAGGTGCGGCTCGCCGGAAGAGCCTTGCGCCGTGCCTCGGGAATTCGCTCGCCGCAATCGTCGCAAAAGTCCGACCCATCACCCTCGGCGAGGCGCAAACGCGCAAGCTTCACCGCATCGGCCACGGTATCGTCGATCTGCTCTTGCACGGCGCCATCGCGCGCCCAGCCATTTGCCATCTTTCCAACTTTCAGATGATCCACGCGCGTGGCGCGGCCGAAAAAGCGTCAGTCTGATATCGTCTCGTCCTCGATCGCGGCATGGATCATGCGGTCCCACACCTCCGCATCGCCGACGGCGAGCATCGCGGCGCTCGGTTCGCGAAGCGTACGAAGCACGGCGAGCGCGGCATCGCTATAGTCTCCCCAGAGCGCGTCGACCGCTTCGCCGGCAGACGCCATGTCGCCTTCGGCGTTCCGGCTGAGCGCGTGCCCGGCAAGCGTACGCGCGACGCGTTCGAGCGGCGACGTCACCGCCCGGTCGAGTTCGACCATGTCAGCGCCCCTTCAGATACTGACGAACCTTGTCCGCCGAATTTCCGACGGCGTCGACCGCCTCGCGCAGCTCGTCCTCGGTGACCCCGAGCGATTTCGTCCAGTCGCGAATTTCATACTCTTCGCTGAGGCTAATCCGGTCGCGATCGGGTGAACCGGTGCTGTTCTTGTCGTCTGACATGCTATGAACTCCTGACTGGGATATAGATGACCAACGCGTAGCGCAGACGCCAAGTTGCAGCGGCGATTCCAAGAAAAGGCGGTCCCTCCTGCTGCGACGCGCTCGACGCCGACAGCGTCCCAAAAGGCAGATTGCAGGCGACATCGCTTTCGGTCGCCGAGTTTCCAAAAGGTGCCGGCGGCCCTTAGGGAAGGCCGCCGGCTATTTGGTGGGGCGACATGACCGCGCGCTCCACCCGGAGGATCCGTTGCGTTTGCCCTCGTGCCGTGCGCGATTAACGCGTCGTCGGCCACGGCGTGGCGAGATAGGCGCGAACCGCCTCGGCGCGGTTGCCGACCGCCGCCACCGCGATCAGAATTTCCGACTGGCTGACCCCGAGGATACGGGCCCAGCCGCGCATAGCTTCCATCGAACTGCGATTGATCATACCGCCTTCAAATTCGTCGATGGCCATCGTCAACTCCGCCTGCATGACCTTTGCCGAACGTCGATGAACGTGAAAAGTTGCGCGCGCCGGGTGCCCGGAGACGGAAAATAGAGTTCTTATTAAACTGTATCATATCGCAGGAACTTCCTGCCGCGCGGAGGCTTCTATCGCGAACTTCCGGTGTGCGCTGACGCGCCGTGACCTTCGTATTCCGTTTAATCGAGGACAGCATGGCCGACGCAGAACCCGACATCACCCAGATCGATTTCGATCATCCTGCGGTACGCCTCCTTGGCGAACTCACCACGGTCGCCGCCTGTCAGTTTCTGGACGCGCTAGCGGCCGTGCCCGACGGGCAGACACCGCTTGTCGTCGAGGTTACGACGCCGGGCGGCGACGCCGAGCTTGGGCGGCGCCTCGCGCTCGAGATCGCACGGCAACGAAAGGGCGGGCGGCGGATCATCTTCGTCGGCAAGACGATTTGCTATTCGGCGGGCATGACGATCATGGCCGCCTTTCCGGTTCGCGATCGGTTCCTCACCCGAGACTGCCGTCTGCTCATTCACAGCCGCCAGTTCGACAAGAGAGTCGAGATTTCGGGACCCATCCGCGACAGCCTGGCGCAAGTCGAGGCGATTGCCGCCGATATCCGCGTCGGCGCGGAGCTTGAGGATGAGGGCTTCGCGCGCTTGATCGAAGGGAGCGACATCGGCATCGAAGAGCTCAGGGCCAAGGCGCCTTCGAACTGGTATATCACTGCGGAAGAAGCGGCGGCGCGGCGGCTCGTAGCCGCGCTTTGCTGATAGCCTCGATGCCCCGGCCTTGGCGATCAAACTAGGGCCGGGGTACGCGGTGCCGCAACGATTGAGCGAACCGGGAGCAGCCTCGCGCAACCGACGAGGTAACCAAATTTCTCGCCGCGCGGGCAAACCCCGCCGGCGAGGCCGGCGGGGCGCAATACATCAGCCGTTCAAACGGTCCTTCACGGCCTTGGCCGCGGAGAAGCCGAGCTTCTTGGAAGCCGCGATCTGGATCGTCGCGCCGGTCGAAGGATTGCGGCCTTCGCGCGCCGCGGATTCCTTCACCTTGAACTTGCCGAAGCCATTCACCGAAACTTCGTCGCCCTTGGCAGCGGCATCGGCGATCGCGGCGAATACGGCGTCGACAGCCTTCTTGCCTTCGGCCTTCGAAAGACCGAGCGAGGTTGCAACATTGTCGGAAAGTTCGGCGTGGTTCATAGATGATCTCCAAAAAGCCGCCGGGGCCCTCCCCGGCCGGCGTGGTGCTATAGGCGGCGCCGATGCCGCCCGCCAGTCGCTTCATTTCGGCGATGGCGGCCGGGATGACATGGACATCTCTCGCGAGGCAGCACCGCATTCCACTTTTCCGTGCGTCGCGGCGCGTCCTTGTGACCAAGACGGCGCAAAGCGCTACCGATTGAGGCCGGCCACCGTTTATCGCACTTTACGATTTAGACTGGCGTGACGCTTCGAAAGCGTCCTTCACGAAGTCGCGGCCAAGCTTCAGGCCGACAGGATCGACGTTGTGCGCGACGCCATGAGAAGTGTGCGTCGTGACGTCGACACCGAGGCGCTTGAGCTCGCTTTCCGACATATGAAGCGCTGCCACTGGGACAACCGGATCCGCCGTTCCATGAACAAGCAAAACGGGCGGCTTCGCGAAATCCCGGTGCGCCAGTTCGGCGGCGGACGTCAGTAAACCTGAATAGCCGACGACAGCAGCCACCCGCCCCGGCCGGCGAAGGCCGATATGGAGCGCCATCATCGTACCCTGGCTGAACCCGACGAGCGCCAGATCGGCGTCGGTCAGTTCATATTGCGCGAGTTTCCGGTCGATAAAGGCGTCGATTGCCGGGGCGGCGAGCGCAGCGCCGGCCGCAAGCGCCGATGGCGCAAACCCGGAAAGGCCCCACCACTGATAGCCCCTCGCCATCATGCCGCAGCGCTGCGGCGCATGCGGCGCGAGAAAGAGGGTGTCGGGAAGCGCATCCTGCCATTGCGGCGCAAGCGAGATCATGTCTGTCCCGCTCGAGCCGAACCCGTGAAGAAGCAGCACGATGTTTTTCGGCGGCTTCCCTGAACGCGGCTGGAGACTGGCGCCGTTCACGATTTTTGACAAAAGCTGGTCTCACTTATCGAAGCATCGCGGCGACAAGGCCGCGCGACCGCGCCGCGCTATAACAGCAGGTCGTGCGCTCAGTCACGGCTGCCCCGCTTCCTGCCTGACCACATGGGAAAGGCCGGCCCGGTTTTCCAGACCCATATTTCGCCGCGGGCTCTGTTCCGCCATTCCCATGCACGTCGGACGAGAAGCAGCGCTAGGCCGCAATCTTGACCAGCAGACCGACGGCCTCCGCCACCGCCGCATCGAGGACCTGCCGCCTGCCGATGTCGCCGAAGTGACACGTTCTTTCGCCTCCGCGGCCGTCGCCGCGCCAAGCGATATGAACGAGCCCGACTTCCTCCTTGCCTTCCTGCGGCCCGCAGAAGCCGGTTATTGCGATGGCGATATCGGCGCGGCTTTTTCGCCGCGCCGCCGAAGCGAGCTTTACGGTCACGTCGAGGCTGACACCCTCGCATCGCTCCGCGTCGGCGCGCTCGATCCCGAGCATGTCGCATTTGGCGTCGATCGAATAAACGATGTAGCCGCGCTCAAGATGCGATCCGAGCGCGGCATGGCCGCCGAGCGCCGCTGCGAGCTGCCCCGCGGTACAGCTTTCGGCGGTGGCAAATCTGATGTCTTTATCTTCGAGCGCCGCCGCTAACCGGTCGAGACGCTCGTCGATCAGCGACGCCATGGCTCACATCGTCACCAGTTCGGCGGGCGGAAGTCCCGCGGTCTCGGCCTGCTTCTTCAATTCTTCCTTCCGCGCGAGCATCGCCTGGCCAAGGGCGTCGAGGTCGACATCAGCCGCGCGTGCCTGCTGGAACATATTGTCGTGCTGCTTTTCTTCTTCCTTCACATGATGCTTGATTTCTTCGGAGAGGACAGTGACCTTCGCTTCGAAAAACTCGTCGTCCGGCCCCGATGCGACGATGTCGTTGATGAGCACCTTGGCGCCGTCATGTTCGACATAGGCCTCCTTCAGAAGATCGTCGTCGATCTTGCCCTTGAGCGCCGGATAGAAAACTTCCTCTTCGATCTGAGCATGAATCTTGAGCTCGGTGCAGATCGTCTCCGCGAGCTTCGCCTTGCGGTCCTTGCTCGTCGCCTTTTCGAATTCTTCGAAGAGGCCTTCGACCGTCCGGTGGTCGGCTGCCAGAATATGGGTGGCGTCGGTGTCGGTGGGTTTCATTGCAGTCCCTTTCTCTTATCCCCGCTCCTCAGAAATGAACGATCGGGCCCATGGTTGCCGCCAGAATGCGATTATCCTGGCGTCATCATCTATTTTTTTTTGGAGGCAGCGGGGCCCTTCGCCGAGCGATCGGAATTCAAGCGGTGCGAGCTGCCGTCCGCCCGCGCCTTGGCGGCGGCGGAGAGTCCGCGTCTGCGCCCGCACCCGAGGGACAAGCACTGCTCCCACGCTACTCGGGACGCAGCGAGATGTTCGCATGGCCAGCAATGATTTCGGCGACGACATCGAAATAGGTCGCCCCCTTGCCGCACTCCAGATCTGCGATTTTCCGCTCGACTGCACTTCGATCATATATGTCGGGGCGCGCGAGCTTGGCGCGGTAGGACGCAATCGTCGCATCGGTGCCAAGCGCGGCTCTGCTCCGCTCCATATCGCGCCAGACGAGAATGACCGGTTTGCCGCCTTCGATCGCGCCGAAGCCGCCATAAAGCAGATCGTCGAGGGCATCGAGGCTTTGACCGAGCCGCCAGTCGGCATTCCATGAAGACCCGATTGATCTCGTCATAGAATGACGCGATGTCGCGAACGGCGCTTCCCTCGATTATCAGGGTCTTCGTTCCGATCGCCATCGTTGCCTATCCAGTCCGGTCCTGCTGGGCGGCGCCCTATAAAAGGCCCCCCTTTCCCGTTCGCTCCCGGCGAACGAGTACGCCTCTCCGGCTTTCCCGCGCACTTGCACGAAAAAGGGCGCCGGACCCCCGGCGCCCTTCACTCTGCCCTTTAGGGAGGCAGGCTTATTTCTTCTGCGTGTCGCCGACGCCGCTTTCGGACGGCGCGATCTCGCCATTATCGTCCATTGCGTTCGCCTTTTCCTCGCCTTTTTCTTCAACGACATCGGCCTTCTGTTCCATGGCCTCCTTCGCCGGTCCTTCGGGCATCGCATCGGCCTGATCGTCGATCGCCTCGGCCTTGGCTTCGGCTTGATCTTCCACCTTGTCGGCGGCGGGGCTCTGACACGCGCCCAGTGCGAGCGCTGACGTGGCGGCGATGGTAATGAGAAGCTTCTTCATGTCGGTTCTCCCTGTACTATCCAAGGCCGTAACGCCGTGCGGGCTTTTGGGTTGCAGAGAAAAGTGGGCAGCTAGCACGCGCCTAGCTCGCAGTTGACCGATACGCTCACGAACCGGACCGGGGACGCGCGGTATCGGCTTGGCGCGCCGACCGAAGCCTTCGCCCTGGAAAACTCATTCCGCTAACGGCGGCGGGCCGAGGCAAGGCGTGCGATCATATCTTCGTCGCGGATTCGTCTCCAGCGCGCCTCAACGAAGCTGTGCACACCGAAGAGGAAGAGGCCGGCCGCTACGAGAAGATAGAGGGCCGGATTGTCGGTCAGCGACGAAAGCGCGTCGCCGAGCCCCTTCACTTCGCCTGCCGCACCAAACCAGCCCCCGCGCACGAGCGAGAAACCGATAACAGCAAAGACGACGGACCGGGCAGCCAGGCCCGCCCGCCCAACAGGCACCGCCCATGCCGGCGCCTCAGGGGCCAGATCCTTTGCGAACTCACTTGTCCATGCTTTGATCGCCTGTTGCGCCGCCGCGGCAAGAAAGCCTGCTCCGATGAGCCCCAGCAGCACGTCGCCGAGCGGCACGTCCAGCAACATGCCTGCGGCCTCTTTTTCCCGGCCGCCCTTGCCAGCGTTGGCATTGCCAAAAGCGAGCCGGAGCGCAGCCCAAGCGAGAAGGAAATGCGCAATACCGCTCGCGGCATGACCGGTACGGGTCAACAAGCCCTTGGCGTCCTTCCCCTTGTTCTCGCTATCGAGGACGGCTCCGTAGATACGGTAGGCTCCATAGAGTGCCAAGCCGAGAGCGAGGAGGAACAGCAATATCGGACCGGCGGGCATTTCGCTAAGCGATCGGAACACCCCCTGCGGACTGGGGTCGGAGGCGCCCGAGCCGCTGAGAGCGATAAAGGCGAGCAGGCAATATACGACACCGCGCGCGAACCATCCGGTGCGCGCAAAAGTTTCAAGCCGCCGAAATCTGTTCATCGAGACTGCCTCACATTTGCGATGAATATCGAACGCGCGCCCACCCGTGCAGTTCCGGCCGCGGCTGCAGCCCGAGCCGGGCACGCGGCCGGGGGCGTCGGGCAATGCCGCGTCTGGACAGGCAGGGATGAATTGGACGCACTTTGCGTGCCGCAATTCTCCTGGCGCGCCGCGCTGCGCTGAGAGCGGAACAGGTGAAGAGCTGTCTTTTCCGAGGAACGAGAAGCGCCTATGCTGCCGCGAGGGGACTTCCGCTGCCCCCCTTCCTCCAACAGGAACGCTGAATGTCTGCGCATATCAACAGCCGCATTCTCCTACTCCACAATGCGAAGGCGCGGCAGGGTGAAGACGCGCTAGCTCCGGTATGTTCGCGTCTCGAGGCGGCCGGTTTTTCCATCACCGTCGAACCTTTCGACAATCTTCCCGAGATTGCGCGCGACATTTCCCGCCTGCACCGGACGGCGGATATCATCGTCGTCTGCGGCGGCGACGGGTCGATCTCGTCGGCGGCTCCGGCGGTGATTGAAAGCGGACTGCCGCTCGGGATCATTCCGGCTGGAACCGCCAACGACCTCGCGCGAACGCTTTCGATCCCGCTCGACTTCGCCGCGGCTGCTGACGTCATCGCGGCGGGCCACCAGCGGCCGGTCGATGTCGGCATGGTCAACGGCTACGCCTTTTTCAACGTGGCGAGCATCGGGCTTAGCAGCGAGCTCGCGCAAAAACTCGATCCGGCAATCAAGAAGCGCTTCGGCCGGCTTGGCTATGCCGTGGCGGCGCTGCGCATATTGGCGGGCGCCCGGCGCTTTCGGGCGCAAATCATCGAGAAAGGGATCGCCGCCAAAGTCAGAACATACCAGATCGCGATCGGGAACGGGCGGCTCTACGGCGGCGGCAATGTGGTCGAAGAAACTGCGGCGATCGATGATGGCAGGCTCGATCTCTACAGCCTCGAAATGGCCAGCTTGTGGAAGCTGGCGCTGATGGTTCGCGCGTTTCGAACCGGGACGCAAGGCGCCTGGAACGAGGTGCGGACGGCGCGATGCGTCGAATTCGAGATTAGCACCCGGCGGCCGATGCCCGTCAACACCGACGGTGAAATCGTCACCTCGACCCCGGCGCATTTTCGGGTCATGCCGGCTGCCATCGCTGTTTTCGCACCGCAAGAACTGGGATCGGGAACGCGCAGGGCGCCACTTTATCACCGCTAGGAGACACTGCGGGGGCAGTCCACTGCGGGGTCAAGGAGTGTGTCGCCGCCTCAGGTGCGCCTCACTGTCCGCTACCGCCGTGCCGGCTGTCGGACGATTCCTTGGCCGCCCACAACCAGGGCGGGGGCTGCTGCGACCATTTTCTCATCCAGTCGGATACACGCTCGGCCCCGATTGGCCGGCTGATCAAATATCCTTGTGCGATATCGCAGCCGAGCGCGCGCAGCTGTGCGACCTGGTTCTCATTCTCCACACCTTCCGCAACGGTCACGATCTTCATCCGATGAGCGATATCGATAACGCCATGGACGATCGCGAACTCGGCGTTGTCGGCGCTGTCGAGCCGCGAGATGAAAGACCGGTCGATTTTCAGCACGTCCACGGGAAATTGCTGAAGATGGGTGAGCGACGCATAGCCCGTCCCGAAGTCGTCCAGCGCGATGGACACGCCCTCGGCGACGAGCGTTTGCAGCGCCCGCTCGACATTTGCGGCGAGGTGATCGACAAAAACGCTTTCCGTTATCTCGAGCTCGAGGAGCCGTGGCGAGAGTCCCTTTCGGATAAATTTCGTCAAGATCCGGTCGGCAAAGTCATCACGCCGAAAGTCCGCCAGCGAGCCGTTAATGGCGATACGGCCGAACTGGGTGCCTTCCCCGCCGAGGCGTTCCATGTCGGCGAGCACCCGATCGATCATTCGGTCCGTCAGGGAGCTCGCGAGCAGACCGTCCTCGAAGGCGGCGCGAATGCTGTCGGGGGGTTGCAGACCCCGGCGGTGATGATGCCAGCGAAGCAGAGCTTCGAAGCCGACGACGGCGCCGGTCGTGAGATCGATCTTGGCCTGATAAAAAGGAATGATGCGGTCGTCATGCAGAGCGTCCCTGGCCTCGCGCAGCATCGCCTTCCGCGTCTCTGCGGCCTCGCGCATCTCGGCGCGGAATTCACGAAATTCCCCCGCACCGTCGGCCTTGGCAGCATAAAGCGCGAGATCCGCGCTCTTGAGGATGGCTTCGGCATCACTGCCGTCATCCGGCCAAAGCGCCGCCCCGGCGCTGATGCTAACTTCGACCATCCCCTCGTCGATCGCGAGCGCGTCGGCGACCCCGCGAAGAATCGGACTTGCGACGGAGCCCGTGGTCTCTCCGGCGCCAAGGGCCTTCACGATGACGGCGAACTCGTCTCCGCCGAGGCGCGCCACGGTGGCATCCGCCGCGAGATTTGCCTGGAGCCGGCGCGCAATGGTTTGCAGCAGCTGGTCACCGGCAGCATGCCCCATACTGTCGTTAAGGAGCTTGAAGCCATCGACGTCGATGACAATGACGGCGACGCGGGTTCCAGCCAACGACGCGGATGCCAGCGCGGCTTCTAGCACCTCTCCGAACAGCTTGCGGTTCGGAAGACCGGTAAGGGGATCATGGTTCGCCGCCCAGCGCAGCTCCTGTTCGGCCATTCGGGCGGCGGTGACGTCGAGCAGTGCGCCGATCGAGCGCACTGCCCTCCCCTCCTCATCCCGGACCACATAGCCGCGCGAGAAGAGGTTGATATATTCGCCGTCCGCGGCCCGGAAACGATATTCGTGGCTCCAGCTATCCTGCCGGTTGGAGAGGACACGATCATAAATCATGTTCACGGCAGCAAGGTCGAGCGGGTGAATGCGTTCTTTCCACCACTCGACGGGCGTTCCATCCGCGGCCTCGGGGTAGCCGAGCACGAGCTCGGCACCATTTCCCCATTCGATCCGATCCGTTGCGTGCGACCAGTCCCAGATCACGTCGTTCGTTGCGCGCGACGCAAGGCGGTAGCGCTCCTCGCTTTCGCGCAGCCCCTGTTCAGCCGTCACCTGGTCGTGGATATCCTCAAGTGTTCCGTACCAACTGACGATCATCCCGTTGGCGTCGCGGCGCGGGTTGGCGCGCGCACGGCACCACCGAAATCCTCCGACCGAATGGCGCACCCGGTAGCGCACATCGGCGACGGCATTGTCTTTCGAGGTCAGCGCCTCGTTCCAATGCGCGAGCACGCCCGGCCGATCCTCGGGGTGGACGGCCTCGGTCCAGCCCCAGCCGAGCGCGGCGTCGGCGGGAACGCCTGTTAGCTCGGTCCAGCGCGGCCCGACTTCAAGGATCCTGCCTTCGGGATCGCTGATCCATGGTATCTGCGGATTGAGTTCGACCGAAAAGCGATAATGTTCCTCGCTTCGTCGCAGCGCGTCGATGAGCGTCACCATGTCGGAGCGGGCCTTGAGGGACTCGAAAATCGCCGAGCGCGTCGTAGCGATGGTCCGCACGATGACGCCCGCGCCGAGCAGGAACGTGAGGCCCATGCCGGTAAAGTAGAAATCTCCCGAAAGCAGCAGTCCGATCGTGACCGGCATCGCGCCGAATAACAGAACAAGCCGCGCCGCCGCGGGAAGGGCCTGGAGGCAATAGCAGCAGCTGATCGAACCGACGAATATGAAAAGCGCGATCGCTGTCGTGTGAAACGGATCGGCGGAAATAAAGAGATAGAGACCCCAGCCGCCGAAAAGAAAGCTGAAGATGCCCGCTCGCGCAATCGTTCCTCGAAGGTAGAGCCGTATATGGTCGTCGTCGATAGCACGGCCGCGGCGCGCATACCAGGCTGCGCCGCGCACGACGATGATGATGGCCAGCACAAGCGGCGCGAAGAAGCTGATCGCCCAGGAACCGCCTTCGGACGTGACCAAAGCGAGGAACGTAACGTTCAGGAACATAAGCGCGTACATGAGCGGGACCTGACGCGCCAGGCTGGCATATTGCTCGCGGAAGGCGGTATCCGCTTGCGCTGCGGAACCGCTGGCGACACCAAGAGGCATCTGCTGTCCTATCCCGTTTCATCCACGCCCAAGCGCTATTCTTCCTCGATTAACGACAAGTTTAACCGACAGTTGCGCCGCTTGATAAAAATGCCGGGACGTCCGCATATACGCACGCTTGCACGCAAAATGAAATGCCGCCGCCCTCAGGCCGAGGCGACGGATCGTCCTGCGATCATTGCCGTCTCGGCCGGTTGCGGCTAGCCCATGCTGGACCAGCGGGGGCAAACAGAATGAAGTTACAGGTCGGGATAGCGGCATTCGGGGTTTGTTTGCTGATATGTGCGGGCGAAATGCCGGCCAACGCACAATTGCCTGCGCCGGCCGACGAAGCGCGCAAGGCAGATTTCGACAAGCGCCTTGCCGATATCAAGCGTCGCCAGAGTGCGGTGGGCTATGGCGACAAGGCCGCACGCATCGCGCTCCTCACCGAGCGCGCGAAGCTGATTTCGGACTATCAGGGCGAAGAAAGTGTGGCGCATGCCGATGCGCTCCAGCTTCTCGCTTTCGAATATTATTCGGAAGAGCGTTGGTCGGAGGACTCTGCCCTCCGCGAGCGCGCGCTCGCAATTCGCCGCAAGCTTCAGGGGGACCGCGCGAGCGATACGCTCTACGCGGTCCGAGCCTATGCAGACTCGCTTGCGAATGGCGGCCGCAAAGCCGAGGCGGCGAAGATTCTCGCCGAGGTGCTGGGCGCATGGCACGGCGGCACAAGCTTGGCCGAGGCCGCCGAAAGTGTCGTGCCACGCGGCCGCACGGTCGAGGGCAAGGCTCTCGGCATGGCGGCCGCAACGCACGCGAGGCTCGAACTCGAGGGCGGCGAAGCGGCAGCGGCGTTGCCGTCGGCGCGAATTGCCGCAGCTTCGTCGCTCGCTTACCGGCGCGGTTTCGGTGTCGGGGTGCTCGACGAACAAATGGTCGAACTTGCCGAGCGAGATCCGTCCACACATACCGGCGAAGAGAGCTTCGCGGAATGGTCGCGCCTCTATGCCGACGCATTGTGGGAGGCCGGGCCGGCAACCCCGTCAGCGAAAGCGGGCGCCCTCCTCATCCTTCAGGACATCATGGCGGGCCGGACGTCCCGCGCGCTCGCACGTTCGGCGGCGACGCGCGCCGCCGCCGCATCCGGATCTGCGACGCTCGCCGCCGAGCGCGATGCCAAGGTGGCCGAGCTCAGCACGCTTTTTTCGCGAAGCGAGACGGTGAAGACCGGTAGCGCTGCCGACAGCGCGCTATGGGAAGAGATCGGCATCGCCAATGCGGCGCTCGAGGCGATCGACGCGCGCCTCGCTGCCGCAACTCCCGGCTATTTCGAACTGGTGAAACCGGCCCTGCTCGATCAGACCGCTGCCAAAGCCCTGTTGGCAGCCGACGAAGCGTTCCTGATGATCGTCCCGACCGCGCGCGGCACGCATAGCCTGGTGATCACGCGTGAGGGCATCGACTGGCATCGCTCGGCCATGACCGAGACCGAGCTTGCCGGACATGTGCGCCGTTTGCTCTGGGACGTCGGCGCAGACATCGATGTCACGGCCGAAGAGGATGCGCGATGGTCCGCCGAGGGCGAAGGCGATTTTCCATTCGATCGCGGGACGGCGCACCGCCTTTACCAGGAACTTGTCGCCCCGGTCAGCGGCCGCATCGCCGGCAAGCGTCACCTGTTCACCTCGGCGACGGGATCCATTTCTTCCTTACCGCTGGGCATCCTCGTTACTCAGGCGCCGGACGGCCTCGACGGCGATCCGGCCGCGCTGCGTGCGACGCGGTGGTTTGCGGACACGGCGGCAATCGTTCAACTCCCTTCGCTTCAATCGCTCCAACTTCTTCGCGCGGTGGCCGCACCGGGCGGCAGGAACGCCGACAGCTTGATGATCGGTTTCGGCGATCCCCTGTTGGAGGGCCGTGCCGCGGCACGCGGCGTCGAGGCAAGAACGCGCGCGGCGCGCGGCGGCGGTGCCGCGCTTGCCGGCAGCGTTTGGCGAGCTTCAAGTGACGAGGCCCGGCTCGCCGATCCCGCGGCGCTGCGCCGTTTATCCCGGCTCCCAGGGACCGAAAAAGAACTGAAAGCGATGGAGACGCTCGTTGGCCCCGGCAAGGCAAAACTGTTCTTGGCAGGCGACGCGACCGAAGCCAATTTCAAGGCGGCTGAGCTCAGCTCCACACCGGTGCTGTTTCTCGCGACCCATGGGCTCGTCGCAGGGGAGTTTGGCGACATTGGCGAACCTGGCCTTGTGTTTACCCCGCCGGCCAACGCAAGTTCGCTCGACGACGGGCTGCTCACCGCGAGCGAGGTAGCGGCGCTGCGGGTCGGCGCTGACTGGGTTATCCTGTCGGCATGCAACACGGCCGCCGGTGACGGGCGCGCCGGGGCGCCCGGTCTTTCGGGTCTCGCGCGAGCCTTTTTCTTTGCGGGATCGGAAAGCCTGCTTGCATCGCACTGGCCCGTTCGCGACGATGTGGCTGCCGTGTTGACCGTCCGCTTGTTCGAAATATTAGCCGCAAATCCGGAGTTGTCGCGCGCCGAAGCGCTGCAACGCGTCGAGCGTGACATACGCAGCGATGCGCGCGACGATCCCTATCTCAAGAGCTGGTCGCACCCGAGCGCATGGGCGCCCTTCTCGCTGATCGGAGATCTTGGCCTTCCGCGTTCCAGGTAGAAACCGCTCATCGCAAATGGCGCAGATTTCAATATTTTGTTAACCTGGTTCGAGCATTTTTCGCTTGGGGGGCACGACAGGCGGCGGCAGCCGCGCGAATGGAGAATTCGCGGTGCTTGATTTGAACATGCGGCCGGCTTCGGTTGCCGGGCCGTCAGGCCCGGTCACGATAGATGACCTGCCGAGCTCATCCACGACCCACTGGGTCGCCCGGCGCAAAGCCGAAGTCCTTGCCGCGATCGACGGCGGGCTGCTTGCGGTCGACGAGGCTTGCCATCGCTACCGGCTAAGCCGGGAGGAGCTCGACGCGTGGCGGCGTATGTTCGGCCGCGCCGGCGTACCGGGACTTCGCGTCACGAAGTCGCATCGGCAACGTAGACAGTAGAGAAATGGTGCCGCGCGATCCCCACATGCGCGCGGTATCGAACGAGGACGGCGTGAGCTGACTGGTCCCTCTCACGCCGTCCTTTGTTTTATCGAAGGTTTTAATCGAACTGGCCATCGTCAGGACAGGCTGCCTCAGCGCCGGCGGTTATTGATCCAATGCGTCCACGCGCCGCCGCGCAGTCCCGCGATCATCCCGAGAAGGGTGAGCACAGCCGCGACGCCGACGCCCGACGCAATCGCCGGTGATGCCTGCCCGTTCGCCGCATAGATCGCGGCGAGCGCCCAAAGGAAGACGAGCGCATAGGGTGGATTGCCCTTGCCCGACACGAGAGCCGCGCCGGCGATGGCGCCGCCGACCATGAGAACAGCGGCGGCAAGCACAGCTACGCTGCCCGTCGCGATTTCGACGCCATGGTAACGAAGCGACGCGGCGACATTGACGATGGCGGCCGCGGTCAGCCAGGCGGCGAGCGCGCTGAGCGGCAGGACCGCGAGCCAGCGCTCACCCGTCGTAAAAGGGGCCGGCCAATCGGCTAGGCGCCGGTAAACGGCGAGTGCCGAAAACAGACCGAAGAATATGATCGCAACCGAGAGGATATTGAGCGAGATGAGCTGGACATAGGTCGCCCAGAGCGCGTTTGCGAAAAACGCGCCCGCCGCCGGCCAGCGCAGCTTTGCAATCAAGCGATTGTCGCGCTGCGAAGGCCAGGCCTGATAGATCGCGAAGAGAAGCGCTCCCAGATAGAGCGCCCCCCATATCGAGAAGGCCCATCCCGCCGGCGTGATGAGCGTGCGCACTTCGTCGGACTGTTCACCGATCGGCGTTCCGATCCCGAGCGCCGGAAGCGCCGATGCGGCGACCTGGGCGCAGGCCATGAGAATGACGGCAATACGCGCCAAGTCGCCATGTCCGGAATCGCGCCTTGCAGTGTATGTGTCATGCAGTCTGCAACCGTTACGATCCGTGATCGTTCCCGCCTCCCCCCACGCGATGCCGGTCGTCGGCGGCGGCCGCGCTGAAAGCTGCGGCGCTCATCCTTTCTGGCAAATATCCCGCTGGCGGCGTCATCATTCGCCGCACCGGCGCAAGACGAAGCCATGGCCTCACCCGCGCATCCTTTGTCGCCGGACCCGATCAGGCCGAGATCGACGTGAGCGCCGCTTCGACATTGTCCAGCGTGAACGGCTTCGAAAGAAGGGGAGCGCCGCCCCAGCGGCTGTCCGCCGCATCGATATGCGCGCCCGTCGACACGACAAAGGGAATTCCACTCGCCATCAGCGCCGCCGCGACGGCTTCGCTCGTTTCGCCGTCGGCGAGGTGCACATCGACGATCGCCGCGTCGAAGCCGCCCTGTTCCACACGGGCAAGAGCCGATGCGACCGTCTCTGCGGTTCCCGCCGGCTCGCGGTCGAGAACGTCGAGAAAATCCTCGAGCATAATGGAAATCAGCGGGTCGTCCTCGACGATCAATATTCTGCTTCGCACCTGTTATTCCCCTCGATGTTTGAATGCCGGTCGATGTGAAGGATCTTATCTTCAGCTTTCATTCCGGTTGGGCTTTCCCTGCCCGCATCGCGCGCCAAGCTCGTCGAGAGCCGCGAGCAGCGTGCTCATCTGATATGGTTTCGCCAGCAGTCGCATACAGTCGTCGCTCGCCGGCAGGTCGCAGGCGATGTCCTCGCCGGATTCGGTGAGGAGCAATAGCGGGAGGTTGGCATGCAGAGCGCGCAGCTCCTGGACGAGACCGCTGCCCCTGCCGTCAGACAGTTCGAGGTCTAGCACGACCGCACTATAATGGCCGCGCGACGCCCGCGCCCGGCCGAGAGCTTCACCGGACGTTTCCGACTGATCGACCGAATAGCCGGCCGCGACAAGCGCCTCGGCCGTGAGCATACGGACAGAAGGATCGCTTTTCACGAGGAGCAACCGACCCGAGCGTCCGTTGTCGAGCACATCCCTGACCTTCGCCGACAAACCCTCAAAGGTGAACGGCTTTGCAATGATCTGCACCCCTGGATCGAGACGGCCGCCATGCACGATAGCGTTGCGCGTATATCCGCTCGTGTAGAGGATGCGCAGATGTGGGCGTACCAGTCTCGCCGCATCGGACAGCTCCTTGCCCGACATCGCCGGCATGACGACATCGGTAAAGAGCAGGTCGATCCGGACGTCTTCGCGCTCGATGAGCCGGAGTGCCGCTGGACCGTCATGCGCCTCAAGAACGCGGTAACCAAGCTCGCGCAGAATCTCTACCGTGTACGCTCTGACGTCGTCGTCATCCTCGGCAACGAGGATGGTTTCGTTTTCCTTCGCCGTATCGGGCCCGGAAGACGCGTCGTCCTCCTGTTCCTCGGCAGCGGATCCGACGAGGCGCGGGAGATAGATTTTGACGGTCGAACCCTCGCCTTCCTCCGAATAGATTTTCACATGCCCGCCGGATTGCTTGACGAACCCGTAGACCATGGAAAGGCCAAGGCCGGTGCCCTTGCCGACGTCCTTCGTCGTGAAGAAGGGCTCGAACACGCGCGCGAGCGTGTCTTTGGACATTCCCGTTCCCGTGTCGCTCACCGAGATGGCGACATAATCTCCGGGGGCGACTTCGGCATGCCCTGCGGAATAGACATCATCCAGGCGCGCATTCGCGGTCTCGAGGGTGAGCTTGCCACCATCGGGCATCGCGTCGCGCGCGTTGACGGCGAGATTGAGGAGCGCGCTTTCGAGCTGGTTTGGATCAGCCTCGATGCGCCAGAGACCAGGCGCCTTGACCGTCTCCAGTTGAATCGTCTCTCCGAGCGTTCGCTTCAGCATCTCCGACATGTCCGCTATGAGACGGTCGGCATCGAGCGCCTTCGGCTCCAGCGGCTGGCGGCGCGAGAAGGCAAGCAGGCGCTGCGTGAGCGCCGCCGCGCGTTCGGCGCCTTTCTGCGCATTGCCGATCGCGCGTTTGAGCCGAGGGCTTCCTCCCTCCGCGTCGATCGTGCGCAGTGCCATGTCCATATTGCCGTTGATGATCGTCAGAAGGTTATTGAAATCATGCGCGACACCCCCGGTAAGCTGTCCGACGGCTTCCATTTTCTGCGCCTGACGCAGCACCTCCTCCATTTCCTCGCGCTCGGCGACCGCTTGAGAGATGCGTTCCTCGAGCGAAATATTGAGATCGCGAAGCGCCTCTTCGGCCCGTCGGCGCTCGCCGACCTCGCGCTGGCTCGCCTCGAAGAGGCGGGCGTTGTCGATCGCCGTCGCGGCCTGCGCGGCAATGCCTACCATCAGCTGCTCGTGCGCCTCATCGAAGCGATCGCAATCCTCATGTCCGAAAAAGAGCCCGCCGATGACCTCCCCGGTCCGTGACGCGACCGGTACCGCGAGGTAGGAGCGGACCGGGAGGTGGCCCTCGGGCATCCCTTTGCGCGGCGCATTTTTGCCGTACCGCGGGTCGGCTGTGATGTCGGCCGAGCGCAATATGCCCTCGCCGCTGAAAGTCGGTGCGAAAATCCGGGTGTTGCGCGGCATCGGGAAATTCTCGAACGCCGAGCGGTCGACCCCCGACAATGTGTAGAGCATGTAACGCTCGCCGGCCGCGTCGAGCACATTGTAAAAGAAGGCACCGAACTGCGCGCCGGTCAGTTCGACTCCTGCGTCGGTGACCATCTGCACGACACGTTCAAGTTCGAGCTCGCTTGCGACCGATGCGCCGGTCTGGTTGATCAGCTGGAGGACGCGAGCCTGCTGCTTGAGCTCTGCCTCGGCGCGCTTGCGCTCGATGAGGAGCGATGCCCAGCGCGTGACGAATTCGATCAATTCGATCTCAGCCGGCGCCGGCGCGCGCGGTTCGTCAAGATAGAAGGCGAAGGTACCCAGCAGCGCTCCCCCGCTCGCAACGATCGGCGTCGACCAGCAGGCCCGAAGATCATGCGACAAGGCAAGCTCGCGAAAATCCGACCATAAAGGATCCGTCGCGACGTCCGATACATAAACCGGGCGCTTCTCGAACGCCGCCGTGCCGCAGGATCCGACACCCGGTCCGACGCGAATGCCATGGATCGCTTCGTTATAGGCATCGGGAAGGCTCGGCGCCGCACCGTGGAGAAGCCGCGTCCCGGTCTCGTCGAGGAGAAGGACCGAGCCGCGCATCCCGGCCGGCGAAATCTCCTCGACCGAGCGCATGAGCCTGTCGAGCGCTATATCCAGTGTGCTGTCCTCGACAGCCGCTTGCAATATGCTGTTCTGCGCGCTTCGAAGATCTTCCGCGCGCGCGCGCTCGGTGACATCGGTGCCCTCGACGAAGATCGAACTGACTTCGCCGTAATTGTCGAGGATCGGCTGATAAACGAAATCGACGACCCGCTCTTCCAATGCGCCGCCGCGAGCCCGGTTCAGCATGACGCGAACGCCTCGGCCCACGTGCGGCTCGCGGGTTTGCCTGACGCGATCGAGCAGCTCGGCAAAGCCTTGTCCGGCGAGTTCGGGTAGAGCCTCGACAAGAGGCTTGCCGATGAGTGGTCGCTGTCCGATCAGAGCGAGATAGGCCGGGTTGGCAAGCTCGAAAACATGATCGGGACCCTTGAGCACTGCCATCAAGGACGGCGCCTCGGCGAAGAGTTCGCTCAGCCGATTGGTCTCGGCCGTCAGCTGGGCGTTCAGCTGCTCCAGAGCTTCCTGCGCGATGCGCCGCGATCGCGCCATTTCGAGCGTCGTCGAGACGCGCGCGACCAACTCGCGCGCGCTGAAGGGTTTGACGAGATAGTCGTCGGCACCGGCTTCGAGCCCCTCGACCTGTGCTTCCTCGCCTGCCCTCGCTGACAGCATCAGGACCGGGAGGTCGGAGAGCTTTTCGTCCGCGCGGATCCGCGCGAGCAAACCGAAGCCGTCGAGCCTCGGCATCATTACGTCGGTCAGCAGCAGATCGGGCCGGCTGCGCACGGCCGCCTCCCACGCCGCCTCGCCATCGGCCACAGAATGAACCTCGTAGCGGTTCTGTAGTAGTCGCTCCACATAGGCGCGCATGTCGCTATTGTCGTCGGCGAGCAGGATGCGCGGACGGGTCCCGTCGGAAGAGTGCACCGGGCCATTGTCGGAAATATCCGAGACGCCCGCCCGACCGTCCGCCTCCATCGCATCAGGAAGCCAGCGCAGCGCCTCCTCGACATAACCGCCGGCGACGAACGAGACCCGGGCTTCGGGCGCGTCGCCCACCTGTGCGGGCGGCAGATGTCCGGCCCCGGCCGGGATGGTCACCGTAAAACAGCTTCCCTCGCCGGGCTCGCTGACGACATCCACTGTTCCGCCATGAAGCCGGACCAGCTCGAGCACGAGCGCGAGACCGATCCCCGACCCTTCGAGGCTCCGGCCATTGGCCCCTTCGACGCGCTGGAAGCGTTCGAACAATTTGGGAAGATCGGGCTCCGCGATCCCTATCCCGGTGTCGCGCACAGTGAGGGTGACGCTGCCCTCCCGCTCGGAGATCTCGACACCGATTTCGCCCTCGAGGGTGAATTTGAAGGCGTTGGAGAGAAGGTTGAGAACGATCTTCTCCCACATTTCCCGGTCGACATAGACCGATTGGGCGATGGGCGGGGTCCGAACCACGAGAGCGAGGCCGGCACGGTCGGTCGCCGAACGGAAGCTTGAGGCGAGTTCCGCTGTGAAGGCCGCAAGATCGGTCGGGACATAGCGCGCTTGCACCCGCCCCGCTTCGATGCGCGAGAAGTCGAGCAACGCGTTGACGAGCTTCATAAGGCGAAGGCCGTTCCGGTGGGCGACGCCGACGAGCTCGCGATTGTCTGGGAGTACGCTTCCCTCCCCTTTGGCGAGCACCTCTTCGAGCGGCCCGAGCATGAGGGTCAGCGGCGTGCGAAACTCGTGGCTGACATTCGAAAAGAAGGTCGTCTTCGCCCGATCGAGCTCGGCAAGCTGCTCGGCGCGGCGCCGCTCCTGTTCATAGGCCTCGGCGTTGGCGAAGGCTGCGGCAATCTGCCCCGCAGCCAGCCCCAGGAAACCGCTGTAGTCGGCATCGAACAAACGATAAGGGTTGAGGCCGACCACGAGGAACCCGGGCCGTCCGGTCTCGCCCGCCGCCGGCACCGGCAAGACGGCTGCCCGCCTCACCGGCGTATCCCATTCGCCTGCCGGGAGCGTGCCGCCGTAGCGCGTTTCGAGATTGTCCACGAGGACCGGCAGCTGTGAGCGCGCGACTTCGGCGAACGGCCAGACCGGCTCCGCTTCGGAATGAACTACGGGCGCTGCCGGATGATCGCGGCCGATGCGGCAAGTGGCGGCGAGCCTTGAAATTGTCGGCGCATCTTCAGCAAGGTAAAGAAGCGTGAAGGTGACGTCATGGCCGTCGGACGAGAGCGCGCGCGCCGTTGCCTCGGCCACCGCTTCGCTCGTGCGCGCGCTGGCGGTTGCGGCGGCCAGTTCGCGAAGCAACGCCAATTGCCGCTCGCCGATGACCCGCCCGGTGTCTTCGCTATTGGCGCAGATGATTCCCCCTGCGGTCCCGTCGTCGTCGGGAATCGGACTATAGGAGAATGTGTAATAGGTTTCTTCGGGATAGCCGCTGCGCTCCATGATAAGGAGCTGCTCTTCCGCGAATGTGCCTTCCTCCCCGCGCATGGCGGTCGCAAGCATCGGCTCGATGTCGCCCCAGATCTCTTCCCACACTTCGCGCGTCGGCCGGCCGAGCGCCCATGGGTGCTTGCCGCCGATGATGGATTTATACGCGTCGTTGTAGAAATAGATGAGATCCGGCCCCCAGCCAATCCAGATCGGCTGGCGCGACGTCAGCATGATGCGGATGGCCGTCTTCAGGCTTTGCGGCCAGCCGCCGGGCGGACCGAGCGCGGTCTCCGACCAATTGTGAGCGCGCATGAGGGCGCCGAGTTCGCCCCCGCCGTTCAGAAATGCCGCATCGTCCCAGTCGCGGCCGTCCGCCATGTCCTGCTGTCCCCCCAAAAGGTGTCGATGTCGCCCAAACAGGTCTGCCCGGGCGGTGGCTGCCGCCGCACTCAGGATCAGTTAATACCTAGTCCCCCCAAAGAGTTCCGCCGAGGCCTTTGTAGCAAGAAATAGCCTGCGCGCGCGTTACGCGGGGGCAAACCAGGCGCGACATCGTGAAGTCGCGATTTGCGACCAGTCGACCGCTCGCAAGGCGAAAGCCGCTACCGGACCTCCAGCCTTGCCAGTGCCTGGGAGGACGGGCTGGCGGGCTGTGATCGCCTCAAATTTCGAGTGCGACGAAGACGGCTCCCGTCTCCGCCTTGCGTTCGGCGGTATCGAAGGCCTTGTTGATGTCGGCGAGCGCGAAGCGATGCGTGATCAGCCTGCGTACGTCGATCCGCCGCTTGGCGATGAGGTCGAGGACCATAGCCTGCTCTTGATAGATACCGTGCATGGCGAAGCTTGCGCTCAGGATGAGCTGTATCTCGCTCATCTGGATACGTTGCCACTCGAGCGGGATCGTCGTTTCACCACTGTCAAAACCACCTACGACCACGACCTTCCCCCCGCGCCGGACCATGCGTGTCGCTTCCGGCAATGTCTTGGGCATCGCCGCGCCGCCTGCGCACTCGAAGATGATGTCGCAGCCGCGCCCGCCGCTGAAGTCGAAGGCCCTGGCCGGCGCGTCTTCCTCGGCACTGTTGATGACCGCATCCGCGCCTAGCTCGAGCGCGACGTCGAGAGCGCTTGGCACGATGTCGGATATGATCACATCGGCGCCGCTCGCCTTTGCCAACATGAGCTGACCCAGACCGATCGGACCTGCCCCGATGATCGCGACCCGGTCGTTGATCCCGAGGCCCGAAAGATGCTGAGCATGGAGACAAACCGACAGCGTGTCGATCAGCGCCGCTTCCTCATAGCTCACATGATCCGGAAGCCGGTAGAATTTCTCCGCGGGCCCCGCCACATATTCGCCGTAGGCGCGCGACACATATTGCGTCCGCACGTCGTACAGATGCTCGCAAATATTGTATTTCTGCACGCGGCAATATTCGCAGACTCCATCGCCCATCACCGTTTCGATCACAACGCGGTCGCCAACCTTCACGTTGAACACATCCGCGCCGACCTCGATCACCTCGCCCGCGAGCTCGTGACCCATGATCTTGCATGCGAGCTCGGGCTCGTGCTTTTTCCAGTGGCGAAGGTCAGTGCCGCAAATGCCGGCAACGTGCACGCGGGCAAGAACGAAGTTCGAATTGGCAAGCCTCGGTCTTTCGACTTCCTCAAGCTGGAACGTGCCTTCCCGTGTTTTCACCGCGGCTTTCATATTTTCGGATTTCCATTGTTGCCAATTTGCGGCGAACAGATGGGAGAAGGCTCGGTTCCCCGCCAAGCCCGGGATGAACCGGAAGTTGAACCTGGGTAAGCAAAATCCCGACAGGACGGTGTCCGCTGACGCGGCTCCGGCAGTGCTTTCGCTAACCTCGATCAGACTTTGCAACAGAATAGATCGCCCTCGCTTATATCGTGCGATGGGAGACGAGCGATGCGATTGAAGATGCTTTCGGGCGTGATGCTGGGCTTCGCCCTCGGCGGCTTTTTCGACGGCATCCTGCTGCATCAGATCCTGCAATGGCATCACCTGCTGAGCCTCGTGGCCGATGCCGGCGACCTCCGCATGCAGATATTGTGGGACGGCGTCTTCCACGCGCTCATGTACGTCGTGGCAATGCTAGCCCTTGCAGGCCTGTGGCGAAGCCGGACGCCCCCCTCCGGCGATCATGCTCCCTTGACGGCGTTGATGCTCGCCGGATTTGCAGGATGGCATTTCGTCGACGCGGTCGCGTCGCACTGGATCCTTGGCATCCACCGCATCAAAATCGACAGTCCAAATCCCCTCGCTTGGGATCTTGCCTGGCTTGCAGCCTTCGGGCTGGTACCGCTCGCCGCGGCGCTGGCGATCTGGAAGCGGCGCCGGGGTCGCGCCGGCGCCGCGATCGGCCCGGGCGCGTCCTTCGCCATTGCCGCCTCCCTCTCCACAGCGATGGCGGTCTGGTCGCTTCAGCCCGCAACCGATCGACCGCTGACCACCGTGGTCTTTGCCCCGGGTACAAGGGCTTCCGCCGTCATCGATGCCATCCGGTCGAACAACGCAAAGCTCGTCTGGGCCGATCACCGGATGAACGTCGTGATCCTTTCTGTCGCGCCGCGCCGCGCCTGGCATTTCTACGGATCGGGGGCGCTTATGGTGACGGGAGCAGGCTTGCCGGGCGGCTGTGCAAGCTGGAGCCGGGTTTGAACAGGCTGGACCGCCGGCACCGCCACAGGTCGAAGCGCTGGGCGCTGTTCGATGTCGCCAGCGAGCACCGTCGACGCTCCCGCTCTATCGACTTCCACTCGCGCGATTTATGGGGGCAGGCTGCTCATGGCGCGCGCCGCTGCGCATAGCCGATAAATGCGGCAGCGATCGCCGCGCCGGCGGCGCAATAGAAAAGCAGAAGCAAATTTCCAGCTTCGGAATCGCCGAACCTGCCAAAGCCGATAATTCCGGCAACGATCGCGATGGCGGCAAGAAGAGCGGCTGCCCTGTACATGATATTGTCTCCAGACTGTCCGGCAAAATCGCCAGCGCCGCGCATGAAACGAGGCGCAGGGCCGCGGGCTGCGAGCGGACTTGCTGATCCAGATCAAATTTTCAGAGGCTCTCGCGCGGTGACAGCGCGTTTGCGAGGTTTGCAGGCTCGCGCGGCGGCACTATGTCCCGGGCGGCGCGTTGAAGACATATGACCTCAAAGGACCTTCCGCACCCGAGTTGGCCGCGGTGCCGATCGCAAAGCACCGCGGGCGCAGTGGGCGGCGCGGGCCAACCGAGCGCTGGCTTTCGCAGGCGAAAAGGGCTCGCCACGGAGCCATTGCCCGATCGGTCCCAAATCGTCACCGAACCGCGAGGCAAGGCAAATGCGCCTGCCTGGCGTTCCCGCGCCGAGCGGGCGCGCGATCTCGCTTGCTACGGTTGAGGCCGGCTGAGCGATGGGACGAGCCCGAAAATTTGATTTCGAACAGGCTCTCGAACTTGCGACGCGCCAGTTCTGGGAAAAGGGCTATGCTGGCACCAGTCTCGACGATCTGACCGCTGCAATGGGAATTGCGCGGCCCAGTCTGTACCGTGCTTTCGGCAACAAGGAGGCGCTCTTCAAGCGCTCGGTTGAATATTTCGAGAGGAAGTATCTGGGTTTTGTCGACGAGGCGCTGCGGAAGAGAAAATTCCGGGCCGCCATCCAATCGCTGCTCGAAGGCACGATCCGGGTATGCACGGGAACGTCGACGCCGACGGGGTCGTTGCTCACGCATGGGGCGCCCGCGAGCCCGCCGGAGGATGAGACGGTTCGCCTGCTGCTAGCCAGCCGCATAACGGCATATGAGCAAAAATTGTTGAAGCGCCTCGATCTGGCCGCGGCCGAGGCCGAGCTACCCGCCGACATCAGCCACGCAGGGCTCGCCGCGTTCGTGATTACGCACTGCTGCGGCATTGCTCTACGCGCGAAAGGGGGCGTGCCGCTGAGTGCATTGATGGCCGAGCTGCCATTTGTCATGGCCGCGATTCCGGAGCCGGGAGGAAGCTGAGGTTCTAGCCGCTGACATTTTCTTGAACCAGGTTAAACGCTCCCCCGGAAATCGGCCGGATTGCGTGGCGCGAGAGTGCGCTTCCTTCCTGGAAATGAGAGGGACGCGAACGATCGACAACGGCTGTGCGTTGGCCGCCCATGCCTCAAACAGATATCACAGGTCGGCGAATTCTGCTTCTCGGCGCCTCGGGTTTCATTGGCGCGGCCGTCGCGGCGCGATTGTCTGCCGAGGGCGCCGAGGTCATCGGCGCGGTACGGGCCAGCGGGCCGGCCGTGCGGCGGCTCGCGGTCTCGAAGCTGATCCATCTCGATCTTCGAGGCGCCGTCGATCCGCGCGCCTGGTTGCCGCACCTCGCGGGTGTCGACACGGTAATTAATTGCGCAGGCGTTCTTCAGGACGGCGGCCGCGACTCCACCTATGCCGTGCATGCATGGGCTCCCGCCGCGCTCATAGAAGCGTGCGAGGCTGCGGGAGTGATGCGTCTTATCCATTTTTCGGCGATGGGCGCCGGTGACGATGGCCTCAGTGACTTTTCGCTGAGCAAGGGGCGCACCGAGGCAATGCTTCGCGACAGCACGCTCGATTGGGTCATCCTCAGACCGTCGGTCGTCGTTGGGCGAGCAGCTTATGGCGGCAGCGCATTCTTCCGGGGATTGGCAGCGCTTCCATGGCTGCCTCGACTGCCCGGCGCCGCTCCGGTTTCCGTCGTCCAGCTCGACGATGTGGTTGCCACCGTGGTCCGGCTGGTCCGAAGCAATTCGGTTTCGCGGACCACCCTCGATCTGGCGGGACCTCAGCCGCTCGCCTTTGGCGAGATCGTTGCGCATTACCGCGCGTGGCTCGGGTGGAGGCCGGCGCGGACCATTTCGATGCCGGGCTTTATGATGTCCGTCTTATATCGCATCGGCGACCTGGCCGGGCGCCTCGGCTGGCGGCCGCCGGTGCGAACGACCTCGCGGCGCGAGATGATCAGGGGTGCGGCGGGTGATCCGGCCCATTGGCGTGCGGCGCTTGGTATCGAACCCCGTTCACTCGGCGATGCGCTACGGCGCGAGCCGGCATCGGTACAGGAACGCTGGTTCGCGCAGCTGTATCTGCTGAAGCCGGTCCTTATTATCGTATTCGCGCTCTTCTGGCTGCTTACCGGAATCATATCCCTCGGCCCCGGATATGAGATCGGCAAGGCGCTCATGATAGAGGGCGGCGCTGGAGCGTTGAGCGGGCCGGTCGTGATCGCCGGCGGGTTTGCCGACCTGGCGATCGGTCTGGCCATTCTTTGGCGCCGGTCGACGCGCCTCGCTTTCTGGGCAGCACTCGCACTGACCGTGACCTATGTGGTCATCGGTACGATGATCCTGCCGCGTCTGTGGCAGGAACCTCTCGGACCCATGATGAAGATCTGGCCGATCATCGTCCTGAACTTCGTCGGACTTGCGATCCTGGAGGACCGGTGACCTATCTGATCCTCAAATATCTTCATGTTATCGGTGCCGCAGTCCTGCTCGGCACGGGAGCCGGCATTGCATTCTTCATGCTGCTGGCGCACCGCACCGGCAATGCGGCGACGATCGCAGCGACAGCCCGGATCGTGGTGCTTGCGGATTTCCTGTTTACCGCGAGCGCGGTCGTCGTGCAGCCGATCACCGGGTTGCTGCTGGCGCGCGAAGCCGGTTATACCCTCACCGAGGGTTGGATCATGCTTTCGATCCTTCTCTACATCGTGACCGGGATATTCTGGCTTCCGGTCGTGTGGATTCAGATGCGCATGCGCGATCTTGCCGCCTCGGCGGCGGAGAGCGGGCATCCGCCGCCCATGCGCTATCACCGACTATTCCGCATCTGGTTCATATTCGGCTTTCCGGCCTTCGCAGCGGTACTCGCGATTTTCTGGCTCATGATCGCGCGCCCGGCGGTCGCATTCTGATGCCGCTTAGAGGCCAATATCCTGTGATTTTTGTCGGGACCTATGCGGCCGCCGGCGGCGAGGGCCTTTATCCGCTGGGCCGCAATTCGGATCGGTCATGGCGGGTCGGCGCCCCGGCGTTAGGCATTCGCAGCGCGTCCTATGGCGCTTACTCGGCGCGGTACGATCTCCACTATCTTGTTGATGAGGAGAATTCGACGGTCGGCGTCTTCCGTTTCAGCGGCGAGTGGCAGCGGGTCGCAACAATGTCGTCGGGCGGGGCTGAACCCTGCTACATCGCACTCGATCCGGCCGAGACCGCGATCGCAGTGGCGAATTTTGCGTCCGGAACGCTTGCGCTTTACCGCCTCGACGAGGGGACGGGCGTGCCCATTGGCCCTCCCGAAATACGACAGAATGTAGGAAGCGGACCGCATCCCGAACGGCAGAAAGGCCCGCACGCTCACTGCGCCCGCTTCAGCCCGGATGGAAAATGGCTGTTTCAGACCGATCTCGGCACGGACGAGGTGCTCGCCTTTCGCTACCGCGCCGCGAACGGGGAACTCGGCGACGCTGTCGTTGCTTTCGCGGCACCGCCGGGGTCCGGACCGCGCCATCTGATCTTCAGTCCGTCTGGCACGCGCGCATATCTGATCTCGGAACTTGCGAGCAGCATCACTTGTTTCGAGGCAAATGGTGATCGGCTGGCGATACTGCAGACGGTCACGACGCTGCCTGCCGGTCATGACGACAGGAACCTGGGCGGCGATATCATTCTCGCTCCGGGCGGCCAGACGCTCTATGCTACGAACCGTGGCCATGACAGCATCGCGATTTTCGCCGTGGGCCCCGAAGGCTATCTCGACCCTGCCCTTCATGTCCCGAGCGGCGGCGGCTCCCCGCGCTGCCTGCTGGTGAACGACCACGGCCGTGAGCTGTTCGTCGCCAATGAGGAGGCCGGCAATGTCCGAAGATATCTCGTCGGTGAAGATGGCTGCCTGACGCTCGACGAGTTTGAACTTCGCCTGCCCGGTGCCGCTTTCCTTTTCCCCTCGCAAAAAGAACCACTGCTCGCCTGATGCGAGCTTCTCCGACCAGAGGATGTTCGTGTGAGGGCGCGCGCGTCGGCCGGATTGCTCCTGCCCATCGACAGCACCCCTAGTCCCCCGGCGATCCGGCCTTGCCGAACCGCGGGGGTGAGGCCTCGCCCACGTCGCCGCGCGGAACGAGAGTCCGGCGACATTTCCTGAATGAGCGACGAACTCCTTGGCGACGCGCGGCGGCGGCAAGGGTTCCGCGCTCGGCCGGAAGCGACGACATTTATTGACCTGTGTCAGAGAATTGGGGTCGCGAGAGGCATAGAGCCGCCCTTTCGCAGCTTCGGGGACGCAGCCAATTACGCAATTGCCGCTCGGCATCCGCCGGCAGTCCTTGACTGACACGCCCCGCAATTCCCCTGTCGTTCCGCAATCTTCTTTACCCAGATTAGCGGCCGCAACTCCGGTTGCTCATATTCGTCTCGCCTGAGACACAGCGATGAGGATCAAGATGAACGAATGCGAACTGATGGCGGCTGGCTCGGCCAGGACATTCTCGCCCGAAACGGCCGTCCCGGGCGACGGCCGCGAACGGCTCCTTCGAGCGCTCTCTCTGCTCGACGAGGCCGGATATGACTTCGTGCCCCCGACGCCGGCCACTCAGCGACGTCAAATGGCGCGCGCTGGCCGGCAGCGTGCCGGAAATCTGATAGATATACTCGGATGGAGCCTTCCCGCCCAATCGGGAACAATCGACGTCGCCCTCGAACATGCCCTGATCGAGGCGGGCGTTCTGGCCGAAACCGAAGATAATCTCTTGAAACCGCTGCTGCGCGCCTCGCGCGTCGAGGGCATATTATTCTGGCATTCGCCTTATCCGACACGGGAGAAGGAGGCCGTTTTCCTCGGCCCCGACAGTTACCGTTTTGCCCAGTTCATTCTCGCCCGCATGCCGGAAAATCCCCGCACCATTCTCGACTATGGTGCCGGGGCCGGCGTCGGCGGGATCGTTGCGGCGAGGCGGGCGGCGGGCGCGCTGCTTACGATCGCCGACATCAATCCGCTGGCCCTTTATCTGGCGTCGATCAATGCCGAGCATGCAGGCGTCGCGCACCAAGTGGTAAGCGCGAGCCGGCCCGCCGAGTTCGCCGATGCCAAGTTCGACCTGATCGTCAGCCACCCGCCGTTCATGATCGACAGTGAGCATCGACTCTATCGCGACGGTGGCGGTTTATTTGGTGCGCGTCTGTCGCTGCAATGGCTTGTCGAGGGCACGCGTCTCCTCGCTGCGGGAGGCAGGTTCGTCATGCACACGGGCAGCTCGGTTGTAGCCGGCCGGGACGTGCTGAAAGCAGAACTCGCCGACGCATCGCTCGGGGCTGAAGTGCAGGTCGATTATCGTGAACTCGACCCCGACATTTTCGGCAATGAGCTTGGCAAAACCGAATATGCAGAGGTGGAACGGATCGCCGCGGTCGGCATCGTCGCTGAACACATTGCTTGACTTGGCGCGGCGCCCTTTCCCCTCTCCTGCGGCGGAGAAATTCGGAGGTCCCCCGCCGCCCCCGTCGCCTGAACGCCGTCCCGGTTCGAGACGGCTCAAATGGTCAAGATAATTGACCGTAGCGTGATCCGAGATATGTTCTCTCCAGCTTTTGGCGACTCGTAGCGACCCAGAGAAGCCGAGGGGGCTGGCATGAAAATGCCGGAAGGCCGCGCTCCACTGGCGCGGCCTTCTTAACATCTAGGGCATCAGGCCTTGGTCTGCAGGCGACCAGTAGAGCTCACGGGCCGGGGTATTCCAGCGTTCTGCGCGGAGACGTCGTTACCTGAAGCGTGCGCCCTCACGAAGGATCCGGCGTGCTGCGCCGCCAGATGTTCAATGTGCGATCGCGACAATCACAGGGAGCAGCTCCTTGAGAGGGGCGGTACATGTCGATGCAACGGGCGCGGCGAGCCCCCTCCGACCCGGGCCTGCGCCTCCCCGCGACTCTTTCTACCGCGAAGCCCTGACCACGTCTGCGGATGGTGCCGGCGCGGACCAAACCGATCGGGTCAGATACTCGGGTTCGCCCGCGACCATATTGCCAAGCAACACCACGCGAGGAGCTTCCGCCAGAAGACGGCGCCCGGCTTTCTGGCCACCCTGCCTCGCAGCGCGCGCGTCGCCAGGCAATGGGGCGAGACGCGGGCGTGTCGCAGGCTCTCTGCAGCGGAGTTCACCCTTGCCGCCCAGGACGCCAAGACCTGGCGTCGTCTGGGCGGCCCGCCTGTGTCGCGGCCGGAATCATTCGGCTGCGACGTCCTCGAGCACGTCCATTTCCTGAGCGGCGATTCGCGCCATATGCTTGCGATAGGTTGCCAGCGCCTGACCGACCACCTGGTCCATATTGTAGTAACGGTAGGTCGCCAGTCGGCCGACGAAAAGCACATCCGGCGTGCCGAGCGCCAACGCTTCGTACCGCTTGAACAATGCCTCGTTTTCGGCGCGGGGAATGGGATAATAGGGGTCGCCGTCGCTCGAAGGATATTCGTGCGTGATACTGGTGCGCGGCGAATGCTGGCCTGTTAGATGCTTGTACTCGGTTACGCGCGTGAAGGGGACCGTTTCCGACGGGTAATTGACAACGGCAACTGGCTGCGCCCACTCCTGATCGATGCTGCTGTGCCTGAAGCTCAGCGAGCGGTAAGGGAGCTTGCCGTACCGATAACTAAAATACTCATCGATCGGGCCTGTGAAGACGAGCCGATCATAACTTGCCCGCGGGCGCATATCCTCGAAGCTGACCCCAAGTTCGATATCGATAAGCGGATGATCGAGCATTTTCTCGAACATGGCCGTGAAGCCGTCTGCTGGCATCGCCTGAAAGCTGTCGGTGAAATAACGATCATCGGTGTTGGTTCGCGTCGGGACGCGCGAAGTGACTGATTTGTCGAGTTCCGAGGGATCCATCCCCCATTGCTTGCGCGTATAGCCCTGGAAGAAGGTCTCATAAAGGTCCCGGCCCACGCTCGATATCACGACGTCGGCCGACGTCACGACCGGAGAAACTGGCTCGGCCCGGCTCGCGAGAAATGCTGCGGCCTCATCGTCGGTCTCAAGGTTGAGCCCGTAGAGCGCGTTCAGCGTTGTCCGGTTGATCGGCATCGGCACGAGGCGGCCGCCGACATCTGCCAGCACGCGATGTTCATAGGGACGCCATTTCGTGAACTGCGAAAGATAATCGACGATGGCCTCGCTGTTGGTGTGAAAAATATGCGGACCGTAGCGATGCACGAGAATGCCCGCTTCGTCGTAGTGATCGAAGGCATTTCCGCCGACATGGTCGCGGCGATCGATGACGAGGACCCGCTTCCCGCCGTCGCGCGCGAGCCGCTCGGCCATCACGGCTCCCGCAAAACCGGCGCCGACAACGAGATAGTCGTAGTGCCGGGGGCTGGCGGGAACCCGCCGCGCCAGCACATCCTCGATCTTCGCAAACATTGCAGACGCGACGGCATCCCAGCTTTGTCCCTCGAGAATATCGTCGGCAGCCTGGCGCCATTCTGCTTCCGCGCCCGCCGCGGACAGGAGCAGCGCACGTTCACAGGCCTCGACGAACTGCGGCACGCTGCCGGCAATCAGAACCCCCTCCACGCCTCCATAATGCCGCACGACATCCTTGATCGAGGTCGAGACGACCGGCAGGCCCGCTGCGAGATACTCCGGTGTCTTGGTCGGCGAGATGAACTCGGTCGAAGCGTTGATGGCGAAAGGCATCAGCGCCGCATCCCAGCCGCGCGCGTAGGCGGGCAACTCCGCATATTCCTTTCCACCCAGATAGGCGATGTTCGGCCGGCGAGGCAGGTCGGCAGGGTCGATTTTGACCACTGGCCCAACGAAGATGAGCGACCAATCCGGCCGCGCGTCGGCAAGCGCGGCAATCAGCTCGAGATCCATCCTTTCATCGATAACGCCATAATAGCCAAGGCGCGGGCGCGGCAGATCCGCCTGATCCACCGGATCGGAACCCGGCTGGCGCGCCTGTTCGAAATGCTTCCGGTCGACGCTCGAAGGAAAGGGATGAACGGAGGGATGCAACGCGCGCTTCGCTTCGTAAAGGCTGTAGCCGCCGGTGAAGACATGGTCAGCGCGCGTAAGCAATTCGCTTTCGAGCACGGCCAGTTCGGGGGGCGCGAAGCGGAAGTTTGCAAGCTCGTCCATGCAGTCGTAAATGACGCAGGCGGCATCAAGATGCCGCGTAAACGGGAGCATCATGGGCGTGTAGTACCAGCTGATGAGCGGCCCAGTCAGGCCCGCTACATAACCGTCCAGCAGTTCGCGAAGCGACCGTTCGATCGCCTCTCCGGCAAGTCCTTCGGGCAGATGCGGAACGATCACCGAAACATTGTTCCCGGGGCTGTAGATCTCGAGACGGGGCCGTCTTCCGCCAGCGTCCCACTTGGGTTCTTCCCAAAAGGAAACGGGGACGTGTCCCGCGAGGCGCGACATGAGTTGCTGGGGCCGCTGGAACACGAAGTCCCACCGCAGATGTGAAAAGCACATCAACGTCATAAGGTTTAGCTTTCAGAAGCAAGAACAGTGAAAAGCGAACGCGCGGCGGCCGTCCGAAGGTCCGGCCAATCGCCCCAAATTAACCCACGTTACGACGTTTTCGCGGGCGGGCGCGCGCCGAACGGTAAAAGCGCGCGTATGGACACATATCCATGTCCCGTATCTGCGGAGAAATAGTGCTGCCTGTTTCGCACAACCCTGCCCCGCTCGCTCTTTGGGGCGGCGCCGAATGCACGATCAGTCGGGTGGGCGACCGCTTCTCCGACCAACTCGCGATCGCGGGCCACACGGGCCGGCCCGGCGATCTGGCGCGCTTCGCGAGTTTGGGCCTCACAGCCCTTCGCTATCCGCTGTTGTGGGAAAATTTTGCGCGCGCCGGCGATTGCGGATCGCTCTGGACCTGGCACGAGGAGCGCCTCGCTGAACTGCGACGCTTGGGGATTCGTCCCGTCATCGGGCTCATCCATCATGGCAGTGGCCCACCCGGGACGGATCTGCTTGCCCCGAATTTTGCGGAAGGGCTCGCGGAGCATGCGCGCGCGGCGGCGGAGCGCTTCCCTTGGGTGCGCGACTGGACCCCCGTCAACGAGCCATTGACGACCGCGCGTTTTGCCGCGCTTTACGGACTTTGGTATCCGCATCGTAGCGACGAAAGCGCCTTTTGGCGGGCCTTGTTCAATCAGGTCCACGCAACTCGCGCCGCCATGACGGCCATTCGCGACGTTCATCCCGGCGCGCGTCTGATCCAGACCGAGGACATGGGCCGCACCGATGCGACACCCGAACTTCAGGAGCAGGCGGATTTTTATAATCTGCGCCGGTGGGCATCGTGGGACCTGCTGACGGGACGGCTGACCGAAGGCCACCCGCTGTGGGATCGCCTCGCGGCCATGGGCTTCAAGAGCGACCTCGCCTCCCTCCACTCGGCGCCCTGTCCGCCTGACCTGCTCGGTCTCAATCATTATCTCACGAGCGACCGCTTTCTCGACCACCGCGTCGATGCCTATCCGGAGCAAAACCGGGGAACCTGCGCCTTTGGCCCGGTCGCGGATGTCGAGACGGTGCGTGCAGTTGGCGTGTCACCTGGCCTGGAGGGTGCGCTGCGCGACACCTGGGACCGATATGGCCTGCCGATGGCGATCACCGAAGTCCATAACGGCTGTACGCGCGAAGAGCAGATGCGTTGGTTCAGCGAGGCCTGGCAGAGTGCCGAGCGCCTTCGCAGCGATGGACTGTCGATCGAGGCGGTGACGGCGTGGAGCCTCCTCGGCGCGCACGACTGGGACAGCTTGCTGACAGAGCAAGCGGGGCATTATGAGAGCGGCGTCTTCGATATCCGCGGCGCATCCCCCCGCGAGACCGCGCTGGCGCCGCTGCTCCGCAGCCTCGCAAGGGGAAGAACACCGGCCCACCCCGTCCTTGCCAGGTCCGGCTGGTGGCGTGCGCACGCGCGTGCCGCTTTCTACGATGCCGCTTCCGCCAACGGGCCTGTGCTGATCGCTGGAGCGACAGGCACGCTCGGCCAGGCTTTCGCCGGGGCGTGCCGGCTGCGCGGGATCGATCATATCGTGACGGACCGCAGCGAAATGGACCTGACCGACAGCCACTCCATAGCCGAAGCGCTCGGCGCTTACCGCCCATGGGCGCTCGTGAACTGTGCGGGATGGGTCAGGGTCGATGAGGCGGAGCATCGCGCCGCCGAATGCAATGCCGTCAACTTTGGCGGCAGCGTCGCGCTGGCCCGCGCCTGCGCCGAACGTGATATCCACTACACAAGTTTTTCGAGCGACCTTGTTTTCGACGGCGCCGCGGGACGCCCCTATGTCGAGCAGGATGAAGCAAGACCGCTCGGCGTCTATGGGATGAGCAAGGCGCGCGCCGACGCAGCAATCACCAGTCTGGGCGGCCGTAATCTGATCATTCGCACCTCGTCCTTCTTCTCTCCATTCGACCAGCACAACTTCGCCGTCCATCTGGCAGAGGCGCTGCGCGCCGGGAGGCCTTTTGTCGTTGCCAGCGACTGCACGGTTTCGCCATCCTACGTTCCCGATCTCGTGCGGGTCACGCTCGACCTGATCATCGATGACGAGCGTGGACTGTGGCACCTCGCCAACGACGGCGCAATAACCTGGTCGCGCTTCGCCTTCGATCTCGCCGACGCGATGAAACTGCCGGCAAGGACGATCGAACCCCGGCCGGCCAGCGCCATGCGATGGACCGCGGCCCGCCCTCTTTTTGCACCGCTAACGAGTGAACGGGCGATCATCATGCCTTCGCTGACTTCGGCGACCGAGCGCTTTGCGCGCGAGCTGGGACAGTCAAAGTCTCCAGAATGAGCAGCAGCTGCTCGGCACGGCCAGCATCGGGAAACTCACCCGCGCGTATCCACCGCCCATCCTTTTGGCGAAAACCCTCCGCCGCCAGATCGCCTTCGAAGTCCGGGCGCAGCGTGAGGGCGATCGCGGCCTTCCCCGCATCGATTCGGGCGATCCGCGCATGCTGCGCCATTCCGCGGAGCCGTGCATGCATCAGGAGCATCTGAGCGTCCGCCGGCAGCGGACCGAAGCGGTCGGCGAGTTCCTCCTCGAATGCATCGATGTCGGCTTCCAATGCCATTCTCGCCAGACGCAGATAAAGGCTGAGGCGCAGATCGACGTCGGGAATCCAGTCGGCGGGCAAGCGCCCCTCGCTACCGATACGAAGCTCGGCGACCCAGTCATCGACCCGTTCGCCACGCGAGCGGCGAAGCGCGGCGGCGAGGAGATGCTGATAAAGATCGGCCCCGACGAGATGCACATGCCCGGCCTGCGCTTCTCCCAATATATCGCCGCTACCGCGCGCGTCGAGGTCGCTCGCACTGATTTCAAACCCTGCGCCAAGCTGGTCGAGCGCGGCAAGCGTTCGCAACCGTTTCCACGTCGGCTCCGCGATCTTCGCGCCCTCCTCGGTAAGCAGCAGCATCTGGCCGCGCCGCGCGCCGCGCCCGACGCGGCCGCGCAGTTGATGAAGCTGGGCAAGCCCGAACCGATCGGCGCGCCAGACGATCATCGTGTTCGCGCGCGGGATATCGAGGCCCGCCTCGATGATATTGGTGGCGAGGAGAACATCGCCCCTGCCGGCCGCGAAGTCGACCATCACCGCGTCGGCATCCTTCGCGGGCAGTTTGCCATGCGCTTCGACGATGCGCAGTTCCGGCGCCGCACGCTGCAGACGCTCGAGCAGGATGGGCATATCCTCGATGCGCGGCACGACGACGAAACTCTGTCCGCGGCGGCCGTGCTCACGCATCAGAAGGGTGCGAACACGGCCGGGGTCGAATATGTCGAGGCTCGTGCGCACGGGCTGGCGGCGTGCGGGGGGCGTCGCGATGATCGATAGCTGGCGGAGGCCGACCATGGCGAGTTGGAGGCTGCGCGGAATGGGCGTCGCGCTCAGCGAAAGCTGATGCATCGAGGCATCACCGCGAAGGCGCGCCTTGTCGGCGGCACCGAATTTTTGCTCTTCGTCGATAATGACAAGACCGGGACGGCGATAGACGACCGATTTTCCCATGACGGCGCCCGTGCCGATAACAATGCCGATGCTGCCGTCCGCCAGCCCCGCCTTGACCGCCTTTTTCTCCGCCGCGCTGGAAAGGCGCGACAGGCCCGCGACGCTGATGCCGCTCGCAGCGAAGCGCTCGGCGAACAATGAGAGATGCTGCCGGACGAGGACCGTTGTCGGTGCGGCGACGATCACCTGATAGCCCGACAACGCCGCAAGCGCAGCGGCGCGAAGCGCGACCTCGGTCTTTCCGTAGCCGACATCTCCGATCACCAACCGGTCCATCGGTCTGCCGCTGGCGAGATCCGCGCGAACGGCCGCGAAGGCGCGGCTCTGATCCGCGGTTTCGTTGAAAGGGAAGCCGCTGACGAAACGCTCATACGCAGCATGATCGGGCTCGAACACGGGCGCCGCGATCTGCTCGCGTTCGCGTGCGAGCAACGCGAGCCCGGTCGCGATGTCTTCGATCGCCGCGCTGACCTCGGCGCGGCGCTTTTGCCAGCTGCTTCCGTCGAGCTTGTCGAGGGTAACGGCGTCAGCATCCGCGCCATATCGCCATAACAAGGCCGCATCACCCGCCGCGACAAGACGCCGCGCGCCGCCTGAAAATGCCAGCGCGATCATTTCACCGCCCGCGCCCCCCGGCGCGTCTTCCAGCCCTTCGACGCGCGCCACACCATGATCTTCGTGGATGACAACATCACCGACGCGGACGTCGCCGTGCACCAGCACCGCCGCGCCCGGTCTAAAATCCTCGCCATCCGCCGACACGGCGCGGCTCCCGATGATATCGGCCGCTGCGACAACCATCAGCCCGGCGCGCAGAAATCCGCGGTCGGCATTAAGCGGGAGCGATCCGAAACAATCGGGAGGAAGCGCGCCAAGTTCGGCCAGTTCGTTGACCTCCACGCAGGATAGCCCGATCCGCTTCGCGATGCGCGGGCGCAGGAAGCGGAGGTCGCGCTCCGATCCGACCAAAAGGAAGGAGGCGGTGCCCAGCCTCGGCTCGACAAATTTGGCAAGCGCGGCGAGCGGCGAGCGGGCCTCGGCAAACCGCGGCATATCGAAATAGGCCTCGGTATCAACTGCCGCATTGCACCAGGCAGCGAGCTCTGCTTGCCATCGTTCCTCATTGATCGCATCGAGCGCGCCGCCCGAGCGGGCAGCGGCATCTTCCGCCAGCGATCTGAAGCGGCGCCGCCGCGTCTCAGCCTTGGGCGCGGCCATGATGCTACCCGCCGGCAGGTGTTCGAGGATCGAAACCCCCTCGCCAACGACCGGTTCACTGGCTCTGCCGATTGCAAGGGCGGTAAGCTCATCCGCGGTGCGCTGGGTGACAGGATCGAACGAGCGTATCGCGGCGACCTGGCCGTCCGAAAGCTCGATGCGGACCGGCGCGCCGGCGTCGACGGGAAAGAGGTCAATCACCTGGCCGCGCACCGCGACCTCGCCGGGCTCGTCGACCCGATCGTCCTCGATGTAACCGAGCGCCTCGACCATCGCCGCGAATTCGGATGCCACGAGTTTGTCACCGACCTCAAGCGTGGGCGGCACGATATCGAAGGATTCCGGGGACGGATAGCGCTGCGCCGCGGCTTCGCCGCTCGCCACACAGATGATGCCGGTCTGATGGTCGGCGACTGCCTTTCGCAGGCAGTGAAGCGCCGCCACACGCTGGCCGATGTTGGCCGGAGATGCAGGCGCCTCCTGGCCCGGCAACGCGTCGCTCGACGGGACGAAAATGACTGGCCGCGCCGGTGCAAGGATGCACAAGGCGCGGGCGATCGCCTCGGCCTGCCGGTCATCGTCGGCGAGGTACAGCAGCGCGCCATCGCCGCGCACATCGTGAATCTGCCACGCTGCCGCCGCAATATTTCCGGGAGACAGCGGCGTCAGGGAGGGATCGGCGGCCGCGTCGGCGTTCGCCTCGCCTGCTCGGGGCAGGCTGCTGTTTTCGATCATGGAATGGTCACCTTATGCAGGCGAGCAACGGCCCACGCCGGCCGACGGTTCCATGCCCGATAGGGCAACGTCCCAAATAAGCCGGCGAACGGGTGAGCAGCGTGCCCCACGAGTTTTGTCCGGGATCGCGCCGCGCGAAACTGGACAGGAAGGCAGTTGAGCTCGCGATTGCAACCCTGCGCGACGTGCCGGGTTCAAACCGTCCGGGCGACCGGCGTAGGAAGATGGCGGCCGACATGCGATCTACTTATGGCGGTGACCGATATTTACCCTTGTCCTTTCGGAGGAAATGATCGTGAGCGACGAAGTCGAATGGTGGGATTATGAAAATGCTGCGGAGATGGCGGAAGCCGTGGCGGGTGATATCGGCTTCATCATAGACAGCGCGATTGATGCGCGCGGAACCGCAGTGATCGCGCTCGCCGGAGGCAAGACCCCGATCCCGATCTACGAAAAACTTTCATCGGTAAAACTCGACTGGAAACGGGTCACGATCATTCCCGGGGATGAGCGCATCGTCCCGCTCGGTGACCCGCTCAGCAACGTCTCCACCCTCGCGCGATTTTTTCTGCCGAGGGGTGCGCGCGTGATTCCCGTCGTTCCCAATGCCACCTCGGACTATAAAGCGGCTGGCCGATCGGCCGACGCCCTGATGAAGGATCTGCACTGGCCGCTCGACCTTTGCCTTCTCGGCGTCGGCAGTGACGGGCATGCCGCCTCCATCTTCCCCGGCCCTGATTTCGACGAGGCCGTGAGCGGTCCGAGAGAGCGACGGGCCCTTGGCGTGATGCCCGATCCTATGCCGACGGATGCCCCGGTGCCACGCGTCACGCTCAGCCTGGCCGCAATTACCTCGGCGCGCGCTCTGTTGATTGCCGTAACCGGCGACGCAAAGCGCGACGTGATCAAGACAGCGATCCGGCAAGGTCCCGCTTCGCCCTATCCAATCGGACGAGCCTTGGCCGCCACGGAACTTCCCGTCGACATTCATTGGGCGCCAGCTTGAATAGGAAAGTGCGGCCGCAGTGAGCTTACGGCGGCGCTGACACGCTATCCGCCGTTCGTGTTCCAGACGAACGCCTCGCACAAGTTACGCTCGAAGCGCGGGCCACGTCGCCCCTTCACGCGAATGCCTGAAACTATTGGTTCGCCGGCGGAGTATCTCAGCGAGGAGCTCGTTATGGCCGACCAACTAACCCCGCAGGAATATATTGCGTTTCTCAACGCGTTGGCGAGCGGCGCGATCAACGGCATGTTGAAACAGGCTGAAAAGCTGCACCACAGCGAGCCGGACAAATTCCCACCTCTTGACGATGGGATCGTCTTTCAGCTCGCGGCACTGCTCGGCGCGGCAGTCATCGAGGCGAACCCGGACTTCGCCGACGCCAGCAATTTCGCAAAGGGGGCCAATGAGCTTCGCGCGCAAACGATTGAGTTTCTTGCCGTCGTTCGCGGCATGAGCGAATCCAGCGGACAATCGATGCTTTTCAACCTTCTTGCCGCCGCCGGCGGAAGGCCCGTCCGAGTGGTGGAAATGGGTCAGAAGCCGCACTGAACGCAACGCCTTCCATCGATATCGGATTTCAGATCCGGCGTTCCGCTTCTTTTTCATGACGGCGAAAATAAGTGGCAAGTGGGTCTCGGCCAGCGAGGCCCCATGCTCTCGCGAGAGCAGCGAGGCGAAAAATCACGTTTCAAGATAATCAATCAAGTCCATCTTTCGCGCGTTCTTGCAACCTGGATCAGTATACCGGCCACCGATGAGGGCGTAACCTGCGGACATCTGATTACGCAAATTTTCCGCCTGCCGCTGCCGAGGCACCGAGCACCTTACCGGATGCATCGCCCGCCTCACCGAGCACGGCCGGCTTCTTTCGGGAGAGAGGAAATGTATCCGCAAACCGAATCGGGTGTCCTGCGATGCGCCAGTAGCCTCCGCCAACGCTATGCCGACAGCGCGATCTCCGTGGTCGAGCGTCAGATCGGCTGGTCGGGTCAACGCGGCGCGCACCAAGAAGTCGACTTCTGGTCTGCGGTGAAGGCACGATTGAGCGAAACGCCGGTGAAGGTGTCGCAAATCCATGTCTTGCGACCGGAGCGCGCCGCCGCCGTGTCGGCCCGCCTCGTCAAGTCGAGTTCGGCCTGAGATACTGATCCCATCAGCGAACAGGCGGCCGCGTCCGTCCCTATATTCTGGCCGAGAGCCGGCTGGAATTTGGCGGTGCAGTCGGGCGCGCCGGGCGGCACCGAGGGCCTGAATTCGATCCACCCGCCAAGCTCGGAGCCTCGTCTCATCCGCATGATATCGAGCTACGCCCGGCGAGAAGATAGAATGCGGCGCTGCTTCCCGCCCGTCGCCTTTCTTTTCGCAACTATTGCCGCGCCGAGGCGTTGGTCGCCAGCCGAGGCCGTCATTATCGAGCGCCCGGCGGGGGAAAAGCCATGCAGTATCTGGATCCAGCTTCGCCAATTGGAATGCAAGAAATTGGTCCCGTCTCGGCGCATGCGCCGATGCCACAGGTGACCAAGCGTGCCGCCGAGGTGGCGGACTGGGTAATGGAGAATATTCCCTGGACCGTGGCCGTGCCGGAATGGCCCGGCTTCCACGACCGCTGGCCATTGCTAACCCGCTCGGAACTTGCCGAGGTGGAGCGAGAGCTATCTCGGCGCGGCGCGGCGCTCGACGCTCCCGGCGCTGACCTAGACGCCATCGCGAAGACACTTACCGGAAGGCCCGCTTATTGTAGCGCAGCCGCCGACTGGCTGACCCTCAATAAGGCGGGCAGCATTTGCGAACCGGAATTCTTGCGGCTCTTCAGCAGGCTATCGCGCTCGGAACTGATTCTCGCCGCGATTGAGCACCGACGCCGCATCCTCCAGACAAACTGAGCGCCGCTCACCGACCATTGGCCTTGCCGGACAGGAGCCGCTCGAGGCGCCTGACTGACCGGATCCCGAGAGGGAGCAGGTCACCGTATAGCTAGAAACCCGCTTCGACAGCCAGCCGGATCGCGTCGGCGTTCGTGTCGACCCCGAGTGCGCGGAGCAGCGCGGTCCGGTGCATTTTGACGGTCCGCTCGGCCAGACCGAGTTCGAACCCTATTTGCTTGTTGAGTTGGCCCGCCGCCATGAGAAAAAGGACTTCGCGCTGGCGGGTCGAGAGCCGCTCGATCCGCTGACGAGCCTGGTCCCTGCGATCCGCGCCATCGGGCGGATGATTGCCGACGTCCATTTGCGAACCGAGGAAAAAGTGGAGCGATCCGTCATCTCCGAAAACCGGAGCGAGAAGGACCGCGTTACGAAATGCCGAACCGTCCTTTTTATAATTGGTGATCTCGACGAGCGCCGGGCGTGCTTCTTCGATCGCCTCGCGCAGCCGATCGGTCAGATGTTTCTCAGTGCCCATCCCGGCGAGAAAGCGGCAATTGCGGCCGAGCACTTCAGATTCCTCATAGCCTGTCAGCGCGACAAAGGCGTCGTTGCACTGCACGATCGGATTGTCCGGCAACCGAGGATTGCTGATCACGGCCGCGATCGGGCTCATGGCAATCATCATCTCCAACGACATGCAGCATCTACCTCTCTCATCTCTTCAACCTGCCCAAATGGACATGTTGCGGCAAGACCGCGGACGGCGGCAATTATCGAACATGCCGCGACAAATTCACCCCCTTCGACCTTGCCGACCGGGATCGCTCGGATCCGCCTGCCGATGGACGGCGAGCTTGCGAAGCTCAACGTTCGAAAGCGCCATTTGATGCGCGTCGCCGTCGTTGGCGCCGGCATTGCCGGTCTCGCCTGCGCCGGCGCGATAAGCGAAGCCGGCGATGTTCCGACGCTGTTTGAAAAAGCGCCTTCCATTGGCGGCCGAATGGCAACGCGGCACGCTGAGGTGAACGGCAGCACGATCGGCTTCGATCTTGGAGCGACGCACTTCACCGCCCGGTCGTCCGGCTTCAAAACGCTCGTCGCCGACTGGCAAAAGCGGCATCTTGCAGAACCATGGCCCAGCGCCGGGCTCCACGCCTGGGTCGGCACCCCGACAATGAGCGCACCGCTCGAGGATCTTGCCGGCGCGCACGACATTCATTTGGCGACGTCTGTCACCGCTATCACCCGTCACGGCGGCGCCTGGGCGGTGTATAGCGAGAGGGAAAGGTTCGGCCCGTTCGATGCCGTCGTCCTGGCTATTCCGGCTGAGCTGGCGGCGCCGCTCCTATCGCTTCATGATTTCGAGATGGCGCGCTTGGCCATGAGCGTGACGTCGCGCCCGGTCTGGAGCGCGTGGCTGGTTTTCCCGGAGAGGATCGCATTGCCCGATTTTCTGCGTGGCCCTTCGCCTATGGTTGCTGCCCTGCGCAGCAACGCGCGTCCTGGCCGGCATGATGCCGAACATTGGATCGTTCAGGCCGACTGGAGCTGGAGCGAGCACCATTTTGCGCAAGATGCCCGAACCGTGGCATCCGCTCTCCTCGGCATACTCGCTGAAGCGGCCGGAAGCGCCCTGCCCGAGCCGGTATTCGCCGATGCGCATCGTTGGCGTTTCGCTCAGCCTTCAGGCAGCGAGCTTGGCCATCTGTGGAATGGCGAGATCGGCCTCGGCGCGTGCGGCGACTGGCTTTCATACGGCTTCATTGAGCATGCGTGGCAGAGCGGGCGTGCGCTTGGCGACCGAATTGCCGGCTCGGCGCGCGCCAGCACCGGCCCAAGGCGCAATTGAGCTGACCGGCTCCACCGCAAATATCGCACATGGAGGTTACCTTTGAAAAATGCCGTTGTCGTCGGCGCCGGGATCGGCGGTTTGGCGCTTGCAATCCGGCTGCAGTCGGCCGGGGTCGAGACGACCCTGATAGAGGCGCGCGATCGTCCCGGTGGGCGCGCCTATGTTTGGGAGCGGCAAGGCTTCACTTTCGATGCCGGGCCTACCGTCATTACCGACCCTGCCTGTCTCGAAGAACTCTGGAAGCTCAGTGGACGGCGGATGTCGGACGATGTGGACCTGCTTCCGGTCATGCCATTTTACCGCCTTCAGTGGCCGGACGGTACAACGTTCGACTACAGCAACGACGATGAGGCGCTCTTTCGCGAAATCTCGGCATTTAGCCTCGCCGATGTTGCGGGATACATGCGTTTCCTCGACTATTCGGCGGCGGTCCATGCCGAGGGCTATGTGAAGCTCGGTGCGGTTGCTTTTCTCGATTTCAAATCGATGGTGAGAGCGGCGCCAGCGCTGATCCGGCAGCAGGCGTGGAAGTCTGTCTATGCCAAGGTGAGCGAGTTCATCGCCCACGACAAGCTGCGGCAGGCTTTCTCGTTTCACACGCTGCTCGTCGGGGGCAATCCGTTTTCCACGAGCGCAATCTACGCGCTCATTCACAAGCTCGAGAAGGATGGCGGAGTGTGGTACGCGCGTGGCGGCACCAACCGCCTTGTCGCTGGCATGGTGGCCCATTTTATGCGGCTTGGGGGCACGGTGATAATGGGTGACGCCGTTACGCATATCCACACGGAAAAGGACCGCGTCACGGGCGTCAGTCTTAAAGGCGGGCGGCGCATCGATGCGGATGCAGCCGCGTGCAATTCGGACGTGATGCACAGCTATCGCGACTTGCTCGATCACCGCCGCGGCGCGCAGACAGCCCGCCGGCTTGCGCGCAAATCGTGGACGCCCAGCCTTTTCGTGCTGCATCTCGGGGTTCGGGGACTTTCGCCTGAGATCCCGCACCATATGATTCTGTTCGGCGAGCGCTATCACGCGCTCCTCGAAGACATTTATTCACGCGGCGTGATTGGGGATGATTTCGCCCTTTACCTGCACCATCCCACCGCTACCGATCCATCAGTGGCACCACCCGGACACAGCAGCTTCTACGCGCTCGTTCCTGTCCCCCATCTGGGTCACGCAGCGCTCGATTGGTCGATCGAAGGCGACAAGCTCGCTGGGGCCATTATCGATATGCTTGAGGAGAGATTGCTCCCGGATCTCTCGAGCCGTATCGTCACCTGCCATCATTATACACCGAGCGATTTCGAGACCGATCTCGCCGCGTATCACGGGAGCGCCTTCAGCCTCTCGCCAAATCTGACGCAAAGCGCCTGGCTGCGAACCCACAACCGCGATGACGTTATCGAGAATCTGTATTTCGTCGGTGCGGGCACGCATCCCGGAGCCGGAATTCCGGGCGTCGTCGCGAGCGCGAAAGCAACTGCGGCGCTCATGATCGCCAATGCGATCTAGTCGGCACCCGCCGCCCGCTCGCGGGATTATCGCAAATTGCTAGCCTTGATCAATAATGGCCGCTTCGCCCCTTGGCGTCGTCACTTCTAATACCCTGATAAGACGTGCAGGCACGGCAGATCGGGGCTGAGGGTAAAGGGGAGCCGCCCGGCTCCCCTCCCTCGCACATGGGTGCGGCAAACCACAGATCTCCGCAGGTCCCGTGCTTTGGCATCAACACTTGCGGCAGCCGCGAGTTCCGACGCTGGCGGCGAAGATTTGAGCGAGCGGAGATGGCCGGCGCCTTCCATATATGGACAAGGTTCACCGCCGATGCCGAAGAGCGGCGAGTGATGGCAAAGGGTTCAGAAACATGCTTGTTCCGCTGTACCGACTAAACTAAACAAGGGGTTGCGGGCCGGGCCCCTCTGGCGGTCGAGACAGCGACGACCGCGATGTCGGACCGCATCGAGCGATGCTCGGTGCACTGCCTGACTGAACTTTTTGCACCGCCACGCCCGATCGAAACTCCTCATCGTTGTCGGACAGGAGGCACTGTGGAAGGTCTGTTCACTCTATTTGAAGACCCGGCGGTATGGGCTGCGCTTTTCACGCTCGTCGTCATGGAGATCGTGCTCGGCATCGACAATCTGATCTTCATCTCGATCATCTCGAACAAGCTCCCCGAAGCGCAGCGTCAAAAGGCGCGCCGAACAGGCATTGCGCTCGCGCTGATCATGCGGCTCGCGTTGCTCTCGGTGATCGCATGGCTCGTGGGACTTACCGCGATCGTCGTCGACCTCGGCCTCCAGGGCGCACCCGATGCTTACGGTAAGCCCGGTTTCGAAACGGCATTCTCTTGGCGTGACATCATCCTGATCGCAGGCGGTCTGTTCCTGATCTGGAAGGCGACCAGCGAGATCCATCACAATGTCGACCCGAACCCGAATGACGATGTCTTCAGCGCTGGAAAGAAGGCCCTGACGTTCGGCTCGGCGATTGTTCAGATCCTCCTCCTCGATCTCGTCTTCTCGGTCGACTCAATCCTGACCGCGGTTGGCATGACCGAACATTTGCCTATCATGGTGATCGCCGTTGTCGCGGCCGTACTCGTGATGCTCATCGCGGCCGATCCGCTCGCAAATTTCATTCGCGACAATCCGACCGTCGTGATGCTGGCGCTCGGCTTCCTCCTGATGATCGGTGTCGTGCTGATCGCTGACGGCTTCGGAGCCAAGGTACCGAAGGGGTATATTTACACGGCCATGGCCTTCTCCGCCGGCGTCGAAGGTCTCAACATCTGGGCGCGGCGGCGCCGCGAGAAGGCAGCGCGGCGCAGCGATGGTGGGGACGCGCCCCTAGCTTAAGGCAAAGTCGCGCGCGGATGCTCTGTGAGTGCGTGCCGGTCTGGTCGGGGTCCGGCGTGCATCGCAGCACCGGGTGACCGGCTGGCTGTGCCACGCGCCTCCTTCAATACTTTTGTCTGTCGGCGCGGGTGAACGGCTGCTCGTCTCGCTGCGTCGCTGCAAATATGTGCAACCCTGTAGCGATCGACCGGAACTGCAGCCGCGCGCACAAGTTTGAATGTTGGTTATGGGAATGGATATGCGCAGATATTTAATCGCCTGCCTTCCGCTTTTTCTCGCCACGCCCGCGGCCGGACAAGAGCAGGACCAGCAGCTCTGGGTGAAGCTCGGCGCCGACGTAAAGATTAGCGACAATATAAAACTGAGGTGGGAGACGAACCAGCGGCTGAGCGAGCGCGAAGACGGGTTCAGCGAAAGCCAGTATCTCGCGGCGGTCAGGGTTCAGATAGCCGAAGGCGTCACCATGACCGGAGGCGTCAACCGGGTGGTTTCGATCAAGAATGGCAAAACGAGCAGCACCGAATGGCGTCCGCGCCAGGAAATCAGCTTCCCGATCGCCGCTGCCTCCTCCACGAAATTGGCGGGCCGAATGCGTTTCGAACAACAGTTCCACAGCGAGGGGAATGATGTCGGCTTCCGGGTTCGGCCGGAGATTTCAGTCACCACGCCCTTGGCCAAAGATCTCGACCTGGTGATCGCGCATGAGAGCTATTTTGCGCTGGCGACTACCGATTTTGGCGAGCGAGCCGGGCATGAGCGGATGCGCAACTCGGTGTCGCTCGCGCTCCCGCTGACAGATATCATCGATGCCGAGATCGGCTATCTAAACCAATATCGTTTCAACCGGGACGAGCCGGACAAGATGGAACATGCTCTGACCTTCGCAATATCATTCGGCTTCTGACGCGGGCGCCGATCCCATCCCCTCGCCCCTCAGGCAGCGGGCACGCGCGGCCGGACGTAGAGGCGGCCCGCCGCTTCGAAAAGACCGAAGATGCGGCGAGCCGCATCGGTCGCGGCGGCAAGCTTGTCCGATGTGTCGAGCATGTCCTCCATTGTAGCAAGCAAGGATTGCCAGGATTTCGAGCACATGCCTCCGAGAAAATCCGACTGCAGATTGGAGGGGACCGAGCGCTTCAGAAGTGCGCCCCCGAGGCGCGATCCCTCGAGGACGTAGAGCGCGCCCAACGCCTGTACCGGCGTGACGATCGACGGACGTCCGACGGGATCGGGAGTTTCGATGCCAAGCGCTTCGATATCGGCGATCAGCAACGCGCCGCGCCTGCGCGATGGCCAGTCGGCGAAAAGGTCAGCAGCACCTGCCGCCGCGAGCGCATCTTCGGCCGGGAGGAATGCGGCCGCCTGTGCACGCAGAAAGTCGCCGTAGGACGAAGCTTCGCTCAAGTCGGCCGCGGAGAAAATTTCGTCGACGCGTCGATGACAATCGGCCGTAGCCGAGCGCATATGGGTCCGAGCGGAAGAATTTGCCATCAAATGTCCGACAATATCCGGCGGGCTTCCGCGAGCTGCGCCGCGAGGCTCGTCATGCTCGCGGGCTTGCGGACGACAGGAACGGTCCTGAGATGTTCAGGGATCATCACGCTGTCGCCATAGCCCGTGGCAAAAACAAACGGTACGCCCATTGCGAGCAGTTGCTCGGCCACGTCTTCGGATGTCGTATCACCGAGGTTGTAGTCGAGTATCGCGGCGTCCGGCCTGAAGGTTCCTAAAGCTTCGATAGCATGCGCCGCGTCGGGCGACAGACGGACGTCACGGGCGCCCATACGGCGGAGCAGATCCTCCGTATCGAGCGCAATCAGCGACTGATCTTCGACAAGAAGAAGCGCCATGCCTGAAAGCGAGCGATCATGAACCGCGGCCGAGGGCGCGTCGGGCTCGGGTCCATCTTCGCTGACGAGCGATACATGCCTCGCAGGGATGACCAGCTTCGCCGTCAATCCGCTCGGATGATAGGAAATGTCCGCGCGGCCTCCAAGATCGTAGACCATCGTCGTCTGGATCAGCTTTGATCCAAAGCCCTCGCGCTTTGGCGGCGCGACTGTTGGCCCGCCGGTTTCGGTCCAGCTTACCGAACATCCTCCCGCCTCGCTGCATGTCCATTCGATCTGCAGCCGCCCTTCGGGTACGGACAGCGCGCCATATTTGGCAGCATTGGTCATCAGTTCGTGGACGACAAGCGCCATGACCCCGAAGGCGCGATCGTTGAGCCGCACCTTGTCGCCGGCGGCGACCACCCGCTCGGTATCGGGGTTGTAGCGATGAAGCCCCGCTTCGGCTTCGATCAAGGTCGCCAAGTCTCCGCCGACCGTTGCGCTCAGCGACTGGTCATGCGCGAAGGCCAGCGCGCGAAGACGGCCTTCGAGCGAAGCCGAATAGCCGGCGACTGTCTCGGCGTGCGCCCCCGTCTGAACCGCGATCGACTTGATGAGCGTGATGATGTTCTTGACGCGGTGATTGAGCTCGTCGTTGAGAACACGGCGCCGATGTTCGAGGCGCCCGCGCTCTTCCGCCGTAATCTCATTCTGTTTCAGAAACACGTCGCGCAGATATGTTCGCACCGTGTCGGCCGCCGAAAGATCGGCTTCCGTCCAGGGCTTGCACTGTCCGCGCACGTCTTCGCGCCAGGTTTCGAAACTCCCGCGCGGTGTCAGCCGGTCGCCGTTGGGGGTCGACAGGATTTTCTTGGTGGGCTCGCCGGCCCATTCGATCCGATGCGCCTCTTCGCTCCTGAAAATGAGGAGATAGTCGCGCGGCGTCGACGTCAGCGGAATGGCGAGCGCGCCGGAAACAGCGCCGCCAAATGCGTCGAGCCCTTCGACCTCCTGCAAGCTTTGCGTGTGCCACAGACCAAGCTTCGAGGATTCTGATCGCGGGTGGATTTGTTCTTCCCCCGCGAGATAGCGAACCAGCGTCAGCGCCTGATCCTCGGTGGGCGCGAGTCCGCTCGATGCCCAGCGATCCTGTGCCCAGATGCCCACACCGTCACAATCGAAAAGCGCCGTAAAATCGTCGAGATGATCACGCAGACCCTGCAACAGCGTCTCGTCGACCGAGAGACCGGCGAGGATTTTATCGAGGCGCTCGCGTGCCACCCCGGAGGCGACGATGTGGGCCCGCCGTTCAGCAACCGAGACCTGCAGCGAGAAATAATGTCCGAAGAGTTCGGCTCCGAGGCGAAGCGAAACGGGAACGATGCGCGGCGCGTCGTGGTGGCAGGAAATCAGGCCCCAGAGCGCGCCATCGACGAGGATCGAAATCGACATCGAGGCACTGACGCCCATATTCTGGAGATATTCGCAGTGGATCGGCGAGACCGAGCGAAGCTGGGCGAAGGACATGTCGACCGGCGGCTCGCCGGGCGCGATCGCGGGCTGCAGGGGGATCGGCGCATAGCTGGTGTCGCTGATCATGCGGATCGCGTTGAGCTCATAAAGGCGCCGCGCCTGATAAGGAATGTCGGACGCAGGAAAATGTTGACCGAGGAAGCTTTGAAGATCCGCCCGCTTCGCCTCCGCGATCACCCGCCCAGCCCCATTATGCAGGAACTGATAGATCATAACCCGGTCGTAACCGAGCATCGTGCGCACAAGCCGCGCCCCGGCCTTCGCGAGATTGTCGAGATCGGTCTCGACCCCGATCCGCCGAACCAGCGCATGCGTCAGGTCGAGCGCCTTTTTGGCGCTTTGGCCGCCGTCGACCGACGGCTCGATTTCGATCAGGACGCGATCCTGATGGCGGTGCGCCACGACATCGACTGGCTGCTTCGACCGCCCGAGCGTCAAGCCTAGTTCGACGCCCGCGATCTCGCCGCCACCCGATTTCGCGCAGGCATTGCGAATCTCATGAACTGCCTGCTCTCCGATGATCGTCTGCAAGGGGGTGTCGCGGGAAATTGGACCGTCATACCCCGTCAAGTCTCCCGCATTCGCCGACGCGAAGAGAATCTGGAACCGCTCGGGATCGACGACGAACATCGCCCCGTGCGGCTGAATGCTGCCGGGGATCTGGATCGGTTCACGGTCGCAATTGGTGAGATCGACCTTTCCGGTATCGGCGATCGTCATGCGCGCAGCCGCCCCGCGGCCCCGTGTCCAAGGGGCGCGTTGGCGACCTGTTGCTGACGGGCGGCGGACGCTGGAAAGCGAGCGGGCCCGGTCGAGACACAGCGCGGCCTCACGATGGTCAGAGAGCGCAAATAAACACCTGCAGTTTCGGATAGCAGCGGAACGATTGCGGCCCGTCTGGATTGCGGGATGTACCGAGGCTGATATCGCTGGGGGGAGTTATGTTCTCCGGTAACATATGGCCGCGGAGGTGTCCGTCCACTTGTAGACAGACGCCGAATGGCGGCAATTTGTACCCGGAGTGATTATGTCGAGGCCGAGCGAAGAGGACCTGATCAGTAACGGACTTCTGGCAACGCTGAGCGATGCCGACCGCAGGCGCCTCGCGCCGCACATGATGGTCTTCGATCTCGAGGCGCATGAGACGCTTCAGCACGCGGGGGACGAGGTCGTTCATACCTGGTTTCCATGCGCGTCCGCGATGGCGGCATTTTGCATCGCGGTCGACGACGAGGTCGCCGTCGAAGTGGCGCTCGTGGGATGCGAAGGGGCGGTCGGCGGCATCGTGTCCAACGGCCAGGTTCCGGCATTCGCAACGGCGCAGGTCCGCTTCAGCGGCCGCTTTCTTCGGATCAAGACTGCCGCGCTCGAGCATGCGAAGCTGGACTCTATTACCTTGAGGCACTGGTTTTCGCGTTACTCCGACTGCCTCCTCGCGCAGGTGTTTCAGACCGCGGCCTGCAACGCGACGCACACAATCTCGCAGCGTGCCGCAAAATGGCTCCTGGCCGCCGCGAGCCGCACGCGAAAGCCCGAGATCGAACTCACCCACGAGCAGCTCGCCGAGATGCTCGGCGTAGGCCGAACCTTCGTGACGCGCGTCATCGGCCGGCTACGCGCCGAAAATATGATCGCGACGCGCCGGGGAATGTTTATCATCAAGGATGAGGCCGCGCTGCGCGAAACCGCGTGCGGGTGCACTGCAACGATCGAGGGCCATTTCGACACCGTCCTTCACGGCATCTACCCTGTCGCTTAGCCCGCTGACGCAGACAAGCGAGAGGCAACGTTCCTCCCGATACCCCTGACTGGCCTCGCCTATTCCGCGCTGCTGGACGGAACAAGCGCTGCTCTCGCCTGTTGAAGCATCGAGCGATCTAAGATCAATGAAGGAGCCGCTTGTGGCCGAACCGAATGAGCCCACCCAGTTGCTGATCCAGTCGAACAAGGTCGACGTCATGACGGTCAACACGCGTGACGGGGACAGGCTTGGATCCGTTTATGCATTCATGATCAACAAGCGCAGCGGCCAGGCGGTGTACGCGATCCTCTCGATCGGCGGCTTCCTCGGCATCGGCAAGGCCTATTATCCGCTTCCGTTCAGGCTTCTTGCGTTCGAGCCCACCTCGGACAGTTTCACCGTCACGATCGACCGCCGCGTGCTCGAGGGTGGGCCGAGCTGGGCGGCGCACCCGCCAGTCTTCGACCAGGCTTATGCCGATCGCGTCGCAAGCTATTATGAGGTTGCAAGAGAAGATTTGTCCGTGATCGACACGGCTGGTTCGTCGCAGACGATCTAAAACGGGTGGCGCTGCGCTTCGAGGGCTGCAGCCGCCCGCCGGTTCATGGAGACTGAGGCGATGACCGATGCGCTTCGAGCCCTGCAGCAGAAAATGGACGCCGCAGTGCGCGCGCTCGATTTCGAGGAGGCGCGGCGATGGCGCGACCAGATCAACCTCATTCGTGGCGGTGCGACCGCGCACGAGGCGGACGCAGCCGATCTAGCCGGCCTTGAGCGACAGCGGCCCGGTGCGATGGGGCTCGGCACCAGTCAGCAGCGCGTGACGCCGCCGCCGGGATGGCAGCCGCCGCCGAAGCCCGATCCGATGACCTCGGGCCGCGCAAAACGCAGACCGGCGCGCAAGAAGTGACCGACGCGCATCTCGCGATATTGAAACTGCTGACGGCGCGTCTGCCGGGAGCCACTATCTGTCCGAGCGAAGCGGCCCGCATGATCGCGCCTGGAGACGATTGGCGGCACGCCATGACCGACGTCCACAGCGCCGTCGACAAAATGGTCGCCGACGGGATGGTCGAGCTTAGCTGGAAAGGCCGAACGCTGGCGTCGCGGCAGGGCCCTTATCGTGTAGCTGCGCGAAGCCGCATCTAGCGCCGGATAGCCAACTAACACCCTGCCCCGCCTCGCAGCCGGTCTTCCCTTGTTACGTCGGCCGGTGGGCCGATCTTTCGCTTTCGCTACCGCTCAATCGGCGTCCTGCAGTGCCGCGACCACCGCGTCGCAGAAAGCCGGCAAGTCATCGGGGCAGCGGCTGGTAATGATGTTGCCGTCAATCACAACCGCCTTGTCGACGACCTCGGCGCCGGCGTTCGCCAGGTCGGTTCGGATCGACTTATAGCCTGTCATCCGCCGCCCTTTCGCAAGGCCGGCCTCGATCAGCAGCCACGGCGCATGACAGATGGCCGCAATCGGCTTCTCCGCGTCGGCAAAAGCCTTGATGAGGGCTATCGCATCGGCATTGACGCGAAGCAGATCGGGATTGATCTGCCCGCCCGGGAGAACCAGCGCGTCATAATCGTCCGCAGCCACGTCAGCGATCTTGAGGTCCACTTCTATCTCGTCACCCCAGTCATCTTCATCCCAGCCCGTGATGTCGCCCATCTCGATTGACGCAAGATCGACAGCGGCACCGGCATCTTGCAGGCGCTCGAGCGGCTCTTCGAGTTCGGATTGTTCAAAACCGTCCGCAGCCATGATGAGGATGCGTCGGGAAGCAAGCGGTTCGGCAACGGCCACGGGGAAAACTCCTACATTCTTTTGCCCGAACAATGCTTCGCAACCTGGAATGTTGCAGTTCATCGGTGCATGAAAAAGCAACGCAGGTTGATGATTGCCGCCGACGTCTATCGGCAGGCCGCTGCGACTGCGCCTGCGGCCGGCTCGCGATCGACCGCAACACCGAGCCTTTCGGCGGGCCAAGACCAACAATCCGCCGGCCTGCTGCATGCCACGGCGCGCATCATCACTAATCGTCATAACACAGGTTAGTCTCACCCGAATTTTGGCAACTTCGCGCGCTCCGGCCGGTTGAATGCCTGCTCCCTGCCGCGGCGCTGCTTCCTATGCGCGCCGCGGCTTACCCACATTCCGGAGGAATCAATGGCAAGGACCGCGCCCGCTAAATCATCGAAAAATTCGGCCACGACGACAGACAGGCTTGACGCGCCCGCAAGCACCGGCGCGGGCAAGGCCGCCCAGTCAACGAGCCCGGCCGAGATCGATGGCGTCGATGTCGCCGGCGAGAGCCCGGGAAAGGCACCCGCCATTCCTGCCGATGCGCCCATCAGCCGCACCTTCGGCGAACCCCAGGGAGATGGAGGCGAGACCCGGCAGACGACGGTGGGCGGCGCGCCCACGTTGACAACGCAGCAGGGCGCCCCGGTAGCCGACGACCAGAACAGCCTCAAACAGGGTGCCCGAGGGCCGACCCTCCTTGAGGATTTCCATTTCCGCGAGAAGATGTTTCACTTCGATCATGAGCGCATTCCGGAGCGCGTGGTCCATGCCCGGGGTTTCGGCGCGCACGGCTATTTCGAACTTACCGACAGCCTCGCCGAATATAGCCGCGCGGATATCTTTCAGCGCGTCGGCGAGCGTACGCCGGCCTTCGTACGCTTCTCCACCGTCGCGGGTTCGAAAGGCAGTTTCGATCTCGCGCGAGACGTTCGCGGTTTCGCGGTCAAGCTTTATACGCAGGAGGGAAACTGGGACCTCGTGGGCAATAACATACCCGTCTTCTTCATCCAGGACGCGATGAAATTTCCCGATCTCGTTCACTCGGTGAAGCCCGAGCCCGACCGCGGTTTCCCGCAGGCTCAATCGGCGCATGACAATTTCTGGGATTTCGTCAGCCTGATGCCCGAAAGCTTCCACATGATCATGTGGATCATGTCGGACCGCGCCATTCCGCGTTCCTACCGGACGATGGAAGGGTTCGGCGTCCACAGCTTCCGCCTAATCAATGCCGACGGCAAATCGGTCTTCGTCAAGTTTCACTGGAAGCCGAAGCAGGGCTTGCAGTCGGTCGTCTGGAACGAAGCGGTCAAGATCAACGGCGCCGATCCGGACTTTCACCGCCGCGACCTCTGGGATGCCATCAATGGTGGCGACTTCCCGGAATGGGAGCTTGGCGTGCAGCTCTTCGACGACGACTTCGCCGACAGCTTCGACTTCGACATCCTCGATGCGACCAAGATCATCCCCGAAGAACTTGTGCCGGTGCGCGTCATCGGACGCCTCGTCCTAGACCGCGTCGTCGGTAATTTCTTCGCCGAGACCGAGCAGGTCGCCTTCTGTACGCAGAACGTCCCCCCGGGCATCGATTTTTCGAACGATCCGCTGCTGCAGGGCCGAAACTTCTCCTACCTCGACACCCAGATCAAGCGGCTCGGCGGCCCGAACTTCACGCATATTCCGATCAATGCGCCGAAATGCCCGATGGCGCATTTCCAGCAGGACGGGCATATGGCGATGCGCAATCCCGTCGGCCGCGTGAACTACGAGCCCAACAGCTGGGGTCCTACGGAGGGCGGTCCGCGCGAAGACCCGGTGCGCGGCTTTACGAGCTTCTCGGACGAACCCGACGGGCCCAAGCAGCGCGTGCGCTCCGAAAGCTTTGCCGACCACTACAGCCAGGCGCGTCAATTCTTCGTCAGCCAGACCCCGATCGAGCAAAAACATATCGGCGATGCGCTGGTGTTCGAACTCTCGAAGGTCGAGCGTCCGGATATTCGCGCGCGCACCGTCTCGCATCTGCGCAACATCGACGAGGGGCTTGCCGCAACCGTTGCCGACGGGCTCGGCATACCGCTTCCTGACGCCGCCCCGGCGGCCCGCGCGCCGATCGCCGACCTGCCGGCATCGGACCCGCTCAGCATTCTTAAAAATGGTCCCGCAAGCTTCAAGGGTCGCAAGCTCGGCATCCTGCTCAGCGACGGCGCCGACCCGGCCTTGTTCAAGGCTTTGGTGAAGGCGCTCGATGCGGAGGGCGCGGTCTACGACGTCGTCGCGCCCAAGATCGGCGGCGCGACGCTCGCCGACGGAACAAAGGTCGCCGCGCGCCACAAGATCGATGGCGGGCCTTCAGTGCTGTTCGACGCGGTTGCAATTCTGGTGTCGGAAGAAGGGGCGGCAGAGCTTGCCGGCGACGCAGCAGCGAAGGATTTCGCGTCCGATGCTTTCGCCCATTGCAAGTTTATCGGGTTCAGCGCCGAGGCCGCGCCGATTTTCGATGCGGCGGGCATCGGCGCCGAGCTGGACGAAGCTTGTTTTCCGCTCGCGAAAGCTGGCGACGCCAAATCCTTTATCGAAGCATGCCGCGCGCTGCGGCACTGGCCGCGCGAGCTCGAGGTCGATCTGGATGCCAAGGCGGGCGGCTGACGCCTTCCTCGGGCGTGAGGCGCTACCGAGGCGCCACACGCCCGCGAGCGTGCGGCATCGGTTCGCACAATTGTCCGCGGCGCGGTTTCTTCGGTGCAAATCACCGACCAGTCGGCTCGCTGCAGCGTGAAAGCAAGGCCGGGGCCGCTTTTCATCGCTCCCGCGCCACGGTCCGAGTTTCCAATCTAATAAGGAGATCGCATGTCCGACACCCTCGACTTCTACCGGGCCCAGGCAGATATTTGCCGAGCAGAGGCCGCGTCGACCGACCTTGAGCAAGTGAAGAATCGCAGCCTCCGTTCCGCGGCGGTTTTCGAGGCGATGGCCAATCAGATTGTTCGATCGCGGGCGCGGCGCGCCGGCGGGGTGAACGAACAGCATATCGCGTCCGACGTGAGCTAGCGCGCGCCAGCACGCGCATTTTCCCCGGGGCCGCAACATTTGCGGCCCCGGGAATGCACTTCAGAAAACAGTCCCGGCGGAGAGCTGCGGCGCGGAGGAAGCGCCAAGCCGCGTCAGGCCGCTACAAAGCCGGCCTTGTTCACGACGTTCGTCACATGCGCGTTGCCCTCGTCGCCGAGCGCGGCGCGTAGTTTTGGGAAGAGCTCATCCTCCTCGGCGCGAATATGCTTTTCGAGGTCGGCCCGAAATTCCCGAACCTTTCCGATCCAGGCCGGATCCGACACTTTCATTTCGGACAGGTCAAAGAGATATTGCTTCACATAACCGTGATCGTGAACGAGCTGGTCGGCCTCTTCGATCTGGCCATGATCGCGCATCGCCGGATAGACGACATTCTCCTCCTCGAACGCGTGCTTCGAGAGGGCATGCTTCAGCTGGATCAGGTACATGTTGCGGCGCATGCTGTTCTTCTCGTCGGTCGCCTCGATTGCGTCAAATATCTTCAGCGTCGCGCGGTGCTCGGCCTTCAGGCCCTCGTCCCACTCGCCGTGCGCCGCGGTGACGCCCTGGACGACCGCCTTGCGACCGAAATTGGCCGCCAGTCCCACTGCGAAACCGATCGCCGTGGCACCGATAAGCGCTGCCGGGTTCTTGAAAAGGTCGTGCGAGGAAAATGTGGATGCAGTCATGATATTATCCTTATGATGAAGTTTGCCAGGGTCAGGGATGTTCGAGGCGCGTTTCGACGCGCATCAGCGACACGGCAGTGCGGCGCGGCTGCGTCAGCATGAAATGGGTTGCGGCCGCGATATCCTCGGCGCGCAGCATTTTATGTGCGTTGATGAGCTCCCGCTGCTTCTCCGGCGGAAATTCGGGATACTGGAAATCGGCGCCGGTGAATCCGGGCTCGATGAGCCCAACCTTGATGTCCTCTTCCGCAAGCTCCTTGCGAAATGACGGAACAAATCCCTGGATTCCCGATTTCGCCGCAACATAGATCGAACTGCCGGGCCCTTTGGACACGGCCGACATCGAACCAATGAAGATGATGTCGCTTCCCGCGGACATCCGCCGCGCGGCTTCCTGGGCGCAGATCAGATAGGCGGTGAGATCGGTATCGAGCTGGTAGCGTGTTTCACTCTCTCCACTATCCGCCAAGGCAGCGGCGGGGATGGCCGCATTGATCACCGCGATGTCGATCTTCCCGAGATAAGCTTCGGCTGCTTCGAAAAAGCGGTCGACATCCTCCGCGACCGACAGGTCGACATTGATGCCGTCGCCGTCGCCGACCTCGTCGATACGCTTGAGCGCGTCGTCGAGATGCTCTGGTGTCCGACCGCACACGAAGACACGCACCCCATAGCTTGCGAGGAGCACGGCGATCGCGCGGCCGATCCCGGTCGTGCCGCCCGTGATGATCGCGCCGCGCCCGTCGAGGCTCGGCTGTTCGGTATAGGCGTCATATTCGTTGATCATTCGGGGCTCCTTCTCGCCCCACCCGCATGCAAGCGACGTTCAAAGCGCTCCGAAGTTCCCAACGGCGCAAGCGACGCTGCGGCTTTTCGCCAAGCTGCTAACGCAGGTTATGCGGGAGCGTCTTTCCGCGCCCTGCGAACGCCAATAAACGGAACTTCGAGCGGACGCCGCGGTTCAAACTTCGCGAGTGAAGGAGAAGATCGATGCCCCGCGGAGACAAGTCCAGCTACACTGACAAGCAGAAGCGTAAGGCCGAGCATATCGAGGAAGGCTACGAGAAACGCGGCGTCGGCAAGAAGGAGGCAGAGAGCCGGGCCTGGGCCACGGTGAACAAGGAATCCGGTGGCGGCAACAAATCGGGTTCGGGTCGAGGCAAGAAGGATACGCATGAAGCGTCGCGTCAGGGCGGCAAGAAGAGTGGGTCGAGCCGCAGCGCCGCCGATCGCTCCGCGGCTGCCAAGAAGGGCTGGGAAACGCGCCGAAAACGTTCGAGCGGCTAAGCGATCGGGTGTTGTTCTCTAGCGCGGCGACCGCCCGCCCGGGTGTCACCATCTGATCATTGACTGATCGCAGCCGCCGTTGCCGCGGACGGCATCGAGCTTCGGAACGAAAAAGGCTGCCAAAGGGTCTATCCATCATGCCCGCACGAACGCGATCTGACGACACCCCACCTCCCTTCCGGTCGGTCCAGCTCGCGACGCTGGTCGATACCGTGCCGACGGGCAGCGGCTGGCTGCACGAAATGAAATATGACGGCTACCGGCTCCTGCTTGCCTTGGGCGGAGGCAAAGCACGCGCCTACACGCGGTCGGGGCTCGACTGGTCGGAGAAGTTCGAGCCTTTGCTCACCGACGCGCTGAAGCTCATAACCAGAAGCGCTCTGATCGATGGCGAGGCGGTGGTGCTTGATGCCGATGGCCGCTCGAATTTTCAGTCGCTCCAGAACGCACTGAAAGGCGCACCCCATCTAATCGAATATTTCGCATTCGATCTTCTCGAGCTCGATGGCGAGGACCTCACCGCACAGCCGCTCGTCGAACGCAAAGCGCGTCTCGCTGCACTTCTCAAAAAGGCCGACAAGCGTATCCGATTTTCGGATCACATCGACGGCAGTGGGGAAAAGCTGCTTGCGAGCTTTTGCACCGCCGGCCTCGAAGGGGTCATCTCGAAACGGGCGGATGCCCGTTACAGCGGGTCACGCAGCGGCAGCTGGCTCAAGACGAAATGCATCAAACGCCAGGAATTCGTCATTGTCGGCTGGACGCCATCGGAGACGTCGCGGTCGTTCCGCTCGCTCATGCTCGGCATCCATGAAAATGGCGAGCTTCGCTACGCCGGCAAGGTCGGGACCGGCTTCGACACCGAGGAGCTCTTTCACCTGCAGGCACTAATGAAGCCGCTCGAGCAAAGGAGCCCGACCGTCAAGGCGCCAAAGTCGCAGGCCCGCGGCGCACATTGGATCAAGCCGAAGCTTGTTGCCGAGATTGCCTATACCGAGATGACGCGCGAGGGGACGCTCCGGCATCCAAGTTATCTTGGTCTTCGCGAGGACAAGAAACCCGAAGCCGTCGTCCTCGAGACGGAGGCTGATGTCGCGGTGGCGGCGCACGCGGTCGCGATCCCGATCAGTAATCGCGATCGCGTCATCTTTCCGGAAGCCAATCTCACGAAGGGCGCACTCGCAGACTATTACGCCGCGGTCGCTCCGATCATGCTGCCCTGGGCGGGGTCGCGGCCCATCAGCCTCGTGCGCTGTCCGCAGGGACGAGCCAAGAAATGCTTCTTCCAGAAGCATGATGCGGGGAGCTTTGGTGAAGCCGTCAAGCATGTCGCGATCATCGAAAAGGACGGCGAGGCCGAGCCCTATCTCTACATGGATACCGCCGAAGGGCTTCTCACCTGCGTCCAAATGGGCACGATCGAATTTCATGGCTGGGGCGCTCGCATTGAAGATGTCGAGAAGGCCGACAGGCTCGTGTTCGACCTGGATCCCGACGTCGGCCTCGATTTCGAGGCCGTGCGCGCAGCCGCCTTTCAGTTTCGCGACATTCTGAGGTCGATGGGACTCGAAACCTTTCCGATGCTCACGGGCGGCAAGGGCGTGCATGTCATCGCGCCGCTCACGCCGCGAGCCGAGTGGCCCGACGTCAAGGATTTCGCGTACCGCCTCGCGCAGGCCGTGGCGCAAATGGATCCCGAGAAATTTACGTCGGCCTTGCCGAAGGCACAGCGCAAGGGCCGTATCTTTGTCGACTATCTGCGCAACCAGCGCGGCGCGACCGCCGTCATGCCCTATTCTGCGCGCGCGCGCGAAGGCGCGCCCGTCGCTGCTCCGATCACATGGAAAGAAATGGAGACGATCGACAAGCCGTCGCATTTTCATATCACGGATGCTGCCGAGCTGCTCAAACGCGCCGATCTCAAGGCGCTGCAAGGCTGGGGGCGCGCCGACCAGGAGCTTCCGGACCTGTGAAAATCGCGACCTACAATGTGAATGGCATCGGCGGACGCCTTCCCGTGCTGCTGAAATGGTTGGCACTCGCAAAACCCGATATCGTCTGCCTGCAGGAGCTGAAAGCGCCGCAGGAGAAATTCCCGGAAAAGGAAATCCGCGATGCCGGCTATGATGCGATCTGGCACGGCCAGAGCCGGTGGAACGGCGTAGCCATGCTGAGCCGCGTCGGCGAGATCCACGAGACGCGTCGCGGACTGCCCGGCGATCCCGCCGACGAGCAGAGCCGCTACATCGAAGCGGCGGTGGGAGGCATTCTCGTCGCGGGCCTCTATCTCCCGAATGGCAATCCGTGGCCGGGTCCGAAGTTCGACTACAAGCTGGCTTGGATGGAGCGCCTCCACGCGCATCTTGTCTCGCTTTACGACCTCGAGGCGCCGGTCGTGGCGTGTGGCGACTTTAATGTAATCCCCACCGACCTTGACGTTTACAAGCCGGAAAACTGGAAAGACGACGCCCTCTTCGCGCCCGAAGCGAAGGCGGCTTACCGGCGCCTGCTTGCGCAGGGCTGGACCGACGCGATCCGCCATCTCCACCCGGAAGAGCGGATCTACAGTTTCTGGGCTTACTGGCGCCAGTCGTTCGAGCGCAACGCCGGCATCCGCATCGATCATCTGCTTCTCAACCCGCCCGCGACCAGAAGACTGAAAGCGGCGGGCGTCGATACCCGGCCGCGAGGTTGGGAGAAAACGAGCGATCACGCACCGGCATGGATCGAGCTCGGCGCGGCGCCGGAGCGATCCCGAACGAAACGAGGAGAAGGTTCATGATCGATGGCGGCTGCGCCTGCAAGGCGGTACGCTACCGGCTCCACGCCGAACCCTATGATACCGGCTGGTGCCACTGCCGCGTTTGCCAACATGTTTCCGGGTCCGGCGCGATGGTATTCACGACGGTCGCCGCGAGCGACTATGAAATTGTGTCAGGCTCCGACCGGATGGGACACTTCGCCTCCACCGTTTTCGGAACGAGGACGTTCTGCCGTGACTGTGGCTCGCCGCTCACCATCCATGTCGCGCATCAGCCGACCGAAATCGACATCACTGCGGGAACACTCGACGAGCCTGCAGCCGTGACACCGGGCTTTCGCCTCTACGTCGCCGAAGCGCCGCCCTGGTCGCTGCCGCTCGATGGTCTGCCGCGTTTCGACGCGCTGCGGCCCTCGACGCGCGGACTTCCTCCAGGCCAAACCGAAGGCTAGCCGCGCGATGTTCGAGGCGGGCTCCTAGCGGCTACCGCCGACCGGTGCGTCGGCGCCCTCTTTGGGACCATTGTCCGTGCGCACGTCGGCCTTGCCGCCGCCGCCCTGCGGATCGCTGTCATAATCTTCGGGGTTGCCCTTTCCGCCAGCGCCTGCGCCGCTTCCGCTGACCGGGCCGCTTCCGGTGCTTCGCCGATGACCCCGGTTCGCCCCGGCCGTATCCGCCGTCGCGCGATCGGCAATCTCATTCTCAAACGGTTTGCGCGGTCTGGTACCTTCTGTCATCGCATAGCTCCTCAAAACTGTGATGCAGAAGATACGCACCGTACGGCTTGAAGTTCGCCGTCAGCACGCCCAATCCGCAATAGTCCCTGTCTACGCGTCAACTTTTGCGAACCATTCTGCGTAGGGCGTATTCGATGCCAGCTTGCGCCCATAGTCGGGAGCCTCGTCGTCCCACCACACGGGGCCGCGCTCGCCAAGCGCGCGTTTCGCGGCATCGACCTCGGCGCGGGCCGCTTTTTCGCTTGCCATGTTGCCGTTGCGCACCGCTGCGGCGACCGCGCGCCGGGCGTCCATCAGCCGATCGACAAGGAGCTTCCGCTCGGGAGCCGAGAGCGCCGGATTCGACATCCGCCAGAGCCGCCCTTTCACAACCAGATAGCGCCCGTCCGGCGTGACCTTGGGCGTGGAACCGCCGCTGGCTGCCTTCGATAATGCCATTACGCGTCAACGCCGCTACCAGCGCCGGGTTGCGGTATTTAATCACTGCTTGAAGCTGCCGGACGGCGGAATAGTGGCATTTGGCTGACCTATGTTAATGTCGATCCTGATCGATTCCACCACGCCTTTGCCGCGATGGGGCGCCGCGCGGACCAGGTCCGATGGGGCCGCCATTTGGGGGAGCATGATCGTGAGCAGCCGCGTCCTGATCGTCGAAGATGATCCTGTGCTTTCCCTGCTGCTCGAAGAATATCTGGAAATGCTCGGGCATGAGCTTGTAGGGACTGCCGACTGCGTCGCGGCTGCGCTTGCAATCCTGTCCGAGATGAAGGTCGACGCGGCTATTGTCGACCTTCTTCTCGCCAACGGCGAGTCCTGCCACCCCGTAGCCGATGCGCTCGCAGCGGCCGGTATTCCGTTTCTCGTCGCGACAGGCGGTTTCATCGAGCCGGCGCCGGACGTCTATGCCCGGTGTCCGGTGCTGATCAAACCTTACACGATCAAAAGTCTCAACGCTGCGCTCGCCGCCCTGCCCCCGCGCGCGACTTGAGGCCGCCTGCCTATGTAGGCAGCCGGATCTTGCAGAATACCCCGCCAGGCTCGAAATTTATCTCGGCAGCGCCCCGGTGGCTCCGTAACGCCCGCTCCACCATTCGCGAGCCGAAACCCCGGCGGGTCGGTTCCACGACCGCCGGGCCGCCGGACTCGGTCCAGATGAGAACCAGCCGGCTCCCTTCAGCCTCGGCTTCTTTGGCCCAAGTGACAGAGACCTTGCCCTTTTCGTCCGAGAGCGCGCCATATTTCACCGCATTGGTCGCAAGCTCGTGAAGGACCATGGCGACCAGAAGTGCCTTGCTTGCCGGAAAATCCATATCGGGACCCTCGAGGGTCAACCGACCGGGATGAAGTTTCACAAAAAGATGCAGCGCTCGCTCGATCATCTCGCTGACCGACACGATACCCCAGTTTTTTTCGGTCAGAAGATCATGCGCCTCCGACAGCGCCCTGACGCGCGCCTCGAAAGCCTGGCGCTCGTCCGCCGGCGCATTCAAAAACGTCTGGGAAGCGATCGCCTGCACCATCGCAAGCGTATTTTTGACGCGGTGCCGCAGCTCGCCGAGCGATAGCTCAAGCGCCTCCTCAGCGCGGCGGCGCTGGGCGATCTCCGTCTGCGCGGCCTTATGAAGCCGCGCATTGTCCATCGCGACCGCCGCTTGCGCCGCAATGCTGACGACGAGCGCTTCCACCTCCTCGTCGAATATGGCCGCCTCATCATGACCGAAGAACAGTCCGCCATGGACGTCGCCCGAAGCCGAAACGACCGGAACCGCAAGATAGCTCACCACGGGAAGATGGCCTTCGGGCATTCCGCAGTGCGGCGGATTGCGCCCGTAGCGCGGGTCCTTGCGGATGTCGGCGGAGCGAACGACGCCGCTGCCCAGAAATGTCGGGTTGAAGAGCTCGGTGTTGCGAGGCATGCCGAACCCCTCGAATGCCTCGCGCGGAGCGCCCGACAGGCTGAAGAGAAGATAGCTTTCGCCCTGGTCCTCGAGCTGATTGTAAAAAAAGGCGCCGAACTGCGCACCGCTGAGCTCTGTCGCGATATCGGTTACCGACTGGACAATGCGTTCAAGATCGAGATCTCGCGATACGACGGCGGCGACGCGGTTCAACTGGGCGAGTGATCGGGCGTGCTTTGCGAGCTGCGCTTCGATCCGCCGCCGGTCCGTGATGTCCCGCGCAATTTTCGAGGCGCCGATTACGGTTCCGTCAGCGCGGAAGATCGGCGAGACCGTGAGCGAAATATCGAATGTCGATCCGTCCTTGCGGCGGCGCACGGTTTCGAAATGGTCGACCCGGTCGCCGCGCCGGATGCGGTCGAGGATGAGCTCTTCTTCATCACGCCGGGCGTCGGGAATGAGCGTGAGGATCGACTGTCCGATCATCTCGTCCGCACCATATCCGAACAGGCGTTCGGCTGCGTGATTCCACGTGATGACGACGCCGTTCAAATCCTTGCTGATGATGGCATCGTCGGAGGATTCAACAATGGCCGCCAAGCGGTGCGCCGCGATATCATTTTCCGGATGGCCCGGCTGGTCGACCCGTTCGGCCATTCTGAAATCCTCTTACCCGCGACATTCCACATGAAATTCGTCGTTCGTCGGAAACTCTCTGGCGCGTCGTCCGTTCCTTGGGCCATACCGGCCCTGCCACCGTAAGGATGACCCCGAATGAATTTGCGCACCAGTGGCACGGCCCCCCGCCGATGACCACCCCTCGAGGCTCTTCCACCTGTGTCGTCATGGTCGTCGAGGACGAGTTTTTGCTCCTCTTCACCATGGTCGACGCCCTCGAAGCGGCAGGCCTTTCCGTCATTCAGGCGAGCAGTGCGGAAGAAGCGGTCGAGCTGCTCGACGAAGATGTGCATGTCGACATTCTGGTGACCGACATCCGCCTCGGCGGCGACATCAGCGGCTGGGACCTCGCAGAGATTTTTCGCCGGTCGAGACCCGAGGGCGGCGTCATTTACGCGTCGGCGAACGCGCCCCTCGCCGACCGGCAAGTCCCCGGCAGCCTGTTCTTCGCCAAGCCCGCGCCGGTGGAAATTGTCGTCGCCAATTGCCAGCGCCTGCACGGAGAACGAGGAGGCCGAGCTTTCGGGCCCGGCTGAGACCGCCAACATGCGGCACCTCCCAGATTTTTCAGTTTCGTAGATCGGAGCTTATCAATGAGCGAGACCATCTCGCCGCGCAGCGGCACGGCTTTTCGACTGGCAAAGGGCCAGATACTCAAAGTCATCGACCCCGAGGGCGGACAGGTTTCTGACATGCTTGCCTTCATGCAGGCCGATGTCCGCGAAGCCATCTCGAACGGACGAACCTTCGATTATGAGGAGCGGATCCGCCTCACGACCGGCAATCGTCTCTGGTCGAACCGTTCGACCCCGATGCTCGAGATCATTGAGGATCGTGCCGGCACACATGATTTTCTCCTCACCCCCTGCAGCGAGGCCACGTTCCGGCATTTCTATGCTGACAAACCTGTTCATCGCGGTTGCTTTGGCAATCTCGCCGAAGCTCTTGCCCCTTTCGATGTCGATGCCGACGCGATTCCCGTCGCGTTCAACATCTTCATGAATGTTCCGGTCGATAGCGAGGGTGGCCTCAAGGTTCTGCCCCCCACAACGCGGCCCGGCGACTTCATCCGGCTGCGGGCGCTCGCCGATCTTGTCGTCGGCCTGACCGCCTGTTCGGCCTACGATAGCTGCGGCGGATCGTTCAAACCGATCGTCTATGAGATCGAACCGCCGGAGCCGCACGGCAACTTGACGGCGGCGGGGTCGTCGGAGCCGGAAGGAGACGAAGCATGAGTCAGCTCGGGATCGATTTTGCCAATCAATGGGTTGCCGAGAATATCCAGCCCAGCGTCTATGCGCCTGAGGACGGGCTGCATCCCGAAACGGAGTCGGCACTCGAGCGCTTCCTCGCCGATGCGGAGAGTGACGGCATCAGCAGGCAGGAAATCGAGGAAGATATCGGAGATCTCGCCGAGTTCATTTCCTCGGCCCTTGTCGAGGCGACCGACGCCGAGCTCGATCGTCTCGAGGACGATGATTGAACCGCTAACGGCGACAGCCACATAATCGTTTAACCTGCGTCAGTTTCCGGAACGGTCTACTCATCCGCAGCTTGTTTCTGTGACCTAACAAAGGAGCAGATCATGGCCACAGCACGAGAAACGATCGACACCTGGCTGCGCGATGCGCATGCGACGGAGGCCCAGGCGGCGACGATGCTTCGCGGTACCGCCAAGCGCAACGAAGATTATCCTCAGTTCAGCCAGCGGCTGGCTGCGCAGGCCGAGCGCTGCGACACCAATGCACGCGCGGTCGACGCTTGCCTCACCGTCCGCGGTTCCGGCCCGTCCATCGTGAAAGACACGGTCGGCCAGGTAACCGCGCTCGGACAAAGTCTCAGCGGCACCGTCGTCGGCGACGAAGTCGTCAAGGCCGCGCTCGCGACAACGACATTCGCGCGGATGCAGGCAGCTTCCGCGCGCGCACTGATCGCCGCAGCGAACAGCGAAGGTGACAGTGCCACCGCGAGCACCTGCGAGGCCCTGCTCGAGGCAAGCGAGGGGTTTGCGGCCGACATCGACGGGATGTTGCCTGAGCTCACGACTGAATATCTCGCTCGGGAAACCGGCAGTGACGGCCGGGCGGAGGGCGGACAAGCCGAACATATCGGCGCTGGCAGCGACGGCGCCATGCTGCGCTAGGGGTCTCCTCCCCTCGGGAACCGCTGCCGCACCGCCCCCTCCGCGGCAGCGGTTCTCGCTTCTTGAGCAAGCCCTAACGGAGGCTCCCGCGAGAGCGTCGAGCCACGCGAGCATCGGAGGCGACACATGATCAGTGCGAAGAGGGCGGCAGGCACACCGGACCTTGCCAGTCGGCTCATCATCGGGGCGCTTGCCGGCATCGCTGCAACCGTTGCCATGACGGCCGCGATGCAGAGGATGTACCGCCTTCTCCCTTCGAGCGAGCAATATCCGCTCCCGCCGCGCGAAATCACGCAGCGGGTCCTTCCGTATCTTCACGGCGATGACGCCATCAAGGACGCAGCCATCGTGTCGCACGCCGGCTATGGCGCCGCCGCTGGCGCGCTCGTTGGCGCGGTAGGTCCGGAGGTCGGACCGCTGCGCGGTGCCCTCGCTGGTGCGGGCGTCTGGGCAGCAAGCTATTTCGGCTGGGTGCCGGCTGCATCCATCCTCCTTCCTGCGCACCGTCATCCCGCCCGCCGAAACGCGCTGATGATCGCGGCGCACCTCGTCTGGGGCGCGGTGACGGCCGTTGCGTTTCGTGAGCTCGCCGCCGCGCGCGCCGGTCCGCTCGTCGCCGGTCCGCTGGGCGACGCGCCCCGAAGGAAAAGCTGATGAACAGTCTCGATGAACGGAGCCGCTCCTGCTGGATGGATGAAGGGGAGATCGACGACGACGGCGTGCTCGACGTCGATCTCGATTGCGATGTCTTGATCGTCGGCGGCGGTATCGCAGGCCTCTCGACCGCGTATGAATTGCAGCAGCGCGGCCGGAGCGTCGTGGTGATCGACCGCGGCGCAATCGGCGGCGGGATGACATCGCGGACGACGGCGCACCTCGCCTCGGCGCTTGATGATTTTTACACCGAGCTTGTCGCGGTTCATGGCGAAGACGATGCTCGGCACTATTTTCGCAGCCAGGCTGCCGCGATCGACCGGATCGAAGCGATTTGCCGCGCCGAAGCGCCCGCGGCAGACTTTGCGCGCGTCGATGGCTATCTTTTCCCCGCGATCCCCGAGGACGACGCTGCGCTCGAAGACGAATATCGGCAGTGCGAACGGCTCGGGATTCCGGTGACCTGGGCAGAGAGCGCACCGATCGAAGGGTTCGACACGGGACGGGCGATCCGCTTCGCGGCCCAGGGGCGCATTCATCCTGCCCGCTACATGGCGGCGCTCGCCTCTGCCGTCCGGCGCGGCGGCGGCCGGCTCTTTTCTGCAACGGCCTATGTTTCGGACCATGAACATGACGGGCATGTCGAAATCCTGACCGAGCGGGGGCGTGCGATCCGCGCCGAGGTGGCCGTCTTCGCGACCAATTCTCCCGTCAATGACCGTGTCGCAATCCATACGAAACAAATGCCGATGCGTACCTATGCTATTGCAGGACGTGTGCCCTCGGGCTCGGTGGTCGATGCACTCTATTGGGACACGCTCGAGGCCTATCACTATGTCCGGCTGCAGCCGCTCAGTGCGGGGGAGGATTTGCTCATCGTCGGTGGAGAAGACCACCGAACGGGCGAAGCTACCGACATGGACGTGCGGTTTGGCGCGCTCGAACGCTGGACACGCGAGCGCTTTCCTTCGCTGCGCGATGTAGAATACCGATGGTCGGGACAAGTCCTTGAACCGATAGACTTCATGCCATTTTGCGGAAAAAACCCGGGCGGTGATCGCGTCTACATCCACAGCGGAGATTCGGGCCAAGGCATCACCAATGGCGTGGCGGGCGCCATGACCCTGGCGTCGCTGATCACCGGCATCGAGGCGCCGTTCGCGCCGATCTTCGACCCTTCGCGCAAACCCGTCACTGCGCGGCCATCGCTCTCCGCTTTCATCGAGGGCCAGCTCGGCGCGGCAAAGAATTTCGCGGAATATTTTACGTCGGGTGAGATCGCATCTGCGGATGACCTCGCCCCCGGCGACGGCGCAATTGTCCGCGAGGGCCTGAAGAAGCTGGCATTGTACCGGACACCCGACGGGAAATTGCTGCGCCGCTCGGCGATATGCACCCACGCCGGCTGCCTGGTCCACTGGAACCGGCTGGAGACCTGTTGGGACTGCCCCTGCCACGGATCACAATTCGCACCCGATGGGAGCGTGCTCAGCGGTCCTGCGACCAAGGCGCTCGGCGACCCCGACGCCTGATAGCGCGAAGAGGGGTCCCTGCCGGAACGTCCGCCGGGCTTGCGAATTATTCCGCTAGTGCTTTTGAAGGAGACCGACATGGCAGCGCGCCCCTATTGGAAAGGTCAGATCCGCCTGGCTCTCGTTTCGATCCCCGTCGAGATTTATTCGGCGACGAAGAGCGGCGCAACGATCGCGTTCAACCAGATCCACGAGCCTTCCGGCAAGCGCATCAAATATGAGAAGGTCGTCCCCGGTATCGGCCCGGTCGACGTCGACGAAATCGTCAAAGGCTTCGAATATGCGAAGGACCAATATGTCCTGCTCGACGAAGAGGAGATTGAAGGGGTCAAGCTCGAAAGCAAGAAGACCCTCGAGCTCACCCAGTTCGTCGAGGCGCAAGACATCGACGAGATCTACTTTGAAAAACCTTATTATGTCGTTCCCGCCGACGAACTTGCCGAAGAGGCCTTCATCGTGCTCCGCGAAGCGCTGCGCCGCAGTCAGAAAGTCGGGCTCGGACAGCTCGCAATGCGCGGACGCGAATATGTGGTGAGCATCAAGGCCTGTGGTCGCGGTCTGGTGATGGAGACGCTGCGCTACGCGGACGAGGTCAACAAGGCAGCGAGCTACTTCCGCGATATCGGCGACGGCGACCCCGACGAGGACCTTCTCGACCTCGCGACGACATTGATCGACAAGAAGACCGGACGGTTCGATGCGAGCGACTTTCACGACCGTTATGTCGAGGCGCTGCGCGACCTGATCGATCGCAAGAAGAAAGGCAAGACGCTCAATCTCGATGATGAGAAGAGCGACAAGCAAGCGAGCGGATCGAACGTAGTCGACCTGATGGCTGCGCTCAAGAAATCGATCGGCGAGGGCGGCGGCAAGGCGAAGGCCGGTGCGAAAAAGGCCTCGGCCGCGAAGGCAGAAGGAAAGAAACCCGCAGCACGCAAGACGGCGGCCAAAACGCCTGCGCGCAAACGCGCGTGAGCCATGCCCGATCTGCGTTCGAGCCATGCCCACGCCAAAGTGCCGAAGCCGGAAATGATGGCCAGCGAAATGAACCCTGAACAACTGCGCGCGATGGCCGAACATCGCGGGTTCAAACTTCTGCGGTCACGCAAACGCACCCCCGGCGTCGGCGACTTTGGGAAATTCGGTCTGACGGACGGCAATGGCAAACCCCTGATCGGGGTCGGCGACGATGGCCTCATGGCGAGCGCGGCGGAGGTCGAAGACTATCTGCGCGGGGGCGCCTTGAGCAGTTGGAAGCGGTCGGCTGAAGAAGTCCCCGAACCGCCCAGCCGACAAGTGAAACGAAAACGCCGGTCCAGTGAAGATGCGGACGGCAGCGAAGGCCCGGCGCCGCGGAAGCGCGCCACGGACGCCGCGCCGCGCCGCGAAGTCGCGGCTCCGTCCCGCCGGCAGAATCCGCCTCCGCCCCGTGCTACACCCGTGCTGCGGCTCGTCGAAGCCGCCCCAGCCCCTACCCTTCGCATCAGGCGCGCGGCAGCGGGCGACGCGAATGACCTGAGCACACTCCTGGCCCAGCTTCGGCGCGGGCCGAAGGACAGCGCGATCGCAGCAAATCTCGCGCAGCTTCGCAAGGCAGGCGGCGACCTTGTGATTGCGGACCTCGGCGGCCCCGTCGGCTGCTGCGCGTGGGCGGCCGTTCCGACGCTGCAGCACGGCCGGGTCGGACGGATCACGCTGCTGCTCGTCGACAGGAAGCACAGGCGGCGCGGCATCGGCACCGCCCTGCTCGCAGCCGCCGACAAGGCGCTCATCAAGGCGAAGTGCCGGCAGGTCGAGGCAATGAGCGATGTCATGATCGACAATGCGCACGGCTTCTTTCGTGCCATGAAGTTCGAGCAGGCGAGCTACCGCTTCGTCCGCACGATCGATGCAGGGGGTGATTGAGCCATGCCTGGCCCGAATTTTGTCATCCAGCTTGGCAGTCGCCGCAACAACGGCGGGGAATGTTGCGGCGCGCCGGCGATCCGCTTCACGCCATCCGCTACCCCACATCACCGTCCGGCGAGCCGGAGCAGCATGCCGTGAATCTTCTCGATCCCCACCTTCTCTGGCCCATCGCCGGCGCGATCGCTGCCGGGTTCGTCATCGGCGGCGAGCGCGAATATCGCGCCAGCCCCGCGGGGCTACGCACCCATATTCTTGTCAGCCTCTCCTGCTGCCTCTTGATGCTCTCGGCAGTGCATCAGATGGCGTGGCTGAACGATGCGCCCCAGGAGGTGGTACGGATCGACCCCGTGCGCATGGCGCACGGCATCCTGACCGGCATCGGTTTTCTTTGCGGCGGCGTCATTTTCCGCGAGGGCTTCAACGTTCGCGGTTTGACGACCGCTGCCTCGCTCTGGACGACGGCGACGCTCGGCATGCTGTTCGGCATCGGTTTTTATCAGCTCGCTATTTTTGGCGCGGCGGCAACCCTGCTCGTCCTCGCCGCGGTGACGATCACCGAAAAGCGCGCTCCCAAACGCCGTGTCGCTCACATAAGCGCGACGTTTCGGAGAGAAGAGGCCGTCACGATGACCGTGTTCGCCGCCATGCTCACATCCGCTCGTCTTTCAGCGATCAGCATCGACCAGCGGCTCGAGGGGGCAAATCTCGAATTCTCGGCAATCGTCAATGGCTATAGCGAAGAAAATGCCGAAGCGCTTGCTGCCAAATGGACGGCCGATCCCTCGTTGGCGGCCTTCGAGATCAGGCCGCAGCAAGGATAGTCTGCAGCCCGCTCGCCGGCAGCGCGCCGCAAGCGCCGTATCTTTTTACTGACCTGGATTAACCCGTGGAGCGCCGCGGACCGCAGGCCGTTTCGTTTCTGCCCGCGTCTCGGCTTCGCCGCCCTTTTCTCGCGGGAGCCCAACAGGAGATGATCATGCCCGGTTCCGACGAGATCGCCGAAATTCAGCCGCCCTTGCCTGAACAGCAGCAGGGCGCGCCCGGGACGCTCGATGCCATGGCTCCGAAGCCCGATCATGGAGAAGAAAGCTACCGCGGCACGGGGCGGCTCGAGGGCAAGCGCGCGATTATCACGGGAGGCGACAGCGGTATCGGCCGTGCGGTCGCCATCGCCTTTGCGCGCGAAGGCGCGGATGTCCTCATTTCCTATCTTTGCGAGGAAGAGGACGCGCGCGGCACTGCGGAATGGATCGAAAAAGCGGGACGCAAGGCCGTACTGGTCGCAGGCGATATCGCAGACGCGCAGCATTGCCGCGCGATCGCCGCGAGCGCTGCGGAAGAGCTCGGAGGGATCGACATCATCGTGAACAATGCCGCGCACCAGATGACCTATGAGGCAATCGAGGATATCCCCGACGAGGAATGGGAGCGGACCTTCAGGGTGAATGTCCACGCGATGTTCTATCTCGTGAAAGCCGCGCTCCCGCATCTTGGCGCAGGAGCCTCGATCATCAATACGACGTCGGTGAACGCCGACATGCCCGATCCCACGCTTCTTCCCTACGCAACGACGAAGGGTGCCATTCACAATTTTACCGGGGGTCTCGCGCAACTGCTCGCGGACAAGGGTGTGCGGGTCAATTGCGTCGCGCCGGGGCCGGTGTGGACGCCGCTGATCCCGGCGACAATGCCGGCCGATGTCGTGCGGGAATTTGGCGCGGACTATCCGATGGGACGGCCGGCCCAGCCCGCTGAGCTCGCACCTGCCTATGTGCTCCTCGCCTCCAACGAAGCTAGTTACATATCGGGAGCAACGATCGCGGTCACGGGCGGCAAGCCTTTTCTATAAGCCGCGCCCTCGCGGCGGCAGCCGGGAATCGGCTTCGCGGCATCCGAGATAGTGTCAACGTGAAGGCGGCAAGTGGGCCGCCGCGAACCGGAGGCTTCGGGCTGGCCGGTCCGCAGCGGCCCTCGCCTGCGTCAGGGGAGGGCTGGGGCAGGCGAGAGCCCGGAGATGCGGCGCCCCAGGGGCCGCGTCTTCGGGAGTTCTGTCACTGTCCCCGTGGCGGCGTGGTGCCCTTTGCGCCGCTGGTTGCATCATTCTCCGGATCGGTGCCGGACTGGGTTCCAGTCGAGCCTGAGGTCCCCGAGGCGGTCGAGCTGCCGGATCCGCTGGCGGCGCCCGGGCCGCTCTGCGTTCCCGATCCGCTCTGCGCTCCGTCCTGTGAATTGGTCCCCGACCCCGAGGGCGCGGACATTGTCGAGCTGTCGCCAGTCATGCTGGAGCCAGCGGCGCCCGCATTGCTGTTGTCGGTATCGGACGCAGGATCGGGTGCGGCCATCGTGCCGTTGTCGGACGGAACGGCTTCGCTCTCGCTTTGGCTCGTCCCGTTGTCCGGTGAGTTGCTGCATGCCGCCAGAAGGGCGAACGCTGGCAGGCTAAGGATTGAAAGGCGTTTCATGAGTCTACTCCGTTGCTTGGGTGTATGAGGCCGACGCGGCCAGACCCCGATCGTTCCCACTCCTGGATGCCGGAGACGGGAGACTTGACGCAGGCTAAGATTTTCTCTGCACGAGACCCTGAGGTGGCGTGTCGATGGGCCGCGCAGCGAGGCCGGGAATTCTCTCGCGGCTGGAGATTGCGCGGGATTGGGCACCTTGCTGCAGCGCGCGCAGCTCTTTTGCGTCGTGCGAGCAGAAGATGGTCACCTCCCCTCCATGGTCGCGCTTGAGGACGCGAAGGCGCTCCTGGTTGACGAAGCGAAGGTCGCGGTTGGTATCCATCATCGTCTGGTACAGGCGAAGGCCCGGCGTGCAGCGCCGACGATCCGGGTCAAGCTCGCGGCGATAAAAATAGGCGTCCCCCGCGTTCAGTACCCACCCGCCTCCCGTCTGCACGGCGATGCCGGCGTGTCCTGCCGTGTGCCCCGGCAGCGGAACCATCAAAATTTCGGGTGGGAGGCCGTCGAGCGACCGGGCATTTTCGAAGCCGAACCAAGGTTCGCCGGCGCCTCCGTAAGTTCGCCAGTCGCGGACGTTGGTCCATTGTGCGCAGCGGTATCGGCGCCGCGCGATGAACCCTTGGCGTTTGCGTTCGGCCGCTTCGCGCTCGGCCTCCATGACATGGACGCGCGCGAGAGGAAAATCCTCGATGCCGCCCGCGTGGTCGAAATCAAGATGGGTCAGGACGATATGCCGAACGTCACGCGCAGAGTAGCCCATGGCCTCGATCTGATGGAGCGCCGTTTCGCGCATTCGAAAGCGAATGTTGAGAAGCCCGCGGAAAAATTTGCTGAGGCGCGGGTGCGGATGGCGCACATCCTCGGTGCCATAGCCGGTGTCGATGAGGACGAGGCCGCTGTCCGTTTCGATGAGCTGCGCCGCGCAGGGAATATGTCCCAGCGGCCCCTTGCTGAAACCGTCGAATAGTGCGCCTCCAAGAGGACAGTCGGTGCCGCATTGAAGATAATGGACGCGCATCGTCAGAGCCTTTCCGATTGCCGGCGACGCAGGACCCGCTTCCAGCGGCCGACGCCCTCATCCAAAGCGACGCGGCGCCCGTCTGCCCGGTTCCTCTGCCAAGCAGCTTTTCAGGCAAGAGTTGACCCAGATCATGATCTTTGTGTTTCAGCTGTATTAGCGGTCGCCCGAAGCGGCATCTGCTCGGGACCAGTCACGGCCGGCCGCCCGCTCAACCGCGCCGCAGTGTCCCCGCGAGCGCTGCGATGCGTCAAATTTATAAACATGGATCAGGAATTCCGCCTCTTCTGCGTCCTGCGCGGCAGCATGTGCCGGCGTCGCAGGTCTCGAGGCAGCTTTTCTTAGGCTCGCCGGTTGGTCGAGAATAGGAACCTGTAAAAAAGGACTAGTTTATGGAATGGGGACTTCTCACGATCATGGGTCCGATATTGTTCGCTCTCGTGCTCGCCTGGTCGATGCTGCACAACCGGAGATCGGCGGCAGAAAAGCAGCGCACCGAGGAAGCGACACGCATGCGCCGGGCCGAGGAAGACGCCGACCAGAAGTCGGGTCCAGACCGGCCAAACTGAGCGCCGGTGTGCCGGCCGTCCATTGCAGGCCAAGCGGCGGCACGCAGCCGCCTGCCAAGTCTAGCGGCAGCGAGCCAAGCTGTCTCCGCCCTCGCCTCATGGTAGCGTGTTGCGCCCGCTCCGCACGCGCGCTTCCCTGCCAGAGTCACGAGCTGATCATGACCGATCAGGGAAGCTGCCATGACCGACCCGATCGGTCCGCGCGCTAAGCACCACGGCAGTCGCGCCTGACTTAGGCGGCGGCGAGCTGCTTCCTTGCCGCGCGCCCGTCTTCGTCAAGATAGGAACTGGTGAAAGCGCAGGAACGGACGAGGTTCGCGAAATCGAGGATCGACAGGCTGCGACGTTTAAGGTCGAGGAGCCTGGCGCGCTTCATACGCCGCAAGGTGCGGCACACATGGACCGAGCTCATCCCCGTAAAGTCGGCAAGATGCTGCTGCGACAGCGGGAAGTCGCACTTGAAGTTTTCGGCCCGGCCCGCACGCTCGAGACGGAGATAGAGTTCGCAGATCAGCTGGCCGAGGCGCTCGATCGCAGACCGGCAGCCAAGCGTTACCATCCACTCGGCCTGCGATTCGAGACGGATCAGGGCGTCGGCTGCGACGCAGCGTGAAAAGCCGGCATCGGAGCCGAGATGGTCCTCCACGACGTCGCGCTCCGCCGCGATCGCTCGTATCGGCGTCAGCGCGGCGACCGCTTGGCCAGCTTCGCCCGAGACGAGCCAACTCAGGTCGCACAAATCGCCCGGCATGTAGAACTGCGAAATATGCCTGCGGCCGTCGGGCAGAAGCTTGTAGCGTGCCGCCCAACCCTCCTGCAGCAGGAGGACGGCGCCTGGTCGCTCACCCCGGCGGACGATATAGTGATGACGGCGTATCCGGACCGGCGAGCCCAGCTCGGCGATCAGGTCGGACATGATGTTGCGGCTGTCCTGGTGCATTGGCATGGGCAATCCTTTGCCCCCCGACGACGCGATCATGTCACCCATAAAGGCCGCTCACGCTAACGCAGGTTGGGATATCTCCACAAAAGGAACGGCCCGCCGCATTTCGAACCTCGCCTGGCGCCGGCTCACGAGCGCGTCCCGGACGACCGCTCCGGTTCCGCGAGCGTTCCGGGGCCGGCCTTGAAGAAATACTGACTGGCAACGAGCCAGCCCTTGATGGGGCGCAGTGGCAGGATCGTCGTCACGACGAGGATCGGAAGACTCGTGACGAGATGAACCCAGAGCGGGGGGCTTGCAGCGATTTCCAGGATCAGAAGAAACGATATGCCAGGGACGCACGCAAAAAGCTGGACGAAGACCGCCGGACCATCGGCAGGATCGGCATAGGAAAAGTCGAGGCCGCAGACACTGCACCGCTCGCTTATTGTGAGAAACCCGCTGAAAATGCGCCCCCGGCCGCAACGGGGGCACCGGCCGGCAGGGCCCGTCCGCCAAGGCGAAAGTTTTGGCCAGCCATCGGCGTGATCGTCGGGGATATTGGCCATTGGCCACTCCATAATTGCGCGCGCCTTACAGAGCGGACGTCGGCAGGACCGAAAGCTCGAACTCAGTCTGGCACCGCAGCGCCCGGCCGATCGGTCCGACCGTCATTGCCCGCGGCCGCCTCGATCTTGCGCAACGCATCGCGATGACCATTGACGATAGCCGCAGTCTCGGCGGCGAAGGCCCGGAGCGCCTTGCCCTCGCCTCTCAACGCAAAGCGCCTGAGGTCGCCAAGGCCCTCCTCGAGCGAGCGGCGCTGCTGCTGCAAGTACACAGCATCAAAATTCGGCGCCTCTCGCAATGCGGCAATCGCGGCACGTTGCCGTTCGTCGGGCCCCGCAGGCAGGACGAGCGTTGATCCGTCACTCGCCACGCCCGCCTTCAGGCGGTCGAGGCCGCGGGCGTGATCGCGAACGATCATGTTCGCATAGTCGCGAACTTCGTTCGAACGGGTTCGTTGCAAAGCGATCCCCGCTGCGGCCACCTGGTACAGTCCGCTCTCACCAACCTTCGTGGCGAACGCCTGCGGCGCAGGCGCATCCGCGCCTGACCCCTCGGCTCGCGTCGCGCCGGGGGACGCTGCCGGGGTATCGGCTTCGGACTGGCGGGCGACGTCGCCGCCTTCCTGCGCGGGACCGCAGGCCGCAAGCAGCGCTGAAGCGACGAGCGAGAGGGGAATAAACTGGCGCCCTTTAATCCCGACACCTGCATCAGGGCTCACGTGAAGCTCCCCGGTTTCAGAATGATCTTTGTCGTCTCATTCTGCTCTTCCTTGAACAGACGATAAGCCTCGGGTGCTTCCTCGAGTGCCATGCGGTGACTGATGAGGAACGTCGTGTCGATCTTGCGCTCCATGATCGCGGTGAGGAGGCCCGGCAGATAGCGCTGCACATGCGTCTGGCCGGTCTTCACGCTGAGCCCCTTCTCCATGACGGCGCCGATCGGGAACTTGTCGACAAGACCCCCATAAACGCCCGGGATCGAGAGGCGGCCGCCCTTGCGGCACGCCATGATCATTTGCCGCAGCGCGTGGGCGCGTTCGGTTCCGAGAAAGGTCGAAACTTTGATCTGATCGAAGATATTGTCTGCGTAAAGGCCGTGGCTCTCGAGACCGACCGCATCGATACATGCATCGGGGCCGATGCCGCCCGTCATCGTGAGCAACGCGCCCGCGATGTCGATATCTTCGTAATTCAACGTCTCTGCACCGAACTGACGCGCGAGTTCGAGCCGGCGCGGAAAATGATCGATCGCGATCACGCGTTCCGCGCCCATCAGCATGGCGGATTGAACCGCAAACAGGCCGACGGGCCCGCATCCCCAGACGGCCACGGTGTCGCCGGGTTCGATGTCGCAGTTTTCCGCCGCCATCCAGCCGGTCGGCAAGATGTCGGACAGAAAGAGCACTTCCTCGTCGTCGAGCCCTTCGGGAATGACGATCGGCCCCACGTCCGAAAAGGGCACACGGGCATATTCCGCCTGACCGCCGGCATAGCCGCCGGTCAGATGGCTGTAACCGAAGGCGGCGAGCGCGGGATGGCCATATTGCGTGGCGCCGATATCCTGGTTTGCCGCCGGATTGCCGTTTTCGCACGCGGCAAACTGCGTTTTCATGCAGTGAAAGCAGCTTCCGCAGGCTATGACGAACGGGACGACGACGCGCTGACCGATCTTGAGGTCCGACTTCCCTCCGACATCGACGACTTCTCCCATGAACTCATGGCCGAGAATGTCGCCAGCCTGCATCGTCGGGATGTAGCCGTCATAGAGATGAAGATCGGAGCCGCAAATCGCGGTGGAGGTGATGCGAATGATCGCGTCGCGCGGATTGACGATCTCGGGATCGGGGACGGTATCGACGCGCACATCATGTTTTCCGTGCCAGGCCAGTGCGCGCATTATTCAATTCCCTTCTGTTCCGCAGCCGCTGCGGGCGACTGCGCGTTGGTGGCGATTTCACCGGTTTCAACGAGCTGTTTCAGGCGCCGCATATCGCGCCGCAGCAGCAGCGCCGGGTCGTTGCCGCGCCAGGTCGCGAACAGCTTTTCGAGTTTTCCAGCGGTGCGATCGACATGGAGCGTCGCGGTGATCGTCGTCCCCCGCCCGCCCGCTGCGTCGTCGAAGCGGAACTGGCCCGAGAAGGATGTCGATACATCCGGCGGTGAACTGAAATTGATGCTGCGGCCGGTTTCGGCGCCATCCGGCTGGATTTCCAGCTCGAACGCACCATTCCCAAGAGTGCGAAATTGTTGCCAGGCTTCGAAAGCTTCGGCGCGGTCGCACGCAAGCGTGACGGCGAATGCCGGCTCGAGCTTCCCTTTATTCTCTGGCAGATGCGTTTGCAGGGCATGATCGGCATTTTGCGCGTCGGCGTCGACGTTCATCGCCTCGCTCCTTTCGTGACTGTGCTTCCCGACCAGCTTCGATGCGGCCGGGCGTGAAAAAGCAACGAGCCCTTCAATCGATGGTTGCGAGCGCTTTCGCGGCATTCGACGCCTGGCCCGACTTTTCCATTAACCTGTGTAAACAATGGCCCAATCGTGGTCGGACGCCCTGCTTGCCGACGGGAACATCGCCGCGGGCCAGGCGTCGTCGGAAGGCAATGCCAACCGAGGAGACGAGAAAATGGCAACCAAAGCCGACCATGACCCCGCCTCGCCGGTAAGCCCTTCTCTGCTCGCGCTGAAGGCCGCTCTTGGCGATGGCGGGAGGTCGATTTCGAAATTCAGCGCTGGAGATCTCACTGTCGAGCTGCGCGCGGGGCCCGACGCCCTATGGGCAATAGCGCGACGCGCAGCGGGCACGGGCGGGCTTGCAATACGGGCTTCCATTCCCGCACCAGACGCCGAGTTCGAGCAGCTGGATCCCGAGCCCGGCGACCTGGCACGGGTGAGGATAAAAACGGGCCTCGGTATCCAGGTGGTGGCGTTCCGGATGCGCAGTGAAGAACATGCTTCGCTTCGCGTCATCACCTCTTTCACGCCGCTCGCCGAGACGTCGCTCCCCTTCGTTCCGCGAGATCTTTTCGTTCTCGGCGCGAGTGACGATCCGCTTACCGCGCATGGCAAGGTCGAAGCCTCGCAGCGCGGCCTCAACTCGGGCCTGCTCTATTTTCAGCTCGAACGACCCGCTTTCGGCAACGTCCTTTATTTCCAGAACCTGACGTCGCTGAACGACTATTGCCTGGCGACAGAAACAAAGCCTGAAGACGCCGTCGGCGGTGTCTGGCCTGAACTCGGCTTCCTGTTGCCGACCCCGCCGCAGCGCGGCACGGATGAGCCGAAACTCCTACCGGCAGGCCGGGACATTATCATTTCCGATGCGATCATTGTCCTGCGCCCCGATTTCCCGTCCGACGAGCGCGAAAGCGCCCGGCATTTTCTTCAAATGCTCGGCACCGCGTATAAGTCGATCGACCTGCCTCCCGCGGAGTTTCGCAACTGGATCGAGCGAGCCGAGCGCACGCTTCGTGATCTCGACGAAGCCCCCGAGGCGACAATCAGCCATTATGGGCATCGTTACATCCATCCTTACACGGCGGCGGAATATCCCGATGCGATGGTGCAAATGTCGATTGTCGCTGCACTGCGCGACTGGGGCAACTGGTCGGGCGAAACGCACCCGCTCGAGATGGAATTCATGGCGGGAATGGGCCGCTTCTACGACAGCAAGTTGAAGACGATCCGGCGCTATCTCCCTAATGTCGGAGATGACAAGGACGCCGACGCGGTCGACAGCTGGTACCTTTACCACCCGCTCCTCAATCTCGGAAGGCTTGCCCTCGGCGGCGATGCGAAGGCGAAACGCCTGTTTATGGATTCGCTCGACTATGGCGTCCGGGCCGCGCACCATTTTAAATATAAATGGCCCGTGCAGTATAAGGTCACCGATTTCACCGTCATCACGGAGACCGCGGGCGCCGACGGCCGCGGGCAGACCGACGTCGGGGGCGTGTACACCTGGGTGATGCTCCAGGCGTTCGAGCTGACAGATGACAAACGCTATCTCGACGAGGCGCGCGCGGCGATCGACGCGGCGATCGGTCTCGGGTTCGCGCTGAACTACCAGGCGAACCTCACCGCCTGGGGGGCGGCTGCATGCATGCGGCTCTGGCGGATCACGAACCGCGACGTCTACCTCGCGCAGAGCTACGTTTACCTCGCCAGCTTCTTCCACAATTGCGAAATTTGGGAGAGCCGCCTCGGGCACGCTGTCCACTACAGCAATTTCATGGGGGTGACCTGTCTGCAGGATGCGCCCTATATGGCAATCTACGAATGTTTCGACAGCTTCACCGCGTTTGAGCATTATCTGGACGACAGCGGCCCGGACCTCGAACCGGCCGCGCGAATGCTGATCGCCGAATATTGCCGCTACACCTTGCACCGGGCGATCTATTATTATCCCGACGAACTGCCGCCCCAGGCGATCGCGGACGAGCAGCGCGAGAATAACGGGCATATCGAGCGCAGGCTTTCCTTCCCGCTCGAGGATCTCTACCCCGACGGGCAGCCCGCCGGTCAGGTCGGACAGGAGATATACGGGGCGGGCGCGGCCTTCGTCTTCGCCACCCGGGCGTTTCACCACGTCGACAACGCGCCCTTCCTACTCTATTGCGACCACTTCATTCGCGCAATCGAGCATACCGAACCGCATACTCTGGTAATCACGCTGGACGGGGGCGAGACCTGCTTTGCGGGGCTCAGTCTTGTGCGCCGAAAGCGGCGTAAGCTCACGCCGGCTCGGATCAGCGCGATCGACGGCGACGCCCTGCGGCCTCACGAAGAGAGTCCTGACCGCGTCAGCTATCACGTCCCGGCCAACGGCCGCCTGCTCATCAGTTGGGAGTGAACATGGTTGAGGAAGACCGCTTGCGCGGCGCGCGCATTCTGGTGACCGGCGGGACGACCGGAATCGGCCGAGCCACGGTCGAACGTCTTGCCGCCGCAGGCGCCAAGGTCATCGTGGTAGGTCGAAACACGTCGGCGCTCGACGAATGCCTTTCCGGATTGAACAGGAACGATGGCATGGTTTTCGGCATTTCCGCTGACGTGTCGGCGGAGGACGATATTGCAAAAATATTTGACATGGTAGACCGGCAGTTCGGCGGGTTGGACATTTTGGTCGCCTGCGCGGCGGTTGGCGCCGAGCCGATCGACGAGATGGCGGAAGCCGAATGGCGCTTTGTGGTCGGCACCAATCTGATTGGCGCGATGGCATGCGCGCGCGGCGCAATCGCGCGGATGGAGCGCGCTGGAGCCGGGCAGTTGATTTTCGTCGGCTCGGTGAGCAGCGAAATCAAGGCGGTCGGCGAAAGCGTCTATGCCGCAACGAAAGCCGGCTTGCAGGCTTTTGCCGAAACGCTTCGCAAGGAACTTGCCGACCGCGACATCCGTGTCGGCGTCGTTCAACCGGGCTCCGTCAACACGGATCTGCAGACATGCAGCGACGCGGAAAAACAGAAAGCGATTGCTGACGGCGAGATGCTGCATGCGCCGGAAATCGCCGATGCGATCCTGTTCATGCTGACACGCTCCGATAGAGCAGACGTTGTAAATCTGAGGATCGAGCCGGTGCGTCAAAAATATAGGTAGTGACCGCCCACGATCGTACCTCAGTCAAGGGATTAAGATGAGCGACGCTGCTCCCGCCCCACCTCAGTCAAAACCCGCGGCCCCGCATGAGACGGCGTTGCCGCCCCGTGTCGTCATTCTGGGCGCCGGCTTCGCCGGTCTCGCCGCGGCGCGGGCACTCGGCTCGTCGCGCGCCCATGTCACGATCATCGACCGCCGCAATTATCATCTTTTTGTTCCCCTGCTTTATCAGGTCGCCACGGCCGCGCTGTCGCCGGCAGACATCGCCGAGCCGATCCGCAAGATTCTTCGCCGGCACAAAAATGTCGAAGTGTTGCTGGGTGCGGTGACGGGCATTGACAGGGAGGCTCGAACGGTGCGGCTCGCCGACGGCGGATCTGTCGGCTACGACAGCCTCATCGTCGCGACCGGCAGCAGTTATAATTATTTCGCTCACCCCGAGTGGGAGGCGCACGCACCCGGGCTGAAGACGATCGCCGACGCACGCAAACTCCGCAGCCGGTTACTCAGCGCATTCGAACTCGCCGAGCGCGAACCCGACCCTCAACGGCAGCGCGACCTGATGACGACCGTTGTCGTCGGCGGCGGCCCGACCGGTGTTGAAATGGCGGGTTCCATCGCCGAGCTTGCGCGATATACGCTCGCCCGCGACTTTCGCCACGTCGATCCGGCATCCGCCCGAGTTCTTCTCATTGAAGCAGGTCCCCGCATCCTCGCCGCCTTCCCCGAGCGCCTCGCACGATATGCGCACGAGCGGCTCGAAAGGCTGGGAGTGGAGATACTCTGCAAACAGCCGGTCGAGGACATCGGTCCGGCAGCGGTTCGTGTCGCGGGCAAAGAGATTGCCGCCGGGACGGTGATCTGGGGCGCGGGCATCAGGGCGTCGGCAGCAGGCGCGTGGCTTGGAGCCGACACCGATCGGATCGGCCGCGTGCGAGTGAACGAGGATCTTTCGGTTCCGGGGATGGACGGCGTCTATGTCATTGGCGACAGCGCCCTGTGCGTCGACGCCGCCACCGGCGAGCCGCTGCCGGCGCTGGCTCAGGTTTCGCAGCAACAGGGACGCCACCTCGGCCGCGAGCTTCGGCGGCATGTGGCGAACGGCACCGCGCTGCGGCCGTTCCGTTTCAACGACCGCGGGAACACGGCAATTGTTGGTCGCAACGCCGCGATTTTCGATTTCGGGTCATGGCGCTTGAGGGGCTGGCCGGCCTGGATGCTGTGGGCGATTGTCCACATCTATCTTCTCGTCGGCTTTGAAAAGCGCCTTCTTGTGAGCCTGCAGTGGCTATGGCGCTATTTGACATTCCAGCGCGGCGCCCGTCTCATCACAGGCGACAGCGAAACTGGCTGACATCCTGCCCGTGATGACGTCGACCGGGGCGCCTCGTGCAGACCCTGTCCGCACGCTCGCACGTCGCCCTGCCTTTTCAGGCGTGCGGCAAGCGCAGATTGTTCCAAAGCGGCCCCCGGATGGGCTCGGTCCCATAAGTTTAACCTGAGGCAAGTGGGGGAACGGCGCCGCGGCGCGAGGCGCTCCTTTCATTCAAAGGAGATGTCGCCATGTTCATGCACAACAAACGTCTGCAATATACCGTCCGTGTCGCCGAGCCCAACCCCGCTCTCGCCTCCCTGCTACTTGAGCAGTTTGGCGGGCCCGATGGCGAGCTCGCCGCAGCGATGCGATATTTCACCCAGGGCCTCGCGGAGGATGATCCCGGCCGCAAGGATATGCTCCTCGACATCGCGACCGAAGAGCTCAGTCATCTCGAAGTCATCGGCTCGATCGTCGCGATGCTGAACAAGGGGGTCAAATCCGAACTTTCGGAAGCCGCTCTCGAAGAAGCCGACCTTTATATGTCGCTGAATGCCGGCGGCAACAGTCACACCCAGTCGCTGCTCTATGGCGGCGGACCGTCGCTTACAAACAGCTCGGGGGTGCCCTGGACTGCGGCGTATATCGACAGCCGCGGCGATCCGACCTGCGATCTGCGATCGAACATCGCCGCCGAAAGCCGCGCAAAGATCATTTACGAGCGGCTGATCAATATAACCGACGATCCGGGGATCAAGGACGCCCTCGGTTTCCTGATGACCCGCGAGATCGCGCATCAAAAAAGCTTCGAGAAGGCGCTCTATTCGATTGCCGACAATTTCCCCTCGGGCAAGCTTCCCGGCCTCGCGCCCTACGCCAATCTCTATGTCAATGCCTCCCAGGGCGAAGGCGACACGGTGGGCCCCTGGAATGAGGGCGAACAATGGGAGCGTCTCGATGACGTCGCGGGCAACCTGCCGGTCGACGGCGGCGACGGGCTGCCGACAGTCGAAATCAGCGGCGCACAGATGGAGGCGTATGAGCTGATGATGGCACGCCTTCAGTCGCGCCCCGATGCCAATCCGACCACGGGCGCCGACCTCGGCGCAGGGCCCGGCGCGGGGAAGACCACCGACGAGGATATGGGCGGTGCCGCCGACATGGCGGAAGCCAAGGACATGGCCGCCGCGCAGGGTGCCGCCGTCGCTGCCTCGAATACCCCCGGCTGACGGACAGGCGGCCGCAGCACCGCCGTTGCGCGGGCCCGCCCGGCGCGGCCCGAACGCGGGAGACAGACCATTTTGGGCGATTCCATCATTCTGACGGGCTTCGTCGCCAGCCTCCTTGCGGGGCTGGCGACGGTGCTTGGGGCGCTGCCGATCCTCGCGATCGGCCGCCCCACCGAGGCGCAGCAAAATCTGATGCTCGGCTTTGCCGCCGGCGTCATGCTGGCCGCTTCCTTCTTTTCGCTCATCATCCCTGGCATCGAACAGGCGGAGGCCCAAGGCGCCAGCCGCGCGATGGCGTCTGCCACGATCGTGGTCGCTATACTGATCGGGGGCACCTGCCTCGCGCAGCTTAACGCCATCGTCCCGCCGCTCGACCGGCTGGGGCTTGGCCCCGACGCGATCGCGGACGTGCGCTTCCGCCGCGTTTGGCTGTTCGTTGCCGCCATCACCCTGCACAATTTTCCCGAAGGGCTGGCGGTTGGGGTCAGTTTCGGCGGAGGCGACCCCGCCGCCGGTACAGCCACCGCGCTCGGCATCGGACTACAAAATATCCCGGAAGGCCTCGCCGTCGCCGGATCGCTGGCGAGCCTCGGCTACTCGCGGCGTACATCGCTCGGGGCCGCCCTCGCCTCGGGCCTGGTCGAGCCGGTCGCCGGCTTTTTCGGGGCTGCTGTCGTGTCGGCTTCGCTTGCGCTGTTGCCATGGGGCCTCGGATTCGCCGCCGGCGCAATGATCTGGGTCGTTGCCTCCGAAATCATCCCCGACACCCATAGCCGCATTGACGGACGCAAGGCGACAGCTGGACTGATGCTCGGCCTCGTCGCCATGCTGTTTCTCGATACCACCCTCGGGTGACTTGGCAGTAAAAAAATGCGCCGGCAGCTCTCAGAGCGCCGGCGCAAGAGCAAACCGCGACTGCCGACGCGCTCTGCAGGGGTATGAACGGTGCGGGCGTGGCGCACGAACTCCGTCAGTGAAATGCGAACGAAGAAGCGCAACCATTTGTTCCGCGGTCTGATAATGATTAGACCGAAAGCGGCGGCCGGGTTCGACCGGACATCCCGGAGCTTGCACGAAGACGAAGAAAGCGGCGTGTGGCGAACGAGTGGATCATAATCAAAAGCGACGACCTTACGGCGGCGATCAATCCCCATGGCGCCGAGCTCAGCTCGCTGACCGACGCGCTGGGACGCGAGCTGATGACCGATGCCGACCCGCGCTGGTGGACGGGCCGCGCGCCGCTGCTCTTTCCGATCGTCGGCCGGCTGAATGGAGACGCTTATCGGCTCGAAGGACAGGACTTTGCGATGCCTCAGCATGGGTTTGCGCGCCGAAAATTGTTCACCTGTGTCGAGCAGGCGGCTGACCGGACCGTGCTGCGGCTCGGCGCCGACGACGAGACACGCGCCGTCTATCCATTCGAATTCCGCCTCGAGGCGTCGTTCGTCATTCGCGGCGCGCGCTTGGACGTCGCGGTCACGGTCGAAAACGCGGGCACGGAAGATATGCCGTTCAGCTTCGGCTTCCACCCTGCCTTCGCGTGGCCCCTTCCTTTCGGCGCTACGGCGAGCCGCCACCGTGTCCTGTTCGATCAGGCCGAGACGGCGGACGTGCGACGCACGGCAGCGGGAACCGGCCTTATCGCCGCGGAGGCCGAAGCGAGCCCGGTCGCCGGACGTGCGCTTGTCCCCGATGCCAGCATGTTCGAACGCGATGCGTTGATCTGGGATCAGCTCAACAGCCGCGGACTCCTATGGGGAGCGGACGGGGAGCCGAACCTGCGCATCGAATTTCCCGACACGCCATGGCTCGGACTGTGGCAAAAGCCCGGCGCGCGCTATCTCTGCATCGAGCCTTGGGCTGGAATGGCCGATCCCGTCCACTTTTCCGGCGAAATCTGGAAGAAGCCCGGCATCATGCGGCTCGTTCCCGGTGCGCGGCGGGCCTTCCGCCTCAGCGTCGCCCTCGCCAGTTGAGCTGGTCGCAGTCGGTGGCAAAAGCCGACCGGCTATCCCTTGTCCCACCCGACCAGGAGGCGGGCGTCGGGGCTTGTTTCGAGGAAGCGGGCGGCGCCCGTCCATATGCATTCGCCCGCGCGTGCCGACACGCCGTCGAAACTGACTTCGCCGCGCAGCGGCGCGATCATGGCGCCGCCCGCCACCTCCCCCAGCAGCGAAAGGTCTGCGGCCGTCAGATAGGCGACGCCGAGGTGACGGCTGTCGAGCAGCCAGGCGCTGGCATCCGGGTCGACGAGCTGCTTTAGACCATCGGGCATCGGCTCTGCGACCGCGACGGCGGTGCCATCGGCAAGATGCAGTTCGCGGGGGCGACCATAGTCATAAAGGCGATAGGTTATGTCGGCATTCTGCTGGATTTCGACGAGCGACACGCCTGCGCCGATCGCATGGACGGTCCCCGCCGGGATATGAAAGAACATTCCGGCGCTGACCGGATGCCATTCCATCATTTCCTCGATCGCGCCCGAGCGCGCAGCATCGGCGAGTTCCATCTCACCGAGCCGGTTTCGCGTACCGATGCCGAGCACGGCGCCGGGCTTCGCATCGAGGATGTACCAGCACTCCTCTTTTCCCGATGCGAGCCCCCGCGCCTTCGCCTGATCATCATCGGGATGAACCTGGATCGACAGTCTTTCGCTCGTAAAGATATATTTGACGAGAAGCGGTGAGCGCTCGGGCGGCCTGAACCAGATTTCGCCGACGCGGCGACCGGCGGCTGGCTCGAACGGCGGCGGCAGCTCAGTTACGCCCCATGGCTTCTCGACGCTGATCGTTTCAAGCTTTTGCGAAAGCAGGCCGGCACCCGAACGCCCGAGCTCTGCACCTGCGATATTCTCCATCCCTAACTCCGTCATCTCTGGTCGCTCATCTGATGGCCCTCGGTCTCGCGTAGCCAGTTGTGGAGCCGCGTCGCTGCCATTGCCCCCTGCCCCGTGGCCAGGCTGATCTGGTCGAGGCCGGCCACGACGTCGCCGGCGGCGTAGAGTCCGGGCAGGAGGCCGTCGGAAAAAGAATAGAAAGGCAGGCAATCATTCTCGTCAGCGGCTGCTCCAAGCGCCATCGCGAGTTCACTGCGCGGGACGGAGCCGAGCGCCGGATAGAGGATGTCGAAGCGGCGCGGCTCGGCCTCGCCCGCGATCTTGGCCACGATATCGATCGACGAGGCGGCAAGACGTTCGAGCCGGCCTTCGACGACAGCGACGTCGCTATCGGCAAGTTCGCTCCGCTGCGCGTCGCTGAGGGCGACGTCCGATTTGGGGATTAGCGTGACGTTACGCGAGAATTGCCGAAGGAACATGGCTTCGGCGGCGCCATGGATATCTGAGCCGAGGACAGCAATTCGCTCGTCGCGATGCTCGAACCCGTCGCAGATCGGGCAGTAGCGAAGCACACCATCGTGCACCGCCGCGTCATGATCGCCCTCGTCCAACAACGCGAGATGCGTTTCGACGCCGGTCGCGAGGATTACACCGCGCGATTCAATGCTCTCTCCATCGTCAAGCGTCGCAAGAAAATTCGCTCCCGACCGCGTGATCGCCGCGACGCGCCCTTCGGTGATGCTGCTCCCGTAACGGTGCGCGTGATCGGTCATCCGCTCGATCAGTTCGGCGCCGGTGATACCATCCGGAAAGCCCGGCACATTCAGCGTGCGCGGCACCCAGAGCGCACGCGAACGACCATCGTGAACGATACGGACGCTCCGCCGGAACCGCGCCAGATACATCGCGGCGGTGAGCCCGGCGGGGCCCGCACCGACCACCAATATGTCGACAGCGGCGGGCATCATTCGCCGGTTTGCGCATGGGGCGCGGCGACCGGCTTCGACTCCGGCGATTCGCGCTGGCGCAGAAAGATCGAAAGGACGACCAGGATCGCGGTGGAAAGAAACTCGCTCTGCCAGTTCTGGAAAGATTCGAACCAGAGCTGCGGGTCGCCAAGATAGGCGATCGTCGACTTGACCGCCTCGCCATGCTCGCGGGCCTCGTCGGCTGCGGCGGCGGCGCTTTGCGTCCAGTGCAGGACGAACGACACCAGGAAGAGAAGGAAGAGAACGGTCCCGAGCGACCTCGCGTACAGCGCCCGGGCAAAGGGGCCGCGGCGAAGGATCGCCGGCGCGCCCGGTCGTTCGGCCTGCAGCGCGAGATTTTCGTCGCGTGGCGGGTCATCGGGATCCTTTGATTCCGACGACCCCTTCTGGATCAGCATCGCGGTCAGCACAACATAGGCTGCCATCTGCAGAAATTCGCTCTCCCAATTCTCGAACACGGCGGCGAGAAACTCGGGACTTATGGTATAAGCTGCGAGTGAAAGTCCGGGCTCACCGTGACGAGCGGCATCTTCGAGCTCGACATGCCAGCCGGTCAGCCACTGGCCGACAATGCTGGCAGCGAAGAGAAGCAGAAGCACGATCGTGAGGCCATTATTCCTAAGCAGGTGCATGGCTTTGCTCCCAGTCACGGCCTCGCGAGGCGTTTCGCACGCGCGTTGGCGGCCGATCATCGGGGAGGCGGGCCGGCCAGTCTTCGGGGCCCAGAGTGTCTCGCCGCCCGAATTCGGCTTTCGTCTCGAGAAGGATCAGCCCGTCAGCGCGGCAGTCGAGCGCAGTCATCGGCACCGAGCGTAGCTCCTCGTCAATTCCCGCGAGCCCCCCGCTGGCAACAACCACATAGGTGACGCGGCCCGTTGCACATTCGATCATCGCCTCCACGCTTTTTCCGACAACCTCGCCACGGACGTCGCTCACCGGCATTCCCGCCACCCCGGTTGCCGAGAAAAGGCTGGGAACTCCGGCGCTGCGGCTCTTTTCCGCGGCAACCCCGGCGCCGTCCTCATAGGCGCGCTGGCGGCCCAGCCATCGCCAGATACCGACGAGGTTAACGAGCGTCAGAAAGACATTGGTGGCAAGAAGGTTCGTCTGGCCGGACGCGATAGCGACGAGCGACCAGCTCACCGACCCGACGGCGAAAACGACAAACCCCCAACCCGTGACGCGTGCGCCGAGGTTGGCAGCCGTCATCATTGCGGCCACCATGGTTGCCGCCGGGGCGACAATCCCAGCTGCGTCCGCGACCATGGTCATATCTCGCCGCCTTTCTCTGCAGCGAGTTGGCGCTCGGCGTCGGCAGCGGCATCGATCAGGCTCTGTCCGGTTCGCGCTGCAGCATCCGGCGTGAGGCTTACGGCGACACCATTTGGGCCATCGAGCATCACGATGCCCTGCTCTGCCGTCGCGACGCCGGGTTCGCGTTCGGGTTCGGCAAAGGGAGAAGGTGATTTTGTCATGAGCTTGGCCTTTTCTGCGGGAATAGTTGTCGGTCATCCTCGATATAGAGATAGGCGGGATCGAATTGGCCGCGTGCCGCCAGTGCAGTGAGGTCGAGGATTTCGACGAGCGAGGCTCGAATGAGACAGAGCCCGTCCTCACGAAGCTGCCGGACGACCCGGTTAACATGGACGGTCGTGAGCCCGCAGATCTCCGCAATGTCGGCCTGGGTGAGGCCAAACGCAAAACGGCGCCCATCGCTGAGACCGGCGGAGTAAAGCCGCGCGTTCGTCTCGCAGAGGAAATGCGCGACCCGGCCCGCGGCATCGAGACGGCCGAGGCGAAAAAGCCAGGCACGGTGGATCGCCGCGTCGAGGAGCGTCGCGAACCAGAGCTTGCGGGCGAGATCGGGCATTTCCGCCACGATCTTCTCAAGTTCGACGTGCGGAACGACGGCGACCGTCGCGGCCGTCATCGACGCCACGTCATGATCGAGCATTTTGAGTGGGAAGCCATGAAGATCCAGAAAATCGCCTGGAAGGTGGATCGCGACGAGCTGACGAAGGCCGCGGCGATCGTCTAGGTAACGTGAGACGATGCCCTCGACGAGCAACGTGCTTGCTCCAAGATGCTCGCCCGCCCGCGCGATCGTGCGGCGCGGGGAATAGGTCTTCACCTCGGCGACCGCCGCTTCGATGCGGGCACGCTCCTGCCGCGTCAGTTCGACGCCGCGCCTGTTCCTCAGAAAGCGTTCAGTGAACATCAAGGGGGGCACCTCGCTCGGTGATCGCGCGGCCGAGCCCGCGCATGTGTTCAACGATCAGCGCTCCCGCGCGTTGCCCGCGCGCCATCCGAAATCTTCATGATGCAAGTTAATCTAACGCGCGCGAGCCGGTCAAAAGCCGTGCAAGCGCGGAGTTCGTGATGGTTCGAGGCCCGGATTCACGCCGGCCGGCGCGGCCTCTCCGACATTCATGATGATCCAGGTTAACGCCGCGCAACCCGGCTCCAGACGCCGCGTTTTCGAGCCAAACATCAAGGCGACAAGACATGAATCTCATCGACACACCGGATATCCCCGTCATTGAAATCAAGCCGATCGAAGAAATGCTGGCCGAGCAGGACCCCCGCAGAACGAAGCTTCTCGATCTCCTCGGCCTCCTCGACGGCATCGGCTATGATTTCATCGCTCCCACGCCGGCGACCCATCGCCGCGTGGTGGCACGGCCCGACCGGCGCGTGGCAATTACGCTCGTCGACATCCTCGGCTGGAGTCTCCCGGCGCCGCGCGGCCTCCTCGATCCACTGCTCGAGCGCGCATTGGTCGACGCCGAGGTCCTGCAAGACCTTGGCGACGGATGGCTGGCGCCGCAGCTTCGCGTGTCGCGCGTCGAGGGCAGCCTGTTCTGGCACTCCGCCTATCCGACCGACGCGCAGGACGCAGTATTTCTCGGACCCGATAGTTGCCGCTTCGCGCAGTTCATTCTCGCTTCGCTGCCCCCCGCGGCTCGTTCCATCCTCGACTATGGTGCCGGCGCCGGTGTCGGCGGCATCGTTGCCGCGACGCGCCTGCCGGGCGCGCAACTGACCATCGCCGACATCAATCCCAAGGCGCTGTTTCTTGCGTCGATCAACGCCGAGCATGCCGGAGTCGCGCATAGGACGCTCCTCGTGACGCGGCCGGGCGAGCTCGACGAGGCCTATGATCTCATCGTCACCCACCCGCCCTTCATGATCGACGAGCAGCAGCGCGCCTACCGCGACGGCGGCGATCTATATGGCGGCCGGCTGTCGCTCGACTGGACGCTCGCGGCTTCGACGAAGCTAGCACCGGGCGGCCGGTTCGTCATGCACACCGGGGCATCGATCGTGCGCGGGACGGACGTTCTCGAAGAGGCTCTTCTCGAGTGCATGCAGCATCCCGGTTTCGCGCTGGCTTACCGTGAACTCGATCCCGATATTTTCGGCGACGAGCTCGACCAGCCCGCTTATGCCGAGGTCGAGCGCATTGCCGCGGTCGGCGCGACCGTCGATCGCGCCGCGCCATGACCGCCGGCCATGCCCCGATGCGGGTGATCGAGCGGAGCGTCTATCGCGGTCCACATCTTTACAGCGCGCGGCCGATGATCCGTATCAGGCTCGATCTCGGCGCGCTTGAGACGTTTCCGACCGATCGGCTCCCGGGTTTCGACGCGGCGCTCGTTGGCCGGCTCCCGGGGCTTGCCGATCATGGCTGCAGTTTCGGGACACCCGGCGGTTTCCTCCGCCGCATGGAGATGGGAACTTGGCTCGGTCATGTCATCGAACATGTCGCGATTGAATTGCAGGCGCGCGCCGGGGCAAAGGTTACCCGGGGTAAGACCCGTTCGGTGAAGCGCCAGCCCGGCGTCTACGACATTCTTTTCTGCTATGCGGATGCCGAGAGCGGCCTCGCGGCGGGCCGGGCCGCGATTGAGATCGTCGCCTCGCTGTTGCCCGATGGCTTCCGGCAGGTTGAAGGCCTGGAGAAGCTCGGCCCGGCCGCCGCGAGCCCCGACGATATTTCCTCGATCGTCGGATCGCTTGCTACAATAATCACGGCAAATGGCCTCGGCCCCAGTACCGCCGCGCTTGTCGCTGAGGCCCGTCGCCGCGGCATCCCCGCGACCCGCCTCGATACGGCAAGCCTCGTCCAGCTCGGCACCGGAAGCCGTCAGCGCCGGATCCGCGCAAGTGTCACCGGCGCCACCTCGTTGATCGGCGCAGAACTCGCCGCGCACAAACATGCGGCGAAAACGCTGCTTGCGGGCGCGGGACTGCCGGTGCCCGCAGGCCAAGTCGTGCGGAGCCAGGCCGAGGCTGCTACAGCGGCGAAGCGGCTCGGATGGCCCGTCGTCGTCAAGCCGCTCGACGGAAATCAGGGCCGCGGCGTCACCACGGGGATCGACAACGAGGCGCGCCTTGCCGAGGCCTTCGACCGCGCTGCAACAATCAGCCGCCGGGTGATTGTCGAGCGCCAACTCGTCGGGCGCGACCACCGCATTCTCGTCGTCGCCGGCAAGGTCGTCGCGGTTGCCGAGCGCATTCCCGCGCGGGTCACGGGCGACGGCGTAAAAAGCATTCGGGACCTCATCGAGGGGGTCAATGCCGATCCGCGCCGCGGTACGGGCCATGAAGCCGTATTGACACGCATCCGCATCGATGCGGCTCTCGAGGCTTCGCTGGCGCAGGCCGGCTTGACGCTCGATACGGTTCCGCCTGCAGGCGCGGACATCGTCCTGCGCGGAACGGCCAATCTTTCGACCGGCGGCACCGCCATCGACCGGACCGACGAAATCCATCCCGACAATGCCGCGATCGCAATGCAGGCCGCGGCCATCGTCGGCCTCGATGTCGCGGGCATCGACATGATGGCGGCCGATATCGGACAAAATATCGCAGTGTCCGGCGGAGGCATCGTCGAGGTCAACGCAGCGCCCGGCCTTCGCATGCACCTGGCGCCGTCCGAAGGACAGCCGCGCAACGTCGCCGAACCGATCATCGCCTCGCTCTTTCCCCGCGGATCGAACAGCCGCATTCCGATTTTCGCGGTAACGGGCACGAATGGGAAGACAACCACCGTGCGGATGGTCGCGCGCATCCTTTCGGAGACGGGCCAGCGCGTCGGCTTCACCTCGACGACCGGCGTCTATATCGACGGGCTCCGACAGTCCGCGGCGGACGCAAGCGGGCCGAAAAGCGCGCGCATGGTGCTGCGCAATCCAACCGTCGACGTCGCGGTGCTCGAAACCGCGCGAGGCGGTCTTCTCCGCGAGGGCCTCGGATTTGACCGCTGCGATGTCGGCGCGGTGCTCAATATTTCGGAGGATCATCTCGGCACGAGGGATATCCACAGCGTCGAGGACCTCGCACGCGTAAAATCGGTTGTCGTCGAGAGTGTCAAGCGGCGCGGAGCGAGCGTCCTCAACGCAGAGGATCCGCTCACCGTCCGGATGGCGCGGCATGCACGGGGCCGCATCGTCTGGTTCTCGGCCGGACGTGCGGCCGACAGCGCCCTCATCACCGACCATCTCGCATCGGAGGGCATGGCGGTCACGCTCGAGGACGGCATTCTCACCCTCCACCGCGGTACGGCCGCCGAGCCGATCCTCCAGATCGCGGACTTGCCTTCGGCGCTCGGCGGCACAGCCGCTTTCAACATATCGAACGCGCTAGCCGCCGCCGCCATCACTGCGGCGCACGGCACCCCCAACGCCGTCATCGCTGCCGGACTGCGCAGCTTCCAGCCCTCGTTCGAGGATTCACCGGGCCGGCTCAACATCGTCGAAGCCCATGGCATCACTGTCATTGTCGACTACGCCCATAATCCGGCCGCGCTGACCGCCCTCGGTGCGCTCGTCGCCCGTTACCGTACCCCTCACAACCGGGTGTTCGCCATGATCGGCATTCCCGGGGATCGGCGCGACGAGGATCTGCGCGGCGTTGGCGCGCTCGCCGCCAGCATGTTCGACGAGATCATGTTTCGCGAAGCGCCCGATGGACGCGGCCGCGCGGCGGGGACAATGAATATGCTGATGGCGGAGGGCGCGCGAGGCGCCGGTCAGGACGAGGCCAGCATCCATCTCCTCGTCAACGAGGAGGCAGCGACAGACTGCTGCCTTGCGCGCGCCGCACCGGGCGATGTGGTTGTCCTCACCCCCACCGACATCGACGGCATATGGGCACGCGTCCAGGCGTTTGCTGCAGGCCCGGGTCCGCTTCGCTCGGGTGCGCCGTCTCTGGCGACCGCCCATGGTTGAAGGGCAATGGGCGATCATCGTTCACGGCGGCGCGCGCTCCATCGCGCCCGACCGGATCGACGCCAATAAAAGGGGCTGCGCCGCTGCAGCGGCAGCTGGAGCGGAGGTCCTCGGGCGCGGCGGAAGCGCTGTCGAGGCCGCGCGCGTCGCGGTGTGCGTGCTCGAGGACGATCCGACGTTCAATGCGGGCCAGGGCTCGGTTGCGAATGCCGATGGCGAGGTCGAGATGGATGCCGGCATTATGGACGGAACGACGCTCGCGGTTGGCGCCGTTGCGGCGGTGCGGCGACTTCCGAACCCTATCGAGACCGCCGCTGCGATACTGAACGAACCGCCCATTTTGCTGGTCGGCGCGGGCGCTGAAAGCTTCGCGCGAAGCCGCGGGCTGCCGCTCACGGACCAGCCGGTCGAGGCCGCGGCCGCCCCCTCGCCTGGCCACGACACGGTCGGCTGCGTCGCGCTCGATGGCGCCGGACATTTCGCGGCCGCGACGTCGACGGGCGGCCTCGCCGGCACATTGGCCGGCCGCGTCGGCGACGCTCCCCTGCCCGGCGGCGGTTTTTATGCCGACGACATGATCGGCGGGGTGTCGCTATCGGGTGATGGCGAAGCGATCGCTCGCCTGCTGCTCGGCGCCCGCGTGATGCGCGCGATGGAAGAGGCGGATGCTCCCAACGCGGCGAGGTCAATTTACACGCCTCTGCAACGCCTCGGCGCAGAGGCCGGCGTGATCGCGATCGATGCAGACGGGCAAATAGGGCTTGCTCACAATAGCGAGCATTTCGCCGTCGCATTCGCGTCTGCCGACACCGACATCAGGGCCATCACGCACATCGACGAGTGGATGAACCGAAATGACTGAAGGACCAGGCACTCTCATCGCCATTGGCGGGCATGAGGACAAGGAGGGGGAGCGCGTCATATTGCGCGCGGTCGCCGACCGCCTGCGCGGACGCCGCCTGGTGGTCGCGACGGTGGCGAGCCACGAGCCCGAGGGCTATTTCGAGGCCTACCGCGATGCCTTTGCTGCGATCGGTGTGACCGATCTTGCGGAGCTCTATCTCGACGAGCGCCACGACACGCTCGACCCCGCGCATCGCGAACTGATCGGGGGCGCGGGCGGCATCTTCTTTACCGGAGGCGACCAGCTACGGATCGTGAGCCAGATGGGCGACACCCCGCTCGAGACGCTTGTGCGCGAACTATACGCGCGCGGCGGCGTCGTTGCAGGAACCTCCGCCGGCGCATCGGCCCAGAGCGAGACCATGCTCGTGCGCGGGAGCGGGGCGGAATCGCATCGGATCGGCGATTTGCACATGGCGCCGGGCCTCGGGCTTATCCCGGACGTGATCATTGACCAGCATTTCGCCGAGCGCGGGCGGATCGGCCGCTTGCTTGGGGCGGTAGCGCACAACCCCCGCCTGCTCGGCATCGGTATCGACGAAGACAGCGCGATCGTGGTCGAGGGCAAGAGTTTCAGCGTGATCGGCTCGGGCGCGGTCACGGTGGTCGACGCCGAGCAGGTAACACATTCCAATATCGCCGAAGCAGAGCCCGACCGGGTGCTTTCGATGCATCACGTCATATTGCATGCGCTGAGCGCGGGCGATCGCTTCGATCTCGCCGCCCGCGCGCCTGCGGCGCCTTCCACGGCCGAGTAACAATCAAAGCGTGCCGGCGTCCGAACTCGCTGCCCCATTCCGGCTTCGAGCAGATCGCTAGTCGCTTCGGCCTGGCACCGAACCGCTCACCCGCACACCCGAGCGGCCCGAGTAAGGACAGACCCAGTCGTCGCTTACCTTTCGACCCGAATATTGCCGCGCTTCCGAGATTGTCCCATGCACAGCGAGCATCGGATTGATCTCGCCGGCGAGCGCCACGTCGCGTGCCAATATCGTCGCCCGCATCTTTTCATAGACGCCGCTCGCGCGAAGCTGCTCGAACTGATCGTGAAGGTTGAAGATGAGCGCGGGCCGCTCGAAGCGTCGTGCCGGTCGGCTCGCCTGCGGATGGAGACCGACGACGAAAAATGCCTCTCCGCCGAAGCTGAGCGAGAAATGCGGGTTGGCGGGATCGGCGCTCACGCGCGGGTCGGGCGGTTGCCCATGCCAATCGTCCTTGTGCGACAGCGAAGCAAGGCGGTCCCAAAGACAGGCTTCGAACCCCGCCTCATCGAGCCCGCTATCCTCCTCGAAGAGAACCGCCAGCGAATGAAAGAGGCTGGGCTCGCGCGAATAGGCCCAGGCGAGATCCAGCAGGTTCGGATAGATCCGAAGATCGTCCCACGCCGAACGGATGTCGCGAGCGACGACTATGCGAAGCTGCCCCTTGCCGAGGGCAGACTTCGCGCCCACGCACGGAAATTCGGGCGCGCGGATGAACTCGGCGAAGCGGCGGGCAAGAGGATGAGTGTGATCGTCGGACGTGTCTAACATGCCCCCGAAACAAAGAGTAGGCTGACGCGGTTCCGCCGAGTTAACCCAAGTTGTAACGAATCTGTCGGACCGCCTCGCGCACGGCGCACCTTCCATTTTCGCGCTGCCAAAAGCGGGTGCCGGTCGCCAAAAATGGCAATTTTACAATCCAGGTTAATGCCCTGTCGATTTTTGTGCCGCGAGCGATGTTGCAGTGCAACCGCGCCGCCCGAGCCGCGTTGGCAAGGCGAAGTATCACAAATCTCAAGTCCGGCCGGGTGGCGGCGGCGCGCATGTCCATGCGCGCCTGATGCTGGCGCGCGCCCGCCGAACGAACGCTGCGAAAAGGATCGAAAATGAAGTATGACAAGGAAGCCCACTTCTTTTCAGGCGCCTCGGACAATAATCTCGAGCGGACTGATAGCGGGAATGCCGGCGGGCCCGCAAAAAAGGAGAGCAAGCGCGTTGCGCTGATCGGATGCTTTCGTCCGCGTCAGTGCGGGATCGCGACATTCACGGCCGATACCTATGATCATTTACGCGCAGCCCGGCCGGACATGCCGATCGACGTCTACGCGCTACGCGCCCATCCTGCCCAGCCCGTCGGTTCCGAGGCCTGCCTCGCGATCGACGAGAGTGATGTCGACAGCTATCGCATCGCGGCCGAGCGGATCAACGCGAGCGGCGCTTCCCTCGTCTGGCTGCAGCATGAATTCGGAATCTTCGGCGGCGAAAGCGGCGCAATGATACTTGAGCTTGTCGACCGCGTTGCCGCCCCGCTTGTCGTGACCCTCCACACGATCCTGGCGGAGCCAAGCGATGCCCAGCGCCGCGTCATGGACCGGCTCGTCGCGCGCGCATCGAAACTGATCGTCATGAGCGCCTTCGGCCGCGACACGCTGGTGGATGTCTATGGGGCCGACCCCGAGCAGATTGCTCATATCGAGCATGGCACGCCCGACCGCCCTTTCGTCGACATCAGCCCACTTCGCAAGGAACTCGGCCTCGCCGAGCGGCCGGTGCTCTCGACCTTCGGACTGATCGGGCCCGGCAAGGGCCTCGAAGCCGCGATTCGCGCGCTGCCTGCGATTGCGGCCCAATATCCCGACATTCTCTACCGGATCGTGGGCGCAACCCATCCCAACCTGGTCGCGGCAGAGGGCGAGGCCTATCGTCAGAGCCTTGAGGAGCTGGCCGAGAGCCTTGGCGTTTCGGCGAACATCGCGTGGGAGAACCGCTTCCTCGACACCGCCGACCTGCTCGACCAGATCGAGGTCTGCGATATTTACCTCGCACCCTATCCCAATTTGCAGCAAATCACCTCGGGTACGCTCGCCTACGCCGTCGCGCTCGGCCGCGCCGTCGTCTCGACGCCATTTGTTCATGCGCGCGAGTTGCTGGCGGACGATGTGGGCATTCTCCTGCCCGGCTGCGACAGCGAAGCAATTGCCGAAGCCGTCCTGCTGTTGCTCGCGGTGCCCGAAGAACGGCGCGCTCTCCAGGACCGGGCCTATGCCCGCGGCCGCCTCACGGCCTGGAGCGTCATCGCCCGCTCCTTCGCCGCCTTGATCGACGACGTCGCCGCGCCCGCCAGCGAGCCGGCCAGTCCGCGCCGTGCCCCGGCACTGTCGGGCGTCTGGGACCTTTGCGACGATGTCGGGATCTTTCAGCACAGCCGTTACCTCGTCCCTGATCGCGATCATGGCTATTGCATCGACGACAATGCGCGCGCGCTGATGCTCGTCCACGCCTTGCCCGGCCGCGACCAGCGCGATGCGGAGCGCCGCGCACTCGCCTTCGCGGGATTCATCCAGCACGCGTGGAACGCCGACCGCGGCACCTTTCGCAACTTTATGGGCTATGACCGGCGTTGGCTAGAAGAACAGGGGTCCGAAGACAGCAACGGACGGACGCTGTGGGCGCTCGGTCACGCAAGCAGCCATGCGCATTCGCTTGCCATGCGCGAATGGGCGGCCTGTTGGTTCGACCGCACGGCACCCATTGTCTTCGACGCGCTCAAGAGCCCGCGCGCCATCGCTTTTGCATTGCTCGGGGCGGACGAGCGTCTCGAACATGATCCGGATAATGAAATGGCGCGCACAATCGTCGAACGCGGCGGCGCATCCCTGGGCGCGCTTTGGAAAGCATCGCGGCGAGCCGGCTGGGACTGGCTCGAGGCGGGGCTCGCCTATGACAACGCCCGCCTTGCCGAGGCGTTGATCCGCGCGGGCCGGCGCCTGCCATCGCTGCCCCTGGAGCAGGCGGGCCTCAGCGCCCTCGACTGGCTTTGTGCGCATCAGACCGCCGACGCGGGACATTTCCGTCCCGCCGGCTCGGAAGGCTTTTTCCACACGGGAGAGACCCTGCCCTTCGACCAGCAGCCGCTGGAAGCCTGGGCAACGATCGAGGCTTGCGCGGCGGCATTCGAGCTCACGGGAAGCCGGATCTGGCGCCAGCACGCCGAAACCGCTTACGCCTGGTTCCTCGGACAGAATGATCGGGGACTGGCGCTAGGCGATCCCGCAAGCGGCCGATGCCTCGACGGACTCACCCCGCGCGGAGCGAACCGCAACAGCGGCGCGGAGTCGGTGCTCGCTTTTCACCTCGCCTACCGGGCGATGGCCGGCAGCTTCTGGCGCGAGCCGTTGCCCGACCTCGGCCGGGCTCGTCGGAGCGCTCCACCCGAGGTGCGCGCTCTGGCGGGCTGAACGCCGGCTCGAGCAGCCGCGTACGCATATATCGTCAACGGATGCGGATCGCCGCCCGGCGCGGCGGTCCCATTGGCTGAGGGACTGGCATGGGCATCGACAATATATTGGAGCGCTTCGCAACATCTCGCGAAAGGCGGCTATGGGAGCAATGCCTCGCGCAAAACCTGCATAGTTATGACCGCGGCGCCGAATTCGTGCGTGCAGGGTCAGAGCCCCGGGCGCTCCATGTCGTGCGTGCGGGATGGGCCCAGCTCTACAAGCCGTTTCGCGACGGGCGCCGGCAAATTGTGGGCTTGGTCCTGCCCGGCGAGATTTGCGATCTCGATCTCCTGACGGTCGCGCGGAGCCACTTTGCGGTGGCAGCGGTGCGGCAGGTTACGGTCGCCTCGCTCGACTATGACATGGTGGCGGCGCTTTTCGATGAATGTCCGCGCATCGCCTCGGCGCTCGGATGGAGCGAGCTGCTCGCCGCGAAACGGCGCTCGGAGTGGATGGCAAGTCTTGGCCAGCGTAGCGCGGCGGGGCGGATCGCACACCTCATGTGCGAGCTCTACACCCGCCAGCTGTCGTCGGCGTCAAGCCCCGCGGGAAGCTGCGACTTCCCCTTGACGCAAACGCAGATCGCCGATGCAACCGGTCTGACGCAGGTCCATGTCAACCGGACACTGCAGGCTCTGCGGCGGACGACCGGAGCGGAGCTTCGAGGCCGCCGCCTTCACGTTCCCGATTTTAGCGCGCTCGCCGATATCGCTTCGTTCACGGCCGATTATCTCCACCTCGACGAGACGGCTCCGATCGCCGCTCGCGCAATGCGTATGACTACCAGCGGAGCAGCAACGACGAGGCTCGAGCCCCTCGTCGCTACGGGCTTCGCAGTCCCCCTCCCCCTTAACTCCCAGGAACGGGCCTATTCATGACACAGATCCAACCTATCATCCTTTGCGGCGGTGCCGGAACCCGGCTCTGGCCGGCCTCGCGCGGCGCTCATGCAAAGCAGTTCCTCGACCTCGTCGGGCGCGACAGTCTTTTCGCGCAGACCCTCGCGCGTGTCCGTGACGACCAGTTTGGCACGCCGATCATCGTGTGCGGCGAGGCGCATGTCGAATATGTTCGCGAACAATCCGCGGGAACCGATCTGCGGATGCTCGTCGAGCCGATGCCGCGCAACACGGCGGCGGCGATCGCACTCGCCGTCGCGCACGCCGATCCGGACCAATTGCTTCTCGTCATGCCGAGCGACCATGCGATCGCCGACGTCGCAGCGTTTCATGCCGCGATCGAGACGGGTGCGGCGCTGGCGCGCGAGGACTGGCTCGTCACCTTCGGGATCGAGCCCGATCGTCCCGATACGGGTTTCGGCTATATTGCGAGCGGCGAGCCGCTCGCGGCGGGAACGACGAGCTACGCCGTTGAGCGCTTCATCGAGAAGCCTCGCCGCGAAGCCGCGGAGGCGATGCTCGCCGCCGGGGGCTACAGCTGGAACGCGGGAATATTTCTGTTCCGGGCCGCGCGGATGCGCGATGCCATGCGTCGCCACTGCCCGACGATTTTTGCCGCAGCCGAGGCGGCCCTTGCGGCAGCGAAGCGCGAAGGCGATGTCCTACACGCCGATCGGGCCCAGTTCGCCGCCGCTCCGGCGGACTCGATCGACTATGCGGTCATGGAGAAGGACGAGCGGGTCGCGGTGGTGCCGGTTGCGATGGGCTGGTCCGATCTGGGCAGCTGGCAGGCCGTCCATGCTCTCTCCGAAACGCAGGACCAGGCGGCCAACGCCGCAAGCGGCGACGTCTTCCTTTATGAAAGCCGCGGCTGCCTTGTGCGCGCGGGCGAGCGCCGCGTCTCGATTCTCGGAATGGAAGATGTAGCAGTGATCGTCGACGGGGACGATATATTGGTCATGCCGCTCGCCCGATCGCAGGATGTCCGCGCGGCGGCGAGCGCGCGCGCCTGAAGATTGCGGGGCTCGGCCGAGCCACGTCCTGAACGTCGCTGTAACAGCGTTGGAAGCGGTGCGTTCGCCGCTTTGCGTCCTGGTTATATTTTCCGGAGATCCAAAAAATGAAGCAACTTGTCGCTTTCGACCTCGACGGAACGCTCGCCGAGAGCAAGCAGCCGCTCGGCGGGGCCATGGGCGAGGCGCTTGCAGACCTTCTCGCTGTCGCCGATGTCGCGGTTATTTCGGGCGGTGACTGGCCCCAGTTCGAACGGCAGGTCGCGAGCCGGTTGCCGGAGCGCGCCGACCTTTTTCGCCTCTGGCTGATGCCGACGACGGGGACGAAACTCTACACCCACCGCGATGGGGCGTGGCAGGCCCACTATGCCGAACTGTTCGGCGATGACGAGAAACGGGAAATATTGGAAGCCTTCGATGCGTCCCTCGAGGCAACGGGCTTCGTGCCGGAAGACGTGTGGGGCGAGCGGATCGAGGATCGCGGTAGCCAGATCACTTTTTCAGCGCTCGGCCAACAGGCGCCCATCGATGCCAAGGAAAAATGGGACCCCGATTTTGCAAAGCGAAAGATCATCCAGGCCGATCTTCGCAGCCGCCTTCCCGGAATGTCGATCAACATGGGCGGCGCGACGTCGATCGACATCACCCGTGAGGGTGTCGACAAGGGGTATGGGCTCAAAAAGCTGGCAGAGGCGAGCGGCTTCCCGCTCGACGCGATGATCTTCGTCGGTGACGCGATCTTTCCGGGCGGAAACGACTATCCCGCCAAGGAGATCGGCCTCGACACCGTTCGGGTGCGCGACCCGGAGGAGACGCTCGCGGTCATTGCGGCGATTGCTGCGTGCCTGCGATAGCGGGCGCTGCTTCCGTGCGCCGCCGACCAAGCGGTGCAGGAGAAGGAGGATCAAATGCTGCAATATCTTGGCCGCCTGCTCGCGTGCCACGCGGGCGGCATTCCCGTGCGCTATTTGAGCAAAGCGGAAGCCGATCCCATTTGGAAAGACGGCGTCTTGCTTGCGGTCGATCCGCAGGGGCTCGTTTTTGAGACGGCGGATGCCGGCCAGCGGCTTGCCGAGTGCCTACCGTGGGCGAGCGTCGGATCGATCCGTGTCGCCTTAGAGGAGGAAGGCCGGTGAATTTCATAACCTGGCGCAAAGAGGATCGGTTCGCGCGACCAGTGGAGGATTCCCGATGCAACGACCCGATGTGTCGGTCGTTTCATGCCCGCAGGGCCGCTTGTCGCGGTCTCAACTCACCAACCACACCGGAGTAAGAAGATGACGTCACGATCGATCACACTCCCCACACCGACCTTGCCCGCCAACTTCGCGCCGTGCAATGCGACCGGAACGCCGACATCCGGGCTCGCGACCTACACGCTCTGCTATGAAGATGATTGCCGCGGTCTCGAAAAAAGGGTGCGCTTCGAGGCCGCCAGTGCGGCAACCGCCCTAGAGATCGCGAGGGGTGAAGCGGGTGGCCGCTGGGCCCTTCTAATGTGCGGGGGCGAAATATTGTGCCGCCTCGAACGCGAGGCGGTCGGTTCGAGCGAATATTGGGTGGTGGCGCCGCCGCAGATGGCGAACTGACCATCGTCTGGTTGGGGGCTGTCCGCACCCGTCGCAAAAATGAAGGCCTTCTACCGGCGATACCCGTAGAGTGAGATGCTTTCCTACCTCGCAAAAAGGGCGCAGCTTCTGGCTGCGCCCTTTTCGCTACTGCTTCACGGCAGTCGTTAGTTCCTAAGGCAGGGTGCGTCGACCGCGCCCGAACACCAGCGCAACGACAAACAGCACTGCTGCGATAATCAGCAGAATCTTGGCGAACTCGGCCGAGAGCCCAGCGATGCCGCCAAAGCCGAGAAGTGCTGCAACCAGCGCGATCACTGCGAATATGATGGCCCATTTGAACATGTCATTCTCCTTTTTTCGGCGCGCGTGTCTCCGCTCCCCGGCATGTGCTGCCGGGGCGGACGCGACCGCCGTAGTCATCCTCGCGGGATATCATTTCAACGCGGAATCGGGGGGATAGTTCCAGCTTTTTGGGCGAGATCCACGGCAGCTGTCTTCGCTTCAACCAAACGAGAAGGGACAAGGGATCTGACAATTTTGCGGGGTTAACCTGTGATAACAGCTTTGCGTCCCCGGCACTGCAACTTCACGCGCCGCGCGCCGTTGCTCGATATGAAAGGAGATTGAAATGGGAAAATTTGCAGGCAAGTTGCTCGGCGCCGCGACTCTCGGTGCGCTCTTCTATTTTACGCGCCGCCAGGGGCCGGACGCTGACAAGGCCGATGGCCATGCGGCGGCTTTCGCTGATGGCGAAACGCATGCCGAAAACTTCGATCAGACGCGCTCGGCCGGTCCCGACGCGATGCGCGACGACGTCCGGCGGCCGTGGGAGGCTGTCGATCAGGCAGGCGACGAATCCTTCCCCGCTAGCGATCCGCCGGCCTATTAAACCTCATCGTTCGAGCACGCTGCGGGCCCGCCGGTACCTGCGCTGCAATTACAAGAAAGGCTTCGCAGGAGGTGCGAAGCCTTTCCCGTCTCTTGAAGTGGCTACGCCAAGAGAATGCCCCTAAGTCTCCCGGGGTCGCGGCCTGGAGACTTCGGTAGGGAGAAGCTAGGCGGCGGCCAGCCGGAAGCCCATTGATGCAGGTTAGGCAACCTAGAAATAATCCGGCACGCGAAGGCAGCGGTCAATCAGCTGAACGGCGTGAGCCGCTTGGGAACATCCAGCCGGTCAAAGCCTGCGGCTCAAACGGTGCCCAGCTCGTTTCGCGCTGGGCAAGCCGGTCGGCGATTGCGAGGAAGACCGACGGATTTGCTCCCAGGCCGCAGTGGCTTCCGTGAACCTCGATATTCTCGCTCAGCGCCGAGGATGCCCCCCGGCAGATTTCCCAAGCGCAGATACCGTCGGCACGGCTGAAAATAGCCGTGGACGGCACGGCGAGCGATCGCCGTGCGGTGCGCATCAGCGCATCCTGCCCGGCGCTGCCGAGCGGCGCTCCGCTCACTTTTTCATAGAGCCGCCAGGCGTTGGTGGCACGCGGACTTCCTGCGAAGGGCGAGCCTAGCGTGATGACCTGCCGAACGCCCGCCGGCTCCTTCGCCGCCGTGATGCGAGCGAGCACGCCGCCAAGGCTCCAACCCACGAGACTGACCGTCCGGCCCGTTTGTTCGTGTAACTCGGCGATGCGCTGAGTAAGCTTGCCGCCGTCAGAACCAGCGCTCCGCGGACCGACATTCCGCCCCAATCCCCAACCGCGGACCTCATAACCGAGATGTCGCAGTCCGCGTCGGAGCGGCGCAGTCGATTTGTCGCCGGCGAGAAAACCCGGGATGACCAGAACCGGATGCCCATCGCCGCGCGGCGCGCAGGCAAGAAGCTGTGGCAGCATGGCCGTGAACAAGCCCGCCTCCGCGATCGCGCGCGGCAGCTCGGTCGCGGCAAGCCATGCAGAAGGGGGAGAGACGGTCTTAGCGGAAGCGCTCGGCGCGGGTTCGAAATGATGCATGCCGATCGAACCCACTGCCGATACGCAATGTTGCACGGGGCGCGCTCATCGATGCCAACATTCTGGTCATGCCTCAACCTATGTTGCCCTATCCGCTTTTTCGGCAAGCTATTCTTTCCGCGACTGGCCGCCGCCCTCGCGCCCGGCGGCTGTATCATCCTCCTCGCCAATGCGCGTTCCGGTTTGCGGGTTATAGTCCGCCGGAATACTGCCACCGCTCTCGGGATCGCGCTTCGGTTCACGGTCCAACGTATCGCTCGGCCGTCGCGCGGCTCCCTCGGGCTGGTTTTCCGTCGAGATGTTGGGGGCTCGAGTCTTCTCGGTCGGCACGTCGCGGCTTTTTCTCGCTTCATCCATGATCATTCTCCTGACGGTCGCGAGCGTCGGCGATCGGACCGCCGTCCTCTTCCTCTTCGAGCAGAACGGCGGCATCGGCATTGGCAGAGAGTCTCACCCGGCCTTCGTCAACGGCCGCTACCAGTCCGCCCGCGATATAATGATGATGATCGCCATGCGAACCGCTGTCGGCACGCGTCATCTTGATGCGGCCATTTTCGGCCCGATCGACGGTCCCGATATGGACGCCGTCCGCACCGACGATCTCCATTCCTTCCTTCACCTCGCTCCACTCGACCATCTTCGCATCCTTTCATTGTCACTTTTCGTCCGCGGCGGCCGTGTCACGCACCCCGCGTCGTTCGCCTGGCTCTCGCTGCACTTGCCCGGTTTCGCTCTCGTTCAATTTCGGCGCGCCGCAAACGACGCGTCCAGTCCACCGACGCCGCCGCGTTGCCGAGGTTCCCCGGCCCGCGGGGCCAGCCCGATTGATTGATCCAGGTTAGAAAAATTCGTCCGCTCCGATCTGTTTGCCGTCGCCGGCGGCGCGTCGGCGGAACTCTAGACAAGTCCGCGCGTCGAAGCAGCGGGACGGGGTGTCTTTCATCAGACGCGAGAAGGAAAAACGCATGCTGGCCGCGCAAGCCGAGATTGGCGAGGCCGAGCTTGAGGCCGGTCTGCGGCGGCTGGTCATCGAAGCACTTTTCTCTAACACCACGGCAGCACTCACGACGGGCGTCGTGCTCACGGCCTTCGCGCTCCATCTCGGCGCGAACAACAGCACCATCGGCTTGCTGGCGGCAATTCCTTTCCTGACGCAGCTCGCGCAAGTCCCGGCAATCGCACTTGTCGAGCGTGTCCGCCAGCGCAAGCGTATCGCTGTTCTTTCGAGCATAATAGGCCGAACGATGCTCGGTGCGATGGCGATCGCGCCCTTCGCGGGTAGATATGGCCTTGCGATCATGGTCACGGCGACGTTCATTCTGTGCGCGATGGGTGCGATCGGTAGCTGTGCCTGGAACAGCTGGATTCGCGACCTCGCTCCCGAAGACCGCATGGGGCGAATCTTCGCCCGGCGGACATTTTATGCGACCGTAACGACACTTGTGGCGGGCATCGGCGCGGCGGCGGCGCTTGAAGTTACCGCGGAAGCTAGTCCTGCGCGTGATATCAGCTTTGCCCTGCTCTACCTCGCGGGGTGCGCTGCCGGTCTGATCAGCGCGTGGATCGTCGCCCGCCTGCCCGAGCCTGCCCTCCCGCCGCGACCCGCAAAGGCCCTTGGCCTTCTCGAACAGTTGAGGCGACCATTTCGCGACCGCAATTTCTCGCGCCTCATTCTCTTTCTCGGAACCTGGCAGTTCGCGATCAACTTCGCGACGCCCTTCTTCACCGTCTATCTCGTTCGTCAGCTCGGCTATGATATGTCGATCGTCATGGGCCTGTCGATCGCCAGCCAATTGGCCAATGCTTTTGCTCTGAGAAGCTGGGGGACGCTCGCCGACCGCTTCGCGAACAAGTCCGTCCTTCTGGTAGCCGCACCAATCTATATCCTTTGCATCGCGGCGATGGCTGGAACGTCCCAGATTGCCCATGAAGAATTCCGCCTCGCATGGCTAGCGGCGCTTCATTTGCTGATGGGCGCCGCGGTCGCCGGAGTCACCTTGGCAACCGCCAATATTGCCCTCAAGCTTTCGCCGCGCGGCGAGGCGGCCTCCTATCTGGCGGCAAGCGCGGTCGTGACCGCAGTGGCGGCGGGCAGCGCACCGATTCTCGGCGGCGCGCTCGCAGACTTTTTCGCTGCACGGCAGCTTGAGCTTGTCGGGCGGTGGACGAACCCCGACGGCGTTTTCACTTATTTGTCGCTGCGTCTCGGCAGCTGGGACTTTTATTTCCTGCTTTCGGCGCTGCTCGGAGTTTATGCGCTGCATCGGCTCGGCCATGTGCAGGAAACTGGCGAAGTCAGCCGCGAAGTCGTCTTTCGTCAGCTCGTCGCCGAAACGCGCGGTTCGATCCATAATTTCTCGACCGTAACGGGGCTCAAAGCGCTGACCGAGCTACCCGCCGGACTGATCAGGGAAATCCGTGTCCGTCAGCGGTTCTACCGGAAGCGTGCGGCGGGCCGGTAATCTTGCAGAACCGGCGGTGGACTTAGCCTCGGCGGCTACGCGGCAGCCCGCCGAATAGATCAGGCTATTCGGAGAGAAATGGCCAAAACGCCAACCCATGTTGTGTCGGCCGGAAGAATGACAGCTACTGTCTTACCCATGGATCGCGACGATCAACTCCGTCCGAACGCCATGGGACCGTGCCTCCGCGCGCGCATCGCCGCGGTCAGGAGCCGTCTCGCGTTTCAACGACTTCGAGCACTTCGACGACAAAGTGACCACCAGATGTCCATGTTGCGCGACCGGCAGGGATGAGGCAGCTTCGGTGTCTTGACAGCGTTGGCTCAGGCAGATTGAAACCGAGTGGCCGCCTCGCGCATTACGCATCGAGAGCCCGGCAGTTTGAACACGCCGCGGGGCATATCCAGGAGTAAGACGTGGGCGAACAAGGCAGTGCGGACAGCCCCGAGACGGGCGAGGTCCGCGTCTCGACCGGGAGCGAGGGCCTCGACAATATTCTCGGTGGCGGCCTCGATCCTAACAGAATGTATCTCTACGAGGGCCGACCCGGCACCGGCAAGACGACGATTGCGCTGCAATTCTTGCTCGAGGGCGCTCGCCGCGGGGAGAAGGTTCTCTACATCACTTTGTCAGAGACCGAGCGCGAACTCGCGCTCGTCGCGAAGCGGCACGGATGGTCGCTCGATGGCGTTGATATTTTCGAGCTGGTCCCACCGGAGACATCGCTCGATCCCGAGCGTGAACTCACGATCCTTCATCCGGCGGAAATCGAGCTTAGCGAGACGACCAACCTCATTTTCGAGAAAATCGCCGAGCTCAGTCCGACCCGCATCGTCTTCGATAGCCTGTCAGAACTTCGCTTGCTAGCGCAAAGCCCGCTCCGCTACCGCCGACAGGTTCTCGCACTCAAGCATTTCTTCGCGGCGCGCGACTGCACGGTCATCCTGCTTGACGACCTCTCGTCGTCGGATACCGATCTCCAGCTCCACTCGATATCTCACGGGGTCATATTCCTCGAGCAACTCGCGCTCGATTATGGCGCCGAGCGGCGCCGCATTCGTGTCGTCAAGATGCGCGGCATTGCGTTTCGCGGCGGCTACCACGACTTTGTCATCAAAAGCGGGGGCCTGCAGATTTTCCCGCGGCTCGTTGCAGCTGAACACCACAACAACTTCGTTGGTGACTTTACACCGAGCGGTAATCCCGAAATCGACCAGTTGCTCGGTGGCGGCCTCGAACGCGGGACAAACGCGTTGTTCATCGGGGGAGCAGGGGTCGGCAAATCCTCGCTCGCGCTTACCTTTGCGCTGGCGGCGGCCGGGCGCGGCGAGCATGCGGTTTTCTTCGCATTCGACGAAGGACGCGGAACGCTCGAGGCGAGGGCGCGATCGATCGGACTTCCGCTCGACGAGGTGATCGATAGTGGCACGCTGAGGTTTCAGCAGATCGACCCCGCAGAGCTGTCCCCTGGAGAATTTGCCGCGAACGTGCGCGCGAGCGTCGAGCGAGATGGCGCGAGGATCGTCATTATCGACAGCCTCAATGGCTATCTCAATGCCATGCCTGACGAGCGCTTCCTCATCCTGCAGATGCACGAACTGCTTAGTTATCTAGGTCAAAAGGGCGTGCTCACCATCCTCGTGCTGGCTCAGCACGGACTCGTCGGCCCGATGGAGTCGCCGCTTGACCTCAGTTATCTGAGCGATGCCGTTGTGATGCTGCGCTACTTCGAAGTCGGCGGCTCGGTTCGCCGGGCGATGTCCGTCGTCAAGAAGCGAAGCGGGCACCATGAAAATACTATCCGCGAGTTTAAGCTCAGCCCTGCCGGCATCGCCCTAGGTCCGCCACTCACGAACTTTTCTGGCGTCTTTTCCGGGACGCCAATTTACATCGGGGACAAGGAGCCGCCGCTTGTTCCCGAGGCGCCTGACATGCTCTGATGTCGGCTGGTACGGTATTGATCCTCGCCCCGATCGGGCGTGACGGGCCGGCGGCCTCCGAAGTCGTGGCGCGGGCCGGCATCGATGCGACGGTCTGTACGGACTATGCTGCGCTCTTGGCAATGCTCGACGAGACAAGTCTTGCCGTCATTGCAACCGAGGAAGGACTGTTTGGGCAAGATCTCGATCGGCTTGCCGACTGGCTGGGGCGGCAAACACCGTGGTCCGACCTGCCTTTCATCATATTGACGAGCCAGCTCCCGCAGCATCGTGTCGTTCGTTGGCGTAGCGACCTTGTTGCCTCGCTGGGCAATGTAACGCTGCTCGAGCGACCCGTTCAGGCCATGACTCTCGCAAGTTCCGTCCGCGCCGCCGTGCGCGCCCGCGAGCGGCAATTTGAACTGCGCGAGCTGCTCGGTGAACTTGAGCAGGGTAATGAGCGTTTTCGGCTGATCGTCGAGAATGCGCGCGACTATGCCATCATTCTTTCGGATCCGGACGATGTGATAACGGACTGGCTGCCGGGCGCCGCCGCCGTGTTCGGGTGGAGCGAAAAAGAAATGATCGGCCGGCGCGTATCGACCATCTTTACGCCCGAGGACCGTGCTCAGGATGTGCCCGAAAAGGAGCTGGCTCGCGCGCGGACCGAGGGGGCAGCGCCGAATATTCGCTGGCACGTCGGCAAAGGGGGCATGCGGGTTTTTCTCGATGGACAGACTGTCGCACTGCGCGACACCGCAGGGGCTGTCCGCGGCTTTATGAAAATAGGCAAGGACATCACGGAGCGTCAGCGTAACGAAGAACGCCAAGCGGTCCTCCTCGCGGAATTGCAGCACCGCGTGCGCAATGTGCTCGCGATGGTCGCCTCGGTGGTGAACCGGGGCGCGGCAGACAGCAGCACCGAGGAATTTCGCGACCGGTTGAGCGGCCGCATCGCCGCCATGGCGCGTACGCAGGCGTTGCTGACGCGCGGCGCTGGCGTGGGGGTCGAGCTAGACGGCCTCGTGCGGGACGAGCTGCTCGCACAGGCCGCAGACGAACTGCGCGTTTCTATCGGTGGACCGGACGTCATCCTCGCGCCCAAGGCCGCCGAGGTGCTGACACTCGCCGTGCACGAACTTGCGACCAACGCGGCAAAATATGGTGCGATCCGCGCGCCGCGCGGCCGCATCGAGGTTCGGTGGGCACGCCATCAGCGAGAAGAACAGGATTGGCTCGAGCTTCATTGGACAGAGAGCGGTGTCGAGATCAACCCAGCCCCCGACCGGCGGAAAGGCTTCGGAACCGAGCTCATCACGCGTCGCGTTCCCTATGAGTTGAGAGGCGAAGGAGAGCTGAGCTACGCGACCGGTGGCGTTCGCTGCCGCATCAGCTTTCCGCTGAGCGAAGGAGAGAGTGTGTTACAGACCGATTTTCCACTCAGCGCAGGCGGAGCCAAAGGGGAGAGAAAATGAGTGTGCTCCAGGGTCGGTCGGTGCTGGTCGTCGAAGACGATTTCTATCTCGCGGACGATGCCCAACTTGCGCTCGAGGCAGTCGGTGCCGAGGTGCTTGGCCCGGTCGGCAACGTCACCGATGCGCTTGACCTCATCGCCTCCACGCAGCCCGATCTCGCGCTCGTCGACGTCAACCTCGGAAACGGTGCGAGCTTTGAGGCCGCAGCAGCGTTGAAGGCCCGGGGTATCCCGTTTGTTTTCCTGACCGGTTATGACGCCGACGTGATCCCTACGGACCATGCCGACGCACCGCGCCTTCAAAAACCGACAGACAAGCGGACCTTGCTCGCGGCGCTCGAAGCGATCGCCACCAAGGCCTAATGGTTCGCCCCGGATCGACAATCCGCAGAGTGCGGCTGGGCAGCTCAACGGCTGGGAGTGAGCGGCATCAGGAGGGCGGTAATTTGTGAAGCTTTGAAGGGCTTTTCCACAAGAGGGCGGTCCTGAAACCGCTCGGGAAGCGACCATTGCTCATAGCCCGTCGCGAAGGCGAACGGGATGTCGCGCTCCGCGAGCGTATCGGCCGCGGGAAAGACAGCGCCATCCCGCAGATTAATATCGAGCACCGCGGCGTCGATGCGTTCCTCGCTAGCAATAATCGCCTCGGCGGCGCGGGCGCTTGCGACTGGACCGAGAACCTCGGCGCCAGCCTCCGCGAGCGCCCGCGAGATATCGTCGGCCAGAAGATATTCGTCCTCCACCACGAGAATGCGCCGCCCGCGCAATCCTAGCTCAGCCATTGATCATCTCCCTGCTGTCCTGTGGCGCCGATAACGGCACCTCGATTGTGCAATGGACGCCATCGGCCTCGAAGCCATAGGTCGTCTGCGCCCCGAGCTGGTACGGCAAGGCGCGCTCGATAAGTTCGCGGCCATATCCGCCACCATGCGCCGAACCTGCCGTTTCCGCAATGTCGTCGATGCCCGTCTCTCGCCAGTCGACCCATAGCCGCTTGCCGCGCATGATGTCGTCATGAACGCCCCAACGGATATGCAGTCTGCCGGTTTCGACCGACAGGGCACCATATTTCACCGCATTTGTGGCAAGTTCATGCAAAGCGAGCGCGAACGCCTGGACGTTCGCCGACCTCAAACGGACCCCCGGCGGCCCTTCGAGCTGGACACGCTCACCGCCTTCAGCGTCGAGCGCGACATGAGCCGAAAGTTCTTCGCGAAGCAGAAGATCGAAGGCGACCCGGGTACCAGTGTCGCGGCGCGAGAGAAGGCCCTGAACCCTTGCGAGGGCGGACAGCCGATCGTCGATACATTTGGCAAATTCGTCCAGCGATGAAACTCCGCGCAAGGTTCTTGCCGTGACGGCCTGGACAACCCCCATCAAGTTGCGGGTGCGATGCTGAAGTTCGGTAACGAGGACATCCTGCTGCTTTCGAAGCTGGAACAGGTCATCGACGTTGGTGGAGGTTCCTAGCCATTCGACCACCCCTCCGTCGGCACCGCGCAAAGGCAAGGCAAGGGTGCGAAATTGCCTGAAGCGGCTATCGACCACGTCGAATATGCGCCCTTCGATTTCGAGGACCCCCTGTTCCTCCGCACGTGACCACGCCGCGACTGCGGCTTCGCGATCGGACGGATGAAACGCTTCGAGCCAGCCGAGGCCTGCCGCCTCCTTCTCGGACTGGCCGGTAAAGCGGCTCCACTGCGAACTCGACCAAGTCCATTCGCCGAGGTCGCGCGACCGCCAGATTAGCTGCGGCACACCTTCCACCAATGTCCTGAAACGGCTCTCGCTATGTTGCAAGGCTTCGATGGTGCGCCGATGGTCCTGAACGTCAGTGCCCGCGACGAACCATCGGATGATACGCTGGAGGTCGTCGCGCAGCGGCTCCGCCCGTACGAGGAACCAGCGGTAATCCCCCGATGCGGCCCGAAGTCGATGCTCATTCTCGAAGCTCGCGCCACTCTCTATCGCTTCGGCCCAGCTCGCCTGCGTTGCGGTGCGATCGTCGGGATGCACGAAATCCAGCCAGGCCAACCCGAGCGCCCGATCAGCGTCAGCTCCGGTATAAGAAAGCCATCGCTCGTTGAACCAGTCGGCCTCGCCTAGCGCATCGGCCCGCCACACAAGCTCGGGCACGAGGTCGGCCACAACGCGAAGCGATGCCTCGGTTGCTCGCAAAGCCTTGTCGATCTCTCTCAGCTGCTGCGAACGCTCCTCCACACGCGCGTCAAGCTCTTCATTCGAGCGCTGAAGACCGGTGTTCGCGCTTTCCAACTCCTCGGTAAGGACCTGCAATTCTTCCAGCGCAACACGGAGCTCCTCCTCGGTTTCTCCGTGACGCACAAGGGCGGGCTCCACGATCGTTGCGCGCTCCTCATGATCGGCCAGGGCCCGGTAGGTTTCGCGCAGCTCGCGTGAAAGTTCCCTGGTTCGTGTTCTCAGGCGATCGCGGTCCTCGACAAGTTTGCTATTTTCCTCAAGCGCAGATTCGAGGGACGCGCGCAGCTGCTCGATCTCGTCCAGAAGGCGAGACGGATTGTCCTGTTTCAGTGCGTTCACCTTGCGCGCCATCCTAGATCGGGTCGGTTCATCTCTAACGCAACTGCTACGCAAAGGTGCCATAATAAGTTAGGCTTCGGCACCTTAGTCCCGATGGGACGTTGATGTTCGAAAAGGAGCTTAATATGGCTACGAAGAACATCATCGTGATCGGCTCTTCGGCGGGCGGCGTCGATGCGCTGCAGCGCCTTTGCGCGGACTTCCCAGCCGATCTGCCTGCCAGCATAATAATAGCTCAGCATCTTTCGCCATCATCTCGTAGCCTGCTGCCGCAGCTCCTCGACCGCGCCGGGCCGCTTCACGCGATCACGCCTGTCGACGGACAGGAGATCGAACAGGGCCACATTTATGTCGCGGCGCCCGACAACCATATTCTCGTCCGTGATGGCAGGCTTCTGATGCGACGCGGACCTTATGAGAATCGCACACGCCCGGCGGTTAATGCCTTGTTCCGCTCGGCGGCGGTCCACTACGGCAGCAGGGTCATAGGTGTCGTCCTTACGGGTCTTCTTGACGACGGGACCGACGGCCTGATCGCGATCAAGGCGGCGGGCGGGACGTCGGTAGTGCAGGATCCCGAGGACGCCGAATGGCCCTCGATGCCGCGCAACGCACTGAAGCGCGATCATGTGGACCGCGTCGCAACCCTTGACGAGCTGGCGTCAATGCTGGCGGCGCTCGCGAAAGAGGAAGCGGGACCAACTGTACCGCTCGCCCAGGAATATGTGATTGAAGACCGCATTGCCGCGCAGGAGTTCGCCGTTATGGAGACCGACATTGTCACACCGGGACACCCGAGCCGTATTTCCTGCCCCGACTGCGGCGGGGTACTGAATCAGGTCAAGACGGACAACGAGGTTCGCTTTCGGTGTCAGGTCGGGCATGCCTTCACGCCGCTGGGGCTCGCCGAAGCGCAGAATCAGGAACTCGAACGAGCGCTGGCCATTGCAGTGCGCACGCATCGCGACCGCATCCGATTGTTCGCCCAGATGAGCGAAAGCGCGAAGGCGCGCGGCCTCTCGCTTGCCGAGCACCGCTGGTCGGAGGCGACAGCCGAATCCGAACGCTTGATCGCCGTGCTCGAAAACGCGATGGCCTCGCTTCGCAAGGTCGCCGTCGAGGGCGAGGCCTGAAACGCATCCGCGCGCATGTGCAGCTATGAAGCGCTGCGCTCCTTCACAAACGCGACGATAACAGCGGGCTGTTCATCAGCCAAATACCGGAACGAGATCGTTGCCAAATATTCACTGTCATTCGTCCTGATCTCGGCGTCGGTCACGATTTCCGTTTTTGTACCGGCCCGGAGAGGCGCAAGAAGCATCGCCGCCTGCTCCGGGTCCAATGCCGAAAGGATGTCAGAAAGAAATATCTGCTTAAGATGGCCATCACTCAGTCCGAGCCGCTTTTGAGCACATTCATTGGCATAAGCCAGTCGCAACGTGTCGGGCTCGAAAAAAAGGATTTCATCGAGCGCCGCTGCCATGATCCGACCAACATACCGCTCCTGATCTTCCTTGGCGCGTTCTTCAGTGATGTCTTGAAAGATCAGGACAAGGCCGAGCACATCGCCCTCGTCGTCAGTGAGGGCCGAGACCCTGACGCGGCACAGAATCCGGCGACCGCGGCGGTCGACCCCGTCGAGCAACTTGTCGACATGTTCCTCGCGCCCGAGCTGCACGTCGGCGAGTGAATCACGCAGTTTCTGGATAGGGACGCCGATATCGAGCAGGTTGAAATTCGTGCCGACGACCTCCTCAGCTCTTAACCCCCAAGTGTTCTCGCTCCAGCGGTTCCAGCTGCGGATGGCATGGTGCTGGTCGAGCATAACAATGCCGCCATTCATCGCGCGCATGGCGGATTCGAGATAAATTCGGTAAACGTTCGCCTGCTCCGCCTGAATGCGGAGCTCCTCGTTGACGGATTCCATTTCTTCGTTTGATGAACGCGCTTCTTCGTTGAGTGTTTCGAGCTCCTCATTTGTCGACTGCAACTCTTCGTTTGTAGTCTCGAGTTCTTCATTGGTCGACTGAAGTTCCTCGTTGGTCGTCTCGAGCTCTTCGTTAGCCGATTGCAATTCCTCGATCGAATGCTCGAGATTCTCCTGCGCAGCTTCCAGTTCGCGGTGCAGTGTATGAAGACGCGTCTGGTCAAAAAAAGCGAGCAGAGCCGCATAGACGCTACCGTCTGGGTTGAAGAGCGGCTTGATATCGATAGTGAGACGCATGACCTCCGCTTTGTGCGGTCGATACTCCTGATCTTCGATACGCACTGCGCTACGCTGGCGAAACACTTCCTCGATAGGGCCGCGGAGTTCGATCGGACGGTAGGAGATGGGGAGATCCTGGAAGGGCCGCCCAAGATCGGCATCGCTAACGCCGAAAAGGGAGCGCGCACTGGCATTGGCAAGCGCTACCGAGCCGCCTTCGTCGACGACAAGTAGCGCGTTCCCTGTCTCATTGACGATCGCTTCAAGCAGTCGCGCGTTGGCAGTTTCGGGATCGAGACGCGACAAGCGTCCCGCCGCGAAACCCCCGATAGGTCGCCGCCATTCCTGTGCCACCTTTGCGAAGATGCGGTGCTTCATCTCGACGGGACGGAACAGAGCCGACCGCGCGAGCTGAGTTTCCGCTTTGCCGAGAAAGAGATAGCCTTCGCGCGTCAGCGCATAATGAAGACGCGGCAAGACGGTGCTCTGGGTGTCGCCCTCGAGATAGATCAGCAAATTGCGGCAGGTGAGCAGGTCAATGCGCGAGATTGGCGCATCGTGCACGACATTATGTCGTCCGAAAATCACGCATTTGCGGAGCTCGCGCTCAAAGACATAATGGTTCTTCGTTCGTTCGAAATATTTCTCGAGCAGCGCCGGCGGCACGCCTTCGACGTCGCGGGGAGCATAGGTCGCGACGCGCGCAATCTGCAGCGCTTCCTCATCGAGGTCGGTGGCGTAGATTTTCACACGGCGGCAGAAGTCCGCAATGCCCATCGCTTCGGCGAAAAGCATTGCGATCGAGTAGGGCTCCTCCCCCGAGGCGCAGCCAACACTCCAGATACGGATCGGCCGGTCCGGATCGCCTGCAGCGATGATCGACGGAATGACCTCGTCGCGCAGGACATCCCACGCCTCGGCGTCCCGAAAGAAGGAGGTGACGTTGATCAGAACAGTGTTGAGCAAGTCTGCAAACTCGGTGGGCTGCGCTTCGAGCCTCGTCCGGTAAGACGCGAAATCTTCCGCGCCAACCGCCTCCATGCGTAGCGTGATCCGGCGCCGCAAACTCGTGCGCTTATAGCCGCGAAAGTCGAGGCCCCTGCTCTCCTGAATGTAGCCGAGCAGCGCTTCAAACTCGGGGTCGGCTGGCGTCTTCTCGACCATCTTCTCTCTCTTGCGGCTCTGTGCCGGCCGCTCTTGCTAAACAGACGGACAGCCAACGTCTACTCGCGTGTAGCGACTGTGGTCCCGATGGTCATTCGCCTATGTCTTGATTTTCTCTCCTCTGTCATTTTTCCTAGCGCTGGCAACCAATTTCAGAAATTGTGGCACCTCTCGCCGCGCCACGCGTATCAACAGGGCAGCTCTGTGCAGAAAGCGGGGACCGAGGAATGAGCAAGCGCCCAACCGACCCACAACCTGACCCCGAGCAAGCGGCCCCTCGCGATCCAGAAGCGCTTGCAAGCGAGGTCGCGGTTCTCCGGCGCGCTCTTGACGAGGCGGCTGCGGAGCGCGCGCTCGGGTTGGAACGCGAGGCTCAGCTGCGCGGCGCGCTTCAACACCGAGTCCGCAATATGCTCGCGATTATTCGCTCCATAAGCGCGCGAACCTTCGGAATCAGCGAAGAGGACGAAAGTGCCGATCATTTTCGCGGGAGGCTCGATGCATTGGCTCGGATCGAAGTTCGATGCGGCGGGGGTCGGAAGCCGGGATGCGATCTTGAGGAGTTGATCCGTGACGAACTGCGGATGTTTGAGTTTGACGAGAGCGTCGACATCCGCGGCCCCGAGGTTCGCGTCCCGCACGAAATCGCCCGGCTGTTGGGTCTCGCGATACACGAGCTCGCGACCAACGCGATCAAGTTCGGAGCGCTTGCCGCGCACGGTACAAAGGCAGGCCTCACGGTTCGCTGGACATTTGCACGCGGCCGGCTCCGCTTATCATGGACAGAAAGCGGTGTAGCCGTCGTCGGTCTCGCGCCACCCCATATCGGCTTTGGCCGCGAATATATCGAGCAGGCGATGCCCTATCAGATCGATGCCGAAACCCGCTTCGAGCTGCAGCCAGGCGGAATATCCTGTACCATCGAGGTTGACCTTTCGCAAAACGAGGAAGGCGACGGTTGGCCGAGAGCGTGGGTATGAACCTTCCGTCTCTCCAGGACGTTGCCTCGGCATGACGTCTTCTTCGCACTCCTCTTTCGAAACGCGAATCGTCGCGCGGATTGGGAATCTCTCGCCGCTCGATGCGCATGAGTGGGAAGCGTTGTCTGAAGCGCAGGAGCAGCGCCAGCGGGTCGCCGCGCATCGAAGCCTGATCGATGAAGGCGCGCGCGTGACGGCGCCGCGCATCATATTATCGGGGTGGGCCGGGCGGACCCGGATATTTGCAGACGGCCGCCGACAAATATTGAGCCTTCTGCTGCCCGGAGACCTGATCGGCAAGTGCCGCCAGTCTCATCCGCTGGCCGCCACGGGCGCCGTCGCGCTTACGGACGTTACGCTCTGCCCTGCCCCCGAACCTCGTCACACAAAGCATGGTCTCACAGAAGCCTATGCCCGGAGCGGCGCCCTTGAGGAATTTTACCTTTTTCGCCAAATTGCGCGGCTTGGCAGAATGAGTGCTTACGAGCGCATAGTCGATCTCTTGCTCGAAGTCCGCGATCGCTTGGCAGCGGTAGCATTGGGTCCCAAAGATAGCTTCCATTTCCCCATAACACAGGAAGCGCTCGCAGATCTGCTCGGGCTCACGAGCGTCCATGTAAACCGCACGCTTAAGGCCCTCCGCCAGGACGGCCTCATCGATCTGCGGTCCGGAACGATGTCCATCAAGGACCCTTCGGCACTGGAGGCACTCGTCGAACACCGCACGGCAGCAGTTTTTTCCGACTGAACGACATCGCTGAGGTAGGTTAGGCCGTTGCACCCCAAATCGGCGATCCCGGCCAAATGTTTGCCGCGTCCGACCGCGAGATTGAGGAGGCGGTTTTGACCGCGCCCCACGTGCTTTTTTTTGAAGAGTGTCGAGTTCGACCAGCCCGTCCCCGAACAAAAAGAAATTTGACATCTGTCGGATCTTTCGACCGGCTCATGCGATGGTGAGGTGTAGGCCCGCTCGGATCCCCCCCCCCCTCGATAACCGGGCGGGCCTCTCTCCCGGCATTTTCAGTGGCGTCGATCTTCGCCCGTTCGGTGTGAGCAGAACTCGCGTTCAACTGAACCCGTAACGGGCCGAGTGAGCAGACTTCAAATGTGCAAAACTTGATGTGCGTCTACTAGTTCACCGGGAACGCTGCCGCTGCACCCGCGTCGTTAATTTTCTGGACAGGCGTGACTGGAAAGGATGTGGGATGGCTGCAGGGACGAAGAAAGGCCGTTCGGTCGATCGCGAACGGATCAGTCTCACTCAGGACCATGAGGTACGCAGCTGGTCAAAGCATTTCGGGATCAGCGAAGAGAGACTGCGGTCTGCGGTCGCCAAGGTCGGAAACCTGGCCTATGATGTGCAAGCCTATCTCTTGTCGGGGCGCGAGCGCGAAGACACCAAAGCGAGCTAATCGGCCCGGCGTCGTCTTGTCCAATCGGCATGCCGGATGCGCGCCAAAGGCTGATACCGATAGACAATCTCGGCTGTCCTAGGCATGTCCCCCCCGCGCCATTTGCCCGTGACGGACGCGGTTTTCCGGAAAGGCGAACGTCTCAAACATGCTCGGTCACTCCTCAACAGGGGTGGCCCGCACGCACGTCAGCGACCAGCGCGCGAAGAAGGGCGACTTCGGCCGGGGCATCGTGATTTAGTTATCGAGCGTACCACGTGCGATCAGGCACGAGCACTTGAAGCGTTTGCGCGCCGAAGGAACTTTCGCCGCGCTCATGGGCTGTTTCGGCACAGGAGCGGAAGATGCCAGATAAGTTCAAGGCGGGTGATGAGGTGGCGTGGAATAGCCACGGCGGCAAGGCGAAAGGCACGGTGAAAAAGAAGCTCACCGCGCCCGTGCAGATCAAAGGCCACAAGGTCGCCGCATCTCCCGCAAATCCGGAATATCTGGTCGAAACTGAAGAGGGAAAGCGCGCCGCCCATAAACCAGGCGCTCTTCGCCGGCGTTAAACACCGACAACGTGATTTATGGAGAATGATCATGTTCCGCTCATTTCTTATTGGCGCGATAGCTGGCTCGCGATCGATGACGCCGCTTGCTGCCGTGAGCGATGCTGCGCGTAAAGGAACCCTGCCAACAGCCAGCGGCGCGCCAGCGATCATTGGCAGCCCACTGGTTGCTGCCGGGACCAAGGCACTTGCCGCGGGCGAACTCGCGGGAGACAAGATGGAGTCTGCGCCGGACCGGACCGTCGCTGCAGGCATGGCAGCGCGCATAATAACCGGGGCGATCGCCGGCATGTCGATCGCGCCTCGGGAACAGCGTGTACTGGCTGCCTTGCTAGGCGTCGCCGGCGCGATCGGAGCCGCTTACGTAACGTTCGACCTCCGAATGAAAGCTGTAGCGCGCTACGGACAAAAGCCGACGGGCGTGGTTGAGGACGCGCTCGTTCTGGGAGCTACGAGCCTGGTGATGAAGGGTGTGACTCTTCCCCCAGCTCCGCCCGCCCATGCGGTTACCGCTCATTAAGTCTAGAAGCGCATCATTGCCCGATGACAGGTTCGGTCGCCTCGCCCCAGGCCGCGGTTAATTCGCGCTCCCGGCTCTTTGCGAATCCAGCAACGCTTCCGCTTCCGGTGTATCGCGATTTCATCGAGATGCTTTTTGGTATGCGTTTTCCGATACTCGGTCTGGGTACCGTTTATGTGACGGTGTGCCTGCTCGTCGGAAGGCAGATGGAGAGTGGGTGGCTTAACACGCTTGCCGTTGCGGGTGCCGTGACCACGCTCGCCCGCCTCTGGATCATTCGTGGGTTCAGGCGCGCTCATCCGGCGAGGTTCGATGAGCTAGTCATTTGGGAACGACGTTACGCCGCCGGCAACCTGGTATCGGCGGCCCTTCTTGCGGCGCTCAACATCGTTGCGATAGGCGGTCACAACCCATTGGTTCATATGGTCACCGTCAGCCTCGTCTTTGGCTTCGGCGCCGGGATCGTGTCGCGCACATCCGTTCGGCCATCTGTTTGTATCCCGGCGCTCCTTATGGCAGCCGTCCCGACGATCATCGCGCTGGCACTGCACGCGGCGCAGCCGCATGCGGTCCGTTTCCACCGTGAGATGTTCCTCGCCGAAGCGTTTATCGTTGCCGCTATCACGGGGCTCAGTCTCCAAACCGTCGCCCATCTTCATCGGTCTGCCGTCGAGCACCATACAGCGCGACATGACATGGCGAAGCTGGCGCGCACCGACGCACTGACCGGCCTTTCCAACCGACTTTTGCTACGCGAGCTTTTCCAGGACCGTACGGCCGCGGCCGTGCGCACTCGTAACCTTGTTGCACTTCATTATCTCGACCTCGATGGATTCAAGGCGATCAACGACCACTACGGCCACCCCGCGGGGGACGCGTTGCTCGAGCAGGTTGCAAGACGCCTGGAGGCGATGGTGCGCAGCGGCGATGTCGTGGCGCGCCTCGGCGGCGACGAGTTTATTTTGCTGCAAGCGGGCATCGGGGATGAGGGCGAAGCGGAACTGCTCGCCCGCAGGATCATACGCGACATCAGCAAGCCCTATCAGATCGACGGTCGATCGATGGCTATATCGGTGAGCGTCGGGATCGCGACCGCGCCGAAGCTCGGCGTCGAACTCGAACGCCTGCTCGCTTGTGCCGACGCGGCCCTCTACCGCGCCAAAAAAGGCGGCAAGGCCCGTGCGCTTTTCTGTCTTGAGGCCGATGCCGCGGAAGCCGAGCTCGCCGCCTGAAATTTGCTCGTCGAAGCCCTTCTCTCTCTTCCGATCGCAACCGTCTCGAGCAAAACGCGTTGTCACGCAAAAGCGAGAGGACCTTCAATGCGCCATTTTCTTCTAACCGCTGCCACTTTCGGTCTGCTCACCGCCTGTTCCGACCAGAATGATGTCGCCGAGGACAAGATCGAAAAAGCGGCGGAAACGAGCGCGACCGTGGCGGGTCCGCTGCCGGCCGCGCTCGGTCTCAGCGAAGCCCAGCTTATCGATGCGGATCTGATAGGGCCTGACGGAAATGAGCTTGGAGAGGTGGTACAGGTTCTGCGCGATAGAGAAGACAAAGTCGATCGGTTGTTGGTCGAATTGGACGGAGTGGGCGATCGTTACGTTCATGTCCCGATCCTCGGCCTTAAGCCAGTGGTCAACGGCGACGACACGAACTTGCAAACGACGCTGACCAGAGCACGGCTTGACGCCTTGCCGGAGGTGAAGCTGACTCCGCCCTGATATCCCATGCTGGCCACATTGTCACTCGGTGACGTTTCATGCGAGAACTGGGCCGCCTTGGCTCTGCTCGCTTCAGCTGTCCCCTAGATCATGGCTTTAGTCTTCCACATTGCGCGCCTTTCCAAGCGCTGCCCCCCAAAATCAGCCTAACAGATCGATCGACCGCCTTTGCTGAAAATGTCAAAATTCGCGCGCAACGAGATATATAGTTGAGACGTTACACGAACGAGGGGGCTCAGGCAGGATGTCTCGATGCCGCGCTCATTTCTTCTACTTATATCTATCTTCTCAGTCGTTCTCGCAGCCTTGTTAGTCCAGTCGTGCAAGAGCCAGCCCCAACCGGTTGCTGCTCCCGCTGGCAGTAGCAAGGATATCGTCGTCCTTGCCGATGGAGCGACGATCGTAGCGCCCGAAGGGAGCCGCGACCGAGCAATGACCGATTGGATGAAGTCGGCAGAGGCGGCACCCGCCAGGTTTGCATTCGAGCAGAGTCTCTTCGAGACCGGCTCAGCCGAGCTAAGCCCGCAGGGGCTCGGCGATGCAGCAAAGCTCGCCACGGTCTTGCGCGCGACACCCGACGCCCGCGTGGCCTTGATTGGCGGCGGCTCAGGCGAGGCTTCGCCCGAGGATGCGTCGCTCGCCCAGCGACGCCGCGAGGCACTCGCTGCGTTTCTCAAGGAACGCGGGATCGGCGCCGATCGGCTTGAGCTCGGTGCCGGCAACGCAGGCTCAGCTGACCTCGAACTTGTCGCAAAGCGCGGCACTTCACTGGAGCCAGTGCTGGCCTCGAGCCTTTGAGCAAACAGCACCCCAGAGACCCTTTTATCCAGCTAGACAACAGAAAGGAAATCTCGATGTTCTCGACAAAAAGCCTCGGAGCCGTCGCCGCTGGCGCCATTCTTCTGACCGCCGCACCCGTTCTCGGGCAAAGCGACACCGCCGCACCGAGCAAGGATGCCCAGGAAAACCGCCTCGGCGATATAATTGGCGCCCTCTTTGGCGACCGGTTGGGAGCGTCCGCCTCGATCGAAGGACAGTGGGCGCGCGGACGCAAGCCGCTCGCAACGCAGCGCACTCAGTTTCACACCAGGATCGATACGGATATGCGCTCGGGCGCACTCACCAGTGTGAACGGCGCGCGCCTCAAGGCAGAATATGACAAGCTGGTCGACCTCGAGGCGCGCTATGGCGCAGATAATCGCTTTACGACGCAGGAGCGCACCGACCTCGGCGACCGCTATGGCGCTCTGACGCAAACTCTGAGCGAAGGCGGTTATGCCGATGACAGCAACTCGAGCCGCACGTCCGTTGCCGACGGCCGCGTCGATTTCGAGCGCCGCGTCGATGCTGCAGCTGCCTCGCGCAAGATCAGCCGGACCGAGGCATCGCGCCTCAAGCGCGATTACGCAAGTCTCATCCAGACCGAGGCATCCTACGCCCGCGATGGAATCAGCGAACGTGAACAGGATGATCTCGATAGCCGTCTAGATGCGCTCGATGCGCGGGTCGGCGATACCGGTTATGGAGGCAACACACCGGCGCTCGACAACCGCACCCGCCTTGCGAATATCGAACGCGCCTTGGGATCGAGCAGCCTGAACTCCAGTGCGCAGGCTCAGCTGCGCGTCGAACTTGGAGACGTCACGCGGCTCGAGGCGGCATATAGCCGCACATCTCCGTCGAGTGACGACCGCAGCTATCTGGAGCGCCGGATTGTTGATCTCGAAACGCGCGCGCGCGTTCGCCGCTGATCGGACCCGATGGGCGGGCCGGCGGCAAGGCGCAATTGCCTCAGTGCCGTCGCTCGCCAGTCACTTCGTCATCGATGTCTCGGGAACTTACATGCAGCAGCAAATCTCGGTCGTCACCCTCGGTGTGGAGCACATCACAAGATCGCGGCGCTTCTATGCCGAAGGTTTCGGATGGACGCCGGTCTTCGAGAATGAAGAGATTATCTTCTACCAGATGAATGGCCTGATGCTCGGCACATGGCTCAGCGCATCGCTTGCATCCGATATGAAGCGGGTAGCAATCGAAGGGTCCGCCAGTTTCGCCCTCGCGCATAACGTCGGCTCGCCGGACGAAGTCAAAGCAGCGATAGGGCAGCTCCTCGCCGCGGGTGGCCGCGTTCTACGCGATGCCGATACGCCCGCGCATGGCGGCTACCGCGGCTATGTAGCCGACCCCGACGGTCATGCCTGGGAGATCGCCTGGAATCCCTCATGGTCGATCGATATGGACGGCCGTGTCATCTTTGGACATTGAAGGACCCTCCCTCCTTGTGGATTACCCGGCGTGCGCCCACGGGGGGCTCAGCCACCGCCGTCAACGCGCTCGGTCGGCGCGATCACCTTGGCGTGCGATATCCGATAGCGGTCATTGCCGCGGCTTCTGCCGAGAAGCGCCGAAGGAACAATGCGGTGAGCAAGGGATTGATAGGCGATGGACATGCGCTCCGGTCAGATGGCCACGGCAGCCGGTTCAACCGACGCCGGCTGGGCCTGGCAGCCTCGCAGATGGGCCCGCGCGGCATGGGCGCCGGCCTGGCTCGAGAAACGCCCGCGTCCTCTCCGCATTGCCATCCGCACCATCCTCCTCATCCTGATAACTCTGTTCGCGATCTGGCTGATCCTCTTCATCACCAAGGGCCGCTTCCTCAAAGGACCATTCGAGCGCTTCGCAACATCGCAGCTGGAGCGTTCGGTCGATGTCAATGGGGACTTCCAACTCTACTTTGCGCCGTTCAACCTCAAGTTCTACGCCGAGGACATCAGCATTGCGAACCCGTCGTGGGCTCGCGAGAAGCGGTTTTTCACCGCAAGGAAGATCGACACCCGCCTCGCGACACTGCCGCTGATTTTCGGCAATCGCATCCTTCGCTTCGTCGACCTCGACGGCGCGCGCATCGCGCTGGAGTGGGACGAAGGCAACAAGCGCAACAGCTGGACGTTCGGCGACCCCAACCGTCCTCCGCAGCCGCTCGAAATTCCACAAATCCGGCGCGCCGCGCTGACCGGCAGCAGCCTCTCCTATCGCGACCCCCTGCTCAAGCTGTTCGCGGATGTCGACATCGACACCGTGAGGGCAACCAATAAGCGCATCGATGATAGCATCCGCTTTTCGGGACGTGGCACCATGCGCGGCCAGTCCTTCACGCTGTCGGGAGGCCTGACTTCGCCCAATGAGACGATCGCCGGAGGCAAGAACGCGCTGACGCTCCATGCCGAAGGCCTTGGCAACACGCTTGACGTCTCGGGCACCTTGCCCGGCCCCACCGAATTCGAGGGTGCAGATCTCAAGCTGCGCGCGCGCGGGGGCAATCTCTCCCGCATTTTTGACTTTCTTGGCGTCGCGATCCCCGACACCCGCGCCTACCGGCTGACCTCGGCGCTGACATATGACAACGAGGTCTGGAAGCTCACTGGCATGAAAGGCCTTTTCGGTGACAGCGATCTTTCCGGATCACTTGCGGTCAGCCAGCCCGAAGGGCGCCTGTACCTCAAAGCCGATCTCGTCACCCGTTCGCTCAACGTCATCGATGCCGGTCCGTTCGTCGGTTATGATCCGCAGCGGCTCGACAGGATGGGCACGGGTGGTACCGTCCAGACGGTCAGCGGCCGCCCGCGGGTGCTACCTGACGCACCGCTGCGCGTCGACGCGCTCAAGCGTTTCGATGCCGATGTCCGCTATCGCGTCACGAAGGTGCGAGCAGAAAGTTTCCCGATCAGCAATGTCGACCTGACACTCGCGCTCAAGCGTGGCCTTCTCGAATTGAAGCCGTTCAACTTCGTCGTCGCCGGTGGGACGGTAAAGAGCGACATATTGATCGATTCGAGGCCCCCGCGCGTGCGCACCGAATATGATTTACGCCTCTCGCCGACGCGGCTGGGCACGTTGCTTGCGCGATTCGGAACCGAGAAATCGGGAACTACCGGCACTGTAAGCGGGCGGGTTCAAATGGTCGGCTATGGCGACAGCGTCCGCCAATCGCTTGCGACATCGAACGGCCGCATAGCCTTCATCATGCCGCAGGGTACCTTCTGGACCCGCAATATTCAGCTCGCCGAACTCGACCTCGGCACTTTTGTGCAGAAAATGTTCCAGGACAAGCTGAAGAAGCCTGTCCTGATCAATTGTGGCCTCATCGCCTTCACGGTGCGCGGCGGCGTCGCGGCGGCCGATCCGATCCTCATCGACACGAAGAAAAATGTCATGCTCGGCCGCGGTGGATTTTCCTTCCGGAGCGAAGCGATCGATTTGGCGGTCCGCGCCGACGGCAAGACATTCAGCCTCTTCTCGGGACAGTCGCCCGTCGGCGTCGCCGGCTATTTTGCGGCACCGAAGATCGACCCGATCAGCGACGAGCTCGTTGGCCGTGCTGGTGCCGGGCTCGGCCTCGGCGTGTTTGCAAGCCCCGTCGCTGCGGTGATCCCGTTTATCGATCCCGGCGATGCGAAGGCTGCGCAATGCGGTCCGGTCCTCGCGGGCGCGACCGCGAAGGCACAGCGTACGAGCAAGGGCAAGCCGCGCGACGACGTCGGCAAGGGAACGACCGCCAAGTCGGAAGACGGCAAGCAATCGGCCGAGGGCAAGCAAAAACAGCGAAAGAAGTTTTTGGGTATCTTCTGACCACATCCGGCAGGCAGCGGAGGATATGGTCGCGGGCATGCAACGGCTTGCCGGATGCGGCCATCGAGCCATGGATCGGAAATCCGCTCGGCGACATTTTCAGGAGAAAGTGGAGTAAAGCTGAAGGGTGTCTTGATGGGTTTCGTTCATCACCGCCGCATCGACGTCGACGGGGTCGACATCTTTTACCGGGAGGCGGGCGCTCGCGACGCACCGGTGCTGCTGCTACCGCATGGCTATCCCTGCTCTTCCTATGAATTTCGCAACTTGATGCCGCGCCTCGCGGATCGTTGGCGAACGCTGGCGCCCGATTATCCTGGCATGGGCTACAGCGCGACGCCGGGAGATTTCGACTATAGCTTCGATGGTTATGCGGCTTTTCTCGACGGCTTTGTGCGCGCCATGGGGGTCAAACGCTTCGCCCTCTATCTTCATGACTTCGGCTCGCCGATCGGCGCGAGATTGGCGATAATGGATCCCTCGCGCATCGCGGCGCAGATCATTCAGAACGGAGACATCCCCTATGCCGATGCACTCGGGCCAAAATATGCGGATATCGAGAAGAACTGGGCACTCCCGCGATCCGAAATGCGCGCACAAATCGCAAAATCAATCGACGAGTCGGCGTTTCGCGAAGAATTTCTCAACAATCTGAGACCCGAACTTGCAGACCGGATACCGCCGGATCTCTGGAAACTCCATTGGTCGCTTGTGACGCCCGAACGACGCGAAATTGCCGTAGACCTTATTGCAGGGCTTAGGGAAAACCGCGACTGGTTCCCCGAACATCGTCGCTATTTGAAGGTTCACCGGCCTCCGACACTTATCATTTGGGGCCCGCAGGATTTCTACATGCCGGAGGCATCGGCGCGCGCCTATTTGCGCGATCTTCCTGACGCCGAACTCCATTTACTGGATGGCGGTCACTGGCTGCTCGAAACGAACCTTGATGAAGTCGTGCCACTCATTCGCGATTTTCTCGCTCGTATCGAAGAAGAGTGAACGCCGGCATACCTTTCTCTTGGTAGTTGGGCGTGGATCTGATTTATCGGAGGGACGTGCCCATGCAGAAATGTCCCCAGGCTTCCATCAGCTTGACACGCGCGCCCGGCTGATCCGCTGTGCCGAGGTAAGTTGTGCGGCGATACGCAGCCTGCACCGCGTCGGGCGTCTTGTGAGCCAATGCTGCTTCCACGACGGCATCGATGAAATCTTCGTTGGCTGCCCAATCGGTGAACGTTGATCGAAAGCCATGAACGTGAAACGGCTCAGCCATATCACGCAGCACTTTCAGCAAGGTCATGTCAGACAGGGGCTTGCCAGTAGCGCCGGGGAAAACGACTTCTGTGTCCGCTGACCGGAAGCTACTCGCCTTAGCCAGAACCGCCAGGGCCGCATCAGACAACGGCACCATGTGCGCCTTGCCGCGCTTCATGTGATCGGCAGGAACCGTCCAGAGACGGCCTTCCAGGTCAAATTCCGTCCATTCTGCTAGCCGAACTTCCTGGCTTCGCACTCCGGTGAGGATGAGCAGTTCAAGTGCGAGGCGGGAAAAGGTTGCCTTGCGATGCAGGTCGGTAATGAAGCCGGGCAGAGCGGCATAGGGCATGGCCTTGCGATTCTCTCGCGACTTTATCTGCCGTGGCAAGCCTCGTCCCGCTTTAAGGCTGGCATTGCCTGACGGCGCTTCGTCTGACCGCCAACCCTTGGCGTGCGCATAATCCAGAACCGCACAAATCCTGTTGCGGACTTGCCGGGCGGTTTCGGGCACTTCCTGCCAGATCGGTGTAAGGACCGTAATGATGTCGGCCGCCGCAATAGCCCCAGTTGGCATCTCGCCCAGTTTTGGGAAGGCGTAGTTTTCCAAGCTTGCGAGCCACTGGCGCGCGTAGACGGCACTCTTCCAGGCTGCTTTATTCTCGGTGTGATACTGGCGCGCGGCGACACGGAAGGTAACCATTGCGGCAGCTTCGTTTTTTCTCTCCGCCAAAATGTCGCGCCGATCCAGCTTCACCGCCTTGCGCAGCTCCATGGCCTTGTTCCGGGCCTCCGCAAGCGTCAGGAGCTTAGCGCTACCCAAGCCGACGTCCTGCCGCTTCCGGTCGTGCTGGATCCGCAAGAACCAGTAGGATCCGCCACGTTTGTCCACCCTGAGAGCTAGCCCGTCACCATCATGGTAGGTACCGGGACTCGTAAGAGCTGCCCTGACCATAACCGCCGTGAGCTTGCCCATCGTTTGCCTTTACTCCCACACGACCAAGCCGGCGCTTCTCCAACATTTACACCCACACTCGGGCTTGGCTGCAGAGAAACGCCGAGAGACGTCGCCGGACGACCGGGCGAAGCATACCCCAGGTTTTCTGGGATTTCTAGGGATTTTGAGGGACCCTCTCAGAAAGGAGGGTGGTGGACAGGGCTGGATTCGAACCAGCGTACGGAAACCCGGGCAGATTTACAGTCTGCTGCCTTTAACCACTCGGCCACCTGTCCATTGGGGCCCGCTTTGGGAAGTGGCCCAATGGCGAAACGAGGCTTGCCTGTCAATGCCAGTCATGGGAAAGGCGCGCCATCATGCGTCAATTTTCTCGTCATCGTCGTCCGGCCGGTCAAAATCAGCGCGGACAAGCCATTCGTTTCTGGGGCCGCCACGCCGTATTGGCCGCGCTCGCCAACCCTGAACGCACCGTAAAACGCATCTGGGGCACCCGTGAGGCGCTGGGCCAGCTCGACCTGCCGCCGGTGATTCCGATCAGCTACGCCGACGTCACCGACCTGGCGCGACTCGTCGCGCGCGATGCGCCGCATCAGGGACTGGTGGTCGAGGTCGACCCGCTCGAGGACATCTATCTCAGCGACCTTCTGCAGGAAGAAAGCGATACGGACAGCAAGCGTCCGCTGATCATCCTCGATCAGGTCACCGATCCGCACAATATCGGGGCCGTGCTGCGCTCGGCGGCGGCGTTCGATGCTGCCGCGATCATCACGCAGGATCGCCACAGCCCGCCCGAAAGCGGCGTCATCGCGCGTTCGGCATCGGGCGCGCTCGAAACCGTGCCATGGGTGCGCGTCGTCAATCTGTCGCGCGCGCTCGAAGAAATCGCCGAGGCGCAATATTGGCGCATCGGGCTGATGGGCGACACCGAAACCACGCTGGGCGAGACGCTCGACGGCAGCAAGGTCGCGCTGGTGCTGGGGTCCGAAGGCGACGGCATGCGCCACAATGTCATGGAACATTGCGACGTGCTGGCCAAGCTCCCCATCTCGCCGCGGATGGAGAGCCTCAACATCTCGAACGCCGCGGCGATCGCGCTCTACGCGGTCGCGACGGCCGGCCAGTAAGGCTCAATCCTCGGCGGCGATCCGCACGCGGAGGCCGTCGAGCGCATCGCTGAACGGAATCTGGCACGACAGGCGCGAACTGTCGTCGCGGTCGGTCGTCGAATCGAGCAGATCGTTCTCGTCTTCGCTCATCGCGGGCATCGCGGCGCTGTCGCCCGCCTCGACATGGACATGGCACGTCGCGCACGAACAGCAACCGCCGCACAGCGCGAGCAGTTCGTCAAAGCCGGCGTCGCGGATATTTTCCATGACCGTCAGGCTGGTGTCGCCCTCGATCTCATGCTCGGTCCCGTCACGCGTCACGACAATCAGCTTGGCCATGCTAGTCCCCATAGGTTTCTTGTTGCTGGCGCTATGTCGCGCGTTGCGCGGCAAATCAAGCGTTGCTAGTGATAGCCTCCGGAACAAAAGGAGAATATGCGATGGGGCTCAGCCAGCAGCAGCTGAACGCGGGAATCGACGCGCTTGCCGCGCGCGATGCCAATTTCGCACGCGCGCTCGGCAATGCCGGCTATCCCGAGCCGCGCATCCGCGCCCCCGGCTACACCACATTGCTCCGCACCATCGTTGGCCAGCAGGTAAGCGTCGCCGCGGCGAACTCGATCTGGAACAAGCTGGAGGCGCAGTTTGGCGAGGGTTGCCCGGCGGAAACGGTTGCCGCCGCCGACTTCGACACACTGCGCGCGTGCGGGTTGTCGGGCCAGAAACAGGGTTATGCCAAAAGCCTTGCGCAGTTGATCCTCGACGGCGAACTGAAATTCGACGCCCTCCCTGCCGACGACGAGGAAGCGATCGCGCTGCTCACCAAAGTCAAGGGAATCGGCCGCTGGTCGGCCGAAATCTACCTCCTCTTTGCCGAAGGGCGCCCTGACATCTGGCCCGCGGGCGATCTCGCGGTGCAGGAAGCCGTCGGCCGCATCCTCCAACTTGGCGCGCGCCCCGGCGAGAAGCAGGCGCGCGAACTGGCGGAGGCGTGGCGCCCGCACCGCGGCGCGGCTGCGATCTTCAGTTGGCACTGTTACAATATGGATGTGATCTGAGGATCAGCCCTCCCTCCGCGTCATTGCGGGCGTAGCGAAGCAATCCAGAGTTAGGTAAACCGCGCTGGATTGCTTCGCTACGCTCGCAATGACGCACTTGAAGGACGCAGAAATGACCACCCGCGATATCGTCACCGCCTATTACGCCGCGTTCAACGCGGGCGACACCGACGCCATGCTTGCGCTCGTCGCCGACGATATGCGGCATGACGTCAACCAGGGCGAACCGCGGCACGGCAAGGCGCTGTTCGCCGAGTTCAACGCGCATATGACGCGCTGCTACCGCGAGCAGCTAACCGACATGGTGATCTTTGCCGAGGGCAATCGCGCCGCCGCCGAGTTTGTCGTCAACGGCACCTATCTCGCGACCGACGAGGGCCTTCCCGAAGCCAATGGCCAGACCTATCGCCTCCCCGGCGGCGCTTTCCTCTCGGTAAATAACGCCGGGCTGATCGACCGGGTGACGACCTATTACAATCTGCAGGACTGGCTGAAGCAGGTCGGCGCATGACCGTAACCGTCGCGCCGGTAACGGGCAGCGGGTTGGCGGAGGTCATCCCCGCCCTCGCCCGCCTGCGCACCACCGTTTTCCGCGACTTTCCCTATCTCTACGATGGCGATGCCGCCTATGAGTCCGGCTATCTCGCCACCTTCGCGGCGGCCGACGGCGCGGTGATCGTCGTCGCGCGCGATGGCGACGACATTGTCGGCGCCGCCACCGCTGCGCCGCTCGCCACGCAGGACGCGGCGTGGCAATCGCCGCTCGCCGCCGCCGGTTTCGACGTCGCGCGCACCTTCTATTTCGGCGAATCGGTGCTGCTCGCCAGCCATCGCGGTCGGGGCATCGGCCACGCCTTCTTCGACCATCGCGAAGCGCAGGCGCGCGCACGCGGCGCCTCGCACGCCGTCTTCTGCAGCGTGATCCGCGCCGACGATCACCCCGTCCGCCCCGCCGATTATCGCCCCCTCGACAGTTTCTGGCACGCGCGCGGCTATGCTCCGCTCGCCGGGGTCATCGCGTCCTTCGACTGGAAATGCGTCGGCGAGGATGCCGAACGCGCGCACAGTCTCCAATATTGGACCCGCACGCTATGATCCGCGTCGCAAGCGCCGCCTGGCCGATCGATCGGCACCCCGACTGGGCAAGCTATGCCGCCAAGCTCGAAGCCTGGGTGACCGAAGCGGCGGGCAATGGCGCGCGCCTGCTCGTCTTCCCCGAATATGGCAATATGGAGCTCGCGTCGCTGCTCGATCCCGCGGTCGCGCTCGATGCCGCAGCGCAGGTCGCGCCGCTTGCCGCCATGGCGGACGAGACCGCGCGTCTCCACGCCTTTCTCGCGCAGCGCCACGGCGTCCACATCCTCGCCGGGTCGATGGTCGAACGCGACGAGCGCGGCCTGATCGTCAATCGCGCGCGCCTCTTCGGGCCGGAGGGCGGCGCGGGCTTTCAGGACAAGCTGATCCTGACGATGTGGGAACGCACCCACTGGACAATCGCCCCCGGCGAGCCGCAAGTGACGCTGTTCGATCTCGGCATTGCAAAGGTCGGCGTGATCATCTGTTACGATTGTGAGTTTCCTGCGGCCGCGCAGGCGCTCTCGGCCGCAGGCGCCGACATTCTGCTGATCCCGAGCTGCACCGACAGCCTCGCTGGCTATTGGCGTGTCCGCGTCGGCGCGATGGCGCGCGCTCTCGAAACGCAATGCTTCACCATCCAGTCGCCGACGGTCGGCGCCGCCCCCTGGTCGGCGGTGGTCGACATCAACGTCGGGGCGGCGGGCGTCTTTGCGCCGCCCGACCTTGGCATGCCCGCCGACGGCATCATCGCGCTCGGCGAACTCGACGCGCCCGGCTGGACCTTTGCCGACATCGACCTTGAGGCGCTGGCCGAGTTGCGGCGCAATGGCGCGGTGCGTGGGCCAGCACATTGGAGCGAGCAGCCGCAAGCTCCGCCCCTAATGCTTCAGATTCGCTAACGGCCCCACAGTCGCCCCCCGCGATGGAAAACAAAAAGGCCGGGTGGATCGCTCCGCCCGGCCTTTTGTTTCAGCCCTGAAGTGGGCTTATTTCTTGGCGGCTGCCTTCTTGGCCGGAGCCTTCTTTTCGGCGGGCTTGTCTTCGGCGGCCTTCGCCGGAGCAGCCTTCTTCGCCGCAGCCGGCTTTTCTTCCGCCTTGGCTTCAGCCTTCTTGGCCGGCGCCTTCTTGGCGGGAGCTTCCTCGGCCTTGGCCTCTTCCTTCACCGCGTCCTTCTTGGCAGCCGGCTTCTTTGCGGCGGCCTTTTTGGCGGGCTTGTGGTCGTGATCATGGTCGTGGCCGCAACCCGGGCCATGGACATGGCCGTCGTCATCGGCTTCGATCGCGGCTTCGATCTCTTCGCGCGTCACTTCGCGGTCGCTGATCTCGGCCTTTTCGAACAGGAAGTCGACGACCTTGTCTTCATACAGCGGGGCGCGGATCTGCGCTGCGGCGAGCGCGTCCTGCTGGACATATTCGACGAAGCGCTGACGATCTTCGGGGCGATATTGCTGCGCCGCCTGCATGACGAGGCGCTGCATTTCCTGCTGCGAGACCTGCACGCCGTGCGCCTGACCGATTTCCGACAGGAGCAGGCCAAGGCGGACGCGGCGGACCGCGATCGAGCGATAATCGTCGCGGTCGTTCTCGAGTTCGGCCTTCGCCGCTTCGGGATCTTCCTCGTGGCTCGCTTCATGCTCGAGCTGCTGCCAGATCTGGTTGAACTCGGCCTCGACCATCGTCGGCGGCACGTCGAAATCGTGGCTGGCTGCGAGCTGGTCGAGCAGCTTACGCTTCATATAGGTGCGCGTCAGGCCGTTCAGTTCCTGCTCGACCTGATCCTTCATCAGCTCTTTCAGCTTGTCGAGACTTTCAAGGCCGAGCGTCTTCGCGAATTCGTCGTCGATCTTCGACGCCGCCGGAACCTTCACTTCCTTGACCGTCACGGCGAATTCGGCGGGCTGGCCCTTGAGGTCCGCGACCGGATATTCGTCCGGGAACGTCACCTTCAGCACCTTTTCGTCGCCGACCTTGACGCCAACGAGCTGGTCTTCAAAGCCCGGGATGAGCTGGCCCGAACCGATTTCGACCGCCATGTCCTCACCCGTGCCGCCGTCGAAGGCGACGCCGTCGACGCTGCCGGCGAAGTCGATGATAACCTGGTCGCCCTGGGCGGCCTTCTTGGTCTTCGGCGCTTCTTCGAAGCGCTTCATCTGCGCGGCGAATTCCTCGATCTTGGCCATCACGGCCTTGTCGTCGGCGGGAACTGTCAGGCGTTCGAGCTTCAGGCCTTCGATCGACGGCGCCTTGATTTCCGGCAGCACTTCGAGGCTGACGGTCAGTTCGGCGTCCTTGCCGGCTTCATAGCCTTCGTCGAGCGACACGGCGGGCTGCAGCGCGGGGCGAAGCTTTTCCTTCGTCATCAGGTCGCGCACGCCGGCGTCGATCGCCTTGTTCAGCGCGTCGGCCGACAGCGCCGGGCCGTGCATCTTGCGGATCAGGTTCGGCGGAACCTTGCCGGGGCGAAAGCCGGGCATGCGGACGGTCGGGGCGATGCTCTTCACCTCGTCGTCGACGCGCGCGTCGATATCCTTGGCGGTGATGGTCACGCGATATTCGCGCTTCAGGCCTTCGTTCAGCGTTTCGACGGTCTTCATTGCCTTGGTCTTATCCTTGCTCAAAATCTCGTATCGAACCCCGCCAGCGCGGCGGAGTTCCCTGTAATCCCGGCCTGCATTGCAGATTGGTGCGGGCGAAGGGACTCGAACCCCCACATCTTGCGATACTGGTACCTAAAACCAGCGCGTCTACCAATTCCGCCACGCCCGCAGGTGCTTTTGGCCGGGTGCACGAAGTCGCGCGCTGCCGCGCACGCCCGTGCGGGCCGCGCGGGGCTATAGCAGACGCGTCGCCGAGGGCAAGGGCGGAAAGCCGCCCCGTTCCGCTGGCGGAACATGCTTGGTACCCGCTGGCGGAACATGCACCGCGCCCGTTCGTTGGTTAACTCAAGGAGAGTGACAATGACCAACGCAGCCGACCCGCTTCCCAAGCCGAAGCCCGACACGATCGAACCTCAAGCGCCGCCCGAACAGCCGGTGCAGCCGACCCCGGTCGAGGACCCGGCCGGCCAGCCGACCGAAATCCCCGGCCGCCCCGGCGGCGGCGACATCGACCAACCCGGCCGCGGGCCCGACGAAGTCCCACCGCAAGAGATTTGACCTTATCCGTCATTGCGAGCGTAGCGAAGCAATCCACAGCAGGCGCCAACCGCACTGGATTGCTTCGCTACGCTCGCAATGACGATGGGTTGCATATGCAGACTTGACCTCACCCCGCCGAAATCGCCACGATGTGCCGCAGGGGAGAGAAATATGAAAATCGCCGCCGCCATCGCGCTGCTCTTGGCAACCACCACAGCCGCCATGGCGCAAGAGACAACTCTTTACCGCGGCGGCCCCATTATCACGATGGATGGCGACGCGCCGCAGACAGTCGAGGCGGTCGTCACCACCGGCGACCGCATTACCTTCGCCGGCCCGGAGAAACAGGCGCGCAAAGCCGCGGGTAAAGACGCGGCGATCCGCGATCTCAAGGGCGCAACCCTGCTCCCCGGCTTCATCGATGCCCATTCGCACTTCACCGTCGCCACGATGAGCGCGGGCGGTCTGGACCTCCGCGACAAATCGCTGGGCCCGATTCCTGACATCGCTGGCGTTTCGGCAGCGATCCGCAATCATCTCGCCCGCACCCCAGCCGCCCCCGGCCGCTGGGCCACCGTGTGGCAGTTCGATCACGAGACGCTCGCCGAAAAACGCTACATCACGCGCGCCGAACTCGACGCGCTGGCGCCCGACCGCCCGCTCGTCGTGCTCCACGTCTCGCTTCACGGCGCCGTCGCGAACAGCGCGGCGCTGAAAGCCGCCGGGATCGACGAAAGCACGCCCGTCCCGCCCGGCGGCATGATCCTGCGCGACGACGCCGGCAAGCTCAACGGCGTCCTCCTCGAAAAGGCGATGTTCCTGATGCTCGCCAAGATGCCGCAGCCGACGGCGGAGCAAAAGCTTGCCGCCCTCGACGCGGCACAGAATGCCTATTTTGCCGAGGGCTATACGCATGCGCAGGACGGCGCGACCCTGCCCCCCGACGTCGCGTTCCTCACCTCTGCGGCCGCACGCGAAAGGCTCAAGATCGACCTTGCTTTGCTCCCCTTCTCGACCGGGCTCGACGGCCTGCTCGCCCAGCCCGAGCTTAAATTCGGCAGCTACCAGGGCCATGTCAAACTACAGGGGATCAAATTCGTCCTCGACGGGTCGGTGCAGTCGCGCACCGGATTTTTCACCCGCGACTACAAGCGCGGCAGCCCCGAAGGGCATCACCCCTGGCACGGCGAACCCGTCCTCTCCGAAGCCGAGTTCATCGCGCAGGCAAGGAAAGTCCATGACCCCGGTTGGCAACTGTTCGTCCACGCCAATGGCGACGCCGCGATCGACATGGCGATCAAGGGCTTCGACGCGCTCGGGATCAAGGCGGCGGACGACCGCCGCCCGATCGTCATCCATTCGCAATTCCAGCGCCGCGACCAACTCGCCGCCTATAAACGGATCGGCGTCGGCCCCGCCTATTTCTCGAACCACACATGGTATTGGGCCGATGTCCACCGCACCAACTTCCCCGCGGAAGTCGTCGATTTCATCAGCCCCTTTCGCTCGGCCCGCGCCGCGGGCCTGATACCTTCGAACCACAGTGACTACAGCGTCACCCCGCTCGACACGCGTTTCATGCTCTGGACCTCGATGGCACGCACCTCGCCCACCGGCGTCGTGAGCGGCCCCAGCGAACGCCTTACCGCCTATCAGGCACTACAGGCGCTCACCACCGGCCCCGCTTGGCAGGCGTTCGAGGAAGATCGCAAGGGCCGCATCAAGCCCGGCCTGCTCGCCGATTTCGTCATTCTCGACCGCAATCCGCTGACAACGCCGGTCGACGGGATCAAGGACATCCAGGTCCGCGAAACGATCAAGGAAGGCCGCAGCGTCTGGCGCGCAAACTTCTGACACGATATCATCACATTGGCGGGGTTATCTCGGCAGCAACAGGAGTCTTCGTCATGCGTCATGGTTTCGCTCTTCTCCTCTTCACCGCCGCGCTCCCCGCGCCGGCCTTCGCCCAACCGGCGGCCGATGTCGCAGACCTCGCCGGCGCTCGCGCGGCAGGCGACGAAACGCAACTGCTCGCGCGGGGTTATGTTTCGCGCCGCTCCACCACCGTCGGCGAACAAAGATATAGCTTCTGGTGGAACCAGCGCCTTGGCCGCTGCCTCTCGGTCTCCACGGTCGACGGCCGCTATGGCGCGCTGATCTCCGTGCCCACCGAAAATTGCGACAATGGCCCGGCACGTGACGCCTATCCGACGGAACAGCATTCCTATGACCGCCCGGCAGAATCCGGTTACGCCGATCCCGGCTCGCTTGTCCTTGTTTGCTATGGCGCGGGCACCCGCCCGACCGTCACCACCAAGCCGACCTATAAATGGAACCCGTGGAACCATAAGTGGGAATGGAGCAACGAGGTCGGCAACAGCGCGCAGGGCTTCAACAGCGACGTCCAGATCGAACTTTACGGCGATCAGGGCCGCATCCATCTGGGCCCAAAGCTCGTCGCGCCGATACATAGCGGCGACGATCATGGCTGGTGGGATCTCGACAATCTGGTCGTCACTGCCGACCGCATCACCGCCAGCTATCGGATCAACGGGCTGAACAAGCCGAAACTGACGGTCGATCGCCGTTCGGGCCGCATCACGATCGACGCGATCACCAATTTCTCGGGCCAGTGCGACGCTGGCGACTGGGCCGCCGGGCAGCGGCGCTTCTAGGGGGCGGCGCGCGCCGCCGCGACGCTGTCGAGCATCGCTTTCAGCGCCGGCGCATCATACCAACGCCCGCCCGCCATCACCCCCAGCGGCGCCCGTAAGGTCGCGGGCTTTTCGAGCGGGTTCTCCGCCACCAGCAACAGGGCGGCGCGATAGCCCGGCGCGATCACGCCGAACTTCGCGGCACCCGGCACCGTCTTCGCGATAAACTCGCCGGGCGTGCGCGTCGCCGCCGACAGCGCCTGCCACGGTGTCAGCCCCGCCGTCAGCATCGCGTCGATCTCGTCATGCAGCGCGAACCCCGGCACCAGTCCGGGAATCGACGGCGCATCGCCCCCGGCGATCAGCGGCACGCCCGCGTTGGCCATCGCCTTCACGAAACGCCCCTCGAACGCCACTCGTCTGGACAGGTCGACCGTCTTTTTCTGATAACCCGACCGGGCCCAATCGATACGGTCGCCCGGCGACAGATAGCGCGCCTCGGGCGCGGCGAGATACGCCTTCACCACCTCAGGCTTGCCGAATTGCGCCGCGATCGTGCGATAGGTGAAGAGGTCGGACGTCACGAACGTCCCGCGCGCCTTCACCAAGGCGATCGCATCGGCGATCCGCGCATCGGCGGGCGGTGCCTGCTGGTCGTCGGCGGGCGGCTGGGGAAAGAAGCCGTAAAAAAACTCCTCGACATGCGCGACCATCGCCTGCCCTGCCGAAAGCTGCTTCGCCAGACCGACCGCGGCGACATTATGCCCGACGATTCCGATGCCCTGCGCCTTGGCTTCCTTTGCCAGTGCTGCAAACGCCTCGGCCGACAAATTGGTATAGACTTTCAAGAAGCTATAGCCGTTCGACTTGGCAATCCCGACGATCGCGCGCGCATCGGTCGGCGTCTTGATCACCAGATGCCCATATTGCGGGTCGCCATCGACCGCGAGCGCGGTAAATATCTGCGGCCCCGGCACCTCGCCCTTGTTCACCGCGATCCGCGTCCGCCCGGCAAACGCGTTGGTCGCCTCGCCCATGTTTAGCATCGTCGTCACGCCATTGGCGAGCAGCAGCGACAGATCGTCGCGGCTCGTCACATGATTGTGCATGTCGGCAAGCCCGGGCACCAGCCAGGCGCCCTTGCCGTCCACCACCGGCGTTCCGGCGGGCAGCTTCGCCATGATCCCGATGCTCGCGATCACGCCGTCGGTGACGATCACCGTCGTCCGCGGGATCACGCGTTCGCGGTCCATCGGCACGACGTTGACGTCGGTAAAGACAATCGTCTCCGCCCGCGCGAGCCCCGCGCAGGCGATTAGCAGCCAGAAGGTCAGGAGCGCGCGAAGAGCCGCGCGCATCCTCAGCCCAGCGCCTTCTTCAGAAGCTCGTTCACGACCTGCGGGTTCGCCTTGCCCTGCATTGCCTTCATCGTCTGGCCGACGAAGAAGCCGAACAACGCCTCTTTGCCGCCCTTATACTGCTCGACCTTGTCGGCATTGGCGGCCAGGATTTTGGCGATTTCAGCCTCGATCGCGCCGGTGTCGCTCGTCTGCTTCAGGCCGTCGCGCTCGACGATCACGCCTGCGGCGTCACCGCTTTCCAGCATCTTCTCGAACACCTGCTTGGCGATCGTGCCCGAAATCGTACCATCAGCGACAAGGCCAAGCAGTTCGGCGGCATGCTCGGGCGAAACCGGCGAGTCCGAAATGTCGCGGCCCAAACGGTTGAGGGCGCCGAACAATTCGCTCGTCACCCAATTTGCCGCCGCCACGGGCTTCACGCCCGCTTCGAGCAGCGTGTCGAACCAGCGCGCCGCCTCGACCTCGGCGGTCAGCACGTCGGCGTTATAGGCCGAAATGCCTTCGCTCAGATAACGCGTACGCTTGGCGTCGGGCAGCTCGGGCAGGCTCGCTCGGCATTCGTCGAGGAATGCATCGTCCAGCTCAAGCGGCAGCAGGTCGGGATCGGGGAAATAGCGGTAATCATGCGCATCTTCCTTCGACCGCATCGAACGCGTCTCGTTGCGGTCGGGGTCGTAAAGCCGCGTTTCCTGCACCACCGTGCCGCCGCCTTCGATCAGTTCGACCTGACGCTTCGCCTCGCCCTCGATCACCGCCATGACGAAGCGCACCGAATTGACATTCTTCGTCTCGGTGCGCGTCCCGAACTCATCGCCCGGCTTGCGGACCGACACGTTCACGTCGGCGCGCATCGAGCCTTCTTCCATATTGCCGTCGCACGATCCGACATAGCGCAGGATCGAACGCAGCTTGCGCACATAGGCCCCCGCTTCGGCCGGCGAGCGCATGTCGGGGCGCGAGACGATCTCCATCAGCGCGACACCCGAACGGTTGAGGTCGACGTAGGACATCGTTGGATGCTGGTCGTGCATCAGCTTGCCCGCGTCCTGCTCGACATGGATTCGCTCGATCCCGATGCGCTTGGGCTCCGGAATGCCCGCCTTCTCATCTTCCTCGATCATCAGCGAGCCTTCGCCGACAAGCGGATGATAAAGCTGTGAAATCTGGTAACCCTGCGGCAGATCGGCATAGAAATAATTCTTGCGGTCGAACCGCGACCATTTGTTGATCTGTGCCTCGATCGCCATGCCCGTGCGCACCGCCTGGCGGATGCACTCACGGTTCGGCACCGGCAGCATGCCGGGCATCGCGGCGTCGACCAGCGACACCTGCGTATTGGGTTCCGCCCCGAACGCCGTAGCGGCGCCAGAGAACAGCTTGGCGTTGGAGGTGACCTGCGCATGGACCTCTAGGCCGATCACGACCTCCCACTCGCCGGTTTCGCCCTTGATGCGATAATCGCTCATCTTACCACCACTTCTCGGCGCGCGCCGTAAAGCCCGCGCGCTCTTCAATAGCCAGCCCGGCGTTCAGCACGCCCTGCTCGTCAAATGCCTTGCCGATGATCTGCAGTCCCAGCGGCAGCCCTTCGCGGTTCAGCGCGGCGGGGACCGACATGGCAGGTAGACCCGCGAGGCTCGCGGGCACGGCGAACACGTCGTTCAGATACATCGCCAGCGGATCGGCCATCTTTTCGCCCAACCCGAACGCCGCCGACGGCGCGGTCGGCGCCAGGATCACGTCGCACACGCCGAACGCCTGTTCGAAATCGCGTGCGATCAGCGTCCTAACCTTCTGTGCCTGCGTGTAATATGCATCGTAGAAGCCGGCCGACAGCACATAGGTGCCGATCATGATACGGCGCTTGACCTCGGGCCCGAAACCGTCGGCACGCGTCGCGGCGTACATATCCTGCAATCCCGCCCCTTCGGGCAAGTCACGCAGGCCATAACGCACGCCGTCATAGCGCGCGAGGTTCGACGACGCTTCGGCGGGCGCGATGATATAATAGGCCGGCAGCGCATATTTGGTGTGCGGCAGGCTGATCTCGACCACCTCGGCGCCCGCATCCTTCAGCATGGCGATGCCCGCGTCCCACATCGCGTCGATGTCGGGATCGATGCCTTCCAAACGATATTCCTTGGGAATACCGACCTTCTTGCCCTTGAGATCGCTCGACAAAGCCGCTTCCCAATTGGGCACAGCCAGGTTCAGGCTTGTCGCATCCTTGGGATCGAAGCCCGCCATATTCTCGAGCATGATCGCGCAATCCTTGACGTCGCGCGCCATCGGCCCTGCCTGATCGAGAGAGCTGGCGAACGCCACAATGCCCCAGCGCGAGCAGCGGCCATAGGTTGGCTTGATCCCCGAAATGCCGACAAAGGCCGCCGGCTGGCGGATCGAGCCGCCAGTGTCGGTGCCCGTCGCCGCGGGGCACAGCCGCGCCGCGATCGCGGTCGACGAACCGCCCGACGATCCGCCCGGTGCGAGCGCGGCATTGCCGCCGTCCTTGCGCCGCCACGGCGAAATCACATTGCCGAAATAGCTCGTCTCGTTCGACGACCCCATCGCGAACTGGTCGAGGTTCAGCTTGCCCAGCATCCCCGCGCCCGCGTCCCACAGCTTCGCCGACACCGTCGATTCATAACGCGGAACAAAGCCTTCGAGCATGTGGCTCGCCGCCGTCGTCTGGACGCCATTCGTCGCGAACAGGTCCTTCATCCCGATGGGAACGCCCGACAGGGGTTTCAGCGTGCCCGCGGCGCGATCGGCGTCGGCCTGTTTCGCCGCGCTCAGTGCATGTTCGGGCGTCTCGACGATGAAGGCGTTGAGCGCCTTTGCTCCAGCAACATTGGCGTTGAACGCCTCGGCAACCTCGACGGCGCTGAAATCGCCCGCGCGGTGACCGTCGCGGATCTCGGCGACGGTCAGATTGGTAAACTCGGTCATTATTCGATCACCTTGGGAACGCCGAAAAAGCCATGCTGCGGCGCAGGGGCGTTCGCGAGAATATCGTCGCGGCGGTTGCCGCCGGTCAGCGGGTCGGCGTCGATCACGTCGTCGCGCAGCCGCAGCACATTCGGGATCACCGCCGTCATCGGCTCGACCCCGGTCACATCGACCTCGCCGAGTTGCTCGACCCAGCCCAATATGCCGTTCAATTCGCCTTCCATCGCGGCGGCTTCGGCATCGCTGATGGCGATGCGCGCCAGCGACGCGATTTTCCTTACTGTTGCCTGATCGATTGCCATGATCGCCCTAACTTTAACGAAGCCGCGCCGCTAGCATCCCGCCCCGCGCGCTTCAAGGTGCGGCTAGTAGAACTGCCCCAAAAACCTTCGTCATTGCCGCGAAAGCGGGAACCCAGAGCGTGGCAAACTGGGTTCCCGCTTTCGCGGCAATGACGAGGTGAAGAATTGCTCGCGCGGGCTAACTATTCAAAAGCCCCCGATTCCGGCACCCCATCTACCAATATGCGACGTTGCGACACCGTTTCGACCTCGATGCGCGCCTTCGACAGGTCGACCGGCGACTTTTTAGCGGGCGCCGCCTTCGCCCAATCGCCCTGCACCCATTGGCCAGCGTCATTCTGCGTGACAAAATCGAAATTGAGCGACTCGCCCGGCTCATCCTGCCCCAGCACCCCGATGCGTTTGTCATCGAGCCAGATCGCGATGCAGGCCTTTGCGCGGCTGCACATATAACTTCCCGCGATCCGGTCGAGCGCCGCCGCAGGCAAGGCACGTCCCTCGGGAAGCACACGCAGCCGCTCGGCCAGCGGGCGCAACAGCAGCACGCCGCGCGGCCCGTTCAAATCCCAGCGATTCTTCGCCGCCAGCGCCGACTTGGCCGCATCGGCGCGCGCCTTTTGCGGCGAACGCTCCATTTCCTTGAGTGCCGCCCGCCCGCTCGGCCCGAAATCGAACGCCATCGCCGCCCAATCGAACTTCTCCACCGGCGTCGTCCCCGATTTCAGCCGCGCCACCTGGTCGCGCGTCGAAATCGCCCCGAAATCGAGGATCGGCAGCGCCAGCAACAGCGCGAGCAACGCCAGCCCGATCGCGAGCTTCTGTTGCAGCGGCCGCAGCCAATCGTCGAAATCGCGCCGCCCCTTCACGACGGCCCACACGCCCGCGATGCCATAGGCCAGCGCGATCATCGCCGCGATCACGCCCCAGATGCGCTCCGGCGTCCAACCGTACTGGATCACGCGCAAATGCATCGAGTAGAAAGCGATCCCCGCCAGCGGCAGCACCGCGACGACCAGCGCCGGCGCCGCCCAGCGCAGCATCGGACTCGTCGCGCGATCGTCGCTGCCGTTGCCGATCACCGCGTTGGCGAGCAGCACCGCGAACGCCGCAACCGCCATCATCACCGCCGCGGTGGAAAAGCCCGAATCCCAAAGCTTCTGCAGCCCCGTCCCCGCCAGCGACAGCAGGAACAGTATCAATGCGACCGCCAGCACGGGCGCCAGCACCGCGAGCACCATCATCACCAGCCGCTGCAGGGTCGCGACCAGCTTGTCGCGCTCACGCAGCAGGCCCACCGCGCCGCCAAATGCCGCGCCCGCGAGCATCCAGCCGAACCATTCGTCGTTCAGCAGGTCGAAGATCAGGTTGATCCCGATCAGCTTGAACATCTGCCCGATCAGCACGGTGAGCAGGAAGGTGATCCCGACAAAGGCCAGCGCCGCCGCCCCGATCACCGCATCGGTCCACGCGTGGCTGTGAAGCCGCGCGTACGGCATCTGCCACAGTTTCCAGAACCGCCAGTCGGGCGCGACATCGCGCCGCGTCTGGAACAGCGGCGTCGCGACCAGCACCGCCAGTATCCCCGACCAGAACGGCCATTCGACCGGATTGCCCTGAATATTATACGCCGCGGTTTGCCACGCGATCAGCCCGAGGATCACGCCCCAGCCGAGCGCGAACCCCAGCGCCCAATACCAGCGCCGCAATTCGACCCCCAGCACGAACACCACCGCCGACGCCGCGACGCCGGTCGCCAGCGCGCTGCGCCAATCGGCCAGGGCATCGTCATAATGATGGTCGATCAACAGGTGAAAGACGAGCCCGGCGACGGCGCAGATCGCCGCCATGATCCACGGCCGCAGCGGCCAGGGCGGATCATTGTCGTCGAGGCGCGCCGAAACATGGAGCGGACGAAGGGGCGAATCGGGGGCGGCGGGTGCGCTCGTGTCGGTCATGATCGCAATCTGGGCTTGTTTCGCGGGCGCGGGCAAGCCAAAGCTGCGCGCGATTTACTGGAACCAACCCCCGGTGCCGTTCGTGTCGAGCGAAGTCGAGACACCCATCGGGACAACCAAGGCCGGCGGGCATCTCGACTTCGCTCGATGCGAACGGGTAAAGATGCCCAAACGACCTCCCCCTCCCATGGAGCCCCCATTTGGCCCGCAAATTTCTCTACATCATCGCTGCCATCATCCTGCTGATCGTCGCCGCCGGGGTCGTGTACCAACTATTCCCGGGCTGGATCGCACGCACCGCCTTCGTCCCGAGCACCGAATTCAAGCCGCAGGCCGCCGTCGCGCCGAACGCCTATGACGATCCGAAAATGTGGTTTGCGCGCCCCGGAATGGCAAAGGACCCATCCGCCTGGCGCCCGGCCGCCGATGGCAGCGAAACGCCGGGGACGGAGAATGCCCCGACCGGCGACCAGCTCATTCCGCCCGCCAATGCCGCAACGCCCGCGACGCCAAAGGGCGACGCCGCGGTCTTCTTCGTCCACCCGACCAGCTATTACAGCCGGTCGAGCTGGAACGCCCCGCTAGAGGATCGCGATTCCGACCACCGCGCCAACCTGTTCGTTCAGGGCATGGCCAGCGCCTTTGCCGATGCGGGCGAAATCTGGGCGCCGCGCTACCGCCAGGCGACGCTCGGCGCTTTCCTGGCCGAAGATCGCGTCACCGCGGGCAAGGCGATCGATTCCGCCTATCGCGACGTCGAGGAAGCCTTTGACGCCTTCCTTGCCGCGCAGCCCAAGAACAAGCCGATCATCCTCGCGGGCCACAGCCAGGGCGCGCTCCACCTCACCACCCTGCTCAAGACCCGGATCGCGGGCACCCCGCTCGCGAAGCGCATTGTCGCGGCCTATGTGATCGGCTGGCCGATCAGCCTCGACACCGACATCGCCGGGCTCGGCCTGCCCGCGTGCCAGACGCCCGAGCAAAAGGGCTGCATCCTCGGCTGGGCGAGTTTCGCCGATCCCGCCGATCCGATCATGGTCACCGACGCCTATGACGGCACGATCGGTTTCGACGGCCGCCCGCGCGCGGGCACGCGGATGCTCTGCACGAACCCGCTGACCGGCATTCCCGACACCGAAGCCGCGCCCGCCGCCAATATCGGCACGCTGAAGCCGACCGAAGGGTTCAAATCGGGCTCGCTGATCGCCGGGAAGATCGGCGCCAAATGCGACGATACGCGCGGTTTCCTGATGATCGGCGATGCCGAGATCGCGAAAAATTACGTCGTCGCGGGCTATGTCCTGCCGGGCAACAATTATCACGTTTACGACATCACCCTCTTCTGGGCCAACGTCCGCGCCGATGCGCTCCGCCGCCTCGCGACGTACGAAGGCAAGCCCTCGCCGGTGCCGCCGCCCACGGCGCCGACGCCTCCTCCGGCCGCCCCCGCCGCCCCGCCTTCGTCACCCCGGACTTGATCCGGGGTCCCGCTCGATGATCACCACCGCCGTCCCCGACTTCGCCGCCAATTTCCCCAACGGCGGCCGCCTCGTTGGCCTCGACGTCGGGACCAAGACGATCGGCGTCGCCTTCTGCGACGTGAACTGGAGCTTCGCGACCCCCGACAAGACGATCATCCGCAAGAAATTCTCGGTCGATCTCGAAACGCTGAAGGCCCTGATCGCGCAGCATGATGTCGTCGGTCTCGTCGTCGGCTTGCCCCTCAACATGGACGGTACCGACAGCCCGCGCACGCAAAGCACCCGCGCCTTCGCGCGCAACCTCGCGCCGCTGGGACTTCCCCTGTTGCTTTGGGACGAACGCTGGTCGACAGCAGCGGTCGAACGCGCGATGATCGCCGCCGACGTCAGCCGCGCCAAACGTGCCGAGCGCGTCGACAGCGCCGCCGCGGCGTTCATCCTGCAGGGCGCGATCGACGCGATGACGCGCGGTTGAACGAATATATCCTGATCTGGCTGGGCGTTGCGAACGGCATCGCTTTCGGCCTGATGGTCGCCGACAAGCGCCGCGCCGAGGCGGGCACGCGCCGCATATCCGAAGGCACTTTGCTCGGCTGGGCGTGGCTCGGCGGCGCCATCGGCACCTATGCGGCCTCGCGCCTCGTCAGGCACAAAACGCGCAAACAGCCCTTTGCAGCAAAAATGGTCATGCTCTGCGCCGCCGAAATCGTCCTGCTCGGGCTTTGGGCGCTCGATTTGCTCGATCCGATCGTCGCCGCGGCACTTGCTTATTTACCCCCGTCTGCGTAGACGCTCGGCTTTAATGACAAGCTCCACACTCCGACCCGCCAGCGACTATCCGCCCGGCGGCGATGCCTTTCGCCATCGCCACCTGATCGGCATCGCCCAGCTCACTCCATGGGAGATCAGCTACGTTCTCGACGCGGCCGAAGAGTGGGTTGACCTCAACCGCTCGGGCGCTGCCAAGCATGACGACCGGCTCGCGGGCCTCACGATCATCAACGCCTTTTTCGAAAATTCGACGCGCACCCTGCTGTCTTTCGAAATCGCCGGAAAACGCCTTGGCGCCGATGTCGTCAACATGCACGCGGCGCAATCGAGCGTGAAGAAGGGCGAGACGCTGATCGACACCGCGATGACGCTGAACGCGATGCGCGCCGACGCGATGGTGATACGTCACGGCAGCTCGGGCGCGGTCCAACTCATCGCCGACAAGGTCGACTGCCCCGTTCTCAACGCCGGCGACGGCCGCCACGAACATCCGACGCAGGCCTTGCTCGACGCACTCACCATCCGCCGCCGCCTCGGCCGCGTCGAGGGTCTGACCATTGCGATCTGTGGCGACGTCCTCCACAGCCGCGTGGCGCGCTCGAACATTCTCGCGCTCACCCTGCTCGGCAACGAGGTCCGCATCGTCGCCCCGCCGACGCTCACCCCGCCCGCGATGGAGCGGATGCATGTGACGACCTTCACCGACATGGACGAAGGCATCAAGGACGCCGACGTCGTGATGATGCTGCGCCTCCAGAACGAGCGTATGGACGGCGCCTATCTGCCGTCGGCACGCGAATATCACGCCCTCTACGGCCTCACCCCCAAGCGCCTTGAAAAGGCGAAGCCCGACGCGATCGTCATGCACCCCGGTCCGATGAACCGCGGGGTCGAGATCGACAGCAGCGTCGCCGACGATCCGCTGCGCTCGACGATCACCGAACAGGTCGAAATGGGGGTCGCCGTGCGCATGGCGTGCCTCGACATCCTGACGCGCCGCAAGCGGGGAGTCGCCGGATGGAACTGAAGCCGCTCCATATCACGAACGCGCAGTTGATCGACGGCGACGCGCCGCGCGGGGGCAGCCTGCTCGTGGTCGATGGCCGCATCGCCGCAATCGACCCGACCGAAATCCCGGGCGGCACCGAAACGATCGACGCCAAAGGCCAGTGGCTCGCCCCCGGCATCATCGACCTCGGCGTCTTCGCGACCGACAAGCCCGCCTTTCACTTCGGCGGAATCACGCGCGCCGCACTGATGCCCGACAACGGCCCGCTCGACGGCGCCGGGCTGGTCGAACGCGCGGCGAAGGGCGGCAAACCCGACCTCTGGGTCCATCCGCTTGCCGCCGCGACAAAAGGCCTGGCGGGCGCAGAACTCGCCGAAATCGGCCTGATGAAACAGGCGGGCGCGCGCGCCATCGCGACCGGCCGCAGCCGCATCACCGACAGCGGCGTCATGCGCCGCGTTCTCGCCTACGCCGCTTCGCTCGGGCTCGTCACGATCATCCATGCCGAGGACGAGGGGCTCACCGCCGGCGCGGTCGCGACCGACGGCGAGATGGCAACGCGCCTCGGCCTCGCCTCCGCACCCGCGATTGCCGAGGCGATGGCGATCGCGCGCGACCTCGCGCTTGTCGAGGAAACCGGCGCACCCGTCCATTTCCGGCAAGTCACGACCGCGCGCGGGTTCGATCTGATCCGCGCCGCAAAGGCGAAGGGGCTGCCCGTCCTCTGCGGCATCACCCCCGCGCATCTTTTGCTCTCCGACACCGCGATCGGCGATTTCCGCACTTTCGCCCGCCTGTCGCCGCCGCTGCGCTCGGAGGATGACCGGCACGCGTGCCTGGCCGCGATCGCCGACGGCACGATCGACATCCTCGCCTCAGGCCACGACCCGCGCGGTCCCGAGGACAAACGCCTGCCCTTTGCCGAAGCGTTGCCCGGCATGGCGGGCGCCGAAACGCTGCTCGCGCTCGGGCTTAATCTCGTGCGCGACGGCCACATCTCCCCCGGCCGCCTGTTCGAACTGCTCGCAGGCACCCCCGCCTGCCTGCTCGGCGTCGACGCCGGAAAACTCGCGGTGGGCAAGGAAGCCGACCTCATCCTCGTCGATGCGGATACGCCTTGGCAGGTCGATGCAAAGAAAATGGCGGCTTGGGCGGGCAACACTCCCTTCGACGGCATGCCCGTACAGGGCCGCGCCACGGCCATGTGGAAGGGCGGCCAGCGGATTCGCTGAAACGGGCTTTATCTCGCTGATTTAATTCGATAGCCTTCATGCGGGGGTCGATAAACAGCGAGGTTGACCCGATGCGCCGTCTTGCCCTTCCCGCTTTCGTTACTGCCGCCCTGCTTGCTCCCGCGACCGCGGCGCAGATGGCGCCGGTGCAGGGCATCCCCTGCGCGCAGGGCCTCCCCTGTAACGCTCCGCCGCCGCAGGTCCTGCAACAGATGTACGGCGGCGGCGACGTCGCCCCGCCGGGACAGGTCATCCCGTTCGCCCAGGAAAAACAGGATTATGTCGGCGGCTATATGGTCAATAGCTTCGCCGCGATCGCCTTCTGGCGCTCGGCGTCGGGCCAGCCCGGCTACTCCTATGGCGCGCTGCGCGGTGATAACCGCGAACAGGCCGAAAACCATGCAATGACGGCGTGCCGCGAAGCAGGCGGGCGCGATTGCGTCGTCGGCCTGTGGGGCGCGAACGGCCATTTCGCGATCGCGCGCGACACGGAGGGGCAATATTATGCCGGCTTCGCGGGCACGCCCGGCGGAGCGAAACGATCGGTGATGGGCAGTTGCAAGAGCGCGGGCGCCAAATGCAAGATCGTCGAGACGCTCGAAAGCATGCCCTACTTCTTCCGCTTTTGATCGTCGCGCGCGCACCCCGCACAAACAAATGAAGTCCGCCGGCAAGCCGACGGACTTCAAGAGAGCAAGATGGCCTTGGTTCCACCTTCCTCGGGTCGCATCCAATTAGTGGCCGATTCGGATGATTCGTTCGCTACCCACATGGGTAGGAGACAGAATATTTTCGTTTTATCGCATTGCGCTTGCCTTCGCGCCTTTGCTCCTATCAAATGACGTTGCTGCGGGTCTTCTGGGGGGAAGTGCATGCAGAACGATCAGGGACCGACCTTTCCGTCCGACCATAATGCGCCGGCCGAATGGGAAGTGCTGAACGCGCTGATTGGCGAAATCTACGATTCGGTGCTGCATCCCGAAAGCTGGAACGAAACCCTCGCACGCATCACCGGCACGCTCTGCCCGCTCAGCTGGGAAGCCGCCTTCATCCTCTGGGAATCGACTAGCCCGCCGAGCGCTCGCTTCGTCGCCGCGACCGGCCTCGCTGCGGGGGTTCAGGAAATCTACACCGCCGTATATGCCGGCAACCATCCCTGGTCGCGCAAGCTGATGCGTTACGGCAACGGCAGCGTTGTCGACAGCAACGACATCATGACGCGCGAGGAATTTCTCGAAACCGAATTCTTCCGCAACTTCCTCGCGCCCTGGGGGATCGATCGGATGATCGCCGTCCTCCTCGACCAGCGTGGCAGCGAACGGCTCGGGCTGATGCTCCCCGGCCCCGGCGACCGCGATGTCGAGCGGTTGAAGCGCGGCCTGCGGGTTCTCGCCCCGCATATGCAGCGCGCGATGCGGATCAGCGACCGCATCGCGACGCTAGACCTCGCCGCGGGCGCCGCGCGCGCCGCGACCGACGCCGCGCCCTTCGCGATCTTCAGCCTCGACGACCAGCTCAATATCCTCGCCGCGAACAGCCGGGCCGCGCGCTACGAAAGGGCGGGTTTCATCCGCACTGCGCAGGATCGCTTTGCCTTCACGCATCCCCCCAGCCAGAAAATATTGCTCGATCTGGTCAAGAGCGAGGCGCCGACGGGCGTCGCTTTCCAGGCACTCAACCCATCGGGCACCGAATGCCCCGTGCTCGTCGCGCGCGTCACGCGTCAGTCGGCGCAGCAGCTTGGCGGGGTCCGGCTCGGCGCCTCGCTGATCGTCACTCTCGGCAGTTCGCCGGGCGAAACCCCTGTGGTCGAAATCGATCGCGTTGCGCAATGGTTCGGGCTGACCCCGGCCGAAGCCCGCCTCGCGGTCGCGCTTGCCGCAGGCGACACGCTTCAGGATTATGCCGCGCTGCGCGCCGTCAGCGTGAACGCGGTACGCTTTCTCCTGAAGGGCATCTTCCGCAAGACCGGCGCCGCCACGCAGGCGCAGCTCGTCGCGCAGCTTGCCCGGCTGCCAGCTCCCGCAAGCGAAGGCTAGGCCGCGGCGCGGATCATATTTGTCCGCGATGCCAGGCGGAACAGCGGCACCGTCAACGTCGTCGAAACCAGCGCCAGCGTCACCAGGACGGCGAATACGGTCGGCGTGATCAGTCCCGCCTGCACCAGGATCGTTGCCGCGACGATTTCCATCAACCCCTTGCACTGGAGCAGCAGCCCCAGACGCGTGCGTTCCGCGGCCGGCATGTCGGGATCGGGTGGCGCCAGATGCACGGCCGCCAGCTTCGACACGCTCGCCAGCAGCAACAGCGCCAGCGCCGCGCCCACCGCCCCCCCGGTCACCACAGCCCCGTCGATACTCAACCCGCGATGCGCAAAGAACAGCGGTGACAGGCCGAATAGCGCCACTTTTCCCAGCGTCTCGGGCCGCAGACGCTCGGCGAGCGGTTGCGGCGCCAGCACTCCGGCGAAATAGGCGCCGAGCAATTCGTGGAGGCCCAGCATGCTCGTCGCCCACGCCCCTGCCGCCAGATAGGCGATGCCAAGCAACACGCTGACGGCGATATGATCGGGAAGGCGCCGAACCAGCCCGCCCCGCGCGGCGATCATCGTCGCAAGCACGGCAATTGCACCAATTTGCGCCAGCCCACCCGCCAACAGCGCCCCGGTCTCGCCCTTGTGGAGGAACAACAGCAGCGCGAGCCCGATCCACAGGATCGCGTCGTCCAGCGCGGCGATGCGCAGCGACAAATTGCCCAGCGGCCGGTCGCTCATCGGCAACTCGCGCACGATACCGACGAGCACCGGCAATGCGCTCACCGCCAGACACAGCCCGATCGCGCCCGCCGACAGCAGCGGCGACACCCCGGCTGGCCGTGCCAGAACTACATCCAGCGCGCCCGACAGTGCGACGGCGAAACCCACTGCGAACGGCACTGCCAGTGCGATCAGCGCAGTCCGGACCACGCGTCCGCCGATCCTTGGCGCCTGCTTGGTGGTGACCCGCGTCTCAAGCCCCGCGCTGAACGCCAGCACGAGCACGCCCAGCCACCCGATCGTCTCGCCCCATTCGGAGGGACCGAGGACCGATTTGTCGAAGCCGAAGCGATCGGCTGCAATCGCAAAGGCCATCCCCGCCAATATCGGCAACACCGCCATCGGCACCGCTCCGCGCACCAGCCGCCAGCATAGGACGGGCACGATAAGGAAGCAGACAAGATCGATCAGGAACGCCACGGGACCGAAGCTATCCCGCCGGAAGGGTACGGGCAAGCGCTATTGTGAACGTTCCCTCATCCCGAAGCGGATGGGATATTGGGCGAGTTTGGGGCGGGGACCAGTCGTTGCCCTCTTTGGGCATCGCCCGCTGAATCCGGGATCGGGTCAGCGCAAGGGCCGCGCAATATTCCAAAGTTCAGTAAAGTTCAGCCCTATGAGCGCGCCGATTTGCAAGTCGCGGCGTGCTGGATGTGCGCGGCACGTCCGATCATGGTCGCACCCGCAAGCCAGGCAGCCACCGCCTTTTTGTTCACCGAGTGAAAGAGCCGGATGAAGGCTGGCATAGCCGGATAATGTAGGAAAGACCTATTTGAAGGCGATGTTTGTTTTGGGGTGGGGAGCGGACATCCCGTCCCCCACGTCCGTCATCCCGGGCTTGACCCGGGATCCCGCTTTTTGACGCACTCACTGGCTTCGACCTCAAGCGGGACCCCGGGTCAAGCCCGGGGTGACGAGGAGAGAATCTGTCTGCAATTGGTCGTCAGCGCCCCCAGCCTATTTCTTCGCCATCAGCTTCATCGTCATCGCCGTCAGCGCCTCGGTCGCCGTCGAAATCACCGCGGGCGCGTCGGGCGCCCAGAAGGGCGAATGGAGACTGGGCAGCGTTCGCCCGTCCTTTTTCGCCGCATCATATTCGGCCTGCGGCACCCCGCCGACCCAGACGATCAGGCTCTTGATGCTCTTGTCCTCGCGCCAGAAGCGGCTGAAGTCCTCGCCGCCCATGACCGGCGGCATCTGCACGACGCGGTCGTCGCCAAAGCTCGTTTTCAGATATGCCGCCATTTCCTCGGTGAATTCCGGGGTATTGAAGGTCGCGGGGGTATATTCGTCCTTTTGCACCGTCACGACGGGCATCTTGTCGTCAGGCATTCCTGCGGCGATCGCCTCGCCCTTCGCGATGCGCGCGATGCCGTCGAGCAGATGATCGCGCACTTCGTCGCTATAGCTGCGCACGGTAAGCTGCAGCTTCGCTTCATCCGAAATGATATTGTGCTTCGCCCCGGCATGGAAGCTGCCGACGGTCACCACCGCGCTGTCGAGCGGGCTGATCTCGCGCGAGACAAGCGTCTGGAGCGCCCCGACGATCCGGCTCGCGAGCACGATCGGATCCTTGGTCGTCTGCGGATAGGCGCCGTGGCCGCCGACACCCTTCACACTGATGTCGACGCTGTCGACATTGGCGAGCGCATAGCCCGGCGTATAGCCGATCTTCCCTGCCGGAAACTGCGCCGCATCATGAAAGGCGAGCGCATATTGCGGCTTGGGAAAGCGCGTGTAGAGGCCGTCGGCGAGCATCATCCGTGCGCCAGCCCCGCGTTCCTCGGCCGGCTGGCCGATCATCACCAACGTGCCCGACCACTTCGCCTTGTTGGCGGCCATCAGCCGTGCGACGCCGATCCATGCCGTCATATGCGTGTCATGGCCGCATGCATGCATCACGCCGGTTTCGACGCCTTCCTTGGTGGTCACGCGTATTTTCGATGCTCCGGGAAGCCCTGTCTGTTCGGTTACCGGCAGCCCGTCCATGTCGGCACGCACCATGACGACCGGTCCGGGCCCGTTCTCCATCACCGCAACGACGCCGGTGCCCCCGACCTTTTCGGTCACTTTGAACCCCAGCTTGCGCGCCTCCGCCGCAAGAATGCCGGCCGAGCGAACTTCCATGAAACTGAGTTCGGGATTGGCGTGCAGATCCTTGTAGATCGCCATCAGCGACGGCATCTGCTTTTCAACCTCGCCGCCCAGCGTTTGCGCTGCTGCGGGCGCAGCCAGAGCCAGCGCCGCAGCGCTCATCCACAAAATTCGCATGCTGTTATCCCCTGTTGTTCTCTTCAGCTCGCCGGGACCAGTTCGATCACGTCGAGCAAGGATTCATAAGCCGGTGCGGGCAGCACCAACCGCCAGCGATTGTCGCCGATGCGTTCGACCAGCCCCGCCATGTCACGCATCCGATCGCTGCCGTAATTGACCGCCATCTTTTCATCGCCGAGTTCTAGCGTGCCGAGGAAAATCTGGCGCTTCAGATTATCGGGAAAGATCAGGCCGACGGGGCGCTGCGACCCCGAAATCTTGGTCAGGCTCGACAGTCCCTGTTCAGGCGCGACGCGGCACCGGAACCAGCCATAAGCGACATAGGACAGGCTGCTGCGCCCCTGCGCGCCGATCTTGATCGTCCGGCACCGGTAATCGCCAGCGGGCAAATGCGGATTGGGAAGCGCCGCCGCCGGTTGCAGGAGCAAGCCCTCGCGATCGATATCGGCGCCAAAGCCCTTCGCCCGGGCGTCGGCCAGCGCCGCCTGCCAACTGCTGTACCAGCCGCGCACTCGCTCTTTGTCGGCGTCGGTCGCCGTCGCGCGCCAGGTGCCCGTCGCATCGGTCGGAACGTCGGCCGACGAAGGCGGCACCGGCGGCACGGTACGACAAGCACTCAAGGTGACGCCGAGCGCCACCGCCAAAACCCATATGGTGCGACCCATGATTCTCCGTCTCTTCCCCGGCCCTATTCTTGGTTAACCTTAGGAGGGCAAAGGGGATTGCTCAAGAGCGCAGCGGTATCAGGCGGCCGTCCAGCCACCATCGACACTGAGATTGGCACCGGTGATGTTCGCAGCTTCGTCGCGCGTCAGGAAAGATGCGATTGCCGCAACCTGCTCGACGGTAACGAACTGCTTGGTCGGCTGGCCCGCGAGCAGGACGTCATTGATCACCTGCTCGCGCGTCATGTTCCGCGCCTTCATCGTGTCGGGGATCTGATTTTCGACGAGCGGCGTCCAGACATAGCCGGGGCTGATGCAGTTCACCGTGATCCCGGCGTCCGCGACTTCGAGCGCGACGGTCTTGGTCAGGCCGGCAAGCCCGTGTTTGGCGGTAACATAGGCCGATTTGAACGGCGAGGCGACGAGCGAGTGCGCCGATGCGGTCGCGATGATGCGTCCCCATTTCTTCTTGCGCATCACCGGTACCGCGTGGCGGATCGTGTGGAAAGCGGCGGTCAGGTTGAGCGCGATGATCATGTCCCATTTCTCGACCGGGAAATCCTCGACCGGCGAAACGAACTGCATGCCGGCGTTGTTGACGAGAATATCGACCCCGCCGAAATCCGTTTCGGCGCGCTTGAACATGTCCTCGATCTGTTCGGGCTTCGTCAGGTCCGCGCCGTCATAGGCGGCCTTCCCGCCGCTGATCGCTTCCAGTCCCTTGCGTTCGGTTTCGATCGCGTCGGCGTCGCCGAACCCGTTGATGATGATCGACGCGCCTTCGGCGGCAAACGCCTTGGCGATGCCAAGTCCGATGCCCGAGGTCGATCCGGTGACGAGGGCGGTCTTTCCTTTGAGGCGCATGGGTAATCCTTTCCGTGGGGGAGAATGTAAAGATGAAGGGCGGGGCCGGCCGCTTCAACCATCCTTTGGTCTGAGGCCGCCCGATTGCACCGCAAAACTGTCCGAGCGTCCTTCAGCGATACTCTCGGCGAGCAGATGGCCGTCCTTCATCGCCGCTTCGACCGCATCGCGGCCGAGCGCCCAGTTGACTTCCATCGTCGAGCGCGAAAATTCGAAGTCGCGCGCGCCCGTCTGCCAGGCTGGCGGCTGGTGGATCAACTGCACGACGTTCAGCGCCCTGCAATCGACCATCCGGCGAACCGCTTTCACTTCGGCGAGGTCGGCAAAATCCTCGGGCAGCTTCGCCAGCATCCGGTCGATGAGCCGATGTTCCTTGCGCCGCCGAACCAGCCCGTCCGAGATCCGGCGCGTGCGGCTCGAATAGCGAATATCCTTCTCGCGCGACCAAGCTTCTTCCAGATCGTGCGGCCGTTCGCCCCGCGCGGGAAAAAGATCGACCTGAAACACCAGCATATCATCGTGCGCCGCCGCAACGACATGCTCGAGCGGCGTGTTGGAGACGAGCCCGCCGTCCCAATACCATGTGCCGTCGATCTCGACGGGCGGCAGGCCCGGCGGCAATGCTCCCGATGCGAGGATGTGGCGTGCGTCGATCGTGTCGCATTCAGTGTCGAAATAGCGGAAATTGCCGGTCTCGACGGCGACCGCGCCGACTGACAGCCGCACCTTGCCGTGGTTGACCCGGTCCCAATCGACAAGCCGGTCGAGTGTCGCAAGGAGCGGGCTCGTATCGTAAAAGCTGATCGCCTCGGGCGTTTGCCGCGCCGCGAACGCGGGCGGCGGAAAGCGCGGAATGAAAAAGCCCGGAACACCGAAAGCCATCACCTGCCCCGCCGCCGCCATATGCGTCCATTCGCGCGCCCAGTCATTGTCGACCACGGGCAGCGAAGGGAGCGCCGACGACACGCCTTCCCAGAATTCGCGCATCTTGCCGACCGCCTGATCGCGCTCGTTCCCGGCGATGATCGCCGCATTGACCGCACCGATCGAAATCCCGGCCACCCAGTCGAGCTCGATGCCGAGTTCGATCAGCGCCTCATAAACCCCCGCCTGAAACGCGCCCAGCGCGCCACCGCCCTGCAGGACGAGTACGACGAGATCGGGGAGCGGTAGGGCGGCGCGGACGGCTCTGCGGGGCATGGACTCAAAAATCCCTGATGGATTACGCGCGTTTTGTGCACCGCAACACAGCCTATTGCAATGGCTCGATTATATGCGAACCCCCTTCCAATTGCCCGAGGCTGCTGTAACTATCGGGCGAAAGAAACGCTTTACCGCTGGAGAACTCCCATGCGCCTCGACGACGATTCCGGCCTCGGAGACGATATTCGCGACCTCGGACGCGGCGGCGGCGGGTTTGGCGGCGGCGGTGGCGGCGGCGGTGGCGGCGGCCTCGGCGGTCTACTCTTTGCGTTCCTTCCGATGCTACTCGGCCGCAAGATGGGCTGCGGGACGATCCTAATTCTCGGCGCGGCCGCCTTTTTCCTTCTCGGCCCCGGCGCCAACATGCTGAGTAGCGGCGGCGGAACCGCCGATCCGGCGGTCGATAGCCGCGGCGGCCCTGCGGTCGCCTGCGACACGGATGCCGAACGCTTTGCGTGCAACGCTTTCCGTTCGACGCACAAAGTATGGGGCGAGTTAATCAGCGGCTATCAAAAACCGACACTCAATTTCTTCGAAGGCAGGAATGAATCAAAGTGCGGCCCTGCCCAGTCGGCGATGGGTCCCTTCTATTGCCCCGCTGACCAAGGCGTTTACCTCGACACCGATTTTTTCCGGGAGCTTGATCAGAAGTTCGGTGCCGCAGGCGATGCCGCGCAGGCCTATGTGATCGCTCACGAGGTCGGCCACCATATCCAGACGGTCAGCGGCATTTCGGATCAAGTCCGCCGTGCGCAGCAGCGCGCCTCGCAGGCCGAGGGCAATGCGCTGCAGGTCCGCATGGAGTTGCAGGCCGATTGCTATGCGGGCGTATGGGCCGCTCGCGCCAGGAACAGCGCGGGCCAGCCCGTGATGGAAACCGGCGACATGGAAGAGGCGATGCGCGCCGCCAACGCAATCGGCGACGACACGCTGATGCGCTCGGCCGGGCAGCGCCCCGTTCCCGAAAGCTTCACGCACGGGACGAGTGAACAACGCATGACATGGCTGCGCCGCGGCCTGCAAACGGGGGACCCGCGCCAGTGCGATACATTCGATACCGCCATCTGATCGCGACACTCGCGGCAAGTCTATTGGCGGCATCGCCGGCGTCTGCCGAAACGCTTTATATCAAGGCGGGACGGCTGATCGACGGCGTGTCGAACGAGGTCCGGACCGGCCAGTGCATTACGGTCGAGGCCGAACACATCAAGTCGGTCGGACCATGCGGCAAGGCGCCCGATGGTGCCACCCTGGTCGACTGGTCGGCGTTCAACGTGCTCCCGGGTCTGATCGACCTCCACACCCATCTCGCCGATCTCGGTCAAAGCGCCGACCTCGCCGCGCCGATAAAGGCTTCGCCCGCCGAAACGGCGCTCGTTGGCGCGCGCAACGCGCGCGTCACGCTCGACGCCGGTTTTACGAGCGTGCGCGATGTCGGCACCTATCGCGGGCTCACCGATGTGACGCTGCGCAACGCGATCGATCGCGGCGACGTGCCGGGCCCGCGCATGTGGGTCGCGGGCGCCTATCTCACGATTCCGAAAGGCGGCGGCGAACTCAACGGCGTCGTCCCGAACGAAGAGCTGCCGCCCGACATGCGCCTCGGCGTCGCCGCGACGCCCGAGGAGGCGGCCGCGAAGACGACGTACCTGCTCGATCATGGCGCTGATTTCATCAAGACGATCGCCACCGGCGCGGTCCTCGCAATGGGCACCGAACCCGGCGCTCCGGAACTGACGGTCGAACAGCTCCGTGCGATCGTGAAGGTCGCGCATGCCCGCGGCAAGAAGGTTACGGCGCACGCGCATGGCGCAATCGGCATCCAGAACGCGATCAACGCGGGTGTCGACAGCATCGAACATGCAAGCCTTGCCGACGAAGCCACGTTGCAGCTCGCAAAAAAGCACGGCACCTGGCTGGCGATGGATATCTATAACGGGACCTATATCGACGAGGTCGGCACGAAAGAGGGCTGGCCCGAGGAATATCTTCGCAAGAACCGCGAGACGACCGACGCACAGCGCGCCGCTTTCAAGCGCGCGGTCGAACTGGGGGTCAATATCGGCTATGCGACCGACGCTGGCGTCTATCCGCACGGGCTTAATGCGCGCCAGTTCCGCAACATGGTCAAATATGGAATGACGCCGATGCAGGCTATCCAGTCGGCGACCGGCCGCGCTTCGCAGGAAATGGGACGCGGTGACGTGGGTGCGATCGTTCCTGGACGCTACGCCGATTTTGTCGCGGTAAAGGCCGACCCGCTTGCCGACATCACCGTCCTCGAAAAAATCGACCATGTGATGAAGGGCGGTACGCTCATCCGCTGACCGCTTTAGCGTCAGCCCACACCCCCGCCCGTCATTGCGGGCGTAGCGAAGCAATCCAGTGCGGCTTGTCACGCTCTGGATTGCTTCGCTGCGCTCGCAATGACGAAGGTATTTTAGCGTCCGCCGCGCTCCGCCGCATGTACCTCGGCGCGTTCGAGCAACAGTGCCAGATCCTCTCGGCTGATGTCGAACGTCTCGCCAAGATCGTCGAGTGCCATGTCGATATCCCCCATCAGCAGCCCCGAAGCCGACGCAGGCGGCAGCGCCCTGCCTTCGACCGGCTTGGCCCGATGCGGATAGCTGTGCCCCGAAAAACGGTGGAACAGCCATCCGATGCCCACCATCAACGCCGAATTGACCAACACAACGACCAGGAAGTCGGCGACATGCGCCGAAAACAGTGCATATCCGCCGAGCACCGCGCTCAGCGCCGCCGCGCCGCCCGGCGGATGAAGGCAGCGGAGCAACGACATCGTCAGGATCGCGAGCGAAACCGCGAGCGCAGCAGCCATTGCCGGATCGGGAACTATCCAAGCGACGATCGCACCGACAATCGCCGAAACGACATTGCCACCGCCGATCGACCAGGGCTGTGCGAGCGGGCTCGCGGGCACGGCGAACAGCAGCACCGCCGACGCCCCCATCGGCGCGACGATCCACGGCATCGATGACGGGAACAGCACAGTGCAGGTCAGTCCGACGAAACCGATCCCGATCAGCGCGCCGATGCTGGCGATTACGCGGTCGCGCAGACTCGCGCCCGCCAGCAGCGGCACGAACAAACGGCCTGTATTCATTATGGCGCGGACCATCATCATCCTTCCGGCTTCGCGAGCGGCGCGATGCAATCTTTCGAACCGGGCGGCCAGAGAGGTTTATTTGCGCGTCCGCAAGCCAGAATATTGCCGGGCGTCCGTGCGGCGCGGTTCGTCCTTGAACGCCAGCGTCGTATCGCTAAACCGCGTCCATGCGTAACATGCTCCTCACCAGCGCGATCGCGCTCTCCGCCGCCCTTTCCTCTCCCGCCATGGCCCGTCCGATGACCGAGGTTGACCTTGCGACGCTGAAACGTGTCGCTGCACCAACCGCATCCCCCGACGGCCGCTGGGTCGTTTTCCAGATGACCGAGACCGAGAGCGAGACCTACAAGCGCTCGACAGGCCTCTGGCTGGTGGACCGCAATGCAAAGGGCGCAAAGCCGACGCCGATCGCCGATACGGCGGGCAAGAACGAAACCTCGCCGACTTTCGACAAGGACGGCATCCTCTATTTCCTCTCGAATGCGTCGGGCAAGGATCAGGTGTGGCGCATCGATCCAAAGGCTGGCGGCGCCGCGACGCAGGTCACCGATACGAAGGCCGATGTTTCGGGCTTCAAGATTTCGCCCGACGCGACGAAGCTGCTCGCCTGGGGCGACATCCCCAGGGAATGCACCGATTTCGGCTGCGATGCGAAGGACAAGGGCGCGCTGACCGGTCCCGGCAGCGGCCGGCTCTATAAGGACGGCGCGGGCTTCGTTCGCCATTGGGACCAGTGGGAGACGCCCGGCACCTATAGCCGCCCCTTCATCTTCAACCTTGCGGACGGCAAGGCGAGCGCCGCGCGCCCGGTCGACGCAGGCCTGACCGGCGACAGCCCGTCGAAACCCTTCGGCGGCGGCGAGGAACTGGCGTGGGGCGCCGACAGCCGCACCATTTTCTTCACGCTGCGCAAGGCCGACCGTAACGAGCCCACCTCGACCAACCTCGATATTTATAGCTGGCTCGTCGACAGCCGGATGATGCCGGCCAACCTGACTGAAGACAATCAGGCGACCGACACCCTTCCCACCCCCTCGCCCGACGGCAAATGGCTTGCCTATGCCGCGATGGCGCGCCCCGGCTATGAGGCCGACCGGCAGGTGCTGATGCTCCGCAACCTCGAAAGCGGCGAAACGAAGAAGCTCACCGACGCGTGGGACCGCTCGGTCGCCTCGATCGCCTGGGCTCCCGACGGCAAATCGCTTTATGTCACCGCGCAGGACACGCTCGAACATCCGGTGTTCCGCGTCGATGTGGCAACGGGCAAGGTGGAGAAGCTGAAGGCGACGACCGAAGCCTTTGAGGGCAACATCGGCGACGTCGCGCCGCTTCCCGGCGGCGCACTGCTCTATTCGCGCAACAGCGCGCTGCTACCGACCGACCTGTTCGTTCGCGATGCGAAAGGCAAGGTCAGCCAGCTCACCAATGTCAACGCGGCGACGCTCGCCCAATTCGATCCGGTCGAACTCGACCGTGTCCAATTTGCGGGCGCAAACGGCGACAAGGTGTGGGGCATGATCGTGAAGCCCGTCAGCCCCGTGCAAAAGCTGCCCGTCGCCTTCATCGTCCATGGCGGGCCGCAGGGCAGCTTTGGCAACAGCTGGTCGACGCGCTGGAACCCGCGCGTCTTCGCGCAGCAGGGTTACGGCGTCGTCACCGTCGATTTCCACGGATCGACGGGTTACGGACAGGCCTTCACGGACAGCATCAACAAGGATTGGGGCGGCAAGCCGCTCGCGGATCTGAAGCTCGGCCTCGCCGCGGCGGGCAAGCAGGATGCGCAGCTCGACCTCAGCAACGCCTGCGCGCTCGGTGCTTCCTATGGCGGCTACATGATGAACTGGATCGCGGGCCAGTGGACCGACGGCTTCAAATGCCTTGTCCAGCACGACGGCGTCTTCGACCTGCGCGCCATGGCGTTCGAGACCGAGGAATTGTGGTTCGACGAATGGGATCATGGCGGACCCTGGTGGGAGCGCACCGACCCCGAAAAGTGGAATCCGGTGAATCATGTCACCAAGTGGAAGACCCCGATGCTGGTGATCACCAGCGAAAAAGATTTCCGGATTCCCTACAGCCAGGGCCTCGCCGCCTTTACCGCGCTCCAGCGCCGCAACATCCCGTCGGAACTGCTCGTCTTTCCCGATGAGAACCATTGGGTGCTGAAGGGTGCGAACAGCGTCCAGTGGCACCAGACGGTGTTCAATTGGCTCGGTAGTCACCTCAAGAAATAACGGTGACTTCTCTCTTCTCGTCACCCCGGACTTGATCCGGGGTCCCACTTCTTTATTTCGATGTTGAACGCGGGGTGCCGGATCAAGTCCGGCATGACGAAGAGATAGCGTTGTTCGAACGATCAGCCCGTTGCCGCTTCGCCGCCCACCTTGCCATAGAATATGCGCCACAGCGCCAGATCGTCGCTGAAATCGGCGTAATGATGCTCGACCCCGGCCGCGACGAACAGCAGGTCGCCCGCAGCGAACGGCGTGCGCTCGCTGCCATGGATCAGCACGCCATCACCGCGAATTACCACGTAAAGCTCGTCCTGTTCATGCGGCGTCTGGCGGTTCGGCGGAACGGGAACCGACAGGCGGACGTCCAGCGTCCCGCGTTTGAGCGCAAGCACCGATCGTTCGCCCTCAGGCGTCGGTACTTTTGCCGCATAGTCGGCCAAGCGGATGACACCGCTGCGCATCGCATAGTCCATGGCCCTGCTCCTGCAAGTCGGCGCCATCCTAAACTCTGCCGATCCGGCTTGCCAGCCCGCACCCCGGCTGGCAAAGGCGCCCGGCTATGCCGATGGAAAAAACGTTCGATCCCGCCGCTATCGAAGCGAAATGGGCCCATGAATGGGAAAGCCGCGGGCTGTTTCGCCCCGCGCGTCCCGACGCGACACCCTTCACGATCGTCAATCCGCCGCCGAATGTCACCGGCGCGCTGCACATCGGCCATGCGCTCGACAATACGTTGCAGGACGTCCTCGTCCGCTACGAACGTCTGCGCGGCAAGGATGCCTTGTGGGTCGTCGGCATGGACCATGCCGGCATCGCGACGCAGATGGTCGTCGAGCGCCAGCTCAACGAACGTCAGCAGAAACGCACCGATTTCACGCGCGAGGAATTCGTCGACAAGGTTTGGGAATGGAAGGGCGAAAGCGGCGGTCAGATCACGCGCCAGCTCCGCCGTCTCGGCTGTTCGATGGACTGGAGCCGCGAGCAGTTCACCATGGACCCGCATTTCACCAAGGCAGTGGTCAAGGTGTTCGTCGACCTGCACAAAAAGGGCCTGATCTACCGCGACAAAAGGCTCGTGAACTGGGATCCCGCGCTCAAGACCGCGATCTCTGACCTCGAAGTCGAATCGCACGAAGTACCGGGCCATATGTGGCACTTCAAATATCCGCTCGCGGGCGGCGAGACCTACACCTATGTCGAGCGCGACGCCGACGGCAATGTCGTGCTTCAGGAAGAGCGCGACTATATTTCGATCGCGACGACGCGCCCCGAAACGATGCTGGGCGACGGAGCGGTCGCGGTGCATCCCGATGACGAGCGCTATCGGCCCATCGTCGGCAAATATTGCGAGATCCCCGTCGGCCCGAAGGAACATCGGCGCCTGATCCCGATCATCACCGACGAATATCCCGATCCCCATTTCGGATCGGGCGCGGTCAAGATCACCGGCGCGCATGACGAAAACGACTATGGCGTCGCGCAGCGCAATGGCATTCCGATGTACCGGCTGATGGACGAGGTCGCGGCGATGCGCGTCGATGGTGTGCCCTATGCCGAAGCTGCCGCGCGCGCGGTCGAGATCGCCAAGGGCGCGAGCGCGACCCCGGCCGAAATCGATGCACTCAACCTTGTGCCCGAGGAATATCGCGGTCTCGATCGCTATGAAGCGCGTAAGCGCGTCGTGGCGGACATCGATGCCGAGGGCTTGATGGTCAAGGTCGAGGACAAGCTGATCATGCAGCCGTTCGGCGACCGCGGCGGCGTGGTCATCGAACCGATGCTCACCGACCAATGGTATGTCGACGCCGCCACGCTGGCGCAGCCGCCGATGGCCGCGGTGCGCGACGGGCGCATCAACATCGTGCCCAAGACGTGGGAAAAGACCTTCTTCAACTGGATGGAGAATATCCAGCCCTGGTGCGTCTCGCGCCAGCTCTGGTGGGGCCACCGGATTCCGGCCTGGTATGCCGAAGATGGCCGCATCTTCGTCGCCGAAACCGAAGAGGAAGCACAAGCCGAAGCGGGTGCAGGCGTTGCGCTTACGCGCGACGAGGACGTGCTCGACACCTGGTTCTCTTCCGCGCTATGGCCTTTCGCTACGCTCGGCTGGCCCGAAAACACCGACCTTTTGAAGCGCCACTACCCCAATGACGTGCTCATCTCCGGCTTCGACATCCTCTTCTTCTGGGATGCGCGCATGGCGATGCAGGGCATGGAATTCATGGGCGACGTGCCGTGGAAGACGCTTTACCTGCACGGCCTCGTCCGCGCGCCAGATGGCGCGAAAATGTCGAAGTCGAAGGGCAATGTCGTAGATCCGCTCGGGTTGATCGACCAATATGGCGCGGACGCGCTGCGCTTCTTCATGTCGGCGATGGAAAGCCAGGGGCGCGACATCAAGATGGATGACGCACGCCTCGCGGGCTATCGCAATTTCGCGACCAAGCTCTGGAATGCGGCGCGCTTCTGCGAAGCCAATGGCATTTCGGCGTCGACCAGCTTCGACGCGCCCTCCGCGACCTCGCCGGTCAACCGCTGGATCATCGGCGAAGTCGCCGCGACCGTCGCCGCGATGGAAACGGCGTTCGCTGCCTATCGCTTCGACGAGGCCGCAAATGCGATCTACAGCTTTGCGTGGGATCGCTTCTGCGACTGGTATCTCGAACTGATCAAGGGCGCGATCGACGACGAGACAAAGGCCGTTGCCGGTTGGGTGCTCGACCAGATCCTTGTCATGCTCCACCCCTTCATGCCCTTCATCACCGAAGAGCTGTGGACGGGGCTCGGCGACCGCGCAGATTATCCGCTGATCACGGCAAAATGGCCTGCGCCTGCCGCAGCGCGCGACGCCGATGCCAGCGCCGATATCGACTGGCTGATCAAGCTCGTCAGCGAACTTCGCACCGCCAAAGCCGAACTCGGCCTGCCCCCAGGTGCCCGCCTGACCGCGCATTTCCCGGCGTCGCTCAAGAGCCGCTCAGAAAAGCTGGCCGCACAACTCGACCGCCTTGCGCGTCTTGAGAGCGTAAGTTTCGACCCCGCACCCGGCGGCGCGTCAGCCCAGCTCGTCGTCGAGGGCGAGACGATTACCGTTCCCCTTGAAGGCGTGATCGACATCGCCGCCGAACGCGACCGCCTGACCAAGGCGCTCGCCGCCGCCGCCAAAGAACGCGACGGCCTTGCCGGACGCCTGAACAACCCGTCGTTCGTCGAACGCGCCAAACCGGAAGCGGTCGAGAAGGCCCGCGCCGATCACGCCGCCAAGGAGGCCGAGGCCGATCGCCTGACCGCCGCACTGGCGCGACTGGGGTGATGCGCGGGTTGCAGCTTCTGGCAGTGACAGTGGGGTTGTTTCTGACCGCCCCGCTTGCTGCCGGACAGGTGACCCCGCACACACCGTCGGTCGGTAGCGCCGAACGCACCGCGATCCTGACGGCGCTGCGCACGCATCCCGACATGCGCTTCACCTTTCGCCATCTGCGCGTCTGGAACGATGGCAGCCGCGCGATCGCTTACGCCGAAGGCGACAATGGCATCATCGGCGGCTTCAAGATCATCCTGACCCGCGACGGCGCCGCAGCATGGACCGTCATCTGGGGCGAAGGCGACGGCGGCAGCAACAGCTGCATCGCCGGCGCGCGCCACTATCGCTGGGCACTCGATCTGATCGCATCCCATCACGCGCAGCCCGATGCGCTTTTCCCCGGCATCAGCGCACAGACGCGCGAACTCGAACAGATGGCAAAGGACGATCCCGACTCCGATTGTGTCGGCGATCTCGAAGGCGGCCCTGCGTGACCGAAGAAATCCCCATCACTCCCACCCCTGTCGCAGCCGCCGCGGACCCCGCTGCCAGCCCGGTCCCGCCGCGCCAGACCGCGCGCGGCGGCGGACGGATGGACCTGACCAGCGGGCCGATCACCAAGACGCTGATCCTCTTCGCGCTGCCCACGCTCGCCTCCAACATTCTCCAGACGCTGTCGGGATCGGTGAACTCGATCTGGGTCGGACAATTTCTAGGCAATAGCGCGCTCGCGGCGACCGCGAACGCGAACATCATCATGTTCCTGATGTTCGGCGCCTTTTTCGGTTTCGGCATGGCGGCGACGGTGCTGATCGGCCAATCGATGGGCCGCGGCGATATCGATGCCGCGCGCCGTGCAACCGGCGGCGTGATCGGTCTTGCCCTGATCTTTTCGGTCGTCATCGCGATCCTTGGCTGGTTCGCATCCGACCGCATCCTGCGCTGGCTCGAAACCCCGCCCGAGGCCTTTGCGATGGCGCACGACTATCTGCGCGTCACCTTCCTCGCAGTACCCGCGTCGATGCTCTCGGTCACGCTGATGATGGCATCGCGCGGCGCGGGCGATGCCGTGACGCCGCTGCGGTTCATGATCCTCGCGGTGGTGCTCGACATTCTGTTCAACCCCGTGTTGATCCTCGGCCTCGGCCCCTTCCCGCGGCTCGGGATTGCGGGCAGCGCGCTCGCGACCGCCGTCGCGGGGACGATCAGCCTAGCGGGTATGATCGGCTGGTTCTACGCGAAGAACCATGTCCTCCGCCTGCGCGGGCACGAACTCTCCTATCTCATTCCCAAATGGTCGGAGCTTCGCTTCATCATCGGTCGCGGCCTGCCGATGGGCGCGCAGATGCTCGTCATTTCGGGCGCCGGGCTCGTCATGGTCGGTCTCGTCAATCGCGAGGGACTCGTTACCGCCGCCGCCTATGGCGCGACATTGCAACTCTGGAACTATATCCAGATGCCGGCGCTCGCGGTCGGCGCGGCGGTCAGTTCGATGGCGGCGCAAAATATCGGCGCCGGGCGCTGGGACCGCGTATCGTCGGTGACGAACAGCGGCATCGCGATCAACCTGGCGATGACCGGGGTATTGATCATCCTCCTCCTGATCTTCGACCGCACCGCGCTCGCGCTCTTCCTCGGCAGCGAAAGCCCGGCGATCGACGTCGCACGCAATATTCAGCTTATCGCGACCTGGACTTTCCTGCCCTTTGGCACGACCATCGTCCTTATCAGCACGCTGCGCGCCAACGGCTCGGTCGTGCCGCCGCTCGTCATCCTGTTTCTGTCGATGTTCCCGATCCGCCTCGGCATATATTATTTCGGCTACGCGCCCGTCGGCAGCGACATTCTCTGGTGGAGCTTCCCGCTCTCGTCGCTCGCGTCGCTGGCGATGGCATGGGCGATCTATCGGCGCGGAAACTGGCGCCGGACGTTGCCCCAACCAAGCTCCTGAGGCGCGTTCCGCTTTCGACCAAGACGCGCGCAGCTTCGACTGGCGTCCCGGCGCCCGCTAGCCATCGACCGGTATTTGCCGCTAAAGCATCGTCAATGAACATGACAAACCGCAAGGACGCGCTGCGTGACCAGCGCGCGAAAATGCTGGCGACGGACCCCGACTGGCGCGCCTCGGACGCTCGCGTCAACCCGCGCGTCGCGATCGGTTCGATCATTGCGATGTGGGTGATCTATTTCCTGATCACCACTGTCCTCGCGATGCTGACAGGCGCGCCCGAGCAGTGGACGTCGGCAGGGCGGCGCGCCGTCGTGGTGATCGCGGGCATTCTGTGTACCTTCGTCCTTTACCAGCTACTCCAGCGGGCCCAGCCGCAAAGCTTCGGTGCCCGCCTTGCCGCGGCCATGGGGGCGGCCGTTCCGCTCGTCATCATCTATGCGACGATCAATCTGCTCGTCTTCTATTACTGGTTTCCCGTGGCTGACAGCGCCAAGCTGATCGAGGAGATGCAGGGCAAGTACCCGGGCGCATGGGAAATGATGCTGATCCTCGACAGCTCGATCCGCTGGTATTTCTTCTTTGCCGTTTGGGCGGCGCTCTATGTCGCGTTCGGCTATGCCAACGAAATGCGCGCGGTCGAACGGCGCGCAAACCATTTCCGGATCGAGGCGCAAACTGCGCAGCTGCGCGCGCTCCATTATCAGGTCAATCCGCATTTCCTGTTCAACACGCTCAATTCGCTGTCGACGCTCGTTCTCAAAGGATCGAAAAGCGAGGCGGAGACGATGATCATGAATCTGGCTTCCTTCCTGCGATCAAGCCTTGCCGTGGATCCCGAACAACTGGTCAGCCTCGACGAGGAAATCGCGCTCCAGCGGCTCTATCTCGATATCGAGCAGACGCGCTTCCCTGACCGCCTGCAGGTCGAGGTCGCAATGCCGAAGGAACTGGAAAACGCCTGCGTTCCCGTCCTGATCCTGCAACCGATCATCGAAAATGCGATCAAATATGGCGTGGCACCCAGCAAGGGGAAGATCGCGATCCGCCTGCAAGCCAGCGCCGAATATGGCCTGCTGATTGTGCGCGTCGAAAATGACATCGACCCAAAGGCGCCAACCCCCGCTTCAGGTACCGGCCTTGGCCTCGGCAATGTTCGCGAACGCCTGCTTACGCGCTATGGTCCCACCGCCGGATGCGAATGGGGGCCTTCGGATAACGGCGGATTTGTCGTATCGCTCTGGCTGCCATTGGCACGGGAGGCCTGCTGACTCATGATCCAAACGCTCCGGACCCTGATCGTCGATGACGAGCCGCTTGCTATCGAACGGCTGCAAATCCTTACCGGCCAACAGGACGGCATTTCGCTCGTCGGGACCGCCAGTGACGGTGCCTCGGCGCTTCGCATGGTCGACGCACTCGCGCCCGATCTGGTGCTCTGCGATATCGCGATGCCCGATCTCAACGGGCTGGAGGTTGCCGCCGCAATCGAAGGATTGAACAATCCGCCCGCTGTCGTCTTCGTCACCGCCTTTGATCGTTATGCCGTTGCCGCCTTCGATGTCGCGGCGGTCGACTATCTGCTCAAGCCGGTGTCCCCCGATCGCCTGGCGCGCGCGCTGTCGCGCGTGCGCGAATGGCGCGCGACCGAACGGTCACCAGCGCAAAAAAGCAAATGGATCAACGAGTTCTGGGTTCAGAACCGGGGCGAGATGCTGCGCATCGACGCGGGCCAGGTCGACCTGATCGAGGCGGAGCGCGATTATATGCGCCTCCACGTCGGCGGGCGAAGCTGGCTGATCCACCAGACGATCAAATCATTGGAAGCCCGCATGAACCCCGACCAATTCATGCGCATTCATCGATCAAAAATGATCCGCCGAGAAGGAATCATCGGATTGAAGCATCATGGCGATGGCGCATGGAGCGTCGATCTCGGCGAAGGCGGCGTGCATCGCATCGGCCGCACCTATCTCCACGATGTAAAGGCGATCATGCACGCCTGAAAAAAGGGCGGCCATGCCACCGGGGCATGACCGCCTTTCAGGGTCGCAAACTGGCGGGCCCTTCAGGGCGCGGCGACGACAAGAGCGCCGCGATCAGCCAAAAGTGCTTTTTGCCCGCTGAACAGCTCAGCAAGCTGGGTGTCGGCTCCGCGGCTGGCGGCGACTTCGCAACTGCGTACATCGGCGCGCTCGGCCAGCGTTCTGCGGCTGTTCGAACTGCAGACCTGACGGATCGCCATTTTGACGCGACCCGTCAGCCGGTCGCGGCCCTTTTCGCTGGACAGGTTGAGATCATCGTAACGAACGGTGACACTCTGCTGATCCTTGTCCGAAGGCGATGCCGCGGAAGGTGCGATGAGCCCGGCCGCGACCAACGGCGTCGCGAGCAGGATGAAAGAAAATTTCGCCATGGGGGAGTCCTCTCGTCAAAAGGATGCGGAATACCGGTTGGCGGACCGGGGAGACCGTTGCCCGATATCCCGCAAAGGGGTGATACTCCCTAGACGTCACGAGAATCGCGTTTGGATCGATCGGGGCGAACCACCGCTCGATTTGCAGACGAAGGACGTTAATCCGTCGACGAACCGCCGACCGGGGGACAACATCATAACGATGGGTTTGCGCCGGATGTACGATCAGGGTGATATTTCCGGATAACAACGAAACTATATTGCGCTATAAGCAGCCTTATGCAGGTTCGATTGTTCCGCTGGTCGATACTGGTGCTTGCCGGCCTCGCCGGCGGCATGGCGCTGGGCGAGATGGCAGCGGGATCGCGGGCGGGCATCGACAGCCACGAGCCAGCATCTTATTCGCACCTCAGCGCCAATCCGGATGCATTGATGCCTCAGGCTGATGGCGCTGCGCCGTGCCTTGACTGCGCGGACAGCTATGGTGTCGCAGTAAAGCTGCGCGCAAATCGCGATCGCAGGATGAGCGACGAGTTTCGTGAACTAGGAGCTGTGGACGTCGATCCGCCGGCAAGTGCGTATCCGGACGACGGCTATCGCTTTGGCGGACGCTTTCCCGACGCACCGCATGAGGTGGTCGTGGACCAGCGTCCCGCTCCGGGCACCCTGGCTCCTCCCCCCTCGCCCGCCGACAGCTTGGTCCAGACGGCGGCGAAGGATTGAGGCGTCAGCGCGGCGGCGTTGCCGGCGCGGCGCAACGGGTGGTGTCGCCGGCCTTGCACGCCGCGACGTCGGCTTCCCACTTCATCCGTTCTTCGGCCGACATGGCGGCGACACGCGCCTTCTCGGCCTCATAGACCGCCGTTTCCTCGCTGAAGACCTGCTGGTCGTGCGCGACCTGCTGCTGCGCCGCCGACACTTCCTGTTGATAGGTCGTATTGTCCGACTTGGCACGCGACGCCTGTTCGGCATTGAGCCGGGCAGTGTTCGCGCGTTCTTCCGGGGTGGTGCCATCCTTGGCGGGTTTTTCCGGTGCCGCCGCGTCGGGCGTCGCCTGGAAAGCTGCGGCCTGACCGGAGGCGAGCAACGCGAACGCGGCGGTGGCCGCCCAAATCTTCATGGTCATTGACGCATCTCCTTCAATCGATAGGTCTGCCGCTCAAACGCTTTGGCCTGTGGCGCGTTCCCGCTGGCGAATTGACCTCGTCACGGGCAATCGCCATGCTGGACATTCCCTTCATGTCCGATCGGCCGATCATTTGCCAGCGTCACCGAAGCATCCCCTCAATCGCCCGGTATTTTTCACGCCGCTCGCGGTGCTTCTCGCCGCCGTCATCCTCAGCCTGTGGCAAGGTGCAGCCGTGGTTTCGGCCGAAACGGCGATCAACGATTGGATATTGCTGAATTTTTCGCCGCTTTTCGCCTGGGCGGGGATCTGCTTTCTGGCGCTCCTCGCCGGCATCGCGCTGTCCCCGCTGGGCGGACGGGTCATCGGCGGGCCGGGCGCGAAACCCATATTGACGCGCTGGCGCTGGTTCGCCGTCACGCTTTGCACGACGATCGCTACCGGCATCCTCTTCTGGGGCGCGGCCGAGCCGCTGTTCCATCTCAACGATCCGCCTGCGATGCTCGGGCTACAGCCCGGCAGCGACGCCGCCGCGACCTTCGCCATGTCGACGATGTTCCTCCATTGGACGCTGACGCCCTACGCAATCTACACGGTCGCTGGGCTTGCCTTCGCGCTCGTCTATTACAACCGCCGCGAGCCGTTCAGCCTGTCATCGCTTTTCGTTCCCCTGCTCGGCCAACGCGCCCACGGCCCGGTCGGAACGGGGATCGACATCATCTGCCTCTATGCGCTGGTCGCCGGGATGGCGGCATCACTGGGCGCCGGACTGCTCGCGATTGCGGGCGGGATCGAGGGGATCGGCGGCTTTGACGGCGGAACGGCCCTCCGCTGGGGTATCGCAGCGGCGATCGTCGGCAGCTTCCTGCTCTCCGCCGCGACCGGACTGCAAAAGGGCATCGCCGGCCTTTCGGTGCTAAATACTTGGATTTTCTTCCTAATTATTGCCTTCGTCCTGCTCGCAGGTCCCACGGCCGATATGTTCGACCTCTCGCTACGCGGCACTTTCGACTACTTCCAGACCTTCGTCCCGCGTAACCTCGGCCTCGATGTCGATACCGGCTGGCACCGGCAATGGACGATCTTCAACTGGGCGAACTGGTTTGCTTGGGCGCCAGTGACCGCACTGTTCCTCGGCCGCCTTGCGGTCGGATACAGCGTGCGCGCCTTCATCCTCTATAATCTGATCCTGCCGTCGCTGTTCGGCGCAGTGTGGATGACCGCCATCGCCGGAGCGACGATCGCGTTCGACCAACAAAGCGGCGCCAGCCTATACGCCATCCTGACCGCGCAAGGCCCCGACCCGGTGCTGTTCCGGCTGTTCAGCGCGCTCGGCGGCGGTCCGGTGGTTGCCGGGATCGTGCTGTTCGCGATCTTTCTGTCCTATGTCGCCGGCGCCGACGCCAATGTGTCGGCGATGAGCGCGCTGTCGACACGCGGCATTACGCCCGACGCGCCCGAAGCGCCGCTTTGGGTTCAGGCAGTGTGGGGCATCACGGTCGGGCTCGTCGCAATCGTGCTGGTTGCCGGCGGAGGCATCGACGGCATCCGCATGATGTCGGTTCTCGGCGGCTTTCCCGCGCTGTTCGTCATTATCGGTGCCGCGATGTCGCTGGCGGTGATGGCGGTACGGGGACGGCGCGAAGCCGCCCCCGCCCAGTCCTGAGAAAGGGGTCTCAGGACTACCAGATCCGTGTGCGTTCCTCGGGCTTCAGATAATATTTGGCGCCCGCGGCGACGCTGAATGCCTTGTACCACGCATCGACGTTGCGCAACGGCCCGATAATGCGCCAGCGTGCGGGGCTGTGCGGATCGCTCGCGACCTGTTGCTTGATCGCATCCTCCCGCTGCTTCGTCCGCCATGCCTGCGCAAAGGCTAGGAAAAAGCGCTGGTCGCCGGTCAGGCCGTCAATCACGGGCGCGGGCTTGCCCCCGAGCGAACGACGATAGGCGTCATAGGAGACCTCCAGCCCCGCCAGGTCGGCGATATTCTCGCCCATCGTCAGGTCCGGATTGATGAACGAGCCCGGGGCGGCTTCATAGGTCGCATATTGCGCGCCGAACGCCTTGGCCTGCGCATCAAATCGCGCTGCGTCCTCCGGCGTCCACCAATCGCGCACCGCGCCCTCGGCGTCGATCTTGCGCCCCTGATCGTCAAAGCCGTGGGTGATCTCATGACCGATCACTGCGCCGATCGCGCCATAATTGACCGCATCGTCGACGCTTTCGCTGAAATAGGGCGCCTGCAGGATGCCGGCCGGGAACACGATCTTATTCTCGAGGCCGCCGTTATAGGCGTTCACTTCCTGGGGGTTCATCGACCATTTCTTGCGGTCCACGGGTTTGTTCAGGTCCGACAGTGCATAGGCATATTCGAATGCCGCGCTGCGCTTCACATTGCCGTAAAGATCGGCGGGATCGATCTTCAGCTCTGAATAGTCGCGCCATTTGTCGGGATAACCGACCATCACGTCCATCTTCGCGAGCTTCGCCAGCGCCGCTTCCTTCGTCGCAGGTGCCATCCAGCTATTGTTCCGGATGCGGTCGCCCATCGCGAGCTTCAGGTTGGTGACCAGCACCTCCATCTTCGCCTTGGCGCTCGCGGGGAAATATTGCTTGGAATAGGTTTCGCCGACCAGTTCTCCAAGGCTGCCGTCGACAAGCGTCAGGCCGCGCTTCCAGCGCGGACGCAGTTCGCCGACCCCGCTCAGTGCCTTGGTATATTCAAACCGGCTGTCGACGAAGGCCTTCGACAGATAAGGCGCGGCATTGTCGGCGACGTGGAATTGCTGCCACAGCTTGATCGTGTCGAGCGGCGTCTTGGCATAGAGCGCGGCAATGTCCCGGATCGCGGTGTTTTCGTTGACGATGATGCGCTTTTGCGGCGCGATGCCGGATCCTTCGAACCAGGCCTTCCAGTCGAGCCCTGGCGCATATGCGGCAAGCTCGTCCGACGACATGGGGTTGTTGATCTTGCCGATGTCGCGGCGATCGGCGATTGCCCAGCTCACCTTGGCAATCTCGGTCTCGAACGCCATGATGTTGTCGGCGGCCTTTTCGGCGTCAGCATTGCCCGCCATCTTCATCGTCCGCGCGATATAGGCGCGGTACGCATCACGCTGCGCCTTGAAGCTATCGTTCAGATAATAGTCCCGCTCGGGAAGTCCCAGGCCACCCTGCCCCAGCCAGAGCACGTTGACGGTAGGATCAGCGGTGTCGGCATAGGGACCGCCGCCGACGATCGTCGCGCCGAATGTCCCCTGAGTGCCGCCCATGAAGCGCGCCATTTCGCTCTTGTCCTTGATCGCGGCAACTGCAGCGATATCGGCCAACAATGGCTTGGCGCCGAGCGCATCAACTCGCGCCTCGTCGAGGAAGCTCTGGTACAGCCCGCCGACCTGGCTTGTCGCGGGCGCGCCCGACACGACGGCGCGCAGTTGGCGCTGGGTCAGGTTGTACACGTCATAATCGACACCGGCGGAAGCCTGGTCGGACGGGATTTCGGTACGCGCGAACCAGCCGCCGTTGGCGTAGCGATCAAAATCGTCGCCGGGCTTCACCGACGGATCGCGCGCGTCCAGGTCGACGCCCCATTTGCCAAAGGTCAGCGCCTTGAGCGAGCCTTCGCCGGCGCCTGCCCCTTCGTCGGCCATAGCGACCAGCGATACGGGACGCTTCGCATCATGCGCGACCGTTGGGGTTGCCAGGCCGGCCGCAATCGCCAGCGTGGCGCCCCCCAATAACATCTTCTTCATTCTACGTCTCCTTGCTCCCCATCTCTGAACGTCAGAGACGCCCGCAGAGCAAATGGGTCAAGCGAGTGCATGACGTTTGGTCGAACTCTTTGGCATGTTGGTGGAAAGAGTACTGGCCGCGTCCCGCATTGCAGCGCGGCGCGGCGCACCCTATTTATGGATCAACCGCGCAAAACCGCACTTGCGCCCCTAGAACAAATCTGGAACATACCTCTCCCATGAGTCTCACCCACATTAAAGTGCGCGGCGCGCGCGAGCATAATCTCAAGGGCGTCGACGTCGACCTGCCGCGCGATGCGCTGGTCGTCATCACCGGCCTGTCGGGCAGCGGAAAATCGTCGCTCGCGTTCGACACCATCTATGCCGAGGGTCAACGGCGCTACGTCGAGAGCCTGTCGGCTTACGCCCGCCAGTTTCTTGAAATGATGCAAAAGCCCGACGTCGAACATATCGACGGCTTGTCGCCGGCCATCAGCATCGAGCAGAAGACGACGAGCCGGAACCCGCGTTCGACCGTCGCGACGGTCACCGAGATATACGACTATATGCGCCTCTTGTGGGCGCGCGTCGGCATTCCCTATTCGCCCGCGACGGGCGAGCCGATTTCGGCACAAACGGTCAGCCAGATGGTCGATCGCGTGATGGAATTGCCCGAGGGGACGCGCGCCTATTTGCTCGCGCCCGTCGTGCGCGGCCGCAAGGGCGAGTATAAGAAGGAACTCGCGCAGTGGCAGAAGGACGGCTTCACGCGCGTTCGGATCGATGGCGAGTTTTACGAGATCGGCGAGGCGCCGGCGCTCGACAAGAAGTACAAGCATGACATTGAAGTCGTCGTCGACCGGGTCGCCGTGCGCGAGGGTCTTGGCACGCGGCTCGCCGACAGCTTCGAGACTGCACTGAAGCTCGCGGAAGGGCTCGCCTATGTCGACCTTGCCGACGGCCCGGTCCCGGGGCGCGAGGAAGAGGATACCGGCGGCGCTATGAAGGGCGCAGGCATCCCGGCGAACCGGCTGATCTTCTCCGAGAAATTTGCCTGCCCAGTCTCGGGCTTTACGATCGCAGAGATCGAGCCACGGCTGTTCAGCTTCAACGCGCCGCAAGGCGCCTGCCCCGCATGCGACGGCCTTGGCGAGCGTCAGGAATTCGATCCCGACCTCGTCGTCCCGAACCATGCGCTGTCGCTGAAAAAGGGCGCAATCGTACCGTGGGCGAAATCGAACCCGCCCTCGCCCTATTATATGCAGGTGCTCGAAAGCCTGGGCAAAGCTTATGGTTTCGACCTCACGACGCCGTGGCAGGATCTGCCGGGCGAAGTGCAGCTCATCATCCTCTATGGCAGCGGGGGCAAACCCGTCGAGCTGACCTTTAAGGACGGCAAGCGCACTTATACGACGCACAAGGCGTTCGAGGGCGTTATCGGAAACCTGAACCGCCGCCTGCTCCAGACCGAAAGCGCGTGGATGCGCGAGGAGCTGAGCAAATATCAGGCGCCGCATCCGTGCGAGACATGCAATGGCGCGCGCCTCCGCCCCGAACCGCTCGCCGTGAAGATCGCGGGCGAGAATATCAGTATGTCGGCGCAACGCTCGGTCGCCGACGCGCTCGGCTGGTTCAGCACGCTCGACGAAAAGCTGAACGACACGCAGCGGCAGATCGCCAAGGCGATCCTTAAAGAGATCAACGAGCGGCTTGGTTTCCTCAACAATGTCGGGCTCGACTATCTCAATCTCAACCGCACATCGGGCACGCTGTCAGGCGGCGAAAGTCAGCGCATCCGCCTCGCCTCACAAATCGGCAGCGGACTGTCGGGCGTGCTCTACGTGCTCGACGAACCAAGCATCGGCCTCCATCAGCGCGACAACGACCGGCTGCTCGCGACGCTGAAGCGCCTCCGCGACCTCGGCAACACCGTCATCGTGGTCGAGCATGATGAGGACGCGATCCGCCATGCCGATTATGTCGTCGACATGGGCCCAGGCGCGGGACTTCACGGCGGCGAAATTGTCGCCGAGGGGACGCTCGAAGAGGTGCTCGCGAACACGAAGAGCCTGACCGCGGCTTACCTCACGGGCGCGAAGAAAATCGAAGTGCCGAAGCATCGCCGCAAGGGCAACGGCTTCGACCTCGTGCTCAAGGGGGCGCGCGCGAACAATCTTCAGAATGTCACCGCCAAGATCCCGCTCGGCACCTTCACCTGCGTCACCGGCCTGTCGGGCAGCGGCAAGTCGAGCCTGATCATCGACACGCTTTACGCCAGCGCGGCGCGCGTCCTCAACGGTGCGCGCATGGTCGCGGGGCCGCATGACAGCCTGAAGGGGCTGGAACATTGCGACAAGGTGATCGACATCGACCAGTCGCCGATCGGCCGCACTCCCCGCTCGAACCCCGCGACATACACGGGCGCCTTCACGATCATCCGCGACTGGTTCGCGGGACTGCCCGAAAGCCAGGCGCGCGGTTACAAGCCCGGGCGCTTCAGCTTCAACGTCAAGGGCGGGCGCTGCGAGACCTGCACCGGCGACGGGCTGATCAAGATCGAGATGCACTTCCTGCCCGATGTTTATGTGACGTGCGAGACGTGCCACGGCAAACGCTACAACCGCGAAACGCTGGAAGTGAAGTTCAAGGGTCACAGCATCGCCGACGTGCTAGACATGACGGTCGAAGATGCCGCCGAATTCTTCAAGGCGGTGCCCTCGATCCGCGAAAAGATGGCGATGCTCGTCCGCGTGGGCCTCGGCTATATCAAGGTCGGGCAACAGGCGACGACGCTGTCGGGCGGCGAAGCGCAGCGGGTGAAGCTGGCGAAGGAATTGTCGCGCCGCTCAACCGGACAGACGCTCTACATCCTCGACGAACCGACCACGGGCCTGCATTTCGAGGATGTCCGCAAGCTGCTCGAGGTGCTGCAGGCGCTCGTCGATCAGGGCAATAGCGTCGTGGTGATCGAGCATAATCTCGATGTCATCAAGACTGCCGACTATATCCTCGACCTCGGCCCCGAAGGCGGGGTCAAGGGTGGCGAAATCGTCGCTGCTGGAACGCCCGAGCAGGTGGTGAAGGAAAAGCGCAGCTTTACCGGGCAGTATCTGGCGCCGCTGCTGGAGAAATAGGTGGGGAAGAGCTAAAAGCGCGCATGGTTTGCAGCGGGAGTTTCATGCGATGCCCCTCGATCTTGTACGCTATGCCCTTCCCTGCATCGCCGCGCTGTTGGCGACTCCCGCAACCGCTGCAGTTCCGCCCTCGCCCGAAAGGGCGCTCGAAGCTTATGTAGATGGATTGCGAACCGGTCGGGTCGAGCGATTGCAGGAGCTGTTCCTGCCCGACGGGCAATTCTGCACGCTGGCCGAAGGCAACGCATCGCCGGTCGATTGCAAGCGCTTCGCCGAGGTACTCGCGAGCTGGGCGGCGCGGCCCGATCCGTCCGCAACCGGGCGCGTTCTCGGTCGCTACGATGCGACGCCCTCGATGAGCGCGATCACCTATGAACTGCATTTCGGCGGTGACCGTTACCTTGACCAGCTCCTGCTCTATCGCACCGAAGCCGGGTGGCGCGTCGTCGCCAAGACCACTGCGGTCCGGTGACTCAGCCAGATCCGGCAGGCGCATATGATGCGTCGGTCTTGGCCAGAGCGAGTAGAGCCTTGGAATAGAAACCCCAGGTGATCACGGCGTTGCGCGGGTCAACGTGGGATTTCGCGAGGCGCGGGAGAGATGATGATAGAGAAGAATCGTTGCGCACGACGGAAGGAATGATAACGTTCCCATAGTTGAGATATGGGGTGAGGCCATGAAACTCCGTGCATTCGCATTGACCCTTGCAGCGTTGCTGTCGCCCACCGTTGCGCGTGCCGAGGGCTTTCTGAAGGTCGATGGCACAGAGATCGTCGACGGATCGGGCAAGCCCGTGATCCTGCGCGGCATGGGCCTCGGCGGCTGGATGCTGCAGGAAGGCTATATGTTGAAGCTCGGCGAGGTCGGGCAGCAGCACAAGATCCGCGCCAAGCTGGTCGAACTGGTTGGTGAGGCGCGCACTGCGGCCTTCTATCGGGCCTGGCTCGACAATCACACGACCGAGGCCGACATCGCCGCGATGGCGAAATGGGGATATAATTCGGTGCGCCTGCCGATCCATTTCGACCAGCTGACCCTCCCCGCCGACAAGGAACCGAAGGCCGGTCGGGACACGTGGCATGAAGAAGGTTTCCAGCGCATCGACCGCCTGCTCGCATGGAGCAAGGCGAACCGCATCTATCTGATCCTCGACCTTCACGCCGCGCCCGGCGGTCAGGGCAATGATCTTGCGATCTCCGACCGCGATCCGGAGAAGCCGTCGCTTTGGCAAAGCGCGGAGAACCAGCGCAAGACGATAGCGCTCTGGACCAAGCTTGCGGCGCGCTACAAGGACGAGCCCTGGATCGGCGCCTACGACCTCATCAACGAGCCCAACTGGAGCTTCGCGACCCCCGGCAAGGGCAATGGCTGCGATGATACCGAAAACAAGGCGGTCTGGGACTTGCAGAAGCGCATCACTGCGGCGATCCGCACCGTCGACAAGCGGCATATCGTGATCATCGAGGGCAATTGCTGGGGCAATAATTACAAGGGGCTGCCAGTCGCGTGGGATACGAACCTGGTTCTGAGCTTCCACAAATATTGGAACCGCAATGACGAGGCGAGCATCGCCGAAATCACGGCGCTGCGCACCAGCTATGACCGTCCGATCTGGCTCGGCGAGTCGGGCGAGAACAGCAACGGCTGGTATCGCGACGCGATTGCGCTGGTCGAGGGCGGCGGGATCGGTTGGAATTTCTGGCCGCTCAAGAAAATCGGCTTCAACCAACCGCTAGAGATCGTCGCCGGCGACGGCTGGATGAAGATTGTGGCTTGGATGACGGGCAAGGGTGCAAAGCCCGCGCCCGACGAGGCATATGCCGCGATGATGCAGCTCGCCGAAAACACGCGCTTCGATCGGAACATCCCGAAACCCGACGTCATCGACGCAATGTTTCGCCAGCCGCGTGACGCGAGCTACCGCCCCTTCGTCGCCCGCACGTTGGATAGCAAACCGCTGACCATTGCCGCCGCCGACTATGATCTCGGCCCCCCAGGGGTCGCCTATCACGACATCGTCGACGCCAATTATCATGTCGCGACCGGCGGCGAGCGGACACCGTGGAATAATGGCACGACCTATCGCAATGATGGCGTCGACATAGCGCGCGAGGCGAACGGAACGCCCTATGTCAGCGATTTCGTCACCGGCGAGTTTATGCGTTACAGCGCCAATGTCGCAAAGGCTGGCCGCTGGACCGTCACCGCGCGCATTCGCTCGGCGAAGGGCGGGCGCATCGGCATCGACGAGAGCGGCGTCGCCGTCCCCGCGGGAACCGTGTGGCAGATCGTGAAGCTTGCCGACGTCGACCTGCCCGCTGGCCCAGGCGCAGCGACGCTCCGCGCGATCGATTGCAGCGACTGCGAGGTCGCCGAGCTGATCTTCACGCCGCGCTGACCGGCGGAACCCGATCCCCTCTCCGCGCGTCCTGTCTGCACAAGCGGACGGGGCCCGTTTTGGAGGATGCGATCCATGTCCATGCTTGCCGTTTTTATCGGACGACTCTTCATCGCTCTGATTTTCATCGTGTCGGGGATCAACAAGCTGATCCATGTGTCGGATACCAGCGCGATGATTTCCGCCGCCGGCCTGCCTGGCGGGCTCGCTGTCCCGACGGGCCTGTTCGAACTCGTCGCGGGCATTTGCATCGCGCTTGGAATTGCAGTTCGGCTCTGGTCGACCCTGCTCGCCGGCTTTGTGCTGGCCACGATCATCTTTTTCCACCGCGAATTCACCGATCCTGTGCAGGCGATGGCCGCGATGAAGAATCTGGCGATCGCCGGCGGTTTGCTTTGCCTCTTCGGCTATGGCCACACGCGCTGGAGCTATGATGCGCTGCGGGCGAAGCGGCGCGCGGAAGTTGCCGAAAGTGCCGCGCAGCGTCATGCGGCCGAGGCGGAACTTCGAGCGGCGCGCGCCGAAGGGCGCGCCGAAGCGGTGGGAGCGCCGGTAGTCGTCGAAAAGCGGCCCTTCTGGCGCCGCTAGACGTTCGCACTTGGCATCGTGCCCGCGCTGCGCTAGCCTTCACTTAACGTTTACGTAAAGGGAGGGTTTGCCATGGCGTCCCGTGATCTCGACATTGTCGTCTACGGCGCAACCGGCTTCACCGGCCGCCTCGTCGCCGAATATCTCGCGCACCATTATAAGGACCGCAAGGATGCGCCGAAATGGGCGATGGCGGGGCGCAGCCTCGACAAGCTTGCCGAAGTGCGCGACCTGATCGGCGCCAGCGAAGAAACGCCGCTGATCGTCGCCGACGCGAGCGATCCGGCGAGCCTCGACAAGATGGCCGAAAGCACGAAGGTCGTGCTGACGACCGTGGGCCCGTACCAGCTTTACGGCAATGAACTTGTCGCCGCCTGCGTCCGCGCCGGCACCGCCTATGCCGATCTTTGCGGCGAACCCGGCTGGATGCGCGACATGATCGACGCGCACGAAGGAGCGGCCAAGGCATCGGGCGCGCGCATTACGTTTAGCTGCGGTTTCGACTCGATCCCCTTCGACCTCGGCGTCGCCTTCCTGCAGGCAGAGGCGGTGAAGCGCCACGGCAAGCCCGCGCCGCGCGTCAAGGGTCGCGTGCGCAAGATGGCGGGCGGCGCGTCGGGCGGCACGATCGCGAGCCTGACCGAAACGCTGAAGGCTATCGCGAAGAAACCTTCGCTTGCGCTGCTGCTCAAGTCCTCCTTTGCGCTGACGCCGGGCTTTGAGGGGCCTTCGCAGCCCACGGGTCTGATCCCCGAATATGACGGCGCAACGGGCACCTGGACCGCGCCGTTCGTGATGGCACCCATCAATACCAAGAATGTCCACCGCACCAACTTCCTGCTCGGCCATCCGTGGGGCGAGGATTTGGTGTATGACGAGATGGTGATGACGACGATCGGCGACGCGGGGAAAGCGATGGCCGAAGCGATGGCGAAGGCAAACCCGTTCGACCCGAGCATCAAGCCCGGCGAAGGGCCAAGCAAGGAAGAGCGCGAGAACGGCTTTTACGACATCCTCTTCATCGGCGAATATCCCGACGGCACCACAGTCCGCGCGTCGGTTCAGGGCGACCGCGACCCCGGCTATGGTTCGACGTCGAAGATGCTGGCCGAAACGGGCATCGCCCTGCTCGCGAACAAGGGCAAAGGCGGCGTCTGGACGCCCGGCGCGCTGCTGGGCGACGCGCTGATCGAGCGGCTGACCGCGAACGCCGGATTGACGTTCCAGATCGAGGACTAAAAATAAGATGACGACCTCTCCCAGCGCGCTCGACGCGCTGCTCTCCACGCTGCGCACCGAAGAGGGCGTGGCCAAGGCACATATCGACGAAGGCTGGATGCAGGGCCGCACCGCCTATGGCGGCATCAGTTCGGCGGTGGCGCTTGCGGGGACGATGGCGCTTCACCCGACCGAGACCCCGCTGCGCTATGCGCAGATCAGCTTCGTGGGTCCCGTCGGCGGCGATTGCACCATCGAAACGCGCGTGCTGCGCCAGTCGAAATCGAGCCTGTTCATCGACGCCGGCGTGTCGAGCGATCAGGGTTTCGGTACCGCCGCGGTCTTCGCCTTTTCGGGCGACCGTAACAGCCATCTCGACCACGACCGGTTGGCGATTCCAGATGCCCCCGATCCCGAAACACTGGCACCGGTGCCCGAGCATCATGCGCGACCGCCCTTCACGCGCCATTTCGACATGCGGCCGACCACTGGCCCGCGTTTCGGTTGGAAAAGTGACGTTGGCGAATATCTGACGTGGGTCCGCTTCGTCGAGGAACCGGCGTGCCACCCCGCGGTCGCGCTGCTGGCGATGGGTGACGCGCTGCCCCCCGCCGCAATGGCTCTATTCAGCCAGTTCGGGCCGATCAGCTCGATGAACTGGACGGTCAATATGCTCACCGGCACGCCGGCAACCGACGACGGCTGGTGGCTGCTTTCGGCGAAGACCGGCTATGCGCGCCACGGCCTGTCGGTACAGGACATGATGCTGTGGAACCGCGCCGGCGAGCCAGTGCTGAGCGGTAGCCAGGCGATCGCGATTTACGCCTGATATTGGGCGAAAGCTTGCCTTTATACTTCTTCGTCACCCCGGACTTGATCCGGGGTCCCGCTTGATGTCCAAGTCAGCCGATGTCTTCAAAAAGCGGGATTCCGGATCAAGTCCGGGATGACGGAAGTGGAGTGACGGAACATCCGCTTCCCCAACCCGCAGCGGATCTACGCTTGAACCGGCAGGTCGATGATCGCGTCGAGACCGCGGCCCACCCGGTTGCGGAGCGTCAGTCCGCCGCCCTCGCCTTCCGCGATATCGCGCGCGATCGAAAGGCCGAGCCCGGCGCCGCCGGTCGCGCGGTTGCGTGACTGTTCGCCGCGCGCGAAAGGTTCGACCAATGTCCGGATCTGTTCCTCGGTGAGGCCGGGGCCGTCGTCGGAGATGACGATCTGCGCGCGGCCGGTCTGGTTGCGCACCGAAAGCCGCGCGCGGATGCCATAGGCAACGGCATTGTCGGTCAGGTTGCGCAGCGCGCGCTTGAGCAGCATCGGCCGCGCCAGAACATTGGCGTCGGCGATGTCGTCCATCGCGACATCCTTGCCGCGTTCCTGGTAATCGGCCACCAGTTCGCCGACGAGTTCACGCAAGGGTATGCGTTCCTGCGCTTCGGTGCCCGCACCCGATCGCGCGAGCGCCAATATGTCGCTCAGCATAGCGGTCATTTCCTCGATGCTCGCGATCATCTTGTCGCGCAGCGCATCGTCGTCGACCTGTTCAACACGCACGCGCAAACTGGCAAGCGGCGTGCGCAAATCGTGGCCGACGGCACCGAGCATCCTGTCCTTGTCCGACAGCATCGTCGTGATCCGGCCGCGATAGGCGTTAAACGCGCCGATCAGGTCGCGGACGTCCGATGGCCCCTCTTCTTCGAGGGGCTCGGCATCGCGCAGCGCCGGGTTGGCCCGCGCCGCGCGCGTCAGGTCGCGCAGCGGGCGGGCGGCCCGCCAGGCGATAAACATGATCGGGACGAGCAGCAGCAGATAAAGCGATAACGTCTGCCAGACGAGGAAGCCCTGCAACCGGTTCCCGCCCGCAGCAATACGCGAGCGGACGGCGAAATAGCGGCCATCGACCTTTGCGACGACAATGACGGCACGATCGGGAAATTCGGGTCGCCGAAGCCGCTGGCGTTCGCGCGGCGGAAGCGCCCAAGCGTCCACCGATTCAACCTGAATATTCGTCTCGTCCAAAAGCCCGCTGACATATTTTGCAAGGTCGGGCAGCCGGACCGCACCGACAGGCACCGGCGGAGCTGTATCCGAAATTACGAGTTTTTGTGCGCGCTCGCGCGCTTCCGCATCATTCTGCGGGCGCCTGAAATCGCCGCGTCTGTCACGCTCGATCGCGTCGATCACGCGCGCGACCGCCATGCCACCGCCATGCGCCAGCGCCTGTTGCTTCATCCCGCGCGACAACAGGACGAAATTGATCGCCTGCGCGACGAACAGCATCACCGCGACGGCAAAGACAAGCTGGCCGATCAGGCTTTTGGGCCACAGGCGCAATTTCATGTCGTGGGCCCCATGCGCTTCACTTCGCACGCGAGCGTATAGCCCCCGCCCCACACTGTCTTGACGAGCTGGGGATGCGCAGGGTCGACCTCGATCTTTTTGCGCAGGCGGCTGACGAGATTGTCGATCGCGCGGTCGAAGATATCGGCCTCGCGCCCGCGCACCATGTCGAGCAGCCGGTCGCGGCTCATCACCTGTCGCGGATGGCGCACCAGCGCGTGAAGCAGATGATATTCGCCCGACGACAGCGCAACCTCATTGCCTTCGCCGTCGACCAGCACGCGCTCGACTTCGCGCAGCACCCAGTCGCCAAAGGCATAATAGGTACCGCCAGGATCGAGCGCACGGCCACCCTGCTGCGTGCGGCGCAGCACGGTGCGGATGCGGGCGACAAGTTCGCGCGGGTTGAAGGGTTTGACGACATAGTCGTCGGCGCCGATCTCCAGCCCGATAATACGCTCGGTATCCTCGGCGCGCGCCGTGAGCAGGATGACGGGAATGCTGCTCGTCTCGCGCAAATGGCGCGTCAGCGACAGGCCGTCTTCGCCCGGCATCATGATATCGCTGACGACCAGATCGATGCCTTGCGCACGCAGTACCGAGCGCGCCTCGGCGGCGCTCGCCGCGTCGGTCACGGCAAAGCCCTGCGCGGTCAGATATTCGCCCAGCGGTTCGCGGATCGAAGGCTCGTCGTCGATCAGCAGGATGCGGGGCGTGTCGCTGTCGGTCATCGGGTTTCCGTTAAAAAGATGCCAGTTCGAGAGATGCTAGTTCGCCCACCGGCCGCGGGGACCGATGGGCGATAGCTGGCAGGGACCGGCAACAAAGGCAATGCCGGGAGGGGAGGAAGGCCTGCGTCTTGCCGCGCAGCCCCTGCCAAATGGCTTATGGGTTGACGGGAGCAGCCGGAGCCGCGCCGCCGCGCTTGGCACGCCATGCACCGCGCTGGGCCTTGCGTTCCTCGGGCGTGACCTGACCGTCCTTGTTCGCATCGGCCGCGTCGAAGCGCGCGAGCGCCGCGGTCTGGAACTCGGCCTGGCTGATCGCCTTGTCGCCGTCGCTATCCGCCTTGCCCATCATCATGCCGTGGTGGCCGCCGCGTTTGCCATGATGGCCGCGCATACCACCGCGCTTGCCCTCGCCGCCCTCGGCGCGCTTGTCGCCGCGCTCGGCGCGTTTTGCCGCACGGTCGGCGCCATGCTGGTCCCACTCGGCCTTGCTGATGCTGCCGTTGCCGTCGGCATCGAGGCTGGCGAAACGCTTCGCCTGCATTTCGGCATGCCGTGCGGCGCGGTCGGCGGCGTCAAGCTTGCCGTCTTTGTTGACGTCCATCTTGGCGAACATCTCCGCTGCCCGGGTTTGCACATCGGCCCGGGTTTGGACGGCATCGCGGTCACCGTCGCCGGGCGCCGCAAGAACGGGCACGGCGACCAGCGCGGCACCCAGCGTCAAAAGAGAGAATTTCTTGATCACGTAACGAACTCCTTCGAGGGAGCGCCAAGGAGAGGTCGGCGTCCCGATGAAAGCGTTCTAGGCACGATTTGTCCCAGCCTGTTGCCGGATAGGCGAAAAATTGTCGCAAATTGTCGCAGAAACGATGCTCGGTTCATTTCGCAGCAAGCGGCGCAGGCAACAAATAGGTCAGGCCCTTGGTAAAACCCCGCGGCGCCACCGATACATGGTCCTCATCATTCAGTACGTCAGCCCGGATCTGCAGTCCCGGATAGCCGCGCCGTTTCAGCGTTGCGACCAGCGCCTCGCTATCGCCGACCATATCCATCGTCTTGTTGAAGCGGGGATCGCCTTCTCGAACCGCCTCATATTCGCCGGTATAGATATAGACCTTCGCCGCAAGGTCGCGATGCGCCACCGCATAGGCCGTCTCGGCCGCAAACATGTGCCGTTTGTCGTACCATAGCGAGGGGCTTCCGAGGATGTAGCCGTCGAACATCGCGGGATCGGTGAACAATATCTGCGTCCCGAGCAAGGCGCCGTAGGAATGGCCGAGGAACAGCTTTTGCCGGGGATCCGTCCGATAGCGACCGGCGATGAAGGGAAGGACATGATCGCGCAAATAGCGCTGATAGGCGCCGCCTCCGCCATGCACCGTATCGGCGGGAGCGTCGCTCGGCCCGCGGGCAGTCGGTGTATAGTCGCGCCGCCGACTTTGAACCGGATCGTCGCCCTTGGCATAGGACAGGCCGACGAGGATGAAATCCTGCACTTTCGGCCCTTCGACGTTCAACCGCCGCGCAATCTGCCGCACCACCGGAAAGGCATAGTCGGCGTCGGTGACATAGAGCACCGGATAGATGCGCTGAGGTTCCTTGGCGTAAGAAGGCGGCACGCTGACAAAGACCTGATAGTCGCGGCCCGATGCCGGATCGGGCACGTCCCAAACCTCGCTGCCCAGCAGGGCGTAGGGCTTTCCATGCCCTTCCTGAGCGGCCTGCGCCGCGATTGCCGAACCATTGTCATGTCCCGGCGCCGCGCCGCTACATCCCAAAAGCAGCGCCACGCCAAAGGCGCCCGCTGCTCGATATCCCTTTGCCATTGTTTCCGAATCTCCCCCGTCTGTCCCTTGGCCGTGCCAATCCGCAATCGCATAACGGCTGGCAATGGAGCGGTGCGGACGACCGGCCCAGCCGTTCATACGCCGGGGCGGAGCGATGGAGAGCAGCGAGAAGAGAACCCGGCGCATTTTAGAAGCGCGGCGTCCGCGCCGCCTGTCCGGCCCGGAAACAGGTAAGCCCCGTCGCATTTCTGCGGCGGGGCTCCCTAGACTTCGTCCGAAGACAGAAGTCAAATTCTACTCTTTCTTTCGATCAAGCAGATAGATGAAACGCGGCAGGTCCCGGAAGGTTCCCACCGCGCCGATATTTTTTAGGTTATCTTACGCGCGGCAGCCGACCCAAGGATCAGGAACAGCACGACGAGAGCCAGGCCGACGAAAAACAGGATTTTCGCAATGCCGGCGGCCGCGCCAGCAACGCCGCCAAAGCCGAGCACCGCGGCAAGCAGCGCGATCACGGCGAAAATCAAAGCCCATTTGAACATCTGACGTCTCCTTGCATTTGCGCACGACACCAGCTTCGAAAGCGCGTCACTTTCGAGGGGGAAACGGCCGGTCGCCGCGCCGCAAATCTCCGATTGTTGATACGAAGGCATAACGACGCCAGCGCATGAAAGTTCCTGTGTCCCGGCAGATAGCCCCTTGCCTATCCTGCCGACCACGCGTTTATGCGCGCATCGATCTGGGGAGGTTTCATGCGCATTTCATCGCTCAACCGGGTGCTCGCCGCTGCAGCACTGACGCTTTGCATTCCGGCTTTGGCCGGTGCCCAGCAAGGCGACGCGGCGCCGACGCAAGGTGTGGCATATCTGAACAAACAAATGACCGCGCTCGCCGAGCGGAACGGCGCCGATGGCTGGCGCGTCACACCAAGCGGGCTGCGCTGGCGCCGCATCGCGGGCGACGGCAGCGGCGCGCGCCCCGGCCCGACCGATCAAGTCACCGTCCATTATGTCGGCACATTCGCCGATGGCCGCGAATTCGACAGTTCGGTGCGCCGCGGCGAGCCGACGACCTTTCCGCTGAACCGCGTAATCGACGGCTGGCAGGAAGGCGTCGCGCTGATGGGAGTCGGCGACAAGGTGGAACTCGCGATCCCGTGGCAGCTCGCTTATGGCCCCGTCGGCAAGGGGCCGATCCCGGGCGGCGCCACCCTGCTGTTCACGGTCGAATTGCTCGGCATCGAGCCTGCCCGCTGACATCGGCGGGAGACCGGCGGAGCGCGACGGGACCTGACCGGAATTTTCCGGTCGCGCCCGTCATTGTGACTTGGATGTCGACATGAACACTTCGCCGGTGGCCGGGTCCACCGAAAGTTTCGGCGAGCTTTTGCAGGGGTAGGACGCGTTCATCGCGATCAGAAACAGCATGTGCGTGGACACTTGCCGGATTTGCGGATGCTCGCGAAGATATTTGTGGAACACGTCCCTGTTCTGTTCATAGGTCGCGCCCGGCGGCAGGCAATAGACCGCCTGTTCGGCGGACTTGTCTGCGTTCATCACAGGCGCATCGGCCATGCCCATGAAATATCCGATGCAGGCGCTATAGTCCTTCGCGCTTGCTACACACTGATTATAATAGGAATTCCCGCCCGCGAGGCTTTCGCGCGGTTGAAAGGCCGCGCCGTCGGCCGGAGTCAGCGCCGCCAGCAGCGCCAGAGCAACCAATTGCTTCATTCGCCCTCCCCGGGTCTGTCCTGTGGCATATTCTATACCCTAAGTACCCGACGGCCTAATGATATGCGACAGGCTGCATCGAGCGGGATATCGCCTGAACGCGAACGCCGGACGAAGGCGCAGGGCCGACTATATGAGATTTCGGAAGTTGGAGCGGGTAGCGGGAATCGAACCCGCCTAGCTAGCTTGGAAGGCTAGAGCATTACCACTATGCTATACCCGCATCTCCAAGGTCGGCGGCGATTGCCATTTTGACCGCCCGCAGTCAAGCGCATCATTGAGAACATCTTGGCAACATGCTAAAGATGCGCCGTGCAGGACGGCGAAGACCATGACACCGACGATGCCGCGGAGGCCCCGGTCCGCAAGATCATCCATGTCGACATGGATGCTTTCTACGCATCGGTCGAACAGCGTGACGATCCCGCGTTGCGTGGCAAACCGGTTGCAGTAGGCGGATCGTCGCGACGCGGCGTCGTCGCGGCCGCAAGTTACGAAGCGCGCAAGTTCGGCGTTCGCTCGGCGATGCCGAGCATCACCGCCAAGCGTCAATGCCCTGACCTGATTTTCGTCCCGCCGCGTTTCGAAGTGTATCGCGACATTTCGCATCAGATCCGCGCCATTTTCCGCGACTATGCCGACGAGGTCGAACCGCTGTCGCTTGACGAGGCCTATCTGGACGTCAGCGCCGACAAGGCTGACCTCGGTAGCGCGACCGCGGCGGCGAAGCTGATCCGCCAACGCATCCGCGCCGAAACCGGCCTCACCGCCTCCGCCGGCGTCTCGTACAATAAATTCATCGCCAAACTCGCGTCGGACCAGAACAAGCCCGATGGCCTGACCGTCATTCCGCCGGGCCGCGGCGCGGCCTTTGTCCAGACATTGTCGATCCGCCGTTTTCACGGCATCGGGCCGGTCACCGCGGCCAAAATGGAAGGGCTTGGCATCTTCTCGGGCGCAGACCTTGCGGCGAAAGACCCGATGTGGCTCGCCGAGAATTTCGGCAACAGCGCCGAATGGCTCTGGAATCTCGCGCGCGGGATCGACCATCGCCGCGTCAAGTCGAACCGGCCGCTGAAGTCGTTGGGCGGCGAGCGCACCTTTTTCAACGACCTGATTACCGACACCGAAATCCGCGAGGCGCTCGCGCATGTCTGTACCGTCGTGTGGGACCGCGTGGCGAAGAAGGGCGCGCGCGGTCGCACCGTGACGCTCAAGCTGCGCTACGCCGATTTCAGGACGATCACGCGCGCCAAATCGGTCGCCATGCCCATCCTCGACGGCAGTTCGCTGCTTGCTGCGGGTGAAGCCATCCTCGCGCCATTACTCCCGACCGAACAGGGCATCCGCCTGCTGGGCGTGACCCTGAGCAAATTCGAGGGCGAAGAGGATGATGGGGAAGTCGTGGCCGCCCCCGCCGACCTGCTCAGCCTTATCTAGCTACCAGGGCAGGCGTGAAACGCCGCATTGCTGCCTGCATCTTGGGCGACAGCGAAGCGAAGTTGCAGCGTATCAGCGTCTCGTCCATCACCTGGATACCCTCGGGCCCCGGAGCGCCGGTGCGCAGCATCATGCGGTCGGGCGACAACGACTTCACATGGAAATAGCCCACGCTCTCGGTCGGTCCCAATTGCATATGGGTAAAGCCGTTTTTCAGAGCGGTGGTGCGCCCGATCGCCTCCAACTCGGCGACCGGCCCCATGCTGGCTTTCGGTCCATAATAATAGACCGCGCCCCAGCGCTTGCCGTCATAGGCATAGCCGTTGGTCACCGACGCGCATTTGTCGGTCGCGCTGATCCAGAAGCCCCTGTCGATCGGCATCGCAATCGTCTGCGCCGCCGCCGGCACGCTGCACGCCATTGCGGCGAGCGCCAAAAACCATCTACGCATCGATACCCCACCTCCGCTGACAGTGACGTCATGGTGGCGGAATTAGGCGATCCGATCAACCCGCGTCGGCGAACACGCGTTCCTTGGTCGCCGTGAAGCGGATCGACGGATTGCGTTGGGTCACATAGCCGACTTCCCACGCGTCCTTCGCCATGAACACCGGCGCGCCGTCGCGGTCGGTCGCCGCGGCACCGCGATTGTCGGCCTGGAACGCCTTCAGCGCCGTCGCATCCTCGCTCGCAATCCAGCGCGCGGTATCCCACGGCGACTGCTCAAGCTTCGCCTCGACCTTATATTCGGCCTCTAGCCGGCTGATCAGTACGTCCAATTGAAGCTGCCCGACGACGCCGACGATCATGTTCGATCCGATCTCGGGATAGAAGACCTGGATGATCCCCTCCTCGGCCATGTCGTCGAGCGCTTTGCGAAGCTGCTTTGTCTTCGTGGGGTCGACCAGCGCGACGCGGCGCAGGATTTCGGGCGCGAAATTCGGCAGACCGGTGATCGTGATGTCGCTGCGTTCGGAAAGCGTGTCGCCGACGCGCAGCGTGCCATGGTTCGGAATGCCGATGATGTCGCCCGGGAACGCCTCTTCGGCCATTTCGCGGTCCTGCGCGAGAAAGAGCATCGGGCGGCTGATCGCGATCGCCTTGCCCGTCCCGCCCTGCATCAGCCGCATACCGCGTTCGAACTTGCCCGAGCAGAGGCGCATGAAGGCAATGCGGTCGCGGTGCGCCGGGTTCATATTCGCCTGTACCTTGAATACAAAGCCGGTGACGGCATCGTCGTCGGGCTGTACCGGCGCGGGCTCGGCGGGCTGCGGCTGCGGCCCCGGCGCATGGTTCGCCAGCCCCGCGAGCAGGTCGACGACGCCGAATTCCTTGAGCGCCGAGCCGAAGAACACCGGCGTCAGATCGCCGTTACGATAGGCGGCCGCATCGAACGGCGCGTAGCAGGCCGACGCCAGCTCGGTCTCTTCCCTGAGCAATGCCATCGCATCGGCGCTGAGCTTCGCCGCAAGGCGCGGATCGTCGAGGCCCTCGACCGCGATCCGATCGCCCTCATACATACGCGAAGCTTCGCCGCCCGGCACCATCAGCGCAGGATCGACGAGGTCGTAAATCCCCTCAAACTGTCCGCCCATGCCTACGGGCCAGTTCATCGGGCAGACGTCGAGCGCCAGCCGGTCGGCAACCTCGTCGAGCAGTTCGAACGGCGTCTGGCCTTCGCGGTCGACCTTGTTGATGAAGGTAATGATCGGGACGGAGCGCAGGCGGCACACCTCGAACAGCTTGAGCGTTTGCGGTTCGATACCCTTGGCGGCGTCGATCACCATCACCGCGCTATCGACGGCGGTCAGCGTGCGGTAGGTATCCTCACTGAAATCCTCGTGCCCCGGCGTGTCGAGCAGGTTGAAGATCAGCCCGGCATGTTCGAAGGTCATCACCGACGAGGTCACCGAAATCCCGCGCTGCTGTTCGATCTTCATCCAGTCGGAACGTGCGCGCCGCGCAGCACCGCGCGCCTTGACCTCGCCCGCGATATGGATCGCGCCGCCCGCGACGAGCAATTTCTCGGTCAGCGTCGTCTTGCCCGCGTCGGGGTGCGAGATGATGGCGAAGGTACGGCGGTCTGGGTGCGGAGCTATCATGGCGCGGGCGCCTAGCAGGTGGGGCGAGATGTGGAAAGGGGCTGGCGTCGTCGCCCCAGCGGCCGCATGATCGACCTCATGCGCAACCTGCTCCTCGCCGCCGCCCTGATCGCTGCTCCTGCTGCGGCGCAGGATTCTCCCTTTGTCGGCGAATATCGCCTTGCGGAAGGGCCCGACGTCGGCGGCGGGCTGCTGATCCGCAACGACGGCCGCTTCCAATATATGCTCGCTGCGGGCGCCCTCGACGAGCAGGCCGAGGGCCGCTGGGAAATGCGCGGCGACACGATCTGCCTCACCACCGATCCGAAGCCGGTGCCTCCCGCGATGGAGAAAGGCGCGTTGATCGAGGTCGAGGGCGCTGTCCCCACGCTGCTCGTCACCTGGCCCAACGGCAAGGGGGTCGCAGGGGTCGATTTCATCATCGGCTTCGACAGCGGCGATCCTATGGAAGACTATACCCAGACCTATGGCTGGACGATGCCCGAGGACGACAAGCGGGTGCCGCGCTGGATCAAAGTTCGCGAGCCCATCTATGGCGTCACCGCGCCACGCTATGAATTGACCGAGACCGACGGCGGCAAGCTGCGCGTTACCATCGTCCCCAACGATATGGGCGTCGTGAATTTCGAGGGTGCGTGCGCGGAGAAGAGCGAAGGCGGACTGACGCTGCACCGCGCCGAGGGCGATATGCGGTTTCGGCGGCTGGGCGCCCCTTAAAGCCGCAAAAGCCCCGCATGCGCGCCCCGAATTTATGTCCTTTGTGGCTTTAAGCCGACAAAAGATACGCATGCACACGCCAAAACTGTCTCCTTTGTCGCGTTAGGCGAACGAATGGATATCGACGAGATCAAAAATCCAGGCCCGAGGCTGGCACAGAGGAATAATGTAGGAAAACCGCATTTTGCGGGTGAAGGGAGGCCGTTTTGGGGTGGTGAGCTGACGTTGCCCTCTTTGGACATCGCCCGGCTGGATCCAGATCGGGTCGGCGCAAGGGCCGCGCAATATTCCAAAGTTCAGGAAAGTTCAGCCCTATGAGCGCCCCGATTTGCCCGTCGCGGCGTGTTGGATGTGCGCCGCACGTCCGATCATGGTCGTACCCGCAAGCCGGGCAGCGACCACCTTTTTGTTCACCGAGTGAAAGAGCCGGATGAAGGCTGGCACGGCCGAATAATGTAGGAAAGACCTAATTGAAGGCGGTGTTTGTTTTATATTGGGGAGCGGACACCCCGTCCCCCACTTCCGTCATCCCGGGCTTGACCCGCGATCCCGCTTTTTGGTGCATTCACTGGCTTCGGCCTCAAGCGGGACCCCGGATCAAGTCCGGGGTGACGAGGATGGCAGGGTCCGCAATCGGTCGAAACCAGCCAGGACCCAGCCGCGGGCCGGATGACGCGCCCCCCCACCAATCGAAACCCGCCGCCCAAAAACAGAGAGGCGCAGCCTTTCGGCCACGCCCCTCCCCCCGTTTTCTTGAAACTTATATCAGCGCGAGGCGAGCCTCATCGCGCCGGCTTTTGCCGCCCACTGGATCGCCTCGCCGCCGCCCATGGCGCGGACGAAGCAGGTCTGACCCTGCGCCTTCAACTGGTTGCAAAGGCTCGTCGCATCGGCGCGCGTCGCAAGCCCGTTCACCGTCAGGCGATAGAAATTGCGGCCGTTCACCGTCGCGGCGTGGCTCGATGCCGGGAAATTCGCGAGAACGCCGTTGCGCTTTTTCAGCGTGCCCCATTTTTCCCGCGCGATGCCGAGGCTGTCATAGGCGCCAAGTTGTACTGCCCAGCCGGTCGGCTTCTTCGCATCGAAGCCCATCGCCTTCGGGATCAGCACCGTCGCCAGTTCGATCGCCTGTTTCTGTGCCGGGCGAATCCGTCCTTCGTCCTGGGCGTGCGGCGCGGCGCGGTACGGCGCGGCGTCCGCCATGATCACTTCGCCCGCCGGCTTCGGCTGCGGCAATTCGGTCACCGGCACGACGCCATCGGCATTGCGCTCGGGCATCGGCAGTTCGACGCTGCGGATCGCGCTGCTCGCATCGGCCAGAACCGGCGGCGGCGGCGCATAGTCCGCGACCGGCGCCGGATCGGCGCTGGCGAGTTGCACCGCGGGCCCCGCCGCGGCCATCTGCGTGTCGCCGAAATTGCTCAGCGCGAGGCGGACCGGCATGCCCGCATCCTCCCGCGCAGTGGTGCCCATCAGGCTAGCGATGCGAACCTGCGCATTCGGCTGTTCGGCCAGCTTCGACCATTCCGCCATCCGCCCTTCGAGCTTTGCGAGCGACAGATCCTGCGACGCGATCATGCGCGCTTGCGCCCAGCGGCCCGACAATGCGAGCGCCAGCGCAAAATTCTGCCGCGTCCGCGCATCGGCATCCTTTTCGCGCGACGCTTCGTTCAGCACGTAAAGCGAGCCTTCGGCATCGCCGGCAAGCGCGAGCGCGAGCCCGAGATCCGACGCCGGCACGGTGTCGCGATGCTGGGTCAGCAGAGCGACCGCCTGTTGATTCTTGTTCTGTGCGATCTGCGCCAGCGCGAGCGAGAGGACCGTATTGCTGTCGGTCGCGCCGAGTTCCATCGCCTCGGTCAGCGCCGCGGTCGCCGATGCGAACCGGCCATTACCCAGATAGGCCTGACCCAGCAGCGCGCGATAGCCCGCGTCACGCGGGCTGCCCGCCACCGCCGCTTCGGCGAGGCTGACGGCCTTGCTCGGCTTGCCGGCTTCAAGCGCGACGCGCGCCTGATCGGCCGACTTCGCGGCCACGATGGGCGTCCCGGCGGCGCGCGAAGGCGCGTCGGCCATCTTGCCCATGCCGCTGCACCCCGTGGCCACGCCAAGGACGAAACCGGAAACGGCCAGATTCTTCAGCATCTTGCGGTTCATGACAGATCCCCCAAAAGTCTTCAGCGTTGTCCGCGCACCGGACGCGCGGCGGGCAAACGGCTCGCCATCGCGTCGATTTCGGGCAGCGACGACAGATATTCGTCCAGCAGGTCGGTCAGGATCACCTGCGACGACCGGTTCGTCACCGCGCTTGCCAGGCGCAGGCGCAGGTGTCGCTCGGCGTCGAGGCGCAGCGTGAACGCCGCCTTTTCCCGGGCCCGCAATGCGCGCGGTGCCTTTTCCTTCTTCGGAGCCGGCGCGGGACGCGCTTCGACCTTGCGCGCCACCGCGGCGACGCGCTCGATCAGCGATTCCTGCTGGCGGACGACTTCCGGAACTTCGGGTGCTTCGGCCTCGAACGGCTCGGCGTCGAAGCTGCCCGCCATCCCGGCAAGCTGGCCGGTCAAATCGCCGGTAAACTCGGGCGCCAGAACATGGCCAGCGCTGTCGTCGACCGCATGTTCGGCTTCGACATTATGCGCAAGCACCGATCCGGTGAGCAGCGGCTTCAGGTCGACAAGGCGCGCGGGTTCGGCCGACTGGTCGGGGTCGACATCATATCCCATGTCGTTCCAGCCAAGGTCGTCATAGCCCATGCTGTTCAGCGGTGCGGGGCCGCTGCCGAGCGGCTGGCGGCGCATGGCGGGACGCGCTCCGCCCTTGCGGGCCAGAAGTCCGGCGCTCAGCGATGCGAGGGGTTTGGGTTCGCCCATGGTTTCCGTGCTCCCCGTCACTGACCGGCGACGCGGCGGCCGAAGCCACCACCCATCGGGCGAACCGCGCCATAATTGCCCTGTGTCGGGGCGGGCGCGGCAAATACGGTACGACGGAAATTCTTTTCGAGGCGGTCGTTCATATAAGTCCAGAGCTGGCGGATTTCCTCGGCCGAGCGGCCATTCGGATCGACTTCCATCACCGTGCGGCCGTCGATCATCGACGCGGCATAATCGGTACGGTGGTGCAGCGTGACCGGTGCGACCGTGCCATGCTGCGACAGCGCGACCGCGGCCTCGCTGGTGATTTTCGCTTTCGGGGTCGCCGCGTTGACGACGAAGACCAGCGGCTTGCCGGCGCGTTCGCAAAGGTCGACGGTGGCGCCGACGGCGCGAAGGTCGTGCGGGCTCGGCCGCGTTGGAACGACGATCAGTTCGGCGACCGAAATCACGCTCTGGATCGCCATGGTGATCGCCGGCGGGGTGTCGATAACCGCGAGCTTGAAGCCCTGCTGGCGCAGGATTTCAAGGTCGGATGCCAGCCGTGCGACGGTGGTCTGGGCGAACGCCGGAAGGTCGGTTTCGCGCTCGTTCCACCAGTCGGCGAGCGAGCCCTGCGGATCGATGTCGATCAGAACGACGGGGCCAGCGCCCGCAAGCTGCGCCTGCACCGCGAGGTGCCCCGACAGCGTGGTCTTGCCCGACCCGCCCTTCTGTGAAGCCAATGCCAATACGCGCACTGCGTTACCCCCTCGGAAAATCCAATATTCGGCGGAAGGGATGCCATGCGGGGCGCTAAAATTGGGTTAACGATGACAAAAAGAGGGTGAACGACTTGCTCGCGGATATGGTAAACCCGACCCTAATGCCGACCTGTCCCGGAACGGGTCAGATTCGGCCGGCCCGCTTTTGTCGCTAACACCGTGTTAGCCAATTGACGTTATAAGGTATTCGGGGACTGCAGCCGGGGTCATACGGCGCAAGTCATTGGAGAATAAGATGCGTTCATTCCGCACCGCCATTTCACTGGCCCTGCCGCTGATCGCGGCATCGATGCTGGCGACAACGGCCCGTGCCGACGTCAAGGATGGCGTCGATGCCTGGCAGGCGGGTAATTACCAGGCGGCAGTCGCCGAATGGCGGCCGCTTGCGATTTCGGGCGACGCCGATGCGCAGTTCAACCTTGGCCAGGCCTATAAGCTTGGCCGCGGCGTCCCTGCCGATCTCGTACAGGCAGAGGCATGGTATCGCCGCGCCGCAAAGCAGGGGCATTTGCAGGCGGAGGATAATCTCGGCCTCGTCCTCTTCACCGCGAACCGCAGGACAGAGGCGATGCCCTTTATCATCGCCTCGGCCGCGCGCGGCGAACCGCGCGCGCAATATGTCCTCGGCACCGCCCACTTCAACGGCGACCTCGCAAAGCAGGACTGGCCGCGCGCCTACGCACTCACCAAGCGCGCAAGCGACGCCGGCCTCGACATTGCCTCGGCGCGGCTTGCCCAACTCGACAATCTGATCCCGCTCGATCAGCGTCAGCGCGGCCTCGCGATGCTGCCCGAAATCGAGCGCGGCGAACAGCAAGCCCGCCTCGCCGCGGTGGGTGCAGCCGCGCCGCCGGCTCCGAAACCCGTACCCGCCGCCTCGCCGGTGAAGGTCGCCAGCCTGCCCGCATCGACTCCCGGCACCAGCTACACGCCGCCGCCGGTGATCGACACGTCGCGGGCCGCCCCCGCCGCCAAGCCTGCACCCGAACCGATCCGCAGCGTTGCGGTGCCGGCATCGCCCGCCGCAAGTGCCGCCGCAGCGGCCGCCGCCGAAGCGACAGCCAGCGCCGTCGCCGCGACGGGCCGCCCGGGTACGACCTATGCCGCACCACCCGAAAGCGGCAAGCTCCCGCCCAAAGCCGAACCGGTCAAGGCCCCGTCAAAACCCGCCGCGCCGAAACCCACCGAGCCCAAAGCCGTGCCAGTCAAGCCGGCACCCGTCGCGACCGCAGCCGCTCCGGCGCCCGCCCGCGTCCACAGCGGCGCGGCCGCCAGCCCCTGGCGCGCGCAGCTCGGCGCCTTCGGCGTCGAAGCGAACGCCCGCAACCTCTGGGCTTCGCTCGAAAAGAAAAACCCCGCCTTCGCCGACCGCACGCCCTTCCTCGTCAAGAACGGCAAGCTGACGCGCCTCCTCGCCGGCGGCTTTGCGAACAAGGGCGAAGCCGAAAGCTTCTGCGCCTCGGTGCGCAAGGGCGATCAGGCCTGCCTGGTGGTCGATAAATAGAAAGGCTCCTGATCGGGCAGCGGCCCGACGCGAGAGCTCGCAAGATCGATAAGAACGGGTTTGAACGCTATTTCACACCCGCCTTTTCATCGGCGAGCCGCTTTGCCAGCAACTTGCGTGAGCGGTCGGCGTAGGTGCGACATGCGCCCGGCTGGTCATTGTACCGCCCCGGCCCTGCATTGTCGGGGTGCGCCGAAATCAATATGTCGCACGCCGTCGCATCCATCTTGCGATAGCTTTCCTCGAACCCCGCGACGATCGGCGCGCTCGCGGCCGCCGTATAGCGATAGCCATCGGCCGACACCGGATTGAGGCTCGATGCGAAGACAATTGTCTTGCAAGACCTACCCTCGCATGCCTGCCAGCGCCAGCTCATGCTGCCCATCGTGTGCCCCGGCGTCGCGACCGCGGCAATCGCGGTCTTGCCAAGCTTCAACACCTCGCCATCACCGATCACGCGCAGCCGCGTCACCGCGGGCCAACTCCCGCCATAGGCCAGCTGCGGGTCGTCCTTCGCATGTCTCCCGGAGCGCAGCCCTTGGGCGCCGCGCGCGCTCGCGACCACCGTCGCGCCGGTATCGCGCGCAAGCGCGGCGAGCCCGCCAGCATGGTCGAAATGCGGCTCGGTGCTCAGAATAAATTTGATGTCTTTAGGGTCGAAACCGAGCTTGCGGACATTGGCGAGTATCCCAGGCGCGCCCTGTGGCAGCGCCCCGTCGATCAGCACCAATCCGTCGCCCGTATCGATCAGCGCAACGCTCATCCCCCCGAATCCGACAAGGTAGCTCGTCCCGAAAATCTTCTCCGGATCGGCCGGCGCCAGCCATTCCTTGGCCCGCTCGACCGCCATCGGCCGCGTCAGCGGGTCATCCGTCTCCGGCGCCACTCCGCCCGCGGCCATTTGCGCATTCGCCTCGTCAACCAGCGGCAGCGGCACATGATTCACCCCGGCCAGCCAGACGGCGATTGTCATCATTGCGATCATTTTCGTCTCCCTTCCCCACCGGGATGCCGCGACACGGCGGCGCTCACAAAGCATCATTTCTCGACAAAGCCATGAGAATTTCTCATATATTTCGTCGTCCCGAATTTGATCCGGGGTGACCGGGCCAGAGAGGTAATAGAAGCAAGACCCATGGACCGCGCCCAGCTCCCCTTGAACGCCCTTCGCGCCTTCGAGGCCGCGGCCCGCCACCTCAATTTCACCCGCGCCGCGATCGAACTCTGCGTCAGCCAAGGCGCGGTCAGTCATCAAGTGGCTCAGCTCGAGCGCCGCCTCGGCACCCGCCTTTTCCACCGCCTGCCGCGCGGGCTCGCGCTCACTGACGAGGGGCATGCGCTTGTCCCTGTCGTCGCCGAGGCATTCGACCGCGTCGCCGCGACGCTCGATCAATATGCCGACGGCCGCTTCCGCGAGGCGCTCAAGGTCGGCGTCGTCGGTACGTTCGCCACCGGCTGGCTGCTCCCGCGCCTCGGCGCCTTCGCACGCGCGCATCCGACGATCGACCTGCGCATCTCGACCAACAACAACCGCGTCGACCTCGCAGGCGAAGCGCTCGACTATGCGATCCGCTTCGGCGACGGAGCCTGGCACGGCACCCACGCCGAGCCCTTGCTCGCCGCGCCCATGGCGCCGATCTGCGCCCCCACGATCGCCGCGCGCCTCAAAAGCCCTGCCGACCTGGTTCACGAACATCTGCTCCGCTCGTATCGCGCCGACGAATGGGCGCTATGGTTCGCCGCCGCAGGCGTCCCCGTCCCTGTGCTCCGCGGCCCCGTCTTCGACAGTTCGGCGCTGATGGCCACCGCCGCCGCCGCAGGCCAAGGCGTCGCGCTCGCACCCCCCGCGATGTTCACGCGCGAGCTCGCCGCAGAGTTGCTCGTCCAGCCTTTCGCGGTCACGATCGACGCCGGCCGCTATTGGCTCACCCGCCTGATGTCACGCCCCGAAAGCGACGCGATGCTGCGCTTTCGGCGCTGGCTGAGCGAAGAGATAGAGACTCCATAAACCACTGATAATAAATCAGAAGAACCCTAAGCTTCGTCATCCCGGACTTGATCCAGGATCCATTCTTCACGGACAGTGTTGACATTGTAAACATAAATCCCATCTGAGCGCTCCCAATGTTAACGATGTAAACACGGAAGGAGTTCAGCATGTATCACGCCATCGTCCGCCATCAGGTGCGCAAGATTTTCGACGGCCTCAGCCGCGGCGACTGGGAGTCCGCGCTCGCCGGCATGGCCGACCGCTTCGAGCATATCTTCCCTGGCGACCATGCCCTCGGCGGCACGCGCCACACCAAGGTGGGCCTGCGCGCATGGTTCCAGCGCCTCTTCGCCGTCCATCCCGTCCTGAAATTCGAGATCAAGCATATCGCATCGAGCGGCATGCCGTGGGACACGACCGCGGTGATCGAATGGCGCGACCGCGCGGTGATGGCCGACGGCGATACCAGCTACGTCAACGACGGCGTCCACATCATCCGCCTGCGCTGGGGCAAGATCGTCAGTCTCCACCCCTATCTCGACACAGCCAAATATGCCGCCGCGCTGAAGCGGCTTGCGGATACGGGTTACGCCGAGGCCGGTGCCGCGCCGATCGAGGATTGAGGGCAGCATTGGAGTGGGGAGCGGGCGTCGCTTCCTTGGTTCTTCGTCATCCCGGACTTGATCCGTGATCCCGCTTTTTGAAGGCACCGGCCCGCTTCACGAAATAGCGGGACCCCGGATCAAGTCCGGGGTGACGATAATGGAGAGGGTAGGTTCCGGTCGCCGCCCGCCGTCACCCACGCAAGATCTTCTCCATTTTCTTGCCCTTCGCGAGTTCGTCGATCAGCTTGTCCATATAGCGCAGCTCGCGCATCAGCGGCTCTTCGATATTTTCGACCCTGATGCCGCAAATCACGCCGGTAATCAGCTCTCGCGCCGGGTTCAGCTTCGGCGCCCGCGCAAAGAAATCCTCGAAAGTCGCACCCTTCGCCAACTCAGCCTCGAGCGCCGCCTGACTATAGCCCGTCAGCCAGCGAATAATCTCGTCCACCTCGGCCTTCGTCCGCCCCTTTTTCTCGGCCTTGGTGATATAGTGCGGATAAACGCTCGCGACGCTGATCGAATAGATGCGGTGCTTCGTCATGAGGACCTCCACATTTCGCCTCGGTCGAGGCGCGTCGCGAAACCTAAATCGGCAGATAGCGGGGCACCTTGGCCTCCAAAAGCTGGACAAGCGCTTCATCCATGAATTCATAATCGTCCGGGATGTCGAGACAGATGACGCGCGCATCTTTCAGCGCCGCCCGGTATCGCTTCTGCAGCTTGTTCCGATGCGTCTTTTCCATCACGAAGATCATATCCGCCCAACGCACAAGCTCTGACGTCAGCGGGTTCTCTGCATCATTATTGGTTCCCGCCGAGTCCGTTTCGATTCCCGGATGGCCTGCGAATATCTGCTCGGCGGTTGGGCTACGCAGCTTGTTCTGGCTGCACACAAACAGGATGTTGGTTACCTTCGCCAAATGGCCCAGCCCTACCCCATCACCCACTGCCGCCGCGAATAGCCCTGCGCCCACAACAGCGCCGTCAGATCATGATGCCGGATCACCGCCGCCGCCGCTTCGCCCGCCGCAGGGTGCGGGTAATAGCCAACCCCCAGACCCGCGCTCGTGATCATCGGTATATCGTTCGCGCCGTCGCCGACCGCCAGCGTCTCGGCGAGCGGAAGCCCATGCTTCGCCGCCTCGGCCTTCAGCGTCTCGAGCTTCGTCGCGCTGTCGACGATCGGCTCGCGCACCTTGCCCGTAAGCTTGCCGCCCGCAATCTCCAGCTCGTTCGCGATCACCTTGTCAAACCCGATCGCCTCGCCCACCGGCCCGGCAAAGGCGGTGAACCCGCCCGAAATCAAGATCGAGTGCGCCCCATGCGCCTTCATCGTCTGCACCAGCGTCCGCGCGCCGCGCGTCAGCTTCACCCGCTCCATCCGGCAATCGACGAGTGTTGTCTCGGGCATCCCCGCGAGCAATCCGACGCGCTCCTCCAGCGCCGCACGGAAATCGAGTTCCCCGCGCATCGCGCGCTCGGTAATCGCCGAGATCTGCGGTTTCAGGCCCGCATAATCGGCGAGTTCGTCAATGCATTCGACGGTGATCATCGTCGAATCCATGTCGGCGATGATCAGCTTCTTCGTCCGATCGCCCAGCGGCTGCACGACGATGTCGAGCGCGCCATGGTCCATCAGCGCCAGTTCCTTGCGCGCGCTGACCAGGCTGCCGTGAAAAACGATATCCGCCGCGTCATGCTCGTCCAGCCAGTGCGGGGCGCCAACATCGTGCCCCGTCGCCGCGAGCCGGTCGATCCCTTCGCGAACCACCTCGTCGGTCAGCTTTCCTGCTGCTATCAGCGTCGCGACGAACATGGCATCTCCTCTTATCTCGACCGCCAGTGCACGGCTGCCCGTAGCACTTATCGCCGGACCCACCGCCAGCGGCAAGAGCGCTTTGGCGGTCGCGCTCGCAAAATCTCTTTCCGAGACAGGCCGCGACGCAATCGTCGTCAATGCCGACGCGAGTCAGGTCTATGCCGACCTTAAGATCCTCTCGGCGAGGCCGACCGACGCGGAGATGGATGGCATCGCCCACCGCCTCTTCGGCCACATCGACGCGGCGGAGGCGCACAACGCCGTGCGCTGGGCGGAAGAGGCGCGCGCGGTGATCGCGGAGGCGCACGCCGCAAAGCGAATTCCGATCCTCGTCGGCGGCACCGGCCTCCACATGCGCACTTTGCTCTCTGGCATCGCGCCCGTGCCCGAGATTGATCCCGATATCCGCGAGGCCGTCCGCGCACTCCCCGTCGCCGACGCCCACGCCGCGCTCACCGCCGCCGATCCCGACGCCGCTGCGCGCCTGAACGCCGCCGACACCACCCGCGTCGCGCGCGCGCTTGAAGTCGTGCGCTCGACCGGCCGCACCCTCGCCGACTGGCAACGGGCGATCGCGGGCGGCATCGCCGACCACATCGCCCTCGCCCCGCTGATCCTGCTGCCCCCGCGCGATTGGCTGCGCGATCGCTGCGACGCGCGCCTCGTTCAGATGTTCGAAAGCGGCGCGGTCGAAGAGGCGGAAGCTCTGCTCGCGCGCAATCTCGACCCCGATCTGCCTGCGATGCGCGCGATCGGCGTCCCCCAGATCGCAAGCCACATCCGCGGCGAAATCAGCCGCGCCGAAGCGCTCGAACAGACGCAGGCCGCCACCCGCCAATATGCGAAGCGCCAATATACGTGGTTCCGCAACCAGCCCCCCGCCGACTGGCCGCGCCACACAGAGTCATTAAACATCGATTATACCAGTGAATTAGCAATAATATTACGTGATAAGCTGTTGACAGGATAGAATCATACACCTATTGCCCGCTCCCTGTTGCAGCGCACAAGCGCTGCCTTTTTATATTCGGAAGGAGTTTCGTCGTGACGGAAATGAGTGGTGCCGACATGGTGGTTCAGGCGCTGGTCGACCTCGGCGTCGATACAGTGTTCGGCTATCCGGGCGGCGCGGTCCTTCCCATTTATGACGCGCTCTACAAGCATCCGACGATCAAGCATATTCTCGTCCGCCACGAACAGGCGGCGACGCACGCGGCAGAGGGCTATGCGCGCTCGACCGGCAAGCCCGGCGTCGTGCTCGTCACCTCGGGCCCCGGCGCAACCAACGCCGTCACCGGCATCACCGACGCGCTGCTCGACAGCATTCCGATGGTCGTGCTGACGGGACAGGTGTCGACCGCGCTGATCGGCACCGATGCATTTCAGGAATGCGACACCGTCGGCATCACGCGCCACTGCACCAAGCATAATTATCTCGTGATGGATCCCGACCGTCTTGGCCCCATCCTCCACGAAGCTTTCCATATCGCAACGCATGGCCGCCCCGGCCCGGTGGTGATCGACATTCCAAAGAATGTGCAGGTCGCAACGGGCGATTATGTCGTGCCCGAAAAGATTCTGCACAACAGCTACCGCCCGCAGGTCGAACCCGACGCCAGCGCGATCGCGGCGGCAGTCGAGATGATCGCCGCGGCCGAACGCCCGGTCTTCTACACCGGCGGCGGCGTGATCAACGCTGGCCCCAACGCGAGCGCAGCTCTGCGCCAGCTCGTCGCGCTCACCGGCGCGCCGGTCACCTCGACGTTGATGGGCCTTGGCGCCTTCCCTTCGGACGACGACAAGTGGCTCGGCATGCTCGGCATGCACGGCACCTATGAATCGAACATGGCGATGAACCGCGCCGATCTGGTCATCGCGGTCGGTGCGCGCTTCGACGACCGGGTCACCGGCCGCCTCGACGCCTTCTCGCCGGACTCGAAGAAGATCCACATCGATATCGACCGCAGTTCGATCAACAAGATCGTCCCCGTCGATCTCGCGATCGTCGGCGACGCCGGCCGCGCGCTCGATGCGCTCGTCGCCACTTGGCAGGACAAGGGCCATAAGGCGCGCGACCTTGGCGAATGGTGGCGCCGCGTCGACGGCTGGCGTGCGACGCGCTGCCTCGACTTCCCCGAAAAGAAGGACGCCGACGCCGAAATCATGCCGCAGCGCGCGGTGAAGGCGCTGTTCGACGCGACCCGCGGCATGGACCCGATCATCACGACCGAGGTCGGCCAGCATCAGATGTGGGCGGCGCAGCATTTCGGTTTCGCCGCGCCCAATCGCTGGCTCACCTCGGGCGGGCTCGGCACGATGGGCTATGGTTTCCCCGCCGCGGTCGGTGCGCAGATCGCTAACCCGGACCGTCTCGTCATCTGCATCGCGGGCGAAGCCAGCCTGCAGATGAATATCCAGGAAATGGGCACGGTCGCGCAGTACCGCCTGCCGGTGAAAATCTTCATCCTCAACAATGAATGGATGGGGATGGTCCGCCAGTGGCAGGAACTCACCTATGAAAGCCGCTATTCGAACAGCTATTCGGACAGCCTGCCCGATTTCGTGAAGCTCGCCGACGCTTACGGGTGGACGGGCCTGCGCATCGACACGCTCGGCGAGCTCGAGGACGGCATCAGGACGATGATCGAGACGCCGGGTCCGGTGATCGTCGACTGCCGCGTCGCCAAACTCGCCAACTGCTTCCCGATGATCCCATCGGGCGCAGCGCACACCGACATGATCCTCCAGCCGAGCGACGTCACCGGCACGATGGACGACGAAGCCAAGGCACTGGTGTAATCCCATGAAAATCAAGACCGAAGCCGGCGAGCGCCATGTGCTCGCCATCACCGTCGACAACGAAGCCGGGGTGCTCGCAAAGATCACCGGGCTGTTCACCGCGCGCGGCTATAATATCGAAAGCCTGACGGTGGCCGATATCACCGCCGACCACGCGCTGTCGCGCATCACCATCGTCACCTCGGGCCCGCCGCCGATCATCGACCAGATTATCGCGCAGCTCGACCGCCTCGTCCCCGTGCACAAGGTCGTCGACCTCAACGATGCGGGCGAAGCGCATGTCGAACGCGAGATCGCGCTGGTGAAGGTCGCGGGCACCGGCGACAAGCGCATCGAGGCGCTGCGCATGGCCGACGTCTTCCGCGCCAAGGTCGTCGACACGACGCTGACCAGCTTCATCTTCGAGATTACCGGGACGAGCGACAAGGTCGACCGCTTCATCGCGCTGATGCGCGAATGCGGGCTGGTCGAGGTCGGCCGCACCGGCGTTGTCGCCATCGCCCGCGGGTCGGAGGCGCTTTAGAGTTTAGAGGAATAAAGGTCCAACGATCGTCACCCCGGACTTGATCCGGGGTCCCGCTTTCCACCGTCGTTTAGCGGGACCCCGGGTCAAGCCCGGGGTGACGGAAGAGAAATAGGGAAGAAGACTATGCAGGTTTATTACGATCGCGACGCCGACCAGGATCTGATCAAGGGCAAAAAGGTCGCCATCGTCGGCTATGGCAGCCAGGGCCATGCGCACGCACAGAACCTCCGCGACAGCGGCGTGCGCGACGTCGCGATCGCGCTGCGCCCCGGCTCGGCGACGGCGAAAAAGGCCGAAGGCGCGGGCTTCAAGGTGCTTTCGAACAAGGAAGCCGCCGAGTGGGCCGACGTCATCATGGTCGCCGCGCCCGACGAGCATCAGGCGAAAATCTATGCCGATGACCTTGGCCCGAACATGAAGCCCGGCGCCGCACTCGCCTTTGCGCACGGCCTCAACATCCACTTCGGCCTGATCGAGGCGCGCGCCGACATCGACGTCTTCATGGTCGCGCCCAAGGGCCCCGGCCACACGGTGCGCAGCGAATATCAGCGCGGCGGCGGCGTCCCGTGCCTGATCGCGGTCGCACAGGAAGCCAGCGGCAATGCCGGCAACGGCCACGCCAAGGCGCTCGCCCTCTCCTACGCTTCGGCCGTCGGCGGCGGCCGCAGCGGCATCATCGAGACGACCTTCAAGGAAGAGTGCGAAACCGACCTCTTCGGCGAACAGGCCGTGCTCTGCGGCGGCGTCACCCACCTTATCCAGGCGGGTTTCGAAACGCTGGTCGAGGCGGGCTACGCTCCCGAAATGGCCTATTTCGAGTGCCTCCACGAAACCAAGTTGATCGTCGACCTTCTCTATGAAGGCGGCATCGCGAACATGCGCTATTCGATCTCGAACACCGCCGAATATGGCGACATCAAGACGGGCCCGCGCATCATCACCGACGAGACGAAGGCCGAGATGAAGCGCGTTCTCGCCGACATCACCTCGGGCCGCTTCGTGAAGGACTTCGTACTCGACAATCAGGCCGGCCAGCCCGAACTGAAGGCAAGCCGCAAGGCGGCTGCCGCGCATCCGATCGAAAAGACCGGAGCCGAACTCCGCGCGATGATGCCGTGGATCGCGAAGAACAAGCTGGTCGACAAGAACGTCAACTGACGGACTTTCGCAATCGCGGGCGAGGAGCTAGGGCCGGGCCATGGCAACCGACCTCTCCTTCGCCTGCGATTGCGCCACCGTTACCGGAGCGATGCGCGTCGCTTCGGGCGAAGGCGACTATGTCGTCTGCCACTGCACCGACTGCCAGAACCTCACACGCCATCTGGACCACGAGCAGTTGCTCGACGCGCACGGCGGCACCGCACTTTATCAGACGCGATGCGCGCGCATGCGGATCGATACCGGCCGCGATCAGCTAGCCTGTCTCCACCTCACCGACGCGCCGACGCTGCGCTGGTATGCCGCCTGCTGCCGCACACCGCTGTTCAACACGTTCAAGAACGGCAAGCTCCCCTTCATCACGATCCTGACCGCCGCCTGCGATCCGGCACGGCGCGCGGAGGCGTTCGGCCCGCCGCGCGGCCATCTTTTCACGCAGGACGCGATCGGCGACGCCAGCGGCCTGCCCAAATTGGGCACGCCGACCCTGATGCGCCGCTTTTTCATCCGCGCGATCAAGGATCTCGTTTCGGGCGATCGGCGCCGATCGCCGCTTTTCGACGCAAAGACGCTGGAGCCAATCGCCACGCCGCACCGCCTGACCGCCGAAGAACGGCAGGCGTTGACGGGGGGTCGAACCCAACCCCAATGACCGTCCCAGGCATAACAAACTCCGTCATTGCGAGCGGAGCGAAGCAAATCCAGTGTGGCCTTGCGCTGCTCTGGATTGCTTCGCTTCGCTCGCAATGACGAATAAGGAAACAAAGATGGCGACCTCTCCCTTCTCCGCCCACCGCGCCGATCTCGCGGCGCTCGCGCATGACAGCCGTCGCCGCACCCTTGCGCCGCGCGCGGGCCGCGACTTTGCCTCGAACGACTATCTCGGCCTCGCCGATAGCGAAGCGCTGCGCGACGCGCTCGCCGCGGGCATCGAACGCGGCCTTCCTGCGGGCTCGGGCGGCTCGCGCCTGCTGCGCGGCAATCACGCCGAGCATGAAGCGCTCGAAACACACGCCGCGCGCCATTATGGCAGCGAGGCCGCGCTCTTCTTCGCGACAGGCTTCGCCGCCAACGCCGCGCTCTTCGCCACGCTTCCGCAGCGCGGCGACCTCGTCGTCCACGACGAACTCATCCACGCGAGCGCCCATGACGGGATGAAGCTCGGCCGCGCCGGCCATGTCGCAGCCACGCACAATGACGCGCAGGCCTTCGCCGACATCATCGCCCGTTGGCGCGCGGGGGGCGGCGCGGGCACGCCGTGGATCGCGGTCGAAAGCCTCTACAGCATGGATGGCGACCGCGCCCCGCTCGTCGATCTCGCCGCGGTCGCCGACCGCTACGACGCGGTGCTCGTCGTCGACGAAGCGCACGCAACCGGCGTGTTCGGCCCCGGCGGCGCTGGCCTCGCGCACAGCCTCGCACGCCGCGACAATCTGATCACGCTCCACACCTGCGGCAAGGCGCTCGGCGCCGAGGGCGCGTTGCTCTGTGCCCCCGCAATCGCGTGCGACTTCCTCGTCAACCGCGGTCGCCCGTTCATCTTCTCGACCGCGCCGTCGCCGCTGATGGCCTGGCTCGTCCGTCAGGCGATAGAGATTGTCGCGAACGAGCCCGAGCGCCAGGCGCGCCTCCACGCTCTCGTCCGCCACGCCGCAGAGCGCTTGGTCCCGCTCGGCATCCCCGCCAGCGGCACGCAGATCCTGCCCGTCATCATCGGCGACAACGACCGCACGATGCGCATCGCAGGCAGCCTGCGGGACGCGGGCTTCGATGTCCGCGGCATCCGTCCGCCCACCGTGGCGCAGGGAACCGCGCGCTTGCGCATCGCAATCACGCTCAATGTTGACGAAGCTAACATTGACGCGATGACCGACGCACTTGCCTCGGCGATGGCAGCGGCATGACGCGCTTCGTCGTTACCGGCACAGATACCGGCATCGGAAAAACCATCTTTTCCGCCGCTTTGGCGCAGGCCACCGCTACGCCATACTGGAAACCGATCCAGTCGGGCCTTGAAGAGGAGACGGACAGCGAAGTCGTCGCGCGCCTCGCCGGCGTGCGGGTTCATCCGGAAGCCTACCCCCTCAACACCCCCGCCTCGCCGCATCTGGCCGCCGAAATTGACAATGTTAACATAGTCGTCGAAACGCTCGCGCCGCCGCCCGGCGACCTCATTGTTGAAGGCGCCGGCGGCGCGCTCGTCCCCGTGACGCGCTCGATCCTCTACGCCGACCTCTTCGCGAAATGGCAGGTCCCGGTCATCGTCTGCGCGCGTACCAGCCTCGGCACGATCAACCACAGCCTGCTCACGATCGAGGCCCTGCGCGCGCGCGGCGTCCCTATCCACGGCCTCGCCTTCCTCGGCGACGCGGTGGAGGACAGCGAAGCGATCATCGCGCAGATCAGCGGCGTCCGCCGCCTGGGCCGCTTGCCGATCATCGATCCGCTGACGCCGGAAACGCTGGCCGAAGCGTTCGTCGCGAACTTCGACCTCACCGACTTCGCCTAACCCGATACCGTTCGCCCTGAGCTTGTCGAAGGGCCGTCCTTCTCTTATCCGCCGCCAAGAAAGAGCGGTGCTTCGACAAGCTCAGCACGAACGGATATCTGGATATGACCCATAGCTCCCCCGTCTGGCACCCCTTCACCCAGCACGGCCTCGGCGACCACATCCCGCTGATCGACCATGCCAAAGGCGCCAAACTCTATGCCGCCGACGGTCAAAGCTGGATCGACGCCATCTCGAGCTGGTGGGTCACCACCCACGGCCACGCGCACCCGCACATCATGGCCGCGATCCGCGCCCAGTCCGAAAAGCTCGACCAACTCATCTTCGCCGGCTGGACGCACGAGCCTGCCGAAAACCTCGCCGCCGAACTGATCCGCATCACCCCCGATCCGCTCACCCGCGTCTTCTTCTCGGACTCGGGCTCGACCAGCGTCGAGGTGGCGCTCAAGATGGCGCTCGGCTACTGGTACAACATCGGCGAGCCGCGCAGCCGCATCCTCGTCCTCGAACACAGCTATCACGGCGACACGATCGGCACGATGTCGGTCGGCGAGCGCGGCGTCTACAACCGCGCCTGGCAGCCCTTGCTCTTCGACGTCGACACCATCCCCTTCCCGCACGAAGGCATGGAACAGGCCACGCTCGACGCGCTCGAAGCCGCCTGCGCTCAAAAGCCCGCCGCCTTCATCGTCGAACCGCTGATCCTCGGCGCGGGCGGCATGCTCATCTATCCCGCGTGGGTGCTCGCCGAGATGCGCGCCATCTGTGCGCGTCACAACGTCCTTTTCATCGCCGATGAGGTGATGACCGGCTGGGGCCGCACCGGCACGCGCTTCGCCTGCGATCAGGCGGGGGTGATCCCCGACATCGTTTGCCTGTCGAAGGGTCTGACCGGCGGCTCCCTCCCGCTAGCGGTCACGCTCTGCATCGAGCCGATTTTCGAAGCGCATTATTCGGCCGACCGCGCCAAGACCTTCTATCATTCGAGTAGCTACACCGCGAACCCGATCGCCTGCGCCGCTGCAAATGCGAACCTTGAAATCTGGCGCGACGAGCCGGTTCAGCAGCGCATCGACACCCTGGCCGACGCACAGGCCGCGCATCTGTCGCTGCTCAGCCACGACCCGCGCGTCGCCAATCCCCGCCGCCTCGGCACCATCGCCGCGCTCGACATCGCTGTGACGGACGCAGGCTATCTCTCGAACCTCGCCCCCCGCCTGATCGCCTTTTACCGCGACCACGGCGTCCTCCTCCGCCCTCTCGGCAACACGCTCTACGTCATGCCGCCCTATTGCATCACCGCCGACGAGCTGGCGCAGGTTTGGAACGCAATCGGCGCATCGCTCGAGGCCGTGTAAGCAACGGCGGGAAACGTCCGGAGCTGCGGCCTACGCCGGGATGGCGGAAGAGAATGCATCCGGTATCGGAACCTTCATATCATCGTCACCCCGGACTTGATCCGGGGTCCCGCTCCTTCGTGAAGCGTGCCCGCGCGCTCCGCGCCGAAACCAAGACCCGGCATTCAGAAACGGCGCGCGTAACCGAAATAAAGTTCAACATCCGGGCTGTCCCGATTGAGGCCGATGTTCGCCCCCAAATCCCACTGGCTGTCCGCATCGGGTTGCCATCCGGCCGAGAGCCCCGCCAGCGCCTCGGTCGTGTGATCGTCGGGGTCGCGGTCGCGGGTCAGCGACACTTCGGCCGCCATCGAGACTTCGTCGGACAGGTCGAACCCCACCCCGGCAACCGAGCCATAGGCCGTATGCCGACCATTGCCGTCGCTATCGACCGCGGCATCGACATGCGGCGTGAAACCGAGCGACAGATCGCCGAGTTCGAAGCTGACCGGCACGATCATCCCCGCACCCCAATCGCCCGCACCGACGCCCTCGCCGCCCAGCGGCAGCGTGGCATAGGGCATCAGCGCGATCGAAAAGCCCGACCCGTCGGGATTACGCAAATTCTGCCGCAGCGCGATCGTCACGTCGCCGGTCCGTGTCCGGCGGGTCACCTCGCCCGTCGCCCGGTCGCGTTCGCGCGCATGGCCGAGCATCGTCCAGCCAAGCTGCACCTCCAGCGACGGGGTCAGTCCCGCGCGCAGCAGGGCGTCGCCAAAAGTCCAGCTATCGCTCCGGCTGTCGGCGGTGCGATCGAGTGTCCAGTCGGCCAGTCCGATCTCGAACAGCAGCGCTCCCGGCTCGACCGTGCAGGCAGGCGTTCCGAGCCCCGGTCGGTCAGGGCAAAGCTCGCGGCGATCCTCGTCCGCAAAGGCCGGCGTAGCGGCGGTCGCGGCGACCAGCAGCAATAGAGATCGAAGCGACATTCAAATCTTCCTCCGCCGGAGTGCATTGTTTTTCGTCCCGCCAGATCAAGCCCGCTTGCCTCGAAATCGCAAGCGGCTAATTTGCCCGCATGGCAACTCCTCCCCGCGCGAAAAAGATGCGCAAACTCCCATGGTATCTTCGGCCTTTCAAATGGCTGCTCTGGTTCATCCTCGCCTCGGTGCTTTGGGTGCTCATCTATGCGGTCGTCCCGCCGCCGGTGACCTTCACCATGCTGGCCGACAGCAACGGGATCACCAAGGATTGGACCAGCCTGTCGGATATCGACCGCAATATGGTGCGCGCGGTCATCGCTGCGGAGGACGGCAAATTCTGTAGCCACGACGGCTTCGACCGCGACGCGATCGAACAGGCGATCGAACGCAATGCCAAGGGCAAACGCATGCGCGGCGGATCGACGGTCAGCCAGCAGACCGCGAAGAATGTCTTTCTGTGGCAAGGCAGCGGCTGGACGCGTTACGTCCGCAAGGTACCCGAAGTCTGGTTCACATTCCTGATCGAAAAGATCTGGGGCAAGCGGCGGATCATGGAAGTTTATCTCAACGTCGCCGAGACCGGTATCGGCACCTATGGCGTGGAGGCGGGCGCACAGCGCTATTTCAACCATGGCGCGGGCAAATTGACGCCAAAGGAAGCCGCCCGCATCGCCGCAATCCTGCCGCTCCCGAAAAAGCGCGAGGCGGTGAGCCCGTCCGGCTTCACCCGCCGCTATGGCAACACGATCTCAGCGCGCATCGGGCAAGTACGCCGCGACGGACTGGACGGCTGCGTCTACTGAGCGGGGCGGTTATGGGGTGGGGAGCGGGCGTTTGCGGTTCCTACGTGCACCCCGGCGAAAGCCGGGGCCCAGTGCGGAAAAGCGCAAAGTTAGCGTTGGAATTCTGGGCCCCGGCTTTCGCCGGGTGCACATCTCTATCGGCATTTTCCTACCTTCGTCATCCCGGGCTTGACCCGGGATCCCGCTTTTCCTGCGCATCGACCAGCTTGGACCTCAAGCGGGACCCCGGATCAAGTCCGGGGTGACGAGGATGTGGAGGTCTGCAACCGGTCGGTTCCGGTCATTACGCCCGGATCAGTGCCCAAAGGCTGGAATGAGGTGGAGAGCGGGCGTTTCATTGCCAAGGCCCCTCCTCTTCAGGTGAGGGGCTATGTTCGAGCTAGGGCAGCAAGCGTCGTTCCCCGCCTTATCGTCATCCCGGGCTTGACCCGGGATCCCGCTTCTTGAGGCGCCCACTGGCTTCGACCTCAAGCGGGACCCCGGATCAAGTCCGGGGTGACGATGATGGAAAGGTCCGCAACCGGTCGAAACCAGCCAAAACCATACCCAGGCCCTGACGCCACGGCGCTACCCTACGCCGGCTTCCAGCTCTTCCGTTCTTCGGCCTGCTTCAGAACTTCGAACGCGGCCTGCCCTGCCGCAAAGCGCTTCGCCGCTTCGGCATCGCCGGGCTTCACATCGGGGTGGCATTCCTTGGCGAGGTTGCGCCAGGCCTTTTTCGTCGCCTCAAAGTCGGCGTCGGGTTCCAGGTCGAGTACCTCCAGCGCGCGCATTTCGTCGGCGCTGCGGCTGCCATCGCCCGATCCGCCCCAGGCATAATGCTGCGCGCGGGCATAGCTGCGTGCGCCCTGTTCCTCTTCGGCGGCACGCGCCGCGGCATCTTCGGCGGAAAGGCCGGCGAAATAGTCCCAGCCGCGATTATATTCGGCGGCATGCGTTTCGCAGAAATACCAGCGTTCGGGGCTGTTCGGCGACTTGGGCGCAGGACAATTGCCCGGGTTCGTGCAGCCGTGGCGATCGCAAAGACGAACCTTCTGCGTCTCGCGCGACGAGCCATAGGGGCGCCAGCGGGGAAAACCCCAGTCATCGGATCTCTTGGCGCGGCTCATCGATCCCATGTAGCGACTGACGGACGAATTGGCTAGGCGGCCGGCCGAAAAAGCCGCGCAAAAATAGCCTTTCCTACATTATCGCGCCGTGCCAGCTATGTGCTTCGGCTCTTTGCAATCGTAATTTCTTCCCGCAACTTTCCGCACGATGAGGCCCTTCGCATAAAGCGACAAAGGACACAGCTTCGAGCTGAACGTCCGTATATTTTGTCGCTTTAAGCTCGATCAGTCCTTCGGCTTGTAACCGAACGCCTTGCTCGCAAGCTTGACCACCGCGGGGTCGCGCTCGGACGGGGTCATCGGCACCGCGGCTTCCAGCGTCTCGATGATATGCGTCAGCGCGGCGATACGCGCGGCCTTCTTGTTATTGCCGTCGATCACTTTCCACGGCGCCCAGCGGGTGTTCGTCTGTGCGAACATCTCTTCCATCGCGGCGAGATATTCCTTGCGCTTCGACCGGTTGCGATAATCCTCGGTGCCGATCTTCCAGCGTTTCCAAGGATCGTCGAGGCGCGCGGCGAAGCGCTCGTCCTGCTCTTGCTGCGTGATATGGATGAAGAGTTTGACGAGGTTCGTGCGGCTGCCGGTCAGCTGCGCTTCGAACTCGTTGATCTCATCATATCCCTTGCGCCACTCGGCCTCGGTCGCAAAGCCCTCGACGCGCTCGACAAGGACGCGGCCGTACCAGCTACGGTCAAAGATCGAGATTTCGCGATTGCCCGGCAGCCGTTTCCAGAAGCGCCAGAGGAAGTGGCGCGATCTTTCCTCTTCATTGGGCGCACTGATCGGCCATACCTCGAAATAGCGGGGATCGAGCGACGCGGTCAGCCGCTGGATGATGCCGCCCTTCCCCGCCGCATCCCAGCCCTCGAACATGACGATGCTGCGCTGCCCGTGGATGATATGCGCGGCCTGCAGCCGTTCGAGACGATCTTCCAGCGCGGCGAGGTCGTCGGAATAGTCGCCGTCATATTTGGCGCCGGTTTCATAGTCGGACAGGGAAATGCTCATATGCTCTCCGTAGCGCATGCGGCGCGATCCTACCAAGCATCATCCATCGATGTCATGTTCCGGGACAGGCGCGGCGCGCTTCCTTACTCGCGCCCGATCAGGCGCTTGCGCGCTTCCCAATCGGCCAGCGCGCGGCGGTTGCCTTCGACGCGCTCCAGCGCTTCGGGGATCGCGCTGCCACGCAATCCCTGTCGCTGCGCCTCGCCATACCAGTCGACCGCCGCATCGAAATCGCGCTGCATCTCGGCGCAAAGGCCAAGGTTGAAAGCAAGCGCAGCGGTCGGCTCGGCGTCGCGGGTCAGCGCGGTCCATGCCGCGCAGGCGGCCGGCTGGTCACTCTTGGTCAGGCGGACGGCATTTTTGAATGCTGCCTGCGCGGGTTTCGCCAGTCCCTTGGTGCCCTCCTCGACACGGACGTCGAGGACATAGTCCCGGGGCGCAAGGTCGCGGCGGATCGCCTTGACGTGATCGCGCTGAACGTCCTCGATATAATCGTCGACCGATCGCGATGCCGCGCGGTCGGGGCAATAGGTGATCTGGTCGCGGGCATTCAGCGGGCGCGTATAACGGATCGAGCCGTCGGCGATCGCGACAAGCCGCGCGGTGGTTGCGACGGTGACTGTCCGGCGGCGGCAGCGGATATCGACCTCGGCCTCCTTCAGGCATTTCTTCTTGTCGGCGGGATCGGGTTCGACGCAGCGCTTGCGCTTTTCGGTAACGGGCGTCTCATCGACGCTGGCGCGCGTCGTGCCGGTGACGAGACCATCGGTCGGTGCCCCCGATTCGGGAGCGATCATGCGATACCAGGGGCGGCCGCCGAACTGAGCGCCGCCAAGTTCAGCCTCAAGCTGCTGCGCAAGCGCCGCACCATCCTCGCCCTCGAAGCGCTCGACCGACAGGCGAAGCAGGTCATTGACGTTCGCGCCGGCCGGTTCGCTGCCAGCGATGGTCAACGTCTCGGCCGCAGCGGGCGTCGCAAAGCAAAGAAGAGCGGCGGCCAGCGCCAATCGCGTGTCGAACATCTCACCCCCGACAACTATCCCTGACCGGGGCTATCGCAGCCACCGGTGCCTGTCAAAGCGGGAAGGTCAGAGCAGGTCGGCGAGCAATCCGGCGACGCGGGCGGGCGCTTCCATCGGGATGAAATGGCTATGCTCGGCCCATAATTCGTCGCGTTCGGCGCCGATCGCGGCGCCAAGGCCGGTCCAAGTCGGGCTCAGCGAGAAATCCAGCGGACCGCCGCGCTCGCCGGTGGGCGCGCGGATCACTGTCGAGGGCAGCGCAAGATAATGGAGCCACTCGTGCGGACTGGTGCGCAGCGCATTCTGGTACACCGAGGCTTCCAGCGCCGGCGGACAGGCAAGCTCCAGCCCCTCGCCATTCGAGGCAGGCAGCAGGCCATATGTGCAATAGTCGGCCAACACCTGCGGATCCCAGTTCGCATAGGGTGGTCGATCGGCGAAGCGCGCGCGCATCTCTTCGGCGCTCGTCCATGCGTTGCGGCGGCGTGCGACGGGATGCTCGGCGGGGTCGGGAATCGGCTCAGCGGCCTCGCCTTCGTAAAATGCAGGCTCCATGATGACCGGGTCGATCAGCACGAGATGGCGGAACGCCGCCGGCCGCTGCGACGCGAGCCGGGTCAGGATATAGGCGCCCATGCTGTGGCCGCAGCCGACGATCGGGTGTCCGCCCAGCCCGTCGAGCAATGGCAGCAGCACATCGGCGGTCGCCGCCCAATTGGCGAGCGTCGTGGGACGGAAACTGCGCCCATGGCCGCGATGGTCGGGGGCGATGACATGCGCCCCGGCCGGCAGCGCCGCGACCACCTGGTCCCAAAGCCGGGCATGAAAGCCCGTGGCATGGAGCAGCAGCAGCGAAGCGCCCGCACCGCGCTCTCCCCATTCGAACCAGCAGATGTCGCCTTCCGGCGTTTCCAGCCGGTGCTCCCGGGGTTCGTTCACGCCTTAGCTCTTCGGGCCGTCGACGAGCCGGATGCTCAGCTCCTTGAGCTGCTTTTCGCTGACCGGCGCCGGGGCGCCCATCATCAGGTCCTCGGCCTTCTGCGTCATCGGGAAAACGATCACTTCACGGATGTTCGGCTCGTCGGCGAGCAGCATCACGATGCGGTCCACGCCCGGTGCCGAACCGCCGTGCGGCGGCGCGCCGAACTTGAACGCGTTGATCATGCCCGCGAAGTTCGTGTCGACATCCTGCTGGCTGTAACCGGCGATCTCGAACGCCTTGTACATGATGTCGGGGCGGTGATTCCGGATCGCGCCCGACGACAATTCGACGCCGTTGCACACGATGTCGTACTGATAGGCCAGGATATCCAGCGGATCCTTGCTCGTCAGCGCGTCCATCTCGCCCTGCGGCATCGAGAAGGGGTTGTGGCTGAAATCGATCTTGCCGGTGTCCTCGTCGGCCTCGAACATCGGGAAATCGACGATCCAGCAGAATTCGAAGCGGCTCTTGTCGATGAGGTCGAGCTGATCGGCAACGCGAGTGCGAGCAAGGCCCGCGAGCTTTGCCGCCTTCGCCTCGACGCCCGCGGCAAAGAAGATGCCGTCGTTCGGGCCGAGGCCCATCGCGTCGGCGATCGCCTTCATGCCTTCCTGGCCATGATTATTGGCGATCGGGCCGCCAAACACCCCGTCCTTCTGGGTTGCGTAGCCGAGGCCCGGGAAACCTTCCGACTGTGCCCAATTGTTCATCTCGTCGAAGAATTTGCGGCTCTTCTCGTGCGTTTCCGGCGCGGCGACGGCGCGGACGACCTGGCCTTCCTCGACCATCGTCGCAAAGCGGCCAAAGCCCGATCCCTTGAAGAAATCGCCGACGTCATGGACCAGCAGCGGATTGCGCAGGTCGGGCTTGTCGCTGCCATATTTCAGCATCGATTCGCGGTACGGAATGCGCTTGAACGGCAGCGGCGAGACGGTCCGGCCCTTGCCGTCAAAGTCCGCGAACTCCTCGAACACGCCGTGCAGCACGGGTTCGATCGCGTTGAAGACATCATCCTGCGTGACGAAGCTCATCTCGAAATCGAGCTGATAGAATTCGCCCGGCGACCGGTCGGCGCGCGCGTCTTCGTCGCGGAAGCAGGGTGCGATCTGGAAATAGCGGTCGAAGCCCGCGACCATCAGCAATTGCTTGAACATCTGCGGAGCCTGCGGCAGCGCATAGAATTTGCCGGGATGGACACGGCTGGGCACCAGATAGTCGCGCGCGCCTTCGGGGCTGCTCGCGGTCAGGATCGGCGTCTGGAATTCGGTGAACCCCTGGTCGATCATCCGGCGGCGCAGCGACGAAATCACGTTCGAACGCAGCACGATATTCTTGTGCAGGCGCTCGCGGCGCAGATCGAGGAAGCGGTTCGTGAGGCGGATTTCCTCGGGATATTCGGTTTCGCCGAAAACGGGCAGCGGCAGGCGGTCCGCGGCCGACTGTACGGTCACCGCGCTCGGATAGATTTCGATCTCGCCGGTCGCCAGCTTGGGGTTGAGCGTCTCGGGCGAGCGCGCGGCAACCTTGCCGGTGAAGGTCAGAACGGATTCGGGGCCCAAGGCGTTGACCGTGGGATAAAGGTCCGACCCGGTCTCCACGACGATCTGGGTAATCCCATAATGGTCGCGAAGATCGACGAACAGAACATTCGCATGCTCGCGCGTGCGATGCACCCAGCCCGAAAGACGGACTTCCTCACCGACGTTGGCGGCGCGAAGGTCTGCGCATGTGTGGGTGCGATAGGCGTGCATTATGTTCGTCTTTCAAATGTCCGGGAAGGCGCGCGGGAAAACGCGCCGATATGGCCGCGCCTAAGGCAATGCGCAGCGCCATTTGTCAAGGGTTGAGGGCGCGAATCAACGGGTCAGGCCAAGGTTATCGAGCACCTCGCTGCCGAACAGCGCGCGGTGCGCCGGATCGGGAAGCAGCCGGTCGCGCGCGGCACGCCAACGCCGGAAATCCTCGCCATAGTCGGCGGCGACGCGCGCGGCGTCGAGGTGACAGCTTTTTGCCCAATGGCGGGTAAAGCCGATCCCCTCGGCATCAAGACATTCGACAACGCGGGCGTAAGCGTCGGCGGTGCGCTGGCTGCGCGGGCCGTCGAAATCGATCACCGCATTATGCGCAAAACGGGCCGGGGCGAGCAGGCCCTGTGCGCGCTCCATGAAACGTACCGTGACGACCGTAGAGCCGCCATATTTGGCATAGACTGCGCAGATGCGTTCAAAAGCGCGTGCAAGATCGGCGCGATCGATGGTGACCGACGCGTTGAAAAGGTCGGCGAGCGGCCGATGCGTGTCGAGCCCCTCCCCCCAACTGCCATATACCGGCGGGTCATCGACGTCGGGCCCGCTGGCATAGCCTTGCTTCATTGCGAATTGCAGCAAGGGTCCGCGCGCCCACGGATAATCGTTGAGCAATCGGCCGAGCAGACTGAGTGCATCGTAACCTGCGCCGAGTTGCCCGGGCGTGGCGCGTGGATAATCGTCGCGCCATGGCTCGCGGTAAAGGAAGCGCAGCATCGCCGGCCGCTTGAACGGCTTATAGGGATTGACGATCATCTGGACGAAATCAGGATCCTGATCGAGCGCGTAGGTCTTGGAAAATCGGCGGAAATCGCCAGCGGTCAGCCAATCGAGCGCGGCGCAATCGACCTTGCGCAGATTCTGGATCGGACGGACGAGGAATTTCGGGACGCTATCGACGACGAGCGCGGTAACGATCCCGAGCGATCCCACGGGAAGCTGCACCGCGGCGAAAAGCTCATCGTCGCGCACCGCCGTCGAACCCGTCGCGGCGATGAAGGCGTCGTTCATCACTCCGGCGGCGGGCTCGATCCAGTGGATGCCGCCGGGTGTGACAATCTGTACCGCACGGATATGGTCCTGAATGCCGCCGCGCGCGATCATCGAACCGTGCGTGCCCGTGGCGGCCGCGCCGGCAAACGTCTGCCCATTGCCTGCGCCGCTGGTCCACAGCGAACGGCCCTGATCCTCGAACTTGTCCGAAACCTCGTCGACGAGCGCGCCCGCTTCGATGAGCATCAGCGAACCCGCGTCGATACCGGAACGGACATCGCTGGCGCCGATCCGGAAGCAGCGGTTGAAACGGCGCGTGTGGAGCAACCAGCTTTGCGAGCTGATATTGACGTTCGACGGCGACCAGCCCGCACCGAGCGGGCGGACGCGGCGCTTGGCCATTTCAGCCTGAGCGAGCCAGTCCTGCACCGACTTCGCGGCAATCGCGATCTCGTCGCGCCCGCGCTCCGCATCGCCGCTGCGCAGCGCAAAGCGCGTCGCCGCCTCAGAGGTCCCCGTGCCGTGATAATTTGTCCAGCGGCCCTCGTCGCCCAGTCTGACGATCGGCATCAGGCCTCTCCCAGCGGCAGAATGCCGGCATGCGCGCGCCAGGCGACGGTCACCGGGCGCAGGAAGCCGAAGGTTGCGATCGCGACGAGCATCTGGCGTCGCGTGGCGAACACCCGCACATCGCAGAGCCCGTGATCGGATTCGGGGGTTACAAAGGGCTGCGCCGCCTGACTGGCGAACCCCCAACCCTTCAGCGTCACCACCATCGATTCCTCGTCGAGCGGTCGCGGATTGGAGATCGACAGAAAAATATCCGCCTGCCCCGCGGCATATTGACCGAAAAGCAACGCAAAACCGAGCGCCGCGAGCACCCAACCGAGCCACATCATGCCCAAAATCCCTTCGTCTTTTTCCCCGGCCGGTGTTCCGGCTCCGCAACCCGAAGAGCGCGGGCAATTTTTCCTGCCCGTTCCTCTCAACTAGCTGTATAGGCGCGCTATGCAAGTCCATCCGTTGATCGAAACCAACGCCGCGCTCGTCGAATTCTGCGACCTCATTCGGAACAGCGATTTCATCGCGGTCGATACCGAATTCATGCGGGAAAATACTTTCTGGCCAGAGCTTTGCCTGATCCAGGTGGCGGACCGCGACCATGCCGCGGCAATCGATCCGATGGCGCCCGGCATCGATCTGGGGCCCCTGCTCAACCTGCTCGTCGACAATGAGGATATGCTCAAGGTCTTTCATGCGGGCGGACAGGATGTCGAAATCATCTTCAATCTGACCGGCAAGACGCCGCATCCGATCTTTGACACACAGATCGGCCAGATGGCGCTCGGTCAGGCCGAACAGGTCGGATATTCGAACCTGGTCGAAGCATGGATCGGGCTTCAGCTCGACAAGGGTGCACGCTTTACCGACTGGAGCCGCCGTCCGCTCGACAAGCGCCAGATCGACTATGCCGTCGGCGATGTGACACATCTCGCCAAGATTTTCCCGATGATGCTCGACAAGCTGATCAAGACCGGCCGCGGCCATTGGCTTGACGAGGAGATGGAAAAGCTCGCCGATCCCGCCAATTACAGCGTCGATCCCGAAAAGGCGTGGCAGCGAATCAAGGTGCCGACACGCAAGCCCGACGTTCTCGGCCGGCTTCAGGCGCTCGCCGCATGGCGCGAACGCGAAGCGCGGACAAAGAATTTGCCGCGGGGGCGGATCGTCAAGGATGAGACGCTGGCCGATCTCGCCGCGCATCCGCCGAAAGATCAGGACGGGCTGGGCCGTGTGCGCGGGCTGTCGGCAACCTGGCGGACCAACGACATCGGCGGGCGGCTGATGGACGCGATCGCAGGCGCCAAACCGATGTCGAAGGACGACATGCCCGATCGCGCACCGCGCGGCCCCGGCCTCGGCAAGGAAGGCACTTTGGTCGCCGACCTCCTGAAACTGTTGCTGAAAATCCGGGCGCGTGAACTCAATGTCGCGGCACGGTTGATCGCGCGCAGCGACGATCTAGAGGCGCTTGCTGCGGGCGCGCGTGAGGGCATCCAGATGATGCAGGGCTGGCGCTACGACGTGTTCGGCCACGCCGCGCTCGACCTTGTCGAAGGACGGATGGGCTTTGCCGTGAAGAACGGCAAGCTGGTGATGAGCGAGATCGACGCCGCGACCGCGGCCGAGGTTTAAAGCAGCACGAGTTCGGGTTTGGCGTCGAGCGCCTGCGCGAGGACGCGCAAGCGGCGTTCGACCGATTCGCCGGCCAGATGATGCCAGCCGGCATCGAGGCAAAGCTTCAGCTTGCCGTCGACCAACGCAATTCCGCTCGCCTTGAGCGGCGCCTCGACCCCGCCCGTCAGGCGCTGTGCGAGGCGGATCGCGAGCCCCCATTGCCGCGCGCGCGCCAAGCGTTCCGCCGAAACAAGGCTGCCCATGGCAGGGAATTCGGCGTCGGCGCCGCCGAAGCCTGCATAAAGCGCCCGCGCGAGCAGGATACGGCCCGGAATGTCGATGCTGCGCCAATTGCCGTGCAGGCCGATTTCGGTGCCGCGCTCGGCCCGGAAATCGGGATTCGCCGACCAGGCGACGTCGCTGAGCAGGCTTGCGGCGAGACGAACGCGGCTATCGGCCGGGACCTCGTCAGCAAACAACGGCGCGATCCATTCGGCGATCGCGCGGCCGTGCGGTGCGAATCGCGCGAGGCGGCGTCCTTCGAATTCGGCGGCGACGATCAACGGGTCCTGCGCGCGCGTGTCGGCATCAAGCGCCTGATAGAGCAGCCCTTCGCGAAGGCCTGACGACGACACCGTCATTTCTGGAACGTCGAGAATATTGACGAGCGCAGCGAGGAGCGCCGCCGCATCGGGCAGTGCCGCGGCGCGGTTCGATGCCATTCCGGGGATCTCGCGCAACTCTTCAAAGGTCAGGCGCTTCGACGCCCGAATCAGGCGGCGGAGCGCGCTTCGCGGGAGTGTATGCTGGTCGAGCACCGCCAGCGGATCGCGCGTGAGTTCGAGATCGAGGCGCGACAGCGCGCGCCACGAACCACCGACGAGATAAAGCGGCTGCCCGGTCAGGCCGTCGGGCCAGCCGGCGGCGCGAAGCATCTTGCGAACGGCGCGCTCGAATGCCTGCTCGCCATCCTTGCGCAGCGCGGGCAAGCGCAGCACGCCGAGTGGGAAGGACGCGCGGCGGCCGACCTGACCGTTCGACACCTCGGCAAGTTCAAGGCTGCCGCCGCCAAGATCGACGGCGATGCCATGTGCGTCGGGGATCGCCGCCAGCACGCCGTGCCCCGCCGCCTCGGCCTCTTCCTCGCCGGAAAGCAGCCGGATCGCGAGCCCCGCCTCGGCAGCAGCCTTGATAAACTCCGGACCATTGACCGCGTCGCGTACCGCGGCCGTGGCGACGCATTGGACGTCCTTCACATCCATATGCTTTGCGAGCAGCGCATAGCGACGGAGCGCGACGAGGCCGCGTTCGGCGTCTTCGGGCGCGATGCGCCCATCGACGGCGAGGCCGCGGCCAAGACCCGCTGCGACCTTTTCGTTGAAGATCACCGCGGGCGCGCGCGCCGGTCCCTCATAGACGACGATGCGTACCGAGTTGGAACCGATATCGATGACCGCAGAGCGGTGGACCGCCTGTTTGGATGTACGCAGCAAGCCCAAGTCTATTTTCTCAATCTTCGCGCACATTGAAAGCAAGTGTCGGGACGTCCTGGCGCTTGTGAAGCGCCGTTCCGCGGCCCGACAACGACGGGTTGTTCATGAAATAATGATGAAGGTTGAAGGGCTTGTCGCCCGGCGTCACGCGCACCGAGGTGCCGTCGGGCTGCAGGATCCAGCTCTGTTCATTGTCGATGAGGTTCGCCACCAGAACCTGGTCCAATATCTGGTCGTGCACGGTCGGATTTTCGATCGGGATCATATATTCGACGCGGCGGTCGAAGTTGCGCGGCATCCAGTCGGCGCTGCTGATGTAGAGCCTTGCCCCGCGATGCGGCAGCGGCGCGCCGTTCGCGAAGGCCCATACGCGGCTGTGCTCGAGAAAACGGCCCACCACCGATTTGACCCGGATCGTTTCGGAAAGTCCCGGTACGCCGGGGCGCAGGCAACAGATGCCGCGCACGATCAGTTCGATCGGGACGCCGGCCGCGCTCGCCTGATACAGTTTGTCGATGATGTCGGGGTCGACGAGGCTGTTCATCTTGGCCCACACGCCCGACGGCAGGCCCGCCTTCGCCGCCGCCGTCTCGGCGTCGATCAGCTCGGACAGGTGCGCGCGCATGTTGAGCGGCGACATGGTGATCAGGTCGAGCCGTTCGGGTTCGACATAGCCGGTGATGTAATTGAACAACTGCGCCGCATCGCGCCCCGCGCGCGGATCGGCAGTGAAGAAGCTGAGGTCGGTATAGATACGCGCGGTCACCGGGTGATAATTGCCCGTGCCGAAGTGGCAGTAGGTCCGATACCCCTGCCCCTCACGGCGCACGACCATCGAAATCTTGGCGTGCGTCTTCCACTCGATGAAGCCGTAGACGACCTGCACACCGGCGCGTTCCAACTGGTTCGCCCAGAGAAGATTCTGTTCCTCGTCAAAGCGCGCCTTGAGCTCGACGACCGCGGTCACCGATTTCCCCGCTTCCGCCGCCTCGATCAGCGCACGGATGACCGGCGACTGGTTACCCGCGCGATAAAGCGTCTGCTTGATCGCGACGACGTCGGGATCGGCCGCCGCCTGTCGCAGGAAAGACAGGACGACGTCAAAGCTTTCATAAGGGTGATGGACGACGATGTCCTTCGAGCGGATCGCCGCGAAACAATCGCCGCCATGTTCGCGAATCCGTTCGGGGAAACGCGCCGAGTAAGCGGGGAATTTGAGGTCGGGGCGGTCGACGTCGACCAGTGCGGAAAGCGCCGCGAGCCCAATGAAGCCGCCGATCTTGGCGACGATCGCCTCGTGCCCCTGGATATCGGCGTTGAGCACCTCGGCGATTTCGCCGGGCATATCGGCTTCGAGTTCGAGCAGGATCACACGGCCGCGGCGGCGGCGGCGGATCGCGGTACGGAACAGGCGGACAAGATCCTCGGCCTCTTCCTCAAGCTCGATATCGCTGTCGCGGATGATGCGGAACACGCCCAATGAGCGGATGGTGAAACCCGGGAACAGCAAATCGCCGAAAATCTCGATCAGATACTCGATCGGTACGAAGGCGCCCGGCTGCCCCGGAACCGGCACGAAGCGCGCCAGCGACGCGGGGATCATCACCAGTTCGCGGATCGTCTCGCCCGTCGCCTTGCGCTGCAAATCGAAAATGACGCCAAGCCCGCGGTTCGGGATGAAGGGAAACGGATGCGCCGGGTCGAGCACCTGCGGCGTCAGGATCGGGAAAATCTGGTCGATGAAATATTGGCGGAGCGCGCTACGCAGCGCTTCCTTGTCCGACCCCGTGCCGTGGACGACGATGCCCTGTTCGCCCAGCAGCTTGTGAAGCAATTGCCATTCGCTCTGCTGTTGGTCGACGAGGCGGTTCACCTCGGCCTCGATCTCGGCGAGTTGCTGCCCCGGTGAGCGGCCGTCGGCCGACGGATCGTCGATTCCCTGAAGCTGCTGGCCTTTGAGCCCCGCAACGCGAACCATGAAGAATTCGTCGAGGTTGCTGCCCGAAATCGACAGAAACCGAAGACGTTCGAGCAAAGGATGCGCGGGATTGCGTGCCTCCTCCATCACCCGCCGGTTGAAGGCGAGCCAGGAGAGTTCGCGGTTGAAGAAGCGTTCTGGACCAAAGCTGGGCGGCGTCGCCGCCGTGTCGGCACCATTGTCTGCGCGTAGGGGGCCGCCGGCTATCGACATGTCGCGTCATCCTGTCTTTCGAGCAAATCGGGATCGATGAGCCCCTGTGACAGTAATGTTTCACGAGTAAGACGAATGCTAATGCCGCCCCCTTTTTCCAGCGAAGCAGCATCGAGCGCCGCGACGACACGGTGGATCGCTGCGTAACTGCGCTCCATCCGCGGGACGATATAGGAAGCAACTCCGGGCGCGAGCACGATGCCACGCTGCGCGAACAGCGCCTCGATCAGGTCGCGCGCGAGGCAGTCGTCGGGATCGCCGATCGTCAGCACCGGCACGGCGGCAAGACGCGACCGAAGGTCGGGCAATGCCACGTTCCAAGCGGGCGGCGGCGCATCGGCGATGATCAGCAACGGCGCGCCGCTGTTCTGGGCCGCATTCCACGCGTGGAAAATCTCTTCCTCGGGCACGCTGTCATGCCCGTCGATAACGCGACCGCCGGTTTCACCGGCGAAGAGGCGCCCCATCAGGCTGCGTCCCGACCCGCGCGGTCCGGCCAGCACCGCGGTGCGCACGGGCCAGGTCGCCGGGTGGCGCAGATAGCGCACGGCATCCGCGTTACTGGTGCCGACGATCAGCGGACCGTCATTGCTGCCCCCCGCGCTCCAGTCGAGCGGGAGTGCGATCTGGGATCCGCGCGCCATCAGCGGCTGATCCTGAGCTGGCCGCCGCCTTCCTGCACCTTGAACCCGCGCGCAGCGAGCGCGGCCTTCAGCGCGGCAATATCGCCCCGGAAGCTGACGCGCATCACCGACGTGCCACCAAGCGCAAGGCTGGTCGTCGACGCCGACTGGACCCCTGCGGCGCCCGCCACCGCGCGTTCGGTCGCGGTGACCGAATCGACGTCCGGCGAGCTGTACTGGACGGTGAAGCTCTGCACACCCACGGCCGCCGTCGTTGGCACGCTCGCGTCGGTTTCGCTCGGCAGCACATCTTCGTCGGTCGCGGCCTCTTCGGGCAGATCTTCCTTCTCGACCGGCTTTTCGAGGACGAGATAGGTGTCGGTGCGCAGCACGCCCGATGCCAGCGCATGGATATAGATGCGGTCCATGCGCGCCACGGCCTTCTCCATCATGTCGGGCAGTGCGGCGGGGCTCGGACCGGTCATCGTAAAGCTGGAGATCAGCTTGCTGTCGGGGCCGAAGCGTGCGGTGAAATAGCCTTTGATCGGGCCGCCGGGATAGGAATATTCGACGCGCGCGATCGGCGTCAGCACGTCGGCAGCGCCGTATTGATCGAGGATCACGCGCCACCATACGCGGCCGCGGCGGCCGGTCTGTCCCGCGTTGATCAACAGCGTGTCGGCGCCCGTACCCGCCGTGCGGACATAGTCGATCGCGCTCTGCCCCGTATTATATTCGGCCCATGCACGCTGCCAGGCGCTGCGCTGTTCGAACACCTGCGGAATGCCGTCGATCGAATAGACCGGGATGACAAGCAGCGGCGGCGAACGCAGCGTCCGCCCGCTGACCCCCAGGATCTGACCGGCACGGACGCGGTCGAACTGGACGCCGAGCTTGGCGACATAGCGGCGCGGACCGATCTGCTCTTCCTCGACGACGATCGCGGTGACGATGCCGTCGAGTACCGAATCGGTAAGCGCCGGGCCGTCGCTGCCGTTCAATTTACGATAAAGCTGGGTCCAGCCCTTGCGCTGCGCCTCGCGCCAGCCCTTGGTTCGCGCATCGTCGGCGTTGTCGCCGGTCACGTCCACCATGATGCCGCTCGCCAGGAAATCACCGCTGCTGTTGATCGGCGTGATGCCGCGATCGCCGCGGCTGATCTGTCCTTCGACAACGCCGACGAGCAGAATCGCGAAGAAAATGCCGAAAAGCGCGGCCCAGCGCCAGTCGCGCGGGCGAATGGCATCAAGGATCAGGTGGGGCGCGAGGCGGGGGAAAGCAGCCGAAATCATATCTTCTCTATGCTTTGCCCAAAAGCGTGTCGCCGGACAAGGAAATCATGGCATTTCGTGGCCAGACTCGTTAGTCGCGCTGGCCATGGATTCCAAGCACAACCAACCCGCCTCCTACACTTATGCAGAGGCCGGCGTATCGATCGAGACCGGCAACGCGCTGGTCCGTGCCATTGCCCCGCTCGCCCGTGCGACGCGTCGCCCCGGCGCCGACGCCGACCTGGGCGGCTTTGGCGGCTTCTTCGACCTGAAGGCGGCGGGGTTCAACGATCCCTTGCTCGTCGCGGCGAACGACGGCGTCGGCACCAAGCTGAAACTCGCCATCGAATCGGGCAAACATGACGGGGTCGGCATCGATCTGGTCGCAATGTGCGCGAACGACTTGATCGTTCAGGGTGCCGAGCCGCTGTTTTTCCTCGACTATTATGCCACTGGCAAGCTCGACAATGATGTCGCGACCGAAGTCGTCGCGAGCATTGCCGAGGGGTGCAAGCAGGCCGGATGCGCGCTGATCGGCGGGGAGACCGCCGAAATGCCGGGCATGTACTCGGACGGCGACTATGACCTCGCGGGCTTTTGCGTCGGCGCGGTCGAGCGCGACCAGGTGCTGACAGCCGACAAGGTCGCGGCGGGAGACGTCATTCTGGGCCTCGCCTCGTCGGGAGTACATTCGAACGGCTTTTCGCTCGTGCGCCGTCTTGCCGCGGACAAGGGGTGGAAGCTCGATCGCCCTGCCCTGTTCGACCAGACGATTCTGCTGATCGATGCGCTGATGGCGCCGACGCGCATCTATGTGAAGAGCCTGCTGCCGCTGGTGAAGACCGGCAAGATCCATGCCCTCGCGCATATCACGGGCGGCGGATTGCTCGAAAATATCCCGCGCATCCTGCCCAAGACGCTGCACGCGCATGTCGATGCCGACGCATGGGAACAGCCGCGGCTGATGGCGTTCCTGCAGGCGCAAGGGAATATCGAGCCCGAGGAAATGGCGCGCACCTTCAACTGCGGGATCGGCATGGCGGTCGTTGTCGCCGAGGGCGAGGTCGCCGACGTGACCGCGGCACTCGAAGCGGCGGGCGAGACTGTGTTCCGCATCGGCCATGTCGCCGAGGGAGAAAAGGGCTGCACCGTGACGGGCAGCGCCGAAACATGGAGCGCGATGGGCGCGTGGAGCGCCACGCACAACGGGTAAGCCCGAAACCGTTCGCCCTGAGCTTGTCGAAGGGTCGTCCTTCCTTTTGAGGTTGAAAGGCAAGAACAGTGCTTCGACAAGCTCAGCACGAACGGATTGAAAGGGTGGCGCCGTGACGAAAGCCAAAGTCGCGGTCCTTATCTCAGGCGCCGGCACCAATATGGCAGCGCTGCTCTATGCGGCGAAAGCCGCCGACTGCCCCTATGAGTTGGTCTTCGTTGGCAGCAACGATCCCGATGCGCTGGGTCTTAAGATCGCGGAGGCAGAAGGCATCGCGACGTGGAGCCTGTCGCACAAAGGCATGAACCGCGATGCGTTCGACGCGCTGGTCGACGAGCAATTGCGCAGCGCCGATACCGAATTCGTCGCGCTCGCGGGCTATATGCGCATCCTGTCGGACGAGTTCGTCGGACGCTGGGCGGGCAAGATGGTCAACATCCACCCCAGCCTGCTGCCGCTCTACAAGGGTCTGAATACCCACCAGCAAGCGATCGAGGCCGGCGACAAATTCGGCGGGTGCAGCGTCCATATCGTGACGTCCGGCGTCGACGACGGCCCGGTGCTTGCGCAGACGCCGGTCGCGATCCTGCCGGACGACACCGTTGAAACGCTGGCGCGGCGGGTCCAGTTCGCCGAACACCAACTCTATCCCGCGACGCTCGCCGCCTTTGTGACACGCGAACGGTCGCCCGACTATCTGCGCGGCCGCGTCCGCGAACTGGCGATGGAGCTGCCCGAGGCCGACGAAGTGATGTCGCACGGCATGCCTTGCTTCGGGATCGTGAAGGGCAAGAAATTCGCCTATTTCACCGAGGATCATCATGGCGACGGCAAGATCGCGCTGCTCGTCAAGATCAGCGGCGGCGACGAACAGGCGGCGCTGATCGAACTCGACGAAGATCGCTATTATCGCCCTGCCTATTTCGGCGACGGCTGGGTCGGCATCCGCCTGGATCTCGGCGACACCGACTGGGACGCAATCGGCGAATGGCTGCGCAAAAGCTGGCTGGCGGTCGCTCCGAAGAAGCTGGCGGGATTGATGGGCGTCGCGGAGGATTTCTAGCTATCGGGGGGAACATCGATGGATGCGGATTATCGGGAAGCAACGGATCGACTGATCGCCATCGCGCGCGATTCGGTCAGCGATGCCAACGCGATCGAGTTCGACATGGAATCTCTCGACGATGAGGCGCTCGACAACAGCCGAACAAAATTGCTGCTAGAACGGCTTTGCGACCAACTCGACAAAATTCATCGCATTCTTGTGGACGATCCGGAGAGCGACACGCGCGGCCTGATCGGACGCTTCTCTCGTTGGTCGGGGTTGGTCAGAACCGATTTCCGCAATCTCGACGAAAGCGAACGGCAACGGATCGCGGACGAGATTCTCAGCATAGAACGCGACAGCCTGTCCAAGCTGGGAATACGCTTCAAATGGGTCGAGAAGCTTGTCGCCGAGATGCGTGACCAGCTCGCCGCTCACAAAACTCTGTCCATGACCGACGAACTGCTGACGACAGTTTCCCGGGACATCGAAGCGCTGCGCCGCCACGTTTGTAACGCCGAACACAAACCTCGACGCAGCCGATTGACGCTGATCCTCGAAGGCGTCCACGGGACGGTGAAGATCGTCGCCGACATAGGAAAGTTTGCGGTCGACCCCACCCTCGTGCTGGCATTGAGCGGGGTTTATTCGGTATATGCGGGCGGAAAGATGCTCAGCGGTGCCGTCAAGGAATTGAACGCCGAGGAAGAGCGCGAGAAAGCATCGCAGGCGCCGCAGACTTCCCGTCTACCCCTCCCTCCGGTGCCGTCCCAATTCAAGCTCGGCCGGCGCGCAATTGACCTCGGCGACGATGAGACGAACGACTCCTCCGATGACGGAAAAGGGTGACAGGCTTCATTCACGAAAAAGGCCGCCGGATCGCTCCGGCGGCCCTTCGCTGCCCTAGGGCAAATGTCGTTTAGCCGACGATTTCTTCGGGCTTGAAGAAATAAGCGATTTCGATCGCCGCATTTTCGTCGCTGTCCGAACCGTGCACGGTGTTCGCTTCGATGCTCTCGGCCAGTTCCTTGCGGATCGTGCCGGGCTCGGCGTTCGCCGGGTTGGTCGCGCCCATGATGTCGCGGTTCGCCTGCATGGCATTTTCGCCTTCGAGGACCTGCACGACGACGGGGCCGCTGATCATGAAATCGACGAGTTCGCCAAAGAAGGGGCGTTCCTTATGGACCGCGTAGAAGCCTTCGGCCTGTTCGCGGGTCATGTGGATGCGCTTCGACGCGACGACGCGGAGGCCGGCTTCTTCGAGCATCTTGGTGACGGCGCCGGTGATGTTGCGACGCGTGGCGTCGGGCTTGATGATCGAAAAGGTGCGAGTGACCGCCATGGGGGAAGCTCCTATGTTGTTATTGTCTGCGATGCGCGCGCCTCTAGCCGCGCTTTTGCTGCACTGCAAGGATTGAGCGCCGCGGCGCTAGGGCCCTTCGGACCAGCGGCCGTTTTCGTCTTGCTTCCAAAAGCGGTTGTCGACGTCCTCGCGCGCGGCAAGCGTACGCCAGAGCGCGCGGGCGTCGTCGATGCGGCTGTTGTCGAAAAGCAGGAAAGTGCGTTCGAACCCCAGTGCCTCCTCGCGCCATTCGCCGTCGGCGAGCGCCAGATGGCTGGCGCGGTTGGGCGGCGATGGATCGAGCGCGCCCGAAATCAGGATCGGCTCGATTTCCTCGTCGGCTGACCCCGCGTGGCCATGCGGCAGGAAGCTCGCCGGGGTCAGCGTCCACAGCGCCTCGTCGATCGCCTGCCGCTGCATCGCGGGCGCGGCGACCACCAGCAGGCGGTCGCCGTTCGCCAATATACGCGTCGCGAGCGCGGGGAGCACCCGTTCGACCGGATCGCGGGTCAGCCGGTAAAAGTCGACGCGCGCCATGCTCCCCTGCCCCCTATCCTGCTTTCTGGCTCGCTCAACCTTCGTGGTTGGCGGCGATGTAGCGGTCGAGCAGGCGCACGCCGTAACCCGTCGCGCCCTTCGCCCACACCGGACCGTCCTTGTCGGCCCACGCCATGCCCGCGATGTCGAGGTGCGCCCAGGCGACGCCGTCGCCGACGAAGCGCTTCAGGAATTGCGCCGCGGTGATCGAGCCGCCTTCGCGCGGACCGATATTCTTCATGTCGGCGATCGGGCTGTCGATCAGCTTGTCGTAGGCGGGCGACAGCGGGAAACGCCACAGCTTGTTGTTGCTGACCTCGCCCGCGGCGATCAGGTCGGCGGCCAGCGTCTCGTCATTGGCGAAGATGCCAGCATATTCGTGGCCGAGCGAGATAACCATCGCGCCGGTCAAGGTCGCGAGGTCGACGATCACCTTGGGATCATAGGCGCTCTGCGCCCAACTGATCGCGTCGCAAAGGACAAGGCGGCCCTCGGCGTCGGTGTTGAGCACTTCGACCGTCTGGCCCGACATGGTGCTGACGACGTCGCCGGGGCGCATCGCATTGCCGTCGGGCATATTTTCGACGAGGCCGACTACGCCGACGACATTCGCCTTCGCCTTGCGACCCGCGATCGCCTTGATCGCGCCCGCGACGGCGCCCGCGCCGCCCATGTCCCACTTCATCATGTCCATGCCCGCGGCGGGTTTGATGCTGATGCCGCCGGTGTCGAAGGTCACGCCCTTGCCGATGAACACGACGGGCGCCTCGCCCGGATTGCCGCCATTCCAGCGCATGGCCAGCAGGCGCGGCGGGCGGGTCGAGCCCTGCGCGACGCCGAGCAGCGCGCCCATGCCGAGCGCCTTCATCTGGCGTTCGTCCAGCACCTCGATTTCGACGCCAAGGTCGGCGAGATGTTGGCAGCGTTCGACAAAGGTCTCGGGATAAAGAATGTTCGGCGGCTCGGCGACCAGCGTCTGGGTCAGCGCGACGCCAGCGGCAATCGCTTCATTCTCGGCCCAGCGGCTGGACAGGTCGCCGTGCGGAGAAGCGATGGTCACGGTCCGAAGGCTCGGCTTCGCCTTGTCGGCAAGGCGCGTGCGATAGGTGTCGAGCCGCCAGTTGCGCAGGCGCGCGCCCATCGCAAAGGCGAGCACGTCATCGGCGTCGCTCTGCCCCGTGCTTGCGAAATCGACATATACGTGCGTCTCGCCGCTGGTCTGCAACTTGGCCGTCAGCGCCGCGCCGCCGCGTTCGAGATCCTGCTCGCTTCCCTCGCCGATGCCGACGAGCAGCAGGCGCTTCGCCTGTTCGCCGTCGATTGCCGCGGTTTCGGCGATCGTCCCCGCCGCGCCGTCGAAGCGCGCCTGCGCCGCGGCGGCACCAAGCAGCGCGCCGAGCGCGCCGGCCTCGCCCTTGCGGACCGGAAACGCGACAACGTCGGCAGACGCATCGATTTGCGCGACAAACTGAATGTCCATGCCTTAACTTTCTTATGCGATGATTGATTGGAACGTGCCGGACCGATAGGGGTTTCGCCTGCGAGTTGCAAAAACAAAGCAGCCGGTCCAATCCGGGTGGACGCTAGATAAGGTGTGGGACAAAGATATCAAATGAGCTGGGCTTTGTTCCAACAAACGGCGCGCGCGCGGCCGTTCTGGCTGGCGACCGCGAGCGGTGTCGCGCTCGCCGCCTGCCCGGTAATGGCCCAGACCAGCGAGGAATCGACCCGGACCGAAGACGTCGCGCCGGCACCCGACCTCCAGACGCCCGACGTCGCCCCGACGACATCCGACGCCCCCGCCGTAAAGGGTGAGGAACAGATCGGCTTTGCCGCCGACAACCTCAATTACGACGGCGACAGCGAAGTCGTCGTGGCCGAGGGCAATGTCCAGATGAACCGCGAAGCGATCGAAATGCGCGCGGACAAGGTCACTTGGAACCGGCAGACGGGCAAGGTTTTCGCCGAGGGTAATGTCACGATCAAAAATCCCGAGGGCGACACCGCCTATGGCGACAAGATCGAACTGACCGACACGCTGCGCGACGGCGTCGTCGAGAATCTGCTTGTCGTACTCGACAATGGATCGCGCCTTGCGGCGGTGAAGGGCACGCGGTTCGACAACGGCAATATCGAGCTGGAGAATGCCGCCTACACACCCTGTCCGGTCGAGGATGATGCGGGCTGCCCCAAGAATCCGAGCTGGCAGATTCGCGCGGTCAAGGTGATGTACGACCGGACGAAGAACAAGATCCGGTACAAGGGCGCGCGCGTCGAGATTTTCGGCCTGCCGCTAATTCCGCTGCCGGGGCTCAGTCATCCGGCCAACAGCGAGGCGGGAAGCGGCATCCTGGTTCCCGAAATCCGCCTCGACCGCAGCAACGGGTTCGAGATCGCGGTGCCCTATTATCTGCGGCTGGCGCCCGATCGCGACATCACCATCACCCCGCATCTCTATACCAGCGCGGCGCCGATGATGGAGGGCGAGTTCCGCGCGCTCACCGATATCGGCTCGTTCCGCATCAACGGCTATGCGACCTATGGCTCCCTCGTCCCCCTGCTCGGCGACGCCCCCGAATCGCGCAAGAGATTCCGCGGCTATCTGGAAAGCGCGGGCAAGTTCCAGTTCGATCCGCGCTGGAGCCTGACCTATTCCGGCCGCATCGCGACCGACCGCACGTTCATGCGCAGATACGACATCAGCCGTGACGACCGACTGCGCTCGACCTTCGAACTCGAGCGGATCGGTGGTAACAGCTACCTTTCGATCGCGGGCTGGGCGACGCAGACGCTGCGCCGCAACGACGAGCAGGGGCAGCAGCCGATCGCCCTGCCGATCATCGATTATCGCCAGCGCTTCGCCGACCCCGTGCTCGGCGGCCAGTTCGAGCTACAGCTCAACACGCTGGCGATCGGTCGTACCGCGGGACAGGATACGCAGCGGGCCTTCGCCGGCGCGCGCTGGGATCTGCGTGGCCTGACCGGGCTGGGTCAGGAAGTCACGCTGACCGCGATGGTGCGCGGCGACGTTTATCACAGCGACGAAAATCTGCTGACCGCCATCCCGGGCTATCGCGGCAAATCGGGCTGGCAGGCACGCGGGATCGCCGCGATCGCCGCCGATATGCGCTGGCCCTTCATCGGCGAATTCGCGGGCGGTACGCAGACGCTGACCCCGCGAATCCAGCTTGTCGCGACGCCGCCGATCAAGAACATCGACATCCCGAACGAGGATTCGCGCGCTTTCGACCTCGAAGACAGCAATTTGTTCGCGATCAACCGTTTCAACGGCCACGACCGGTTCGAGGACGGTGCGAGCGTCACCTATGGCGTCGAATGGAATTACAGCCGGCCCGGTTTCAACATCAACAGCGTCGTCGGCCAAAGCTATCGCCTGTCGGACAAGCCCGCGCTGTTCCCCGATGGCACGGGGCTGACCGACCGAACGTCGGACATCGTCGGACGCACGACGATAGCCTATCGCGACTTCCTGCGCCTGACCCACCGCTACCGGCTCGACAAGGATAATCTGGCGATCCGCCGCAACGAATTCGACGCGACGATCGGCAGCCGCTCGACCTATGCCGTGCTCGGCTATTCGCGCCTGAACCGCGACATCCTCCTGCTCGGCGAAGATCTGCAGGACCGCGAAGAAGCGCGCGTCGGCGGGCGCGTCGCGGTCGCCAAAAACTGGTCGGTGTTCGGCTCGGCAATCGTCGACCTGACCAAGCAGAGCGACGATCCGCTGAGCGGCGCCGACGGGTTCGAGCCGATTCGTCACCGGCTGGGCGTCGCCTATGACGATGAATGCCTGTCGATCGCGCTGACCTGGCGGCGCGACTATGCCGACACGGGCGACGCGCGACGCGGCAACAGCTTCTCCTTCCGCATCGCCTTCCGCAATCTGGGATTCTAACCGCAGTTTTCGGCCGGAAGTTGCCATCCCCACATTTTGTTATTCCGGCGAAAGCGGGAACCCAGTGACAGCGCCGGCTCGCTGGGTTCCCGCTTTCGCGGGAATGACGAATCTGGAGTAGGAACTGTCGGCTAAGGACCGGAAGCGGGCCTCCCGATATCGTCACCCCGGACTTGATCCGGGGTCCCGCTTGATTTCGAAGGCCGGTCGATGCGCGTAAAAGCGGGATCCCGGGTCAAGCCCGGGATGAAGGAAGTGGGCGATGGACCGTGCGCCCCCCCCCCCAAAAAAAACTGCCGATCCAAAGCGCCGCTTCATCGCAGGGGAGCATATGCCCTCGCGATCGAGCCTCTCGCCTACCAGCCTATCTTGACGCCGAACGCGCCGTTGATCGCCTCGCCCATCGCACCGTGGGTCCAGTATTTCTTGTTCAAGACGTTATTGACGTTGCCCGTGAAGGTCACTGCGCGTCCACCAATCGTCGTTGCATACTGAATCCCGGCGTTTGCGAGCGTCCGCGCCGGAATGAAGAGCAGGTTGCTGTCGTCGGTCGGCGCCTTGCCGAAGTAACGAACATTGCCATGCACGCTGAGCCCCTCGACCGCAGGCACCGCATATTCTGCGTTGACGAGTAATTGCCATCGCGCGGCCTGCGCTGGGATATTGCCGCGTAGCGCTTCATTGCCCACCGATACATCGCGCAAACTCGGGTCGAGATGCACCACGCCGGCCCCTAATTTGAGCCGTGGCGCCGCTCGATACGCGAGGATCGCTTCGACGCCCTTGTACAGCGTCATTCCGTCCTGGGTCAGCGTGGGTTTGTCGGCTCCGTCCGGCAACTGGTCGATCGCCGCGGCGCGTTCGACCCGAAAGGCCGCCAGCGTGAAGTCTAGCCCGTCCTTGGCATATTTCGCGCCGACCTCATATTGGCGGCTGAGGGTCGGCTTCAATATGTCGCCCGCATTCGCATAATCGTCGCTGACGCGCCCGCCACCCTCCATCGATTCGACATAGCTGCCGTAAAGCGAAACATAAGGCGCTGGCTTATAGATCAGCGCGAGGGTGGGCGTCGCAGCGGTGTTGAGATAGCCCGAAGCGACCTGCGGATCGCCGTCGACGTCGAGCAATTTGTAGCGCGTATAGCGCACCCCCGCGATCGCCTGGACATACTCGCCCAAATGCAGCGTATCGCTGATGAACGCAGCATATTGGCGGTCCTTATACGGGCCGCCCTTGGTCGAGAAATCGATGTCGCGCGTCACCAGAAAGGATTGTCGGCGATAGATATTTCCGTTGAAATCATTATTGTAATGGCTGTTCGCGCCATAATCATTCGCGGTGTCCATAAAGGAAAGCCCCGCGACGATCTCATGCTCGATTGGGCCGGTCGCGAACCGGCCCTGCAACATCAGCTGCGCGAAATGATATTGGTCGAGCTCGGCAAAATTGAAGGCATAGCCCCGGTAATCGCCGGCCTCGTTCAGGATTTCGGTGAACATCTTGTTCGACCGGTGGAGCTTGCGTGTATAGCCATAATCGAGGTCGAGCTTCCAGTTCGGCGCGACCTGCCAGCCGAGCCCCGTCGATGTGGCAAGCATGTCGGTCTTATAGAAACTGTTATCGACATGAAGATTGTCATAGTCATAGGTCGGGCGCGGCAGTTTCTTACCCGTATAGCGGCGCCAATAAATCTGGAATGGCTCATGCTCCAGATTGCTCTGCTCAAAGGTCGCGCGCGCGTACCATTGCACATCGGGGCTGATATCATATTCCAGCGCGAGCGCGCTTAGCCAGCGATTGACCCCGGCCTTGTTATACGCAGTGCCCTTTTCCCCAGCGATATTGGCGCGATAGCGGAGCCGTCCGTCGCCCGTCAGCGGCCCGCCGGCGTCGAGATGGCCATAAAGGACGCTTTCGGAGCGATAACCCAAGCTGGTGGTCAGCATTGGCTCGGCGGTCGGCCGTTTCGACCGATAGCTGATCACCCCGCCCGGCTCTCCAAAACCATACATGAAGCCCGACAACCCCTTGAGCGCCTCGACGCTCTCGACCGCCTCCAGCGGATAGTCGCCACCCCAATAAAGCAGCAACGGCACCTTATCGACGTAGTAATTGCGCACGCCGATCCCACGGATCTGCGTGCCCCACCAGTTGGTCGTGCCCGCGGTGGCAAAGGAAGACACCGACGGGTCGTTGATGAATATCTGCCCGATCGTCGTCGCCTGCCGCTTCGCGATATCCTCGGCGTCTATCACCGTCACCGAATAGGGGGTGTCGATGACCGCCTTGCTGCCTAAAGCGCCGCTGCTGCTTTCGCTCTGCATCAGCGTGCCGGTGACGACGATGGTGCTCGAATCCGAATTCCCTGCATCGCCCTCTATTTCGGCGGCCATCGCTGACGCCGGCAGTGCCGGGACCAGCGCTACCAGCGTCGAAACGACGATAAGCGGCGAAATTCTTCTTTGCATTTCATTATCCTGCCAGCGACCCGTTATCGCCAGCTAGGTTTGATGCTATTGCATGTCAATCGCAATTAATTGCTCTCCAAAAAGCGGGAACATTCGCGTCGACAGCTTCCGCGACGCAATTTTCGCATTCCCCCCTTGCATCGCGCGACATTTTGCATCACTAGGGCGCCCATGCGCGGCAACGCCCTTCTTCTTCTGCGACTTACACGCCCTTGGGCGTGACACTGGCTGCGCGCTAGTCGCGGCCACCCGCTCAAGGGTCCGATCGACAAGCACCGCAACCACCCAGAAGAAGCTATCCAACCATGACCATGCTCCGCGATCCGTCCGCGAAATATTCCGCTTTCCCGCAGGTTCCCTTGGCGAACCGCGAATGGCCCACCCGCGTCACGACCAAGGCGCCGATCTGGCTCTCGACCGATCTTCGCGACGGCAACCAGTCGCTGATCGACCCGATGGATGCAGAGAAAAAGACGCGCTTCTTCGACCTGCTCGTCAAATGCGGGTTCAAGGAGATCGAGGTCGGCTTCCCCGCCAGCGGCGCGACCGACTTCGACTATATCCAGGGCCTCGTCCGCAACGGCCGCATCCCTGCCGACGTCACGCCGCAGGTGCTGACGCAGAGCCGCGCCGACCTGATCCGCACCAGCTTCGACAGCCTGGAGGGCGCGAAAACCGCGATCGTCCACGTCTATAACGCGGTCAGCCCCGCGTGGCGCAAGATCGTCTTCGGCATGGAGATGGACGAGATCAAGGGCATCGCGATCGAGGGCGCAAAGCAGCTCCGCGACAATGCCGCGCGCCTGCCCGGCACCGACTGGCGTTTCGAATATAGCCCCGAAACCTTCTCGACCGCCGAACTCGATTTCAGCATCGCCTGCTGCGAGGCGGTGATGGACATATTGCAGCCGACGACCGACAAGCCGATCATCCTCAACCTCCCCGCGACGGTCGAGGCATCGACGGCGAACATCTACGCCGACCAGATCGAATATTTCTGCAAGAATCTGCCCAATCGCGACCGCGCGATCATCAGCCTGCACACCCACAACGACCGCGGCACCGGCGTCGCGGCGGCTGAACTTGGCCTGCTCGCGGGCGCCGACCGCGTCGAGGGCTGCCTGTTCGGCAATGGCGAGCGCACCGGCAACACCTGCCTCGTCACCATCGCGCTCAACATGTACACGCAGGGCGTCGATCCAGAGCTCGACTTCTCGAACATCGACGAGGTCATCCAGACGGTCGAATATTGCAACCGCCTGCCCGTCCACCCGCGCCACCCCTATGGCGGCGAGCTCGTCTACACGGCGTTTTCGGGCAGCCATCAGGATGCAATCAAGAAAGGCTTCGCCGCGCGCGAACGCCAGAATGACCAGAAGTGGGAAGTCCCCTACCTCCCCATCGACCCCGCCGACTTGGGCCGCAGCTATGAAGCGGTGATCCGCGTCAACAGCCAGTCGGGCAAGGGCGGCGTCGCCTGGGTGCTCGAACAGGACAAGGGCCTGAAGCTGCCCAAGAAGATGCAGGCAAGCTTCAGCCACGTCGTCCAGGCGCTCGCCGACGAAACCAGCCGCGAACTCGGCGCCGAGGATATCTGGGGCGCGTTCGACCACGCCTATCTGGTCACGACAGGCAAGCGCTTCCAGCTCGTCGACTGGTCGGAGAGCCATGCGGGCACCGACCGCATCTTCGCCGGCAAGCTCACCATCGACGGCACCCCGCGCAGCGTCAGCGGCCGCGGCAACGGCCTGATGAGCAGCGTCATCGCCGCGCTCGCGGAGTCCGGCGGCCCGATCATGGACATCGTCGACTATAGCGAGCACGCCATCGGCCAGGGCAGCAATGTGCAGGCCGCGGCGTACGTCGAATGCCGCACGGCGGACGGGAGGAGCCTGTTTGGGTGCGGGCTGGATACCGACGTTGCGACGGCGAGTGTGCGGGCGATTTTGTCGGCGGCGAATGGGGCTTAAACGCTATCGCGATGAAATATCGCCGGTTGCGATATTTCATCTTGCATTGTTGCCTCGCCCGTGCTTGAACGGTCCGGCGATGGTAGCTCATGATGAACCCGTCAGAAGCAGGGGCCTTTGGCCCTGTGGGAGGATTATCCTCCCGACTACCACCTGCGTCTCGGCCGGGGGTGGCTGCGCGCCGCGCCCGCCCGGGACCGGGCGCGGCACACCCGAGGTACAAACGTTCCGGAACATCGCTTTCAAACTGGCCTACGGGCGCCGACAAATTCGTGTCGGTGTGGCCGAAAGGAAAGCAACCAATGAGCTCCGACCCTCGCACGCAGCGGCATCGGCCGCCCGAACCCTCGCGATGGCTCCTTCTTATGAAGGTAATTATTGCGGTGGGTCAGGTGGTTTCGTTCGTGAAACATCTCTTCCACGAATGATGGATGACCTCGGGACAGCCGTACAATGACGAAGCGGCCTATGATAAATGAAGCACTCAGGCTTCTCCGCCTCTATTGTGGATTCTCACAAGCCGAGATGGCGAAGCGTCTTTCAGTGACCCAGTCCCTGATTTCAGACATCGAGGGCGGACGTAAGAACGTTACTATGGATTTGCTGCAATCATATAGCGACACAGTTGATGTTCGTATGTCGCAGCTGCTCTTTTTTGCCGAAGAGATCGAAGGCCAGCCAATCGCGCGACGTGGGCAACTGATTGTGGCTGATAAAGTCCTCAAGCTCCTTGAAAAGCTCAAGCCGAATGACCGTGAAGCGGCATAAGCAAAATAAGTATGAGCGCTATCCGTTCGAGAATTCACCTTGGACGCAGGATCTAACGCAACGCGATCTCGCAGAACTTCTAGGTTGGAAAAAGCAGCAATTAGAGGCGCTAGTTCGAGACAAGGATCGCTATATTAAACGAGGCCCAAAGCTCATCGGAACGAAGACGAGGGAACTTGCCGTTCCTACGGGTAAGTTACGCACGATCCACGAACGCATAAAAATTCATCTAAACAAGATCAAGCAACCCGAGTACTTGTTCAGCCCCCGCAAAGGTCGCGCACAACGAGATAATGCTGAACATCACGTTGGCCAAAATCAGATTCTTAGCCTAGATATCAAACAGTTTTACCCCTCGACGACCGACGAGCATATCTTTCGCTGGGCGTATCACGTGGCAGGTCTACGGGCAGATGTAGCGGGCCTTTTTACCAAGCTAGTCGCCGTTGACGGCAAGATGCCTTTCGGATCGCCTGTCAGCCCCGTCCTGACCACTCTCGTTCATCGGCAGATGTTCGATGCAATCTCGGATATCTGTAAAGAGCAAGATCTCAAGATGTCACTATGGGTCGATGATCTTGTGATTTCTGGATCGTTCGTCCGAGGCAAAGTCATGGAAGACGTTCGCGCCGCAATTCGCCGCTTCGGATTTCAGACTCATAAGATACAGTTTCGCTCAACTGCCCGCCCGGTCCCGATTACAGGCGTACCCGTGACAAAAACAAGCATTGGCGCACCGCTCTCGCTGCACCGCCGCATCCAGTCGGGATATGCCGAATTGCGACAACGTTTGACCGACGCTCAGCGCACACAGGCGACTGACAAGCTGCTGGCCGCTTTAGGCACCTATCGATATCATTTGGGCGCATCGTCCGAACAAGGCAGACTTGCCGCAAATCGAATGAACGCCCTTCGAATGAGACGAGCGCGTCTCAAACCAAGGTACGTCACTTATCCTGTCGGCTCTACTCCGGACGAAACCTCTACAGAGATCGATGACGGCACTCCCCCTTGGGAATGACTATCGTTGCGTAGGTAATGCTGAAGCACCGCACCTAAGGCAACGCCAAGCAAAGTCATCCCAGCAACGACAAGCTGCGTCCACCACTTGCCAGCCTTTTGCTGTTCCAAGGCTCGATCATGCAACCTAATCGCCACGCTGACCAATTCTGTAACCTCCGAGGGCGTCAAAGGCCGACGACTAATTCGACTTTCCTTTGTTTCATCAATACCGTCGTCGGGCAGATACTCCGGTTCTGCATCAACGTCGAAATTGCGAGGGAACTGTCTCCGCCAGACCAATGAAATCTTATCAGCCTCAGAGGCCGCCCGAAAAAATTCCGGATGCTCCCGAAATACTATGCGCCATTTCTCGACCTCGTTTGTTGATCCTGAGATTCTTGCGGCCCATTTTTCGGTCGATAGTTTGTAGAACTTATATGTTCCTAGGACAGTAATAGCCGCGATAACGTCATTCAAGCGCCCATCAGACAGATACGGATTTGCCATTTCGCTCCCCCCTCCCGGACGAATTGCAAGAGAATCAACCTATAGGCAATAAGCTCTTTCCTACATTTCACCCATATGGTTCATTCTATCGGTTTCACCTAACCGAAAGGAAGAATCAATGGACGACACTACATATAATCCCGCCCATATCCCCGCCCCCACCAGCTATCATTGGACGCCCAAACTCCAGCGCGACTTTCTCGAGGCTTTCGCCACCAACGGTTCGGTGAAGATTTCCTCGGCAAAGGTCGGCATGTCGCCGTCCGCCGTCTATCAGCTCAAGCAACGTCCCGAGGGTGCGGCGTTCAAGCTCGGCTGCGCCGCGGCGCTGCTGATCGCGCGCGGGCGGCTGGTCGATGAGCTGCTCGACCGCGCGATCTGGGGGCATGACGAGACCGTCGAGCTGCAGCGCGAAGACGGCCGCAGCTTTGCCAAGCGCCGCCGTATCGACTCCCGCCTGGGCCTCGCGATGCTCGCACGGCTCGACAAGATGGTCGAAACGCGCGCCCGCGCCGGCGAGGAGATGCTGACACAGGTCATCGCCGCCGACTGGCCGGGCTTCCTGTCGCTCTTCGACGCCGCCGAAGCCGCGGCGCCCGCGAACGCCGAGGCTGAGACCGCAAAGGACGCCGGGGATGAAATCGCGCCGCCGTCCGAAGGCCTCGCCGCCGCGCTCGCGCTCTGGCTCGCCGCGCGCGACAACCGCGCCAACCCGCTCGGTGCGCTCTGGAAAAATACCCCGATCGCGAATGAAGTTGCGCAGATTTCCGCCAATCCCGCTCCCCCGCGCTTCGTCGCCCCGACCCCCGACGAACACGCCGCCCGCATGACCGTCTGGACCGATCACGAAACCGGCCGCCGGCGCACCGATTTCCCGCCGCCCGAAAATTTCATCGGCATCGAAGTCGGGAAATTCGGCGATTACAACTATGAACGCACGATGGACCCCGATGAGGAAGACGCGCTCGAAGCCGTTCGCGAAGCCGAACTTGCGCCGCTCCGCGTCGCGGCAGAGATCGCCCGCCGCGCCTTTTTGGGCCTGCTCGCCCCCGCAAATGACCCCGAGCCGCAGGGCAAAAATGCACGCAAAAGCGCGAGCGGCTGAGCCTCCCCGCCCCTGCGACCAAGCCATGGCGCGTTGACGGCCCGAAGGATTGGCGGAGGCCCCGACCGCATTAGCGGCGCGGCCCCTCCACCGTCGCCTGCTGCGCCCAACGGAAAGCAACGCGCCCCGCGCGCGCTGCCTCCCCATGTCCTGCGGGCAATGGGAAGACGTCCTGCGGACGGCAGGAGGCTCGATTTTCCATGCCTTACAATCCCCCGCGCGCGTCCCCATATAGGGGTTATCGCGGCACATACTTTCTGTAGGCCGCCGCGGCTGAGAGACCGCGCGCTCCCGCTTACGCAAGAGGAGGCGCCCGCATGAGTTCCGACACCCCGACCACCGGCCCCGAAACCCCCGCCGCCGCGCCCGCCCCGGGCCGGGCGCGTGCAGGCTTTGCGTTTCGCAGGCAGCGCAGCCCGCTATCGCGCGAAGAGGCGCGGCGTCAGGGCGATATCAGCCAGCTCGCCTTTCTCAACATGGGCGGGCGCGATCCGGCGATCGCCTTCCTCAACGCCGACGACGCCGAACTCGGCGGCCGCCCGCTCGCGCTTGCGACCGCCAGCGATGCGGGGTTCGTCCGTGTCGCCGACGCGATCCGGGCGCGCGCCGCGAACGACGCATGAGCCGCGCGATCAACCTCAGCCTGACCGAAAGCGAGGTGAACGCGATCTGCCACGCCGCGGGGATCGCGATCAGCGCGATCGAACCGCTGCGCTCGGGCGGAACGCGCCTCGTCTGCACGACGGGCGCCGGGGCGGATGAGATCCGGCTGCGGCTGGGTGGGCATATCATTGCGGGCGCGGTCGATCGCTATCGCTTCTATCGCCCGCCGCAGTAACAAGGGCCGACACGCCATAATAATCGCACCCAATTGGCTCATTTGGGGGAAATAAATGCGGGCTTTTCGATAGCAATTTCGGGTGTTCCGCCACGGAAAAATCCGCCGCATCGGCCGCGTGCAATTTTGCGATAATTTGGCTTGACCTTGACTTTTCACGGACAATCGCCCATATGGGCCGGGCTAACGTCGCATGCGACGGAAATTGACGGCCTTCCGGGGCACTATCTTCCCTTCACACGCTACCAGCTCCGCCGGTGCTTTTGCCGGTGGATTCCCGTTTCTCGTGAAAGGAAACACCTCATGGCCATCGGCACCGTAAAATTCTTCAATACCGACAAGGGCTACGGCTTCATCGAGAATGAAGACGGCTCGGGCGACAGCTTCGTCCACATCACCGCAGTCCAGGCCGCCGGCATGGACACGCTGAACAAGGACCAGCGCGTTTCGTACGAACTCGAACGCGGCCAGAACGGCAAGGTCTCGGCGATCAACCTCCAGTCGGCCTGATTATTGGCCAAAGAGGAGCTCATGACCTTCGAGGGGCAGATCGATGAGATTCTGCCCGATGGACGCTTCGGCGTCGTACTCGAAAATGGTCATCGGGTAATCGTCTACACGGCCGGCCGGATGCGGCGTTTCCGCATCCGGTCGGTCGTCGGCGACGCCGTGCGCGTCGAGATGACACCCTATGACCTGACCAAGGGCCGCCTCGTCTACCGCGAACGCGGGGGCGGGCCGGTGGTACCGGGGCAGCGCAAACGGCGCTGATCCCCACCATCGGGACCACATGAATTGATGGGTCCCCAACAACCAGAACACTCAAATCAAAGATAAAGATGATGACTATGTTTCAGAACAATAATTCGATTTTCCCCGCCCTGCCTGCGCTGTCGCTGGCCGGAAAGGCGCTGACGGCGAACTTGCCGCGCCGCCGCCGCCCGACGCTCTCGCGCCGCGAACTCCGGCGCCTCATCGCCGATATGGTCGATTGACCGAAAACGAGGAAATATGCGCATGTCGGCCAATCTGGATTTCTATCTTTCGCAGGCCGAAAAATGCAGGGTGGAGGCCGAGGCTTCGGCCCTGACACAGGTCCGCGACCGCAATATGCGCGCCGCGGCCGCCTGGCAGGCGATGGCCGACAAGCTCGCCCGCGCCGAAACTGCGCGTGCCGAACGAACCGCAACCGCGACCGCGCCTGCCAACGACGTCGCCGAAAAACTGCCGGAGAATTGACGCGGCCGCCAGCCGCGACCGCAAGCCGAACGAAATCACGCCATCCCGGAGAAAGCCCATGGATATGAACCAGCTCTTCTACCATCACCAGATGGCGTTGATCGAAAAGGCGGCGGTGCGGCGCAATGGTCTCCGCGCCCTCAATTTCGACCTGCCCGCCCATTATGCAAAGCGGATCGAGGCTTATCGGGCTCGCCGCGGCATGACGGCCTATTTTCCCGACGTCCCGGCCCTCTGCCAGAAATAAGGTTGGCGGCCCTTTAAACCGCAGCGCCCACCTGCACCATGCCGCGCAGCCGTTCGGCATCGCGCGAGGGCGGCAGGCCAAAGGCGCGGGCATATTCGCGGCTGAACTGCGACGCGCTTTCATAACCGACCGAATAGGCCGCGCGGCTCGCCTCGCTGCCACCCGCAAGCAAGCGCCGGGCCGCATGCAGCCGCAGCGTCTTCTGGAACTGCAGCGGGCTCATTGCGGTCGCCGCCTTGAAATGCCGGTGAAAGGATGCGGTGCTCATCCCCGCAATTTCCGCCAGCTTGGCGGTGGGAAGCAGCGTGTCGAAATGCTCATGCATCCAAAGGATCGCGCGCCGCACCCGCGACAAGCGGCTGTCCTCCTGGGCAATGGCACAAAGCTGCCCGCCGAGCGGCCCCTGCAACAGGCGATAGAGGATCTCTCGCTCGCGCATCGGCGCCAGCATCGCGACATCGTCCGGCCGGTCGAGCAGACCCAGCAGCCCCGCCCAGGCTTCGACCAGTTCCTCGGTCACCGACGCGACGGCGAAACCCGCAAGGTCGCCCGGCGGCGCATGGCCGATCGTCGCCGGATCCATGCTGGCGATCAGGTCGGCCAGCACCGCGCGGTCGATGCGCAGCGCCGCAGCGACATAGGGTTTGTCGGGAGTAGCCTCGACCACCCGGCCGACCGCGGGCAGGTCGAGCGAGGCGACAAAATAGCTCGACGCGTCGTATCGCAGCACCTGATCGCCGATCACGACCTGCTTCGTTCCTTGCAGGATCAGGCAGGTCACGGGTTCATAGACGGTCGCGACCCCGCTCGTCGGCGCGCATTGCGTTGCGACGACAAGCCGCGGCACTGGCGCCTCATAATAGGGAGAAACCGCGTGCCGCAGCACCTGTTCGCATATCGAGTCGAGCCGGTCTTGCATGCTCCCAACATCGGACGCCCCGCGCCCGCGCGCAAGGAGCGTCCCGCACACCATCTCCGCTTTGAGAGGATCAGGCAAGCAGATGCCATGATCGGGCAGCGAGGCCGTGAACACTGCGCCTATCTTGCCGGGGTCAGGGCACTCCCCTCCGCCCTGCCCTATCCAAGGAGTTCATCATGACACGGTTCAATGCCAAATCGACCACCGACGACGTGCTTTCGGGCGTCGACCTTTCGGGCAAGCGCTTCCTCGTCACCGGCGTCTCCGCCGGGCTCGGCGTCGAGACCGCCCGCGCCCTTGTCGCCCATGGCGCCGATGTGGTCGGCGCAGCGCGCGACCTCGCCAAGGCGGAAAGCGCGACCGGAGCCGTCCGCGATGCGGCAAAGGCCGGCGGCGGCAGCTTCGAGCTGATCCAGCTCGACCTCGCCTCGCTCGCCAGTGTCCGCGCCGCCGCCGATGCGCTCGTCGCCGACGGCCGTCCGTTCGACGTCGTCATCGCCAATGCCGGCGTGATGGCTGCCCCCTTCGGCAAGACCGCCGACGGCTTCGAAACGCAGTTCGGCACCAACCATTTGGGTCACTTCACCTTCGTCAATCGCATCGCGTCGTTGATCAAGGATGGCGGCCGCTTCGTCAGCCTGGCTTCGTCGGGGCACCGCTTCTCCGACGTCAACCTGGAGGACCCGAACTTCGACCGCGGCGACTATGAGCCTTGGGCCGCCTACGGCCGTTCCAAGACCGCAAACATCCTCTTCGCGTTAGAATTCGACCGCCGTCACAAGGATCGCGGCGTGCGCGGCATCGCGCTTCACCCAGGCGGCATCCACACCGAACTGGGCCGCCACCTCGACGAAGGCGCTCTCGAGGCGCTTGTCGAACAGATCAACGCCTCTGCCCGCGAAGCGGGCGGCGAAGCGTTCGAGTTCAAATCGATCCCGCAAGGTGCAGCTACCTCGGTCTGGGCCGCTGCGGTCGCCGATCCGGCGGAGGTCGGCGGTCGCTATCTCGAGGATTGCCACGTCGCCGAGCTTGCCGACGACGACGGACTGCGCGCTGGCGTTCGCGCTTATGCGATCGATCCCGACAACGCCAAGGCGCTGTGGGTGAAGAGCGAAGAGCTGGTCGGCGAGCGCTTCTGAGCCCGCCCCGGGGGGCGGCCCGTTCGCGGGTCGCCCTATTCGGCGGTCCGCTTCGCCCGTCGGCGGCGCCACAGGATCAGACCGCCGACACCAAGCCCGAACAGTCCGGCCATTCCGGGCTCGGGCACGGGCGTCGCACCGCCGCCGGTCGAGCTGTCGCCGCCGCTCGATCCGCCCGGGGGCGACGTCGTATAGCCGCCCTTGAAGGTGCCGATGTGCATCTCGCCATTCTGCTTGAGATTGCCGAATACCGCCGATCCCTGGATATAATTGCGCGTCTCGGCATCGGCCAGCGGCGCGAGCACCGACCCGCCCCATGCGGTGGTCAGCTTCAAATCCTCCGCCTCGGGGAAGTTCCAGATCACCCGCTCGCCCAGATTGTTCGTACCGCCCAGGAAATTGTCGTTGAGGTTGATCGACCGGCCGCTGACGTTGACGATCGCGGTGTCGGCGCCGTTCAGGTTGAACTGGATCTCACCGATCTTGTCGAGGTCGGCAGCGGTGATGTTGAACACGGCAAGCCCCTGTGCATTGGGCTGCGCGGTAAAGGTGCCGCGATTGCCCTGCACCGTAAGCTGACTGTTCGATTTAAGCGTGCCCATCTCGAACGACAGGCTGCTCATGCTGCCTTTGAGTTCGGTTTTCTGCTGTTGCAGCCCCAACCCAAATCCCGGATTGCTCGCGTCGAGGTTCGAAATCACGCTATTCTGGTTGACGTTGGTGTTGCTGATCGTCCCGCCGACCTTCACCGTCTGGTTCGGGCCGTTAAGGTTGAAGCCGCTCGACACATTGCCGCCGACCACCGCACCCGATCCGTTGTTGAGGTTCTTGTGGCTACCCGTGACATTGCCGACGACGGTCAGTCCCGGCTGGCCATTCGGCGAGGTCGTGGCGCGGATGCCGTAATTCGACGAATTGCCGCTGAGGTTGCCGCCGACGAAAGTGCGCCCCTCGACTTCGGACGAGGATTCAAGGTTCCCGAGTACCACCAGGTTCCATTCGCGCAGCGCGTCAACGCCGGTGATCGCCTTGCTTTGAGCAAGACCGGGCAGCGTCAAAGCGGTCGCTATGATCGCGGCGGGAAACAGGGAGCGGGTCGAGAAGGCCACGGGTTTATCGTCCAGTTTTCAATGAGAAGGCGCGGGCGCCCATAGGGCGTTCGTCGCTGCGTTTACACCGAAGTGCGACGGGCCGTTGTCCCGTTCCGAAACAGCAGCTCAAAACCGTCGCGCAGCCGTGCCAAAATCGCGGCGGACGCGACGTCAGCCGATGGAAAAGAACCCGGTGACCGTCAAACGCCCGCGCCCGGGGTCGGCGGCCAGTCCGTTTTCCGGCGAAATCGCCCCGCTATGGAGGTTCCAGCTACGATAGAGCAGCGCGCGATTATAGCGCGCCGGTTCGGTGCGAATGCATTCGAACAGCGGCGTATCGCCCAATATATATTCGGGCGGTGGGACGCCTCCATGGCGCAATTCGATGTCGAGGTGCCGAAAGAACAGGTCCCGCTTCGCTTCATCCACCGTTTCGAAACCCGTCGAGCGGTGGCGGAAGAAAGCGGTCCCATCGCCGCCCGCCGGCGACAGATAATGGACCAGCGCAATACGATCCTCGGTGAAGGCATCGATATGCGGCAGGCGCTGCGGGACAGAGAGCGCGCTCGGCGGCGTCGAGACGATCGAGAAGCTCGCGTCGACGACCTGCACCGGCCCCGCCCGCCCGAAAGCTTTGGCAGCCGCGTCCGCGATGATGGGAAGCTGTGTCGCAAGATAATCGGCGGGAAGCGCCGCACGCACCCCCGGGAAATGGTTGAGCGCCGGGGTAAAATCGGCCGTCTGCGCAAAGCTCCGCAAGACATCGGCATCGGGCGCGAAATCGTCGAGGACGACAAGCGGCTGCGCCTCCGCCCCGATCGTCTCGATACGCACCGTCGTCATTCGGCGCACGCCCCGGCGCGCGCCAACAGGAAATCGCGTTCGCGCTCGTTGCTCGACAGCGCCGCTGCCGCCTCGAATTCTCTCTTCGCTTCACCCAGTCGCCCGGCGCGAAACAGGAAGTCGCCGCGCGCGGCGGGTAGTGGCGCATAATATCGGAGCGCAGCCGCCTGGGCAATCTCATCGACCAGCCGTAATCCAGCCTCCGGCCCGAACGCCATGCTATGCGCGACCGCGCGGTTGAGTTCGACCACCGGCGACGGCATCACCTGTCCCAGCCGGTCGTAGAGCGCAGCAATGCGAACCCAGTCAGTGTCCCCGGCCGAGCGCGCCCGGGCATGGCAGGCCGCAAGCGCCGCCTGCAAAGCATAGGGCCCGTCGGCACCGCCCAGCGCCTCGGCGCGCGCCAGCGCATTCAGTCCGCGACGGATCAGCAACTGGTCCCACCGCGCCCGGTTCTGCTCGGTCAGCGGTACGAACCGCCCGTCGGGTCCAGCCCTCGCCGCGAGCCGCGACGCCTGAATTTCCATCAGCGCGAGCAGGCCCGACACCTCGGGCTGTTCGGGCATCAGCCCGGCAAGGATGCGCCCCAGCCGCTGCGCCTCGGCACAGAGCGGCGGACGAACCAGCGACGGCCCCGTAGTCGCGGCATAGCCTTCGTTGAAGATGAGATAGACGACCTCCAGCACCGATCCGAGCCGCGCTTGAAGCTCCGCGCCGCGCGGCACTTCGAACGCCACCCCCGCCTTCGCTATCGCCTTTCCAGCCGCAGCGTCAGCGCCGCGCGCCCCTCGGGCGAAATGACGGGATGACAGGCGGCGAAGATCAGCCCGAGCAATTCGTCGCCCAGCGGGTCGTCGAGCGCCGCCTCGACCGCCTCCGCGCTCATGTCGCGCTCCTCGTCCAGTTCGCGGGCGATTTCGGCATGTTTTCGCTCCCGCATCGCATGGTGCCGCACCCCGTCGATCAGGCGCCGTTTCGCCGCAGCGGTCAGCCAGGCGCCCGGATTGCCCGGCACCCCCGACTTCGGCCATTCGGTCAGCGCGATCAGCAGCGCCTCCTGCGCCAGTTCCTCGGCCCGGTCGACGTCGCGCGTCGTCCGGGCGAGCGCGGCGATCAGCCGCGCTCGCTCGATCCGGAACACCGCCTCGATCGCTCGGTGGGTTTCATCGGCCGCCATGCCTGCCTTCTCGGGCACCGAAGCGTCAGAGGCAAGCATGGCAGCGGGCGCGACCTATTCGCCGCTCAGCTTCTCGCGCAGCTTCTGTTCCTGCTCGGCGAGTTCGGGCGTCAACGCCTCGCCGAAATCCTCCATCTCGTAAAAGGGACGGATTTCGAGATCGCTCGGCCCAGGCATCGGGTTCGGACAACGCTTCGCCCAGGCGACCGCCTCGTCCATGTCCTTGACCTCCCAGACCCAATAGCCCGCGACGAGTTCGCGCGTTTCGGCAAAGGGCCCGTCGATCACCGTCCGGCTCGCGCCGTCGAACGCGATCCGCTTGCCGAACGACGAGGGCTTCAGCCCGTCGCCGTCGACCATCACGCCGGCATTGACCAGTTCCTCGTTATACTTGCCCATCGCCTCGAACATCGCGGTCATGTCCTCGGTCGGCGGCAGGCCCTTTTCGCTGTCTTCGGTCGCTTTCACGAAAACCATCACACGCATTTTCCATCTCCTTTTAGACGGGCCAACAGCGGCTCCTGCCAACACGACGAACGAGCCGCCGCCAAATCGACACGAGCTGAGAAAAAAATTTCAGGCTACCTCGGCCAGCGACTGCGGGGTCGAGAAACGCTGGCGATATTCATTCGGCGACAGCCCGATCAGACGGTGGAACAATTTGCGGAACGCCGCCGCATCCTCATACCCCACGCCCCAAGCGATCTGGTCGACGGTGCGCTTCGTGAACTCCAGCAGTTCGCGCGCCTTGCCGACGCGGATATGCTGGACATATTCGACCGGGGTCATCCCCGTCGCCGCCTTGAAGCGCCGTTGGAAGGTCCGCTCCTCCATTCCCGCCTCGCCGGCCATATCCGCGACCGCGACCGGTCCCGCCCCCCGCGCCTGCAGCCAATGCTGCACCTTCAATACCGCCTCGTCCCCATGCGTCAGCTTCGGCGCAAAGCTCGCATAATGTTTCTGCTCGCGTCCCGACGGGTCGATCAGCAGGAAGCGGGCCGTCTCCATCATCACCGTCGGCCCCAGCAGCCGCTCGACGATCCGCAGCCCCAGGTCGGTCCACGCCATCAGCCCGCCCGCGGTGACGATATCGCCATCGTCGACCACCATCCGGTCGGCCTCCATCCGCACGTCGGGAAAGCGGCTCCGGAACTCCTCGGCAAAGAACCAATGCGTCGTCGCGGGCCGTCCCGCGAGCAATCCCGTCGCCGCCAGCGCAAACGCCCCGCCGCAATTCGAGGCAAGCACCGTGCCCTGCGCATGTCGATCGAGCAGCCAGCGCGCATAAGGCTCGACCTCGCCCGGTTCGAGCAATTTGTGCAAGCTGCCCGGCGCGATCAGCACCGCGGGCGAATTGACCGCCGCTTCGCCCGGATGGCTGTCGTACCAGCGCGCAAAGCCGCCTTCATCCTGCAACCGCCAGTGACTGACGCGAAGCGGCCGCCGATCATGGTCCACCGCAAAGCGCCCGGCAACGTCGAACAGGTCGGTGATCCCGTGGACCATACCCATCTGGCAGTCGGAGTAGGTCATCATCCCGACCTCGACCAGCGGCACAGGGGCGGCGTCCGGCACCTTCAACTTGGGCATGTCGGCTCCTTTGTCGGAATCGGCCCGGATAATGTCGCGTCCGCCAATCCCGATCAAGCGCGCATCGCCGTATCTGTTGTTTCACCGGACGGACACCCCGCCCTTCAAGTCGAAAGGAACCATATCATGACCACCATCACCACCAAGGACGGCACCAACATCTTCTTCAAGGATTGGGGCCCGAAGGACGCCCAGCCCATCGTCTTCTCGCACGGCTGGCCGCTCAGCGCCGACGCCTGGGACGCGCAGATGGTCTTCTTCGCCAATCAGGGCTTCCGCACCATCGCCCATGACCGCCGCAGCCACGGCCGTTCGGATCAGGTCTGGGACAACAACAATATGGACCAATACGCCGACGACCTCGCCGAACTGATCGAACAGCTCGACCTGAAAGACGTCATCCTCGTCGGCCACTCGACCGGCGGCGGCGAAGTCACCCGCTATATCGGCCGTCACGGAACGAGCCGCGTCGCCAAGGTCGCGCTGATCGGCGCCGTCCCCCCGCTGATGCTCAAGACCGAAGCCAACCCCGGCGGCCTGCCGCTGGACGTCTTCGACGGTATCCGCAAGGGCACGTTCGACAACCGTCCCCAGTTCTTCAAGGATCTGACCCTGCCCTTCTACGGCTATAACCGCGACGGCGCGGTGGTCAGCGAAGCGGTGCGCGACGACTTCGTGCGGCAGGGCATGAACGGCGGCCTCAAGGGCCTGCTCGACAGCATCCGCGCCTTTTCGGAAAGCGACTTCAACGAGGACCTCAAGAAATTCGACAAGCCGACGCTCGTCCTCCACGGCGATGACGACCAGATCGTGCCGATCGGCGCCGCGGCGCTCTCGACTGTCAAGATCGTTAAGCAGGCGGTGCTCAAGGTCTACAAGGGCGGCAGCCACGGCCTGACGATCACCGAACAGGATCGCTTCAACGCCGATCTTCTCGAATTCATCAACAGCTGATAAGGAAGAGGCGCGGGCCCCCGACCGCGCCTCCTCACTTATAAAGGAGACGTGTCATGATCCTCGGTTTGACCATCCCGCAATTCACCGCGCTGCATGTCTTGATCAGTTTCGTCGGCATCGGCGCGGGCCTCATCGCCCTTCCCGCTTTCGCCCGCGGCCGTATCCTGCCCCGCACCAACGCAATCTTCCTGTGGTTCACCCTGCTCACCAGCCTCACCGGCTTCCTCTTCCCGATCATCGCCTTCACCCCGGCGCTCGGCACGGGAATCCTCTCGACGCTGATCCTCGTCGCAGCCTTCTGGGCCTGGTACGGCCGCAAGCTCGCCGGCCGCGCCGCCACCGTCTATGCGGTCAGTGCCACCGCCGCGCTCTACCTCAACCTTTTCGTGCTGGTCGTGCAGTCTTTCCTCAAGGTTCCGGCGCTCAACGCGCTGGCGCCGAACGGCACCGAACCGCCGTTTGCCGCAGCGCAGGGCGCGCTGCTCCTCGCCGCAATCCTCTTCGGATATTTCGCAGTCAAAGCGAGCCGGCGTCCGACTGCGGCCTGATTGCAACGCCAATCCTACCCAAGGGCGGCCCCACGGCCGCCCTTTTTGCATCACGCCCACAGCGCGTTGAGCGCAATCACGATCGCGACTTCGGTGAAATTGCCGAGCCCGTGCGCGACGATCGGAGCGAGCAGGCTGCGCGACCGCTCCATCAGCCAGACATAGGTAAGCCCCCATGCAAAGGCATAGATCTGCTGCGCCATTGCCTGGTGAAAGGGATTGACGGTGAACGACTCCCAGTGCGCCAGCCCGAACATCAACGCGACCAGATAGGCGGCGACGGGCAGATCGAGCGATCCGATCCGCAGCCGTCCGGGCACGAGCACGACGAGCATCCCGACCAGCAGCCCGCGAAAGATCGTCTCCTCCGCCAGTCCCGTCGTAATCATCCCGAGCAGATAACCCGCGGAATCGAGCGGTGCTTTCGAATAGCTCATGTCGGGCGCCGTCTGCGCTGCGAGTGCGGGCCAGTAATCGGCGACCAGCATCACAAGGCCCATCCCGACCCCGATCAGCGCCGCGACACCCGCATAACTCGCGCCCGGCGGCCAGCGCAGATGCGGATCGGCAGCGGGCAGCAATCGGCGCATGACGAGGACTGCGGCTAGACCGAGCAGCGCCTGAAAGGCGATCGCAAGAAGCAGAAAGACCGACACATAACCATCCCACAGCGGCGTCCCCGCACGATAGATTTCTCGCGCGGGAATACGGCCGAGTTCGAGAATGACCTGCATCAGCACCGCCGCCAGCACGATCGGCCAGAAGCGGAAACGAAAACCGGAAAGCGCCACCAAGGGGCGCGGCGAAGCGGGGGATGGATTTGTCATGCACCGAGTCTAGGCTGGAAGGGCCCGGCGCTTCTTGAACTAATGTGATGCTTAGTAGCGGGTTTCGACCGATCGCTGCCCTCCACATCCTCGTCACCCCGGACTTGATCCGGGGTCCCGCCTGATACCGAAGCCAATGGGTGCGTCGAAAAAGCGGGATCCCGGGTCAAGCCCGGGATGACGAATGGTGGGTATCGACCAGAAGCCCCCTATCTTTCTTCGTCATCCCGGACTTGATCCGGGATCCATAGCCGCACCATCGTCATGGACCCCGGATCAAGTTCGGCGTGACGAGGGTGACGATTGAATGGCAGCGTCCCACCCCAACACCGACATCAACCACGCGCAAAAAAACGCTGTCCTACATTCCCCCGCCGTGCCAGCCTCCGCTCAGCTCTTTGAAATCGTCGACTTCCGCAGCCGCTCCTGAACGACAAGAGAATTTTTTCGGCGCGCACCGGCTTATCGTTTCTCGCCCTAAGTTCACTAAGGACACAATTTCGATGCACGCATGCGGGGCTTTTGTGGCTTTAGGCCTCTGCTGCAGCCGCTGTTCGTTCACCGAACGCACACCGCCATCGCCGCGGCGACATCCCGGTCAGCTTCGTCACCGCTCGCGTCATATGCGCCTGATCGGCATAGCCCGCCTCCACCGCGACCCCGGCGAGGCAATCATCGCCCGCAACGATCATCCGCCAGGCCCGCTTCGCCCGGCAATCGGCGCGATAGGCGGCGGGCGACACGCCGTAGAGCTTCTCAAAGCTGCGCGAAACATGTTCGCGCGATTGTCCATGCGCCGCGGCCCATTCGCCGATCCGCGGCGATACCGACGTGCGCAGCGCCTTCGACAAACGGTCGGGCAGATCGCCGTCGTTGGCAGCTGTCGCCGGAGCAAGTCCATCAAGCAATGCGACAACCGCCTCGACGGGGTCGCGTTCGGCCAGCCGTATGATGTGGTCGGGATCGGCAATATATGCGCGGGCCGGCCAGTCGCGTCCGTCGAATGGCAGCGGGAGGTCGAGCACGACCGTCCGCTGGGCCGAGATACGGTCGCGGTGCGCCGAAAAAGGGCCATGAAGCAATATTTCGCCTTCGCATGCCGCGATACGCCCGGCATCGCCCGCTTCCTCATAAGCGCCCGCCAGCACCAGTGTCGCATAGGGTTCGCGATGGTGGTGGCGCGCAATATCCGCCGCGGCGGGCAACAGACTGGGCTGGAGCAACTGCATCGCGACACCCTGTCGCGCCCGGCGGCGGACCGCAATCGCCACCGGACGAACATCGTCTGCGCGTCGATGGACAACAGCGGCACACGCCGATTAGACATTGCCAAACCGCCGGGCTTCCCCGTCCGGCTCCGCGTTTTCTTTCAGGAGCGACAGCCATGCATCCCCCCTTTGCCCTTCGCGCGATCGACCATGTCGTGCTTCGGGTCGTCGATATCGACCGCATGGCCGGATTTTACCGCGAGGTTCTCGGCTGCACTGACGAGCGCACCCAATCGGAAATCGGCCTTTATCAGCTCCGCGCGGGCAGTTCGCTGATCGATCTCGTCACCATCGACGGCAAGCTTGGCGCGATGGGCGGGGCAGCGCCGGGGGCGGAAGGCCGCAACGTCGATCATTTCGCCATCGCGGTCGCCCCGTTCGATGAGGTCGCCATCCGTGCGCATCTCGACCGGCACGGCATCCGCGTCGAACAGTCCGGCCCGCGCTACGGCGCCGAAGGCGAAGGACCTTCAATCTATATCAGCGACCCGGAGGGCAATATCGTGGAACTGAAGGGCCCCGCCTTCGACTGAGCATCTTGCACTGCCTTCCGTTTACGTTAAGGTCAGTTGCAAACAGCAACCGGAGAGACTGATTCATGGCCCTTCCCCCGATTTTCGACCGCCTGCGCCTGCCGGTTATCGGTTCGCCCCTGTTTATCGTATCGGGCCCCGAACTCGTCATCGCGCAGTGCAAGGCCGGCGTCGTCGGCAGCTTCCCCGCACTTAACGCCCGCCCGCAATCCTTGCTCGATGAATGGCTGCACCAGATCACCGAAGAGCTTGCGGCCTGGGACCGCGACAATCCCGACCGGCTCTCGGCGCCTTATGCCGTCAACCAGATCGTCCACAAATCGAACGATCGGCTCGAACAGGACATCGCGACCTGCGCCAAGTGGAAGGTGCCGATCACGATCACCTCGCTCGGCGCGCGCGAGGAGCTTAATCAAGCGGTGCACGGCTGGGGCGGCATCACCCTCCACGACGTCATCGACGACCGCTTCGCACGCAAGGCGGTCGAGAAGGGCGCCGACGGCCTGATCCCCGTCGCCGCGGGCGCGGGCGGCCATGCCGGCCGGCAATCGCCCTTCGCGCTCGTGCAGGAAATCCGCGAATGGTTCGACGGCCCCGTCGCGCTGTCGGGCGCGATCGGCCACGGCCGCTCGATCCTCGCCGCGCAGGCATGCGGCGCCGACCTTGCCTATATCGGCAGCGCCTTCATCGCGACCGCCGAAGCCAATGCCGATCAGGGCTATAAGGACGGCATCGTCGAAGGACGCGCGGCCGACATCGTCTATTCGAACCTGTTCACCGGGGTCCACGGCAACTATCTTCGCCAGTCGATCGTCTCGGCCGGAATGGATCCCGACAATCTGCCCGAAGGCGACCTCAAGACGATGAACTTCGGCTCGGGGGGCAATACCAAGGCCAAGGCGTGGAAGGATATCTGGGGCTCGGGCCAGGGCATCGGCCCCGTGACCGCGGTGCGCCCGGTCGCCGAATTCGTCGCCGAACTCGAAACCCAATATCTCGCCGCGCGCCGCGAACTAGAAGCGAAGGTGCGGCTTTAAGCCGCGCCTTCCAACGCTGGCCGGGCCAATCGGCAATGCCTGCTTTGGGCGGGAAGCTGACGTTCGGTCACCCACTTCCGTCATCCCGGCGCAGGCCGGGATCCCATCTTCTCGGAATGACGCGCGGCCTTTGTTGGGTCGCCCCTGCATCGCAAGACCGTCCCCGATATTCAAACCCTCATTGCCACATGTCGCAAAGCTAAGCTTCGGCCGCCTCAGATCGCGACCTGACTCCCCAGTTCGACCACGCGATTGGTGGGCAGGCGAAAATATTCCATCGCACTTTCCGAATTGCGCAGCATCCACGCGAACAGCTTTTCACGCCAGATCGGCATACCCGGCTTGCTCGCCGCAATCAGCGTCTGGCGCGACAGGAAAAAGCTCGTTTCCAGCATTTTGAACTCGCCGCCGCAGCTCGTGACGCGGGTTAGCGCCTCGGGCACGTCGATCGGCTGCATGAAGCCATAATTGAGGACGAGCCGGTGGAACCCCTGCCCCAGATCCTCGAGCAGGCAGAATTTTTCCTCGGGGACGAAGGGCACGTCGGCGATCTTGATCGTCAGCAGGATGATCCGGGCGTGCAGCACCTTATTGTGTTTAAGGTTATGAAGCAGCGCGTGCGGCACGCCGTCGCTGCTCGACGTCATGAACACCGCAGTCCCCGGCACGCGCGTTGCACTGTTCGCCGCGGACTTCACAAACACCGGGATCGGCATCGCGCCCTCGGCCATCTCCTGCTGCATCAGCTTGCGTCCGCGCGACCAGGTCGTCAGCATCGTGAAGATGGTGAGACCGATCGCCAGCGGCACCCAGCCGCCGTCGGGCACCTTGATCAGGTTCGCGCCGAAATAGGCGATATCGACGATGAAGAAGACGGCGAGCACAGGCAGCGCTTTCCACGCCGGCCACTTCCACAGCGTGAACAGCACGACGCTCATCAAACAGGTGTCGATGAACATCGCCCCCGTCACCGCGATGCCATAGGCCGCGGCAAGGTTGCTCGACGATCCGAAGAAGAGGACGAGGATGATCACCATCACCATCAGGCCCCAGTTGACCATCGGAATATAGATCTGCCCCGCAGCGGAAGCACTCGTATGCTCGACGCGCAGGCGCGGCATGAAGCCCAGTTGGATCGCCTGCTGCGTCAGCGAAAAAGCGCCCGAGATCACGGCCTGGCTTGCGATAATCGTCGCAAGGATCGCAAGGATGACGACCGGCACCTGCCAGGCCTCGGGCATCATCTGGAAAAAGGGGTCGGCGATCAGGTCGGCGCGCGGACCCATCTCGGCCTCGAGCACCATCGCACCCTGGCCCATATAGTTCAGCATCAGCGCGGGCAGGACAAAGGTCAGCCAGCTAAGCCCGATCGGCCCGCGCCCGAAATGCCCCATGTCGGCATAGAGCGCCTCCGCCCCCGTCACCGCCAGCACGACCGCGCCAAGCGCGATAAACGCGGTGAAACCGTCGACGTAAAAGAAACGGAGCGCGTTCAGCGGGTTCAGCGTTTCGAGGATGATCCCCGGATGATCGACGATGTGGATCATACCAAGGATCGCGAGCATCGTGAAATAAGCGAGCATGATCGGCCCGAACAGCATCCCGACCTTTGCGGTCCCGCGCGACTGGATCGCGAACAGGCCGATCAGGATGGCGAGCGCGATCGGCACGATATACGGCTCGAAGCCCTTGTTGACATAGCTCAGGCCCTCGGTCGCCGACAGCACCGACATCGCCGGGGTGATCATGCTGTCGCCATAGAAAAGCGCCGTCGCGAACACGCCGAGCAGGATGATCGGCCACGTCCAGCGCTTCTCGCCCGACGAACGGCTGATCAACGCGAGCAGCGCAAGACTACCCCCTTCGCCCTTGTTGTCGGCCTTCATGATCGTCAGCACATATTTGAAGGTGACGACGAGCATCATCGACCAGAAGACGAGGCTCAGCACGCCATAGATGTGTAGCCGGTCGGGCTCGATCGGATGGTGGCCGGCAAAAGTCTCGCGGAACGCATAAAGCGGACTGGTACCGATATCGCCAAACACGACACCGATTGCGCCGACGGCAAGCTTCAGCTTGCCATCGCCATGATGTCCGTGGCCGTAATGGGCCGTTTCGGCGGCAGCAGTTGCAGCGCGTGGAGCGCCGCCCGCCGCCTGTTGCGACTCAGCAGTCATCGCGCGCCTTTAGACGAGCCCGAGCCTTTGTAATAGGTTTCAATTTGGGACGTCCGCGGGCGGAGGCCCCGCCGGAGCCTCGGCGGGCAGCTCAGGGCCCAGCGCCTGCCGCAACTGCGCCAGCCGCATTTCGAGGTCGGGGCGCCAGGGCGCATCGGCGGGGCTGCGCGCAAGGAGCTGGGTCCACACCGCATCGGCGCCTTTCAGGTCGCCGCCCTGCGCCAGCGCCAGTCCCGCAAAGAAGGGGGGCGCCGGATGCGATGGATCGCGTTTCGCCGCCTCGTCGAACGCCAGCGCCGCCGCCGGCGACATCATGCCCCCGCCGTGCGCTGCAAGCGCGTTGCCGAGCCCGACCCACAGGTCGACATTGTCGGGATATTTCTCCAGCCCTTTTTCGAGCGTCTTCGCGGCAAGTTCGGTCTTGCCGGTGCGCGCAAAACCGTCGGACATGCCGAGCCACTGCGCCGCAGGGCCGAAACGTTCGGACATCCCCTGCCGCTGGTCGGTCAGCGCCTCGCCGAAACCCTCGGGCTCCTCGGGTGCTGCAACGGGCTTGCCGGGCAGCGATGGATGGCCTTGCAATGCATAACCCGCGAGGCCCAGCATCACCGCCGCCCCGGCCAGCGGCCGCGCCGCGGCGGGCAGCTTGCCAAGCCAGAAGATGCCCACGATCGTCAGCAGAGCGACGAGCATGACCCAGAGCCAGATCATGCCGCCTCGTCCTCTTCATCGTTCGCACCGCGGCGGAAACGGCCAAAGGCCAGCCATCCGCCCAGCGCGAGGAAGAGCAGCGGCCCCAGCCAGAGCAGCGCCGTGGCGCCGTCGAACGGCGGATCATAGCTGACCCAATTGCCATAACGCGCGACGAGCCATGCCTTGATCTCGGCCGGGCTCTCGCCCGCCGCGATCTTGCTGCGCACTTCGTGGCGCATATCGCCCGCCAGCGGCGCGTCGCTGTCGGCGATCGACTGCCCTTGGCAGACCAGACAGCGCAGCTCCTCCATCAGCGCCTTGGCGCGTGCTTCCTCAGCGGGATCCTTGAGTTGCTGATAGGCATAGGGCGCGGGCGGCAGCCGGTCCTGCGCGGCAAGCGGCAGCGCAAGCGCGCCTAACAGGAACAAGAGGACGAACCGGAGGCTCATTTCATCGCCTCGAGCTTGGCGACGATTTCGGGCACCTGATCGGCAAGGATCACGCCCTGGATTTGCTCGCGAATAATACCCTTGCCGTCGATCAGGAAGGTTTCGGGGACGCCCGACGACCCGAGCGCGATCTGGACGCTGCTCTGCATGTCCGAACCGATGCGGTCGAAGGGGTTGCCAAATTCGCGCAGGAACATCGCGACATCCTCGGGCCGGTCGCGGATCGCGATGCCATCGATCGGTACGCCAGCGGCCTTCAATGCCTCAAGCTGCGGCGCCTCCGCGCGGCACGGGATGCACCAGCTCGCGAAAACATTCACCAACCGCGGCCGTCCGTCGGCGAGTTGGCTGCTCTTCAATCCTTCGACGCCAGCAGTGGCGGGGGGCAGGTCGAACAACGGCATCGGTTTGTCGATCCACTGCGACTGGATCAGCGTCTCGGCGGGCGTCACCAACCGATAGACGAAGGCGCCGAACAACAATCCCATGATCGCGAGCGGCACAAACAGGACCCAGCGGTTCTTCACGCGAAACGTTCCTCAGCCTTGCGGGCGCGGCGGGCGCGCCAGATGTTCAGCAATTGCGCACGCCCGAGCAGCGACAGCGCTGCGCCGATCGCGATCAGCGCACCGCCGAGCCAGATCCACCACACCAGCGGCTTCCACCACAGGCGGATCTGGTAACGGTCGGCGCTGCCGTCGTCGCTCGTCACCGGATGGCCGAGCACGGCATAGAGCTGGCCGCCTGGCCGCGTCAGCAACGCGGCTTCGTTCGTTTCGGTCGGCGCCGTGCCCATGAGCCCCGGGAATGTCCTCGCCTCGGGCTTCATCGTAAAGCTGCCGCCCGACGATGTCGTCGCGACCAGCGTGCCTTCGATCGCGGTATAATTCGGCCCTGCGATCGGCTTCACGCCGACGAACTTCACCTTGAAATCGCCGACCTTCACTACTTCGCCCGGCGCCGCGGCAACCAACCGCTCCTTGATAAAGGCGCTTTCGGCGCCCATCCCGGCAAGGCACACCGCGACACCGAAATGCGCGATCACCATGCCCCATGTCGGCAGCGGCGTACGGCGCAGGTTGCGGCCCCACAGCGGCGCCAGGCTCGCGACCGCTACAATCCCCGCGACGGTCATGCCGAGCAGCGGCAAAATACCGACCTTGCCGCCGAACAGGATCAGCGCAAAAAGCACCGCTGCCCCGGCCAGGATCGCGGCGGGAAGCCGCGACCACAGCCGGGTGCCGTCATCCTTGCGCCAGCTAAGCAGCGGCCCTGCCACCATCACGAGACAGAGGATCAGCGCAAGCGGCCCGGCGACCTTGTTATAATAGGGCGGCCCGACCGAGATCTTCTCGCCCATCGCCTCGGCGACGATTGGATAAAGCGTGCCAAGAAGGACCAGCGCGAGGATCGTCGTCAGCAGCAGATTGTTGATTACCAGCGAGCCTTCGCGGCTGAGCAGCGCGAATTTCTTGCCCTCCGCGACGCTTCCCGCGCGCAGAGCGAAAAGGGTCAGCGCCCCGCCGATATAGATCGCCATCAGCGCAAGCAGGAAAGTCCCGCGCTCGGGGTCGACCGCAAAGCTGTGAACGCTGGTCAACAGACCCGACCGGACGATGAACGTCCCCACCATCGACATCGAAAAGCCGACGACCGCGAGCATCACCGTCCAGGCGCGCAGCGCGTTACGCGTCGCGGTGACAGCAACCGAATGAAGCAGCGCCGCCCCGGCGAGCCAGGGTACGAGCGAGACATTCTCGACCGGATCCCAGAACCACCAGCCGCCCCAGCCGAGCTCATAATAGGCCCAATAGCTGCCCGCGGTGATACCGAGCGTCAGGAAAATCCAGCTTCCGAGCACCCACGGCCGCATCGCGCGGGCAAAAGCCGGACCGATTTCGCGCGTGATCAGCGCGCCGACGGCAAAGCTGAACGCGACCGACAGGCCGACATAGCCGACGTAAAGCGTCGGGGGATGGAAGGCGAGCCCGATGTCCTGAAGCAGCGGGTTCAGCCCTTGACCGTCAGGAGGCGCGATCGGAAGCCGCTTGAACGGGTTCGACGAGAACAGCAGAAAGGCAAAGAAACCGAGGCTCAACGCCGCTTGCGCCGCGAGCGTCGCGACCAGCGTATCCTCGCGCAGCCGCTTTTCGAATATCGCGATCAACCCGCCCGACAGCGACAGGATCATCAGCCATAGCAGCATCGATCCTTCGTGATTTCCCCACGTTCCCGCGACCTTGAAGATCATCGGTTTCAAACTGTTGCTGTTGCGCGCGACCAACTCGACCGACATGTCGGAGCGCACGAACAGCGCAATGAGCAGCCCGAATGCGACCGCGGTCAGAACGCCCTGCGCAACGCTCGCCGGCCGCACAAGCGCCGCCAGATCCTTTGAACCGCCGCGCAGGAACAAAGTCCCCGCGACGAGCGACAGACATGCGAGCGCGGCCGCGATCCACAGCAGGGCCAGACCGAGTTCAGCGATCATGTCGTTGCCGGCGCCTTCATATTCTTCGGCATATCGCCCATCTGCGGCGGCATATAGCGCTCGTCATGCTTGGCCAGGATACGGTCGGCGACGAAAATCCCGTCGGCGCGCATCCGGCCGTCGGCGACCATTCCGCTCTCTTCGCCGAACAGGTCGGGGACGATGCCCTTATATTCGACCGGCACGGACGCCTTACCGTCGGTCGCGACGAAACGGATCGTCAGGCCATCGGCTTGCCGCTCGATGCTGCCCTTGGCGACCATCCCGCCCAGCCGCATGGGCTCGCCGACCGAGGCCTTGCCACCCTGAATTTCGACCGGCGTACGGAAATAGGCCGCCTCGTCGCGAAGCGCGCTCGCTGCAAGCACCCCCGCACCGCCGACGCCGCACAGCGCGACCAGCGCCAGAATCAGCCGTTGATGCTTGGCCTTCATTTACGATCTCCGCGCGGCGCCCCGCCGCGCCTGCTATCGGCGCGCAGCGCATCGCTGCGCTTCTCGGCCTTTTTCATCGCACGCCAGCTCGTCCAGAGCACCGCGCCGGTCAGTATGACCGTAAGGCCATAGGCCGCGGCGACAAACGCCCATTGCCCGCCCCCGCTGATTACCCCCGTCACGCGTCAGGTCCCTTCGTCGTCGGCCAGTCGCCGCAGCCGCGCCGCGACGCGATTGTCGGCGATGATCCGCCGCATTCGCATCAGCACGATGGCGCCGAATAGCAGCGAAAAGCCGAGCACGGTCAAGCCCAGCGGCCACAGCAGGGCGCCGTCGATGCTCGATCCGCCAAGCGTGATGCTCGGCCCCTGATGCAGGCTGTTCCACCAGACGACGCTGCGGTTGATGATCGGGATGTTGATCGCGCCGACCAGCGCATAGATCGCCGCGCCGCGTGATAGCGAACCGCCCTGCCTTTGCCCGTCGTCACCGCTCGTCAGCGCGATAAAGCCCGCGTAGAGAAACAGCAGGACGAGCATCGAAGTCATCCGGCCGTCCCATTCCCACCAGGTTCCCCAGGTCGGGCGCCCCCAGATCGATCCGGTCGCGAGGCACAGCGCGGTAAACAGCATTCCCGGTACCGCGATCGCGCGCGCCGCGATGCCCGATATCGGATGGCGCCACACAAGTTGGATCAACCCCGCAATCGCCAGTGACGTCCAGCCACCCATGCCAAGCCAGGCCGACGGAACATGGACGTAGAGGATGCGTGCGGTTTCGCCCTGCTTATAGTCACCTGGAACCAGCGCGAGCCCAGCCCAGGCACCACCGAGCACGAGCAACAGCCCAACGCCCAACAGCCACGGCGTCAGCGGCTTGGCAATCGCAAGAAAGCGCGTGGGATTAGCATAGGCGTGCATCGGGTCGCGTCGTCCTTAGGCGAGCCGGGGAAAGTGGTCCAGCAATTTGCCCGGCGCGACCCCGGTCATGGTTGTGTCGCCCGTGCCCGGTGGCAGGTCAACCCCTCGGCGATCTCCTCTCCGCAAGTCCCATCCCGATCGACGAATGGCAAGTAACCACCAAAAGCGGCCCTCTCCATCATCGTCACCCCCGACTTGATCCGGGGTCTCGCTTGGGGTTTAGCCAAGTATAATGCATCAAAAAGGGGGATTCCGCGTCAAGCGCGGGATGACGGAAGTGGAACAGGGCAACGCCCGCTCCCCACACCAAACCAAACAGAACTCACGCCTCCGGGCGCGTCCATATCCAGCTTCCGGTCACCGCCGCTGCGATCACGGGCACCATCACCCACGGCCAAGGCGAAAATATCGCAGCCAGCACGATACTGAACGCAAAAGCCGCGGTTGCGGCAATCTTGCCTTTCCGGCTGATCGCGCCCTTCTCGCGCCACGCGGTTATATGGTGCCCGAAATGCGGGTGCATCAGCAGCCAGTTTTCGAGCCGCGGCGATGAGCGGGCAAAGCAAAATGCGGCAAGAATGACGAACGGTACGGTCGGCAACAGCGGCAGGAATGCGCCAATCGCGCCAAGCCCCAACGACGCCCAGCCCGCGACCAGATAAAAATGCCGTTTCATCAAGGGCAGGCTTAGCGGAATCCAAGCTCGGCGCCACCCCCTACCCTGTTTCCCGGCGAAGGCCGGGGTCCAGAGCGTTCGAAGCAAGAGTCTGTTGGACAAACGCTACGCCCCGGATTTCGCCGGGGAGTAGTAAAATCAACCGCGCCCGATCAGCTTCTGCGCCATCCGGTCGGCGACGACCGACGCCGGCGTACCGCTCGCCTTGCTCTCGGCCCAGATCTCCGCGAGGCGGCCGGGTATCTGGTGAATGCGGCTCTCGACCTCTTCGCGGCTGCCCTGCCCCAGATATTCCAGCGCGACGTTGATGATGCCGCCCGCGTTGATCACATAATCGGGGGCGTAGACGATGCCGCGATCGTGGACGCGCTTACCGTCAGCCGCCGTCGCAAGCTGGTTGTTCGCACCACCGGCGATGATCGGCACGCGCAGCTTTTCGATGCTCGCCTCGGTCAGGATTGCACCAAGCGCGTTGGGGCTCAGCACGTCGGCCTCGATCTCCATGATCGCAGCCGAATCGGCCAGCTCGGCGCCGAGCTCTTCCGCCAGCGCCTTCGCGCGCGCCAGATTGACGTCGGCGAGAGTCAGCTTCGCACCCTCGGCCGCCAGCCGCCGCGCGACGCCGCCGCCGACGCTGCCGACCCCCTGGATCGCGATCCGCACATCTTTCGCGCTGTCGGTATTAAGCCCTTCGCGAATCGCAGCCTTGATGCCCAGATAGACGCCGAGCGCGGTGAACGGGCCCGGATCGCCACCCGCATCGGCACCGCTCGCAACGGGAAGCCCGCTGACATGCTTCGTCTGCTTGGAAATTTCGACCATGTCGGAATCAGTGATCCCGACATCCTCGGCGGTTACATAGGCGCCGCCGAGCGAATCGACCGCGCGGCCGAACGCCGCGAGCAGTTCGGGCGTCTTCGTGCCATTCTCGTCGGCGAGGATCACGCCCTTGCCGCCGCCCATGGGCAGGCCCGCCATCGCATTTTTATAGCTCATGCCGCGCGAAAGGCGCAGCGCGTCGGTGATCGCCGCCGCGCGCTGCGGATAATGCCAATATCGCACGCCGCCGGCGCCGGGGCCGAGGTGGGTCGAGTGGACAGCGATGACCGCCGTCAGCCCGCTGGCACGATCGCGGAACATATGGACATGTTCATGATCGTCAAAATCAGCAAAATCCCAGACAGCGGACATGGCAGCTTCCCTCTTCACGAAATTGACGCACAAGAAAATTACGTGATGGCGCAATAATGCAACGGGCGCAGCGAGTCACCCCAAAAGCGTCTATTCGCGATAATAGAAGAAATGGGGCGACCAACGGGGCTCGAACCCGCGACCTCCGGTACCACAAACCGGCGCTCTAACCAACTGAGCTATGGTCGCCACATAAGCGACGAGCGGCGCGCAAAGCGCCCTCGACAGCGCGCGGCGAATAGGCGCGCATCCCCCCGCTCGTCAAGCATTGTTCGCACGCGCTTCCCTGCTAAATAGCGCGCCATGGCTGTGAACGAACATGTCGACATGGCGACCTCGGGCGCCGACCGCACTGCCGAGCGGCTCGCCGCCGTTCCCGGCATCCGCCGCGCGCCGACGCCAAAGCTGCAACAGTTCATGCTGTCCGGCTTTCTCGACGCCGACACCTGCGCCGCGCTGATCGCACAGATCGACCGCGACGTACGACCCTCGACGATCGCCGATCCGAACGGAGACGACGCGTTTCGTACCAGCACGACCTGCGACCTCGACCATCGCGACCCGATCGTCATCGCGGTCAACGACCGCCTCCACGACCTCACCGGCATCCCGCGCGAATATGGTGAACCGATGCAGGGCCAGCGCTACGACGTCGGGCAGGAGTTCAAGGCGCACACCGATTATTTTGATCCGCACGGCGCCGACTGGGAAACCTATTGCACGGTGCCCGGCCAGCGCAGTTGGACGTTGATGATCTACCTCAACGAACCCGGTGCGGGGGGCGCGACGCGCTTTCTTGCCACGGCCAAGATGCACCAGCCTGAAACGGGCAAATTGCTCGCGTGGAACAATGTGCGGCCCGACGGCACCGTCAATCCCGAAACGCTCCACCACGGGATGAAGGTTCGTAAGGGCCGTAAATATATCATCACCAAATGGTTTCGCGAGCGCCCCTGGCCTTGGGCCGAGGGGGAGCTGGCGTAACGCGGCAACAAAAAACCGTTCGCATCGAGCGAAGTCGAGATGCCCATCGGCATCTTACACCTTCACGGTGTCTCGACTTCGCTCGACACGAACGGGATAGGTCAGTTCTTACTTAACCAACCGGTACTGGAAATTCAGCGTCAGCGTGTTGGCGACCCGGCCGGGTTCGACGGGGGTTGCCTTCGCCGAACCGGCGTCCATCGCCATGCGCACCATCGGCATCTGCGGCTGCGGCCCGAAGCTGCCGCCTTCGCTGATCGACACCAACTCGACGCCGCGGAAACCGGCGAGACGCGCATAATCCTGCGCTTTTGCTTCGGCCGACTTGATCGCGGTGCCGCGTGCGCCGACCAACTGCGCATCGGGATCCTTCATGCCAAACCACGGACCGTCGACATTGGTGCCGCCGGCGGCGACCAGCGCGTCGAGCAACGGCCCGATATCTTCGATCTTCGACGTCGTCGCGCGCACGCTGTTCGACACCTGATAGCCCAGGAAACGCGGCGGCTGACCGTCGCTGCGATTGTTATAATCATATTGCGGCGACAGGTTGATGCCGCTGGTCTGGATATCCTCGGCCTTGATCCCACGCGCTTTCGCCGCGGCAATCAGCTTGTCCATCGCGGCCGCATTCTGACGCATCGCCTCTACCGCGGTCGGTGCGGTGGTCGTCACGCCGGCGCCAACGGTCGCCTGATCGGGGCGCGAACGCACTTCCTCGCTGATGGCGAAGGTCAGGATCGGCCCCTGGGTCGTTGCTGCTGTCACCGTCGAACCTCCCTGCTGCGCAAGCGCGGGCGTTGCCGCCATCAGCGCCAGTCCGGTTGCCATAACGGCGAACATTTGCTTCGTCATTTCATTCTCCTGTGAACCGGGCTTTCGGTCATCTGTGATGTCCGCCCCGTAACGCAGACGGAGCAGACCCGTTCCGGCCTTTGTGCTGAGCGCGCTTGCATGATGCTGAACGTATCGGTAGCGCGCCGTTCATCATGGCAGCACCGATCTTATCTTATGAAGGCCTCGGCCTTGTGCAGGGCAGCGGCTGGCTGTTCCAGGACCTCGACATTTACGTCGGCGAACGCGACCGCCTTGCGCTGATCGGCCGCAACGGCGCGGGCAAGACGACGTTGCTCAAGCTGCTCGCCGGACAGATCGACGCCGACAAGGGCAAGCGCGTGATCGTGCCGGGCACGCATGTCGTCATGCTTGAACAGGAACCCGATTTTTCGGGCTTTTCGACGCTGATGGATTTCGCCGTGGCCGCGCCCAACGCGCCCGAGGAGCATGAGGTCGCCGCGATCGCCGACCAGCTTGGCATCGACATGTCGCGTACCGCAGCCAGCGCCTCGGGCGGCGAGCGCCGCCGTGCCGCGCTAGCTCGCGCCCTCGCACAAAATCCCGACGTGCTATTGCTCGACGAGCCGACCAACCATCTCGACCTCGCCGCGATCGACTGGCTCGAAAGCTGGCTTGCTCGCTACACCGGCGCTTTCGTCGCGATCAGCCATGACCGTACGTTCCTCACGCGCCTGACGCGTCAGACCCTCTGGCTCGACCGCGGCAGCATCCGCCGCAAGGAAATCGGCTTCGGCGGCTTTGAGGAATGGAGCGATGCCGTCGCGGCCGAAGAAGCACGCGCCGCCCAGCGCCTTGATTCGAAACTCCGGCTCGAGGCGCATTGGCTCGAACGCGGCGTCACCGCGCGCCGCAAGCGCAATCAGGGCCGCCTAGAAAAGCTCAAGGAAATGCGCGCCACCCGCGCCGCGATGATCGGCGGGCCCGGCGTCGCCAAGCTCGGCCTCGCCAATGACGACGTCCGTTCGAAATCGGTAATCGTCGCCGAGGGTGTCTCGAAAAGCTTCGGCGACCGCACGATCATCAAGAATTTCGATTTCCGCGTCCAGCGCGGCGACCGCATCGGCATCGTCGGCGCGAACGGCGCGGGCAAGTCGACTTTGCTCAAGCTTCTCACGGGCGAAATTCAGCCCGACGAGGGCAGCATCACCCTCGCCCCGACGCTCGACGGCATCATTATCGACCAGCAGCGCAGCCTGCTTTCGCCGGAAAAGACCGTCCGCGACATCCTCTCGGACGGCGGTGACTGGATCGAGGTGCGCGGCGTCAAAAAGCATATCCAGGGCTATTTGAAAGAATTCCTCTTCGATCCCGGCGTGATCGAGGCCAGCGTTGGCGCGCTGTCGGGCGGCGAACGTTCGCGCCTCCTTCTCGCGCGCGAATTCGCGCGCGAATCGAACCTGCTGGTACTCGACGAGCCCACGAACGACCTCGACCTCGAAACGCTCGACCTGTTGCAGGAAGTCATCGCCGATTATGCCGGCACCGTGCTGCTCGTCAGCCACGACCGCGACTTCCTCGACCGTACGGTCACCGTGACGCTCGGCCTCGATGGATCGGGCAAAGTCGACATCGTTGCGGGCGGCTATGCCGACTGGGAAGCGAAGCGGGTCAAGCCGAACGCCGCCAAAGCCAGGGCGGCCGCCGCGGCGCCGCCGCCGCCACCCACCGCGCGCAAGAAATTGAGCTACAAGGACCAGCGCGACTATGATCTCCTCCCTGCCCGGATCGAGGAAATCGAAAAGGAAATGGCGGCGATCGAGACCGAACTCTCCGACGGCAATCTTTTCGTGCGCGACAATGCGCGGTTCAATGCCCTGACGGGCAAGCTCGACAAGCTGCGCGATGAAAAAGCGGCGGCGGAGGACCGCTGGCTCGCGTTGGCCGAAGAGGTTGAAGGCCTCCAATAGCCGACCTCTAGAGAGCGATCCGCTGCCCCGTCGTGCAACGTCGATATAGGTCAGCTACTCTCCCTCTCGTCACCCCCGGACTTGACCCGGGGTCCCGCTTAATCTTGAAACCAATCGAGGCGCAAAAGCGGGATCCCGGGTCAAGCTCGGGATGACGGACGTGGGAGTCGGGACGCCCGCTCACCACCCAAAACCAACCTCTCCGCTTACGCCCTCATCCTCACCCCGTCCCGTAAAAGCGCGCCAGCCGGTCGAGCGCCAGTCCCAGCACCAGCTTGCCCGACCGCGCCGGCCACCCGAGCGCCTTTTCCGCATCCCCAATTCCCTCGCCCGCGCAGATCACGCGCCAGCAGATGTCGGCGAGACCCGGCCCTGCGGCATCGATCGCCGCGTGAAAACGCCGATGTGCATCGATCCGCGCAAGCGAGGCGTCCGAAGCGCGTGCGCCGCCGCGGTTCTTTCCCGGCGGCGCGGCATCCCAGCGCATCGTCACGTGGGCCGACAGCCCCGCGCGCTCATAGTCGCCCCGCAATCGCTCGCCCGCGCCGAGCTGCTCCGCCGTGAGCAACCCGCGCGATGCGAGCCAGGCGACCGGGCTTTCGGCGACATTGACCGTTACATGCCGCATCATCTGCCGCCCTCTCTTCACCGGATCGATGCGGTCGTCGGGGTGGACGCGGGTCTCGAGGCGCTGTGCGGTCATGCGATTCTCCTGTGCTGCACAGCGGGCTTGACACTGGAATATTTTGTAGGAAAGAAGAAACCGATTTGGTTATTTGAGGGTTTTGCGATGATCAACAGCATCCGCTCGGTCCGCCGCGCCAAGGGTCTGACGCTCGAAGAGGTCGGCCAGCGCTGCGTTCCGCCGACCACCGCCCAGACTATCGGCCGCCTCGAAACGGGCACCCGCACGCTGTCGCTCGGCTGGATGAACCGTATCGCCGCAGCGCTTGGCGTCGATGCTGCAGAGCTCGTCCAGTTGCCGCAGGATGCGCAGCTTACGATCACGGCGCTTCTCGGCGCAGAGGGCGCGCTGGCGCCCACCCGCGTCGAACAGGCGCTGACCGCGCGCCCGGGTGAGGATATGGTCGCAGTCCGCGTCACCTCGTCGATAGGCGACTATCGCGCGGGAGACGAAATCTGGTGTCGCCGGATCGAGGGGGACTGGGGCAGCATGCTCAACCGCGACCTTCTCGTCCCCCGCCCCGCCGGCCGCTTCTTCTTCGCGCGCCTGCTCAACGTCGACGGCGAAAAACTCCACCTGCTTCCGCTCGGCACCGGCCAGCGGCAGCAGGTCGTCAACAACCCACCTTGGGCCGCGGTCGCCGTCCGGTTGCTGCGCACACTCTAACTCAATTCCGTTCGCCCTGAGCTTGTCGAAGGGCCGTCCTTTTCTTTTCCCAAGAGGAAGAACAGTGCTTCGACAAGCTCAGCACGAACGGAAAGGAGGTTGCGCATGACGGCCCCCCTGCGCGTCCTGTCGATCGCCACGCTCTTTCCCGACGCGGCACGGCCGAACTTCGGCCTGTTCGTCGAGAAGAGCCTCCGCGCGCTCGCGGCGCAGCCGGGGATCGACCTCACCATCGTCGCCCCCGTCGGCCTGCCGCCCTTCCCGCTTTCGCTCCACAAGCGCTATCGCGCGCTGCGCAGCCTTCCGCGCTCCGAACAGTGGAACGGTCTCTCCGTCGTGCGTCCACGCTTCACCCTGATTCCGCGCTACGGCGCGCGCCGTAATCCGGCGAAGGTCGCCCGCGCGGTCCTTTCTGCCGTGCGAGGGCAACAGTTCGACGTTGCCGATGCCCAATTCTTCTACCCCGACGGTCCCGCCGCGATGCAGGTCGCCGAAGCGCTGGGCATTCCCTTTTCGGCGAAGGCCCGCGGCGCCGATATCAGCCACTTCGGCCATGATCCTGCCACCCGGTCGCAGGTGATCGAAGCGGGCACGAAGGCGGCCGGACTACTCGCGGTATCCGAAGCGATGCGCGACGACATGGCCGCGATCGGCATCGATACGGCAAGAACCACGGTCCACTACACCGGCATCGACACCGCGCGCTTTCACCCCGGCGACCGCGCCACCGCGCGCGCCGCGATCAGCATGGGCGACGCCCCCGCCATTCTTACCGTTGGCGCGCTGATCCCGCGTAAGGGCCAATCGCTCGTGATCGAGGCCCTACCCGCGCTGCCCGGCGTCCACTATTGGCTCGCCGGCGCCGGCGAAGAGGAAAGCCGTTACCGCGCGCTCGCGCAGAAGCTGGGCGTCGAAGGGCGCGTATATTTCATGGGCCCCGTAGCGAACGCCGACCTCCCCCGGCTCTATCGCGCCGCCGATGCCGTCGTCATGCCGTCGGCGAGCGAAGGCCTCGCAAATGCCTGGGTGGAAGCTCTCGCGTGTGGAACCCCCATCGTGATCAGCAACGCGGGCGGCGCCGCCGAACTGGTCACATCGCCCGTCGCGGGCCGCATTGTCGACCGCACCCCCGAAGCGATTGCCGAAGCGGTGCGCGCGATCCTCGCAAACCCGCCCCAGCCGTCCGAGGTCGCAGCCACCCTCGATGGCCGCTTCGACTGGGATCGCAACGGTTGCGAACTCGCTGCGCATCTCCGCCGCTGCGCGCGTCTCTAGATACGGCAACGCCGGCCCGCTCTTTGGAGCGGACCGGCGCCGTTTCATCTACAAAATCGCAAGAATTCAGACGACCGCGCCGTCGTCCTTGCGTTCGACGCGTTCGCCGCCTTCGATGCCAGCGGTCGTGCGCGGCACGAAGCTGTGCGGGCCGACCTTCAGCCACACCAGCACCGGCGTCGACATCAGCACCGAGGAATAGCCGCCGATGAACACCCCGAACAGCATCGCAGCGGTAAAGCCGAAAATCACGTCGGGGCCGAAAAGCAACAACATCCCAAGCGCCAACACCATCGCAACCGTCGTCATCACCGTGCGCGACAGCGTTTCGTTGATGCTGAGATTGAGAAGCGGAACAATCTCCATCTTGCGGTATTTTTTCAGATTCTCGCGAATACGGTCGTACACGACGATCGTGTCGTTGAGCGAATAGCCGACGATGGTCAGCAACGCCGCGACGCTGTTCAGGTCGAACTGCATCTGCGTCACGGCGAACAGGCCGAATGTCAGCGATACCTCATGGAACAGGCGGCCAAGCGCGCCGACGCCGAACTGCCATTCAAAGCGGATCCAGATATAAATGGAGATACCGAGAATCGCGAGACCAAGGCTGATCGCACCGGTGCGGATCAACTCCCCCGAAACCTTGCCCGACACGGTTTCGACCGAACCGGTCTTCGCGGTCGGGAAGGCCTTATGAATGCCCGAGACCAATTGCTGCCCCGCGCGTTCGGCCGCGTCCTTGTCGCCTTCCGGCAGCGCGGTACGGATCGACACGGCTTTGTCCGATCCGAACTGCTGGATCGTCGCTTCGCCAAGGCCAATATCGCCCACCTTTTCGCGGATTTCGTCGATCGGCGGCATGGCCTGCGTGAATTCCACGCGGACCGATTGGCCGCCGACGAAGTCGACGCCAAGGTTCAGACCCTTCACGGCGACCAGCGCGATCGACACGGCCACGAGGAAAAAGCTCATGAACGAGGCGAGCTTTCGCCAGCGCAGGAAATCGATGTTGGTGTCGTCAGGAACGAGTTTTAGCAAGCGCATCGTTTCGCTCCCTTAAATATTGATCGACGTCGGGCGCTTGGTCCGCAGCCAATGGGCTACGAACATGCGCGTGACGGTAACGGCAGTGAAAACGCTGGTTACGATACCGATGGTCAAGACCACCGCAAAGCCCTTGATCGGGCCCGACCCGAACCAGAACATCAACGCGGCGGCGATGACGTTGGTGACGTTCGCATCGAAAATCGCGCGGCTGGCTTCCGAATAGCCGAGTTCGATGGCCTGGAACACCTTTCGCCCGCGTTTCAGTTCCTCGCGTATGCGTTCGTTGATCAGCACGTTCGCATCGACCGCGGCGCCGATCGTCAGCACGAAGCCCGCAATACCGGGCAACGTCAGCGTCGCATTGAACGCCGCCATGACCGCGATGATCAGGAACACGTTAAAGACCAGCGCGACGCAGGCATAGACGCCGAAACGCCCATAGACGACGAGCATCAGTACCAGCACCGACACCGTGGCAATGATTCCGGCGATCGCGCCCTTGCGGATCGAGTCGGCGCCGAGTTCGGGCGTCACCGTCCGCTCCTCAACGACGGTCATCTTCACCGGCAGCGCACCCGAACGCAGCGAAATCGCCAGCGCATTGGCGCTCGCAACGCTGAAGCTGCCCGAAATCTGCGCGCTGCCGCCAAGGATCGGCTCGTTGATCGACGGCGCCGACAGCACCTTGCCGTCAAGCACCATCGCGAACCGCTTGCCGACGCTCTGCGCGGTAACCTTGGCAAAGGTGTTCGAACCGCCCGAATCGAACCGGATCGAAACGACCGGCTGGTTGTTCTGCGGATCATAGCTCTGCTTGGCGTCGATCAGCTGCTCGCCGCTGATCATCACCTGACGGCGCAGCACTTCGAACGCCGCGCCGTTGCCCTCGCCCACGGCATAGGGAACGATTTCGCTGCCCACGGGCACGCGGCCCGCGGCCGCCTCGGCGGGGTCCGCATTGGCGTCGACCATGCGGAATTCAAGCCGCGCGGTCTTGCCGATCAATTCCTTCAGCGCCGCCGGATCCTGCAGACCGGGGACCTGCACCACGACGCGGTCGGTGCCTTCGCGGATGATCGTCGGTTCGCGCGTACCGAGCGCGTTGACGCGCTTGTCGATGATGTCGCGCGCGGTATCCATCGCGTTCGCGACCGCCTGCGCCTGTCCGGCGCCGGTCGGAGTCATCTCGATCCGCGTTGAATTGACGACCGTGACCGTCCAATCGCGCTGACCCGTCAGCTGCGCACCGCGCGTCTCGTTGAACAAGCGTTCGCGCGCTTCGTCGAGCTTCGAAAGGTCGCGGACAAGGAAGCTGATCTTGCCGCCCGCGGTCGACAGTTCGCCGATCGCGATGTCATCGTCCGGGCCGGTTTCGCCACGCATCGCTGCGCGCACGGTCTTTTCCATGTTCGCGAGCTGCGTCTTGCGGAGGTCGTTGATGTCGGCCTCGAGCAGCAAATGGCTGCCGCCGGCAAGGTCGAGGCCCAGGTTGACCTTCGCCTGCAGGAAGGACGGCAGGCTATTGACCGTCTTTTCGGGAAGAAAACTGGGGATGGAAAAGAGGATACCAAGCAGCAGGATGATGCTGATGCCGATGGTCTTCCAGCGCGGGAAATCGAGCATGGTCTATTGATCCGATAGCTGGAGCGGGCCCGCGAAGGACGCGGGCGCCGCCGCGTCAGTCGTTGGCGGGCTTGCCACCGGGCTGCAGAACGTCGGCCAGGGTCGACTTCACGACCTTGATCTTCACGCCCTGTGCGATTTCGACATCGACGAAATCATCGTCGACGCGCGTGATCTTGCCGACGATGCCGCCGCCCGTCACGACCTGATCGCGCGGCTTTACCGCTGCAACCTTGGCGCGATGTTCCTTGGCGCGAACCTGCTGCGGGCGGATCAGGAAGAACCAGAAAACCGCGAAGATCAGCAGATAGGGAACCAGCATCAGGAAACCGGCAGCCCCGCCGCCCGATCCGGCCGCCTGGGTCAGAAGCAATTGCGTCGACATGAGTGAAAAACTTTCCGTTCGTAAGCAGCGCCCATTCCCCTCCGGAACCGGCACGCAAATATGGCGCGGCGCCTATCACGCAGGGGCCTTGCGCGCAACCGGTCGTGCGCGCCCCTCCCCCTTGGCAAGCGCGGCCGAAATGGGAATGATGCCCGCCATATCAAGCCCGCCAAGCCGATCGTCGCAATAACCGCCCATCGCCGCTTGCATCGCCCGCCAACCCGCGCTAGGGGCCTCGCCTGCCCTTACGGGGGCCGGTCGGGACGTAGCGCAGCCTGGTAGCGCATCACACTGGGGGTGTGGGGGTCGGAGGTTCGAATCCTCTCGTCCCGACCAATTTAACTGACAATTTGACAGCGTCCTGCCAGGATAGCACGCCTATCGGGGCGGGCGCGATGCATCGGCGTCGCCCCTATCCACGTGCGATATCGCGCCGACCGGAAAGCGAAGGATATGCAGGCAGGCCTTTTGATCGTCGCCGCCGCATTTCTGACTTCCATTCTTTCGGGCATTTTCGGCATGGCGGGCGGGCTCGTCTTCATGGGCGTGCTCGCGTGGATACTGCCCGTCACGACGGCCCTCGCCCTTCACGGCGTCATCCAATTCGCATCGAACGCCTGGCGCGTCGTGCTGCACCGCGCGCATGTTGCATGGCCGGTGCTGATCTGGTTTGGCATCGGGGCGGCGGCCTCGATCGGCTTTTTCTCGCTGGTGATCTTCACGCCGACCAAATTTTACGTTTTCCTCGGGCTCGGCCTGATGCCGATCCTCGTCTGGCTGCCCGAACGCTGGCTGGCGCTCGACGCGACCAATCGCTGGCACGCACTCGGCGGCGGCTTCGTCTCGACCGGGCTCGCGCTCGTCTCGGGCGTGTCGGGCCCGGTTACCGACCTTCTGTTCATCCATACCAGGCTGGGCCGGCATCAGGTCGTCGCGACAAAGGCGGTCATGCAGGCGATCGGGCACGCATCGAAAATCCTTGTCTATGGCGCGCTGTTGCTCAGCGCTTCGGCGCGCGAAATCATGCCGCTGTCCGTAACCGCCGTCGCCGTTCTTGCGTCGATGGCGGGAATCATGGTCGGCGGCGCCATCCTCGACCGCATCAGCGACGCGCATTTTCGTGCCAGCCGCCGCTGGATCGTCACGATCATCGGCGCCACCTTTTTGTATCAGGCGATCCAGATCGCGCTTGCCTGAAACCCCATGCACGCCCGAGATACGGATATGACATCGAATCGCGAAGCCACCACCATCCGCATCGTCGACATGCACACTGCCGGCGAACCCGTCCGCATCGTCGAGGCCGGCTATCCCCCGCTCGCCGGCAACACGATTCTTGAAAAGCGCCGCGATGCGCTGGAACGGTTCGACCATCTGCGGACGATGCTGATGCTCGAACCGCGCGGGCATGACGGGATGTACGGCGTGATTCCGACCGATCCCTCAGCGCCGGGCGCCGACCTTGCTGTGCTGTTCACGCATCAGGAGGGATACAGCACGATGTGCGGCCATGCGACGATCGCGATCGGCCGCTGGGCGGTCGACACGGGACGCGTCGCGCTCATCGACGGCAAGGCCAGCTTCGGGCTCGAAGCCCCGTGCGGCGTCATCCAGGTCGAGGTCGAGACGGACGAAGACGGCGCCGCCCGCGTCGCGTTCGAAAGCGTCCAGTCTTTCGCGAATGCCCTCGATCGAACCGTCGAAGTCCCCGGTCTCGGCGCCGTGCGCGTCGACATCGCATTCGGCGGCGCTTTCTACGCGATCCTGCCCGCAAGCCGCATCGGCCTGTCGCTGCTGGAAACGCCGCTGACCGAGTTGGTGCGGGCGGCGACCGCGATCACCGAAACGATCCGCGCCGGTGCCCCGATCGTCCATCCGACCGAGTCGGACCTGGGCTTCCTCTACGGCACGATCCTGACCGACGACGTCGCACTCGGCGCGCGTGGCGGCCGGCCGAGCTATAATCTCTGCATCTTCGCCGACGGACAGATCGACCGTTCGCCGACCGGCAGCGGGGTGACCGCACGGATCGCGCTTGCGGCGGCAAAGGGAGAGATGACGGTCGGCGATAGCTGCGAAATCCGCGGTGTATCGGGCGAAGGCTTCACGGGAACGCTCGCCGTCACGACCGGAAGCGGGCTCGACGCCGTTTCGCGTGTCCGGGTCAGCGGCCAAGCATGGTATTCGGGGCGCAGCGAGATGATCGCCGAACCCGGCGATCGTTTCAGCGCCGGCTTCACGCTCCCGCGCCGCCTGTCCGACCTCGACACGCCGGTGTGACGCCGCCCGCCGGCCGCACTGCTATGCGGCGCGGCACCACGCTGGCGAAGACGGCCGATCGCGACTAGGAGCGCCGGCATGGAATTCGCGCCCGAAATCTTCGCCTTCCTGATCGGCGTCGCCTTTCTCGCCGGAACGATTGACGCGATGGCGGGCGGCGGCGGCCTGCTCAGCATCCCCGCGTTGATGGCAGCAGGAGTTCCGCCGGTTTCCGCGCTTGCAACGAACAAGCTGCAAAGCACCCTCGGCACGGCATCGGCCTTCCTGACCTTCTGGCGCGAGGGGCATGTCGACCTCCGCCGTTTTGCCTGGCCCGCGGCGGGCGCCTTCGCCGGATCGGTGCTCGGCGCGACCGTAGTCCAATATGTCCGCGCCGACTTCCTCGCCGCGCTCGTCCCGCTGCTCCTGATCGCAATGGGCCTTTATTTCCTGCTCGCGCCGCCGATGAGCAGCATCGATCGCCACGCACGCGTTGGCCCACTCGGGCTGACGCTCATCGTGACGGCGCTCGGCTTCTATGACGGCTTCTTCGGCCCCGGCACCGGATCGTTCCTGACGCTGACGCTCGTCGCGCTCGGCGGCCTCGGCCTGGTGCGCGCGATCGGAAATACGAAGTTCCTCAACCTCGCGACGAACATTGCGGGCCTGCTCGCGATGATCGTCGGCGGCCATGTCCTCTGGCTGCTCGGTCTGTCGATGGCCGCCGCCAATGTCGCGGGCAACCAGCTCGGCGCGCGGCTCGCGATCCGTTTCGGCGGACGCGGGGTGCGGCCCTTGCTCGTCGTCATGTCCTTTGCGCTCACCGCAAAGCTGCTCGCCGACCCCGCGAATCCGCTCTGGACGCTTTTTTAGGGCTGTCCTTCCTCTGCGGGCGGCGGCGGTTCCGCCCGCGCCTTTTGCTTCGCGGCGAGTTCCGCCTTGTCGACCACGCCGTCGCCATTGGCATCGAGGAACTTGATAAAGGCATCGACCCTTTCCGGCGACGCCTTGGCCGGATCGCCCTGCTGCTGGGCGCGCATTTCAGCCATCTTGGTGATTTCGGCCTTGTCGAGCTTGCCGTCGCCGTTGGCGTCGATCATCGCGAACATGCGGCCGCCATCCTGCGGCGGCTGGGCGGCGCACACGGCCGGAACCGCGAGCCCGAAGCTTGCGGCAATCATCGTCAATTTCTTCATTCCATGTCCTTCGGTCATATCGGCAATTGTGCCGGGACGCCCCGAAGCGGACATGGCAGTTCGCGTGTCGCAAAACTATGGCAGCGGCTTCGGCTCGTCACGGTTTCAGCACGACCTTGCCCACTACCTCCCGTCGTTCGAGCATCGCAAAGCCCTCGCGCCAGTCGGCAAGGTCGAGCGACGCGTGGACATGCGGCCGGATTTTCCCTGCCGCCGCCAGCGCATCGATCGCCGCCACATTTTCCGCGCCGCGATCGGGAAAGCGGCGGCCATATTCCCCCGCGCGCACGCCGACGACCGAAAAACCCTTGATCAGCGGCATGTTCACCGACACCTCCGGAATCCGGCCCGAGGTAAAGCCGATAACGAGCAGACGTCCGCCAAATGCGATGCAGCGCGTCGATTCGTCGAATATGTCTCCGCCGACCGGATCGAAAATCACATCGGCCCCCTTGCCTCCGGTCAACGCCTTCACCTCGTCGCGAAACCCCGGCTCGGCCGATATCACAGCGTCGGGCGCGTAAAGCCGCGCGATCGCATCGCGCTTTTCTGCGCTGCTCGCCGCCGCGATCACGCGCGCGCCCAGCGCTTTCGCCAGATCGACCGTCGCCAGCCCGACCCCGCCCGCTGCGCCATGCACCAGCACCCACTCGCCCGGTTCGACCCGCGCGCAGCGGACGAGCGCGACATAGGCGGTCAGATAGGCGACCGGATAAGCCGCCGCCTCGTCCCAGCTTAACGCATCGGGCTTACGGCGCAGCGCACCCGGCGGAACGACGGCATATTCGGCCATCGCGCCGAAGCGGTTGCCGCCGACGACAGCATCGCCGGCTGCCCATTCGGAAACACCCTCGCCCACCGCGTCCACTTCACCCGAAAACTCCAGCCCCGACACGAAAGGCAGATCGGGCTTCAACTGATAGCCGCCACCCGTCATCAACAGATCGGGGAAATTGATCGCCGCCGAGCGCACCCGCACCCGCACTTCGCCGGGTCCGGGCTCCGGCATCGGCAGATCCGTCAGCGAAGCGCCGGCATGGGCGGGAAGTAGTTCGCGAACCTCGATTGCCCGCATCGGCAAAAACCCTTTCCTACATTATTCCAATATGGTTCGTTTCATCGGTTCAACCAACCAGAAGGAACGAATCATGCCACGACCAGACCCATCGACATGCGCCGTTGACGCATTGATCGATGCCGTCATCGACCGCGAGGGTCGATATGTAAACCACCCCGCCGATCGCGGCGGCCCGACCTGCTGGGGAATTACCGAAGCTGTCGCGCGGGCGCAGGGCTATGCCGGCGCGATGCGTGACTTGCCGCGCGGCGAGGCCGCAAGCATCTATCGCCGCCTCTACTGGCTCCGCCCCGGATTCGACAAGGTCGCGCTGCGGGCAGCAAAAATCGCTGCCGAACTGTTCGATACAGGCGTCAACATGGGCACCGGAACGGCCGCCGCCTTCCTCCAACGCTCGCTCAATGCCCTGAACCGCGCTGCGCGCGACTACCCCGACATCCCGGTCGACCGCGAAATCGGCCCGCGCACGCTGTCGGCGCTCGACGGCTTTCTCAAAGCGCGCGGCAAAAGCGGAGAGACCGTCCTTCTGCGTGCAATGGAGGCGTTGCAGGGCGAACGCTACATCGCGCTCGCCGAACGCCGTCCGAGTCAGGAGGCCTTTATTTATGGCTGGCTCGCCAATCGCATCGGCCCGGGCTGACCCGGCGGACGTCACTGCAAGGCTGAACTTCACTGAACTTTGACGACAAAGGAGTATCGGAATGAGCATCATCGAAGGCCTGATCGGCCCCATTGCCAAGCTGATCGACAAGATCATCCCCGACCCCGAAGCACGCGACCGCGCCAAGCTGGAACTGCTGAAGATGGAGGGCAGTCAGGAAATGGAAGCGATCCGCACGCGGATGACCGCGATCGTCGCCGAAGCGAACAGCGCCGATCCCTGGACCAGCCGTGCACGACCAAGCTTCCTCTATGTCATGTATGCGCTGCTGCTCTGGGCGATCCCCATGGGCCTGATCGCCGCCGCGCGGCCCGAAATGGCCAAAGGCATCGCCGACGGCATGAACGCCTATCTCACGGGAATCCCGGAATCGCTCTACGCGCTCTTTGGGACCGGCTACCTAGGCTACACTGCCGCAAGGGCGTGGGGCAAAGCGAAGGGGGTGGAGGGCTAGGGCGCGATAACATCGAATGCACTCGTCATTGCGAGCGGCGAAGCCGCGCGGCAATCCAGAGCGTGCGCAAACCGCTCTGGATTGGTTGACCTTCGGTCGCCTGCGGCCCGCTCCGCTCGCAATGACGAAGTGGGGCAGTTGAAAGTCATCAGGCTCGAAATCGCTTTGAAAGGCTCACGCGGAGACGCGGAGGAAAGAAAATAGGGTGGCAAAGCCGCCAATCGAATTTCTCAGCGTCTCCGCGCGAACAAAAAACTCCGCATTCTCTGCGCGATTCCTATTCGATCACTCTCGCCAAATTCGCCAGCGATGAATTCAACCCCGCCTCATGATCCTTTGCCGAAATCCCCGGCGGCACATGATGCGCATCGATCGTGACCAGCGTGCCGCCGCTCTGCCGCGACAAATACCAATGCATGTCCATCGTTCCCGAAAAGCGCGGATCGTCGGACTCGAATTCGACCTGCCACACCACCAGCCGCCCGTCGTCGAGTGTCGGAATATAGACTTCCACGACGTCGCTATCGTCGTCGCTCTTCGTCTCGACGTCGGCGTCGTCAAAGGTCAGCCGCATCAAAAAGCCGCCGCCTGCGCGCAGGTCGACATGCTCGAACGTTCCCGTCGCCCCCTCGGGCGGCAACCATTGCGCAAGCTTCGTCGCGCTCGTGAAGGCCGAAAAGACATCGACCAGCGGCGCAGCGATCAGCCGCTCGGCATGATCGGTGCGCCGCGTCTTCTTGGTCGGTTTCAAACGAGCGCCGCTTTGACCGCGGCCACCGCGTCGTTCGCCGCGCCGCCGTCGGGGCCGCCACCCTGCGCCATGTCGGGACGGCCGCCGCCGCCCTGCCCGCCAAGCGCCGCGACCGCCGCCTTGACGAGATCGACCGCGCTATGTTTCGGCGCGACGTCATCGGTCACCCCGACCGCGACCGAAGCGCGACCGTCGTTCACCGCGACGAGCATCGCAACGCCGCTGCCGACCTGCTTCTTAAGGCCGTCGACGGTGCCGCGCAGTTCCTTGGGATCAAGTCCGTCGACCACCTGCGCGAGGAAGGAGGTGTCGCCCACCTGCTCGACCGCCGGTCCGGCGGCCGAACCGCCACCGCCGCTCCCGGAACCGCCAAGCGCCAGCGCCTTCTTGGCGTCGGCGAGTTCGCGCTCGGCTTTTTTCAGCTGCTCGGCAAGCGCGGCGACGCGCGCCGGCACGTCGTCGGGCGACGTCTTGAGCGCCGCCGCCGCCGCTTTCAGCGCATCGTCGCGGCCATTGAGCCAAATACGCGCCGCCTCGCCGGTCAAAGCCTCGATGCGCCGCACACCCGAAGAAACCGCACTTTCGCCGACGATCTTGAACAGTGCGATGTCGCCCAGCGCGCGGACGTGCGTGCCGCCACAAAGTTCGACCGAATAATGATGGTCGTCGGCCGCCCCCATGCTGAGGACGCGGACCTCGTCGCCATATTTCTCGCCGAACAGCGCCAGCGCGCCCGCCGCCACGGCATCGTCGGGCGTCATCAGCCGCGTCGAAACCGTCTCATTGCCGCGAATCTGCGCATTCACATCGGCCTCGATCTGCGCAATTTCTTCCGCAGTCAGTGCCTTGGGATGCGAGAAGTCGAACCGGAAGCGGTCCTCGGCGACCAGGCTGCCCTTCTGCGTCACATGCCCGCCAAGTCGATTGCGGAGCGCCGCGTGCAGCAGGTGCGTCGCGCTGTGGTTGGCGCGGATGCGGTCGCGGCGTTCGGCGTCGACGACGAGTTGCACCGTATCGCCGACCTTCAGCGTCCCCGCCTCCAGCTTCGCCTGATGCGTGTGCAGACGGCCGAGCGGCTTGCCCGTGTCGCTGACGAACGCCTTCGCACCTTCCAGCGTCGCGATCGTCCCTGCGTCGCCCATCTGGCCGCCGCTTTCGCCATAAAAGGGCGTCTGATTGGTCAGCACGGTGACTTCGTCGCCCGCCTTCGCTTCGTCGACCGGCTTGCCGTCCTTGACGAGGCCGATGATGGTCGCCTCGCCCGCGGTCGAGCTATAGCCGGTGAATTCGGTGCTGCCGTTGGTTTCGGCCAGGTCGAACCAGATTTCGTCCGATGCCTTCTCGCCGCTGCCCTTCCACGCCGCGCGCGCTGCCGCCTTCTGCTGTGCCATCGCCGCATCGAACCCGGCGCGGTCGACACTGATGTCATTCGCGCGCAGAGCGTCTTCGGTCAGGTCATAGGGGAAGCCAAAGGTATCGTAGAGCTTGAACGCAACCTCACCCGACAGCGTATCGCCTTTGCCCATGCCGACCGTCGCCTCGTCGAGCAGACGAAGGCCCTTGTCGAGCGTCTGGCGGAATTTGGTTTCCTCGCGCTCCAGCGTTTCGGCGATGAGCGGCTGCGCGCGGATCAGTTCGGGATAGGCGGCGCCCATCTCGGCGGTCAGCGACGGCAGCAGCCGGTGCATCAGCGGATCCTTGGCGCCCAGCAGATGCGCGTGACGCATCGCACGGCGCATGATCCGGCGCAGCACATAGCCGCGGCCTTCGTTCGACGGCAGCACGCCGTCGGCAACAAGGAAGCTCGATGCACGAAGATGGTCGGCGATCACGCGGTGGCTGGCCTGCGTCGCGCCTTCGGCGGGAACCCCGGTCAGGTCGACCGATGCGGCGATCAGCGCCTTGAACGTGTCGGTATCATAATTGTCGTGGACGCCCTGCAGCACGGCCGCAACGCGCTCCAGCCCCATACCCGTGTCGATGCTCGGCCGTGGCAGGTCGACGCGCTCGCCGCCCGGCATCTGCTCATATTGCATGAACACCAGGTTCCAGATCTCGACGAAGCGGTCGCCGTCCTCCTCGGGCGATCCCGGCGGGCCGCCCCAGATATGGTCGCCATGGTCATAGAAGATTTCGCTACACGGCCCGCACGGCCCAGTGTCGCCCATCGACCAGAAATTGTCGCTCGTCGCGATGCGGATGATGCGCTCGTCGGGCAGACCAGCGATCTTTTTCCACAGGTCGAACGCTTCGTCGTCGGTGTGATAGACGGTCGCGGTCAGCTTTTCGGGCGCCAGGCCCCACGTCTTGGTAATCAGCGTCCACGCATGCTCGATCGCCTGTTCCTTGAAATAGTCGCCAAAGGAAAAATTCCCCAGCATTTCGAAGAAAGTGTGGTGGCGCGCCGTATAGCCGACATTGTCGAGGTCATTGTGCTTGCCGCCCGCGCGGACGCACTTCTGCGAAGAGGCGGCGCGGCTGTACGGCCGCTTCTCCAGCCCCGTGAAGACATTCTTGAACGGCACCATGCCCGCATTGACGAACATCAGCGTCGGGTCGTTGTACGGCACCAGCGGCGCCGACGGCTCGATATGATGCTGTGCCTCCCCGAAATAGTCGAGGAAAGAGCGGCGAATGTCGTTGGTCGATGTCATGCGCGCGATCTAGTGCGGAACGGCGCGTTTCTCAAGCGTGATGCACGCCGCCCCGCCCATCGCCTAGCGGCGGCACAGGCGATCGAGTTCCTCGTCGCTCATCCCTTCTTCGTCGATCAGCCGCTGCGAGATATATCGCACGTCATATTGCGCGATCTGATATTTGCTCTCGTTGACGCGATAGAGCAGCACGCCGCCGCATGTACCGGCAATTCCTGGGTGCGAGCTGAGAACCGCGAAATAGGCATAGGCGCCGGGATAGCTTGCATCGGGGGGATTGTTGAGCCAGCCGTCCAGCCGCGGCGTGAATTTGCCTGTGCCCGTCTGGTGCATCTTTGCCTCGCCGCTGAACCGGTTCATTTCTGCGGTCGTCGCTTCGAGTTGCGGGTCCATCATCGCCGCCAGCGCGCGCCCGTTGCCGGCGTCGAGATTGTCGAGGAAGCGCGTCACATATTGCGTTGCAGCCGTAGTGTCGGCGGCGCTCGCCTTCCAGTCGGCGGGCACCGGCTTATAAGGATCGGTCGCGGGGTCGATGCAGGAAAAGGCCTGACGAAAATCCTTGATCACCGTCACGCCGCGTTCGACGTCGATCTGGTTGTCGAAGAAATAACGCCCGAACCGGACCTTCAGCCGTCCGCACCGTTCCGTCGCCATCACCTTTATCCGCTCGATGACCGGATTATACTGATTCTCGTCGATGAGCGGGGTCGTCGCCGCATAGCCGCGGCCCGGCACCGCCTCGATCTTGATTTCAGGTGTCGTCGATGCCGCTGCCAGCAAGGCAGCCACGAATATCGTCGCCATAGTCTGTTCCCCACCACTTGCGCAGTGCCCCCCGGCCCTGCGTTTTCGCGCCGCGATTCGGTCCCGGCGCCCCACATATGATCGTGCTCAGACGGGTGGTAACTGACAAGCCAAAATTTCGCGTTGGATCAAATGTCTGTCGCGATCCCCTTGCCCAGATAACAGGGCAATTGCCGAAGCACGTCCACTTTGGGCACGCCATCCTCGATCAGGTCCGCCGGCACCTCGGACGTATCGGTACGTACCACGGTCCAACCGTCAGCAGGGGTCGCGCGGTGAACGACGACATAGCCGCAGTCCATCGTCCCGTCCTTGCGATCCCCGCGGAAATCGAACGCAGCATAAAGGCCCGCCGGCTGTCCGGCGGGATCAAGATACCAGCTGAGGCGAAGCGGTCGTATTTGCCCGTCAGCCCACAGCGTCGGCCGCTTCCGCAGGTTCATTTCCCATTCCAGCCGCGGGTTCGACGCCTGGAACGACAGCCTCAGCATCGCATAGGCGGCGGCGAAATCGCGCCGTTCGAGCGCGAGCGTATATTCGGCGAACCGGTCTATCGCGCCTTCCTCATCGGACGGCGACGGCTTGAACGTGCGGCCTTCGGGCGCGACAATCTCGCGTTCGACTTCGGGTGCGAGCGTCGGGGGCGCTGCGATCGCCCCCGACGTGCCGGCAATCAGGGCCACGCCGAAAAGGAAGGCACGGCCCCGAAAATCAATAGCCATAATAAGCGCCGCCCTTTTCTCGCGCTCGGCGCCATGCCGCCCGATCGTGGCACGCGTTCACAAAGGCCGCGAGCTTGGGATAGCGCGGCGCCATCCCTTGCATGATCGCTATCTCCGCTGGGAAGCTCAGCATGATGTCGGCCGCCGAAAGGCTGTCGCCGATGAAGTGGCCATTCTCCCCGACGCGGCTTTCCATATAGGCGAAGTGCGAATCGAGCTGCTGCCCAATGCGCGGCTCGATCGGCGCCGCGGCTTCGCCAAGGCGCGCGGTATAGATGCGCAGCAGGATCGGCGTCATCGCGGACCCTTCGGCGAAATGCAGCCATTCGAGGTGGCTGATATGATCGTCGGTCCCGCGTTCGGGAACCAGATGGCCGCCGCCGTGCCGCTCGCACAGATATTCGGTGATCGCGCCCGATTCGGTGACGACCCTGCCATTGTCTTCGATCACCGGCGACTTGCCGAGCGGATGGACCGCGAGCAGTTCGGGCGGCGCGAGGTTGGTCACCGGGTCGCGATCATAATATTTGATCTCGTACGGCGCGCCGATTTCCTCGAGCAACCAAAGAATGCGCTGCGAACGGCTGTTGTTCAGATGATGGACGATCAGGCTCATGGCATGTTCCTTTGGACGTCAGGGTTGATACGGCCCGTTGCGGTCGATCAGCGCCGCAAGTTCGCGCACCAGCTTGGCACCGAGAATTGCGGTGACGTCGCCGATATCGCGGCCGGGATGGAGTTCGACTATGTCTGCACCGACGATCGGCGCGGTCTGTTTGTGCAGCACGGCGAGCATTTCGCGCACCGTCAGGCCACCAGGCTCGGGATGCGCGACGCCCGGCGCGGCGGACGGATCGAGACCGTCGAGATCGATCGAAATATAGAGCGGCCCTTCGAGCACTGGCACCATGTCGGGCGTAAAGTCCGCCATCGGCACGATCTCCACCCCGAACCGGACGGCCTGTTCGCGGCAATGCGCGTTGAGCGTGCGAATCCCGACCTGCACCAGCCTCTTGGCATGACCCGCCTCACAGATGCGGGCGAAGGGCGAAGCATGGCTGCGCGGATTTCCGGAGAAGTCATCGTAGAGATCGGGATGCGCGTCGAAATGAAGGATCGTCACCGGCCCGTGGCAGGTCGCCGCAGCTTCGACGAGGGGAAAGGTCACGGCATGGTCGCCGCCGAGCGCGAGCGGAATTTCGCCATCTTCGCGAACATAGGCAATGTGCCGCCGGATCGCGGCGTCGTCCTGCACGGTGTCTTCGGTCAGCGCTAGGTCACCATCGTCGGTGAGCGCGATGTCGGTGCCGATTTCAGGGCCGAGCTCGCTCGCCATATTGCCGCGGTCGCTCCACAGCGCGGCGCGGATCGCGCCGGGACCGGCGGCGGCACCGCGTTCGAAGCTGCTGTTGATGTCGGTGGGCAAGCCGAAAAGGCGGATCGCGGGCATGCGCCGCTTGTAGCCGCTGCCAAGGTCCACGCAAGCCGCAACGGCGGCGAGAAGATCAACGGCGGGCGGGCCTACCTGCAGGGGAGAGGGAATGCAGGCGCCCCAAAGGGGCAAAGAGGGGGCTGGAAGCCCGCCGCCGTTAGCCGGCCGATCCACGCAAGGGCGAACCGGCCGGATGGCTATTACAGGTCGTCGTCACCCTCGTCGTCGGGGCCGGCCATCATTTCTTCGGCCACCGCGTCGGTCCGGCCGCGGATCGCGGCTTCGAGCCGTTCGCGCAATTCGGGGTTCTCGTTCAGGAAATTCTTCGCATTTTCGCGGCCCTGCCCGATGCGGATCGAGTCATAGCTGAACCATGCACCCGATTTCTCGACAAGCCCGGCCTTGACGCCGATGTCGAGGATTTCGCCGATTTTCGAAATGCCCTGCCCGTACATGATGTCGAATTCGACCTGCTTGAACGGCGGCGCGACCTTGTTCTTCACCACCTTCACGCGCGTGGTGTTGCCGACGATTTCGTCGCCATTCTTGATCTGGCCGGTGCGTCGGATGTCGAGGCGGACCGAGGCATAGAATTTGAGCGCATTGCCGCCGGTCGTGGTTTCGGGGTTGCCGTACATCACACCGATCTTCATGCGCAGCTGGTTGATGAAGATCACCATGCAACGCGAGCGGCTGATCGAGCCAGTAAGCTTGCGCAGCGACTGCGACATCAGGCGCGCCTGCAGGCCGACGTGACTGTCGCCCATCTCACCTTCGATTTCGGCGCGCGGAACCAGCGCTGCGACCGAGTCGACGACGAGCACGTCGATCGCGTTCGAACGCACGAGCGTATCGACGATTTCAAGCGCCTGCTCGCCCGTGTCGGGCTGCGACACGATGAGTTCGTCGATGTTCACGCCAAGCTTGCGGGCATAGACGGGGTCGAGTGCATGTTCGGCGTCGACGAAAGCGACGGTGCCGCCGGTCTTCTGTGCTTCGGCGAGCGTGTGCAGCGCTAGCGTCGTCTTGCCCGAGCTTTCGGGGCCATAGATTTCAATGACGCGGCCGCGCGGCAAGCCGCCGACGCCGAGCGCGATATCGAGGCCGAGCGAGCCGGTCGAGATCGCCTCGACCTGCATGGCTTCCTTCGAACCCAATTTCATTACCGAGCCCTTGCCGAACGCGCGATCGATCTGCGCGAGCGCGGCGTCGAGCGCCTTCTGCCTGTCCGTGTTGTTCACTGATTTCCCCGATTCGACGAGTGACAATTGTCCGGCCATGGCCGTCCCTTTCCAGCTCTAGAGCGACAGCAGAAGCATCGCAACGCCGGAACTATGTGCCACATTTGTTCTCACGGAACAAGTGAAGAACAAAATTAAATCCACCTGGACGAAAGGCTCGCTATTCTGCCGAAAACTCCTCGAGCGCCGCTTCAATGTCGCTGATCCGGAACGGCTTGGTGATCAGCCTGCGATGCGCGTGAGCTGGCGGAATGACGTCGCCCCCGCCCGAGGTGAAGGCAAAGGGGATGCCGCGTTCGGCAAGCGCGTCCGCAACCGGCCAGCCCTTTTCGTCGCCAAGGTTGATATCGACCAGTGCGCCGCTGAGTGGCTGGGCTGCGATAAGCGCGAGCGCCTCCTCGTTGGTGGTCGCCTGCGCGGGTTCGGGAAGGTCGAGTGCGTCGAACATGTCAGCAAGCATCATGCCGATCAGCACATCGTCTTCGACGAGCAGGATGGGATGATTACTGGCCATTCGACACCCGGTGCGCGGCATCGTCGAGTGCCGCCGAAGTCGCCTCGGCAAGCTGTGCGACCGAGAAGGGCTTCGGCAGGAAGGCGACATTGTCGATGTCAATCGACTGGCGCAACTGCTCCTCGGCATAGCCCGACATGAACAGAACGGGCAGGTCCGGCCGCTTCGCGCGCATCGCACGCACCATCGCCGGCCCATCCATCGTCGGCATCACAACATCGCTGATGATCAAATCGATCTTCTCCATTTGCGTGAAGCGTTCGAGCCCCTCTTCACCCTGCGCGGCGGTAACGACGCTATAACCCGCACGAGTCAGCGCGCGTTCCGCAACGGCGCGGACCATATCCTCATCCTCGACGAGCAGGATCGTGCCGGTGCCCCACTGACTCTTCTTCGGCTTGACCGGCGGCGGCACGACCACGGGCGCCTCGCCTTCGGCACGGTGAACGGGCAGATAGATCGAAAAGCTTGTCCCCTGCCCCGGCTTGCTGTCGGCAAAGATGAAACCCGCCGACTGTTTGATGATCCCGTAAACGGTCGAGAGCCCGAGTCCCGTACCTTTGCCGACATCCTTGGTCGTGAAGAAGGGTTCGAAAATCTTGGGCAACACATCGGCGGGAATACCGATGCCGGTATCGCTGACCTTCAGGGCGCAATAATCAGCGGGCGGCATGAATTCATTGCCCATCTGGCGCACATCGGCCGCCGATACGGGGAAGGTCTCCATTGTCAACGTCCCGCCGCCCGGCATCGCATCGCGCGCATTAACGGCGAGGTTGATGATTACCTGTTCGAGTTGGCCCGGGTCGGCGCGGACCGCACCAAGGCCGCGACCGTGATGCACCGACAACTGAACCGTCTCGCCGATCAGGCGCTTCAGGAGGTGCGACACCTCCGAAATCACGTCGGGTAGCTGGAGTATCTGCGGACGCAGCGTCTGTTGCCGCGAAAAGGCGAGCAATTGCCGCGTCAGGCTGGCGGCGCGGTTGGCGTTGCTGCGAATCTGCTGGATATCGTCATAGTCGCTGTCGCCCGGCGTATGACGCATCAGCATCAGGTCGCACGCCCCCAGAACGGCGGTCAGGATATTGTTGAAGTCGTGTGCGACGCCGCCCGCAAGCTGCCCGACCGCCTGCATTTTCGACGCCTGCGCGACCTGCCGCTTGAGCCGCGATTCCTCGCTCGAATCCTTGAGGCTGAGCAGCACCGCGGCCTCACCCAGCCCGCGCACGCCGACCACGCGCATCGACACCGGTTCGTTGCTTTGCCCCGCGAGGCGGATCGAGAGATCGCCCCCGACCTGCTGCCCGCTGCTGTGACGGCGGATCATGTCGGACAGCGGGCCTTTATCCTCGCCGACGACGATGTCGCCGGGGTAGCGCGGCATCTTGCCCTCGGGCAGGCTCGCGGCGCGGACGAAGGCGCGGTTCATATAAAGGAAGCGCCCGTCGCGATCGACCATCGCGAGCCCGAAGGGCAGCAGCGACAGCAGCGTTTCGACATAGGTTTGCGCGGTACCGCGATCGGTCGGCCCCATTTCCTCGTCGAGCATCGCGAGCAACATCGGCGTGTTGGTGTCGGCGGGCGCGAGCGGTATCTGGATCAGTCGCACCGGGGTCGCACGATCGCCCTCGCGCGCGAAATATAGCGCCCCGGCATCGTCGAGCCGGATCATCGGCGCCACGTCGCGGCCAGCATAATGGAGTGCGTCATCCTCGCCCAGCGCGCGGAGCAGAAAGGCCTGATTGGCGACTCGCAGCCGTCCTTCGGCGCTGACGAGGGCGGCCATCACCCCGGCGTGACCGAGCGTGCGTCCTGCGGGACCGTCCAGATTACGGACGATCTCGGCCACCAGGTCGAGCCGTTCGACAGCCGAGAAGCGCCAGACGAGATAATCGTCCGACTGCCCCGTGCGTGTCACCTGCGCACGCAACTGCAGCGGTCCGACACCAAGATCGTCGGCATAGCCCTCGCCGTCGCGCCACGCGATGCGGCCGGCATTTTTCAGCACTTCGGCACCGCGGCCCTCGAGCGGAAGGCCGGGCGGCGTCACGAAGCCGTTGAACCAGGTTCCAAACAGATCGTTGGCGCAGACCATCCGCCCGCCGCGATCGGTAACGGCAATCGCAACATCGTCGTGATTGACTGCCTGCCGCAGCATCGTCCAGTCGGGCGCGACCGCTTCGCCCGTCACCGCCGCCGGAAACAACCGGCGCGCGAGGAGCACCCCACCAGCAGCGACGGCGAGCCCGGCGAGGAAACCGCTCGCCAGCACCATATCGCGCGTCGCCCAGAACAGCAGGGCGCCGGACAGCAAAGCCAACCCGCCGAGCACCGCCTTGTCGACCTGCGACAGACCCGCCGGGGCCGACAAAGGCCCGGCGGGCCCCGCCCCCCTGATGAAATCACCATCAGCGGAGGGCAGGCTTTGCACGGTCAATGATCGGCTTTCCAGTTGGTGCATCACCAGATGCGAACGCGGTCCTTCGGTGCCAGATAGAGCTTCTGACCCTGCTTGATCTGATAGGCCTTATACCAAGGGTCAAGATTGCGCGAGACCCAAGTCCGCTGGATCGAGGGCGAATGCGGATCGGTCGTGATGCGCTGCGACAGATTCTGCTCGCGATAGTTGCGCCGCCACACCTGTGCCCAGCCGAGGAAGAAGCGCTGGTCGCCGGTAAGACCGTCGATCACCGGAGCTTCCTTGCCGCCGAGCGACGCCTTGTAGGCGTCATAAGCGACGGTCAGGCCGGCAAGGTCGCCGATATTCTCGCCCAGCGTGAATTTGCCGTCGATATGTTCGCCGGGCAGAATCTCGTAAGCGTTATACTGCGCGATAAGGGCCTGACCCGCGGCCTCGAATGCCTTCACATCTTCCGGCGTCCACCAGTCGGCAAGCTTGCCCGTCTCGTCATATTTCGCGCCTTGATCGTCGAAATGATGGCTGACTTCGTGACCGATGACGGCGCCGATGCCCCCATAGTTCACCGCCGCGTCGGCGTGCGGATCGAAGAAGGGCGGCTGCAGGATCGCGGCGGGGAAAACGATCTCGTTCATGCCGAAATTGGCATAGGCGTTGATCGTCATCGGCGTCATGAACCATTCCCAGCGGCGGATCGGCCCGCCGAGATGGCCGATATTGTCGTCATGGGCGAACTGGTTCGACCGCAGCGCGTTGCCGAACAGGTCGTCGGCGCGGATTTCCAGCTTGCTATAATCCTTCCACTGATCGGGATAGCCGATCTTGGTAGTGAAATTGGCAAGCTTCTTTCGTGCCTTGACCTTCGTCGCCGGCTGCATCCACGTCAGCCCGTCGATGCGGCGGCCCATCGCGCCAAGGACATTCTTCACCAGCGTGTCCATCGCCGCCTTGGTTTCAGGCGGGAAATATTTCGCGACATAATCCTTGCCGACAGCGTCGCCGAGATTGCCCGTCGTAAAATCGACTGCGCGCTTCCAGCGTTCTTCCATCTGCGGCGTACCTGAAAGCGCCGTGCTGTAGAAGGAGAAGGCTTCCTTCGCGACGGCGTCCGGCAGAGCGCCCGAGAAGCTGTCGAGGCTGCGCACGATCAGCAAATCCCGGATCACCGCGATCGGCGCGTCGGCGAGCAGCTTGGCCTCACCCGTGAACGCGCTCGGCTGCGACACGATCAGCGTGTCTTCCTTGACCCCGATACCGCGAATGAAGGTCGACCAGTCGAAACCGGGCGCGGCCTTGGCAAGTTCTGCGATCGTCATCTTGTTATAGGCTTTGGTCGCATCGCTGCTGTCGTTCTTGTCCCAATGGATCGTCGCGACCTGCTTTTCGAAATCATAGACCGCCTTGGCGCGTGCCGCGGCATTGGTTTCGCCCGCAAGCGTCAGGACATTTTCGAGATGCTTGAGGTAGGCCGCTTGCAGCGACGTGTTGCGCTCGTTTTCCTTCAGATAGAAGTCGCGGTCGGGCATGCCGATGCCGCCCTGAAAGATGATATAGGCATAGACGTCCGGATTCTTGTCGTCCTGCCCGACATAACCGCCGAAGAAATGCTGGACCCCGCTGCGGTCGGCTTCGGCGAGCAGCGCCGCGAGACCCGGCTTTTCGACGGCGCGAATCTTGTTCAGCCACGGCTGGATCGGCGCGAGGCCCTTGGCTTCGACCGTCGCCGAATCGAGGTAGGACGCATAGGCGCGGCCGATCATGCTGCTAGGGTCGCCCTTGGCGGCATCGAGGATCTCGCGCGTGCGCGTCTGCGACAGGTCGTTGAGGGCTGTGAACATCCCATAGTTCGACTTGTCGTCGGGAATATTCGTATTCTTTGCCCAGGTGCCGTTGGCGTAGGTGTAGAAATCGTCGCCCGGCTGGACGCTCTTGTCCATGCCCGAAAGGTCGAAGCCGAAATCGCCGATTTCAGGCTTGGCGGCGGTGGTCGCGGGCGTGGTGACGGGCTTTTCCTGAGCGACAGCCGGAACAGCGGCGAGCATCAGCGCGCCAAGCGCAGCGGTCGCCATCAGGCGCGAAGAAATATGCAGAGTCATGATATTCCCCAGTTTTCAATATGAAGCGAAAATCCACACCGCGCAGGGGCGGCAAAGATTAGCGATGGAACAGCTATACGCCTGCTGTTTGGGGGTTCAACCGGCGGCCGTGTCGCTGGTCGATGCCTCATGTCGTTGGTCGCGTGCGCGCGCGAGTTTCCGACGCCAGCGCAACCGGATCCAATTGTCCCAGAAAATCGAGGCAAGGATGTAACCAACGACCGCGGAAACGAGCGAAATAACGAACAGCCCCGCCAGCATTGCGGGCGCCGCGTCGGAAAAGACCCAGCGAACCCATTCCCCCGCCGAAGCGCCATGTTCGATCATCGCCGAGAAGGTCGCGCTATTGGCGTGAAGGCCGAACAGCCAGTCGCCGAGCCACACCGACGCGAGGATGATGAAGGGCGTCGTCACCGGGTTCGACAGGAAAGTCATCGCGGCGCCGATCGGAATATTCGCCCGGACCGGCAGCGCGAGCAGCGCCACGCCAAGGATCTGCACCCCGGGGATCAGGAAAAATATGCCAACGAACAGCCCAAGTGCGGTGCCGCGCGGTACCGAAGTACGGGTGAAACGCCACAAATGGCTGTGCGCGACCCGGTGTGCGAACGGCTTGACGAAACGGCTCGCGAGCAATTCCTCGCGCGTCGGCGAGTTACGGCGGATCCAGTTCATCACTGCCGCCTTGTCCTTGGTTCCCGGGTCGCGAGGCTTGCCCGCGCTCATCCGCGTTCCTTCATCAATCTTTGCTTGTCGCGCTTCCAATCGCGTTCCTTGATCGACTCCCGCTTGTCGTGCGCCTTCTTGCCCTTGGCGATCGCCAGTTCGACCTTGGCGCGGCCGCGGCTGTTGAAATAGATCGACAGCGGAACGAGCGTCATCCCCTGCCGCGCGACCGCAGCGTGCATCTTGTTGATCTCGCGGCCGCTGAGCAATAGTTTGCGCGGCCGCTTGGGTTCATGATTGTGCCGGTTGCCATGGCTGAACTCGGGAATATTGCTGTTCACCAGCCACACCTCGTGCCCCTTTACCTCGGCGTAACTCTCCGCAATCGTCCCTTCACCAAAGCGCAGCGACTTGACCTCGGTTCCTTGCAACGCAATCCCAGCCTCGAACACCTCGTCGATGGCAAAGTCGAACCGCGCGCGCCGGTTCTCGGCAACGATCTTCTTCTTGTCGAATTCGGCGGCGGACTGCGGACGGGCCATTACGAAACCTAGATTACTCCAGCCGCGGACAGTGCGGCATCGACGGCGGCGCGCGACGCATCGTTCGCCGGGATAATAGGTAGGCGCACTTCGGGCGAAAACCAGTCATGGACACGCGACAATGCATATTTGACCGGTCCCGGCGAGGTGTCGGAGAACATCGCATTATGCAAATCGAACAAGCGCTCGTGCAGCGTCCGCGCGCGCGCCCAGTCGTCCGCGGCACAGGCCGCGGCGAAATCGGCGCAGAGGCGCGGCGCGACATTGGCGGTGACCGAGATACAGCCTGCGCCGCCCATGACGGCATGAGCCAGCCAAAGGTCATCATTGCCCGAAAGCTGGCAGAAGTCCTTACCGGCGCCCGCGCGGTGCGCGGTCACGCGGGCCAGGTCGCCGCTCGCATCCTTGATCGCGACAATGCTCGGCATTTCGGCAAGCTTGCACAGGGTCTCGGCGCTGATGTCCGCGACGGTGCGGCCGGGAACATTATAGACGACGATCGGCAGGTCGCTGGCATCTGCCAACGCCTGAAAATGCGCGATCATTCCGGCCTGGCTCGGCCGGTTGTAATAGGGGGCGACGATCAGCGCCGCGGTCGCGCCGGCCGCCTGTGCGTGACGCATGTGGCGGATCGCCGTCGCGGTGTCGTTCGACCCACAGCCCGCGATCACGGGTACGCGACCGGCCGCGGCCTCGATGCAGGTATCGATCACCTGATAATGTTCGTCGAAGCCAAGCGTCGGGCTTTCGCCGGTCGTTCCGCACGGAACCAGCGCGCTGGTGCCTTCTTTGATCTGCCAATCGACAAGGCGCGCGAAGGTCGGGGCATCGAACGCCCCGTCGCGAAATGGCGTCACCAAAGCGGGAATCGAACCCGAAAACATGCTCCGCTCCTTTACAATTACCCGCTGTGACCGATAGAATCCGGCCAGCGCGCCGCTATTGGACGTCTATTCAGCGCCCCGCAAGGAGTTTGGCACTACTATGGCCGGTATGATTTCGCTGACCCGTATCTCCCGCCTCGCGCTCGCCGCGGCCCTCCTTCTCCCCACGGCTGTTCACGCCAGCGAACTCACCCCCGAACAAATGGCATGGTATCGCGCCCAGATGGGCCTCGCCGCCCAGTCGGGATCGCCGCCGTCGACCAATTCGGTGGGCGACGCGGTGCTCGAGTGGCGGCGGTTGACCGCAAATAGCGGCGCCTCTTTCGACCAGCTTTCGCGTTTCCTGATGGCGAACAAGGGCTGGCCCGACGGCGACACCATGCGCAAGCGCGCCGAAAAGGCGATCTCGCTCGACAGCTATGACCCCCAACGCACCCTCGCCTATTTCCAGGCCTACCCGCCACAGACCGCAAGCGGGCAGCTCCGCTATGCGCTCGCGCTCAATGCCACGGGCCGCCGCGAGGATGCCGCCGCCGCCGTGCGCCGCGCGTGGACGAGCGGCCCGCTCGACGATTATGAAACAAGCCGTGCGCTCAGCATGTTTCCTGGCGCTATCACGCCGGCCGACCATGATGCGCGGATGGACCGCCTGCTCTGGTCGGGCGCAACCGCGGCGGCGAGCCGCCAGCTCGCCTTCACCTCGCCCGACAAGCGCGCGGTGTTCGCGGCGCGCCTCGCGATGCGCAATGCGTCGGTCGACGCGGCTTTCCAGGCCTCGGCCGCCGAAAGCGCCAATCCGTCGCTGACCCGTACCGACGCCGGCTATATCACCGACAAGGCGACCTGGCTGCGCAAGGCCGGGCGCGTCGGCGAGGCTCGCGCGCTGCTTGCGGCGCCGCGATCGCTGGCAAAGGCGCCGACCGATCCCGAAGAATGGCTCGAAACCCTGCTCACCAACGCGCGGCAGGCTAGCGATGGCGGCGACAAGTCGACCGCCTATAATATCGCGCGCCAGCTCGACGACGCCTTCCCGGCCGGGACGGTCATCCGCGAGACACCGCTTGGCGTGCGCGACGATTATACCTCGCTCGCCTGGCTCGCCGGGCAGCTCGCCTATCGCGACCTGCGCCGTCCCGCCGAAGCGGTGCGGCTGTACCGCGCCTATGGCGAAGCCGCCCGCTCGGCGCAGACGCGCACCAAAGGCTTTTATTGGGCCGGCCGCGCCGCGCTTGCCGCCGGAGATTCGGGTACCGCGAACGCGCATTTCGCCGACGCCGCTCAACATTACGACCAATTCTACGGCCAGTTGGCGCTCGAGCGGCTGAACCGTCCGCAGCCGAAGCCGACACCGGACCCGACCATCCAGGTCAGCAACGACGACCGCCGCGAGTTCGAGGACGACCGGCTGGTACGCGCCGCACGGGCGCTCGGCGAAATCGGTGCATGGCGCGAACAGTCGCTGTTCCTGCGCGCGCTCGCGCAAAAGGCCACCTCGCCGGCCGACCATGTCCTCGCAGGCAGGCTCGCGTCGCAAATCGGGCGCCCCGACCTTGGCGTGATGATCGGCCGCAGCGCGCAGGCGAACAGCCTCGACGCGGTCGAGGTATCGGGCTTCCCGACCGTGCGCGTCCCTGCGGGTCATGAAAGCAACTGGACCTTCATCCATGCGATCACGCGGCAGGAAAGCCAGTTCGATCGGCAGGCGGTGAGCCACGCCGGCGCGCGCGGGATGATGCAGTTGATGCCCGGCACCGCACGCGAAGTCGCGGGCAAGCTCGGCATGAGCTACGACGCTGGCTCGCTGACCACCGACACCAATTACAACATGATGCTGGGCTCGACCTACTTCCAGCAGATGCTCCGTTATTTCGGCGGCAGCTATCCGCTCGCGGTCGCGGCGTACAACGCCGGTCCCGGCAATGTTAACAAATGGCTGCGCGCCAACGGCGATCCGCGCGGTGGCGGGATCGAGATGGTCGACTGGATCGAGGCGATCCCGATTTTCGAAACGCGCAACTATGTCCAGCGCGTGCTCGAAAATGCCGTTGTCTACGACACGCTGCGCGACGGCAGCGGATCGCGGCAGCAGGCGCCGCTGAGCTTCTATCTCGGCAAACGGACGCCCGGATAACGCTTCATGGCGGGGGAAAAGACGAACATCATCAGCCCGGCAGGCTATGCCGCGCTGCGCGCCGAATATAACGCGCTGCTGGGCGACGAGCGCCCGAAACTGGTCGAGGTGATCAGTTGGGCCGCGGGCAACGGCGACCGTAGCGAGAATGGCGACTATATCTACGGCCGCAAAAGGCTGCGCGAGATCGACCGCCGGCTGGGCTTCCTCGCCCGGCGGATGAAGGTCGCCCGCGTCGTCGATCCTGCCGAACAGCCCGACAAGAGCCGCATCTGGTTCGGCGCCACGGTCGAACTCGCCGACGATGACGACGCACGGCGCATCGTCACTCTGGTCGGCGACGACGAGGCCGAGGCAGGCGAAGGCCGGATCGGCTGGAACAGCCCCCTCGCCCGCGCGTTGCGCGGCGCCGCGGTCGGCGATTTGCGCACCGTGCAACTCCCTGCCGGGCCCAAGGAATGGGAAGTAATGGCGGTCAGCTATCCCGCGACCTGATATCGCCCGCCTCTCGCGCGTTCGCCGAAACATCACTCAACGGCGAATAACGAAAAGAAACCGATAGTTGCCCTCCCCATATCGTCACCCCGGGCTTGGCCCGGGATCCCGCTTAATGCCGAAGCCAATGAGCGCGTCAAAAAGCGGGATCCTGGATCAAGTCCGGGATGACGAAGGAATAAGGAAGCAACGACAGCTCCCACCCCCGAACCAGCCTGCAACCCATCTGCAAAAATCACTGTCCTACTTTATCGCGCCATGCCGGCTTCCGATCCGCTCTTTGAAATAGCTGGTTTCCGCAAACATCTCCAAAAGCCACAAAGGACGCAAAATCGATGCGCGTATGCGGGGCTTTTGCGGCTTTAAGCCCGATGTCCGCGCTCCCTTCGCTCAGCCTAGGTTCAGCGTTGTTGGCGTATCCGCAGGGCATCAAATGGCTCCAATGGCCGATTGCGCTGGACCATCGGGCATTTCCGCTGATACGGAGCGTCCGGACTTTCTCGAATAGGGTAAAGATGACCAAATTTTCGACCATGACCGGCCTGATCGCACTGGCCGCCGTCGGCGTGACGCCCGTGCTGGCGCAGACCGTCGCCGACAGCGAAGTGCCGACCACCAGCCTCAACATTCCCGGCAATGTACAGCTTTACGGGGATGCCAAGCCGAACGTCTATCGCCCGTCCGCTTCGGTGAACGGAGAGATTATTACCGCGACGGACATCGAACAGCGGATGGCGCTGATCCGTATCGCGAACAATAATGTCGAGCTGCCGCCCGAGGAAATCCAGCGGCTGCGTACGCAGGTGTTCAGCAACCTGATCGACGAGAAATTGCAGATCCAGGAAGCAAAGGCTGCCGAGATTTCGATCGACGAAAATGTCGTCGACGGCCAGTTCGCGCGCCTCGCGACGCGTTTCAAGCAGACGCCTGAACAATTTTCGAACTATCTCGTGTCGAAGGGGTCTTCGGCGGCGGCGGTGAAACAGCAGATTCGCGGCGAAATCGCGTGGGATCGCCTGCTCTCGCGCAATATTCAGTCGACGACGAATGTCTCGCCCGAAGAGGTCAAGATCGTCGCTGACCAGCTCATAAATTCCAAGGGCCAGGACGAGTTCCACCTTGGTGAAATCTATCTGTCGACGACACCCGAAACCGCCGCAGCGGTGTCCGAAAATGCCAAGAAGATCATTCAGGCGTTGCAGGCTGGCGGCAGCTTTGCCGCCTATGCGCGCCAGTTCTCCGAAGCATCGACTGCTGTCGTCGGCGGCGACCTCGGCTGGGTGAAGGCCGGGCAGTTGCCGGGTTCGATGGGCGAAGCCGCAACGCAAATGCAGCCGGGCCAGCTCGTCGGGCCGATCGAAGTGCCGGGCGGCATTTCGATCATGTTGATGATCGATCGCCGTCAGGTCCTGACCGCCGATCCACGCGACGCGATCCTCAGCCTCAAACAGATTTCACTCGATTTCCCGGCGGGTACGACGCAGGCGAAGGCGACGGAACTTGCAGGTCAGTTCGCCGAAAAGACCCGTAGCATTGCGGGTTGCGGTGCCGCCGATGCGGTGGCCCAGAGCCTCGGCGCCTCGGTGGTCTCGCGCGACAATATCGAAATGCGCGCGCTGCCCGGCCCGCTGCAGGCCACATTGGCGAGCCTGCAAATCGGTCAGACGACGCAGCCCTTCGGCGCAGCGAACGAAGGGGTCAGCGTCCTTGTACTGTGCGGTCGCGACATGCCGCAGACCGCGACCGCGCCGAATCTCGAGCAGATCGAGCAGAAATTGCTCGACGACAAGGTCAACAAGCGGGCCCAGCGCTATCTGCGCGACCTGCGCCGGGATGCCGTGATCGAATATAGCTGATGACGGTTCAAAATAATCGGCAGCCGATCGCGGTCACCATGGGTGACCCGGCCGGCGTCGGCCCCGAAGTCGCCGCCCGTGCGTGGGCCGCGCGCCGCGAACATGATCTGCCGCCTTTCGTTGCGATCGGCGATATCGCTGCGATCGAGGCCGTCTGGGACGGGCCGGTCGCACGCGTTGGCGACATGGACGAGGTCGTTCGCGCCTTTGGCGACGCGTTGCCCGTTTGGCACCTGGAGGAAAGCGGCCCACTGACCCCCGGCCAGCCCACTCCGGCGGGCGCGACCTGTGCGCTTCACGCGCTCGAAACTGGTATCGGACTCACCCGCAATCAGGCGAGTTCGGCGCTCGTTACCGGGTCGGTGTCGAAATATGCGCTGCACGGCATCGGTTATACCCATCCTGGGCAAACCGAGTTCATCGCCGAACGCTGCGGCGTCACCGCGACCAATGCGGTGATGATGCTCGCTGGCCCAAGCCTTCGCGTTGTGCCGTTGACCGTTCATATCCCGCTTGCCGACGTCCCCGATCGGCTGACGAGCGAATTGATCGTTGCCAAGGCGCGGATCGTCGCGCGGGGTCTGCGTCGCGATTTCGGGATCGAGACACCGCGCCTCGCGCTCGCAGGGCTCAATCCTCACGCCGGCGAAAGCGGGCAATTGGGCAGCGAAGAAGAGCGCATCATGGCACCCGCGGTTGCCCAGTTGGCCGAGGAAGGCATTTTCGTCGACGGCCCGTTAGCGGCCGACGCGCTCTTCGCGCCCGGCATCCGCGACCAATATGATGCGCTGCTGTGCGGCTATCACGATCAGGCGCTGGCACCGTTCAAGGCGCTGCATTTCCACGACGGCGTCAATCTCACGCTCGGGCTGCCGATCATCCGCACCTCGCCCGACCATGGTACTGCGTTCGATATCGCGGGCACCGGCCAGGCCGATCCCGGTCCGACGATTGCCGCGATCGCGATGGCCGCGCGCATGGCTGCGGCGCGCGAACGTAGCTGCGCGCCAGCGAAGTGAGCATCCAGCCGCAGACGCCGCTGCCCCCGCTGCGCGAGACCGTACGCACGCACGGGCTGCAGGCGAGCAAGGCGCTGGGGCAGAATTTCCTGTTCGACGAACAATTGCTCGACCGGATCGCGGCTATCCCCGGCGACCTCGATGGCGCCACGGTGTTCGAGGTGGGTCCGGGGCCCGGCGGGCTGACGCGCGCGCTGCTGCGCGCGGGGGCGAAGGTGATCGCGGTCGAACGCGACGACCGCTGCCTGCCGTTGCTTGCCGAACTCGGTGAAGCCTTTCCGGGCCAGCTTACGGTTATCGCCGACGATGCGATGGCGGTCGATGTCGACGCGCTGACCGGCGGCGCGCCTTATCATATCGTCGCCAACCTGCCCTATAATGTCGGCACCGCGCTGTTCACGCGCTGGCTGGAGCCTGCCGAGTGGCCGCCGCGCTGGCTGTCGCTGACGCTGATGTTCCAGCTCGAAGTCGCCGAGCGCATCGTCGCACCGGTCGGGACCGACGCCTATGGTCGGCTTGCAGTGCTCGCGCAGTGGCGTTCGACCGCGAAGATCGCAATGAAGGTGCATCGATCGGCCTTCACCCCGCCGCCCAAGGTCATGTCGGCGATCGTGTACGTAACGCCGGCCGTGCAACCGGAGGGCATCGTCCCCAAGCTGCTGTCGCGGCTGACCGAAAAGGGATTTGGCCAGCGCCGCAAGATGCTCCGACAGAGCCTGAAAGGTGTAGAGGGCGCAGTGTCGGCCGCCGAAGCGCTGGGGATCGAACCGACGCGGCGCGCTGAGACGGTCAGCGTCGCCGAATGGGTGGCACTGGCGCGCGCACTGGGTAGCTGACGCGCATCGTCTCGAATGTCAGACTAGGGGTGGTGAGCTGTCGTTGCTCTCTTTGGACATCGCCCGGGTGGATCCGGGAACGGCGCAAGGGCGGCGCAATATTCCAAAGTTCAGGAAAGTTCAGCCCTATGAGCGCCCCGATTTGCAAGTCGCAGAGTGCTGGATGTGCGCGGCACGTCCGATCATAGTCGCACCCGCAAGCAGGCAGCGACCGCTTTTGTTCACCGAATGAAAGAGCCGGATGAAGGCTGGCACGGCCGGATAATGTAGGAAAGACCTTTTTTAAGGCGATGTCGGTTTTGGCACGGTGAGTTGTCGTTCGTCCCGCATCTTCGTCACCCCGGACTTGATCCGGGGTCCATGACGATGGTGCGGCTATGGATCCCGGATCAAGTCCGGGATGACGAAGAAAGATAGGATAAGCCCCTGGTCGTTACCCGTCTTTCGTCATCCTGGGTTTGACCCGGGATCCCGCTTTTTTGGACGCGCTTACTGGCTTTGACCTCAAGCGGGACCCCGGATCAAGTCCGGGGTGACGAGGATGTGGAGGGCAGCAATCGGTCGTTGGCCGCCATTCTCGATTGCAACCCGGATAAGCGGGAGCGACGATCAATTTTTGTTGCTGGTCGTCCCGACCGTGGCGACCACCGGCTTCGGCACCAGCACTTCGGCGGCGACGACGCGCTTCGATGCACTCGATGCGATCGCCTTTTCGAGCGCCGCGACCTGCGGGCATTTGTCGCCGCACACGCGCTGCGCCTCGGCCAGCTTTTCGCGCGCGAGTTCGAGCGCACCCTTGTCGGCAAGCGCTTCGCCCTGCCCCGTCAGCGCGACGATGTCGTTGGGCTCAAGCACGAGCGCTTCGCGATAGAGGCCGATCGCCTTGCCCGGCAGGCCCTGAGCGCGGGCGACCTGCGCCAGCGCAATGATCGCCGAGCGGTTGCGCGGGTCGGCCGCGAGCGCCGATTCATAAAGGTCGATCGCCTGATCGAGTTCGCCGGCTTCCTGCGCCTTTTGCCCTTCGTGCTGAAGTGCGATCGAGCGCGGCAAAATGTCGTTATCGGCGCGTTGCGCATCGGATACCGTGGGCAGGCTGGCGAGGATCACACCCGCAGTTAGAGCCAAAAAGCCGACGCGCATCGCATTCTCCCATCGCTTCATTACAGGCGATGCTAACATGGCGCGGTCAGCCGTGCGAGAAAAAATCCGTCGCATCCGTCGCGCGCCGGAGTCAGCAGAAATCCGCTACCCGCAGCGCGGCCGATGCCGTCCGGAAGGATATCGGTATCGGCCGTCCAGCCGGGATGCCGGTTCAGAAAATCGTCCACCTGTGCCCGCCCCTCGCGCGTGATGATCGAGCAGACAGCATAAAGAAGTTTGCCGCCCGGCGCCACAAGATCGGCGCCGATGTCCATCAACTTGGCCTGTTCGGCGACGTGACGGTCAAGCCGAGCGGGGGTCGAGCGCCAGCGCAGTTCGGGGCTGCGCCGCCAGGTGCCGCTGCCCGAGCAAGGAGCGTCGACGATGACGCGATCGGCTTTGCCCATCCGGTCGGCGAGCATCGCGCGTTCCTGCGCTGGATTGAGCAGCAGCGTTTCGATCGTCGTTGCCCCGGCGCGGTCGGCGCGCGGCGGCAATTGCTGAAGCCGCGCGCGGTTGGTATCGCAGGCCAGGATCGCGGCTTCGTCAGCCGTCGCCGAAGCGATCGCGAGCGTCTTGCCGCCGGCACCGGCACAAAGATCGATGATCACCTGCCCGGCTTCGGCCTCGAGCGCGGCGGCGGCATATTGGCTCGCGGCGTCCTGCACCTCGAACTGACCCTCGGCATAGGACGCATGTTGGACCGCCGCAGTTTCGCCGGGCAGACGCCAGCCGTCCGCAAGGCCGGCGATCGCTTCGCCGTCCGGAAAGATCAGTGCGAGTTCATCGCGGCTGGAGCGCAATCGATTGGCGCGCAAGTCGAGCGGCGCGCGCGCCAGCATCGCCTCGCGCTCCGCCTTGCCGATCAGCGGGTCAAAGAGTTTCATCAGTGCGGTGGTGGCGATCCCGGTTTCGGCGCGCGGTTCATCGGCCGAAATGACTGCCGGGCCATAGGATGCGCCATTGAACAATGCGGCGAGTTCGGGGTCGGCATCGGCAAGCGCAAGCATCGCGGCGCGGCCTGAAGCCGGCACCGAACGCACGCCGCGGATCGCATCATAAACATGGTTGCGGATCGCGCGGCGATCCTTCGATCCAGCATAACGGCGCGCGCGCATCGCCTCGGCAAAGATCGCGTCGGCAGGTGCTCCACCGTCGCGCGCGGAGGTGGCGATGGCATCGAGGATTTCGATCGCAGTCTGGACGCGCGCAGCCGGGGTCATAAGTTCAACCTTTCTTCCCCGTCAATGCGAGGAGCGAAGCAACGACGCCGTCCAGTGCGGACTATCCGTTCTGGATTGTTTTCGATGCGCTCGCAATGACGACAGGGCGGATTACCCCGCCGGATAGTTCGGCGCCTCGCGCGTGATCGCGACGTCGTGAACATGGCTTTCACGCAGGCCCGCATTGGTGATGCGCACAAACTTCGCACGTTCGCGGAAATCGTTGAGCGTGCGGCTGCCGGTATAGCCCATCGCCGCCTTCACACCGCCGACCATCTGGTGGATCACGTCCTTGGCGGGACCCTTGAACGGGACCTGGCCCTCGATGCCTTCGGGAACCAGCTTCATCTGGTCCTTGATGTCCTGCTGGAAATAGCGGTCGGCCGAGCCGCGCGCCATCGCGCCGACGCTGCCCATGCCGCGATAGCTTTTATAGGTGCGGCCCTGATAGAGGAAGGTTTCGCCCGGCGCCTCGGCGGTGCCCGCGAGCATCGATCCGACCATCACGCTCGACGCGCCAGCCGCCAGCGCCTTGGCCACGTCGCCTGACGTACGGAGGCCGCCGTCGGCGATCACCGGAACGCCAAGCTTCGACGCCGCTTCGACGCTGTCGAGGATCGCGGTAAGCTGCGGCACGCCGACACCCGCGACGATGCGCGTCGTGCAGATCGAACCGGGGCCGATGCCGACCTTGACGCCGTCGGCGCCCGCATCGATCAGCGCACGCGTCGCGTCGCCCGTGGCGACATTGCCAGCGAGCACCTGGACGCGGTTCGACAATTTCTTGATCCGCTCGACGGTCGCGCCGACGCCCTTGCTGTGGCCATGCGCGGTGTCGACGACGATCAGGTCGCATTCGGCCTCGAGCAACGCCTCAGCGCGCTCGACGCCTGAATCGCCGGTGTTCGTGGCCGCGGCAACGCGCAGGCGGCCGCTGCCATCCTTGGTCGCGTCGGGGAAATTGACAGCCTTTTCCATATCCTTGACGGTGATCAGGCCGATGCAGCGATAATCGTTGTCGACGACGAGCAGCTTTTCGATGCGGCGCTGGTGGAGCAGCTTGCGCGCCTCGTCCTGCTGGACGCCGGGGCGAACCGTCGCGAGATTTTCGGCGGTCATCAGTTCGCGCACCGGCTGGCCGGGATTGTCGGCGAAGCGCACGTCGCGGTTGGTGAGGATGCCGACGAGCTTGCCGCCGGTTTCGACCACCGGAATGCCCGAAATCTTGTGCTGCGCCATCAGCGCCGTCGCATAGGAGAGCGGCGCGTCGGGCGTGATCGTGATCGGGTTGACGATCATGCCGCTTTCGAAGCGCTTCACCTGCCGCACCGCGGCCGCCTGTTCCTCGACGGTCAGGTTGCGATGAAGGACGCCGATGCCGCCGATCTGCGCCATCAGGATCGCCATGTCGGCCTCGGTCACCGTGTCCATCGCCGACGACAGGATCGGAATGTTGAGGCTGATCTCGCTCGTCAGCTGGGTCGACAGATTGGCATCCGACGGCAGGATATCCGACGCGCCGGGGACCAGCAGCACATCGTCGAATGTCAGGCCGGTGATGATTTCCATGGGTCGCCACTTTCTGGTGCGGGCGGCGCCTGCCCCGGATTGCGGGGCGACACGCGCGATTCGTTTGGTGGCGGCCCATGTAACCAGTCGCGCCCGCGCGCGCCAGTGGGTGACGAACGATTATTTCGTATAGCTTGGGGCACCGCTTCGGCGCGCCGGAAACCAACGCCGCACCCGGTGCAATGTAACCGGTTGCATTGCCTCCGGCCGCTCGTTAGACCGCTGCGCATAACATAGTTTCGGCGAAGAGGATATTCCGATGAACGAGCCCAGCCAGGCGACCACCCTTAGCGGAGGCCGGTCGAATGCCATGGCGGCCTTCGCGGCAGTGACCGTACTTTTCTTTGCCTGGGGCTTCATCACCTCGCTGATCGATCCGCTCGTCGCCGCGGTAAAAGGCATCTTCACGCTGAGCGACGCCGAAGCACAACTGTCGGCGTCGGCCTTCTTCATCGCCTATGGCCTGATGTCATTCCCCGCCGCAGCTCTGATCGCGCGTTTCCATTCGGTGCCGTCGATCCTGACGGCGCTATCGACGATGGTCGTCGGCTGCCTCGTCATGCTCGCGGCCGCGAACCTTGCGGTTTATCCGCTCGTGCTGGCGGGTCTCTTCATCCTCGCAAGCGGCATCACCATCCTGCAGGTCGCGGCCAACCCGCTCGCAGCGGCGCTTGGCGATCCTAAGCGCAGCCATTTTCGCCTGACCTTCAGCCAGACCTTCAACAGCTTCGGCACCTTCCTCGGCCCGCTCATCGGCGCGCACCTGTTCCTGGAGGGTGTCGAGGTCAAGGAAGGCACGGTGGTCACCGAAGCCGTGCGGGCCCAGGCGCTGGGCGGGATCGATTCGGCGTATTTCTGGATCTGCGGCCTGATCGTCGCCCTGCTGCTGTTCTTCTGGGTCAGCCGGCGGATCGTCAACGACGCGGTGCCCCCCGCGCCGATCGGCGAACGCGCCGGCATGGGCGAACTGATCCGCGAGGCTTTTTCGTCGCGCTGGGCGCTTCTCGGCGGGCTCGCGATCTTCCTTTACGTCGGCGCCGAAGTCGCAATCGGAACGCAGATGGCGCTGTTCCTCAACAGCGATGCGATCTGGGGCCAGTCGGACGCCGCCTTCGGCGTCTTTGGCTGGATCATGGGCAGCGACGGCGTTCCAGGGGTTTCGTTGCAGGAGGCCGGCAAGGCGGTGGCGCTCTATTGGGGCGGCGCGATGATCGGCCGCGCGATCGGTTCGGTGCTGCTCGCACGCTTCTCCGCATCGAAGATGCTGGCGACCTTTACCGCCATCGCCGCTCTGCTCTGTCTTTATGTCGCGGTCGTCGGCGGGGTGAATGCGGGCTTCGTCGCGCTGTCGATCGGCCTGTTCAACTCGATCATGTTCCCGGTGATCTTCACCCTGACGCTCGAACGCTCGACCGCGCGCGCCGAGGCGACGTCGGGGCTGCTCTGCACCGCGATCGTCGGCGGCGCGGTGATCCCCTATTTCATCGGCCTGCTGTCGGGTGCGGTCGGCTATGCTGCGGCGCTGGTTCTGCCCGCCGCCTGCTACGTCGCGCTATGCGTTTTTGCCATCGCGGCCGGGCGCGCCCCTGCGCGGCAGGCCGGCGCGGGCGTGACAGTCCACTGAGGGCGCCGGGACCGAGGGGACAATGGCCGGACTGTCGATCCGTGATGCACGCAAAAGCTTCGGCGCCACCGAAGTTCTGAAGGGCGTTTCGATCGACGTCGCCGATGGTGAATTCACCGTCATCGTCGGGCCGTCGGGGTGCGGCAAATCGACTCTGCTACGCTCGGTCGCAGGGCTTGAGGAGCTGACAGGCGGTAGCATCGTCATTGGCGACCGCGATGTGACGGCTCTTGCGCCGTCCGAACGCGGGATCGCGATGGTGTTCCAGTCCTATGCGCTTTATCCGCACCTGACGGTCTATGAGAATATGGCGTTCGGGCTGCGCATCGCAAAGGCGGACAAGAGCGCGATCGACGTCGCAGTACGCCGCGCCGCGGCCATATTGAACATCGAAGCGCTTCTCGAGCGCAAGCCCGCAGCGCTGTCGGGCGGGCAGCGGCAGCGCGTCGCGATCGGGCGCGCGATCGTGCGCCAGCCGCAGATATTCCTGTTCGACGAACCGCTATCGAATCTCGACGCCGATCTGCGGGTACGGATGCGCTACGAATTTGCGAGTCTGCACCGCCAACTCGGCACGACAACGCTGTACGTCACGCACGATCAGGTCGAGGCAATGACGCTCGCCGACCGGATCATCGTGCTGCGCGACGGCCGCATCGAACAGGTCGGCACGCCGCGCGAGCTTTACGCGCGGCCCGCGAATATATTCGTCGCGCAATTTCTGGGTACCCCGCGGATGAACATCTTGGCCGCAACGGTGTTGGAGAATGGCCGGGCGACGCTCGCTGACGGCCGCACCATCGCCCTACCCGTCCTTGCAAAGCCGCTCGCGGCCGGAACGCCGCTGTCGATCGGCATCCGGCCCGAGGATATTGCGATCGGCGATGCCCCCGATGGGCTGCCCTTCACGATCCGCTTTATCGAGCGGCTCGGAGGCCTTGCAACACTGCATCTGGGCGGACGCGATGGCGACGAAGCGATCGCTTGCCAGTTGCGCGACGACGGCAGCCTCGAAGAGGGCGACCTGATAGCCGCATCATTTGCGCCACAGCATCTACATCTATTCGACACCGAGGGCCAAGCGTTGGGAAAAGCGGGGGAATGACCTTGCATTTCGCCCGTGTAACCGGTTACCCTACCGGAGTTTCCGCACCCGGCAAGATGACGAGCACGGAGTCGCAACGGCGACCCGACGCGGTATGAGGGAAAGGGGCCCGACAATATGGCTACATTGAGGGACGTCGCCCGCGAAGCGGGGGTTTCGGTGGCGACGGCATCGCGGGCAATCAACGGGCTCGGCAATGTCACCGCACCGACGAAAGCCGCGGTAATGGCCGCAGTCAAAAAGCTGAATTTCGTCCCACACAGCGGCGCGCGCAGCCTGACGCGGCGCAAGACCGATACGGTGGGGGTGATCCTGCCCGACCTGTTCGGCGAATTCTTCTCCGAAATCATCCGCGGCATCGATCTGGTCGCGCATGAATCGGGTATGCACCTGCTCCTCGGCAACATGCACGGCAGCACGCACGAAACCGCCGCCGCGATCGCGGCGATGCGCGGGCGCGTCGACGGATTGCTCGTGATGCCGCCCGACTTGAAGCCCGAACTGCTGTCCGATTATCTCGACCCTGCGCTGCCGACGGTGCTGCTCAACTATGATGCGGGCTCGCTCGACCTGCCTTTCGTCGCGGTCGACAATTATCGCGGCGCCTATGCGATGACCGAGGCACTGCTCGCGCGCGGGGCGCGGCAGGTCGTTCATATCGCGGGGCCGAAGCATAATCGCGACGCGCGCGACCGGCAGCGCGGCTTCGTCGACGCGATGGCGAAAATCGGCGGCGTGCGAAATCCGGCGATCCTGCCCGGCGATTTTTCGGAAGAGAGCGGGCTGAAGGCCGCCGGGCTGCTTGTACAGGGGCAATTGCCCGCGGATGCGGTGTTCGCCGCAAACGACCAGATGGCTGTCGGTCTGATCGCAGGACTCGCCGAAGCGGGCAAGTCGGTGCCGGGCGACATCATGGTCGCGGGCTTCGACGATATCCCGCTCGCGCGACACCTCAATCCGTCGCTGTCGACGATGCAGGTCCATATCGACCGGTTGGGATCGACCGCGATGATGATGTTGCTGCGCATATTGCGCGGCGAGACGCTCGGCGCGGCAAGCGCAACGATCCTGACCCCTGCGCTGATCGCGCGCGGCACGACCGGCACCGTGGTTACGGCGCGCGGCGCACACGCATGACCCCTATGGGCGCCCGATGCAGTTAACGCGGCGCCAGATGACGGGCGCCCTGGCGGCGCTGCCCCTGCTCCCGATGCTCGGCGCATGCGAAGCACGGCACGGCGACGCATTGACGATCTGGGCAATGGGCAATGAAGGCGCGAACTTGCCTGCATTGCTGAAAGACCTTGCGCTGCCCGCGAGCATGCCGCCGATCAAGGTACAGCCGCTGCCATGGACCGCGGCGCACGAGAAATTGCTTACCGGCTTTGCCGGCGGCTCGCTGCCCGCAATCGGACAGGTCGGCAATAGCTGGATCGCCGAAATGGCCGCGATCGGCGCGATTGCGCCGGTGCCTGCGTCGGCCGAAGCGCTACTCGGCGACCAGTTCGCCGCGGTGGTCGACACCAATCGGATCGCGGGCAAAACCTGGGCGGTGCCCTGGTACGTCGACACGCGGCTGCAATTCTACCGCAAGGATCTGTTCGAGCGCGCGGGCTATGCCGCGCCACCGACGGGCTGGGACGCGTGGAAAGCGGCGCTACACAAGGTCAAGCAGCAAGCGGCCGACGGTAATTATGCCCTGCTTTATCCGCTCAACGAATATGAGCAGTTGACGACGCTCGCTCTGTCGGCGGGCGCGCGGATGCTGCGTGACGAGGGGTCGCGCGGCGCATTTTCTGACCCCGAATTCAAGGCAGCGCTGACTTTCTATAAGTCGCTGTTCGACGAAGGCCTCGCCCCTCGGGCATCGTCGGCGCAGATCGCGAACATCTGGAACGAGTTTGCACGCGGCTATTTCAGCGTCTTCCTGTCAGGCCCCTGGACGATCGGCGACCTCAACAATCGCCTGCCACCAGCGATGCGCGCGCGATGGGCCACAGCGCCCAACCCGGGGCCCGACGGTATTGGATCGGCCGCGCCGGGCGGATCGAGCCTTGTGGTCTTTGCCGGGACAGCGGACAGCGATGCGGCGTGGGGCGTGCTGACGCGCCTCCTCGCTCCCGCTGCGCAATTGCGGTTCCACGAACTGACCGGCAGCCTGCCCGCACGGCGGTCGGTATGGCGCGAAGCGGGTCTGGCCACAAATCCGCTCGTTGCGCCCTTCGCGACGCAGCTCGATCGCGCGACGGCGTTGCCGAAGGTGCCTGAGTGGGAACGCATCGTTACCGAGATGCAGGTCGTCGCCGAACGCATGGTGCGCGGGCAATATAGCATCGACGCCGCAGCAGCCGAGATCGACCGGCGTGCCGACCGATTGCTCGAAAAGCGGCGCTGGATGCTCGGCAAGGGGAAGGCGCTATGAGCGCGGCGTGGCGCCCCGGCGAAGCGCGTGCCGGCTGGGCGATGAGCGCGCCCGCGCTAGTCGCCATAACGGTATTTTTCGCCCTCCCGGCCGCCGCATCCCTGTTTCTGAGCTTCACCGATTTCGATATCTATGCGCTCGCCGATATCGGTAATCTGCGCTTCGTCGGATTCGAAAATTACGAAAGACTGGTCGACAACCCTCTGTTCTGGAAAGCGATGACGAATACGTTGCTGTTCGTCGCGGTCGGCACGCCCTTCATCGTCATGCTGTCGCTGTTCGCGGCCATGCTGGTCAACTCGCGCTGGCTGGCGTGGCGCCCCGTCTGGCGCGTCGCGCTGTTCGCGCCCTATGTGACGACGCTTGTCGCGACCGCCGTGGTATGGCGCTATCTGCTCGATACGCGTTACGGGCTCGTCAATTATCTCCTCTCGCTCTTTGGGATGGCGCCGATCGACTGGCTCGGCAGCCCGCACGCGTCGCTGCCCGCGATCCTGATATTCGTCGGCTGGAAGACCTTCGGCTATAATATGATCATCTTCCTCGCGGCTTTGCAGACGGTGCCGCGCGAACTCGATGAGGCCGCACGGATCGACGGCGCGAGCTGGCTCACGCGGCTGCGCCATGTAACCTTGCCCGCCATCGCGCCGACGGTGCTGCTCGTCTCGGTCCTGACCGTGGCGGCGATGTTCCAGCTGTTCGCCGAACCCTATGTGATGACGCAGGGCGGCCCCGCGCAGTCGACCGTCACCATCCTCTATTTCATGTATGAGGAGGGTTTCAAATGGTGGAACCTCGGGTCGGGCGCGGCTGTCGCCTTTCTGCTGTTCCTCTGCATCCTTGCCGTCACGCTGGTGCAGCTGCGACTGGCGCGGCGGAGCGGCGCGATATGAGCCTGCGCCGCTGGCCCGTCACCCTGCTGGCCGCGCTCGTCGCGCTGCTGACGATCATGCCGCTGTTGTGGATGGTCTCGGTCAGTTTCATGGCGCGGGGCGAGGCGTCGCAATTTCCGCCGCCGTTGCTACCCAGCGATCCCAGCCTCGACAATTACCGCATGTTGTTCGGCACCTTCGGCATCGGAAAGTTCCTCGCCAACAGCCTGCTCGTCTCGACACTCGCAACCGCGCTCGCGCTCCTTTTTACGATTCCAGCGGGCTATGCCTTTGCCAAGCTGCGCTTCCGGGGACGCGACGCGACCTTCGGCCTGCTCGTCGCGGCGCTGGTCGTTCCGGGGCAGATCGGAATGCTGCCGCTGTTCCTCGAACTGAAGGCGCTGGGACTGGTCAACAGCTATGCGGGCGCTCTCGTGCCCTGGCTCGCAGGCATTTTCGGCATCTTCCTCGTCCGACAATATTGCCTGTCGATCCCCGACGAGATGCTTGAGGCGGCGCGCATCGACGGCGCGAGCGAGGGGCAGATATTGCGCCACGTCGTTCTGCCGATCCTGACCCCCATCATCGTCACGCTTGCGCTGTTCGTCTTCCTCGGCAGCTGGAACGATTTCATGTGGCCGCTGATCATTTTCGCCGATCAGGACCTCTACACGCTGCCCGTCGCGCTCGCCGCGATGAGCCGCGAACATGTGCAGGACAATGAGTTGATGATGGCCGGCGCCGTCGTCACCACCCTCCCCGTTCTCATCCTTTTCCTCGCGCTCCAACGCTTTTACCTGAGCGGGCTTCTGGCGGGGAGCGTCAAGGGATGAACCCATCCAGCAAGGACAGACGAATGACATATTGGACCGCGGCGCTGCTCGGGCTTGCACTCGCCGCATCGCCCGTCGCCGCAAAGACGAAAACCCTCGCTCCCGTCGAAGGACAGACACCGCAGCAGCCGATCGAGGCGGGCAATTATCCTTATCAGCTATTCGTGCCCAAAGGCTATTTGGCCGACACCACGAAACAATATCCGCTGCTCATCTTTCTCCACGGGTCGGGCGAGCGCGGCGACGATCTCGCGAAAGTGAAGGTCCATGGTCCGCCGAAGATCGCCGATCGCGACCCTTCTTTTCCTTTCCTGACTGTCTCGCCCCTGCTCGGCGCCGATCAGGACTGGGATATCGACAGGCTCGACCGGCTGGTCGACCATGTTGCGAAGACCTACCGCGTCGATCCTGCGCGCATCTACCTCACCGGCCTTAGCCGCGGCGGCCATGCGAGCTGGCGCTGGGCGATCGCCGAGCCGAAACGCTTCGCCGCGGTCGCGGCAGTCGCGGGGCGCGGCAATCCCGGCGAGGCGTGCCGCCTGATGGACCTGCCCGTCTGGGCCTTTCACGGTGACCGCGACGATGTGGTCGTGCCCGAAGGCAGCTTTAACATGGCGCGTTCGATCCGCGCCTGCGGCGGGCGCAAAGTGCGCCTGACCATCTATCCCGATCTTGGCCATAATGCCTGGGATCCCGCCTATGACGATCCGGCGCTTTACGCCTGGTTGCTCGAACAGAAACTTTCCTCCCCAACGATTGCCGACAAGGACAAAAAATGACGCAGACTGTTTTCCCCGACGATTTCCTGTGGGGCGCCGCGACGGCCGCCTATCAGGTCGAAGGGTCGCCACTCGCCGACGGCGCGGGCGCGAGCATCTGGCAGCGGTTCAGCCACGATCCGCGGCTGATGGCGGTAAAGGGCGACACGGGCGACGTCGCGTGCGACCATTATAACCGCATGCCGGCCGACGTCGCGCTCATGAAGGAGCTGGGGCTCAAGGCTTATCGCTTCAGCGTCAACTGGGGCCGTGTGTTGCCCGAGGGGATCGGGCGCGTGAACGAGCCGGGGCTCGATTTCTACGAGCGGCTGGTCGACGAACTGCTGAAGAATGATATCGAACCCTTGCTCACATTGCATCACTGGGACCTGCCCGCGGCGCTCGACGACAAGGGCGGCTGGCTCAACCGGGACATCGCCGACTGGTTCGCCGACTATGGTTCGGTGATGTACCGCCGCCTCGACGGGCGCGTGAAGAAGTGGGTAACGCTAAACGAGCCGTGGGTAATCACCGACGGCGGCTATCTCCATGGCGCGCTGGCCCCCGGACATCGCAACCTGTTCGAGACGCCGATCGCGAGCCACAATCTGATGCGCGCGCACGGTGCGGCCGTGCAGGCCTATCGCGGCGAGGGCGCGCACGAAATCGGCCTCGTCGTCAACATCGAGCCCAAATATCCTGCGAGCGACAGCCCCGAAGACGTCGCCGCGACCGCGCGCGCGCACGCTTACATGAATCGCCAGTATCTCGATCCGGCGCTGAAGGGCAGCTATCCCGCCGAACTCGCCGAAGTGTTCGGCGAGGCTTGGCCCGAATGGTCAGCCCAGGATTTACGGGACATCTGCCAGCCCGTCGACTTCATCGGGATCAACTATTACACGCGCAACGTCGTAAAGAACGACCCGAACCAGTGGCCCGTCGGCGCGTCACCGGTGCGGCAGAACGCAACGCATACGACGACCGACTGGGAGGTCTATCCGCCCGCGCTCACCGACATGCTCGTCTGGTTCCGCGACACTTATGGCAATATCCCCGTCTATATCACCGAGAATGGCGCCGCCTTCTACGACCCGCCGACGGCCGGCCCCGACGGAATCGACGATCCCCTGCGCTGCGATTATCTGCGCACGCACATCTCCGCGATCGGCGACGCGATCAAGCAGGGCGTCGACGTGCGCGGCTATATGGCCTGGTCGCTGCTCGACAATCTCGAATGGTCGCTGGGCTTCTCGAAGCGTTTCGGGATCGTCCATGTCGACTATGAGACGCAGGTCCGCACGCCGAAACGAAGCGCACGCTTCTACAGCAGCGTGATCGCGTCGAACGGAGGCAACCTCGGATGAAAAGGATCCTGATCCTCGCCGCCGCAGCGCTGCTTGCTCTTCCCGCGGCAGCGAAAGAACGCGCCGACCACTATCAGGCGATGACCTACAATATCCGGCTCGACCTCGCGTCGGACGGCGACAATGCCTGGCCGCACCGGCGGCAGGCGCTGACCGCGCTGGTCGCTTATCAGGCACCCGATTTCGTCGGGATGCAGGAGGTGTTGCAGCATCAGAAGCAGGCGGTCGAAGCCGACTTGCCCGGTTATCAATTCGTCGGCGTCGCACGCGACGATGGCAAGGAAAAGGGCGAATATTCGACGCTCGGCTTCCGCCGCGACCGCTTCACGCTGGTCGAATCGGGCACGTTCTGGCTGTCGCCGACCCCGGCACTTCCAAGCAAGGGCTGGGATGCCGCGCTGCCGCGGATTGCGACTTGGGCGCGGCTGCGCGATCGCGCGGCGAAGCGCATCCTGCTCGTCGTGAACACCCATTTCGACCATATCGGAGAGGTTGCGCGGCAGGAAAGCGCCCGCCTGATCCGCCACTGGATCGACGGCCAGCGTAAAGCCGGCGAGACCGCCGTGCTGATGGGCGATTTCAACAGTCCTGCGACCAGCAATGCCTATGCGGCGATCGTCGAGCCCGGCAAGGGCGCGCTCAAGGACAGTCGCATCATCAGCCACACGCCGCATTACGGCCCGCTCGGTACATTTACCGGCTTCAAGATCGCGCAGATGGAGCCGAGCCCGATCGACCATATCTTCGTCAGCGACGATGTGATCATTCTGCGCCACGCGACGCTGACCGACCAAAATGGCGGCAAGCTGCCATCCGATCATTATCCCGTGCTCGCCGATCTGTGCATCGGCAAGGGTTGCTAAAAGCGCTAACGGCCATCCCGGCAAGGGCCGGGGTGGCCCGAGGCTTATTCCGATTTTGCCTTGTCCAGCCAGCCGCCGGTGAAGCCGATGCGTTTAAGCCCGCGCGCGATATGCGGGTTCTTCCGCATCACCTTCCACACGAAGCCGCTGCGGTGATTTTCCATCATCGCAAGGATGGGGCCCTGATCGATGCCAAGATAGTCGTTCGCGACCCAGCCGTGAACGGGATCGACCTCGCCCGAGTGCGAACCCACATCAGTGAAGGTGAAGCTGGGGTTGAAGGCGTCCTTGAAGCCGTAGCGGGCATAAAGCCGCGTTCCATATTGCTTGCGCATCGCCATCAGCGCGGGAATGGCGACTTCGGGTGCGAAGGCGACCGAACCGCCCGCCGCGGTCGGCACGACGGTGCCGTCGTCGACGACGCGGATCGCGCTGACGCCGCGCGCCATGTACGTATTGAAGTTCCGCGGCGTGCCGTTCACGACGAGCTTACCCTCGGAATAGGTTGGCCCGTCCGATGCGGTCCAGCCCCAGATATCGGCGCTGTAGCCCGTCCATTTGTTCGGATTGTCGGCGCCATAGGCGCGCTGCGCCAGCGTCGCGCGGCGGCTGTTCTCGAAATAGTCGATGCCCTTGCCGCGCATGAAATCATCCCGGATACCGCGGAAATCGACCCAGACATGGCTATATTGGTGCCCGAACATCGGTTCGAACTGCAGGTGCTGCTGTCCGTAGAAGCTGCCCCAATCCTTTTCGAGATCGGCGGCCCAGCCCTTGTCCCAAGCGTCCTTCCCGACAGGATGCGTCGGCGAACCCAGCGCGAGGATATAGACGAGCATGCCTTCGTTATAGCCCACCCAGTCGTGCGTCTCGAAGCCCTTCTCCGGCTTCCATCCCATCGTGATGCCGTGCGAGCCCGGCAGGTTCTGCGCCTCGGTCCCGGTGTTGGTGCGCTGAACGAAGGTCCAGTCGACGCGTGTGTAGATCTTCTCGGCAAGCTCGCGAATCTCGGCCTCGATCGGATCGTTCCGGTCATAATAGCTTTGCGCGAACAGCGCGCCGCCAAGGAACAGGCTGGTGTCGACGGTCGAAAGCTCGTTCGTCCTGTACCGCGTGCCGTCGTCATTCTTCAGAAAGTGATAGAAAAAGCCCTTGTAGCCGGTGGTGCCCGCCGCTGCGGGCCCCTGCGGCGCGTTCCAGTAGAAACGCAGGCAATCGCGCGTGCGCATCGCCGCCTCGGCGCGCGTCACATAGCCGCGCTCTGCACCGATGCCATAGGCGGTGAGCGCAAAACCCGTCGCCGCGATCGACGAGAAGGGCTTGCTCGGCCAGCGATCGGGCGCAAGGCAGCGCTCGGTGTCCGTCGTATCCCAAAAATAGCGGAAGGTGCGTTCGGTCAGCTCTTCCGAAAAGGCCGCCTCGGTGATCGGCGGCAGGCTGGTCGTCGCGGGAGTAGCGGTGGACGGCGCCGGGTTGGCGGCACAAGCGGCGGTCAGCGCGACCAGGGGCAGAATAAAAGCCCCGCTGCGGAACGACATTTTATACTCCAAAAGTGAGGCGCCCGGCCCGCGGGAGGGGGGTGCAGGCCGGGCGCCTTGTCAGCCGGTCAGAATTGGAAACCGGCCGATAGCTTAATCGTCCGCGGAGGACCATCCAAACCCAGGTCATTCTGGTTACGCAGCCCGGTGATGGCGCTGAAGCCGCTGTAGTTGCGATCGTTGAACAGGTTGATGATGTCGACGCGGAAGCGCAGCCGCGATTCCTCGGTCAGGAAACGCAACGGGACATATTTGGTGATCGACAGGTCCATCTGGCGATAGCCCCAGCGATCTCCGTTGCCCTCGGTCTCGATCGAGGTCACCGTCCGGCTGGGCGGGACGCCGCCGACACCCGGCGTGCCGACGAGCTGCGCGAGATATTTCGGCGACGCGATCTGGAACTTGCCCGACAGCGTGATGCCGAACGGAACGTCGACCGAACCCGCCATCACGAAGCGGTGCTTGCGCGTACCGGTCGCGGCGATGAATGGATAGTCTTCGATGCCAGGGAAATCGAGCGCGAACACTTCGCCGAGCTGCCGGTTCTCCTCGGCATCGGTGAAGGTGTATGTTGCGTCGAGGCTCCACGGCGAGAATTGGGTATAGCGCTTCGTCAGCTTGAAATAGGCCGTGTTCGCGCGCGTTTCGATCCCGTTGGTGCCGAGAATGATGCTGCCGAACGGCGCCGGTGCGAAACCGAAGGGCGAATCCGGATTTCCACTCGGCGGGAAGAAGCTGCCGTCGGGACGGCGGTTGCCGAGCACATAGGCGAAACCGTCGTGGCTTTCGACATAGCTGTAGCCCGCTTCAAGATCGAGCAGATTGAAGCGGCCACGAACCCCCAGGCTGAACTGGTCCGAATAGGGGGTCTTGAGATCATTCTTGATGAACCGCAATTCGCGCCCGGCCCCAGCCGGCAGACCCGCAATCAGCGCGTCGCGGCCCGCCTGCGTCAGATAGACCGGATTCCACGCGATACAGGTTGCGCTGGGCGCGCAAACATTGGTCGTGTCGCCGGGATTATTGAAATTGAAGGTGCGGCCCGCGAACAGGCCCTGCGCCAGTTCCTGCTGGATGAAATCGAACTGGGTGCGGTCATAGGAGCGGCCGTAACCGCCGAAGATCGAGAAGCGCTTCTCGTCATCGAGCGCATATGTGAAGCCGAGCCGCGGCTGCCATGCGCCCTTGAATGCCTTCCGTTCGTTGCCCGTCGAGATGAAGTCGTCGATGTCGAAATTTGCGTTGCGCAGGTTCGCATAGGGCGGCGTGACCGTCCCGTTGGCAGCAGTGTAGGATGCACGACCCGCGACGAATTCCGCAATCGCCGGGTCATGCTTATAATTGAGGAACGCAGGCGTCCGTTCATAATCCCAACGGAGGCCGATATTGAGCGTCAAACGATCGTCGATTTCCCAATCGTCCTGCGCATAGAGGCCGAGCTGAAAGTTTTTCGACCTGATGTCGGGATCACCCCCGTCCACCGGCGCACTGAACGTCATGCGGTAGGGAATCGTATCATTGAACGCGCCACCAGGTGCATATAGCGCGTTATAGGTGAAGACCGGATTCACGCCATTTTGCGTGTTGGTGTTAAGTTCGATCCACTTCGCCTTCACGCCAACCTTGAACGTATGGCTGTCGAGCCCGGTCCAGGTGAAATCGTTCGAGACCTGCCAACCCTTCTGACCCTTGTCCTGGAAATTGGTGCCCGCACCGACGCGGAGAATATCGCCGCGACGGGTTCCCGTAACCGGCGGTGTGTTCGGCACCGTCACGTTGAACAGCGACACATTGCCGAAGTTGAGCGGACGAGGATTCCAGGTCACATCCTCATAGGCAACTTTGAAGTCGTTCACCCACGTGTCCGCTGTATGCTCCCAGCGAGCAAGGCCGCGCCATTCCTTGACCTTCGTTATCGTCGCCGTCTCTTCGGCGGCGAAACCATTGTTGAGTTCCTCGCCGCTCTCGTCGCGATATTTGAGCGAGAATTCGAACAGGTCGTTCGAGGTCGGGGTGAAATTGATCTTCCCGAAATAGAGGTCTTCGTTAAACGCCGAGGTCCGGGCGCCAAAAGCGCTCTGATATCGATCGGGGAAAAAGCTCGTCGGCAGGTCGAGACCTGGCTTGATCTCGCGCGGCTCAACCCGGCGCTTGCCCTCATAGGTCACGAAGAAGTGCAGCACGTCCTTGATGATCGGGCCGCCCAGCGCGCCACCGAATTGCGTGTCCTTGGTCCGCACCTTGGGAATATAGGTCGGGAAATTCTCGCGCGGCAGCCGGTCGCGAAGGCTCTGGTTGGTGAAGTCGTAGAAACCTTCGCCGTGGAATTCGTTGGTGCCCGATTTGGTCACCGCGGTGATGGCAACAGAGCTGACCTGGTCGAACTCCGCCTTATAGTTCGACGAGATGACGCGATATTCGCCGATCGCAAGCTGCGGGAACGGGTTGCCCTGCGTCGAATCCTGTCCGCTGATACCGCCCTTCAGCACATAGTCCTTCTGCCCGATGCCATCGATGAAGATGTTGATCGCATTGGCGCCCTGCGCACCGCCGCGCAGGCTTGTCTGGCCTGCACTGTTGGTGAGGAACTGAACGCCCGGGGCAAGGTCGGCAAAGGCAAGGAAGTTGCGATTGTTCTGCGGCAAAACTTCGATCAAGCGCTGCGAAATATTGCTGCCGACTTCGCCGCCTTCCATCGAACGGAGACGGCTGCCCGTGACGATGATCGCATCGTCGCCGCCTTCGGCGATGTCGGGCTGCGAGAAGTCGAAGTCGAGCACCGCATTCTGCGCGACATTCAGCGCGAACTCGTCGGTCTGACGCTTGCCCTGTGGGGTCGTCAGTTCGAGGCGATACGTGCCGACGGGCAGCGAGGAAAAGCTGTAGCCGCCGCTTGCCGTAACGGTCGAGGTGCGCGTCAGCCCGGTGTTGACGTTGACGGCGGTGACTTCCGACACGCCGCCCTCGGCCTTGACCGTGCCGCGCAGCGATGCGCCGGCGACCTGTGCATGCGCGGGGGCAGCGACGGCAACCGCCAGCGCCGCAGCGGCACTGCTCCATGCGAGCGCAGCCGCAAGCGAACGGGCGCGCGACTGGCGCGCGGAAACGGTCTGAAAATCACGCGAAAACTTCACAGCATCCTCCCTAATTGCGAACCCCGACATTTTCCGCGCTCGCCTCATCCGCTGACCGGCCTTGCCTCCGGTGCAGCGACGAGTCGCGGGAAACCGCGCCGTTGTTTTTTTGATTTGTAACCGGTTTCACGATCACTGTATAGGGGGAAGCGACACAGACGGATGCGATCGGGGACCAGCCCGTTTTTGGCCGAAATTCGGCCAATCCGCGTGACAATGTATAAGCAGACCCGACCGGGAAGGACGAATCATGCCGCCGATGACGCGCAACCTCACACGCCTGACGCTGGCCACCTTGATGGTGGCTGGAACACTCACCTCCGCCCCGCTCTTCGCGAAGCCCACAGCGAGCACGAGCGAGAAAGTCGCCGCGGATTCAGCAGGCTGGATGCGCCCCGATCCGAAGATGGATCGCTTCATCGCCGACCTGATGGCGAAGATGACCCTCGACGAGAAAGTCGGGCAGTTGTCGCTGCTGACGAGTGACTGGGATTCGACCGGCCCGACGATCCGCCAAGGCTATCAGGACGATATTCGCAAGGGGCGGATCGGTTCGATCTTCAACGCCTTCACCGCCAAATATACGCGCGAACTGCAGCGGCTGGCGGTCGAAGAGACGCGACTGAAAATCCCACTGCTTTTCGGTTATGACGTCGTCCACGGCCACCGCACCATCTTTCCGATCTCGCTCGGCGAATCGGCTAGTTGGGACTTGAAAGCCATTGAAAAAGCAGCACGAATCTCTGCCACCGAGGCGTCTGCAGAGGGCATTCACTGGACCTTCGCACCTATGGTCGACGTTGCTCGCGATCCGCGATGGGGCCGCATGTCGGAAGGCGCTGGCGAGGATGTCTACCTCGGCAGCAAGATCGCGGTTGCGCGCGTGCGCGGATTTCAGGGCGACGATCTGAAGCGCGTCGATACGGTGCTCGCGACCGCCAAGCATTTCGCCGCCTATGGTGCAGCACAGGCAGGCCGCGATTATCATACGGTCGACATCTCCGAACGCACGCTTCGCGATATCTATTTGCCGCCATTCAAGGCGGCGGCCGACGCCGGCGCGGCGACTTTCATGACCTCGTTCAACGAATATGATGGCGTACCTGCTTCGGGCAGCCATTATCTGCTGACCGACGTGCTGCGGAAGAAATGGGGATTCAAGGGCTTTGTCGTAACCGATTACACGTCGATCAACGAAATGGTCCCTCACGGCTATTCGCGCGACCTGAAACAGGCGGGCGAACAGGCGATCAACGCCGGGGTCGACATGGATTTGCAAGGCGCGGTGTTCATGGATCACCTCGCGAAATCGGTCGCCGAGGGCAAGGTCGACGTCAAACGCGTCGACGAGGCCGTGAAAGCGATCCTCGAAATGAAATATCGCCTCGGGCTGTTCGACGACCCCTATCGCTATTCTGACGAAGCGCGAGAAAAAGCGACCATCTATCGTCCCGACTTCCTCGAAGCGGCACGCGACGTCGCGCGCAAGTCGATCGTATTGCTGAAGAACAAGAGCAATGCCCTGCCCCTTGCCGCGACGGCGAAATCGATCGCGGTGATCGGCCCGCTCGGCAACAGCAAGGAAGATATGATCGGCAGTTGGTCCGCCGCAGGCGACCGCAAGGAACGGCCGGTAACCCTGCTCGAAGGCATGCAGAAGCGCGCGCCCAAGGGCACGACCGTCGCTTATGCAAAGGGCGCCGGCTATGAGTTCGCAGATGCGGGTAAAAGCGACGGTTTCGCCGAGGCGATTGCGCTCGCGCAGAAATCGGACGTCATCGTCGCCGCTATGGGCGAGCATTGGAATATGACCGGCGAAGCAGCGAGCCGCACCTCGCTCGACCTGCCGGGGAACCAGCAGGCCCTACTCGAAGAGCTGAAGAAGACCGGAAAGCCGATCATCCTCGTGCTGATGAGCGGCCGTCCGAACAGCATCGAGTGGGCCGACGCCAATGTCGATGCGATCCTTGAGGCTTGGTATCCGGGCACGATGGGCGGGCATGCGATCGCCGATGTCCTCTATGGCGACTATAACCCGTCGGGCAAATTGCCCGTCACCTTCCCGCGCAACGTCGGGCAGGTACCGATCTATTACGACATGAAAAACACCGGGCGGCCGATCAAGCCCGAGGACCCGAACGCGAAATATGTCTCACGCTATCTCGATACGCCGAACACGCCGCTCTATCCCTTCGGCTACGGGCTCAGCTACACAAGCTTCGCCTATTCGCCGGTGACGCTGGACAAGGCGAAAATCCGGCCAGGCGAGACGCTGACCGCAACGGTGACGGTCACCAACAGCGGCGCGCGTGACGGCGAAGAGGTGGTGCAGCTTTATGTTCGCGATCTCGTCGGGTCGGTGACGCGGCCGGTCAAGGAGCTGAAAGGCTTCGAGAAGATCAGTCTCAAAAGGGGCGAGAAGCGGACGGTGCGCTTCACGCTGACCGACGCCGACCTCGCCTTTACGCGGCAGGACATGAGCTGGGGTAGCGAGCCCGGCCAGTTCACGCTGTGGGTCGGCCCCTCTTCGGCGGAGGGATCCGAGGCATCGTTCGAGCTGACCGACTAGCCGGCCTTGCCGAGGGTGGCGAGGCGGGTTACCCGCATCTGAGTGAGTCCCGACACACCGCCCCCACCCTCCGCGCTCGCGCCGTTCCGCTATCCGGCGTTTCGCGCGATCTGGATCGCGAACCTTGCGTCGAACATGGGGTCGATGATCCAGTCGGTCGCCGCCGCCTGGCTGATGACCGAGCTGACCCAATCGCACTTGCTGATCGCGCTGGTGCAGGCGGGCGCGACGATCCCGATCATGCTGCTCGGCATCTTTGCGGGAGCGATCGCCGACAATTTCGACCGGCGGCGCGTCATGTTGGCGGCGCAGACCGGGATGCTGGTGGTATCGGCATTGCTGACGCTGACCACATATCTCGATGCGATCTCGCCGTTGACCTTGCTCTTCTTCACCCTTGCGGTCGGATGCGGGACTGCGCTCAACGGTCCCGCCTGGCAGGCATCGGTACGGTTGCAGGTCGGGCCCAAGGATCTGCCGCAGGCCATCGCGCTCAACACCATCGCCTTCAACCTCGCGCGTAGCGCCGGCCCCGCGCTTGGCGGGATGCTCGTCGCGATTGTCGGCACCGCCGCGGCCTTTGGCCTCAACGCGCTGAGCTATCTCGCGCTGATCGTCGTGCTGCTGCGCTGGCATCCCGAAACCGTTCCGCCGCGCCGAACGCCGATGCTGACGGCGATTGCCGCAGGCCTCCGTTTCTGCGCACAATCGGACCCGGTACGACGTGTGCTGATCCGTGGTTTTGCTTTCGGGTTCGGCGCGGCGGGGTTTCAGGCGCTGTTACCATCGCTCGTCCGCGACCGGCTGCACGGAACCGAGATTATCTATGGCCTGTGCCTAGCCGCGTTCGGCGCGGGGTCGATCTTTGGCGCATTATGGGTGGGTGCAGCGCGCCGCCGCTGGGGCAGCGACCGCGTGGTCACCGCTGCATCGCTCGTCTTCGCTGCTGCCATGCTCCCCGTGGCCCTGACCACCAGCCTGACGCCTGTGATGATGGCGGCATTCGTCGCGGGCGCCGCATGGGTGTCGACGCTGACGACGCTCAACGTCGCGATGCAGCTCCGCTCGCCCGAGGAAATCCTGGGCCGCTGTCTATCGATCTATCAGGCGGTCACGTTCGGCGCGATGGCGCTCGGCGCCTATACGCTGGGCCTGGTCGCGGACCTCAGTTCGCTGCCTGCGGCGATCCTCGGGTCGGCGGGCTGGCTTTTGCTGTCGGCGATCGTCCTGCGCTTCATCGCGCCGATGCCGCACCGCGACGAAGGCCGGCTGCTGCCCTGATCGTCAACCGGCATCGTCGATCGTGAAGCGGCTGTTCGACAGTTGCAGTTCGTCGCCGCAATGGCTGCAAGCCGCAACCATTTCGAGGTCGTGACCGCAAGGCCGATGGGTGAGCAGCAACGGCGGTCCCCGCTCGTCCGAAAACCATTTGTCGCCCCACTGCAGCAACGCGAGCAGCACTGGATAGAGGTCGCGTCCCTTTGCGGTCAGGCGATATTCGACGCGGTCGGCGTGGGCGGAATAGGGAACCGTCTTCAATATCCCCTGCCGCACCAGCCGCTCAAGCCGCCCCGTCAGGATATTCGTCGCCATCAGCGTGTCGCGCTGGATATCGTCGAAGCGGTTGATGCTCGTGAACATCGCGCGGACGACGAGCGTCGCCCAGCGGTCGCCGAACAACTCGATCATCGTGTCGACAAGCGGACGGCCACCGGGCCGGCGCGCGCCGACCTCACCGTTGAAGCGGCGGCGTTCGTAATGCGGGACGACCTGCGCCAGTCCCGGCCCTTCGCGCCAGTCGACGTCGCGCGGATCGATTTCGGCGTGGCAATGCTGGCACGCGGGCACCGGCTCGGTCGCATGGCCGCAGGTCGCGTGATGGAGCTGCACACGAAAATCGCGGCTGTCGGCTTCCCAGCGATGCTGCCAGCGCAGCATCATCAGTGCGTTGGGAAATTGGTCGCGGCCCTTTTGGGTCAGCACATAATGAAAGCCGCGGCCGCTCTTCTTCGGGACTTTGGCGAGGCAATCTTCTTCGACGAGTTTCTTGAGGCGGCCGTTGACGACCGAGCGTGCGAGGCCGGTGCGCGCGACAAATTCATCGAAACTATGGGTGCCGAGGAACGCCTGTTCCATGAGCAGCAGCACCGGGACGTCGCCGACGACGTCGAGCGCGCGCCAGATCGAACAGGCCCTGATCGTGCGGTCATGTTTCAAATCAGCCGTCCTCACCTCTCCCCGCCCCTAAACGAAGCCCGGATGACCGGCAAGGCTGGCACCTGCGACGGGAGGGCGGCTCAGAACCGCCCTCCCCCGCATCAGAAGCGCCCGGTCAGTTGCACCGCAATCGTGCGCGGGCGATCGACGATGCCATTATAGGCATTGCCGGCGTTGCGCGTGATCGTGGTGGCCAGCGGCATAGAGCTCGCAGTCTGCAGGATCCGCTGATTGGTAAGATTGCGGCCAATCAGCGCCACTTCCCAGCGGTCGTCGACCTGCGCCAGCGCAAGCCGCGCGCCGAGCTTCACATATCCGTCCTGATGCGTGCGGGGGTCGAGGTTTGCCGCGGCGATATAGGATGAGGAGAAGTCGGCATTCACGTTGAACGCCACCTTCATGCTGCTCGTCACCGGGGTCGTATAATCCAGGTTCAAATTGCCCGACCATTTGGGGCTGAGCGCATTGCGCTTGCCCGAATAATCGCAAAAGCCGTTCGCACCCGGCGTCTGCAGATAATAGCATTGCCCGTCAGTGAAATTGGTGAATTTAAAGTCGAGATAGGCAACCGCACCGCTGACCGTCAGCCCTTCGGCGAGCGCCGCGCGGAAGTCGGCCTCGACGCCTTGCGTGCGCGCTTCGGCTGCGTTGCGAACGTTGAAGTTCAGCGTACCGTCGAAGATATTGACCTGAAGATCCTTATAATCTGTGCGATAAACCGACAGGTTAAAGGCGATATTGCGCCCCTTGTATTTCAGGCCGGCTTCGAAATTATCTGCGCTTTCATCCTCGAACTCGAACGCGCCGGGCTTCGCGACGGTGGTCGAGGTCGGGAGCGAGTTCGACCGGATGTCAAAGCCCCCGGCCTTCGTTCCCTTGGCATAGGAAGCGTAGAGCATCAGATCGTCGGTGGCGTCGAACTGTACGTTGACCATCGGATTGAAACTGTCTTCGCTGATCTTGCCCGAGATGCTGTGAGCCTCGATATTGAGGGCGCGGAACACCGCCGCGACGACGGCGGCCGGCGCGGTACTAAGCGGCCCCTGTACCACGGCGAGTGTACGGCTGCCGCTCTTCTTCTCGTGATTGAAGCGCGCGCCCGCGGTGATGCGAAGCTGATCGGTGACCGCCAATTCGCCCTGCGCAAAGCCCGAGATCAGGTCCGACTTCTGCGCATAATCGCGGTCGTTGCGCGTGTCGCCCAGCGCATTGAACGGTGCGCCCAGAGCGAGGAAGGTCGGGTTGAACAGCGTGAAATCCTGCACGTCGAGTTTTGCATGCTGGTAATAGATGCCCGCAATATAGTTGAACGCCTCGCCCCCTGGCGAAGTCAGGCGGAGTTCCTGGCTGAACTGCCGATAATCCTCACGCAGATTTGTGCCGTCGAGGAAGCTGATGCCGGAGAAGTCGACGTCGACAATCTCTCGCGTCTTGTAGTCGAGCAGTGAACTGACAGAGGTCAACGTGTGATCGCCTAGTTCAAGATCGGCGTTAAGTGTCGCGCCGAACACCTTGTTCTTGCTTTCATAGCCATTGTCTTCGCGGACATAGTCGGGGTCGGTGCTGACGAAAAACGGCCCCTGGAACACCGTGTTGTAATTGCCGACCGCGCCGAACACATCGCGCGGCTGGCCCTTCATTTCGAAATCGGCATATTCAAGCTTCAATTCGGCAGCAAGCGGCCCGCCCTTGTCGAACTCCAGCTTGCCGCGGAAATAATATTCGTCGACGTTCGGTTCATCGCGATCGAGCTTTTGGTTATAGAAATAACCGTCCATCGAACGGTGGTAGCCGACGACGCGGGCCTCGATGCCCTCGGAGAGCGGGCCCGACAGCACGCCGGTAAGCTGGAATTCCTTGTGGTTGAATTCGTAGAGCCCGCTGACCGAGCCTTCGAACTCGTCGGTCGGGCTACGCGTCGTGATGTTCACCGCACCGGCGATCGCATTTTTCCCGAACAAGGTCGGCTGCGGCCCACGCAGCACCTCGACGCGCTCCATGTCGACGAGCGGCAGGCGCGAAAGCTGGTCGCGGCCGTAATAGACGCCGTCGACGAACATCGCGACCGACTGTTCAAAACCCTTGTTGTCGCCCGACGCGATGCCGCGGATCGCGATGCGATTGGCGATCGCCGTCTGCGTGATCTTGAGGTTCGGGACCGATGAAGAGATTTGCTCTAGGTTCGTCTGGCCATAGCTTTCGACCTGCTTGCCGCTGACCGCCGAGATCGAGATCGGCACGTCGGAAAGCCCCTCGGCGCGCTTCTGCGCAGTGACGATGATTTCCTCGAGACCGCCCTGCTCCTCTGCCGGAGCGGCGTCCTGCGCGAATGCGGTAACCGGGCTGGCGAGCGCCGATGCAGCGAGCAGCGCAACAAAATTTCTGTTCATAGGGTCCTCCCACGCGTCATCGTCTTGGCGACCACCGCCCGCGATGTTTTTCTTGCCTTGCGACTCATAACGGCTTTAAGTATCGTTATGCAAGTCAGATAATTTGAGAGAGGATTAGCCTTGCCGGGACACGGCCTTCCACCTGCACTGACGCGCAATTTGCGCCTGCCCGCAATCGCGGCTCCGATGTTTCTGGTGTCGGGTCCCGAGATGGTGATCGCCGCATCGCGATCGGGCGTGATTGGTAGCTTCCCTGCCCCCAATGCGCGCACTTCGGCCGATCTGGAGGATTGGGTCGGCCGGATCGATGCCGCGCTGTCGAACGATCCTGAAGCCGCGCCATGGGCGGTCAATCTGGTCGTCCATCCGTCGAACAGCCGGCTTCCCGAAGATCTGGCGTGCGTCGTGCGCCACAAGGTGCCGCTCGTCATCACCGCGCTCGGCAGTCCGGCGCGCGTGGTCGAGGATATCCATAGCTATGGCGGGCTGGTATTCGCCGATGTCAATTCGGTCGGCTTCGCCCGCAAGGCTGCTGCCGCCGGGGTCGACGGGCTCGTCCTTGTCGCCGCGGGTGCGGGCGGCCACACCGGCGCGACGGCCGGTTTCGCCTTTGTCGAGGAGGTTCGGCAATTCTGGGATGGTCCGCTCGTGCTTGGCGGGGCGATCTCGACCGGCCAAGCCATTCGCGCGGCCGAGATTCTCGGCGCCGACTTCGCCTATCTCGGCACCTCGCTGATCGCCTGCACCGAAAGCATGGCGGTTCCGGATTACAAGGATATGATCGTCGCCGCGGGCGCCGAGGATATCGTGCCTTCGAAGGGCATCACCGGTGTGACCGCCAACTGGTTGAAATCGAGCCTGATCGCTGCGGGCTATGACCCCGCCAACATGCCCGAGGACAAGCGCCCGAACTTCTCGGACGCCCAGGATGACGCAAAGGCGTGGAAGAATGTCTGGTCCGCCGGACAAGGCGTCGGCGCGGTGCGCGGCGTCGAACCGGTCGCCGATATCGTCGACCGCCTTGTGAAAGAATATGACGCGGCCGTAGCGCGCCCGCGCTTTGCACCTGCCGAAGGAGCCATCGCATGACTGCCGAGTTAGTCGAAACGATCCAGTCGACGATCCAGCCAAACGACCACCCCTATATGAAGGGCGCTTGGCGGCCGACGTTCAACGAATGGAATGCGATTTTCGCCAATGGCGATGCCGAAGTGATCGGGACGATCCCGACCGACATCGACGGGGTCTATGTGCGCACGGGCGAAAACCAGGTCCACGAGCCGATCGGCCGCTATCACCCCTTCGACGGTGACGGGTTCATCCATTCGATCAGCTTCAAGGACGGCCGCGCAAGCTATCGCAGCCGCTTCGTACGCACCAAGGGGTTCGAAGCCGAAAAGGAAGCCGGCCGCTCGCTGTGGGCCGGGCTGATGGAGCCGCCGCATAAATCGACGCGCCACGGCTGGGGCGCGCAGGAATGGCTGAAGGATTCATCCTCGACCGACGTCGCGATCCACGCGGGCAAGATCATTTCGACCTTCTATCAGTGCGGCGAGGCCTATCGGCTCGACCCGTTCACGCTCGAACAGTTTGGCACCGAAAGCTGGGTGCCGCTCGACGGCATATCGGCGCATTGCAAGGTCGACCTCGCGACGGGCGAGCTGATGTTCTTCAACTATTCGAAGCACGCGCCATTCATGCATTATGGCGTCGTCGGGGCGGACAATAAGCTCAAACATTATATCCCCGTCCCGCTCGCGGGGCCGCGCCTGCCGCACGATATGGCGTTCACGCAAAATTACACGATCCTCAATGACATGCCGCTCTATTGGAACGAGGAGTTGCTCGAAAAGCGGCTGCATGTCGTGCAATTCCACCCCGATGAGAAGACGCGCTTCGCGATCATTCCGCGGCACGGCCAGCCCGAAGATATCCGCTGGTTCGAAGCCGAGCCGACCTACACGCTCCACTGGCTGAACGCGTGGGAGGAAGGCGACGAGATCATCCTCGACGGCTATTATCAGGAAGAGCCGATGCCCAAATCCTATCCGAACGCGCCTGATGGGCTCGAACGGATGATGGCCTATCTCGATCAGGGCCTGCTCAAGCCGCGTCTCCACCGCTGGCGTTTCAACCTCGTCACCGGCGAAACGGTCGAGGAACGGCTCGACGATCGCGATCTTGAGTTTGGCATGTTCAACCACCGCTATGCAGGCAAGCCGTACCGCTATGCCTATAGCGCGATCCCCGAGCCCGGCTGGTTCCTGTTCCGCGGGCTGGTGAAGCATGACCTCAACGCGCGGACGAGCGAATCCTATGAATTCGGACCCGGCCGCTTCGGCAGCGAAGCCCCCTTCGCGCCGCGGATCAATGCGAAGGACGAGGACGACGGCTATCTCGTCTCCTTCATCGCCGACCTCGAAACCGATCGCTCCGAATGCGTGCTGATCGACGCCAAGAATATCGCGGCGGGTCCGGTGTGCCGGATCATTCTGCCCGAGCGTATCTGTTCGGGAACGCACACGGTCTGGGCGAGCGGTGACGATATCGGCATCGGCGAAAACAGCGTGCTGGCCGCCTGAGATGATCGCAGCGGGAGAGGATAAAAGGCAGCAGCACCGCGCCAGCGGCTGGTGGGGCGACAAGAGTTTCGCCGATCTGTTTTTCGCCAACGCCGTCGCGCATCCCGACCGGCTGGCATTGGTCGATGCGCCCAATCGCGCCGATTTCGCATTCGGCGCGCCGCAGCGGCTGACCTATGCCGCGCTGGAAGCCGAGGTCGACCGGCTTGCCGGCGCGCTCGTCGCGGCGGGGATCGCGAAGGACGATGTCCTGCTCGTCCAGCTTCCGAACATCAGCGAGTTTGTCGCGCTCTATTTCGCCGCCGCACAAATTGGTGCGATCGTCAGCCCGGCGGCGGTGCAATATCGCAGCCACGAATTGAAGGCGATGATCGGAGTCGTCGAACCCAAAGCCTTTGTCTGCGCGACGACGGTCAAGGGATGCGACCATGTCGAGGTCGCGGCACCGTTACTCGGCGGCATCCGGTTGATGACTTTCGGTCCCAATCCGCCCGAGGACGCGTTCGACCTGTCGACGGCCGCAGGCGACGAAGCCGCGCTCGCGGCGCATGTCGCGGCGAACCCGGTCGATGCCGACGACATCTTCACGATCTGCTGGACGTCGGGCACTACGGGCGTGCCCAAGGGCGTCCCGCGCAGCCACAATCACTGGATCGCGGTCGCGGGCGCCGGTTATGAGGCGATGAAGGTCGGTCCGGGCGACATATTGCTCAACCCCTTCCCGCTCATCAACATGGCGAGCATCGGCGGCATTACCATGTGCTGGCTCACCAGCGCGGGCACGATGATACTCCACCACCCGTTCGACCCCGCCATCTATCTGAAACAGATCGCAACCGAGCGCCCCAGCCTGACGATCGCGCCGCCCGCGGTGCTCAACATGCTGTTGCAGAATGACGCTTTGCTCGCGTCGGTCGACCTCTCCAGCCTGCGCGTCATCGCGTCGGGATCGGCGCCGCTGGCCCCCGCAATGGTGCGCGGTTTTCAGGAAAAGCTCGGCATCATCATCGTCAATGTCTTCGGGTCGAACGAGGGGATGAGCTTCATCACCGGCGAGGGCGACATGCCCGACCCCGACAAGCGCGCGAGCCTGTTCCCGCGACGCGGCACCTATCAGCGCCCCTATGGCGAGGGCCGCGCGCCCAATATCGAAAGCCGCCTCGTCCCGCCCGGCGGCGGCGATCCGATCGAGCAGGACGGCCTCTCGGGCGAGTTGCAGATCCGCGGCCCGACCTTGTTCGAAGGCTATCACAACGCCCCCGAACGCACCGCCGAAGCCTTCACCGACGACGGCTGGTTTCGCACCGGCGACCTGTTCGAAATCGCCGAGGGCGGCGACTTCTATCGCTTCGTCGGGCGCTGCAAGGATCTGATCATCCGCGGCGGCGTGAATATTTCGCCCGAGGAAATCGACCAGCTGCTCGGCGGCCATCCGCTGCTCGCCGAAGCTTGCGTTTTCTCGCTCCCCGACGCGACGATGGGCGAGCGGATCGGCCTCGCCTATGTCCCGCGTGGCCCCGATGATGTCGGGATCGGCGAAGTCACCGACTATCTCCGCGAAAAGGATCTCGCGGTGTTCAAGCTGCCCGAGCGACTTTTCCGCTTCGACGCGCTGCCGCGCAACGTCACGAACAAAGTGATGCGCAGCGAGGTCCGCGAAATGGCGCTCGCGACTTTGGAAAAGGAAGCCTGACATGGCAAAGGACGTCTTCATTCTCGGCGGCGCGCAGAGCGATTTCGCGCGCAATATGGAACGCGAGGGCGGCGGGCTGTTCGAGTTGTTCCGCGACGTTGCCGAGGCCGCCTTCGCGGCAACGGGCATCGAACCCAAAGAGGTCGAAACCGCGCATGTCGGCAATTTCGTCGGCGAACTGTTCGCGGGTCAGGGCCAGCTCGGCGGATTCTTCGGCCATGTCCATCCCGACCTCGCGGGCGTCCCCGCGTCGCGCCACGAAGCCGCCTGCGCCTCGGGCAGCATCGCGATCCTTGCCGCGGCGGCGGAGATCGAGGCCGAGCGTTACGGCCTCGCGCTCGTGCTCGGCATCGAATTGATGCGCAACGTCCCCGGCCAGCGCGCCGCCGAATATCTGGGCGCCGCCGCATGGGCGGGCCGCGAGGCGCAGGAAGCGCGCTATCTGTGGCCGTATATGTTCGCGCGCGTCGCCGAAGAATATGACGAGCGCTTCGGGCTCGACCGCGCGCATCTGCGCGGCATTTCGGCGAATAATTTCGCCAATGCCAAGAAGAACCCGAATTCGCAGACGCGCGGCTGGGCGGTCACCGACGATCATCTCGGCGAAAATGACGAGGTCAATCCGCTGATCGAGGGCAGCTTGCGCAAGTCCGATTGCGGGCAGGTCACCGATGGCGCTGCGGCGATTTTCCTCGCATCGCGCGAGGTCGCGGAGGCTTATGCGAAACGGCGCGGTATCTCGGTCGACAGCCTGCCACGGATCAAGGGCTGGGGTCATTCAACTGCACCGCTGCTCTACTCGACCAAGGTCGCGGGTAGCCGCGGCGAGCCCTATGTCTTCCCGAGCGTTCGCAAGGCGATGATGGACGCGCTGCGTCGCGCCGAGATGCCCGACGTCTATGCGTGCGACGGGGTCGAGGTGCATGATTGCTTCTCGATCACCGAATATATGGCGATCGATCATTTCGGTATCACGCCGCCGGGTGAAAGCTGGCGCGCGATCGAGGATGGCACGATCGCGCTCGGCGGCAAGCTGCCGGTCAATCCGTCGGGCGGGCTGATCGGTCTGGGTCATCCCGTGGGCGCGACTGGGGTTCGCATGCTGCTCGATAGCTGGCGGCAAGTGACCGGCAATGCGGGCGATTATCAGGTCGAGGGCGCGCGCAACTTCGCGACCTTCAACGTCGGCGGGAGCGCGACCACCGCGGTCAGCTTCGTCGTCGGCGTCTGACGCGTTGAACGTCTATCTGTACGACGCGGTTCGCACCCCGCGCGGCAAGGCGCGACCCGACGGCGGGCTCGCGGGGCTGAGCCCGCAGGAACTGGTCCGCCAGCAGGCCGCGGCGTTGGCCGAACGCTGCGGCGACGTCGCAGCATCCCCCGATGCGTTGCTGCTCGGCTGCGTCACGCAGAGCGGCGCGCAGGGCGGGCATATCGCAATGCTGGCGAAACTGCATGCGGGACTGCCCGACACGGTCGCGGCGCACAGCATCAACAATTATTGCGCATCAGGCCTGTCGGCGATCGGCCAGGCGGTCGCCAAGGTCGCGAGCGGCGAAGCCTCGCACATCCTTGCGGGCGGGGTCGAGTCGATGAGCGGCGCGCCATTCCTCGGCGACCGCGCGGCTTTCTACACCAATGACGAGCTGCCGCCCCGCGCGCGCTTCGTGCCCCCGGTGCTCGCGGCCGACCGCCTCGCCAATGCCGAAGGCCTGACCCGCACCGATCTCGACGCCGTCGCCCTCGCCTCGCAGCAAAAGGCGGCCGCGACGGAACAGGACATAGCGCTGCAAAAATCGCGCATCGCGACCGGGCCGCTGACGGGCGAGGAATGTATCCGGCCGCAAACGACGGCCGAATCGCTTGCCGCCGCATCGCCGGCCTTTGGCGAACTGCAGCAACATTATGCAGGCGCGCTCAAAGGCGCGACCTTCGAACCGCTGCACGGCATGGCGCACGCGCCGCCGATCTGCGACGGCGCGGGGCTCGCGCTCGTCGGCGGCGAAGGGCTCGGCCCCGCGCCGCGTGCGCGCGTGATCGCCTTTGCCGAAAGCGGCGGCGATCCGGCCGCGTCGCTGACCGCGGGTTTTGCCGCGATGGACAGTGTGCTGACGCGTGCGGGGCTGGCGCTTTGCGACATCGACCGCATCGAATTCATGGAGGCCTTTGCCGTCACGATCGCCAAATTCCTGCGCGACCGCGACCCTGACCCGGCGCGCGTCAATGTCAGCGGCGGGCATCTGGCGAAGGGGCATCCGATGGGCGCGAGCGGTGCGATCCTCACCTCGACGCTGCTCGATGCGCTCGATGCATGCGGCGGCCGATACGGGCTGGTCGTGCTGACCGGCGCGATGGGCGTCGGCGCCGCGATGATCGTCGAGCGGCAATAGGCATTGCGAAAAAGCGCGGCTGCGCTATGGGCGGCGCGTGCAGGGCTTGCCCTGCGCATGATCGCGCCGGTGCCCGAAAGGGCTTAAAATGGGAACGCGGTAACGGGGTTCGTCCTGAACCCCCGAAGCCGAGGCTGTCCCTGCAACTGTAAGCGGCGAGCGCGATGCACCGTTCGGATTTCGATCCGGACAGCCACTGGGGTCAACCTGGGAAGGCGTGCATCAAGCCCTGACCCGCGAGCCAGGAGACCTGCCGGCGTGGGTCGCTCAATGCCAAGGCCCAGGGAAAGGCCGCGGCACGGAGGTTTCCGTCGAGCGACGACCAAGCGGCTGGAGCCGCTTCGGTGCCGGGGCCGCAGGCTTTACGCCACTTGCGACGCCAGCGCCGGTCGATCGCGCCCCGCGTATCGGCAGGCTCCGCCTTCGTTGTCGGCGTTCGGGGGCTTCCCATGTTGAAATTCACGACCATTTCCCTGTTGGCTTTGACGGCGGCAACGCCCGCGCTTGCCGAAACCGCCGAGAGCGAGCGCCCCGGCGACGAGATTGTCGTGACGGCGTCGGGTATCGAGCAACCGCGCGACGAAGTCGGTCAGGCGATCACGATCATCGATGCCGCCACGATCGAAAAGCGCCAGACGGTCGATGTCGTCGACCTGCTCGCCACAACACCCGGGGTTAGATTCAGCCGGACCGGCAGCACCGGCTCGGTCGCCGGCATATCGCTGCGCGGCGCCGAAACGACGCAGACTTTGGTCCTGATCGACGGCGTGAAAGTGAATGATCCCAGCGGCATCGGCGATGCCTATGATTTCGGCCACCTGCTCACCGGCAACATCAGCCGGATCGAGATACTGCGCGGTTCGAACTCGGTGGTCCATGGCAGCCAGGCAATCGGCGGCGTCGTCAGCCTGACGACCGCGACCCCGGCCGATGGCTTTGCCGCGGGCGCCTCGGCCGAATATGGATATAGCGACACGCTCAACGCCAAAGCCGACGTGTCGGGCACCGCGGGCGCAATTTCGGGCGGAATTGGCGGCGCCTATTTTCGCACCGACGGTATCTCGTCGGCCGGGGTCGGCACCGAAAAGGACGGATACAAGAATTTTGCAGGAAATGCGCGGCTGAAGATCGCGTTCAGCGATGCGCTGAGTCTCGACCTGCGCGGCTATTACATCAACTCGGACCTCGATTATGACAGCTTCTTCGGCGCCCCCGCCGACAGCCCCGACGTCGCGAAGCTCGACCAATATGTCGGCTATGCAGGGCTGAACCTCGGCCTGTTCGGCGGCCGCTTCACCAGCCGTGCGGCGGTGACCTGGCTGCGCAACGATCGCGACTATTATTTCGTCCGCGGGACAGCCCCCGATTATGGCTATTCGGGCACCAATCTCCGCTTCGAATATCAGGGTGTCGTGACGCCGGTGGATCAGGCCAAGCTGATCTTCGGATATGAGCATGAGCGCCCCGATTATGATTTCTTCGGCTTCGGATCGACCGACAGCCAGCGCGCCAACATCGACAGCGTCTATGCGCTGGGGATCGTCCAGCCCTTCACGGGCCTGTCGGTAACGGGCGGCATCCGCCACGACGACCATAGCCAGTTCGGGGGCGCGACGACGCTGGGCGCCAACGCGAATTATTCGCCCAACGACGGCGCGACGAGTTTCCGGCTGAGCTATGGCGAAGGCTTCAAGGCGCCGTCGCTCTATCAGCTTTACGACAGCTTCAGCGGCAACAGCGCGTTGCGCCCCGAACGGTCGAAAAGCTATGATTTCGGGATCGATCAGAGCCTTGCCGAGGGGCGCGCGCAGATTTCGCTGACCGCCTTTCTGCGCAACACGACCAACCAGATCAACTATGACAACGCCACCTTCACCTATGGCAATATCGATCGCACGCGCGCCAAGGGTGTCGAAGCGACGCTCGCGCTGCGGCCGGTCGACGCGCTGAACGTCACCGCGTCGTACAGCTATATCGATGCCCGCGACCGGTCGGGACGCCCGGCGTTCGACGGCAACCGCCTGCCACGTCGAGCCGCGCACGCGGTCAGCCTGTCGGCCGACTATGACTGGTCGTTCGGCCTGTCGACCGGCGCGACGCTGACCATGGTCGGCGACAGCTTCGACGATGCCGCGAACGCTGTGCGGCTCGATGGCTATGCGCTCGCGGGCATCCGCGCATCGCTGCCCGTCGGCCGGAATTTCGAGGTTTACGGCCGCGTCGATAATCTGTTCGACGCCGATTATGCGACCGCCTCGGGCTATGGCGTCTATGGGCGCGCCGCCTATGGCGGCGTACGGGCGCGCTTCTGATGAAAGCCCGCACCGACGCCGAACATGCGGCGAAGATGAAGAAGATCCAGGCGGCGCAGAACAAGAAGGTCGCGGCAAAGACGGTCGAAAAGGGGCTGGTGATCGTCCACACCGGCCCCGGCAAGGGCAAGACGTCAGCCGCGCTCGGCATGGCGATCCGCGCGATTGGGCACGACATGAAAGTCGGGGTCGTGCAATTTGTGAAGGGCGCGATGACGACGGGCGAGAAAGCGGTGTTCGATCGCTTTCCCGACCTGATCGAATTCAAGCCAATGGGCGAAGGCTTTACCTGGGACACGCAGGACCGAACGCGTGACATCGCGGTCGCGCGCGAAGCGTGGGAGGAGGTCAAGCGCATGATCGCCGACCCCTCCTATGCCATGGTGATCGCCGACGAACTCAACATCGTGCTGCGCTATGATTATCTGCCGGTGGATGAGGTGCTGGAGGCGCTGGGTGCGAAACCGCATATGACCCATGTGATCATCACCGGGCGCAATGCGCCGCAGGAACTGATCGACGCCGCCGACCTCGTCACTGAAATGGCGCAGGTAAAGCACCCGTTCCGCGAGCAGAATGTGAAGGCGCAGAAAGGGATCGAGTTCTGATGCGTCGGGAATTCGCACTTTTCCGGCGTTTTTCCGTCATTGCGAGCGGAGCGAAACAATGACGATAGGCTTTCCGATGTGATGCCCTCGCGCGCTCCCTTTGTCTTCGCTGCCCTTATCGGCGGCGCCGGGCTGCTTTGGGCCGCCTCCCCCGCCCCGCGCGCCAAGGCGCCCGCCATCCCGCAGCGCATCGTTTCGATCAATCTCTGCGCCGACCAGCTCGTGCTCGCGCTCGCGGACCGGGCACAGATCGCAGGGCTGACGAAAAACGCGACCGATATCGAAATGTCGGGCGAGGCGTCCAAGGCCAGGGGCATTCCGCTGCTCAGCAATTCGGCCGAGCAGATATTGGCGATCGAGCCCGACCTGATCGTCGGCATGCCCGCAAGCCGCAGCGCGGCGCTCCGCGCATTGCCGCGGCAGGATTATCCGTTGCTCGACCTCGCGACCGCCAACACGCTGGGTGAAATCTACACCTCGATCCGCGAGACGGCGGCGGCTGTCGGCCATCCCGAACGGGGCAGCGCGCTGATCGCGCGGATGCAGGCCGAGCTGGCCGGGCTGCCCAAGCCAGGCAAGGGCCGCGTTGCCGCCTATTATCAGCGGCGCGGCTATATGACCGGAACGGGGACGCTCATCGACGAACTGATGGGGCGTGTCGGTCTGGTCAACCTCGCCGGCAAGCTCGGGAAGCCGCCGCTGTCGCAATTGAGCCTTGAGGAAATGGTCGCGGCGAAACCCGATTTCCTGATCGTCGAAAGCGCGACCGACGTGGTGACCGACCAGGGAAGCGAAATGCTGCACCATCCGGCAATCAAGGATATTCCGCGCATCAGCATTCCGCAGGCGTGGACCGTGTGCGGCAGCCCTGCCTACACACAGGCGGCACGCAGCATGACCGCGCAGATCGCGCGCATCGACGGGGACCGATCATGAACCGCTTTGCCCTGCCCCGCTGGTCACTGATCGCGGTGCTGCTCTTGCTTACGCTCGTCGCCGGGACCGGATCGCTGCTTTTCGGCGCGGTCGATCTGTCGGTCGCGCGGCTGATCGCTGCTGCGACGGGCGACGGCGACCGGGTGGCATCGGTCATCCTCTTCGACCTTCGCCTGCCGCGCACGATCCTCGCGCTTGGCGTCGGCGCGATACTCGGGCTCGCGGGTGCGGCGTTGCAGGGTTATCTGCGCAATCCGCTCGCCGAACCATCGGTGCTCGGCACCTCCAACGCCGCTGCGCTCGGCGGCGTCGCGGCGCTCTATTTCGGGATAGCCGAGCTGCATCCGGTGATGTTGCCCTTGCTCGCGACCGGCGGCGCGCTCCTCTCGCTGGTCCTTCTCTTCGTCCTGTCGGGCAAAGCCGAAAGCCCGCTGACCCTGATCCTCGCGGGGATCGCCGTCGGCACGCTCGCGATCGCCGGGACCAGTCTCGCACTTAACCTGTCGCCCAATCCGTTCGCGGCGATGGAAATCATGACCTGGCTGCTCGGCAGCCTGGAAAACCGGTCGTTCGATCATGTGTGGATCGCGCTGCCGTGCATCGCGATCGGCGGCGCGATGCTGCTGTGGAACGGCCGCGCGCTGGATGCGCTGACACTGGGCGAGGATGCCGCCCAGGCGCTTGGCACCGACCTTCGCCGTACCCGGCTGCGGCTGCTGATCGGTACCGCGATCGGCGTTGGCGGCGCGGTCGCGGTGTCGGGGGCGATCGGTTTCGTCGGGCTGATCGTGCCGCATCTGATCCGTCCGCTGACCGACCGCAGCCCGTCGGCTATCCTGCTGCCCTCGGCGATCGGTGGCGCGGCGCTGCTGACGCTTGCCGACCTTGGCGTGCGGATCATTCCGACGACGAACGAGCTGAAGCTGGGGGTCGTCACCGCCTTTCTGGGCGTGCCGATCTTCCTGCTCCACCTGATGCGGGAGCGACGGATATGGTGAGCATCACGCTGAACGAGATCGGTGTCACGCTTGGGCGGCGGACCGTCGTGCACGGCGTCACTGCGGCCTTCAGCCTGGGCACGCTGACCGGCATCGTCGGCCCCAATGGCGCGGGCAAATCGACGCTGGCGCGCGCGATGCTGGCGCTGGTGCCGGCCAGCGGGCGCGCCGAGATCGACGGCGTCGATGTGGCGGCGATGCCGCGCGGCGACCTTGCGCGGCGCATCGCTTATGTGCCGCAGGGGCAAACCTTGCATTGGCCGCTGACCGTCGAGCGCCTTGTCGGGCTTGGGCGCCTGCCGCACCTGGCGCCGATGTCGCGGATTTCCGATGCCGATACAGCCGCGATCGAACGCGCGATGGCGCGCGCCGACGTACTGGAACTTCGCGATCGGATCGCGACCGAGCTGTCGGGCGGCGAACGCGCGCGCGTACTGTTCGCACGGGCGCTGGCGGTCGAGGCGCCGGCGCTGATCGCCGACGAACCGCTCGCCAGCCTCGACCCCGGGCATCAGATCGACGTGATGGATATGCTACGCGCCGAGGCGGTGGGCGGCGGGCTCGTCATAGCGGTGCTGCACGACCTGACGCTTGCGGCGCGATATTGCGACCGGCTGATGCTGATCGACGAAGGGCGGATCGTCGCCGATGGCACGCCTGCCGACGTCCTGACCGCCGAGCGGCTGCGCGCGGTCTACGGAATTGACGCGGCAGTCGAGACCGGCGGCGAATGGCCGACGATCACGCTGTTCGGGCGCGCACGGTGAACGCCGCGACGCAGTTCGCCGAAAAAGGCTATGCGGCATTGCCGCTGTTCGATGCCGAACAGATCCGCGCCGCGGCGGACGACATCGCCGACCATATCGACCGCGTATCGCGGGCGCTCTACCTGCCCTTCGAGCAGAGCTGTCCCGGGGCACCGCTGAGCGAGCGGATCGACCAAGTCTATGCAAAGGAACGCAGCGTCGCCAACTTGCTGCGGGTCGCCGTCTGCACCGATGCGCATCGCGGCGCGCGGCTGCAGGAACTGGCGAATGATCCGCGACTGATCGGCGCTGCCGAAGAATTGAGCGGCCGCGCGCTGGCCGGAAAGATCGTGCGCGTGCGCGCCAGCATCGCCTGCTTTCCCGAACACCGCCACGCCTGGCACAGCGACGTCGCGCGCGACGACGGCACCGGATGCGGCAAGGTCCTAGTTACCGCATGGATTCCGCTCAGCGATGCGGGGCCCGCAAGCGGAGGGCTGGAGGTCGTGTCGGGGCGTCAGCCGGCGCCGTTGGCCAGCGAGGGCAATGAAGGGTTCGAAATCCCCGAATGGCGGCTCGCCGGATTGCCGCGCGTGCGGCCCGAATGCCCGGCGGGAACAGCCCTGTTCCTTGACCGTTTTACGCCGCACCGCACGCTTTCAGCGCGCGCGACGCGCTTCGCGCTCGTCGTCTGGATGAAGGCCGCCTAGCGGGCGGGCTCGACGCGGACGATGCGGCTGGCGCGCTTGCCATCGGCGGATCGGCTGCGCAGATCGGCCGCACCGCTAACGGCCACCGGCCCCGAATAGCGCGTCCAAGCGCCGCCTTCGATGCGATATTCGATGGCTGTTCCGGGGAACATGCTGTTCGCCTCCAGCCTGCCATTCACGATGCGCGCGCCCGGCGGGGCGACGCGATAGGCCACCCCCATACGCTCCAGCATAGGCCATTGCCTCGCCACCCGCCCCCCAAAGTCCCCCCAGCCCGCCTTCAGCTTCGCGGCGTCAACGCGCTTGTCGCCCCATTCATAGCTGACGCCGGCCTGATACGCCGGAGTCCACGGCGCGGGGCTCCACGCGCGTTCGGCCAGCGCGAGCAAGCGCGGGAAGAGCATATAGTCGACCTGCGCGTCGGTACGGATCGTCTCGCTCCACAATTGCGCCTGCAGCCCCGCGACGCGGTGCCCGGGTTGCAGCACAGGCTTGTCCTCGATCGCCTTACCCTCTGCCTGGATGTTGCGGATCGTCGCCGCGTTGGCGGGAAGATTGTCGGGCATGAAGCCGAAGACCTGATACGGATCCACGCCGCGCGACGCCCAATTGTAACCACCCTCTTCGGGATGCGGCGCGTACGGCATGTCGAAATAGCCAAGGTCGGGGATCGACAGCACCGCGTCCCAGCCGCGGTTCATCTGGTCATGCGCCTCGCGGATCGCACCCGCGTGCAGCACGCCCCAGATATTCGTTTGCACCTTTTGGGGCATCGCGGCGGTCTCAGTGTGCCCCATGCCGTCACTCCAGCCACCGACTTTTAGTCCCCGTGCGGCAAGGCTTTTGCTCACTCGCTCGATGAAACGCGGGGTAAGCTTACCCGCATCGCCGCCATTTTCGGCGATCATCGCCTTGCATACCGGCGATTTCACCCAGGCTCCCGCGGTTTCGTCGGCACCGAGGTGGAAGGTCTTGAGCGGCACGCCGGCTTGCCTGTGCATATCTGCAAGCGCGTCGACCACGGTATCGACGAAGTGGTAGGTTGCAGGAAGGCAGACGTTCAGTGTGTTGTCGCTGTAATTCTGGATGCTGCGATATTCGGTCGTGTCGGCGGGGTCGACAAGCCGGTACTCCCCGGCCTCCACCTTCTTTCCTTCCGCAGCGAGACGCGCATGGCGCGCTTCCATCGCCCTGATCGCGGCGCGCGAATGGCCGGGCATATCGATCGATGGGATCACTTCGATCTGCCGCGCCGCGGCCGCCTTCACGATCGCCACATAATCGGGGACGCTCAGATAACCATTGACGCTGCCCGCCCCGTCGGGCCCAGCGCCGAGTTGCGGCAGCAGGCAGATTTTCTCGTCAAGGTCATGGCAACGCCTCGATCCGATCACCGCCAGTTCGGGCAGCGCGGGAATCTCGATCCGCCACCCCTCATCGTCGGCAAGATGAAGGTGGAGCTTGTTGAGCTTATATGCCGCCATCGCTTCGACAAGCTTCAATATCTCGTCACGGCTGTGGAAGTTACGGCCGAGGTCGATGTGCAGACCGCGAAAGCCATATTCGGGCGCATCCTCGACATGGAGCGGTCTCAATTTGCCTTTGTCGAACATCGCCTGCTGCGCCAGCGAACGCAGCGCGTGACTTGCGCCCGCGGTATCATGCGCCGTGATGGCGATGCCAGACGCCTTCGCATCGAGGACATAGGCTTCGGGCTTGCCGACCGCCGCGGGATCGACGTCGATCGTCAGTGGCAGCGTGCCGCCCGCGGCGACACCCAGCGCGGCGAGTGCCGGCGCAATATCGCCGCGCTCGACACCTTTCAACGTCACCGCCAAACCGCGGCCAAGATCGATTGAGGCCCCCTCACCCTGCACCGCTTTCACGGGCTTCGGCAGAATTGCGATTCCCGTTGCTGCGGGCGCCTGCCGTTCAGCCTGCAAGACAAAGGCGCGTTCGGGGGTCAGCCAGCGTGTGCGGTCGACCCCACCCTTGGTCGCGAGTCTTGCCTCATCAGTCATCGGGCTGACGAAAGGCAGGGTTTCGAGCCCCGTTTCGGCGTCGATCACCGGCCGCGTCGCTGCGATCGTGCGCGGTTTCAGCCCGTCGGCGACCAGATAGGCGTTGGGCATTCCAAACGCCTTCGAGAAATTGGACCCAACACCCCACAGCCTGACTTCATGCTTTGCGCCAGGGCGCAGCCTGGCACCGGGCTTCAAAGTCAATTGCTGCACATCGCCGTTGATCAGCCGATGCGAAAAAATGTCGCTTTCGACCAGCGGCAGGCGATTGACGAAGCTGAAATAGAGAGCAAACCCTTCGGTCGGGACGTCGGCGGGCACATCATCGGGGACCGTCAATATGATCGTGGACAGGAAGCAGCCATCGATCCCCGCGGGGCATGCAGGCCCGTTGTCGACGACCCTATATTGGTAGTCCAGCGTATCGGCGAGACGGTCGAGCGCGGCCTGCGACGGCGCTTCGGCAGCCTGTGCGGCCGACGCTGCCAGCGCAACCATCGCGATTCCCGTCAACGCTTCGACCCGCATCCATAGTCTCCCATTCAAAATTTGTATCTAATTTGTCATGTACGATCGCGACGGTCAACGCTTATCAGATTTGGCTGTATTGACGATAATCATCGACAATTTCCAGAAAAGATCGACGGACAGCCTCGACGCGAGATGCCGATTGGTTTCATATTAGTATTATATTCGGGGTCCGCCGACCAAGCACCCGCAGCGCGCGGATCAACCACCACCTCACGGCACTTAGGGGTCAGGGCGACCATCCTTCCGGACCCATGCTCTGCGCCGGGCGGTGCGAATAGCTCGCAGCAGGATTGACGCGACGATACCAATGCAACACATGGGACAGAGACACCGGCCCTGTCGGCCGTGTCCGTCGCAACGGTGGAGCAACATTCTTGTCACTGATCGCACGCGTGGGCCCGCTTCAGAAGGATGATCCGACTCCGCTGTACCTGCAATTGCAGAAGATCTTGCGCGACGCCATCGAAGGACAGGTGGTCAAAGCCGAAGAGGCGATCCCGACCGAACGCGACCTTGCCGAAGAATTCGAAGTGTCGCGCATCACCGTGCGCAAGGCGATCGACGGACTGGTCGCCGACGGGATAGTGACACGGCGCCGTGGTGCAGGAACCTTCGTCACCCGGCCGCGCGTCGAGAAAAGCTTTTCGAAGCTCACATCCTTTTCGGAAGACATGGTGTCTCGCGGGCGCAAACCGCACAGCAAATGGGTAAGCAAGACCACAGGAGCCGTGACGCCCGAGGAGGCGCTGTCGCTTGGTCTTTCGCCGGGGTCGCTCGTCTATCGCTTCCACCGCATCCGCTATGCCGACGACACATCGATGGCACTCGAATATGCGACGATCCCAGCCTATTGCCTGCCGTCGGTCGAGGCAGTGGGCACGTCGCTCTATGAAGCGCTCGAAGCCGCAGGCCATCTGCCCGTCCGCGCGCTCCAGCGGTTGCGCGCAGTCGCCTTCTCCGCCGAACAGGCCGAAGTGCTCGGGATCGAAACGGGCGCACCGGGACTGTTCATCGAACGGCGCGGTTTCCTGTCCGACGGTCGGACCGCCGAGTTCACGCAGAGCTATTATCGCGGCGACGCTTATGACGTCGTTGCAGAGCTTAACGGCTAGGCCTCAAAAAAACCTCCACGAGAGATACCGGCAAGCCGCGCCCGACGCGCGACCGAATCCGTTCTTCCTCCGGGATATTCACAAGACCAATACCGGCCGATTCTTATTACCAATACGCTACAGGCTTCCCCGTCGCTTGTCGCTAAGCGGCATCCGGGCCGCCCGTAATCAATCGCCGCTACTTAGCCAAAACGCCCACATAGCCTGGACTGGGCGCCCAAAATCCGCGCGTAGCAAACATATATCTTGCTGGAATGGATATAACCTATATAGTACCAATATATCGGATGGTCACACACCACCGGCCGGGAGACAGAATATTATGACGCCGAACGCCGCATCGGACGGACGACAGACGCTGATGGAGCAGGAAGCGGGCGAGGCAGCGGACGCCGTCGCAAATATGCTGGAAGCGAATCGCGATGCGTTCGGCGCGATCGGCCGGCGCCTTCGCGCCTCCCCCCCGGCCGCCGTCGTGACCTGCGCACGCGGATCTTCGGACCATGCCGCGACCTATGCCAAATATCTGATCGAGACGATGACGGGAACGCCGACCGCATCCGCAGCGCTGTCGATCGCATCGCTCTACGATGCGCCCGCGGTGGCCGGAAACCGGCTGTGCCTTGCGATATCACAGTCGGGCAAGAGCCCCGACCTGCTCGCCGCAGTCGAACAGCAGCGCGATGCGGGGGCGTTTGTCGTCGCGCTCGTCAATGCGGAAGACTCGCCGCTCGCAGCCCTTGCCGACGTCGTGATCCCGCTGTCCGCCGGGGTCGAACGGTCGGTGGCGGCGACAAAATCCTATATCGCCTCGCTTGCGGCGATCGCAGCGCTGGTGGCGGCATGGACCGAGGATGCCGCGCTCGAAAACGCGCTGACCGCCCTCCCCGGTCAGCTTGCAGAGGCGTTCGCGCTCGACTGGTCGCCCGCGATCGGCGCCTTTAAGGGCGCGACAAATCTGTTCGTTCTCGGGCGCGGTTATGGCCTGGGCGCCGCGCAGGAGGCAGCGCTCAAATTCAAGGAAACGTCGGGACTGCATGCCGAAAGCTTCAGCGCCGCCGAAGTGCGCCACGGCCCGATGGCGATCGTCGGCGATAGCTTTCATGTCCTCGCGCTGGGCGGCACCGACCGCGCCGCAGCCGGTGTTCGCAGTGTCGCCGACGAGTTCCGCGGGCGCGGTGCAACCGTCTTGCTGGCCGACCCCGCTGGCGGCGACCTCCCCGCGATCGCAGCGCACCCGGCGATCGAACCGATCCTGCTGATCCAGAGCTTTTACCGCATGGCGAGCGCGCTGGCGCTGACACGCGGGCGCAACCCCGACTCGCCTCCGCATCTCAACAAGGTTACCGAGACTTTATGATCTTTCGTTTCCATAACGGCCAGGTCGTGTTGCCAGGCGATGCCGTCGGCGCCGTGGACATCGCCGTCACCGACGGCACCGTCACCGCGGTCACCCCCGCCGCCGACGCGCCCGCGGACCGCGAGATAGATTTGGGCGGCGGCTGGTTACTTCCCGGTTTCGTCGACACGCAGGTCAATGGCGGCGGCGGGGTGCTCTTCAACGACCAGGTCGATGTCGAGGCGATCGCAGCGATCGGCGCCGCGCATGCGCGTTTCGGCACGACTGCTTTTCTGCCGACGTTGATCAGCGACACACCCGCGCAGATCGCCGCGGCACTCGCGGCGGTCGACGCCTCGATTGAGCAAGGCGTTCCCGGTGTCGTCGGTATCCATATCGAAGGCCCTTTCATCAACGAGGTGAAGCGCGGCATTCACGAGGCGCACCGTATCCGCCGTCTCGACAACGATATTCTCGCGACGCTTACCGCGCCGCACCGCGGGCGCGTGATGCTGACGCTCGCGCCAGAGCTTTGCGACGAGGAGGACATCCGCACCCTCGTTCGTCATGGCGTGATCGTCAGCGCGGGGCACAGCGACGCGACCTATGACGAGGCGCAGCGCGCGGTCGGCGCGGGCCTCTCGGGCTTCACCCATTTGTTCAATGCGATGTCGCCGTTGCACCACCGTCATCCGGGCGCGGTTGGCGCGGCGTTTGATTCCGATGTTTATTGCGGACTCATCGTCGATGATGTCCATCTCCATCCTGCGGTCGTGCGACTGGCGGTTCATGCGAAAGGCATGGACCGCATCATGCTGGTCACCGACGCGATGCCGAGCGTCGGCACCGACGTCAGCGAATTCACGCTGCAGGGTAAGCGCATCGCCGTGAAGGATGGTGTTTGCATTTTCGAGGATGGCACGCTGGCGGGGACACATCTCGACATGGCGTCGGCGCTGCGCAAGACAGTCGAGGTGACCGGCTTGTCGGTACCCGACGTGTCGGCGATGGCGAGCGCAACTCCGGCGACCTTCCTATCGCTGCGGGACCGCATTGGTTTGATCGCGGCCGGACAGCGGGCAGACTGGGTCTGGCTGGACGCGGACCTGGCTCCGCGCGCGACATGGATCGGTGGGCGGCCCGTTTCCGAAACCGCCTAGATTCCTGTTCAAATACACAATGATAGAAGCCGTGCGACAACAAGCGGCGAAAGTTTTGGGGAATGAACCGATGAGCCTGATCATCACCTCTCCGCTCAGAGGATGGGCGACGACGCTGGACAGCGTTCCGGACCCGGTCTTTGCGCAGCGCATGATGGGCGACGGCGTTGCGATCCAGCCGCTCGGCGACACCGTCGTCGCGCCGTTCGACGGCGAGGTGGTGACGCTTCACGACGCGGGCCACGCCATTTCATTGCGCAGCGCCGAGGGCGCCGAAGTGCTGATCCATATCGGGCTCGATACGGTGATGCTGAAGGGCGAAGGCTTTACCCCGCTCGTTGCAATCGGCGACAAGGTGTCGCGCGGCGATCCGTTGATCCGCTTCGATCTGGACGCCGTCGCTCTCGCGGCCACCAGCCTGATCACCCCGGTCATCGTGACCAACGCCGACGCCTTTGCAATCAGCCGCCGCACCGTCGATTGTTCGGTCGGCGCATGCGAGGCGCTGATGACGCTCGTTCCGGTGCAGGCCGAGGCGAGGCGCCGGTCGGATGACGGAACCGTGGTCGAGCAGGCGGTGACGCTGTCGCTGCCGCACGGCATCCATGCCCGCCCTGCCGCGCGGATCGGCGAAACCGCGCGTGGCTTTGAAGCCGACATACATCTGCTGAACGGCGACAAGCGCGGCGATGCGCGGAGCACCGTGGCGCTGCTCGCACTTGGCACCCGTCTGGGCGACGAAGTCCTCGTGCAGGCGCGCGGCGCCGATGCCGAAGCGGCGCTTGCCGCCATCGTCGCGTTGCTGGCAACCGATATGGGTGAAAGCGCGCCTGCAGCCCTCGTCGCGACGGCCGGATCGGTTGAAGCATCGTTGCTGCGCGCAGGACAGATCGGCGGTGTGATCGCCTCGCCCGGCCTTGCCAAGGGGCCGGCGGCGCGGCTGCGGCAGGTCGCCATTGCCGTCGCGCGCGACGGCAATGGCGCCTCCGCGGAACGAAGCGCCCTGCGCGCCGCACGCGACGATGTCCGCGGCCGGATCGCCGCGCGAGCCGACGACGCGGAGGGCAGCGTCGCGGCGGTCATGCACGCGCATGTCGCGCTGCTTGACGATCCTGAACTGCTCGCGGGCGCGGAAAAGCGCATAGCTGAGGGACGTAGCGCGGGCTTCGCATGGCGCGGCGCAATCCACGATCAGATCGACGCGATCCGCGCCACGGGCAATGCGCATCTGATCGAACGCGCCGACGACCTTGTCGACATCGAGCGGCAATTGCTGGCGGCGCTGACCGGCACGTCGCTCGACGGTACTGCGGTTCCGGCCGGGGCGATCGTCGTTGCCGAGGATTTACTGCCGTCGCAGCTGCTCACTCTTGCCGCCGCGAAACCGGCGGGCCTGTGCCTCGTTCGCGGCGGCCCGACCTCGCATGTCGCAATCCTGTGCGCGGGGCTCGGCTTGCCCGCACTCGTCGCGATGGGCGATGCGCTGGACAATATCGAAGACGGCACGCCGTTGCTGCTCGATGCCGAACTCGGCCATCTGACCGCAAATCCGGGGACAGTGGACGACGAGGCCTTTACCTCACGGCTCGCAAAGCGCTATGCGAGGCGCGCGGCGGCGCAGGCGGCGGCAAGCGACGCCTGCCAGACTGCCGATGGCGCGCGCATCGAAATCTTCGCGAATATCGGCACGGTCGAGGACGCCGCGGTCGCCGCCGCGCAGGGCGCCGAGGGATCGGGGCTCGTCCGCAGCGAATTCCTGTTCCTGGACCGCGACACCGCGCCGTCGGAGGAGGAGCAATACGCCGCCTATCAGGGCATCGCGGACGCGCTCGCGGGCAAACCGGTGATCATCCGCCTGCTCGACATCGGCGGCGACAAGCCAGCCGGCTATATTCCGTTCGCCCACGAGGAGAACCCCGCGCTCGGCCAGCGCGGCATCCGCGTTGCGCTTGCGCAGCCCATACTGTTGGAAACGCAGCTCCGCGCGATCCTGCGCGTGGCGCCCGTCGGTCAGTGCAGGATCATGATCCCGATGGTCGCAAGCGTCGATGAACTGCGGCAGGTCCGGGCAATCGTCGACCGCCTCCGCGGCGAAATGGGAATCGCGTCGCCGGTCGAAGTGGGCGTGATGGTCGAAACCCCGGCCGCTGCGATGACCGCCGACCTGCTCGCCACCGAGGCCGACTTTCTGTCGATCGGCACCAACGACCTCACCCAATATGTGCTCGCGATGGATCGCGGCAATCCTGCGGTCGCTGCCGGGGTCGACGCGATGCACCCGGCGGTGCTGCGCATGATCGGCGAGACCTGTCGCCTCGCGGCCCCGCGCGGGCGCTGGGTCGGGGTGTGCGGCGGGCTCGCTTCCGATCCCGCGGCACTGCCGATCCTGATCGGGCTCGGCGTCACCGAATTGTCGGCCGTCCCCGGTTTCGTCGCAGAGGCGAAGCAGATTGTGCGCGGGCTGACCCGGATCGAAGCGCGTGCGCATGCCGAGCTCGCGTTGCAATGCAAGTCGGCAGCCGAGGTTCGTGCGCTCGCCCGCGCTTTCGAGGAGACACGTCGATGAGAAAGATGCTCGAAACGCTCCAGCCGCTTGGCCGCGCGCTGATGCTGCCGATCGCGGTGCTGCCGATCGCGGGTCTGCTGCTGCGCATCGGTCAGCCCGACCTGCTCGACATTGCCTTCATCTCGGCTGCGGGCGCCGCGATCTTCGAGAATCTGGGCATCCTCTTCGCGATCGGCGTGGCGGTCGGTTTCGCGCGCGACGGCAATGGCGCCGCAGCGCTTGCGGGCGTCGTCTGCTATCTGGTCACCACCACCGGCGCCCAAACCTTTCTGACCGCGCCGCTCGACGTGGGCGCAGGCTTGCCCGAGGCGGCAGCGGCCTTGGCCGCGAAAAATTGGGCGCTGACACAGATCGACAAGCTGGAGGTCCCGATCGGCATATTGTCGGGGCTGATCGGCGGCAATTTCTACAACCGCTTCGCGACCATTGCGCTGCCCGAATACCTCGCCTTCTTCGGCGGCCGGCGCTTCGTGCCGATCGCAAGCGGTGTCGCGGGGCTGCTGCTCGCGGCCGTGCTGGGCTATGGCTATGCGCATATCAGCGGCGCGATCGATGCCGCGAGCCGTACGGTCGTCGAAAGCGGCGGCGCCGGCCTGTTCGTCTATGGCGTGCTGAACCGGCTGCTCATCGTCACCGGTCTCCACCACATCATCAACAATGCCGCCTGGTTCGTCGTCGGCGATTTCCAGGGAGCGACTGGGGATTTGCGCCGCTTCTTCGCCGGCGACCCCAATGCCGGCGCGTTCATGTCGGGGTTTTTCCCGGTGATGATGTTTGGCCTGCCGGCCGCGTGCCTCGCGATGTATCATGAAGCGCGGCCCGAACGACGCAAGGCGGTTGGCGGCATGCTCTTCAGCCTTGCCTTTACCAGCTTTCTGACCGGCGTGACCGAACCGATCGAATTCACCTTCATGTTCGTCGCGCCGTTGCTCTACGCGATCCACGCGCTGCTGACCGGAGTCGCAATGGCGCTGATGAACGCGCTCGACGTAAAGCTCGGTTTCGGATTCTCGGCGGGGCTGTTCGACTATGTGCTGAACTTCAGCCTCGCGACGCGGCCGTGGATGCTGCTGCCGGTGGGGGCCGTATATGCAGTGCTTTATTACGGCCTGTTCCGCTTCTTCATCCGCCGTTTCGACCTCGCGACGCCCGGACGCGAAAAGGGCGTGGTCGCCGAAACCGCCACTGCATCGGCGGGCGGCGCGCGGGGCGAAGCCTTTGTCGCGGCGCTCGGCGGCGCGGCCAACCTGGTCAGCGTCGATGCCTGTACCACGCGCCTCCGCCTGATCGTCGCCGACCAACAAGCGATCGACGACGCCGCGCTGTCCTCGCTCGGCGCGCGCGGCATCATCCGCCCGTCGGAAAAGGCGGCGCAGGTGGTGCTCGGACCGATTGCCGACCTGGTCGCCGAAGAGATCCGCGGCGCGCTGGCGTGGAGCGGCGCCGCGGTCGCTGCCACACATCGGCCGGTGATCGCCGGCAGCACCGATGCTTCCGGGCTGCCCGCCGAAGTCGTTGGCGCGCTCGGCGGCGACGCCAACCTCCGCACCGTTCACGCGCTTCACGGCCGCTTCCGCGTCGAGCTCGCCGACCCCGCGCGCGTCGACGAGGGCGCTCTCGTACGGATCACGCACGGGATCGCCCGCCCGCAAACCGACGTCTGCCACATCCTGCTATGACTTAGCGCGGTCGCCTTCGGCCCTGGCTAGTCCCAATCGAGCGCGCCCTTTTTCCATTCGTAGATGAAACCTACCGTCAAGATGCCCAAAAAGACCATCATGGCGCCCCATGCTTCCCAGCCGAGATCGTCGACGACGATGGCCCAGGGAAAGAGGAAGGCAGCCTCAAGGTCGAAAATGATAAACAGGATCGCGACCAGATAGAAACGGACGTCGAACGGCTTGCGCGGTGCTTCGAAGGCGGGAAAGCCGCACTCATATTCGGAGAGTTTCTCACTGTCCGGCGCGTGAGCGCCGGTGACGCGCGACACCGCCATCGGCAAGAAGACGAACAGGAGCGACAGCGCCAGCGCGACGCCCATGAAGATCAGGATCGGAAGATAGTCGAGCAACAGCGTGGACGACGACGCCAGATTGGCGCCGGATACGGATTGGGACGGCATGGCGGCCTCCTTCGAAGTCGCCGGGCCGTCCCGGACCTGATGCCGACGCACCCGCCCATGCCAGAGCCGAACGCGCCGGGGAGGACGTGGCCTCGCTGATTTTGGTCAACGCCGGTCAGACGGACGATGAAAGCTTCATCATCACCAGTCCGCTGACGATCAGAAGCGCGGCGGCGATCCGCATCGCATTCGCCTGTTCACCGAGGACGAAGATGCCGACAAGAAACGCCCCGACCGCGCCGATCCCGGTCCAGATCGTGTAAGCGGTGCCGAGTGGCAGCGACTTCATGGATAAGGAGAGCAATGCGAAGCTTATAATCATCGCGCCGATCGTGATGGCGGTCGCGCCAGGGCGCGTGAAACCCTCGGACTGCTTCATCGAATAGGCCCACACGATTTCGAAAATTCCGGCGATCGTCAGATAAATCCAGGCCATGACAGCCTCCTTCAAAGGCTGCCGGGCCGTCCCGGACTTGGGAAACCCGCATCATGTGCAGGCGAGGACGTGGCCTCTGGAAGGCGGCCTGGCAGGGGCAGCAGGACTCGAACCCGCGACCCTCGGTTTTGGAGACCGATGCTCTACCAACTGAGCTATACCCCTAGGCCGGAGTGCGCCACTAGCCGGATTGCAGGGGCGGGGCAAGAGGGATGACGGGTTGCGCGTGCGGGCGGGGCTGATATGCGCAATTTTGCATGAGCGCAGCGCCGTCCCCCGCCCGGTCCCCGTCCCCGGCCCCCGCCCCGCCCGACGGGCCTCCGCAAAATTATCTGGGCGGAATCGGATTGCGCCTGCTCGCGATGGTCAGCCTGTCGCTGATGTTCGTGCTCGTCAAAATGATCGACGCTGCCGATATCCATATCGTCGAGAGCCTGTTCTGGCGCCAGGCGCTCGTCCTGCCCTTCCTGCTGGTCTGGGTACAGGCGACCGGTGGCCTGTCGTCACTGAAGACGCAGCGCATCGGCGCGCATGCACGGCGGATGCTGATGGGCCTGACCGGCATGGCTTGCAATTTCGGCGCCATGATCCTGCTGCCGATGGCGGAAGCGACGACGATCAGCCTGTCGGTGCCGATTTTCGCGGTGATCTTTGCGGCGATCCTGCTGGGCGAGGCGACAGGGTGGCAGCGATGGAGCGCGGTGATCATCGGCTTTGTCGGCGTCCTCGTCGTGCTCGACCCGATTTCGGGCTTTGCCGGCGGCTTCGGCGGAACGCATGGCGTCGGCACGCTGATTGCGCTCACCGGCGCGGTCATGACGGCGCTGATCACGATTGCGGTACGCGACCTTGGCCGAACAGAAAATGCGGGGACGATCGTTTTCTGGTTCAGCCTCTTGTCCATGATCCCGCTCGGGATCGCCCTGCCCTTTGTCTTCACGCCGCATGACGGCCGCGAATGGCTGCTCCTGGTCGGCCTCGGCTTTCTTGGCGCCGTCGTCCAGATGTCGCTGACCGGCGCGCTGCGCCTCGCCCCCGTGTCGGTCGTCATCCCCATGGATTATTCAAGCCTGCTATGGGCGATCGCCGCCGGCTGGTGGTTCTTTGGCACGCTGCCCGCCGACACGACCTGGGTCGGTGCCCCCTTGATCATCGCGTCGGGCCTGTTCATCGCCTGGCGCGAGCATCGCCGCCATATCGACCGGCCCAAGGAGGTTGCTGCATGACATTACCGATCCTCTATCACTGCCCCGACGCCCGCTCGCTGCGCTGCCTGTGGGCGGTCGAGGAAGCCGGGATCGACGTGGACCTGCGCCTGCTGAAATTCCCCCCGCGCGCGTTCGAGCCCGATTATCGCGCCGTCAATCCGTTGATGACGATCCCCGGCTGGGTCGAGAACGGCCAGTTGATGACCGAGTCCGCCGCGATCTGCGAACGCATCGCCGAAGGAACTCCGCTGGAGGTTCACCGCGACGAGAATGATTATTGGGCGTGGCGCAACTGGCTGCACCGCAGCGATGCGACGCTGACCTTCCCGCTCGCGATCATGATCCGCTACACGCGCGTCGAACCCGAGGAGCGCCGGCTTGCCCAGGCGGTCGAGGACTATAAGGCGTTCTTTGGCGGCCGCGCGAAGAGCATCGAGGCAGCGCTGGCCGACGGCCGCGAGTGGCTCGTCGCGGATCGCTTTACCATTGCCGACATCGTGATCGGCTATGCAGCCTTCCTCGCGACGACATTGCGTGCTGACGATGTACTTGGCGATGCGACGAAGGCGTGGCTCGGCCGCTGTATGGCGCGCGAGGGGTTTCAGCGCGCGCGGCAGCGCCAGAAAGCAGCCGAATAACGAAAAAGGGCTCCACCATTTGGTGGAGCCCTTCGTGCCCCCCGTGCATGGCAAAGCCAACGAGGAAAACGCATCGGCCTTTCGGGGTGTAGGTCGCGTGAAAGGCCGTATGTGGGGCCAATTTATGGTGCGCCGCAGAAGTTGGCTTTCACATTCTCCCGCGCTTAAAGCGACAAAAGATACGGACGTGCGCGTCGAAAATGTTTCCTTTGTCGCTTTAGGGGCGGATGGCGAAGGCCGACGATGTCTAAGAGCGTGCTGGCGGCTGGCACGACGGGACGATGTAGGACAGCGGCTTCTGGTATCGGGGTGGCGGCGACTTTGGGGTACCCTCTTTGGACATCGCCCGGCTGGATCCGGATCGGATCGGCGCAACAGCCGCGCAATATTCCAAAGTTCAGGAAAGTTCAGCCCTGTGAGCGCCCCGATTTGCAAGTCGCGGAATGCTGGATGTCCGCGGCACGTCCGATCATGGCTGCACTCGCAAGCGGGGCAGCGACCATCTTTTTGTTCACCGAATGAAAGAGCCGGATGAAGGCTGGCACAGCCGAATAATGTAGGAAAGACCTATTTGAAGGCGATGTCTGTTTTGGCGTGGGAGCAGGCGTTTGCTACTATGTTGTACCCCGGCGAAGGCCGGGGCCCAGGGCTTTCGAAAGCCGAGCTGTGCGGATTGCCGCCCTGGACCCCGGCCTTCGCCGGGGCACACATTACCGTCGTTAGTGTCCGGTCGTTTCTTCGCCTTGTCATCCCGGGCTTGACCCGGGATCCCGCTTTTTGACGCACTCACCGACTTCTAGCGGGACCCCGGATCAAGTCCGGGGTGACGAGGATGTGGAGGGCAGCTTAAGCCACTCTCTTTCTCCGTTCGTGTCGAGCGAAGTCGAGACATCCATCGACGTCGAGCCTGGCCCGAGGGGCATCTCGACTTCGCTCGATGCGAGCGGGCCGATAAGCCAGAGCGCAGCAATCGGTCGCTACCCGTCGCCTTGCTCCGATCCGCGTGCGCGTTGGAAACCGTCCGGGCGTGCCCGGCGCCAGCGTAGCCCGACCATCAGGACGAACGGCCAGAATATCGTATTGAGGACATCGAACGCGCTGTCGGGCATTCGCCAGGCACCATGTGCGATGCGATCGGCGACCTCCTTTGCGATGGCCGCAGCCAGGACGAACAGAAACGGCGTCCATGTCGCAAGCGAACGCCGTGTCACGATTCGCGCAAGAAACAGGACGACCATGCCGCCGTGGACGTGCAGCAGGCTGTCCGACGCACCGGTGCTCATGCCCAGCGCGGAGCTCAGCGGGCGGTAGAAATCGATGAGGTTTTCCATCGCGACGCGCTAAAGCATCAGGCAAATGAACCTGCCGTTACCGACGACATGTGCGCCAAAGAAACGTCAGGCGTTCAATTCACCATCCGCTCATAGCCCTCCCAATAGGGAGCGCGCAGGTCTTTTCTCAAAATCTTGCCGCTGGCGTTCCGGGGCAGCGCATCGATCACGTCGATGCTGCGCGGGCATTTGAAGGGAGCAATGCGTTCGCGCGCCCAGGCGATGATGTCGGCTTCTTCGACGCTCGTTCCGGGTTTGGCGACGACGACCGCCTTCACCGTCTCCCCCCACTTCTGGTCGGGAATGCCGATCACAGCGACTTCCTGCACCGCCGGATGGCCGAAGATCGCGCTTTCGACTTCGGCCGGATAGACATTCTCGCCGCCGGTGATGATCATGTCCTTCATCCGGTCGTGGATGAAGAGATAGCCGTCGGCGTCGAGATAGCCCGCATCGCCGGTACGGATCCAGCCCTCGTCCGTCATCGTATTTGCCGTCGCGTCGGGCAGATTCCAATATCCCAGCATATTGTTCGAAGAGCGGGTGACCACCTCACCCACTTCGCCCGTCGGAACGGATTGACCGTCGGGTCCGAGGATGACGATTTCGACGCCGGGAAGCGCCTTGCCCGCCGACCGCATCCGCACATTGCCTTCCGGGTCGTGATCCTCGGGCGGCAGCATCGAGATCGTGCCCGTCGTCTCGGTCATCCCATAAGCTTGGATGAACTGCGCGCCGAAGACCGCGATGCACTGGCGCAGCAGTTCGAGCGGGATCGGCGCGGCGCCATAGAGGATATATTTGAGGCGGCTGTAATCGACGCTGGCGCAGCGCGGGTGCATCAGCAGCATCTGGAGCGCCGCGGGAACCATGAAGAAGCGGGTGACGCCGTGCTGCTCGACCGCGTCGAACACCCCGTCGGGGTTGAACTCCGCGAGCACGACGCCCGGCAATCCAGCGGCAAGCGCCATGATGCCGAGCCCGGTGCCGCCGATATGCGCGCACGGCATCGCGACCAGCACCGCCTCATCATCTTCCCATTTCGTGTACGGCAGATCGAGCGTGTTCGAATGTTTGCGCAGCGCGAAGAGATTGCGGTTCGACAGCACCGCACCCTTGGGGTTGCCGGTGGTGCCCGAGGTATAGAGCTGAAGCACCGCGTCGTTGGTACCCGACGGATCGAAGGACAGGCGCTCGGCCCCGTCGATCATCGACCATGCGTCGGCGGCGCCGACGATCTTGGGATCGTTCTGAAGCTTTCCCGCTAGCTGTTCGGCGAGCGCATCGAACCCCGGGCCAGCAAAGACCATTTTCGCCTTCGTATCATTGACGATGAAGGCCCATTCGGTCGGCGAGAGGCGCCAGCCGATCGGTGCCATCACGATCCCCGCGCGCGCCGCGCCGTAGAAAAGGGTGAAATAGAGGTCGCTATTCTTGCCGATCCACGCGATGCGGTCGCCCTTCCGGAGCCCCGCCGCGATCAGCGCCGACGCCGCCCGCGCAGTGCGGTCATCGAGTTCGGCATAGGTATAGACGCGGTCCTCTTCGCGCAGCGCCACCCGATCGGGGCGCTCGCTGGCCCAATGGGTCAAGAATTCGTCAAATGTGAAAAGGTCCGAAACGTCGCGGCCCATCGCCTCTCTCTCCTCGAATCGCATCTCTTTCGTGCAATTGGTGAGAGGCTAGCGCCTGCGGGGGCCGCGTAAAGCGCCGATCGCCCATACTGTCAGGTCCGTCAGGTGCGGCGGAACAACAGCATCAGGTTATTTGCAGGCATCGCGCGGCGTTCAGCGAAGGCGAGACCGGCATCGACGGCGGCTGCTTTTACGGCGTCGGTATCGCGAAGCCCCCACGCAGGATTACGGCTGCGCAGGCTGGCATCGAAGGCTAGATTGCTCTCCGCCGTCGGGGCATCGGGCTCAAAATAGGGGCCGTAAAGGATCAACGGCGCGCCGCGGGCAAGCAGCCGGACTGCGCCAGCGAGCAGGCCCGTCGTCGCCTCCCACGGGCTGATATGCACCATATTGATGCAGAGGATCGCATCGGCGCGGTCCAACGGCCATACATCGGACGCCGCATCGAGGGCGATCGGCGGAGCAATATTCGCCAGCCCGGCGTCAACGCGATAGGCCGCGATCGACGTCAGCCCGGCGGGGTCGGGATCGGTTGGTTGCCAATCCAGATCCGGAAAAGCAGCGGCGAAATGCACCGCATGTTCGCCCGATCCGCTCGCGACTTCCAGCACTGACCCGGTCGCAGGGAGCCAATCGCGCAGAACCGCAACGATCGCGTCGCGATTGCGCAGCGTTGCCGGTGCATGGCGCTTGTCACCCGGCGCGCCCTCCCCCGGCGTCCAGGGTTGCGGCGTCACTTGGTCGCCTGTGCCCGCGCGCGGCGTTCACGCACGATCAGCCAGCCGAACAAGCCCACCGGGCCGGCCATCAGCGTCAGAAACAGGAAGGGAAATTGCACGATGCGGCTGAAGCCCTTCTGATCGGCGTCGCGCGCGATCCACATGCCGGTAAAAAGGTCGAAGGCCAGGTAATGGATCCACCCCATCGTCGCGCCGCCCGGGCTGTCGAACAGCTTCATCACGCCCTTCAGCGTGGTGAAGTCCGCCCCGCTCGCTCCGCCGGGGTCGATGCCGCCGGTCAGGAAACCGACGATCAATATCGTATAGGCAAGGCAGAGCAGGAAGACGCCCGCATAGAGGATCGCCGCGAGGATTTTCGGGCTGCGCGGCAGAAAGGCGAGTGCGATCCAGCCCGCGAAAGCCCAGTAATTGGCCAACAGAAAGATATTGTCCCAGCTCATCGCGCGCTCCCCCGCCCTGTCAGATCAGTCCGCCGAGCCCGAACAGCACGACGCCCGCCAGCAAAGCAATGGCGCCGGTGACGGTGATCAGCAAGGTCATTCGCGCGGCCGACGCGCGGCGCGAGATGAAGAAGGCCGTCGCGAGGCCGAGCCCGATCGCGAAAAGCGGTGCGTAGACGAACGCCCAGTCATAGCTGAACTCGCGGCGAACCCGGACCATCTCCCATTGCTCGACGACAAGACCATAGGCAGTGATCGCGATCAGCCAGCCGAGAAGCGCGACGATCGCGAACAACGCACCGGCCGCGATGCACCCCGCGCCGGAGCGCGGCTGGGGACGTTCGGGGCCGGGCGCCGGTTCGGTCATCAGCCCTCCCAGGCGAGGACGGGCTTGCGTGCCGCGAGCGTCTCGTCGAGGCGCGCGCGCGGTGCGAAGTGCGGCGCGGTCTTCAGCGCCGGGTCGCCGTTCTTCGCGCGCATTGCGATGCTGCGGAGGGCGCCGATGAACTGGTCGAGCACGGCCTTGCTCTCGGTCTCGGTCGGCTCGACGAGCATCGCGCCATGGACGACGAGCGGGAAATAGACCGTCATCGGGTGATAGCCCTCGTCGATCAGCCCCTTGGCGATGTCGAGCGTCGAGAAACCCTCGGCGAGGCCTTTATCGCTGAACAGTGCTTCGTGCATGCACGGCCCCGAGCGGCCGAAGGGCGCGTCGAGCACATCCTCGAGGCTGCGCAGCACATAGTTCGCGTTGAGCACCGCATCTTCGGCAACCTGCTTGAGGCCGTCGGCTCCGTGGCTGAGGATATAGGTCAGCGCACGGGTGAACATGCCCATCTGACCGTGGAAGGCGGTCATGCGGCCGAAGGTCTGCGGATGATCCTCGCCCGCATTTTCCTCTTCGATCAGGCGGAAGCTGTCGCCTTGCCGGGTCACGAAAGGCAGGGGTGCGAAGGGCGCGAGCGCCTCGGACAGCACGACCGGACCCGAGCCAGGACCGCCGCCGCCGTGCGGGGTCGAGAAGGTCTTGTGCAGGTTGATATGCATAGCATCGACGCCAAGGTCGCCGGGGCGCACGCGCCCGACGATGGCGTTGAAGTTCGCGCCGTCGCAATAGACATAGCCGCCCGCAGCATGGACCGCATCCGAGATCGCCTTCATGTCGCGCTCGAACAGGCCGCAGGTGTTAGGGTTGGTGATCATCACCCCGGCGACGTCGGGGCCAAGGCGTGCCTTCAACGCTTCAAGGTTGACGCGGCCGGCCTCGGTCGCCGGGATATCCTCGACGGTAAAGCCCGCAAAGGCCGCAGTCGCGGGGTTGGTGCCGTGCGCGCTTTCGGGGACGAGGATGACACGGCGGTCTTCGCCGCGCGCCTCGAGCGCCGCCTTGATGCAGAGGATACCGCAGAGTTCGCCATGCGCGCCGGCCTTGGGCGACATCGCGACGCTGTGCATGCCGGTGAGCGTGATCAGCCATTCGGCGAGCTCGTGGATCACCGCATAGGCACCCTGCACCGTTTCCTGCGGCTGCAGCGGGTGGACGTCGGCAAAGCCGGGCATCCGCGCCACCTTTTCGTTGAGGCGCGGGTTATGCTTCATCGTGCAGCTACCGAGCGGGAAGAGACCGAGATCGATCGCATAATTCTGGCGGCTGAGGCGCGTATAGTGACGCACCGTTTCGGACTCGCTGAGGCCCGGCAGGCCGATGGGCGCGGTGCGCGCAAGGCCGCCGAGGTCAAAGGCAGGTGCCGTTTCGTCGAAATCGACCCCGGTCGTCTCGCTGCCGCCAATCTCGAAGATCAGCGGTTCTTCGAGCATCAGCGCGCGGTTTCCTGTAAAGGTGACATTGTCGTCGGCACCGCCGGCAACATTCATTTCGGGGCGCCAGCCGGCGCGGTTGAGCGCGGTCATGCCAGCACCTCCTTCAGGGCAGCGGCGAAGGCGGCGATATCCGCCTCGGTCACGGTTTCGGTCACGGCGACGACGAGGCCGTTTTCAAGGCCTTCATTGTCGGGATAGAGGCGGCCGAGCGAGACGCCGCCGAGGATATCCCGCTCCGCAAGCTTGTGGATCACCGGGCGTGCCGCGGTGGGAAGCAGCAGCGTGAATTCGTTGAAGAAGCTGTTGTTCAGCACCGACACGCCCGGCAGCTTCGCGAGTTCGGCGGCAGCAGCCTGCGCGCGGCCGTGATTGATCGCGGCGAGTTGACGAAGGCCCGCTTCACCGAGCAACGTCATATGGATGCTGAAGGCCAGCGCACAGAGCCCTGAATTGGTGCAGATATTGCTCGTCGCCTTTTCGCGGCGAATATGCTGTTCGCGCGTCGAGAGCGTCAGCACGAAACCGCGCTTGCCATTGGCGTCGACGGTTTCGCCGCACAGGCGACCCGGCATCTGGCGGACATATTTGGTCTTGCACGCGAACAAGCCGACATAGGGTCCGCCGAACTGCAGCCCGACACCAAGCGATTGGCCCTCACCCACGACGATATCCGCGCCCATTTCGCCCGGCGACTTGATGAGACCGAGCGCGACGGGTTCGGTCACGACCGCGATCAACAGCGCACCCGCCGCCTGGCAGGCCTCGGCCAGCTTCGTCATATCATCGATGCGGCCAAGGATATCGGGATATTGGACGACGACGCAGCTTGTGTCCTTGTCGATCGCCGAGGCCAGCGCCGCCCAGTCGGTCCCAGCCTCGAGACTGGGGTCGCCGTCGACGAGCGTATCGCCGGTATATTTCGCCATCGTGCGCGCAACGCTGCGATAATGCGGGTGAAGCCCGGTCGAGAGCAAGGCCTTGGCGCGCTTGGTGATGCGGCGCGCCATGACGATTGCTTCCCAGCACGCGGTCGAGCCGTCGTACATCGACGCATTGGCAACGTCGGTGCCGAGCAGCCGCGCGACCTGCGACTGGAATTCGAACAGCATCTGCAGCGTGCCCTGCGCGATTTCGGGCTGATAGGGCGTGTAGGCGGTCAGGAACTCGCCGCGCTGGATCAGATGATCGACGCTTGCCGGCACATGATGGCGATAGGCGCCGGCGCCGAGGAAAAAGGGTCCCTCGCCCGCGGCGCGGCTGCGGCGTGCGAGCGCGCCCATATGACGTTCGACCGCAAGCTCGCTCGCATGGTTCGGCAGGCCGGCGATCGGGCCGTCCAGTCGCGCTTCGGCGGGGACGTCGACGAACAGATCGTCGATCGACGACGCGCCAACGCTGGCGAGCATCGCCGCGCGATCATCGGAAGTCAGAGGGAGATAACGCATGAACTACTCCGGGGAAGAGGCTGGATTGACGGAATAAAGCCGGGCGGTGTCGGCAAGTGTGCCGGTGAAAACGGTCGGTCCCGCATGGGTCGTATGGACCCATGGCGCGAGCCAGATACGAAAGCCGGCGTCGCGGACGCGGCGGCAGAAGGCATAGTCGTCCGAGAGCAAAGCCTGGCTTTCGGGGTCGATGAGCGGGCAGAAGAAAGCAGTCTCGGTTTCGCCAACGCGGTGCGCCTGCCGCTCCGCCGGGTCGGGACGGAAGACCAGGTCGGGAAGAGATGTGCGCAGCCCCTCCAGCACCTCGCGGCGGATGAGCATCATCGCGGTGCCGAGCCGCGACAGCTCGACCAGATCGGTCAGCTTGAAATTCTGCTCGGGATGCAGAAAGTGCAGCGCAAATTCGCCAGCATAACGTGCAAGCTCGGCCGGATTCTCCTTCGCGAGGCCAAGCTCTGCCGCGCGCGCGACATTGCTCCAGTTGACCATTCGCCGCGGATAGGCCGCGCCGAGGACGCCGACTTCCGGGTTGGCGTCCATCGCGCGGACCATCGAGAATATGTCGTCGGGCGAAAAATCAATATCCGCATCGATGAACAACATATGCGTGCAGTCGCTGGCGAGGAACATCGCCGCCAGCATGTTTCGCGCGCGCGAGATCGACGGCTGATAGAGGATGAATTCGAACCGGACCGGCACGCCCATCGCCTGCGCGCGGAGCGCAAGATCGAGCGCCGCGCGGACATAAGTGCCCTGCGCGCCCTCATAGATGGGCGTCGCCACCATCAGGCGGCAATTGGCTGGCGCGGCGTCGGTCATCTTGTCCCTCCCCCTCCCGCCCGCGGGAGGGGCTATCGGTTACAGGCCAGGTTTACAGGGCGTCGCAGAAGACCTTGTACGCAGCAGCGTCCATCAGGCCGTCGAGCTGGCTCTTGTCGCCGAGTGTCATGCGGAAGAACCAGCCTTCGCCTTCGGGATCCGAATTGACGAGCGAGGGATCTTCCTCGAGCTGGCCATTGCCTTCGGTCACGGTGCCGTCGACCGGCGCATAGACGTCGCTTGCCGCCTTCACCGACTCAACGACCGCGGCATCGCCGCCCTTGCTGAGTTCGGCGCCGGTGTCGGGAACTTCGACGAACACGATGTCGCCAAGCTGGCCCTGCGCGAAGTCGGTAATGCCGACGGTCGCGACATCGCCGTCGACATCGATCCACTCATGCTCTTCGGTAAAATAACGCGGCATCACTCAACCTCCTGTTTTACGAACATATCGATGCGGAACGAACGGCATCGCCGCGACCGTGCAATGGACGAGCTTGCCGCGCACCTCGGCGGCAACCGCGGTTCCGGGCACGGCATGGTCGCGCGGGACATAGCCCATCGCGATGGGCGCGCCGACGCTGGGGGCAAAGCCGCCCGACGTCACGACGCCGATCTCATCCTCGCCGTCGAAAAGCTTGGCACCCTCGCGCACCGGAAGCTTGCCGTCGACGAGCAGGCCGACGCGTTTGCGCGGTGGGCCATCCTCAAGATGACCGAGAATGCGCGCGGCGCCGGGAAAATTCTCTTCTTCGCGGCGGCGTTTGCTCACCGCAAAGCCAAGGTCGGCTTCGGCGGGATCGGTCGCGGGAGTCAGGTCGTGGCCGTAGAGCGGCAGGCCGGCTTCGAGCCGCAGCGAGTCGCGGGCGCCGAGACCTATCGGCTTCACTTCCTCCATTGCGCAGAGCGCATCGGCGAAGGCTTCAAGCGCTTCGTTCGGGAGCGAAATCTCGAAGCCATCTTCACCGGTATAGCCCGAGCGGCTGAGCGCGATCGCATGGCCCTGCCAGATTGTACGCGCCGCCTGCATGAAAACGAGATTTGCGGCCTCGGGGACCAACCGCGCGAGCGCATCGACTGCCTTTGGCCCTTGCAGCGCGAGGAGGCCATAATCCTCATTATGGTTGAGCGTGATGTCGTCGGGCAGATTTTCGCGGAGGTGGCCGATATCTTCCCATTTGACCGCGCCGTTGACGACGATGCCGAACTGGTCGCCTTCGTTGGTGATCATCAGATCGTCCAGAATGCCGCCATCTTCATCGAGCAGCAGCGAATAGCGCATCCGGCCGGGCTTGAGCCCCGAGATGTCGCCCGGAACAAGTGCCTCCAGCGCCTCGGCAACGCGATCGCCCGACAGCGATAGCTGGCCCATATGGCTTACGTCGAACAGGCCGGCGCTTTCGCGCGTCCAGAGATGTTCGGCCATAATGCCTTCATATTGGATCGGCATCCAGTAGCCGGCGAATTCGACCATTCGGCCGCCCTTCGCCCGGTGCCAGCCGTCGAGCGGCAGGGTGGCTGTTTCGATCGGAACTTCTTCATCTTCGCGCATGTCGCACTCCCGTCGTCGTTGACACGGCAAGGCGCGGCCCGGTGCCGCCCTGTTGCCATGCCCCCTCTGTCACGGGAACCTGAGAGTTTTCCTCCATATATTATGGAGTTACCCCTTCGGTGGTTCCGGCAATGAACAGCCGGAACGCTTTCCAGAGTGTCCGTTCCAGCCTGCGCGGTCCTGCTGACCTGAGAGTTTCCGGGGCGGTTGCTCCTTCGGTGGTGGGGTTTCCCCCACGCTCTCCCGCGCGGCCGGTCGAATCTCTTGCGAGGCCCGACAGACGTTGCGAGCCTTGGCGCTGCCCCTTTAAGGAGTCAATCGGCGAGCGCGCGGATTTCGTCGTTTTCGTGGATATGCACGCCCGAACCATCCTGCGCGGCAAGCGCCACGATCGCGGCGGCGACGCAATTGCCCGAAATCGAACGGTAGCGGCGGAAGCTGCCGTGCAGCAATGCGTCGGTGAACGGCGCGGCGATCGTCGCCAGCCCCTCGCCCAGACGCTGCGGCCCCGGCCGATCGCCGCGGAGCAGGCCCGGACGGATCAGGTCGAGCCGCGCGAAGCCGAGCGCTGCGAGATCATCCTCGGTCTCACCCTTGGTGCGGAGATAGAAGTTGGCGCTCTTCGCCGCGGCGCCGACCGAGCTGACCGCGATCATGTGCGGCGTGCCGCCCGCCCTTGCTCCGCGTGCGGCAACGAGGACAAGGTCGTGATCGACGGCACGGAATGCCTCTTGCGAGCCCGCGACCCGGATCGTCGTGCCGAGACAGGAAATGAGAAGCTTCGGTTTTTCGGCGGCGATGACATCGCCCCAGCGTTCTGATGGAGCAATAAGTGCCTTGTGCTGCAGTGCCAGCCCCTCCACCTCGCGTCGGGCCAGGACAGTGAGGGGCGCCGATCCGAAGCGTTCGATCACCGCGCGTCCGACGAGCCCCGTCGCGCCGACGATCAGCGCGTCAGGCATGCGCGAGAGCCTGTGGCACGGCGTCGCGCCCAAAGATTTCGGCATAGCGGTCGATGGCGAAGCGGTCGGTCATGCCGGCGATATAATCACCGATATGCCGGTTTGTCGCGCATTCTTCGCAGGGCAGACGCCCGGACCAGTCCTCGCCCATCAGTCGCGGGTCGCCAGCATAAGCGATGAAGAGGTCGCCGACGACCTTGTTCGCGGCCTCGGCGGCGGCGAGTTGTTCGGGATGGTGATAGAGGTTCGTGTACATGAACCGCTTGAGTTCGCGTTCCTGCACCGCGAGTTCGGGCGAAAAGCCGCCGAGCATCTGGCCTGCGGCGCGCACCTCTTCGACGCTCGCGACCCCGGCTGCGGCGACATTGGCGGCCGTCGCGGCGATCACGTCGTTGACCATCACGCCGATCTGGTCGCGGACGAGCTCGCGTAACAAACGGTCGCGCGGGGCGCCGGGGAAACGATCCTCCACTGCGCGGTAATTGGCGGCAACGAAGGGTTGCTCCATCAGCTGGTCGAGATCGAGCAGCCCGGCGCGCAGGCCATCGTCGATATCGTGATTGTCATAGGCGATATCGTCGGCGATCGCCGCAATCTGTGCCTCAAGGCTCGCGTGGCTTTCAAGTTCGAGCCCGAAATCGGCGTCAATCTCGGCAAGTGCCCAGCCGGGGTTCCTGACGGGGCCATTATGCTTGGCGAGCCCTTCGAGCGTTTCCCACGTCAGGTTGAGGCCGTCGAAGCGCGGATAAGGGCATTCGAGTCGCGCGAGCGTGCGCAGCGTATGGCCGTTATGGTCGAAACCGCCATGGCCGGCCATCGCCGCCTTCAACGCATCCTCGCCCGCATGGCCGAAAGGCGGATGACCGATGTCGTGCGCAAGACACAGCGCCTCGGTCAGATCTTCGTTGAGCCCGAGCGCGCGGGCGATGCCGCGGCCGATCTGCGCAACCTCGATGCTGTGGGTCAGGCGGACGCGATAATGGTCGCCGTCGGGGGCGACGAACACCTGCGTCTTGTGACGCAGGCGCCGGAAGGCGATCGAATGGATGATGCGGTCGCGGTCGCGCTGAAAGTCGTCGCGCGGGCCGCGGACGACGCGGCCAAGCTCCGCATGACGGCGCCCGCGGCTGGATGCGGGGTCGCTGGCGCAGGCTGCTACGCTCACTTGACCGGATCGACGGACTGGCCCGCCTCGCTGTTGAAAAGGAAGCCGTCGCCGCCGGCCTTTTTATAGTCGGCCAGCCAGTCCTGCGCCGCCTTGCGGTCCTTGAACGGGCCGACGAGCAGGCGGCGGGTCTTGCCCCATTCGGTCGTGGCGCCCGACTTGCCCTTGAACACTGCCGGGCTCTTTTTGGCGAACTTGCCAAAGTCGGTTGCAAGAGCCTTGGCATTTGCGCCGGTCGCGACCTGGATCCAGATGCGCGCGGGATTGGCCTTTTTCTCTGCGGCTTCTTCCTTTGCCTTGGCATCGGCCTCGGCCTTGGCTTTCGCGGCGGCCGCGTCTTTTTCGCGCTTCACCGCCTCGGCGGCTTCGGCCTTGCGCTTGTCATCCATCAATTTGGCGAGCGTGTCGGCGCCAACCGCATTTCCCGATTGCGCGAGTTCCTCGGCCGGAATCTCGATCGACCCGACGATATCGGCGAGCGAGGCGAGCGGCGCGGCCGAAGCGGGTGCCGGTGTAACGGTTGCCGCGGGTGCAATTGTGCTGGAAGGTGCCGACGCCGTAGCTTGGGGAACAGCGGCCGTCGAACGGCCCATTTCCGAGATTGAAAAGCCCGGACCGATCGGCCCCTTGTCGGCTTCGACGCTGGCGCCGATGGGCGCGGATGCCGCAGCCATCGCCGTGGGAACCGATGCTGGCGTTGCCGATTGCGACTGCGCCGCGACGGGTGCGGGCGATGATTCGACGGGCTGGCGAATGGTCTGCCGAAACGGCGACTGCAGCACGGGCGCACCCGTCGCCGGAGCGGCGGCCGGAGCGGACGTCGCTGGTGCCGCGGCCGACGGTGTCGCCGAAGCGGGCGGCGTCGCCACAGACGCAGATGCAAGTTTCCGCGGGGCTGGCGCGGGCGTCGGGGTCGAAGCGACAGACGTGCTCGGCTGGCGCTTGTCGCTGATCGGAGTGCGCTTCGCGGCCGGAGCCGCAGCCGGAAGGACCGGAGCAGGCGCCGCCGCGGCGACCTGTACCGGCTTGCGCTTGGGCCCGAGCTGACCATTCGGGAAACGACCGAAATGCGCGGCAGCCGCCTGCTGCGCGGGATTGAGCCGGTCCATCTGCGTCAGATAGGGCTGAATATTCTGCGCCATCGCGGGCGGCATCGTTGCATTGAGAATCTCGGTCGCTTCCTTGTCGCGCCCGTTCATTGCGAGGATCATCGCGCGCAGGCGCCATGCCCCGCGGTCCTGCGCCCGCAATTGCGGCGTGAGCAGTTGGATCGCGCGGTCGGCATCGCCGCTGATCCCGAGCGAGAGCGCATAGCGCCGCGTCAGTTCATCGTTCGGCGCGATCGACAGCGCGAGTTGATAGTCGCGCTGCGCCGCGTCCTGCTGGCCGAGAAGATCGCGCGCCAGACCGCGGTCGGCAAGGAACAAGCGTTCGGGCGCACCGAGCAACTGCGCCTCGCCGAAATAGTCGAGTGCGCGCGTCGGATTTTCGGAATGAACCATCGCCGAACCGAGCGCCGCCTTGACCGCGCCGTCGCGCGGGCTGGCCTGTTCGGCGCGGACGAGGAAACCGAGCGCGGCGCGATAATCCTCCAGCTCTATCGACGCACGGCCGGCGTCGAGCAGCGCGGAAGTGTCGCTGTTGTTCGAACCGATGCGGGCAAGCGCCGACGACAGGAGCGCGCGCGCGGTACTGCGCTTTTCCATCGCGGCCTTCGTCGCCGCATCGGGCGGCGTCACCTGTGCATATGCGGACGACAAAGCCGCCGTCCCAAGCAACAGCGCACCGAGCGCGCGAACATAATGATGCGCGCGCACCGGCTTCGCCGTCAATTTCACTTGCCGCATGGGCACAATCATCCCGATCTCCGGCCTGCCGTGCCCGGCGGGCGGCCGCGCGACAGCCCTGTTACTGGTTGTTCTGGCGTCCGAGGAAGCGCGGGATATCGACCCCGTCTTCCTTGCCGCCATCTTCGCTTTCGGGGGCGGAAGCCCCGCGCGAGAGACGCGACATCCGTTCGAACAAGGTGCCGCCGCCAACGGAGCGAGCCGGCGATTCGGCGGGAGCTTCGGCAGCAGTCGACGGGCGATATTCGGCCGGCGCTTCGGGCGCTTCGAGTATCAGCTCGTCGGCGGTATCGTCATAGGTCGCGGCGACCTGCGACAACTCCATCGGCTCTTCTTCGGCCGCTGCAGGCGCAGGTTCAGCGGTATCGCCGAGCGAGAAACCGGGCGCCGGGTCATTGTCCTGGCTGATTGGCGCTTCGACGACGGGCTCTTCCTGAACCACCGGCTCAACGACCTCTTCGGCAACCGGCGCAGGCGTCGCTGCGCGTGCCGGAGCGAAGGAGAAGCTGCGCGTCGCGGGTGCGGCCTGCGCCGCTTCGCCCGTGCCATCGATGCCGGTCGCGACGACCGAGACGCGGATCTTGCCGTCGAGGTTGTCGTTGAAGGCGCTGCCCCAGATGATGTTCGCGTCGGGATCGACCAGTTCGCGAATATGGTTCGCGGCCTCGTCGACTTCCATCAGGCGCATGTCTTCACCGCCGGTGATCGAGATGATGACGCCCTTCGCGCCCGCCATCGACACGCCGTCGAGCAGCGGATTGGCGATCGCTTTCTGAGCAGCTTCAAGCGCGCGGCCGTCGCCTTCGGCTTCGCCGGTGCCCATCATCGCCTTGCCCATCTCACGCATCACGCTGCGCACGTCGGCGAAGTCGAGGTTGATGAGGCCGGGCATGACCATCAGGTCGGTGATACCGCGCACGCCCTGTTGAAGCACTTCGTCGGCCATCGTGAACGCTTCCTTGAAGGTCGTGTTCGGATTGGCGACGAGGAAGAGATTCTGGTTCGGGATGACGATCAGGGTGTCGACATGATCCTGAAGCTCGGCAATGCCGGCCTCGGCCGAGCGCATGCGACGATTGCCTTCGAACGTGAAGGGCTTGGTCACGACGCCGACGGTCAGAATGCCACGGTCGCGCGCCGCCTTGGCGATCACCGGTGCCGCACCGGTGCCGGTGCCGCCGCCCATGCCCGCCGCAACGAAGCACATATGCGCACCGTTCAGCGCCTCTTCGACCTGCGCGATGCTTTCCTCGGCGGCTGCGCGTCCGACCTCGGGCCGCGAACCTGCGCCCAGCCCCTGGGTGATCTGCGTCCCCAGCTGGATGCGCCGTTCGGCCGGCGAAGCGTTCAGCGCCTGCGCATCGGTGTTGGCGACGACGAAATCGACACCCTCGACGCGCGCTGCGATCATGTTTGCGATGGCATTGCCGCCCGCGCCGCCGACGCCGATCACCGCGATGCGCGGCTTCAGCTCATCGACCTGCGGCGGGCCAATATTGATGCTCATCAAATAGTCTCCCTGCAGCGGCGGACAGGTGCCGCTTCCCCAACCTTGCGACCCGACCGGGCGGTAGTCCGACCGTCCGGTTTTCTGTTACCGCATTGCACTATTGTGACGTGGGAATCACCCAAAAAATTAACCTTTTCGACGCGTATCATTCAAAAACTGCTTTTCAGTGCCGCCATGAGGCGGTGGAGGATCGAAGTCCCCGCCGGCTTGTACACATCCTGTGCCATCATCGGCAGGTCGCGAAGATCGACGGGGTCCGATGCGGCATAGAGAACCAGACCCGCGAGCGTCGCGAAAGCGGGGCCACTATGCGCATCGGGCAGGCCGTGCAAGCCGCGCGGCCGCCCGACGCGCGCCGCACGCCCGAGCGCACTTTGCGTGTAGTCGGCGATGCCTTTCAGGTCGGCGCCGCCGCCGACGAGAACCACCTGACGGCCGATCGGGCCGACGAAATGCAGGTCCTTCAGCGTCCGGCCGATCTCGCCCATCATCGCATCGAGCCGCTGGCGGATCACCGTGACAAGCTGAGCGCGCGTGATGCGCGGGGAATCGCTGCCCGACGGGGCGCCGGGTTCGAGTTCGATGATCTCGTTATTATCGCGCGGACTGGCCGAAGCCGAACCGTAGAAGCTTTGCAGCCGCTGTGCCTGGCTGCGGCGAATGCCGAAGGCCGAGGCGATATCATCGGTGATGTCGCTCGCGCCGAAGGGCAGCGACACCATCTCGACGAGCATGCCGCCCGCGTAGAGCGACACCGTCGTAACCGCGGCGCCGAGTTCGACCAGCGCAACGCCGAGGTCGCGTTCCTCGTCGGACAGGCAGGCGAGCCCTGCAGCGATCGGCGACGCCACGACCGCGTTGACGTCGAGATGCGCCTGCCGCACCGCGGCTTCGAGGTTTCGTACCGGCGCACCGTCGGCCATGATGATGTGAATATCGACGCCGAGGCGATCGGCGTGGAGACCGATCGGGTTCTTGACCCCGGTGAGGCCGTCGAGCGTGTAGAGCGCGGGCTGCGCATGCAGGATCATGCGGCCCTCGGGATCGATGCCCGCGCGGCCTGCGGCGAGGAGGTCGTCGATATCTTCCTGCTCGATGCGGTGGCCGCCGAGTTCGCTTTCGATCGGCGCGACGTCGCTGAGCAGCCCGCCCGCCGAGAAACTGACCCAGACGTCGTCGATATTGAGCCCAGCGATGCGTTCGGCCTGTTCGATCGCCTCACGCACGATATGCTCGGTCTGTTCCATGTCGGCGACATAGCCACGCTGGACGCCACGGCTTTCGCGCTGGCCGGTGCCGAGCACATGGAGTTGGCCGTCGGCGGTCTGTCCCGCGATCAGCGCGCAGACTTTCCACGACCCGACATCGAGCGCGGTGATGATCTTTTCGATGCGCGGCGGCGCCATCGCCCTATCCTTCGTTCGACTGGGCGACGGCGACCGCGTCGACGGCTGCGCGCGCATCCTCTAGCTTCGCGGGAGCGACCTGCCCCTCGTGCGGCAGACGGAGCACGAAGCGCGCGGGGTCGCGCATGTCGAAACGCAATATGCCGCGACCGAGCAGACGGTTGGCGCCGTCCATATGTGCGAATTTCGCAAGCGCGGCCTTGGCCTCGGCCTCGCCCTCGGGAAGCGAAAGCGTCTCGCCGCTGCGGAAGCGCAGGTCCCATCGGCGGTTGCCGACCCATGTCGCGCCCGCGAGCAATTCCTTGAGGCTGCTCGCCTCCGAAAGCAGACGATCGAGGTCCTGCGAGCGCTGGTTCGCCCGCGGCCCGATGACCAGCGGCAGGTCAGGCATCGTCGCGACGGTGACGGGTTCGAGCACGACGCCCTTTTCGTCGATCAGCGACAGGCGATTATTATGCTGCCAGATCGCCGCGGGCGTACGCTCGACGATATCGACGACGAGCGTGTCCGGAAGGCGGCGGGATACGCGCGCATCCTTGATCCAGCCATATTTCATAAGGTCGCCGCGGACATCTTCCAGATCGACCGCCGCCATCGAGCGGTCCTTCTGCGCAAGCGCGATGTCATAGACTTTGAGCCGGTCGATGCGATCGGCGCCGACGACCTCGACCTTCTTGACCTGAAATCCCGCGCGGCCGACCAACTGCGCATATTCCTCATGAACCTTTGCGGTCACGCCTGTGGCATGGGCGGCGATGGCGGCAACCGCGCACAGGCTGAGCCCGACGGTCCAGTTGGCGATCTTCTGCAGCCGTTGCGGGCTGATCGGCAGCGCGTTGATAATCGCATTGAGGCGCGAGGTCTGTACCCTCCGCCGCTTTTTCGGCGCACGCGCCGGCCGGCGCGGCGGCGCCTTCCCCCGCTTGATCTGTGTCTTGCTCATGATAACGCTTCCCCCACGATGCGTTCGACGAGTTCGGCATAATCCATGCCGACGGCGCGCCCCTGTTCGGGCACAAGGCTGAGCGGCGTCATGCCGGGCTGGGTGTTGACCTCGAGCAGGAAAATCCCCGCAAGGCCATGTTCGTCGTCCCAGCGGAAATCCGAGCGGGATGCGCCCTTGCAGCCGAGCAGGCGGTGCGATTGCAACGCCAGATCTTTCATCCGCTGCGCGACGTCATCGGGGACGTCGGCGGGACAGACATGTTCGGTCAGGCCGTCGGTATATTTGGCGTCATAGTCGTAGAAGCCCGACTTGACGCGGAGTTCGGTGACCGCAAGCGGCGTGTCGCCGAGCACGGCGACGGTCAGTTCGCGACCCTTGATGAAGGGCTCGGCCAGCAGCCGTTCAAATTCCTGCCAAGGGCCCACGGCTTCGCGCGCGATCGGGTTGCCGTAATTGCTGTCGGCCTTGACGATCGCGACGCCGACCGACGAGCCCTCATTCACGGGTTTCAGGACATAGGGGCGCGGCAAGGGGTCGACTGTGAAGAGGCTTTCGCTGTCAACCATCGTCCCCGTCGGCATGGGGATACCATGCGGCACCAGCGCCTGTTTCGTCAATTCCTTGTCGATCGCGATGACCGAGGTGACGAGCCCGCTGTGGGTGTATTTGAGACCCATCAGGTCAAGCATGCCCTGCACCGTCCCGTCCTCGCCAGGGACGCCGTGGAGCGCGTTGAACACGACGTCGGGTTTTGCCTCGGCAAGCCGCTGCGCGACATTGCGGTCCATGTCGATGCGCGTGACCTTGTGCCCACGGCTTTCGAGCGCGTCGGCGACGCCATTGCCGCTCATCAGCGACACTTCGCGCTCGGCCGACCAGCCGCCCATCAGGACGGCGACATGCCACGGACCCCGGCTCACTTCATGACTCCCACGCGCTGTATTTCCCATTGCAATTCCACGCCGCTCTTCGCTTTCACGCGGCGGCGGACTTCCTCACCGAGCTCTTCGATATCGGCGCTGCTCGCCTCACCGGTGTTGATCAGGAAATTGGTGTGCTTTTCGCTGACCTGCGCCCCGCCGACCATGAAGCCACGGCAGCCGGCTTCGTCGACGAGCTGCCATGCCTTGTGTCCGTCGGGGTTCTTGAAGGTCGAACCGCCGGTTTTCGAACGCAGCGGCTGCGAGGCTTCGCGGCTTGCCGAGATGCGGTCCATTTCGGCCTGGATCGCGCCGGGTTCGCCGGGTCGGCCGCGAAAGGTCGCGCCGATCACGACCGCGCCCTCGGGCAACTCACTGTGCCGATAGGTGTAGCCGAGTTCGGCGAGCGGCAGGGTCTTGCGCTCGCCCGAGCGCAGCACGACGTCGCAATCGATCAATATGTCCTTGACCTCGCCGCCGTAGGCGCCGCCGTTCATGCGCACGAAACCTCCTACGGTGCCCGGGATCGAGCGCAGGAATTCCATGCCGGCGATGCCCGCGTCGCGCGCGGTCGAAGAAACAAGAATGCCCGACGCGCCGCCGCCGCAACGCAGCGTCGTCGCATCGACCGCTTCGACCTTCGCGAACGCCTTGCCAAGCCGGACGACGACGCCCGGGAAGCCGCCATCGCGGACGATGAGGTTCGACCCGAGGCCGAGCGCCATCACCGACACGGCAGGATCGAGATCGCGGAGGAAATCGGCGAGGTCGTCGGCGTCCTTCGGCTCGAAAAGCCAGTCGGCGGGGCCGCCCGACTTGAACCAGACGAGCGGCGCGAGCGGCGCCTTTGCCGTCAGTTTGCCGCGTACGGCAGGAAGCGTGTCGGCACTGCTCATGCCGCTTCCACCGCCGCGGCGAGGCCCGCAGCCATCTTGGTGATATCGCCCGCGCCGAGGCAGATGACCTTGTCGCCCGGCCCGAGATCGCCGGCAGCGATGCTGGCGGCGATAGCAGTGGCCAGCGCGCCGGCGTCGGCCACGACATTGGCCTGACGGTGACCCCGGTCGCGCAGACCCGCGACCAGGACATCCGACGACACGCCGTCGATCGGCGCTTCGCCCGCGGTATAGACGGGCAGCGCAAGCACGATGTCGGCGTCGTTAAACGCCTGCTGGAAATCGTCCATATGATCGCGCAGGCGCGTAAAGCGATGCGGCTGGACCACCGCGACAACGCGCCCCGCCCCCACGCCTTCGCGCGCAGCCGACAGCACGGCACGGATCTCGACGGGGTGATGGGCATAATCGTCGATCACAGTGACGACGCCCTCGCCCACCGCAATCTCGCCGACCTTGGTAAAGCGGCGCTTCACCCCGGCAAAACCGTTGAAGCCCGACACGATCTTGTCGTCCGAAACGCCCATGTGCAGCGCGACGGCAATCGCCGCGAGCGAATTCTGGACATTGTGGCGGCCCGACATTGGGAGGTGAATGCCCTCAATCGTCCGGCTGTTTCCGTCGCGGTCGCGCACGACGACGTCGAAGCGATTGCCGTCGGGGCCGGGCGTCACATTGGTGCCGCGAACGTCGGCTTGGGCAGAGAAGCCATAGGTCACGATCCGGCGGTCGCGGATGCGCGGGATGATCGCCTGGACCTCCGGATGGTCGAGGCAGAGCATCGCCGCGCCGTAAAAGGGTACATTCTCGATAAATTCGACGAAGGCGTCCTTGATCGCGTCAAAGCTGCCATAATGGTCGAGATGTTCGGGATCGATGTTGGTGACGACCGCGATCGTGCCGTCGAGGCGCAGGAAGCTGCCGTCGCTCTCGTCGGCCTCGACGACCATCCAGTCGCTGGCGCCGAGGCGCGCGTTCGAGCCATAGTTGTTGATGATTCCGCCGTTGATCACCGTCGGGTCGATCCCGCCCGCGTCGAGCAGCGCGGCGACGAGGCTGGTCGTCGTCGTCTTGCCATGCGTGCCTGCAATCGCGACGGTCGATTTCAGCCGCATCAGTTCGGCAAGCATTTCGGCGCGGCGGACGAGCGGGATGCGGTTCGCGAGCGCGGCCTCGACTTCGGGATTGCCGCGCTTGACTGCGGTCGATGTGACGACGACCGCCACCCCGTCGACGTTCGAGGCTTCGTGCCCGATCGCGACCTTGATCCCGCGTTTGCGCAATCCCTCGACGACGTAAGAGTCGGCGATGTCGCTGCCCTGCACCTGATAGCCCAGATTGTGCATGACCTCGGCGATGCCCGACATGCCGATGCCGCCGATGCCGATGAAATGGATGGTGCCGATATCCGTCGCAACGCCGCGCATCATTTATCTCCCGCGCGGGTGGCGGCAATGCCGCCGGCTACCGCAGCCGAGCGCGACGCGGCGCCGACGCGGATGACATCCATCATCGGCGGGGCTGCGAGCGATTCGACCAAATCGGCAAGATCGCGCGTCGCGTTCGGCAGGCCGCAGCTTGCCGCACGTTCGGCGGCTTCTTCGAGCGCGCCGGGTTCGAGCGCCATGCGCTGGATATGTTTGGCGACCTCGGCAGCGGTGAAGTCGGGCTGCTGGAACGAAATCGCACCGCCCGCCTGGACCAGGTCGACGACATTATAGGTCTGATGGTCGTCCATCGCGCTGGGATAGGGAACGAAGATCGCCGGGCGCCCGGCACAGGCGAGTTCGGCGACCGTCGATGCGCCCGCGCGCGCGATGACCATATGCGCCCAACGCAGCCGCTCGGGAAAGTCCTTGATGTAGGATGCGCATTCTGCGGCGACGCCGAGTTCGGCATATTTGGCGCGGACCGCTTCGATATCATCCTCGCGGCACTGCTGCACGACCTGCAAGCGGTCGAGCAGAGCACGCGGCAACATCGCAACAGCGGCAGGTACGACGTCGCTGAGCACCGTTGCACCCAAGCTTCCCCCAACCACGAGCAAGCGGAAAATGCCATCTTCGGGCAGCGGCGGGAAACCGTCGTCACGGATCGCGATGATCTCCTCGCGCACCGGATTGCCCGTGATATGGAGCTTCGCTTCCTGCCCCGCGGGATAGCGCTGGATATTATGATAGGCGACCGCCACCGCGTCGACGCGCGGCGCCATCATGCGGTTGACGCGGCCGAGCACGGCATTTTGTTCGTGGAGCACGCGCGGCCGCTTCGTGGCGCCGGCAGCGAGCAGACTGGGGAGCGAGGGATAGCCGCCGAAACCGACGACGACGGCGGGGTCGAATTCATCGATCAGGTCGATCGCCATGCGGCGCCCCTTGCGGATCGCGAGAGCAGCCTTGACCCAGCCGGCGGGGCCTCCCGATACGCGGCCCGCGGGCAGCACATGCGTGTCCATCTCCGCCGGAGCACCGGGAATTCTGAGGCCGCGGTCGTCGCTGACAAGCGCGACGCGGTGTCCGCGCGCGATCAGTTCGCCGGCGAGGGCGTAGGCGGGCAGCATATGTCCTCCCGTCCCGCCGGCGGCGAGAAGGAAGTGGCGGGTGGCAGTCATTTCTTGTTCCAGTTCCGGGTCATCGATACCCGAGCCGCATAGGGGTTTCGCCGGGTCAGCGACAAGAGCAAACCCATGCCGATCGACAGAGCGATGAAGGACGAGCCACCATAGGAGATGAAAGGCAAGGTCATCCCCTTCGACGGGAATATCTGCGTGTTCACGGCCATGTTGATCACTGCCTGCCCACCGAACTGCGCGATCAGGCCCGCGACGGCGAGAATCAGGAAGCTGTCTTCCTCATCGAGCAGGCGGACAAGAACACGCACGATGATCGCGAGATAGAGCACCGCGATCGCCATGCACGCGATCATCCCGAACTCCTCGCCGATTACCGAGAAGATATAGTCGGTATGCGCTTCGGGTAGCTGGAACTTGGCGAGTCCCGCGCCGGGGCCGGTGCCGATGAGGCCGCCCGCGGTCAGCGTCGCATGCGCCTTGTCGACCTGAAAACTGTCACCCTCGGCAAAGAGCCAGATGTTGATGCGCTGCTGCGCGACCGGATAGAAGAAATAGGCGAGCACGATGCCCACGACACCCGCACCCGCGAGTGCGCCCATAATCCGCATCGACAGCCCCGCAACGAGGACGAGGACGAACCAGGTCGCCGCAAAGATGATCGTCTGCCCAAGGTCGGGCTGGCCCATGAGCAGCAGCGCGATGACGCCGGTGAGCGCCGCCGCGAGCGGCACGACGGGCAGGCTCTGGTCGTGGAGGCGCAGCGACAGCACCCACGCGAGCGACACCGCGAAGAAGGGCTTCAGGAACTCCGACGGCTGCAGCCGGAACACACCGCTGCCGATCCAGCGCTGCGCGCCGTTCACCGAGGTGCCGATCAGCGGCACCATGAAGAGCAGGAAGAGAAAGGCGATGGTGCCATAGATGGCGAAGCGCCGCGCCTGCGGCTTTGGCAGCATCGACACCATCAGCATCACCGGCACGCCGACCATCACCCACATAAGCTGGCGATAGAAATAATAGAGCGGATCGAGCGACGCGGTCGAGGTCGAGAGTTTCTGTGCCGCAACAGGCGACGCCGCCGCAACTGCGACTAGCCCGACCGCGACGAGGATCGATACCAGCAGTAATAGAACCCGGTCGATTTCCCAAAACCAAAGGCCGAGCGGTGTGCGGTCGGCACGGCTGAGGCGCGGGCCGCGGCGTTTCGTCGTTCGCGTGGCGGCAATCACCGGGCGTTCGGTTGTGTCCAAATTATCCCCCCCGCTCATGCCCCGAGCGCCTGTACCGCAGCGCGGAACACATCGCCGCGCTGCTCATAATCCTTGAACTGGTCGAACGACGCGCAGGCGGGCGACAACAGCACGATATCGCCCGGCTTCGCCATGGCCGCCGCCTGCTTCACCGCCGCAGCCAGATCCCCCGACCGCTCGACCGGGATCGCGTCGCCAATCTCGTCCGCGAAGGGCTCCATCGCCTCGCCGATCAGATAGGCGCGTTGGACATGGCCGAACCAGGGACGGCACGCCGCCAGCCCGTCGCCCTTGGCCTTGCCGCCCGCAATCCAGTGCAAACGCTGGTCCGGCGCCGGCGGAAAAGCCGCCAGCGCCGGTGCAGCGGAAGCCGCGTTGGTAGCCTTGCTGTCATTGAACCAGCTGACCCCCCCGACTTCGCCGACCAATTCCATCCGGTGCGGCAGCGACTTGTAGGTCGCAAGGCCGCGTTCGATCTGTTCGTCGTTCAGCCCCAGCACGCGGCACACGGCGATCGCGCAGACGGCGTTCTGCGCGTTGTGCGGCCCCTGCAATGCGGGCCAGCGCGCCTGATCGACCGGATCGACATCCTTTGCCGACACGCGGTGGAGGCGGTGGTTGATGCGGCTTGCGATCATCTTCGACGGATCGTCATCGACCGCGACGATCGCCACCTGATCGCGATGTTGCAGGCCGAACAGCCGCGCCTTCGACGCCGCATAGCCGGCGAAGCCGTCGTAGCGGTCGAGATGATCGGGGCTGAGGTTGGTCAGCACCGCAACGTCGCAGGCAAGGCTGTGCGAAAGGTCGATCTGGTAGCTTGAAAGTTCGAGCACATAGACGCCGCCTTCGGCAAGCGGATCGCGGCTGAGGATCGGCAGCCCGATGTTGCCGCCCATCAGCGTCGGCACGCCAGCACTTTCGAGCATATGCGTGATCAGCGCTGTAACGGTCGATTTGCCGTTGGTGCCGGTGATGCCGACGACTTTATGCGCGGGCAGTTCGTCACGAGCCTCGGCAAAGAGTTCGATGTCGCCGATTACCGGCACATGCGCCTCGCGCGCGTGCGCCGCGATCGGATGGCGGTTAAGCGGGACGCCCGGCGACACGACGACGCCCGCGAAGCCGATGAGATCGATGTCGAGCGGATTGCCGATGTCGGCGCCAAGCGCCATCGCATCGTCGCGCGCTTCCTCGCGGTCGTCCCACGCGGTCACGCCCGCGCCACTGGCAACGAGCGCCTCAACCGTCGCGAGGCCCGAGCGCGCCAGTCCCAGCACCGCATAGCGGCGACCGGCAAAGACGCGCGAGGAGATCAACGGAGTTTCAAGGTCGCGAGCCCTGCGAGCGCGAGGACGATCGAGACGATCCAGAAACGGATGACGACGGTGGATTCGGGCCAGCCGAGCTGCTCGAAATGATGGTGGATCGGCGCCATGCGGAAGACGCGCTTGCCGGTGCGCTTGTACCAGAAGACCTGGATGATCACCGACAGCGCCTCGACCACGAACAGCCCGCCAACGAGGACGAGGACAAGCTCATGCTGCGCGGTTACAGCGATCGTCGCGAGCGCGCCACCAAGCGCGAGGCTGCCCGTGTCGCCCATGAACACTGCCGCGGGGGGCGCGTTGAACCACAGGAAAGCAAGGCAGGCGCCGATGATCCCCGCGGCAAAAACCGCGAGTTCGCCCGCACCGGGGACGTGCGGAATGCCGAGGTAGCCGGCGAACTTCACGTTGCCCGACAGATAGACGATGACGAGGAAAGTCAGGCTGGCGATGATCACCGGGAAGGTTGCGAGCCCGTCGAGACCGTCGGTGAGGTTCACAGCGTTGCCGAAACCGACAATCAGCACCATCGCAAAGACATAGTAGAGCGGGCCGAGTTCGAGCACGACGCCGCTGAAAAATGGCAGATACAGGTCGGTGCCGGTGCGCGACACGATCAGGAACACCGCAACGCCAGCGATCAAAAATTCGATCAACAGGCGCACGCGCCCCGGAATTCCGCGATGGCTGGCCTTGGTCACCTTGTCGAGATCATCGAGGAAGCCGACCGCTGCAAAGCCGCCGGTCACGAATATGCACGCCCAGACGAAGCGGTTGGAAAGGTCCATCCACAGGAGCGCCGAGATCATCAGCGAAATGAGTATCATCAGCCCGCCCATCGTCGGCGTGCCCTTTTTCGCCAGGTGGCTCTGCGGCCCGTCCTCGCGGATCGGCTGCCCCTTGCCCTGCCGCATCCGCAACATCAGGATGAAGCGAGGGCCGATCCACAGCCCGATGATCAGCGCGGTCGCGACCGCGGCCCCCGAACGAAAGCTCAGGTAGCGAATGAGGTTGAGAGCCCCCGGAAAGCCAAGCCATTCCGCCAGCCAATAAAGCATCAATAGTCCCCGTTGGTCAGAGCCGCCACGACATGCGACAACCCGACGCTGTTTGACCCCTTAACCAGCACGGCGTCGCCCGGACGGATCAGGTCCTTCAGCCGCCCTACCGCGGCCGAGTGGGCGGCCACATGCTCGAAATCGACGCGTCCCTCAAGCGCTTTGGCAAGCGGCGCCATCTCTTCGCCGACAAGCAGGGCGAATTGCACCCCCGCCGCGACGAGCGGAGCCGCCAGACCCGCGTGATATGCCTCTCCGCCCGGTCCAAGCTCCTTCATCGCGCCGAGAATCGCGAGCTTGCGATCGGCGGATTCGGTGCCGAACTGGTTGATCGTCGCGGCCATCGAGGCCGGATTGGCGTTATAGCTTTCGTCGATGACGAGGATGTGGCCGCCGGGCACCGCGACGCGGTGACGCGCGCCGCGTCCGACGAGACCGCCCATTTCGGCGAAGGCGAGGCCCGCGGCGGGCAGGTCGCCGCCGACGGCCTTGATCGCCGCCAGCACCGCAAGCGAATTGGCGACCCAATGTGCGCCAGCCTGCGCGATGTTGAAGCAGAGCAGCGAGTCCTGCACCTGCGCGGTGACGAGCGAACCGCCCTTCCCGTCCGACAGCCAGTCGACCGCGCGGACGTCGGCTCCTTCACCAAGCCCAAAGCTCACGACGTGCGCGGCGTGCTGCTCGGCTTTCGCACGAAGGCGCGCATAATGAGGGCTGTCGAACGGAACGATCGCCGTACCGCCGGGCTCCAGCCCCTCGAAAATCTCACCCTTTGCATCCGCAATCGCTTCCTCGCCGCTGAAGAATTCCATGTGGGCGGGGGCGATGGTGGTGACGATGGCGACATGCGGGCGGACCATCCGCGTCAGCTCGGCGAGTTCGCCCGCGTGGTTCATCCCCATTTCGAATACGCCGAAATCGGCGGTCGAGGGCATGCGCGCGAGGCTGAGTGGGACGCCTACGTGGTTGTTGTAGCTTTTAACCGAGCGATGTGCCCTTCCCGGGCGGAAACGGTCGAGTGCGGCGAACAATGCCTCTTTCGTCCCCGTCTTGCCCGCCGAGCCGGTGACGCCGATGATGCGGCCGTGGCTGCGCGCGCGCGACGTGGTTCCGAGCGCGTTCAAAGCCGCCGCGCTGTCGGCGACGCGGACATGCGGATGATCGATCGCGGTTTCGCAGACGATACCGGCGGCGCCCGCGGCGATCGCCTTGTCGATGAAGGCGTGGCCGTCGGCAAATTCGCCCTTCATGGCGACAAAGAGGTCGCCCGCCGTGACCTCACGCGAGTCGAAGGCCACGCCCTGCACGGTGAAATCGGCGCTGGCGGTACCGCCCGTAGCAGCGGCGATGGCGCGCGCGGTCCAGAGCGGATTCATGCCGCCACCTCGCGTGCGACGGTCACATCGTCGAAGGGAATGACACGCATGTCGTCACCGCGACCGACAATCTGGCCCTGCTCGTGCCCCTTGCCCGCGATGCAGACGATATCGTCGGAGCGCGCTTCGGCGATGGCGGCGGCAATCGCGGCACGGCGGTCGCCGATGACCCGCGCGTCGGGTGCCGCGGCCGCGATCGCATCGCGGATGACGGCGGGATCTTCGCCGCGTGGATTGTCGTCGGTGATGATCAGCACGTCGGCCTTGGCTGCGGCAACTTTGCCCATTTCCGGGCGCTTCGCCTGGTCGCGGTCGCCGCCGGCCCCGAAAACGAGGATCAGGCGGCCGTTCGCATGCGGGCGCAGCGCGTCGAGCGCCGCTTCGATCGCGTCGGGCGTGTGGGCATAGTCGACATAGACCGGGGCACCGGTTCGGGCGATCGCGGCGCGTTCGAGGCGGCCGCGCACCGGCTGGAGCCGGGCGAGATTGCCGAGCGTCTGCGCAGCGTCGCCGCCGGTCGCGATCACGAGGGCCGCCGACACGAGCGCGTTCGCAACCTGATAGGCTCCAATCAGCGGCAGATCGACCTTTTGCGTCAGATCGCCCGCCGCGATGACGAGCGCCTGGCCGAGCTGCGTCGGCTCGCGCGAGACAAGGCGAAGTGTTTCGCCCTTTGTACCGACGGTCAGCAGACGGACGCCGCGCGCTTTCGCAGCCGCGATCACCGGCGCCGAATATTCGTCGTCGGCCCACACCACCGCCGCACCACCGGGCTCGACGACTTCGGAGAAGAGCCGCAACTTGGCCGCGAGATAGGCGTCCATCGTGCCGTGATAGTCGAGATGGTCGTGGCTGAGGTTGGTGAAAGCAGCCGCCTTCACCGGCAGACCCTCGGTGCGATACTGGTCGAGACCGTGACTCGACGCCTCGAACGCGGCGTGGGTGACCCCCTCGACCGCGAGACCCGACATGTTCGAGAGGAAAGTGACGATGTCTGGGGTCGTCAGCCCGGTGGATGCGCTGTCCTGTGACGTCGTGATGCCAAGCGTGCCAATCGACGCGGCGTTGAACCCCGCCATCCGCCAGAGCTGGCGCGTCATCTCGACGGTCGAGGTCTTTCCGTTCGTGCCCGTCACCGCGACGCAGGTCGCGGGAAAACGATGGAAGAAGCGCGCCGCGATATGCGCGAAGGCCCGGCGCGGGTTGGCATCGGCGATATGCACCGCACCCTCGACCTGCGCCTCGGGACGACCAACGATTGCCACCGCCCCGGCGTCAACGGCGGCTGCAATAAAGTCCTCGCCATTGAATTTTTCGCCGACGAATGCGCCGAAGACCGTGCCCGGCGCGACCTTGCGATGGTCGATGGCGAGCCCCGTAACGACGGGATCGCTGCCCTCCAGCGACTGATCTTCGAGCAGCGCGGCGAGACGCATCAGTGCGCTTCCTCGCCTCTCCGCAGCAGCGGGGTCAGTTCGGAAACATCGACATCGCGGCTTTCGTCAGGAAACACGCCGAGCATCGGGCCAGCGCGCGTCACGACCTTGCGCACCACCGGTGCCGCGGTCCAGCCGGCGGTCCGCTGGCCGGAACTGAAGGCATTGCCCTTGGGCTCGTCGATCATCACCAGCACCACATAGCGCGGATTGTCCATCGGGAAAGCCGCCGCGAAGGTCGAGACGAGCGAATGCCGGCGATAGCCGCCTGCGCCAGGCTTTTCAGCCGAACCGGTCTTGCCGCCGACGCGGAAGCCCGGCGCCTCCGCCTGTTTGCCGGTGCCGTCGGAGACGATGAGACGGAGCAACTGGCGCATCCGCGCACTGGTCGACGCCTTGAACACGCGGCGCCCCTGCGGCGGCGCCTTGTCGCCGAGCTTGAGCATCGTCGCAGGGCGATAGATACCGCCGTTGACGAGCGCGGCATAGGCGCTGGCGAGATGGAGCGGGGTCACCGCGATGCCATGGCCATAGCTGGTCGTCATCGTCGTCAGGCGGCCCCAATCCTTGGGCCACAGCGGGAAAGCGCGCTCCTTGAGCTCGATCTGCGGTCGCTTGTCGAAATCGAGATTGCGGAACAATTTTTCCATATTCTCGCGGCCGAGTTCGTCGGCGATGCGCGCGGTTGCGATGTTCGAGCTTTCGATCAGCGTTTCGGGCACATTGTACCAGCGGCCGGGATGGCTGTCGCGGATACGGAAACCCGCGATCGCGAGCGGTGCCGAGGCATCGTAGCGGCGCGCCATATTGGTCACCACGCCATCGTCGATGGCAGCGCCGATCGACAGCGGCTTGAAGGTCGACCCCAGCTCATAAAGATTATAGGTCACCGCGTTGCGGCGTGTCGCCGGATCGCTGCCGGTCAGCTTGTTCGGGTTAAAGGTCGGGAGCGAAGTCATCGCCGCGACTTCGCCGGTGTGGACGTCGAGAATGATCCCCGCCCCGCCGATTGCCTCAAGGTTCGCGACCGCCGAACTCAGCTCGCTTTCGAGTACACCCTGTACGCGCGCGTCGATCGACAGCGCGAGCGGCTGCCCGCGCGTCGCCTTGTCGATTAGCCGCTGGTCGAAGGCACCTTCGACGCCGGTCACGCCATGCCCCTCGGCGTTGGTGAAGCCGAGGACGTGGGCAGCAAGCGTCAGCTGCGGATAAAGGCGTTCCTTTTCGCGCGGAAAGTCGAAGCCGACGTCGCCGATTGCGTTCACCGCCGCGACCTGATCGGGCAGCGCGCGGCGGCGAATGTAGGTCGGCCGCGACCCGCTGACCTTTGCCAGCAATTCCTCGCGCGGCGTGTCCGGGAATATCTTGTGGAGCTCGTCGGCGAGATATTGCCGGTTGTTGAGCAGCTTCGACGGAACGACGCGGATCGAATAGCCGTCGATGGTACGCGCCAACGGCACGCCGTTGCGGTCGACGATGTCGGCGCGCGCCGGAACAAAGGCCGTCGCCGCGCCGCGGTTCGACGCGGTATCGAACAGCGCGAAATAAAGGAGCCGCACCGATACAACCAAAAATGCCGCCATGAACAGCAGCATCAGGATCATCAAACGCTGTTGTGCGGTCAGCAATATCTGCTGCCGCACCCCAGCGGTTCGGACCCGGGTCGGACGGACGACCAGCGTGTTCATCGGCCGGACTTACCCCCTGCAGCCTCGACCGCCGCCGCACGCTTGAGGTCTGCGAGCGTCGATTCGGCGAGGAGTTGGTCCTCGATCATCTTAAGCTGTTCACGGCGACGTGTCGGCGCCATCCGCGGCGTCACGTCGCTGCGGATGGCCGTTTCAGCCTGCGCGAGCACCACAGGCTTGATCGCCGCCGGCTTGGCTGCGACCGGGCTTTCCTTCGTGGCCGTATTGGCCGAAGCGGGCGGCGTCCCGACGGGCGAAACCATCGCCATCAGCACAGGCGCGACTTCGTTGGCGCCGCGCGCGCGCGGCAAGCGGTCGAGCGAAGCGAGCTGGCGCTCACTTTCCAGATACTGACCCGCATCGGGCGCCGAATAGCCGAAGGTATCGGCGTTCCACTGTTCGAGCTGGCGCATCGAGGCCCGCACCGCGAGTTCGGATTCAAGGTAGCGGATATTGTCGCGCGTGCGGTCGATCTGCCGCTCTATCCGCGTCAATTCGCTGCGCGTCGCCGCAACCTTCAGCGACACGGGATAGAGCATCATCGCGAAGATGAGCACGAGCAGAACCAGGCCAATCCCCTGGACCTTGCGGGCCGCCATCAGCATGACATCGCCTCCTTCCCTGAATTTCCCTGGACCGAATGCGCCGGAGCGGCCGTCCGGATCGCGCTGCGCAATGTCGCCGAACGAGCACGCGGATTGCGTGCCTCTTCGGCCTTGCCCGGACGCACTTTGCGCGCCGGGGTTTCGAAAGTTGCGGCCCGCGCCAGAGGGATCGGCGCGGGCCGGTGGCGCGAACCCGCGGCATCGCCACCGCTGCGTTCGCGCAGGAAGTTCTTCACGATCCGGTCTTCGGTGCTGTGAAAGCTGACGACCGCGAGCCGGCCACCGGGGCGCAGCAGACGCTCGGCCGCGTTGAGGCCGGCCATCAACTCGTCGAGCTCGCCGTTCACATGGATGCGGATCGCCTGAAAGCTCTTGGTCGACGGATCCTTGGGCGCGCCGGGCGGATGGCGCAGCGCTTTACGGATCACCGTCGCAAGCTCGCCGGTACGGGTCAGCGGGCGCGCCGCGACGATCGCGCGCGCTACGCGGCGCGACTGACGTTCATCGCCATAATGGAAAAGCACGTCGGCGATTTCGCCCTCGTCGGCGCTGTTCAGCCAATCGGCCGCGCTTTCGCCTTCCTGCGCCATACGCATGTCGAGCGGCCCATCCTTCTGGAACGAAAACCCGCGCTCATCGCGGTCGAGCTGCATCGAGGAAACGCCGATATCGAAAGTGATGCCGTCGACCGCCTCGATCCCGCGCTCGGCGAGCAATCGGTCGATCTCGCCGAAGCGGCCGTGGATCAGCGTCAGCTTGCCGCCGGCTTCCTCGACCAGCGCCTGCCCTTCGGCAATCGCATCGGGATCGCGGTCGCAAGCGATGACCTCGGCACCCGCGGCGAGCATCGCGCGGGTGTAGCCGCCGGCGCCGAAGGTCGCATCGACATGGCGCTCACCGGGGGCGATGGCGAGTGCTGCGAGGACTTCTTCACGGAGGACCGGATCGTGGCGAGGATCCCTGGGGAGCTCGGGAAGGACGTCGGTCACTTGCGCCCCTTCCCTTTGGTCGCATCCCACGACGCCGCGAGCCGCTGAAGCACCGGATCGGCCTCGGCACATTCGGCCAAGGTCGGCAGCCACCAGATTTCCAGACGGCGGCCCGAGCCCACAAAAGCCGTCGCGCCGGCATCGCCGACGCGGTCGCGGTGGATGAAGCTGGGAAGGAAGCGACCGCTGTCGTCGAGCGTATATGGCTCGGTATAGCTGAAGCGCTTCTTGAACTCGCTGTCTTCGTCGAAGTCGAGGTCGCGCAGCCGCGCTGTTTCGCGGTCGCGCTCGATCTCGCCGTTCAGTCGGTCATACTGGTCCTGGCCATAGGCGACGAGGCACGGCAGCTTTTCATGAAAGCCGACCCAGAGCACGCGCTGACCGTCCGCAGTGAGGGGCACATTGTTGCGGAACTGTGAGGGGACAGCGATGCGCCCCTTGCCATCGATCGCGGCGAAATTGGTGCCCGCATACTGGCCGGGCGTCACAATCGCCATCGCTCTGCCCCCCGTATTCGCGCCACCGGGCAAAACTTCCCCGTCTCCGAAATCACGCGATTTCAGCTGGTTCGGCACGGGTGGAGAATGCCCCTCTCCGATTGCTTGAGTACCAACTATAGATCGGGGTGAAAAGGGGTAATTTAGGGTGAAATAGGGAATCTAAGCCCTATTCGCCGCAAAAAGCGCTCCAAATTGGGTAAATACCGGTGCCACGGCGCGCGAAGGCACCGGGCATGTTGTTTCGATACGGGTGAAAAGGGGCGAAAACCCCGACTCAATCGGGGCGGCTGCGAATCCAGAGCGGATGCAATGCGGCACGTCCGGCGCCCGGCCAAAGGCGGGCCGAAAGCCATTCCATCGTGTCGGCTTGCCGCAGATGGTCGGCGCCCGGCACAAGCGGCTGCCATAGCGGCGCAAACAGCAGGTCGGCATCGCCCACCAGCCATATCTCGCCCCGCCCTATCCGGCAGCGCGCGGCGCGGCGATCGGCAAAGGCGCGGCAAGTTCCGGGCAGACGCTCCAGCCGCCCCGCGCTGAACAAGCGAAGCCGAGCCCCCTCGACATCAGCAGCCAGCGCCCTGCCCCCGTGCTCGGGGGCAGCACCCAGAGTCACGCCCCAATGGTCCAGCAGCGGCGTGAGCAGGCTCGTTACCGGCGGATTGCGCGGATCGCCGAGCGGGTGGCGCGCCGGCCAGCCCGACAGCGCATCGGCGAGCACGACTGCGTGTCCGCCGCCGCGCACGAACGCATCGATCGCGACCAACTCCCGCGGTGCCAGTGCGCGCGTGTGGGCTATGAGAAGCGTTCCGCTTGGTGGCGGGACATGGTCGGCGATACTGTCGACCAGCAAGAGTGGTCCGGTCGCGGTCAGCCGTGCGAGCGCCGGATCGTCATTTGCGCCTTCGGCGATCATCGCGGCGATGTCGCCGCCGCCTGACCATCGCAGCGGCAGGCCAGTGAGCATGGTGACGGCCGGCGCCCCCGCCGCTGCCGGTGTCGGGCGATAGAGCGCGGCCAGCAACATATGCCCTGCCCCGAACCAAGCGGCCGCGAGCAACAGTGCCGCAGCCCATGGCAAGAGCCGGAATCGCGGGCGCCAGCGAACGAGCGCGTCGGCGATCAGAGCCGCGAGTCCACCCGCCAGGATCACGAGAAGGAGCTGCCACGGGCCGGAAGACCCGGCGAGGGTCAAGCCAAGCAACGCTTGCCCGGCGACCAGAAACAACAGCGAGAGGAACAGCGTCTGCAGCCGGTCCCGGGTGGGCTTGCCGCGCTCGCTCCAGGCGAGAAGCATCATCGGCGGCGCAAGCAACGGAACGGCAAGCGCGGGGTCGATACGGCCGAGCGCCGACTGCCCGCCCGCAACCCACGTCAGCGCGGTGATCGCGATGGCGGCGACAAGGGCGCGCAGCATCGAGCCGCGCGAGACCGCCGTCACTGTTTCGACTGGCGCGCGCGCTGGAGGGCGGGGTCGGGTTCTAGGTCGGGGACGGTCGACGGCGGCGCCGCCTGCGGCACCTTTACCGGCGTAGCGGCATTTTCGTCCTTCGACGAAGGCTGAACCGCCTGAACCCCCAGTTCCTCGAGCGGAGCGCCGCTGGTCTTCTGTTCATCGCCAGGCATCTTAACTTCGGCGGTGGCGGTCACATCGTCCCCTGCGCGCTCGCGCGCTCGTTCGCCGATCAGCCCGGCCATTCCCACGAGCAGCAATACCGTGAGCACGCCCGCTATGCCGATCTGCAAGCGGCGTACCGTATCGTTGATCGGCGCGGGCGGCGGCGGCACGGGTTGCGGCTTGGGCGTCGACGGGATTTCGATGCGGACGCTCATGCCGCAGCCTCCTGTGGTGTCTCCAGTCCTTTGCTCGCCAGCCATTCGGGGTTGTAGAGCGTCGAGAGATAGCGAAACCCGCTGTCACACAGCATGGTTGCAATGCGCTTCCCCGGCCCGAGGTGCCGCGCGAGCGCCATCGCCCCAGCGACGTTGATCCCCGATGAGAGGCCGAGGCACAGCCCCTCTTCGTCGAGCAGTTGGCGGACCACCGCGAGCCCCTCGGCATCCGAGATGCGGAACTGCGTGTCGATCGGCGCACCGTCGAGGTTTGCGGTGATGCGGTTCTGGCCGATCCCCTCGGCAACGCTGCTGCCTTCGGCCTTCAACTCGCCGCACTGGTAATAATTATAGAGCCCCGCACCATGCGGGTCGGTGAGTGCGATGACGATGTCGGCACTCTTCGCCTTTAGGCCCAGCCCGGTGCCCGCGATCGTGCCGCCGGTCCCCGCCGCGCAGGTAAAGCCGTCGATACGCCCGTCCATCTGCTCCCAGATTTCCTCGGCGGTACCGAAGATGTGCGATTTGCGGTTGGCGATATTGTCGAACTGGTTCGCCCAGATCGCATTGTCGGTCTCCTCGGCGATGCGGCGCGAGGTGTGGACGAAATGGCCGGGGTTGGCGAAAGGCGCGGGCGGGACAAGCACAAGTTCGGCGCCGAGTGCGCGAATCGTCGCCATCTTCTCGGCACTCTGGTTATCAGGCATGACGATGATCGTCTTGTAGCCGAGCGCATTGCCCACCAGCGCGAGGCCGATACCGGTGTTGCCCGCCGTCCCCTCGACGATCGTGCCGCCGGGTTTCAGGCTGCCGTTCGCCTCTGCATCACGGACGATATAGAGCGCGGCGCGGTCCTTCACCGACCCGCCGGGATTGGCATATTCGCACTTGCCCCAGATTTCGCAGCCGGTGGCTTCGCTCGGCCCTTTGAGCAGCACCAGCGGAGTGTTGCCGATGAGGTCGAGGCTGTTTGCAGCAATAGTCATGCACATGATCTAGGGCGCCGCCCGCGGCCTCGCAAGACAGCTTCGCTTGCCCCGCCAATCTTCGGGCTTTGTCGACCAACGGGCAATGAGGTCCGACGAACGACAGTCCCGGCGAACCTCAGGGGTTGCGATTGTAACAGTATATCATTACTGCCGCGCCGACAGGTCGCCATAAAACAGGACTCTCCCCTTATGCGTTTGCTTTGCTCTGCCGGTTTCACTTTTGCCATGTTCCTCGCCGCTCCGGCTTTTGCGCAGGACCGCGCCGCCACGGGCAGCGAGGACGATGTGCACGCAGGCGGGCCGATCGTCGTCACCGCACCCTATGTCCGCAGCCTGGACATCCTTGGCAATGTATCGGTGCTTGAGGGCGACGAGCTGGCGCGCGACATTCGCGGGCAGATCGGCGACACGCTCACGCGCCAGCCGGGTGTATCGGCGACCAGCTTTTCCCCCGGCGCATCGCGTCCCGTCCTTCGCGGTTTTTCGGGCGAGCGCGTACGCGTGCTGACCGACGGCATCGGGTCGATCGACGCCTCGAACACATCCGCCGACCACGCGGTCACCATCGACCCGCTGACCGTCGAACGCATCGAAATCCTGCGCGGCCCCGCGGTGCTGCTGTTCGGCAGCCAGGCGATCGGCGGCGCGGTGAATATGTTCGACCGCCGGATTCCCCGGAAAGTCCCCGCCGACCATGTCCATATCGACGCGATCGGTGGCTATGCGACCGCGGCGAACGACCGCAACATCGGCAGCTCGATCGACGTCGCGCTGAGCCCGCAGATCGTCGCGCACCTCGACGGTAGCTGGCGCAAGACGGGCGACACGCGCAGCGGCGGCTTTGTCTATGCACCCAACATCCGCGGCGACCTGCTCCATCTTGCCGAGCATGAAACCGAAGAGGGGCACCTCGACGAAGCGGCCGAATTGACCGCGCAGGCGGGCAAGCGCGGCAAGATCGACAATACGCAAAGCGAGACCTGGACCGCAGGCGGCGGGATTTCGCTGATCAACGACGGCGGACAGCTCGGCATTTCGGTCGGCTATTTCGACACCAACTATGGCGTCCCCGACCGTCCCGACACCGCGCACGACCATGGCGGCGAGGAAGGTGAAGGCGGTCATGATCATGGCGAAGGCCCCGTTACCATCGGCATGAAGCAATGGCGCGCGGACCTGCGCGGCGAGGTGGAACTGGGCGACGGCTTTTTCGACAAGCTGCGCATCCGTGCCGGCTTTGCCGATTACAAGCACACCGAGTTCGAGGGCGACGAGGTGGGCACCGTCTTTACCAACCAGGGCGTCGAAGGCCGGATCGAACTGGCGCAGAACGACCGTGGCGGCTGGCGCGGCGCGAGCGGCGTGCAGTATAGCCACCGCGATTTCGACGCGATCGGTGCCGAGGCATTCGTACCGCGCAACCTGACCGATCAGTTCGCGCTTTTCACGCTGCAGGAATATACGATGGGCCCGCTCGGCCTGGAAGCCGCGGCGCGCTACGAAAAGACCAATGTGCGCGCGCAGACGCTTGGCTTTGACCGCAGCTTCGACAGCTTCTCGGGCGCGCTCGGCGCGACCTATGATCTGTTCGAGGGCGCGAAGTTCGGCATCTCCGTGTCGCGCGCGGTCCGTGCGCCGTCGGCCGAGGAATTGCTGTCGAACGGCCCGCATATCGCGACGCAGAGCTTCGAGCTGGGCGATCCGAATTTGAAGCGCGAATCCAACTGGGGTGCCGAGGCATCTTTCAAGATCAAGACCGACGCCTTCAACCTCAGCCTGACCGGCTATTCGAACTGGTTCGACAATTTCATCTATTCGGCGGCGACCGGCGCGGAAGAGGATGAGCTTCCCGTCTTCCAATATTTCCAGCGCGACGCGCGCGTCTATGGCTTCGAAGCCGAGGCGAGTGCCCGGCTGGCGCAAATCGGCGGGTTCAACATCGTCGGCGACGTCACCGCCGACATGACCCGAGCGAAGATCAAGAATGCCGGGCTCGACCGCAATGTGCCGCGCATCCCGCCGCTGCGCATCCTCAGCGGGCTCGAAGCGCAGGGCGAACGCGTCGATGCGCGCGTGGAAGTCGAATGGACCGACGACCAGACGCGCACCGCGCAGTTCGAGACGCCGACCGACGGCTTCACGCTGGTCAACGCCTCGCTGAGCTGGCGCCCGCTGCCCGACACGAAAAATCTGACGCTGAGCCTGTCGGCGAACAATATCTTCGACGTCGAAGCGCGCCGTCACGCCAGCTTTACCAAGGATTATGTGCCGCTGGCCGGACGCGATTTCCGTCTGACGGCGCGGGCGAGCTTCTAAGAAATTCGTCGCCCCCGCCATTGCGGGGGCGACGGATCTTAATCAGAAGGCGAGCTGCTTGCGCTTGTTCCAGTAGATTGAGGTCGCAGCGGCATAGGCGCCCACCTTTTCCCAGACTGCACCGTCGATCTTTTCGATATCGACGCCCGCATCGATATAGGCCTGGACGATCTTCATGATCTGCTCCTCGGTCATATCGCCCGACAGATCGGGGTTCGCGCCATTGGGACCGAAATCGAGCGCCTTGTCGACGGTCACGTTCGACAGCCCCAGCGCCGCGATATCGCCGATCAGCCATTCGCGCGAAATGCGCGCAAGGCTGTAGTCGAAATAGGTCGGCTTTTGTTCATCCGTGATGCCGTGACGCGTCACGCAATCGTCGGTGACAGCGCCAAGCTGCTTGAACAACGCCTCGCGCGATGCCGCGTCGCCGCCGCCGGCCATTGCGGAACCGATCGAACTTTTGGTGCCGGCCGGAATCGACGTGACGACGCAATCGAACTTCTCGCCCTCCTGCGCCAGGGCCACGCCCGGCAACACGGCCAATGCAAGCATCGCGCTTGCCATCAAACCCTTCGACATCGGCGAATCCTTCATACGCAAGAGAGATCGACCCTCAGGACAGCATGGCCATCCCGCCGTTCACATGCAACGTCTGCCCGGTGACGTAGCCCGCCTCTTTCGACGCGAGATAGACGACCGCTGCGGCGATATCGCTCCCCTCGCCCATCCGGCCGGCGGGGATACGCTGGTTCAGCGCCTCCTTCTGCGCATCGGGCAGATCGGCGGTCATCGCCGTGGCGATAAAGCCGGGCGCGACGCAATTCGCGGTGACGCCGCGGCTCGCGAGTTCCTGTGCCAGCGCCTTGGTCATGCCGGTGACGCCTGCTTTCGAAGCGGCATAATTGGCCTGCCCCGGATTGCCGGTCGCGCCGACGACGCTGGTAATCGAAATGATGCGGCCGAAGCGCGCCTTCATCATCGGCTTCGCGGCAGCACGCGCCAGGCGGAAATTGGCCTCGAGATTGATGCGAATGACGTCCATCCACTCGTCGTCCTTCATGCGCATGATCAGGTTGTCGCGCGTCACACCGGCATTATTGACGAGGATGTCGAGCTGGCCGAGCGCATCGACCGCCGACGGGACGAGCGCGTCGACCGCAGCCGCATCGCCGAGATTGCAGGGCAATGCGATATGATCGCCGCCGAGCGTATCGCGAAAGGCATTGAGCTTGTCGGCGTTGGAACCCGACACCGCGAGCCGAGCCCCCTGCGCGGCAAGCGCCTGCGCGACGGCCGAACCGATGCCGCCCGAGGCGCCGGTGACAAGGGCGGTCATGCCGGTGAGATCGAACATTTTATTCTCCTGATGATTGCCGGTTCACGCGGAGACGCGGAGACGCGGAGGGTTTATGATCGTTGACGATGCGACGCACACCTTCCTTGAGTGTAGCGCCGCCAAAATTGATAAGGAGACCAACAGACTGGCCAGTAAGACGAAGATAGGTCAGCAACTGTTTGCCATGCGCCGGGTTCAGCCGTTCAACCGATTTAATCTCCACCAGCAAACGGTTGTCGACGAGCAAATCAATACGAAAAGCAGCATCGAAGCGAGAGCCTTCGAAATATATATCGATCGGCATTTGCCGATCGACGCGATAGCCCAGCGCCACCAGTTTTCCGGCAAGAACGGTTTCATAGACGCTTTCCAATAGCCCCGGCCCCAGTTCCCGATGCAAGCGAAGGGACAAGTCGAGCACATCGCCGCTCACCACGTCTATGTCCCGCACAATCCCTCCGCGCCTCCGCGTCTCCGCGTGAACTTCTTTCGTCGCTACCTCTGCGCCTCTGCGCGAATCTTCTAAAGCGTTTTCAACAGCGCTTCGATGTCGTCCATTGAAATCACGCTCATCGTCTCGACTTCGCCCGATGCGCTGCGCTTGACCATCGGTGAGAGGACTTTGCCGCCGAATTCGACGAAGTGCGTCACACCGATATCCTCCATCGACGCGACGCTTTCGCGCCAACGGACGCGGCCGGTCACCTGCTGGACGAGGAGGTCGCGGATCGTGTCAGGGTCGCTCACAGGGCTCGCGGTGACATTGGCGACGACCGGGATGAGCGGCGCGACGGGCGGGTTGGCGCCCAGGGCCTCGGCCATCGCGTCGGCAGCGGGCTGCATCAGCGGGCAGTGGAAGGGCGCCGAGACGGGCAGCAGCACGCCGCGCTTGATTCCATAATCCTTGACCAGCGCGACCGCGCGTTCGACGGCGCCCTTGTGGCCCGAGATCACGACTTGCGACGGGTCATTGTCGTTGGCGACGGTGCACACTTCGCCCTCTGCCGCTGCGTCGGCGAGCTTCTGTGCCGTCTCGATATCAGCCCCGAGCAGCGCCGCCATCGCGCCGACGCCGACGGGCACCGCTGCCTGCATCGCCTGCCCGCGCGTCTTCAAAAGCCGCGCAGTGGTCGCGAGGTCGAACGCGCCGGCGGCGCAAAGCGCGCTATATTCGCCGAGGCTGTGGCCCGCGACATAGTCGGCCTTGGCTGACAGCGTCACGCCACCTTCCTTTTCGAGCACGCGCAACGTGGCAATTGCGTTGGCCATGATCGCGGGCTGGGCGTTTTCGGTGAGGGTGAGCTGGTCCTCGGGACCTTCGCTCATCAACTGGAACAGCTTCTGGCCGAGCGCGTCATCGACCTCCTGAAACACTTCGCGCGCGACTGGCGACGCTTCGGAAAGCGCCTTGCCCATGCCGACCGCCTGGCTGCCCTGACCCGGAAAAATAAATGCACGCATGATGCGTCCCTTCGCATGTTCTTGAATGGGCTCGCGCCTATTCCTTCACCCCGCGCGATGCAAGCCGAAGGGCACGACCTTGTTCGCCGCGTCGTGGCCGATGTCCGCCCGGCCGAGCCACGAGATCCCGGTGCGCGCGCACCAGCCCTGCGCGATCTCCTCGGCCTCCATGCCGAACGGGCGGTCGTTTTCAGGGACGTCGCTGACACGCCCCAACCGCAACCCGGCAAGCCCGCGCGGGCCCAGATAGCTCGCGATATGGAAGAAGGCGCGGTCGAAGGCGTAGAGATATTCGCTGACTTCTTCGACGAGCAGGACATGCCCGGAAAGGTCAGGTTCGAGCGGGGTGCCGAGCAGCATCGACAGCGTCATCAGGTTGAACGCCGCGTGCCGCGCGCCGTGCTGGAGGCCGGGCTCGCACGCAGCCGGGTCACGCGCAACGAGCCAATCGAGAGCGCGCAGCACCGCGGCATCGCCCCCGTCGCGGCGGATATCGGCGACCATAGGACCGTGCGCGACATGGTCGAAGCCGTCCCGATACAGCGCGCCGAGCAGATTGCCCTGATCCGAATAGCCGAGGAATGCCTTGCCGCGCGCGACATCGGTCATCGCCGCGACCGCATCCTCGGCGATGCGGCATGCGCCATAGCCCCCGCGCGCAAACCAGACCGCGTCGATATCGGGCCGGTTCGCCATCTCGACCAACGCGGCGAAGCGGTGGCCGTCCTCGCCCGCAAAATGGCCGTGGGTGGCAAAGCATTGCGGGTCGAAGACGAGTTCGACGTCGGGGTAACCAAGGCTTGCCAGCGCGCGCACCGCCTCGGCATCGTCGGGCAGGATCGGGGTGGATGGGGCAACAATTCCGATGCGCATGGAGCGACCTATAAATCCGTTCGTGTCGAGCGAAGTCGAGACACCCATCGTCGACGCACAAGGTCGAGGGGTATCTCGACTTCGCTCGATGCGAACGGGAAAGAGTATGCCGCTCTGGTTGCAAACCCTTCGTCAAAGCCATATCGCGCCGCGATGGCCGAAAACAAATCCTATTTCTTCTGCGGCATCGGCGGGTCGGGAATGCTGCCGCTGGCGATGATAGTCGCAGCGCGCGGCGCGGCGGTCTCGGGATCGGACCGCAGCCGCGATCAGGGCCGGACGCCCCAGAAATTCACTTGGCTCGAAAGCCAGGGCATCGCCTTTTATCCGCAGGACGGCAGCGGGCCACGCGCGGGACAAATTCTGGTCGCGTCGGCGGCGATCGAGGATAGCGTTCCCGATATCGCCGCCGCCAATGCGCTCGGCCTTGCGCGGATGACGCGCGCCGACCTCAACGCCGCGCTGTTCAACGACGCCGACACCGCGATCGGTGTCGGCGGGACGAGCGGCAAATCGACCGTCACCGGGATGATCGGCTGGATCCTCGAAAATACGGGTCGCAAGCCGACGGTCATGAACGGGGCCGTGATGCGCAATTTCTCGGGCGACGACCGCCCCTTTGCCAGCGCACTCGTGGGCGAAGCCGCCATTTACGTCAGCGAGGTCGATGAAAGCGACGGTTCGATCGCGCTCTATCGCCCCGACGTCGCGGTCGTCACCAACATCAGCCTCGATCACAAGAGCCTTGAAGAGTTGCACCGTTTGTTCGGCGATTTTGCCGCAAAGGCGCGCGTCGCGGTGGTCAATGCCGACGACCCCGAATCCGCGCCCCTCATCGGCGGCGACAATGTCCTGAGCTTTGGCTTCAGCGACGCTGCAACAGTGCGCGGCGGCGATTTCGAGGCATTGCCCGACGGGTGCCGCTTTTCGGCGAATGTCGACGGTTACCCGTATAAGGTCCATCTTCGCATGCCGGGGCGCCACAATGCCGCCAACGCCCTGGCCGCGATCGCCGCGGCACGCGCGGCCGATATCCCGGTTGCCGAGGCCGTCAACGCACTGGCGAGCTTCGCGGGCCTCGCGCGGCGATACGAGGTCCTCGGACAAGCAAGCGGCGTCACCGTCATCGACGATTTCGCGCACAATCCCGACAAGGTGGCCGCGACGCTGGCGGCGGTCGCCGAGCTGCCGGGCCGCGCCTTGCTCTTCTTCCAGCCGCATGGCTATGGCCCGCTGCGCCAGATGGGCAAGGAACTCGCCGCAAGTTTCGCCGCGGGAATGCGCCCCGACGACAGGCTGTTCGTGTGCGACCCCGTCTATTTCGGCGGCACCGTCGACCGCAGCATCGGCAGCGAGGCGCTGGTCGCGGACATCGTCGCGGGAGGGGCCGACGCGGTGCATATGACGACCCGTGCGGCTTGCGGGGCGGCGATGCTGGATGAAGCGAAGGCGGGCGACCGTATCCTGATCCTTGGCGCGCGCGATGATACGCTTACGGAATTCGGCCGCGAACTGCTGGAAAAGCTGGCCATCCGCGCTTGATTTCTCCCCGCGAATCTGTATAGGCGCGCTCATTCGGGGCGAGGCCACGTTGCCATCGCCCCGTTTGCTTTGCACTTATTCGCAGAGCGAGACGACAGCCGGAGGGGTTTCGCGATTGGCGCGAAATCAGCGATCGGCCAAATCGAAGGAAGCGCGACCATGCCGTTTTACGAGCATGTCTTTATCGCGCGTCAGGACCTGAGCCAGGCTCAGGTCGACGCGCTGGCGGAAACCGTCACCAACGTCATTGGCGAGTATAAGGGCACGGTCCACAAGACCGAGACCTGGGGCCTCAAGCAGCTCGCTTACAAGATCCAGAAGAACCGCAAGGGTCACTATGTGATGCTGTCGGCCGAAGTGTCGGGCGAAGCGATCGCAGAGATCGAGCGTCAGGCTGCGATCAACGAAGATATCATCCGCTGGCTCACCATCAAGGTCGACGAACTCGAAAAGGGTCCGTCGGTGATGATGCGCAAGCAGGAACGCCGCGGCGGCCGTGGCCGTGACCGCGACGGCGAAGAATAAGGAACAGTAGCATGGCACGACCCTTTTTCCGCCGCCGCAAGACCTGCCCCTTCAGCCAGAAGGACGCACCGGTCATCGATTATAAGGACGTCCGTCTGCTCCAGGGTTACCTGTCGGAGCGTGGCAAGATCGTCCCGTCGCGGATCACCGCGGTGTCCACCAAGAAGCAGCGTGAGCTGGCAAAAGCGATCAAGCGCTCGCGCCACATCGGCCTGCTCCCCTACATTGTGAAGTAAGGAGGGCGGACCGATGGAAATCATCCTGCTCGAACGCATCGAGAAACTGGGCGGTATCGGCGACGTCGTCACCGTCAAGAACGGCTTTGCCCGTAACTACCTGTTGCCGAACAACAAGGCGCTTCGTGCAAACGACGCCAACCGCAAGCTGTTCGAAGCCAATCGTTCGAAGATCGAGGCCGACAACGCCGAGCGTCGCACCGACGCCGAAGGTCGCGCCAAGGACATCGACGGCAAGCAGATCGTCCTGATCCGTCAGGCATCGAACACCGGCCAGCTTTACGGTTCGGTTTCGGTTCGCGACATCGTCGACGCGCTGATCGAAGACGGCGTCGAGGGCGTTACCAAGTCGATGGTCGAACTCGAGCGTCCGATCAAGTCGCTCGGCTTGGTCGACGTCAAGGTCAAGCTGCACCCCGAAGTCGCCCTGACCGTCGGCGTCAACGTCGCGCGTTCGCCGGACGAAGCCGAAATGCAGAAGCAGGGCATCGACGTCATCGCGGCGATGTTCGAGGAAGAACAGGCCGAAGCCGTCGCTTCGGCGCTGGAACCCGACAGCGAAGACGAATTCGAAGACGTGGGCGCCGCTCCTTCGGAACTCGCTGCCGAAGCTCCGGCTGCAGACGAGGAAGAAGAGGCCTAAGCCCCTTCGATCTCGCACGAGACAGAAAAGGCTCCGGAACCCAGCGTTCCGGAGCCTTTTTCTTTTGGTTTGATCCGACGTCTGTTTTGGGGTGGTGAGCGGGCGTTTGCTACTAGGTTGTACCCCGGCGAAGGCCGGGGCCCAGGGCTTTAGAAAGCCGAGTTATGCGGATTGCCGCCCTGGACCCCGGCCTTCGCCGGGGAACTCATTACCCGCGTTAGTGTCCGGTCGTTTCTTCGCTCTCGTCATCCCGGGTTTGACCCGGGATCCCGCTTTTTGACGGCACCGGCACGCTTCACGAAATAGCGGGACCCCGGATCAAGTCCGGGGTGACGATATGGAGAGTCCGCACTCGGTCGTTAGCCGATGACTTCGTCATTCCCGCGAAAGCGGGAACCCAGCGAGGCGGCGTTGTCATTGGGTTCCCGTTTTCGCGGGAATGACGAAATGTGGGGATGGCAACTTCCGGCCGAAAGCCCCTTCTCAATAACCCATCAAACTCAGCACTTCCTTGCGGCTGCTCTGGTCGTTGAGGAAGCAGCCGAGCAGGCGGCTCGTTACCATGCCTACGCCCGGGGTGCGTACGCCGCGCCCCGTCATACAGCCGTGCTGCGCATCGATGACCACCGCGACGCCTTGCGGTTGGAGATTATCCCAAATGCACTTAGCGACCTCGGCCGTCAGACGTTCCTGCACCTGCAGCCGCCGCGCATAACCGTTGAGCACGCGCGCAAGCTTGGAAATGCCAACGACGCGGTCGCGCGGCAGATAGGCGATCGACGCCTTGCCGGTGATCGGCGCCATATGATGTTCGCAGTGCGACTGGAACGGGATGTCGCGCAGCAGCACGATCTCGTCATAGCCGCCCACTTCCTGGAACGTGCGCGACAGATGGGTCGACGGATCCTCGTTATAGCCCTGGCAATATTCCTTCCACGCGCGCGCAACGCGGCGCGGCGTATCGAGCAGCCCCTCGCGCTCCGGATCGTCGCCCGCCCACTCGATCAGCGTGCGCACGGCCTCTGCGACATGGTCGGGGACAACCACCTTGCCGTCGGGTCCCAATTCGGTCTTGCTGTCGCTCATCGCCGCGCTTTCACTGTTGCCATCATGTCGCACATTTCGGCTCCCAAGAGCCGATAAGCAAGGCCCGGACAAGAAGAATTTATGCCAGCCGTGCAAGTTTACGTTGCGGAATCTTGGCTTTTTACCTGTTCGAAGAGGCGCGGTTTCGCGTCCTTTTTTGGGCCAAACAAGTTACTTGACGCTTTCGTCAACTCGGCGCACCTTTGTGCCCATACAGAACTCGCTCAAGCGGGTCGTATTCCGGAGAGGCCGGCGTTTTCCCCGACGCCGGCGGGAGAGGACGATGACCAGCACAGCTGGCAGGTGGGATTTACAAGGGCACATGGCCGCTTTGGCCCGGTGCCCTTTGCCATGTCTGGTCGTTTCCCCTCCCCTTACAACAATTTGACGTTGGGCGGCCCCGCATCGCGCGGGATCGAAAAAGGGAGGCTATAGATGAAGTTCAAGGCACTGATCGGAACCTCGATCCTTGCGATGTCGGTGGCGACACCCGCATTTGCGCAGGATGCGGCGGATGAAGTGGAACGCGATGCTTTCGGCGGCGAAATCGTCGTCACGGCGCAGCGCCAATCGGAACGCCTGCAGGACGTGCCGATCGCGGTCAGCGCCTTCTCGACCGAGGCGCTGGAAGCACAGCAGATCAAGACACCGTCGGATCTTCAGCTAACCCTGCCCAACGTCACCTTTACCAAAACCAACTTTACCGGCGCGAGCTTCACGATCCGCGGCATCGGCGACCTTTGCGTCGGTACGACCTGCGACAGCGCGACCGCGATCCACCTGAACGGCGACCCGCTGTTTTCGACGCGCCTGTTCGAAACCGAATTCTTCGACCTTGAGCGCATCGAAGTGCTGCGCGGGCCGCAGGGCACATTGTTCGGCCGCAACGCAACCTCCGGCGTGGTCAATGTGATCACCGCCAAGCCGAAGCTTGGAGCGTTCGAAGCAGCCGCCGAAGCCGAATATGGAAATTATGATTCCATGAAGGGCAAGGCGATGGTCAACATCCCGCTCGGTGACACCGCGGGCATCCGTGTCGCCGGCATTTACCTCAACCGCGACGGCTATACGAAGAACGAGTTCCTCGACACGCGCATCGATGACCGCGACCTTTATTCGGTCCGCGGCTCGTTCCGCTGGGAACCGTCGCCCGACACGACGATCGACCTGCTCGCGTCCTATTTCCGTGAAAAGGATCAGCGTACGCGCATCCAAAAGCAGCTCTGCCAACGCGACCCGACCGGCATTCTCGGCTGCTTGAACAGCCGCCTCGACAATTCGCCTTTCAACGGCAATGCGACCTTCACCGCCGCGCTGACATCACGCGAATTCCTGGCGACGCAGGGAATTCCGACCGCCTTCGCCCTGGGCAGCCTCTATGGCCCCGACGTCTATGCCAATACGACCATTCCGTCGGACCCGCGCACGGTGAATACGGCTTATACGCCGAGCTATTTCACCAGCGAACTGACACTGCAGGGCCAGATCGAACATAATTTCGGCCCCGTGGCTTTGCAGGTTTCGGGCCAATATCAGAAGGTCAAGCTCGACGCGTCGCAGGACTATAACAGCAATGTCGGCAACCGCGCGCTCTATGCCGGCGGTCTTGCCACGCTGGCGGCGGCAGCAGGCGGCGCGCTTGGTCCGGCACTCCAGGGTTATTTCGCGCCTGTTGCCGCGGCGCTGATCCCCAACGGCCCGACCGGCCAGCTCTGCACCTCGCTGGCCGAGGAAAGCGGCACCGGATCCTTTGGCGGCAACAAGATCTGTAGCGACCAGTCGCTGCAGTTCGACCGGTCGAACCAGTATAACAGCAGCTGGTCGGCGGAAGCGATCCTGACCAGCGACTTCGACGGTCCGTTCAACTTCCTCGTCGGCGGCATCTATGCCGACTATCATCTGACCGAGAACAGCTATTATGTGAACGCCTTCCCGATCGACTATCTGACGGGCGTTCTCGGGGCTTTTTCGTCCGTCGCGAACGTGAACAAGACTCCGGCGGGCGTGATCACAGGAGCAAATCCGCTGGCCCCGGGCTATCTCGGAACGCCCTTCTTCCGCAACAACACGGCCGACCTCTCGATTAAATCCTATGGCCTGTTCGGCGAAGCCTATTTTGAAATCAGCGACCGGCTGAAACTGACCGCTGGCCTGCGCTACAACAACGACAAGAAGAGCGTGGTCGCCCGTTCGACGCTGGCAAGCTTCCTTGTCCCGCACGGTTCGACCGACGCGTTCGCTTCGCCGACGGCGGCCGGCTTCGACGCCGACCCGGGTACGCCCTGCCCCGTCCACAGCAGCGAGACGTCAAGCACGGTGGGGCCGATCGGATCGATCGCGGGCTGCGAAGCCTTTCAGGAGCGTTCGGTCAAGTTCAACAAGCTGACCGGCCGTTTCGTGATCGACTTCAAGGTCACCGACGACAACCTGATCTATGCCTCTTATTCGCGTGGCTATAAATCGGGCGGTATCAATCCGCCGCTGCAGCCGATCTTCGAAGTGCCCGAAAGCTTCCGTCCCGAACAGGTCGATGCGTTCGAAATCGGTTCGAAGAACAGCTTTGACAATGGCGCGCTGCAGCTCAACCTCACGGCCTTCTATTACAAATATAAGGACCTGCAGCTCAGCAAGATCGTCGCCCGCACCGCGGTCAACGACAATGTCAGCGCCGACGTCTATGGGTTTGAGGCCGAAGCGATCGTCCGCCCCGACCCGGCTGTCGTCATCAACCTGGGCTTCAGCTACCTGCACAGCAAGGTCACCGATGACAAGCTGACCAGCAACCCGCGCGACTTCGGCGGCGGCCGCAGCGATGCGGTGATCATCAAGGACATCACGAACGCCGCCAACTGCGCCGTTGCCTCGCGCTCGGGTAATGTCGCAGGGGTCAACGCCTTCGTGAACGGGGTCCAGCAGGTCATCAACGGGGGCTTCGTCCCCGGTGTGGCTGCCGGCGCCGGCCTGCGGCCGACAACGACGTTCCCGGCAGATGGCGGCATCGCTTCGACCGGCGCCTTTAGCATCTGCGCCGTCATGAGCGCGGCGGCATCCGGCGCTTTCGCAGCGGCGGGGCTGAATCCGACGGCGTTCGGCGGGATCGAATATTTCTCCGCCGGCGTTCCGGTCAACCTGAAGGGCAACCAACTGCCGCAGGCGCCGAATTACAAGTTCAGCGCAGGCGTGCAATATACGGCGCAGATGGGTGAAATGTCGCTCGTTCCGCGCGTTGACGTCGCTTATACCGGCGAAAGCTATGGCAGCATCTTCAACGGCAATGTGAACCGCATCAAGGGCTATGCCCAGGTCAATGCCCAGCTGCAGCTGAACGGCCGCGACGACAAATGGTATGTGAAGGGGTTCATCCAGAACGTCTTCGACGCCAACAGCGTCACCGGCCTGTACATTACCGACCAGTCGTCGGGGAACTACACCAACATCTTCACCCTCGAACCGCGCCGCTATGGCATCGCGGCTGGCGTGAAGTTCTAAACATAACGGCGGCAACGCCAAAAAAGCCCCGGCCTCTCAAACGAGAGGCCGGGGTTTCTTTTTGACCGGGACGAAAGAAAAAGGCCGGACCATCATCGATGGCCCGGCCCTTTCTATTGATCCGGCGGATCAGTGCCGAAATCAGAATTTCGCGCGCAGCTTCACCCCATAGAGACGCGGCGGAGCGGGATAGACCGCAAAGCTCGCGCTCTGTTCGGGGATCGGGAACGAGGTGATGTTGTAATATTTGTTGAACAGGTTCTCGACGTAGAATTCGATGGCGTAATTCTGGTCGGGGCCGAAGTTGAGGCCGGCCCGGGCGTTGACGATCGAATGGCCGTCATTCGCCGTGAACGGCACCGCGACGGGGTCGTTGATCGTGTTGGCGTCGCTGTTCATCCGCCAATCGACATGCACGAGACCGCCGACATTGCTGCTGATCTGCGGGGTCCAGGTGACCGCGCCGGTGACGACATGCTTCGGCGAATTGGTGAGCGGCAGTCCGTTATCGTCGCCAGCCGCCACGTCCTTCACCTCGGTATCGATATAGGAATAGCCGAGCGTGAAGTTGAGGTTCGGGGCCGGACGGATGACCGATTCAAGCTCGACGCCCTGCGCCACGACCTTGTCGAAGTTCTGGACGACGAAGTTATTCCCCATGAACGCAAGGTTCTGATAGCCCTTGAGTTCGGTGTAGAAAACGTTCGCGTTGAACTGGAACGCCGAGCTGAAGTCGGTCTTCACGCCGACTTCAAACGAGTCGACGTCTTCGTTGCCGAATTCGAGATCGGATGCCTGCGCGCCGTTGCCACCAAGGAAGGCGGTGTCGAACGAGCCACGATCGAGGTTGTAGCCGCCCGATTTGTAGCCGCGGTCATAACCACCATAGACCATGATGCGGTCGTCGAGCTTGATCGACAGCTTGGCCGTGCCGGTCAGCTTGCTCTCACTGCGCTTGTCGCGATAAATCCCGTTGAATTCGGGATTGACCACGGGGTTGCAGACGAGGTTGAAGATCGCGTTGCCGAGGCCAGACGGCAGTCCCTGCAGAGCCTGGCGATAGAGCGCGTAGCGGGGACCCTGCAGCGTCGAGCAACCGGGCAGGTTCGACTGCAGGTTGGCGTTGAGCTTCTTCGATTCATGATTGTAGCGCAGACCGAGGGTCAGCGAGACATTGTCGTTGAAGTCGATGATGTTGTGCGTGAACAACGCAAAGGCTTCGGTGTTGACGCGGTACGCATCGCCGATCTGTCCCTGCCCTGCCTGCGGCGCCGGAAGCGGCGTCAGGAAGGTGTCGAGCACACCCGCCTGCGCGGCCGCAGCCGCGAGCTGCGGGTTCGATGCGAGCAGCACCTGGCCCACCAGCGGCGAATTCGGGATCGACTGGAAAATCTGGAAGCCGGTCGGTCCGGGCACCGCGGCATCGGTCAGCGCGTTGATGAAGGCGTCGACATATTGCGCGCCCTGCGTGCCGAAACGGGTCCGTTCGGTATATTTCAGCTTCTCGTTCAAATAGAAGCCGCCGATCAGCCAGTCGACATGATCGTCGAAGGCCGTGCCCTTGAGCCGGATTTCCTGCGTGAAGTCGCGCATGCCGATCGGCATATTCTCACGATAGGCGCGGTCGATTCCGGAGAAATCGACGTCCATGCCACGCGTCGCTTTCCAGTCGCGCCATGCGGTGATCGAGGTCAGTTCGACGCCGCCCAGATCCCAGTCAAGCTGGCCCGAGACGCCCCATTCGCGCATCTTTTCGGTGAGGTCGCGATTGGGCGAATAGGCAACTTCGCGATCCTTGGGGTTATAGGGCCGCACGATGCCGGTCAGGCCATTGGCGGCGGCCAGCCCCTGAATCACCGAGCTTGCGGCAAAGGCAGGCGTGCCCGGCTGCGCAAAGCCCGAATTGGTATTGAGCGCGCCGCAGCATTGTTCATCGGTCTTGGCATAGTCCGCGATCAGGCGGAACGAGACGTCGTCCTTCTCGAACAAGGCCTGTCCGCGCACCGACCAGCGGTCGAGGTTGTTGAAGCGGCGGTCGCTGTTCACGTCTTTGATATAGCCGTCACGCTTGTGATATCCGCCGTCGAGGCGCAGCGCGATCGTTTCGGAAACCGGCCCCGTAATCCCTGCCTTCAGCTCGATTTCGTCGAGATTGCCATAGCTTGCCTCGGCATAGCCACCAAGTTTGAAGCTCGGCTTTTGCGTGACGATGTTGAGCGCACCCGCCGACGTGTTGCGGCCGAACAGCGTACCTTGCGGCCCGCGCAGCACTTCGACGCGATCGATCGGCGGCAGGTCGGCAAGGGCAAGGCCCGCACGCGCACGGAAAACGCCGTCGACGAACACGCCGACCGACGGTTCGAAACCGGGGTTGTCGCCCGCCGTGCCGATGCCGCGGATGCGAAGCACGACGCCGGTAGCCGACGACTGGCCGGTCGTTGCCTGAAAGCTCGGCGCAATCTGGCGAAGACCGCGGATATCGCTGATGCCCGAATTTTCGAGCTGTTCACCGCCCACGACGTTGACCGCGATCGGAATATCCTGCGAACGCTGCGCACGGCCCGTCGCGGTGACGATGATGTCATTGCCATAGTCGGTATCGTCGGCCGCGGTTGCCGCATCGCCGGCGGGCGCGGTGTCCTGGGCGAAGGCGATGGTGGGGGTGGTTGCGGCGCACAACATGGTGGCGCCCAACAAAATGTTGCGCAAAGTCATGGTTCTCTCTCTCCAAACCCACCGAAGCGCAGCCAAAGGCTTATCGGGAGATGCCCGGTGGTAGGTTTCCGGTCTAACGCGCCGCCCGTCCGCGTCAACGCGCGCGCGATCCAAACGGACGATTTTCCGCAAATTCGTGACTAAATAGCAACAGTTTACGTTACGGCAGACAGTTGCGTCCGTTGCAGAATAAAATTAGCACCGTTGTGGAGCAGACGCGGCGCCGATTTGCCAAAAATTCAGAAAGGCGCATTATCGGCGCTGGATGCTCCGGTCCTTGCCTTATTGGCCCGGTGCCGAATTTCCGGTCGTGAAGGATGGTTGATGCGGGCGCAGAGTTTGCCGAGCCCAGGAACGTTGACCAAGACAATCCTGCTCGTCATCGGCCTGGCCTTCGAACTTCCCGACATTGCCGCTCGTGTGGCCACGCTGGGGCTCTCGTTCTCGCTCCTGCTCTACGCAAGCCTTTATTGCGGGCTTGCCGCCTGCCTATGGGGTGCGGCCTTTATCCGCCGACCGATATTGCGTTGGGGCTGGGCCCTGCTGTTCGCTCTCGCCGCTATTCTCATCGGCAGCTTTCAAGGCGCCATCGGCGATGCGATGAGCTATGATGCGTTCGTCACCATGATCTATTCGGCGGGCTTCGCCGATGATGCCGCAGCGCAATACAGCGCGGCGATCGCCTGGTCTTCCGCTGCTGCATTCTTCCTGTTGCTTGGCGTCGGACTGAAGCCCCGCGGGCGGGCGCCCATACCGGGCATCGTCGCCATGCTTGCGCCCGTTCTGGGGCTGGCAATGCTGACCCTCCTGCTCTTCGTCCGGGGCGGCGAAGGCGGCCGCGGCCTGCCGAACGCATGGGTCGGGATGGCCTATTCGGCGCTTGCGGCCTTCGAAGCCGCGACCCAGCCATCGGCGGCACGTCAGTCCGTGACGATCGCGCATGGGCCGAGCAAGCAGCAAGGCGATATCGTCCTGATCATCGACGAGAGCATCGCCGGCCGCTACCTCGATATCAACGATCCCGCAGGCGTCCGGTCGGGCCTTTTGTCGCCGCCGACGGGCGTCACCGTCAGCAATTTCGGTCTCGCGGCGTCGATCACCCATTGCAGCTTCGGAAGCAATCTGACGCTCCGGCACGGGGGCACACGAGACGCCTATCACCGGATTAATGCGACGATGCCGTCGATCTTCGCTTATGCGAAGCAAGCGGGGTTCGCGACCACCTATATCGACGCGCAGCGGACCGGCGGCGCCTATCAGAACGGCATGGATGATAGCGAGCGGCGACAGATCGATCACTTCGTGCAGTTCGGCGACACGGCCGTCGTCGATCGCGATATGGCCGCGGCGGATGCGCTGATCGCGGCGCTGGGCAATGAACGGCGTGACTTCGTCCTGATAAACAAGATGGGCGCGCATTTTCCCGTCGCCGACAAATACCCCGACAGCGCCCGCATTTTCGCGCCGACGCTGCCACGCAACGAAGCCGCGGCCGTGACCGAAACACAGCTTCCGGAAAATCTGTACAGCGGCGCCGAAAGCTGGCGGCTTTATCGCAACAGCTATCGCAACACGGTGGCGTGGACGGTGGGCGATTTCTTCGACCGCCTGTTCGCCCGCGCGCGGCTCGATGGAGCGCTGATCATCTACACGTCCGACCATGGACAAAATCTGCACGAACGCGGCGATGCGGGAACGACCACGCATTGCAGCCCGTCGCCGGCCAGCGAAGAGGGATCGGTCCCGCTAGCGATCATCGACACATCGGGACGCTGGGATGATGCCGCAAGGCGAAGCTTCGATGCGTCGAGCCACTATCGCATCTTCCCGACCCTGCTGAACGCGATGGGCTATGATCCAGCGGCGGTGCGCCGTCAGTATGGCGAAGCACTCGATTCCCCGCTGGCCGACCCGGCGACGTTCAACAGCCTTTTCAACGCGCGGCTGGGACGCAAGCCGATATGGATCGAGGTGAAACGCAGTAAGGTTTCCCGACCTCCGGCCAGCGACTATGCGCCGCGCAAATATGGCATTGCACCACGATGACGCGCGCGTGCAATGCTTTGCCAACGAATAGTTGCTAGGCTGCTCGCCATGTCAGGTCGCGCACTGCCCCCGGAAACCACGCTTGGCCCCGACAGCCCGATTGCGCCCGATTTCGGCCAGCAAGTACGCCGTGCGGTCATCTGGCGTTCGGGGTCGCAAATCGCAGGGCAAATCGTCGCCTGGGCCTCCACTTTCCTCGTCATCCGCATCCTGACGCCCGAAGATTATGGCCTGTTCGCACTGACGCAGGTGATGCTGATGCTCTTCACCCTGCTCAATGGCTATGGTCTTGCGAGCGCGGCGATCCAGCGGGACGAGATCGCCCCGCACGAGCTGCGACAGATTTTCGGATTGATGCTGCTGCTCAACGGCGCGCTCGCGATCGCGCAAATCCTCTGCGCCCCGCTTGCCGCCGCTTATTATCGCCAGCCGATGGTTGCCGACCTGCTGCGGGTACAGTCGCTGATCTACCTTACCATCCCCTTCTCCGCGCTCGCCTATGCGCAATTGGCGCGTTCGATGGAGTTCCAGCGTCAGGCGCAGGTCAATCTGGTCTCCGCACTGATCGGTGCAGGCGTCGCGCTCGGCGGCGCGCTGGCGGGATGGGGGGTGTGGGCACTGGTCTGGGCGCCGATCGCCATGTTCGCGGCGCGCGCGCTTGGCCTAACGATCGCGGCGCGCAGCTGGATGTGGCCAAGCTTCGATTTCCGCGGCGCGGGTTCGATCGCACGTTACGGCGGGCTGATGGCGGTCGGGCAATTGTTCGGCTTTGTCCAAAGCCAGGCGGACATATTGGTCGCCGGTCGCTGGTTCGATGCGCATCTGGTCGGCATCTATACGACAGCGTTGCTGTTGACGCAGATCTTCAACAACAAGGTCGTCCCGCCGCTCAACGAAGTGGCCTTTGCCGCCTATGCCCGGATGCAGAACGACCGGCCCGCGCTGGCCGCCGGTTTCACTCGCTCCACGCGCGCGATCATGGTCGCTGCGATGCCTTTCTTCTTCGGGCTCGCCGCAGTCGCGGAACCCCTCGTTCTCACTTTGCTCGGCGAAAAATGGCGCGAGATTGTGCCGTTGCTCCTGCCGCTGGCGCTCGCCATGCCCTTCTGGACGCTGTTCACGCTGCTTCGACCCGCGACCGATGCCCTCGGCCGCCCTGGCATTGCTTCGGGCAACGCCATCGCCGGCGCGCTGCTGATGCCCGTCGTGTTTCTTGTCGGCGCACAGTGGGGCATCATCGGCATCGCATGGGCATGGCTGATCGCCTATCCCTTGCTCCTCGCCTTTGCCGCTACCCGGTCGCTGCCCGTCATCGGAGTCGGGGCAAGCGAATTGCTCCGCGCGGTCGCGACGCCAGTGCTCGCCGCCGCTGCGATGGCGGCAGTGGTGCTATTGGTCGACCGCCTGCTGCCAGCAATGCCCGAACCGCTTCGGCTCGCGATACTCGTCGCGACCGGAGGACCGATTTATTGCCTGTGGCTGATATTGTTCGCGCGCGAGACGGTGCGCGACCTCATCGGGATGGTCCGAGGCCGGCGTATGCCGACAAGCCCCGACACTGCCGTCTAGGCTTGGCCCAAAGCCGCTACGGCCGCGCGCGTGGCGTCGATATAGGCGGTACCGCTGAAACGATAGCTGCCGATGAAATGGACGAAGCGCGCGTCGTCCGGCACGCCTTCGTCCCAGAAATTGAGATAATGGTCATATGGCAGCAGCAACGCATCGGGCTCGTTCGCGATGACCATGTTCGAGGTCACCTGTTCGCTCCCCCAGCGCGCCCAGCGCTCGGCGCCGAGCAACCGTTCCGCTTCGCGGGAAAAGGCTTCGGCAAGCATGCGCCCATTGCCGCCCCGCGCGAACCCGGCAAATCCCGAGCATCCCCGCACATAGAGCGGGTGGGCAAGCATCGGCAGTTCTACGCGATCGAGGCCACTCTCGATCGCGCCCTGCACATGCGCGTCGGGATTGAACAGGAAGGCGTCGTCATCGGTGCGGCTCGCCAACTCGGCAAAGGACAAAAGCTGCGAATCAGGATCGCCGCGCAAGGTGAAGCTGCGATTCCCGGCGATCGCTTCCGCGATCTCGGGCACGGCGCCCAGCGTCACCGTGTCGGAATCGAGCTGGATCACATAATCACCGGCACGAATGTCGAGGATGGTGAGCAGCCGTTCCCACGTTCCGCCGCGCGGGCACGGGCCGGTATCGACATCGGCAATCGAAATGACGCGCGGATTTCCAAGATGTGCGGCGAGTATCGCGCGGTCGGTGTCGGTCAACGTGCCATCGTCGAGGATTGCGATACGACCCCGGCGAAGCTGCGCGTGCAGCGATTTGACCGCTACCAGATAAGGCAGCAGCACGCGCGTGCCGATCATCGAAAACAGGACCACGCCATCGTCGGCCGGCACCACCGCGGGCGTATCCAGCACCGCGCGGGCGGCGGCGCGATGCGTGCGCTCTTTCCACAAACGGTTGAGTTTGTTTACGATCCTGTTCATCGCGCGGCCGTAACACGCGCGACCACCCTTGGGTAGAGGCGATAATCCCAGCATTTGCGCCCTTTCAGGACGTTTTGTGCCACAGATATCCGGGGCGCTCGCGGGCGCCGATGACCTTGCATCACCGAACCTTCAACGCGCGCGGTTGCACACGCAAGGCCCGGCATGGTTTTCGGTGAAGGAAGTGGTGCCTGGGGACGGGATCGAACCGCCGACACTGCGATTTTCAATCGCATGCTCTACCAACTGAGCTACCCAGGCGAGCCGCTGCGGCCGGTCGGCCGCGCTGGCGAGCGGCGGCTATAGGCAGGGCTTTGCGTCCTGTCCAGCACCTTTCTTCGCGATTTATCCCTCGTCGAAACGATCCTCGTCGGCGGTGCCGTCGGGCGCCTGATCGACCGGAACGCGATAGCCTTCGCCGAACCAGTTCAGCAGGTCGCGATCGCGGCAACCACGACTGCAAAAGGGTTTGAATTCGGGATCACGCGGCTTGCCGCAGAGCGGACAGCGCGGGGGTTTACTGGGCATGGCCCACTCCTTTCACGGCGGAATCCGCGGCAAGGCGGACAGTGCGCCCGGTACGATTCTGCAGCGCCTCCACCCAATGATGATGCGCGGCAATATGATCGATCACGGCGCCCCGCGCGGTCAGCGTCAAAACGCCGGTTCCGACGGTGCGTTCCGCCTGCCGCAGCAGGAGCGCGGCATCGGTCGCGACGGGATCGAGCCGGACCTGTTCGATCAGCGAGGGACGGTCGCGGCGGCGGATGATCTGCATGAAGCCGAAGCCGTTGACCGCAGTCCGCTCGAACGGCTGCGGAAGTGCGGCATCGACCGCGGCGTCGATCGCCTGTCGTCCGGCGCGATCGGGCAGCGACGGAAAGTCGATCCCGATCGATCCTCCAACATCGCAGCGACGGATCACCGACGCCGCCGCCCCCGCGCCAGCCTTGGCGAGCGCCAGTGCCTCGCCCTCGCCGTCGATATCGATCAGCAGCATCGCAGGCGTGGCATCGACCCAGAGCGCACCGCCCGCGAACGGCCAATGGCCGGTGCGGACGCAGTCGATCAGTTCGGACCAACCCGCCTGCTCAAGTCGGTCGCCGTCGGTGGGACGCAGGTCGACGACGGGAAGGCCGCTGGCCGCGATACGCGCGCGCAGATCGGGTCCGTCGGCAAGGGCTGCGCCTGCCTCGGCAATCCGCGCGCGTGCCGGTTTGTCGCGGCCGCGTTCGCGCAGCGCCATTCGCGTGATTTCGACGGTCAGCCGGGCGCCCACAGAGGTCGACGGCGGCAAGCCGGCAAGCGTCGCCGGCGGTTCGCCGGGCAAGTCCAGCGCGACGAGTGCGCCCTTGGCGCCCCTGCCCGCCTCGATCAGTTTCGCGCCGACGACCGCACCAAGGCGCGGCCCTTCGTCCTCGCGCTCGATCCGGGCTTCGACGATTTCGCCATTCTCGATCAGCGCCGCGCGCGCCTCGCCGATGCCGGCTTCATATATCCACTCAGCCAAGCGGGATACCGACGCTGGTCAGAAGGGCCCGCGTCTCGAAGAGCGGCAGGCCGACGACGTTCGAGTGGCTGCCCGACAGGAAACGCACGAACGTCTCGGCGCGTCCCTGGATCGCATAGCCGCCCGCTTTGCCCATCCCCTCGCCCGATTCGACATAGGCATCGATCTCGGTGGCACTCAGCGCCTTGAACGCGACGATCGTGTCGACGACGCGCACGCGCGCCTTTCCGTCGGTACCGACGACGCAGATCCCCGAATAGACATGGTGCCGCCGCCCGGACAGCAGACCCAGCATGCGGCGCAGATCGGCCTCGTCGGCCGGCTTTTCGAGGATGCGGCGTCCGACCGCCACCGTCGTGTCGCCCGCGAGCACGACCTCTTCCGCCGCGCGTTCGACGGCGAGCGCCTTGCCCTTCGCAAGCCGCGCGACATAATCGCGCGGCAGCTCTGCCTTCAGCGGCGTTTCATCGATTTCTGGCGCGGCAATGCGCGCCGGCACAAGCCCGATCCGCGCCAGCAATTCGCGCCGACGCGGTGAGGTCGAAGCCAGTACAAGTGCCGGCATTGGCGCGGGGGAGTTCGCCGCGCCGCTCACTTGAAGCGATAGGTGATCCGACCCTTGGTCAGGTCATAGGGGGTAAGTTCGACGAGCACTTCGTCGCCCACGAGAACGCGGATGCGGTTCTTGCGCATCTTGCCGGCCGTGTGACCCAGAATTTCGTGGTCGTTTTCCAGTTTGACGCGAAACATCGCGTTGGGCAGCAGTTCGACCACTTGGCCGCGCATTTCCAGAAGTTCTTCTTTCGCCATCAGTCCTCTATGGGTCGAAAATTCAAGGATGCGCGCCCATAACCGCAATTTGCGCCAATTGAAAGCAATCTGTCATCTGTGTTTTGAGAAGGCGTCGGCCCGCTCTGGCCAAGCCGATTTCAGGAGACGAGTTTCAGCCTGCGCGCGATGCGCCAGCCGATTGTTTTCGCCCAGGCATAGCTCGGCCAGCGCGGCGGCATCGCCGGGTCGAGGCCCATGCGGCGGAGCGTCGCATTGGCGGCATGCGCCTCGGACTCGCGATAGCTCCATTCGCTGCGCCAGGTGATCGACAGAGAGATCGACGGCGCATCGCCATTGGCGACGAAATGCGGGGCCATCACCGGCATCAGCACCGCATCACCGGGCCCGAGCGGCACTTGCTGGGCGTCGCCATGATATTCGTCCTGCCAGGGCAGATTCCGGTGACCGCCGGTGTGATAGCGTTCATGCTCGCGGCGATGCGCAAAGCGCTCATCACCGGCGGGCCAGACGTTCATCACCTTCCTGCCGCGCAGTTGCAGCAGGATATTATGTTCGGGGTCGAAGTGGAACGGCGTGATCGAACCGGGCGACGAGATGAAGATAAAGCCCTGCGGCGTCAGCATCGCGCCGGTGCGCGGTTCGACCACCGCTTCCAGTTCCCCGAGCAGACCCATCAGCAGGGTGCGATAGGCGTCCACATTCTCGATATTCTTGAGAACCGCCCAACTGCCGTTGCTGTCGATCGTTCGAATCGTCTCGCCGATCGACAGGCCGTTCGACGGGACATCCTCGGGGCGGATACCGATCGGCACATTGCCCGGGTTATACTCGACCTCGCTCGCGGGCAGATTTTCGCCGAGCGTTGCGAGCGCTTCGAGCGACAGCAAAGGATGATCGGGCAGATGATGATGCAGCAGCCCCGCCTGCTGCGGATAGAGCATCGCCATCCGCTCAAGCGTTTCGATAGGGAATACGGGCCGGGTGATCGGCTGATGCACGGTCATGACGGGCTTTCTACTTCATTTTCGGGCGCGGCGGCGCCCCTCCAGCGGCGCCACAGCCGTTCGGTCTTCGTCAGCATGGCGAAGCGAAGACGGTCGGGCGCCGACGACAGGGCCACATTGACCCAAATCAGGGCGCGGCGTTCGCGCCAGACGCTGTCGATCATCGGATGGCCAGGCGCGGCACAACTGTCGACCCACTTGACCTGCCTATTGTCGAGCAAATCGAGATTCGCCTGTTGAAGCAGCACGCCGGGCGAAAAACGGGCATAATCCTCATCGAACGCGGTCTTGAACGAAAAGCCGCCGGGCGGGCAAAGGAAGTTGACGAGCATCGCAAGCGGACGCCCGTCGAGATCGAGCGAGCGCATGTCGAGCCGTCCCGCGTCTCCCGCCGCAAGGAGGATCGCGTGGAACCACGCCTGCGTGTCGCTCTGGCTCGCGAGCGCCGATTTGGCGCGCCCTTTCCAGCCACGCGCCTCGAGATCGAGGAAGGCCTCGATCCACGGATCGATTGCCTCACCCGGCTGCCAGCGACGAAACTGCACCGCGCCATGCTCGGACAGCCGGTTTGCCTGTCGCCGCAGTTCCTTGCGCTTTTTCGCGCGCACGGCGGCATCCCAATATTCTTCTGGCGACAGGCTGCTTTCGAGCAGCGCGCGCTCCTCGCGGTGCACCACCTCGGCCTCGCTGCCGCGCTGCCGCGCCACATCGACGAGCGCGCGGTGCAGCGGCCCGCCTTCGGTAAGGCGCGGAAAATGCACCAGCGTGCGTGCCCAGGGCGCGGCGTCGCACCAACCGAGCAGGATCGACCAGAACATCCTTTCGAAACCCGCGCGAACGAGCGGGAGCCCGAGAAAATGATTGGGATGCGCCCATCCCGCAACATGGCGCAGCGGCACGCGGCCATAGTGCGTCGCGGGGGCAAGCGGCATGATCCCGATCATCGGGCCATCGCTGCCGTCGCGTACGACGACAAGCCGCGCTTGGCGATCAGGGTCGAGCAGATGCAGCGCCGATTGCAGGCACCAGCGCTCAGCGAAGGGGTTGGGCTCGCTCGCTTCGTCCGCGAGCCGATCCCAGGCAGCGGCAAGCCCGGGCGACAGCGCCAGCGGGTCGACGACACGCACGGTCAATGGCGCCGCTTCGGTGGTGCTTGCCGGAAAGGCGGGATAAACCGTCATGGGCCGCGAGCCTAGCACCCAAGCGTTAAGGATGGGTGGCAATTTGACGCCGCACGGCTCGAAGGGGCCTGACGGCTAACGACCGGGTTGCTGCCGTTGCAGGTGTGTGCCCCGGCGAAGGCCGGGGTCCAGAGCGCAACGAGCAGAGGTCGGCTCTCTGAAGCCCTGGGCCCCGGCCTTCGCCGGGGTGCGCAAATGGGAAACGACCGGTTGCCGACCAATCCTTTTTCGTCACCCCGGACTTGATCCGGGGTCCCGCTTGAGGCCGAAGCCAGTGAGTGCGTCAAAAAGCGGGATCCCGGGTCAAGCCCGGGATGACGGAAGTGGGTGACGGAATGTCAGCTCACCACCCCAAAACAGACATCGCCTCCAAAAAGGTCTTTCCTACATTATCCGGCCGTGCCAGCCTTCATCCGGCTCTTTCATTCGGTGAACAAAAAGATGGTCGCTGCCTGGCTTTCGGGTGCGACCATGATCGGACATGCCGCGCACATCCAGCAGTCCGCGACTTGCAAATCGGGGCGCTCATAGGGCTGAACTTTCCTGAACTTTGGAATATTGCGCGGCCCTTGCTCCGACCCGATCCCGGATCCAGCCGGGCGATATCCAAAGAGGGTAACGACAGCTCTCACCCCAATATCCGCCGTTCACCGCCAATCTGGATGGAATGGCCGGAAACGAATGATTTTTGTCGATCGCCGTCTTGGTGCGGCTTGCGGAAAGCGGACGGTCAGGACAATCTCGGGCAACATCCTGCAGGCCGGAGTTCATATGACATTTGCGGATAGCTACCTCGGAAGGCTCAGGTCGTTGGTAGGGAGCCGATGTCTGCTTGTTCCTGGCGCGCGCGTCATCATCGCCAGGGAGGATGGGTCGATCCTCTTGCAGCATCGAAGTGACTTTTCGGTCTGGGGATTGCCCGGAGGAAATGCGGAAGAAGGCGAGGATCTGACGGAGGTGGCGATCCGCGAGACTTTCGAAGAAACCGGGCTCAGAATACGAAATCCCAGACCTTTTGGCTTTGGCAGCGATCCGCAATTTGAAACCGTTCGGTTTCCGAACGGAGACGTCTGTCAGTTCTTCGTTATGATGTTCTACGCGACAGAATATGAGGGCCATATTGCGGCGGATAGTTCGGAAACTTTGGATTTACAGTGGTTTAATGCGAATGAACTACCGACAATGCTGGAGAATATGCGTCGAAGTGTCGAGGCATATACCGCGTTTTCAAATACCGGGACATTTCAGATGATATAGGGATGGAATTTCTATATTTTCTGCCCAGCCCGCGTCCAGTTCGAGCGGATTTTTCTCGATAAACGCCAGTCTGTTTCCGATCCCAACGCCGTCGCCGCGCATCAAATTCCGAACAGCTTGGCCAGCGACTTTTCAAGCATGAAAAATTGCCAGATCAGCCGCCCATGGTCGCGCCGCCCCGATTGGTGCGCGGCAACGATGCGCTCGATTTCGGCCATGTCGAACCAGCCCGAGCGCGCGAGCGTCGACGACGTCGCGAGCGCCTTCGCATGCTGGGCGAGCGGGCCGCGGAACCAGTGCGAAACCGGCGTCACGAACCCCATTTTGGGCCGATAGAGAATGTCGTGCGGCAGATAGCGTTCCATCGCCTGTTTCATGATCGCCTTACCCGTCCCGCGCTTGACGCGCATCGATGCGGGCAGGCTCGCGGCGAATTCGATCAACCGGTAGTCGAGGAGCGGCTCGCGCGCCTCCAGGCTGACGGCCATGCTCATCCGGTCGGTCTTGGTCAGGATATCGCCTGGCAGCCAGATCATCAGATCGGCATATTGCGCGCGATCGAGCGCCTCGCGCGCGGGCGCCTCGGCCATGGCCTTCCAATAGCGCGCCTCGGCGACATGGTCGCCGAGTGCGTGATGGGCCGCATCGTTGAACAGCCGCGAGCGTTGCGCCTGTCCCGTCACGCCGACCGCTTCGGCGTAGCCCTCTGCCCCGCTCTTCGACAGGCTGGCCAGCGTGGCGCGGGCGCGGAGCGGACGCGGCGCCCAGTCCATCTGCGGCCAGACGTGCGACAGCGGACCGAGCACGCCGCGGCGCAGGAAGCGTGGAATCAGGCCGCGCAACCTTTCTTCCTGATGCTGAAAGACCAGACGGCGATAGCCGGCGAACGCCTCGTCGGCGCCGTCGCCCGACAAGGCAACCGTCACCTCTTCACGCGCGAGTTCGCACACGCGGTAAGTCGGCAGCGCGCTTGCATCGGCGAAGGGTTCGTCGAAATGATCGGCGATCCTGTCGACGAGCGCGAAGTCGCCCGACGACACGGTGCGCGTGCGGTGATCGGTCGCGAAGCGCTCGGCGATTTGCTGGGCGTAAGCCGTTTCGTCGAGCGCGGCCTGATCAAAACCGATCGTACAGGTCTTGACCGCCTTCGCGCTCGCCTCAGCCATCAGCGCGACGACCGCGCTGCTGTCGACGCCGCCCGAGAGGAAGGCGCCGAGCGGGACGTCCGATACCATGCGGTCGGTCACCGCCGCGCGCATCAAATGGACGAGATGCTCTGCCGCCTCGCCTTCCGAAGCCCGGACGCGCTTCGAGAAATCGGGAGCCCACCAGCGCGTCGGCGCAGGCACCGGCTTGCCGCGTTCGAGCATCAGATAATGGCCGGCGGGCAGCTTCTCTACGCCTGCGACGATGCAATTGTCGTCGGGCACATATCCGAAGGCCAGGAAATCCTCGATCGCGGTCAGGTTCGCTTCCTGCCGCAGCAGCGGATTGCGCAGCAGGCCCTTCAACTCCGACGCAAAGGCCACCGACCCATCCGAGAGACGGACATAGTGGAGCGGTTTTACCCCGAGCCGGTCGCGCGCGAGAAACAGGCAGCCACGCTGATGATCGTGGATCGCAAAGGCGAACATGCCGTTGAGCCGCGACAGGCAGTCGGGACCCCATTGGCGCCACGCCGCGATGATGACCTCGGTATCGCCGCTGGTGCGGAAGCGGTGGCCGCGATCCTCAAGCTCGGCGCGGAGCTCGCGGAAATTATAGATTTCGCCGTTATAGGTGAGCGTGACGATCTCGTCGTCGCTCGCCATCGGTTGCGGGCTGCCTGCGATATCGATGATCGAGAGGCGCAGGTGGCCAAGGCCGACGCCGGGGGCGGTCCACTCGCCCGATCCGTCGGGTCCGCGGTGCTGCATCGGCTGGAGCATGGCGCGGAGGCGCGCGGGATCAACGGGCTTGGCCGTTTCAAGATGATAGATACCCGCGATGCCGCACATATTCTGACGCTTAGCTGCTTTTCAGCGCGCGGTCAGCCATCGCTTTGGCTCCGCCGGACGCGGAAAGGAAATCCTCTATCGCATTGCGGCCCCCGCGCCGCTCCTCGCTCGATATAATCAGCGACAATGCGCGCGGGTCGCCGCCGAGCAGCCGCGCCCTCAGACCCGCGAGTTTCGCCGCGCGCGAGCTACCCGTGATCTTGCCATCGACGAGATACCAGGTCGCCGCGTCGCGTAGCACCGGTCCCGGATGTAACAGTCGTTCGGTCTTCGCACCATCGATCGCGGGCAGCGAGGCGCTCCACGCCCATTTGCTGTCGGGATCGACCGCGCCCTGCCCGAAAGCGACGACCTCGCGCCCTTCGGCCTGCCGTTCATAGCCGCCGATCGCAACTGTTACGACTTGCCCCTTTTCATTGGAAAAATGGTGTAGCTGCCGCCGATCGGCGCCGTCGAAGCGTGGCACCCACGGCATTCCCTCCACGCGAACATCGCGCCATCCCGGCGGCGCGCCGATCGCGATCGTCGCGGGCAAGGCTGCGCTGCGGGAGCCCACCAAATTGCCCCAGCCGACGAACAGCAACGGAACAGCCAACGCCGCGGGGAGCACCAGTTTGGCGGGCCCGGCAAAGCGCGGCACGCCGTCCAGCCCGCGCACATCGACCGCGGCGTCATTTGCCGGCCGGTCGAACCAACGGCGCGCAACAAGCATGACGAGCAGGATCACGGCGCCAAAGAAGAACCAGCCATAAAAGATATGGTCGATCCCGCCAGCGGCCTCGATCCCCCAGATTTCTGCCGCGACCATCGTGCCATAGGCGCGCAACGCGTTGGCGAGGATCGTTGTCGCGAGCGCCGCCACGACAAAGACGATCCGCCGCGTCCAACTGCGGAAACAGAGATGCGCCGCGGATATCGCATAGGCCAGCATCGCGATCAGGAAATTGACGCCCGAGCAGGCTTCGGCAACCTCGAAGAAACCGGCAGGCGTGGTAATGAACACGCCCTCCATCTCCGCCGTTATGCCCGAGAGGTGGAGGAGGACCATGCTGATATGCGCAGTGAGCGTCTGGAGCAGCGGCACCAACTCCTCGCCGAACGGCACCAGCAGCAGCGCATAGCCGAGCGGGAAGAGCAGAGCGCGTACGAGCTTTTCGCCCAGTGTCGCCGCGACGGCCCCTTGCAGCATCAGAATGAGGCCAAGCTGACGGAACAAACCGACGCCCGCCGCCTCACCGACGAGCCATACCAGTCCCGCGCCAGCCATCCATATCAGCGCCGGCCACCAATAGGCCGGCGTCAGCGGTCGCAGCAGCGACACGCGTTGCGACACCAGCCAGCCGATCATCGGCACGATCAGCAGGCAATGGGTAAAGGTCGAACTGTTCCACCAGATTCCCGCTACATCGGCTGCTTCGCGCCAGAAGATCGCAAGGATCGCCGCCGATAGCAGCGCCAGCGCGGCAAGATGGCGTTGCCAGATCGTCATGCCGGCAGCCCGAGCAACTTACCGAGCGGCGCCAAGCGCGCGTTCCACCCGTAACGCGCGATCATCTGCGCACGCGCCGCCTGCCCCATCGCCCGCGCAGCCGCCGGATCGTCGAAGAGAGAAACGACGGCGCCCGCCATCGCGCCCGCGCCGTCAGCGACGAGCAGATGCTGGCCCGGCGCTGCATCGATCCCTTCGGCAGCCGCGACGCTCGCAACCACGGGCCGCGCCATCGCCATCGCTTCGAGCAGCTTGTTCTGGACGCCGCGTGCGAGCAGCAACGGCGCGACGACCACGTCGGCGGCGGCGAGCCAGGGGCGAACGTCGGACACTTCGCCGGTGACAGTGACGCCAGGGAGCGCCGCGAGCGAGCGCACCTCTTCGGTCGGCGCGCGGCCCACGATCGCGAAGCGCGCTTGACTATGGCGCTGGCGGATCAATGGCAGGATGTCATTTGCGAACCACCGGACCGCATCGATATTGGGACGATAATCCATCTGGCCGGTGAAGACGGCCAGCGGCCCAGCGCCCCGCCCGACCGTTTCCAGCGCGGTTTCCGGATCGAAGCGATCGGTATCAATGCCATTCTCGACCGCGCGGACCTTGTCCGCGTTAAGTCCGCTATGGTCGCGAAACAATGCCGCCTCGGCCTCGCTGACGAACAGGCTAGCGCCGACGTGGCGCGCCACCTCAACCTCATAGGCCCCCAGCACGCGCGCCTCGCGCTTATGAACCCAGTTCAGCGGCTGACCTTTATCCTGTTCGGCATAGGTCGCAAATTTGGCGGAATCGACGTCGACGAAATCCATCAGCACCGGCCCGTCAAAGCCAGACGGAATATATTGCGCCATCTGGCCCGAAAAGGCGACGATATGCGTGACATTGCCTCGACCGACGAGGTCATCGACGTGGCGGGCCAGCGCAGCGTTGCGGAACAAATGGTTCGACACGGGCTCGCCGCGCAATATGGCCCGCGCCAGCGCTACGGGACGCGAGCCCTTGCGCACTTCGATCGTCAAGCTCTTGCAAAGCGGCGCCATCTTCGTGCGCGCGGCGGCAGCGTCGGCGTCATTGTCGGCGAGCGCCGCGACATGCATCGGCCCGAGCTTCGAGAGCGCCTCAAACATATGCCAGCTGCGGATCCGGTCGCCGCGGTCGGGGGGCCAGGGCGCGCGGTGAACAAGGAACAGGATCTCGGGCATTAGCCGAGCCCGCGGGCGATCAGCGGGCCGATCCGGTTTGCCGCCCACAGCGGCAGCTTTTTCCACAGGTCGACCTGCAGGCGATATTTAGCGCTGTTCGGATTGGTATCGCGCGGAGCCTCACCCGGAGCGAGCCAGCGGCCGTAGAATAGCGGCTGCGGTTCGAAACCCCAGTTCTTCTTATAGGCGAAGGGACCCGTGCCGGCCTTTGAGCGGCCGAAATCAAAGCGCGTGCAGCCCCGCGCGCGGGCGTGGCGCATGAGGGCAAAGTACATCAGCTCATTGGCGCGGAGGCGGCGGGCGTCGGTTGTGCCGCCGCCCCAATAGGGCATCACCGTGCCACGCCAAAAGAGGCTGAGGACGCTGGCGACCGGGCGCCCGTGTTCGCGGACGGTCAGGATGTCGGCAGCGTCGCCAAAGGCATCGAGGACGGCATCGAAAAGCGCTTTCGGAAAAACCGGAGTACCGAGATTGCGGACGCTTGTCGCATAGATGCGATAATGATCGCGGCGTTCGGCCGGATCGCGACCCGTCGTGACCGTCAGCGTGCTTTCGAGAACTTTGCGGACCTCGGCACGCTGCTTGCGCGGGATGGCAAGAAGCTCGGCGTCGTCATCGGCGGCAAGGTCGCGGGCAAAGCCTGCGTAAACGTCGCCCTCGCTGGTCCAGCCCTCGCCCGCGGGCAGCCCGCCGCCGCGCAATTCGACCGACGGAACGCCGAGCGAACGAGCCATATCCGCCGCGCCCTGCCCGAGCGTCGCGGCCACTGCGGCATTGTCGGCAAGAATGCCGCCATCGACCGCGAAACCGCTGCCGACCAGCGCCTGACCGAACAGCGGCGAGCGGATGTGGTGGAGCGGCAGAATACCAGTCAGCGCGCCGGAGGCATCACGCGCCGTGATGAGATGGCAGCGATGGCCCGTGGCCTTCGTGATCGCCTCGCACCATACACGGCTATGGAACGGCGTCGCGTCGGGATGCGCGGCGACATAGGCATCCCATTCGCCCGCGTCCGAAAGCGGCGCGCCGGAAAAACCCTCCTTCACGGCAAGCGTCGGCGCGTTCACGCCGCGATGCGCCATGGCTGCGCGCGCTGCTGCTGCGCCGAGAGCAGCGCGTCGGCGCGAGTCCACTCGAAGTCGGCGAGCAATTTCCTGAGCTTGCCGGCCATGGCCGATAAGCCGCTGTAATGGCGTATCTTCGACCGGATAGGCGCATCGGCGACCCGCGGCTGGCCGGGATCGATTTCCCATGGGTGAAAATAGAGGATCGCCGGATGCCCCTCCGCGTTCATCCGCGCTATCGCCCAGCGCGTGAAGCCATAGGGCAGAATCCGCATGAACCCGCCGCCGCCGGCTGCCAATGTCCGCCCGGCGAAGCGCGCGGTCGTGACCGGCCATTCGACGAGATCGCTGTCAGGAAGCGGCCGCCATGCGTGGCGCGGGCTTTGCGGCCAGCCATAATGGTCGTGGACCACCGGCGCGACGCTCGACGAATAGGCATAGCCCTGTTCGGCAAGTACGGAATGCGCCCACGGCGTGCGCGTATCGACCGAAAAGCTCGGCGCCCGATAACCGCGGATAGCCAACCCGCCCAAATCCTCAAGGATCGCCTGCGTCTTCTTGAGGTCCGCTGCGAATTCGTCGGCGGTCATGTTGAAGACGCGCTTATGGTCATAGCCGTGGCTGGCAAGTTCGTGCCCGGCCGCGACGATGCGCTTGATCAGCGCGGGATAGCGTTCGGCAACCCAGCCCAGGGTGAAGAAAGTGCCCTTGGCGTTTGCATCGGCAAAAATCTGCAACACCGCGTCGCAATTCGCCTCGACGCGACATTCGAGCGCCGGCCAGTCGGCACGGTCGATCGTGCGCTCAAAGGCGCCGACCTGGAACCAGTCCTCGACATCGACCGACAAGCCGTTCTGCATTTTTGCTCACCTTCATCAGCGGGATAGCCGATTTTGGCTGGGTTGTCAGGCCGCCCAGGTCCGCGAATTCGCCGGATTGGGGGCATTGTCCGGATCGCGTTCAACCCATTCGATCAAGAGGTCGAGCACGCGGCGCAGTGCGGCGTCCTGTTCGACGAGGCGTTCCTCGAGCGACGCGATCTGTTTTTCGAGCGTTGCGAGTTGTTCGGGGTCGATGGTCGGCGCGGCAGGCGCGGCGTCGGATGGGGTCGGCGTGACGACCGGCGCGGGTTCGGTAGGCGCGGCGAAGGGCGCGGTCGCGGCGGCCACGGGTGCTGCTGCCACACGCTGCGGCCATTCACGTGCCGTTTCGTTCGCCGCGGTCGGCGCGACAAAGGGCGCGGGCGTGGGTGCGACCGCAGTCGCGGCCGCCGCAACGATCTCGTCCACCGGCAGCGGCGCGAGCGTCGATGCATCGATGCCGCGATCGGCCTCGATCTCGGCGATGACCGAGCGCACATTCTGCGCGGTGATACGGTTCATCTGCTCAACGGCGCCATAGAGCAGCAGGCGGCTGACCAGCACGTTCAATTTGCGCGGCACGCCTTCGCTATAATCAAAGATTTCCTCGAACGCGTCGGGGCTGAAACTGGGATTGCCCGTCCAACCAACCTTGCCGAGACGGTGGAGGATATAGGGCTCGACCTCCTCGGGCTCCATCGGATCGAGGTGGTGCGTCGCGATCACGCGCTGACGTAGCTGTTCGAGCGTCGGCGAATGGAAAAGCGTCTGACGAAATTCTGGCTGGCCGAGCAGGAAGATTTGCAGCAGCGAATGACCTCCAAGCTGGAAGTTCGAGAGCATGCGCAGCTCTTCGAGCGCCGAGATGGCAAGATTCTGCCCTTCGTCGACGATCAGCAAGGTGCGGCGACCGGCGCGCGCCTGTTCGCGCAGATACTCTTCCATCGAGCGCAGCATTTCGGCCTTGCTCTGCCCTTCCCACTCGATGCCGAACTGTTCGGCGACGAGGCGGAGCAGATCGTCGCCCTCGACCTGCGTCGACACCAGCTTGACCGCAGTCAGCCGGTTGGGGTCGATCGTGTTCATCAGATGGCCGACGAGCGTCGTCTTGCCCGCCCCGACATCGCCGGTGATGACGATGAAGCCTTCGCCTTGGGCTAGGCCGTAACCGAGGTAGGACATCGCCTTTCGGTGGGTGCCGCTTTCGAAATAGAAATGCGGGTCTGGCGTCAACTGGAACGGACGTCCGGTGAAACCATAGAACTGATCGTACATCGCAAAAAATCCCGTTGCTTGGTCAGAAGTTGTAACGGAGTCCCACCAAGGCCGAACCGATAAGCTGACTGTTGAAGCCTTCTTGGTCGAAGGCGTTGATGCTGGCCGCCGCGGTCCCCGTGAGACCGCGCCAGAAGCGCCGCGAATAGGATGTGGTCAGGCCCGCCGACTGAACGTCGCTGGCGCCCGGCGCGCCATTGTCGAAATAATTGACGTAACCCGACAGGGTGAGGTCGGAATCAACGTCGAGCTGACGGCCCGCCGACAGGAAGAGATAATAATTCTCGTCCTTGATCCCGTTGAGATTGCCGATCGGCGACAGCAAGGGCGCGAGCAATTTGCGCCGGTCGTAACCGATGCCGACGCCATAATGCCAACCGCCGAAGCGTGACGACAGTGTCGCTTGCACGCCGCGGCTGCGATATTGCGCCGAGGTCGCGTTACCGAGCTGGTTGCTCAAACAGCCGCCGCCCTGCTGGCCGAACACGCACGGATTGATGTCGCCGCTGATGGGATTGCGCGTGGGGTCGAACTGCGTCGGCAGCGCGGCAAGTCCGCCCGACAGGCCGCGGCCGAAGCTCGAAAGCCCGTCATAGACCCCGACCTGGATCGAGGTCGCATGATCGGCGCGATAGGAGAAGCTACCGGTGTAGATGGTGTCACCGTAACGGCGCCCGACGCGGGCGGTCAGCGAGGTGCGGCGGCTCGGCTGCCACATCACGCCAGCGTCCCAGATCAGCCCGTCGGTGTCGAACGAAAGCTGGCGCGGCGTCGATTTGTCGGTGACGAAGCGGCCATTGGAATCGCGCACCGGTATGCCGTTGGAGTCCACGACCGGATTGCGCTGGCCGATTTCGATATCCTCATAACCGACGCCCCCGAGCAGAGCGACAGTCGGGCCGATCGGCACCGTCACATCGGCGCGGGCGAATTTGCCTTCGTAGCGCTGGTCGAGCTGGCTCGCATCCTCACGCTCATATCCGCCCGACACCTGCCATCCGAACGGCAGGTCGCCCGGCCGCGCACCGACGCTGGCCCATGCGACATGGTTCGTCGAGCTGTCGAAAATATCCTGCGGCTGCGTGCCCGGCGACAGGATCGCGGGTTCGTCGACGTCGACCTTGGTATAGCCGAAACGATAGCCCGCCCCGACGTCGAGCCCGCCGATGCGGCGCGCAAAGGTCGGACCGGCGTAGACCGAATAGAGGTTCGCAACATTGCTGGCGTCGCCGATGAACAGGCCGCTCGCCGCGCCCTGCCCGTCCGCGCGCGTGCGCGTCGCGAGCGCGCCAGCTTCGAGATTGAGGCCACGCGCGGCCTCAATCCGGCCACGGAGAAGGCCGCTGATCGTGTCGGAATCTCCAAGGCCGCCATTCCATCCGATGCGATGTTCATAGCGCACGGTCCCGGCGAGTTCGGCGCGGTTCGTCGCGATCGACGCATCGACGCCGACCGCGAGGTTCGTGTAGGTGAGGACGTCGCCGCCGTTTTTGAGGTCGGCTGTCAGCACCTGATCGATTTCGAGATAGGGGCTGACGTCTACCGTCCGCTGGGTACGGCGCCGTTCAGCGCGCTTTTCGGCGCGCCCTTTTTCGGGAGCAGCCGCGCCGGCCGAGGTCGCGTTACCGCCGCCCGAGGCGGGATCACCCGAAAATTGCGCGTGCGCGCCCGTCGCCGTCCCGGCGAGCAAGAGGGCCGCCAGCGCCGCGCCGCGACGCATGGGGGTGGTGCGCATCACGCGCCTCCTTGTCCGTAATAAGTGCCAAAGCGGCGACCGCCCGGCGAATATTTCACTCCATTGAGGAGCAACTGCATATGCGGACATGCACCCATCAGACCGATTGCGTCACGCAGCGCCGATTCGAGCGTTTCGTCGGCACGCACGACCATGATCGTCTGTCCGACATGTCCCGCGAGCACCGCGGCGGGTGAAGCCGCGAGCACCGGCGGCGAATCGATGATAAGAATGCGCCCCGGCGCGCCCGCTTCGAGCTGCGCGAGGAGCGCCTCGGTCCGCGCCGAGGCGAGGAGTTCGGTGTCGTGCATATGCCCAGTGCCAGCAGGCATCACTTTTAAACCCGGAATGTCGGTCTGGATCAGGCAGTCGCTGAGCGGCAGATGTGGATCGGCGAGCGCGTCCATCAGGCCGGGGCCGTCTTCGAGGCCCAAGGCTTCGAGAACGCTCGGCTTCGCGATGTCGGCGTCGATCAGCAGGACATCATGGTCGGCCTCGACCGCGAGGCTCAAGGCGAGGTTGACGGCCGAGAAGGTCTTGCCCTCGCCCGGGTTCGCCGAAGCGATCAACACGCGGTGGCCGCGCGGCAGGATCGGACGATTGCCGACGCCACCGAAATTGCGGATCAGCTCGCGCTTCACGATGCGATATTCTTCGGAAATGCCTGTAACAGGCGTACCGGGAACGATCATGCCGCGCGACGCGAGGCGTGCACGATCGATGGTGCCCTGCCGCGATGGCACGATCGCGGGAGCTGCCTTTGCGACGACCTTGCGCGGCGACGGCTTCGGCGCGGCGGGCGCGGCTTCGGCGGCCGGCGCCGTCTCGACGACAGGCTCCAGGATTTCAGGCTGCGGCGTTTCCGCCACGGGATCCACCTTGGCCGTCTTCGCCTTTTTGGGCGCTTCGGGCGGCAGCTTTGATACGTCGATCGTCGGCGCATTCGCGACGGGGTCAAGGCCGAACATGTCGGCTGCGCGTTCGAGGAGCGAGGGCGGGCGCTTGACTTTGCGTTGGTCGTTCATGTCATCGTCCCCCGTCACGCAACCATGCCGCGCTGGATGAATTCCGCGACCAGCAGCAAGGCATAGAGACCGACCAGCGCCCCGCCGCCGCCAGCGAGCCACACGAGCTTCTTGCGCCGGTCGAGGTGGCGTTCGGGCGTCACCACTTCGGTGATCGATCCGATAACGGGCAGCCCGCTCGCGCGTTCGAGCTTGGCGGCGGTCGCATAGCTGGCGCGCACCTGACCGAGGCCGAAGGCGACCCCGATGCCGCCGCCGATGCCGGCGAGCAGAACGAGCGTCAGGAACAGCGGCCGGTTGGGCGCTGCGGGGCTGGTCGGTTTCGACGGCGGATCGAGCAGTTCGATCTTGATCGCGTCGGTTTCGGTCTGCACTTCGCCGCGCAGGCGGACCTGCTCACGCTGGCCTAGCAGCTTATCGTACTGAGCCTTGAGCGCGGTATATTCACCGTTGATCCGGTCATACTCGGCGGCGATGCCGGGGTTCTGGATCTGCTGCGTCGTGATTTTCGATATGTCGCCCATAAGCTGGCTCTTGCGGGCCGACAGCGCGCTGACCGTCGCCTGACGTTCGGCACGCATCGCGGCGAGCGAGGCATAGGCAGGGTTCTGCATTCCGCCGCCGCCCGTGCCTTCGCGGTCGGCCATGGCCTTGAGCGACGCGATCTGGCTCTTCAATGCGATAATGTCGGGGTGCGCATCGGTCAGGCCCCGCGCGCGCATCGACGACAGTTCATTCTGCGCGCCCGCAAGCTGCTGGCGCGCCACGCCGCCGCCAACGCCACCGCCTGCGCCGGGGATCGATTGCGGCGTGGAAGCGAGCTGGCCGTTTGCTGCGGCGAGTTGCGCCTGCGCTGACACGAGCTGCGAATCGATCTGGCTGAGCTCGGCGCGCGCCGCGTCGACACGCTGCGCCGGTGACCCACTGCCGCCGGGGATCAGGCCGATGTTCTGCGCCTCGAACGCTCCGCGGCGCGCCTCGACCTCGCGCAGCGCCCTTTCGCGATCGGCGATCTGGGCGTCGAGGAACTTCAGGCCCTCGCGCGCATTCATCCGGCCGCCGCGCAGCTGGTCATCGCGGAACACGGTGATGAGGCTGTCGAGCACGCCCGATGCGAGCTTGGCATTGTCGGCGTCGGACAAGCTGCCAACCGCGACGCTCGAGGTGATTTCGAAGATATTGTCTTGCTGCGGAACGACCTTGATACTCTTTTGCAGCATCGCGACCGCGCCGGCCTTGTCGCGCTCGCTTGCTCCCGGGGGAAGCAGGCCCGTCGTTGCCGCGACCTTTTCCATATTGCGTGCGCTGGTCAGCGTTTCGCGGATCTGGTCGAGTTGCGGACGTCCGCCGCCCTGCGCGTCGTCGGGCAGGATTTCGTTGACGTCGACCAGCAGCCGCGCACGGCTGTCGTAGCGATTGGGGATCGACGCGATCGCGAGCCAGCCGAGGATGCAGATACCCCACGCCACCGCCAGCACGAGCCACCGGCGCGTCCAGACGCTGTGCAGCGCCACCCGGAATTCGTCGTAAAGGCTATTCATCGCTCGCAATCTATCCTTGGGAGATGGGTGGAAGGCGGTCGCTCGATATCAGAACATGCTTTCGGGGATGATGATCACATCGCCGGGCTGAAGCCGCACATTCGCCTTGATATCGCCGCGCTTGATCAGGTCGTTCAGGCGCAGGCCGAACTCCTGCTGCTTCCCGCTGCCCTTGTCGAAACGGACGAGTCGCGCTTTGTTTCCAGCGGCATATTCGCCAAGCCCGCCGACTGCAATCATTGCATCGAGCACGGTCATATTGGCGCGGAACGGGATCGACGCGGGCTTCTCGGTCGCGCCCACAACGCGCACCTGCTGCGAGAAGGTGCTGTTGAAGCTGGTGACGATAACGCTGACGATCGGGTCGGTGATATATTGGCTGAGCTGGAGCTTGATGTCCTGTTGCAGCATGGTCGGTGTCTTACCGACCGCAGGCATGTCGGTGATCAGCGGCGTCGTGATACGGCCGTCGGGGCGGACCTGGACCTTGCCGCCGAGTTCGGGGTTGCGCCACACAAAGATCTGGAGCTCGTCGAGCGGGCCGATGATATATTCCTCGCCCGGCCCTTCCTGGTTCGCGACGAAGTTCGCGCTGGGCAGTTGTGGTGCGCTGCCCCCGGCGCCCATGCAACCCGTCAGCGCGGTCGCAGCGATGCCCGAAACCAGCGCGATGCGCGCGACACGAAGCGAGGAGAACGAAGCCATAATCCAATCAACCTTTCGAGCCGTCAGGGGAACCGCGGTCCGGAAACCCGCGGCGACAGCCATTGCGTCAGCCTAGCCATTGCTCGAAAAGGGTGAACATAATGTTAGTATTGAACTAAGTTTGGACCACGCTTGTCGGAAGATGTCCCGATAAGGAACAAAATCAGGCGTGTCACACGAGCATTTCCCGCGCCGGTCCCTGCCCCAGGAAGCTCGCCGGGCTCGCGCTCGCCCCATAGGCGCCCGCAAGGAAGATCGCGATGATGTCGCCGACCTCGGCGCGCGGTAGCGCGACCTGATCGCCAAGGCGGTCGAGCGGGGTGCAGAGGCAGCCAACGACCGACACGGTTTCGACAGGCTCCCGGCCAAAGGCGCCCGCCACCGCGATCGGATAGTTACGGCGGATCACCGTGCCGAAATTGCCGCTGGCGGCAAGCTGGTGGTGGAGGCCACCGTCGGTGACGAGGAAGGTTTCGCCATGGCTGACCTTCCGATCGACGACGCGGGTCAGATAGACGCCCGCTTCGGCGACGAGCCAGCGGCCCAGTTCCATCGCGAAATGGCTTTTGGCGAGCACCGGATCGCGCGCCGCCAGCGTCTCGCCAAGCGCAGCCCCGACCGCCCGCACATCGACCGCCTTGTCGCCGGGAAAATAGGGCACGCCCATGCCGCCGCCGAGATTGACGAGGGGCGGTGTCTCCCCGATCTCGTTCGCGAGCCGCGCTGCGAGTGCAACGGTCTGCGCCTGTGTTTCGGCGATGGCCGCGGCGTCAAGCGCCTGCGATCCTGCGAAAATATGGAAACCCTGCCAGTCGGCACCGGCATTGATCAGGCGTCCGACGAGCGCCGGAACTTCGGCGGCATCGACGCCAAAGGGCTTGGCGCCCCCACCCATCTTCATGCCCGACCCTTTGAGGTCGAAGTCGGGATTGACCCGCACGGCAAGACTGGGAGTAAGGCCAAGATGCTCGGCGATCGACAGTGCCCGTTCGGCCTCGCCAACGGATTCAAGATTGAGCGTCGCTCCGGCAGTGATCGTCGCTTCGAGTTCGCGGTCGCGCTTGCCGGGGCCGGCAAAACTGATGTCGCCCGCCGGCATCCCGCTAGCGAGCGCGGCTTTGAGTTCGCCGCCTGAGGCGACGTCGAAACCGTCGACCAGCCGCGCCATGAAAGCGAGCACAGGCGCATAGGGGTTCGCCTTCATCGCATAATGAAGCTGCACCCCGCCGGGCATCGCGGCGCGCCATTCGGCGATGCGCGCGGTCAGCATCGCGCTGTCATAGGCGAACAGCGGGGTGTCGCCCGCGACGTCTGCAAGCGCCTCGGCGCGGTCGCCGCCGATGAGCAACATACCGCTAGTGTCGGCACGGAAGCCGGGCGGGATCGGACCGTGCGGTTTCATGCCGCCACCTCCTGCGTCCAGTCAGCGGCGATTGCCACGCGGTCGAGCTTGCCATTGGGATTGCGCGGCAAGGCATCGCGCCATTCGATCGCCTGCGGCTGCATGAAATTGGGAAGATTCTGGCGGAGCCAGGCGGAAAGCCCCTCTTCGTCGGCGACGCCGTCTTTCCCGCGCACGATCAGGACGATCGCGGCGCCAAGCCGCTGGTCGGGAACGCCGAAAGCGACGGCTTCGTAGATCAGCCCCGATGCCACCGCGACATCCTCAACCTCGGTCGGGCTAACGCGGTTGCCCGCGGTCTTGATCATCGCGTCGTCGCGGCCGACGAAATAGAGCAGGCCATCGGCGTCGCGGCGAACCGTATCGCCCGACCATACCGCCGTCCCACCATAGTGCGATGCGGGCGGTGCCGGTTTGAAGCGATGCGCGGTGCGCTCTTCGTCCTGCCAATAGCCCCGCGCCACCAAGGGCCCGACATGGACCAGTTCCCCGGGTTCATCGTCGAGGACAACGCTGCCGTCGGGACGGCAGACGAGGATTTCGGCATGCGGGATCGCGCGACCCATCGACGTTGGGTGGTCGGCGACGAGCGCCGGATCGAGATAGGTCGAGCGAAACGCCTCGGTCAGCCCGTACATTGGATAGATGTCGGCCTTAGGAAAGGTCCGGCGCATCGCGTCGATCAGCGAGGGCGTCAGCGCGCCGCCGCTGTTGGTCAGCCGCTTGAGCCACACCGCCGTTTCGGCAGGCCATTCTGCCTCGACGACTTGTACCCAAAGCGGCGGTACTCCGGCGAGCGTCGTTATTTTGTGGCGCGCCACCGCCTTCACGACGTCGCGCGCGGTCAGATAATCCAGCGGTGCGACTGCCGCGCCGGCGTACCAGCTCGAAAACAGTTGGTTCTGTCCATAATCGAAACTGAGCGGCAGCACGCCGAGTACCCGGTCGTCGGGTGCGATCTTCAAATAGGAAGCAACGCTTTCAGCGCCCAGCCACAGGTTCGCGTGACTGAGCATTACGCCCTTGGGCCGACCGGTCGAGCCGCTGGTGTAGAGGATAGCGGCGAGATCGTCGGGTTCAGCGATCGATAGCGGAAGCCCCTGCCCGCCCGAATCAATGACCTCCTCACCGATCTTGAGATCCTGCACCACGCATTCGTCGGGCAGGCCGCCGCCGAGCATCTCGGCGCGCGCACCGTTGGTAACGAGCAATTTCGCCCCGCTGTCGGACAGAATATGCGCGACCTGCGGCCCCTTGAGCAGCGGATTGACCGGCACATGGATCAGCCCCGCGCGCGCTGCGGCAAGCGGCATCAGGCAGGCGAGCCGCGTCTTGGCGCTCCAGCTTGCGACGCGTTCGCCCGGACCGCCCGCCTGTTCGAGCAGCCAAGACGCCAGCCGTCCGACGCCGGCGTCGAGCTCAGCGTAAGTTGTGACCCGGTCGCCGATCAGCAGTGCGTCCGCGTCGGGCGCACCGCGAATGGCGAGATGGTCGATCGGCCTTGAAGATGGGTTTTCGGCTTTGGTCATCGGCTGTTAGGACAGAAGTGATAGAGGGCGCCACCATGCAAGGGAACGGTGAACATCACGCTAATGATGAGCGATTGCCCGCCACAGCGCGCGCGGACGGATTTGCGTCGCCTTTCGACCGCGCGGCGTGGTACGACCTGCTCGCCGCGCATGGCTTTGCCGGTCGTGGCCGGATCGACGCATCGGGTAGCGCGGGTGCGATGCGTGCGTGGTTATCGCTGCGATTCGAGACGCCCGGCGACCTCGTCGGCCTCACCAACTGGTATAGTTTTTCGATCCGCCCGCTTTTCGAGGGTGACGGCGATCGCGGCGATGCCCTTCGCGCGCTCTTCGTCGACCTTCGCCAAAAGGCCGCGCGTCTTACACTCTACCCCGTCATGGAGCCCGACGCGCTGACGATGGCGCTGCGCGCCGCGGGTTGGTGGGTGAAGGCAACGCCGGTGGGCGATCGCCATTGGCTCGACCTCGGCGACATGGACCATGACAGGTGGTGGGCGAGCCGCCCCGGCGCGCTGCGCAATACCGTCCAGCGCAAGGCGAAGAAGGGCATCGTCGACATCCAACTGCTCACGACCTTCGATCCGGGAAGCTGGGCCGCCTATGAGCAAATCTACGCTGCGAGTTGGAAGCCCGAGGAAGGCGATCCCGCTCTGCTGCGCACCTTTGCCGAGATGGAAAGCGAGCGTGGCACATTCCGCATGGGCATTGCACGGATCGACGGCATCCCTGTCGCCGCGCAGTTCTGGACGGTCGAGGACGGCACCGCCTTCATCCATAAGCTGGCGCATGTGGAGGATAGTCTGAAAGCCTCGCCGGGGACTTTGCTGTCGGCCGCGCTATTCCGCCATGTGATCGAGATCGATGGCGTGGAGCGCGTCGATTTCGGCACCGGCAACGATGGTTACAAGCGCGACTGGATGAACCGGCACGACCCGCTGTGGCGCATCGAGGCTTTCAATCCGTCGCGCGTCGCGGCATGGGGTCCGGCATTGAAGGCATTCGCCCGTTCGCTGCGCAGGAAAGATTCATGACCGAAGCCAAGACCGTCGACGCCACTCTTCGCGCATTGCTCGCCGATGTGCTAGGCCTCGGCGAAGCACGCGCGGCCGCGCTCAGCGAAGGCAGTGGCTTGTTCGGCGAACTGCCCGAGTTCGATTCGATGGCGGTCGCGACGGTGCTGACCGAGATGGAAGACCGGCTCGGTATCCTGATCGACGATGATGAGATCGACGGGGAAATCTTTGAAACCTACGGTAATTTGCTGGCCTTTTCGCTGCGCAAAGTGACCGACTGACCCCGGATGCGCGCATGAGCGAACATCGGCTGCGCATCGATCCCGCGGGCACACCCCGCGCCACCATCCTGATCGTCCCGCCGCTGTTCGAGGAAGCGAACCGCACGCGCCGCACGCTGGTGCTCGCGATGCGCGCGCTTGCGGCCGAGGGGTTTGCGGCCGTGCTTCCCGACCTGCCGGGACAGAATGAGAGCCTTGTTCCGCTGGAGCGGGTCGATCTGGTTGGCTGGAAGGATGCGGTTGCCCAGATTGCAGTGGCGATCGAAGGGCCGGTCATTATAGCCTCGGTCCGCGGCGGCGCGTTGGTCGATCATCAGGCGAAGGCAGAAGCATGGTGGCGCCTTGCCCCCATCGGCGGAGCGTCGCTGCTCCGTACGTTGATGCGCGCCCGCGTAGGCGCCGACCGAGAAGCCGGCGTGGCGTCTTCACTCGACAGCCTGCAGGAAGAAGCGAAAACCGCGTCGCTGTTGCTTGCCGGCAATCGCCTGTCATCCGCCATGATCGCGCAGCTCGGTGTCAGCGAGGCGCAGGCGGTGGCGCCTTTGCGCAGCGTCGGGCTCGGCGCCGACGGAATCGCGGGAACGCCGTTATGGCTGCGCGCCGAGCCCGATGAGGATGCTGCGATGGCGGCGGCGATCGCTGCCGACATTTCCATATGGAGCAAGACGTGCGGCATCAGCTAAGCTTTAGCTGCAATGGCGCCAAGCTCGCCGCGACCCTTGACGAGGCGGCGGGAAGCACCGGCCTGTTGATCGTGTCGGGCGGCAACGAGATTCGTAGCGGCGCGCATCGCGGAATGGCGATGCTGGCAGCGCGGATCGCCGACGCGGGTTATCCGGTGTTCCGTTTCGACCGGCGCGGGATCGGCGATAGCGAGGGCACGAACGGCGGCTTCGAAAGCAGCGGCCCCGACATCGTCGCGGCGATTGGGACGTTCCGGGAGGCAGCGCCGCATGTGACACGCATCGTCGGCTTCGGCAATTGCGATGCGGCAAGCGCGTTGTTGCTTCACCAGCCGCTGGCACTTGACGGGCTGATCGTCGCCAACCCATGGACATATGACAACGACACGGACGAAGCCGAAGAACCTGCGCTGCCGCCGGCCTCGGCTATCCGCGCGCGGTATCTGGCGCGGCTGAAGGACCCCAAGAGCCTGTTCAGATTGCTCAAGGGCGAAGTCGATTTCCGGAAGCTGTTTCGTGGACTGTCGGCGCTCAAGACGCCATCGCCGCCTGCGGCACCCGACAGTCTTGCGGGGCGGATCGATAGCGCGATCTGCGCGGTCGGGTTGCCTGCGACGATCCTGCTAGCGACGGGCGACCGGACCGCGCAGGCCTTCATGGAGAATTGCCCGGCGGCGCTGGATCGCGTCCCTGTCGAGCGCCTCGCCAGCCCATCGCATAGCTTTGCGGGGGACGATGGGGAGTGGCTGGCGGCACATATTCTCGCAATATTGAAATAGTCGTGTCGCCGTACGGGATGCCGATGTCGGTTTTGGGGTGGGGGGCTGCCGTTACCCTCTTTCGACATTGCCCGGCTGGATCGGGATCGGATCGGCGCAAGAGCCGCGCAATATTCCAAAGTTCAGGAAAGTTCAGCCCTATGCGCGCCCCGATTGGGAAGCCGCGGGGTGCCGGATGTGCGCGGCACGTCCGATCATGGTCGTACCCGTAAGCCGGGCAGCGACAGCCTTTTTGTTCACCGAATGAAAGAGCCGGATGAAGGCTGGCACAGCCGGATAATGTAGGAAAGACCTATTTGAAGGCGATGTCGGCTTGGGGGTGGTGAGCGGACATCCCGTCCCCCACTTCCGTCATCCCGGGCTTGACCCGGGATCCCGCTTTTCGACGCATTCGCTGGCTTCGGCCTCAAGCGGGACCCCGGATCAAGTCCGGGGTGACGAGGATGTGGAGGGCGGCTCCCGGTCGTTTGCTGACGCCGGTCGCGACTTAGGCCGTCGCCATCGCGTGATATTCAGCCTCGGCCAAGAAGCGTTCCGCGTCGAGGGCGGCCATGCATCCCATGCCCGCGGCGGTTACCGCCTGGCGGTACACCTTGTCGGCGACGTCGCCCGCTGCGAAGACGCCGGGGATCGAGGTAAGCGAGGTACCCGGCGTGATCTGAAGATAGCCATCGTCGTCCAGCGGCAGCTTGCCCTTGAACAGTTCGGTCGACGGGCTGTGGCCGATCGCGACGAAGCCGCCGTCGGTTGGTTCATGGCTCGCCTCGCCAGTGACGGTGTCGATCAGGTCGACGCCGACAAGGCCGGTCAGCCCTTCGCCCGCCACGAAACGCTCGACGCGCTTGTTCCACAGCGTCTTGATTTTCGGGTTCACCGCCAGCCGGTCCTGAAGGATCTTTTCAGCGCGAAGCGTATCGCGGCGGTGGATCAGGGTCACGTCGTCGCTGTGATTGGTTAGGTAAAGCGCCTCTTCAACCGCAGTATTGCCGCCGCCGATCACCACAACCTTTTTGCCGCGATAGAAGAAGCCGTCGCAGGTCGCACATGCCGAGACACCCTTGCCGCCGAGTTCCTGCTCGCCCGGAACGCCGAGCCATTTGGCCTGCGCGCCCGTCGCGATGACGAGCGTTTCGGCCATATAGACGTCGCCGCCGTCGCCCGTCAGCTTGAACGGACGGCGCGAGAAATCGACGTCGACGATCGTATCCCAGATCATGCTGGTGCCGACATGCATCGCCTGCGCGGTCATCTGTTCCATCAGCCAGGGGCCCTGCACGACTTCGGCGAAGCCGGGGTAATTTTCGACGTCGGTGGTGATCGTGAGCTGCCCGCCGGGCTGCAGCCCCTGAACAACGATCGGCATCATGCCCGCACGCGCCGCGTAAATAGCGGCCGACAGGCCGGCGGGGCCGGAACCGAGGATGAGCATCTTGGTGTGGTGAACGCTGGGCATGACGGTCTTTCTTGGGCTGTGCGGACACGCACAGATGGGTGTTGCCAACCGCGCTAGCAAGGGTCACCTTCCGCGCCAAGGGGAGACTGGCGAATGGCAAGCTGGTGGGAACGTCATGGGGTGCCGCGACTGATCAAATGCGCCTGTTCGCAAGGGCAGATCATGAAGGTGCGCAGCAAGGTGGTGCCGCATGCGCGCGGCCATGTGCTCGAGCTCGGCTGCGGCGGTGGAATCAACATGGAATTTTATCGACCGGGGCAGATCGAGAGCTTTAGCGGGCTCGATCCCTCGCCGGAGTTACTCACGATGAGCGTCGCGGCGGCGGCGGCGCGCGGGATCGACGCCGATATCCGCGAAGGTGTCGGCGAGGCGATGCCGTTCGAGAGCGCGGCGTTCGACACCGTCGTCACCACTTTCACTCTGTGCTCGGTGAGCGATCAGGCGGCGGTGCTGGGGGAAATCCGCCGTGTACTGAAGCCCGGTGGGACCGCGCTGTTCCTTGAGCATGGCGGCGCGCCCGATACCGGCGTCGCGACGTGGCAGCGGCGGATCGAGCCGGTGTGGAAGCGCATCGGCGGCAATTGCCACCTGACCCGCCCGATCAGCGATGCGTATGAAAAGGCTGGATTTTCGGTCGATCGACAAGGCGCCGACTATTTGCCCAAGACGCCGCGCCCATTCGGCTGGGTCGAATTTGGCGCGGCGCGCCTCGCCTAGAGAAAGGATTGCGAGATGATGCGATTCTGGCTTGTCACCCTCACCGCGGCGTTGTTTTTTGCGCCATCGGCCGCCGATGCGCGCAAGGTCGCGCTGATCATCGGCAATAGCGATTATGCGAACACCAGCCGGCTGGTGAACCCGACGAACGACATCAAGATCATCGCCGCGTCGGCGAAGCAGGCCGGATTCGACGACGTCACCGTCGCCGCGGACCTCGCGGTCAACGATTTCCAGAAGGCGATGCGCGATTTCCGCGCCAAGGCCGACGGGGCGGAGGTCGCAATGGTCTATTATGCAGGGCACGGGATCGAGGCGCAGGGCAAGAACTGGCTGATCCCGACGGACGCGCAGCTCAAATCCGACCTCGACCTGCCCTATGAGGCGATCAACCTCGACCGGTTGATGGAGTCGGTTTCGGGGGCACAGATTCGAATGGTCGTGCTCGATTCGTGCCGGAACAATCCGTTCGGGCGGTCGTGGCGATCGGGGACGCGCGCCGTGGTGAATGGCCTCGCGGGGGTCGAAGCCGACGATGTGCTGGTGATCTTTGCCGCGGCACCAGGACAGACCGCAGCCGATGGAACGAGCGGCAATTCGCCATTTGCAACTTCGCTCGCAAAGCGCCTGCCGCAGCCCGACATGCCCGTGCAGTTGCTGGGCGGGCTGATCCGCGACGATGTGCTGCAGGCGACCGCCGGCAGCCAGCGCCCATTTGTCAGCGCCAGCATTACGGGAACCCCCGTCTATCTGGTCCCGCGCACAGCGCCCGCTGGCGCGCCCCCGACTTCGGGCAACCGCTCTGCGCTAGAGGATCTGCTGTGGAAGGGCGCGGTAACAGAGAACAGCATCAGCGCCTTCAAAGCCTATCTCGCCGAATTTCCCTCGGGTAAATATGCGGCGCAGGCGGGCGAAAGCATGGCTCGGCTGAACGGAAATCCGGCCGCTGCAACCGTGATGGCGAGCGCGCCCATGACGAGGAAATATATCCTGTCGAACATCCGCATCGAGGCGGTGAAGCTGACCGGGCGGCTTGGCCTCGGCCTGCCCGACCAGCTTTTCCTGCGCTTCAACACCGGCGAACGTTTTCCCGAGGGTTCGCGCGAAATCTTTTCGATCAAGCGCGGCGAAAGCTGGGTCGTGGACCGGAATTTCGCGTTCGAACAGCCGGTGAGCTTCCAGCTCCGCGAATTCGACGACATCGGGGGCAGCGACAATATCGGGACGATCGACCTTGGCGATGCGCCGGGGACCTTCACGAAAACGCTCGACGGCGACGCCAGCGATTATCGGGTGACCTATACGATGACGGTCGGCTGATGGCCCTAAAGCGACAAAAGACACGGACGAACGCCTCCGGAATGTGTCCTTTGTTGCTTTAAGGCGATGGTAGGCACTGGACTTGAGGAGGCGCTCTGCCGGGCAATCAGTGCGGTCATCCACGAGGATAGATCATCGCCCGATTTATTAGGAAAGCGGTTTTTTGTCGTGCGGGGTTCTGGCTGGTTTCGACCGATTGCGGACCTCTCTCCTTTCGTCACCCCGGACTTGACCCGGGGTCCCGCTTGAGGTCCAGGCCGGTCGATGCGCAAAGAAGCGGGATCCCGGGTCAAGCCCGGGATGACGAAGGTAGGAAAATGCCGATAGAGATGTGCACCCCGGCGAAAGCCGGGGCCCAGAATTCCAACGCTGACTTTGCGCTTTTCCGCACTGGGCCCCGGCTTTCGCCGGGGTGCACAAAGGGCAGCTCACCACCCCAATGCAGCAGCAACCGCCAGCCTATTCCTTCTCGCCGACCTCGACGAGGCGATGCCCGACACTCACCCGCTCATCGAAGACGAAGCAACTGCCGTGCCAGCGGCTTTCCGCCTCGGGCACCTGTTCGAGATAGGCAAGAATGCCGCCCTTCAGATGGACGACATCCTCGACGCCTTCGTGGCGGAGGAATGCGGTCGATTTTTCGCAGCGGATGCCCCCGGTGCAGAACATCGCGACACGCTTGCCCGCGAAGCGTTCTGCATTCGCGCGCCACCAGTCGGGGAAGTCGCCGAAGCTCTTCGTTTCGGGATCGATCGCGCCCGCGAAGCTGCCATAGCCAACCTCGAAGCCGTTGCGCGTATCGATGAGCACCGTATCGGGGTCGTCCACAAGCGCATTCCAGTTGGCGGGATCGACATAAGGAGCGGCCTCGCGCGCGGGGTCGAGCCCCGGCACTTTCATCGTGACGATCTCTTTCTTCAAGCGCACCTTCATCCGCTGGAACGGCATATCGGCGGCGGTTGAATATTTGACGTCGAGTTCGGCGCAATCGGGCAAAGCGCGGATATGATCGAGAACGGCCGCAATCCCGGCCTCGGTCCCCGCGATCGTGCCGTTGATCCCTTCGCGCGCAAGAAGCAGCGTCCCCTTCACGCCCTCTGCGGCGCAAAGGTCGATCAAGGGCTGACGCAGCGCGGCGGGCTCGTCGAACGACGCGAAGCGATATAGAGCGGCAACGGTGAAGGTCATAACGGCGGCCGCCTTAGACAAAAGCTTTCGTCATTGCGAGCGGAGCGAAGCAATCCAGGGCGGCTTACACACGCGCTGGATTGCCGCGTCGCCTTCGGCTCCTCGCAATGACGCAGCTTTTACCCGAAAGGATCGTGCCGCCCGGTCGCGTAATGCGCCATCGCCATCGTCGTCCATTGCGCGTTGACGCGGATGCAGCTCGGAAAGACGCTGGCGTCGGTCACGAAGACATTGGTCGTGCCGTGAACGCGGCATTCGGGATCGACAACGCCATATTGCGGGTCTTCGTTGATCGCATTGCCGCCGTGCGGGTGGCTGCTGGAAAGCGTCACATCGTCCTGCTCGCGGATCGCCGCCTCGAAGAAGGCGTCGACGTCGATGTCGGACGTGATCTTTTGCCCCTTCGCAAGCGCCGGATAGCATTCGAGCGCGCCAGCGGCGAAATGGACTTTGGTCAGCGTTGCCATCGCGCGGCGGAGCATCGGGAGGTCGTCGTCGACGTCGAGGCGGAATTTAAGCTTGCCGTCGACGATCTGTCCGCGCCGGTCGGCCGGAAAGAGGATGCCGGCCGAATGGATGCGGCCGAAATTCTTCATCCGCTCCGAATGGTCGGCGAACCAGCCGGGCATCAACGAGGCCATCGACATCGGTGGCTGGAAATGGCTTTCGAGAAGGAAATCGCCGCAGTCGACATAGCTCGACATCTGATCCTCGTCCCACGCATCGCCGCCGACGCCATCGGGCATGAGCGCGACCACGGGCGACGCGACGTTGAGCGAAACCTGATAGCCAGTGCCGTCGATATCGCTGCGATCGAGCAGCTTCGACGAGGCGATCGTGCCCGCCGCGACAACGACGCCGACGCGCGCACGGACAAGGCGGTTCGAACCGTCGGGCAGGATGAGCTTCACCGCCTCCGCCTCGCGCCGGCCGTCGGCGGCGGTCTGCCACATGATCTGCTGCGCCTTGGTATTCGGCAGGATGCGCGCGTGCCGATCATGGCACGCCTTGGGCAGGTAGGTCTGCGCCACCCCCATGCGGCGGCCGTAAGCGCAGCCCGAATTGCAATAGCCGCAATAAGCGCAAGCCGTCGGCGTGTTCGGCGGACCGAAATTCTTGTCGAACCAATCGGTGACCGCACGCTTGTCCATCGCATTGTCCGAGGCGTCGGCATAGGCGTGCCAGCCGTTGATCAGATGCGGGCCGTTGTGGCGGCCGCTACGCGGCTCGATCCGCGCGATACCGAGCATGTCCTTCACCGCGTCATAGCTGTCGTGAAAGGCCGCGGCGTCGACGGGTGCGCCGATGCTCGCCCATTTCGCTAGGACGTCCTTTGCATCGGGGTGCGTCCGCCCGGGCTCGTTGACGCGCAAACATATCCCATTGTTGATCGTCGAAGATCCGCCGACGCAGCGGCCCTGGAAAACGACGAAATCGCGGTTGGTCGTCGTCTGGACCGCGCCATGTTTGTAAAGCTTTGCGATCATGTCGAGTTCGTGATGCGTAATCGCGTGGCTGGGATAAAAGGGGCCCGCCTCGACGATCAGCACCTTATAGTCCCAGCCCGCGATATTATAGGCCGCGACCGCCCCACCCGCGCCCGAGCCGACGACGATCACGTCATATTCGTCCTCGAGACTGGCGGCATCGAGGATATAGGCAGGATCGATCTCGCGCCCGCGGATCGGCGCGAGCGGCATGTCCTGGCTACCCCGCTGGCGGAATTTTGGCAGCGTGAAGCCGATCTGCCGGTGAACGGGATTGGCGGCGTTCGCATCCTGATCCCCAGGTTCGAGCCCCGGCTGCCAATGGCCATAATAGCAGGCGTAGATGATGCCGCGCAGCCGGCCCATGTCCTGAAACAAATCGATGCTGCTGTCGCGCAATCGGTCGTCGATGCGCTCGACGCGGGTTTCGACATCGACCGCGGCGAACATGGGGCCGAGCACGATTTCGGTCGCGGTCAGCGACAGCCGAATCTCGTCGAGCTTGGTGCCGCCGACCTTCCCAAACAGTTCGGCGACATTGGCGACGACCTGATCGGGCGTGATGGCCATTTCGGCGCCGTGAAACAGCGCCTCGGTCAATGCCTTCAAAAATTTGAGCTGCCCGAAATTAAACGGTGCCGTCATCGCCCTGCCCCCCCGATTGCGCACGCATCAAAATGCCGGATTATAGTGGGCCTGGGCAAGCTGTATTGTATCGAAACGGCGGGAATGGGGTGGGGAGCGGACATTCCGTCACCCACTTCCGTCATCCCGGGCTTGACCCGGGATCCCGCTTTTTGACGCACTCACTGGCTTCGACCTCAAGCGGGACCCCGGGTCAAGCCCGGGGTGACGAGGATGTGGAGGGCAGCAACCGGTCGTCAGCAGTCACTCTGTTCCGGCTCATGCTTCAACCAGCTACACCGCGCCCTCGAACACATCCTCAACCCAATGCGCGCGCGCCGCATCGTCGCGCGGCGAAGCGAGGTAGCGGATAGTGGCGATAGGCGGCGTCGACGGCGGTGGACATAGGTGGCCCCTTTGATTTGTTCCACTTATGTTCTAGTCGCCATCGACAGCCCCGGCAATCCTCTTTTGCGTCAGCCCGCCTTTTTCGCTTGCCGATATTTGTGGAGCAGCGGTTCGGTGTAGCCCGACGGCTGGGTCACACCCTCGAAGATCAGCGCGCGCGCAGCTTGCCAGGCGATGCCGTCGGGAGTCAGCTTTTCGTAGAGCGCGTCGCCCGCATTCTGCGCATCGACCTTTGCCGCCATGCGCGCCAGCGCGGCGTCGACCTGTTCGGGGGTGCAGACGCCGTGGAGCAGCCAGTTGGCAAGTGCCTGGCTGGCGATGCGCAATGTCGCGCGGTCCTCCATCAGGCCGACGTCGTCGATATCGGGGACCTTCGAGCAACCGACGCCCTGATCGATCCAGCGCACGACATAGCCGAGAATGCCCTGGCAATTATTGTCGAGCTCGCGGGTGATTTCCGTCTCGCTCCAATTGCGGCCGGTGGCGACGGGGATGTTGAGCAGGCGGTCGAGCGAGGGCACCGCCTCGCCGGCGATTTCCTTCTGACGCGCGAAGACGTCGACTTGGTGATAATGCAGCGCGTGGAGCGTCGCGGCGGTCGGCGACGGCACCCATGCGGTGTTCGCGCCGCTCTTCGGATGGCCGATCTTGGCGTCGAGCATCGCTTTCATGAGATCGGGCATCGCCCACATGCCCTTACCGATCTGCGCCTTGCCGCTGAGGCCGCACGCAAGGCCGATGCGGACGTTGCGGTCCTCATAGGACGCGATCCAGTCGCTCGCCTTCATCTCGCCCTTGGGGATCATCGGTCCCGCGCGCATCGAGGTGTGGATTTCGTCGCCGGTGCGATCGAGGAATCCCGTGTTGATGAAGACGATGCGGTCCTTCACCGCATGGATGCAGGCGGCGAGGTTCGCGCTGGTGCGGCGCTCCTCATCCATCACGCCGACCTTCATCGTGTGGCGCGACAGGCCGAGCATGTCCTCGACGGCGTCGAACAGCCGGTCGGTGAAACCGCATTCCTCGGGCCCATGCTGCTTGGGCTTCACGATATAGATGCTGCCCGCGCGGCTGTTCTTCAGCGTGCCGAGACCCTTGAGGTCATGGAGCGAGCAGAGGCCGGTGATGACCGCGTCGCAGAGCCCCTCGGGCGCTTCGGCGCCGCCGGCGAGCTTGATCATCGGGGAGGTCATGAGATGGCCGACGTTGCGCACGAACATCACGCTGCGGCCGTGGAGCGTGATGGCCTCGCCCGACGGCGAGGTCCATTCGCGGTCGGCCTCCATCGCGCGCGTCACCGTCTGCCCGCCCTTGGCGAAGCTTTCGACGAGGTCGCCGCGCATCAGGCCGAGCCAGTTGGTATAGCCGAGCGTCTTATCCTCACCGTCGACCGCGGCGACCGAGTCTTCGAGGTCGATGATCGTGGTCAGCGCCGCTTCGAGGATGACATCGGCGATGCCCGCGGGGTCGGTCTGTCCGATCGCGCTGCTGGGATCGATCGCCAATTCGATGTGCAAGCCATTGTGCTTGAGCAGAATACCGCCGGGCTTGCTGGCGACCCATTGCGCGGGGTCGGCGAGCGCGGGCTGTCCGCCCTGCCAGTCGGCCCAACTGCCCGAGGCGAGCGGTACGGCTTCGTCGAGGAACGCCTTGGCACGCGCGATCACCGCCGCGCCGCGGGCGGCGTCGTAGCCGCCGGGCTTTGCCGGCGGCGCGTCGAGCGCGTCGGTGCCGTAGAGCGCGTCGTAGAGGCTGCCCCAGCGCGCATTCGCCGCGTTGAGCGCGAAACGCGCGTTGAGCGCGGGCACGACAAGTTGCGGGCCCGCCATCGTCGCAATCTCGGGATCGACATTCTGCGTGCCAATCTGGAACGTAGCGGGTTCGGGGACGAGATAGCCGATCTCGCGAAGGAACGCCTGATAGGCCGCGGGGTCGTGCGCCTGTCCCGCACGCGCTTCGTGCCAGGCGTCGATCTGCGCCTGCAAATCTTCGCGCTTCGCCAGCAAGGCCGCATTTTCGCGTGCAAATTTGCCGAGCAAGGCCGCGAAATCGTTCCAGAATTTGGCGACGTCGAGCCCGGTCCCCGGCAGCGCGCGCTGCTCGATGAATTCAGCGAGACGCGAATCGACGGACAGTCCGGAACGATCGAGATATTCAGTCATGTAGCACCCTCTGGTCGGCGCGCCTGCGCCAGTGAATCCGGGGAGGAAAGGGCCGCCGCGCTATGCCGCGATTGGTTTCAATTGGCAATGGAGCTTTCCAAACCTGTTCGTATATATTATGCTGCAACGCACAACATAATAAACTCCTCCCCAAGAACGATCCTGGAAACCATGGACGACACACGACTTAAACTGATGGAAGCCATCGCCCGCAAACGGCTGGTGACGGCGCATTATAATGGCCAGGTTCTGACGCTGGCGCCCCACCTGTTGTTCGAGCGCCGCGGCGACCTGTTCATCAGCGCACTGAACCTCAACAAGAGCTGGCGATCGGACGAAGAGCCGCGGCTTGGCCATTTCAAGCTCGGCGGCCTCGCGTCGATCGAGCTTAGCGAAGACGAATTCGCTCCCCTGCCCGGCTTCGAACCCGCGCCGCCGCGCGAGGAAGACACGCCGCTGCTCGCAGTCTGAAATTCAGGCAGCGCCGAGGGCGGCGGCGGGCGCGAGCTCGCCGATCGCGACCCGCACCTGATTCCGCCCGCCGGCTTTCGCGCGATAAAGCGCTGCATCGGCGCGGCGTGACAGATCGAACAGCGAATCGTCGGACGTGCGCTGGGCGACGCCGAACGATGCCGTAAAACCGCGGTCGACTCCGAGCACGGGTAGCTGCGCCGAGGCAAAATGTTTGCGCACCGTCTCTGCATAGAGGCGGCCGTCGGATAGCAACGCATCGGGGAGCAGAACGGCAAACTCCTCGCCCCCGATCCGGCCGACGATTGCACCTGCCGGCGCCGCGTCGACGAGCATCGCCGCGAAATGCGCGATCACCCCATCGCCGGCGGCATGACCGAAGCTGTCGTTGATCTTCTTGAAATCGTCGAGGTCCGCCGCGACCAGCACCGCAGCGTCGCTGCCGCGGAGCAACGCCAGTTCGGCATGATGTTCGAAACCGCGACGGTTGAGCACGCTCGACAGCGGATCGGTTTCCGATCGTGCGACCATCTCGGCCGTCGTGTCGCGCATCATGACGAGCAGCATGACGAGCGCGATCGCCATCAGCGTGACGACGCTCCCGCTCTGCGAGATGGCAGCATAGGTCGTCGCCATATAGCCCTGCGGCGCGCTTGCCGTGCCGATCGCCGCGGCGATGAAAGGCTTGGCGACATAGATGGCCGCCGCGACGATCTGGAGCGCGATCAGCAACAGGTCGAGCGCCTGACGACGGCGCGATCGCCAGATCACCAGCCCGAGCAGCACCTGCATGGCGAAGTAAGGAATCTGATAAAGGGTCAGCCGCGGCGTCGAGCCATAGGTCAGGCTGAAGATCGCGGGCACCGCAAGGATCGTCGCAACCCAGATCGCGGCCATCGCCGTCCACGGCGGCGGCGCGCGGTAATGACGGGCGACGCCGATCAGGGCGAAGCTCAGAGCGAGCAGGAATACCAGGAATATGCCGATCCCCACCGGGGTAGGATCGACCTGCCGCGGCAGAAGAAATTCAAGACCGACATAGACGATCCCCATGCCATAGCCCGCCGCGAGCCACCCGGCGCCGCGCGCGGTCCGGTTCGTCGCCGCAACCACGGCGAACGCAACGGCGAAAATGCCGGCGACAGACATGTTGATGCCAAGCACAAAGGCGGCGGTCATTGATCCACTCATCATCTGTCCGGCCAGCGTAGGAAGCGGGTCCCGAACTTTCGGTTAATATATTGCGATTCGGGATAATAAACGCGTCCCTCTAGCCGGATATGACGCCGGTCACAGTGACATACCGTATCGCATCGACAAAATAGCCGGCCCGGGGGTGCAAAAGGCGTTCGCCGCTCGCTATAGCCACAAGATGGTCAGTCTTACCGCAACTGAAAATGCCGCACTGGAGCGTGCCGCCGACGCGCCGATGCTGGCACAGGTCGAGAAATGGGCGGCGATCAACAGCGGCACCGGCAATCTGGCGGGATTGAAAACCGTCGCGGGCGAGCTGGCCGATGCCTTTGCGATACTCCCGGGCGATGTCCGGCTCGTCGCCGCCGATCCGGTCGAGAGCGTCGACAGCGCCGGCACCGTCAATACCATCCGACGCGGCGACCATCTGCACGTGCGCGTACGGCCCGAGGCGCCGGTGCAACTGCTGCTTACCGGGCATATGGACACGGTATTCGCCGCCGACCATCCGTTCCAGACGTTGAAATGGCTCGAAGACGGTGTGCTCAACGGTCCCGGCACCGCCGATATGAAGGCGGGCATTTCGGTGATCCTCGCGGCGCTCACCGCACTCGAAGCGTCGCCGCTCGCCAGCCGCGTCGGCTATGATGTGATGATCAACAGCGACGAGGAAACGGGGAGCCAGGCGTCGGCACGGCTGATCGCCGAACTCGCGAAGGGCAAGACTGCGGCGCTGACTTATGAACCCGCCCTGCCCGACGGCACGCTCGCCGGTGCGCGGCCGGGAAGCGGCAATTTTTCGGTCATCGTCCACGGCCGCGCCGCGCATGCCGGGCGCAATCCGCAGGACGGGCGCAACGCGCTGCTCGCTGCCGCCGACCTCGCGCTGCGGCTCGGGGCGCTCAAGTCCGATACTCTGAAGGTCAATCCGGCGAAGATCGATGGCGGCGGGCCGAACAATATCGTTCCCGACAGCGCTATCCTGCGGGTCAATATGCGCCCGTCGACGCCCGATGCGATGGCGGCGGCCGAGGCAGCGATGCGCGACGCGATCGCCGCCGTCTCGCGCGAACATGATGTGCATTGCCATGTCCATGGCGGCTTCAACCGTCCGCCCAAGCCGCTCGATGCGGCGGCGACGCGCCTGTTCGAACTGGTGCGCGATTGCGGCGCCGCGCTCGGCCTGCCCCCGATAAGCTGGAACGCGACCGGCGGCGTGTGCGACGGCAACAATATCGCCGCGTGCGGCGTGCCGGTGGTCGACACCATGGGCCCGCGCGGCGGCGCGATCCATTCGTCGGACGAATTTCTGATCGTCGACAGCCTCGCCGAACGCGCGAAGCTGTCGGCACTAACCATGACAAGAATAGCGGAACGGGGGACTGTGTGAATTATGTGATCCGGGCGGCCAAGCCGGGCGACCTGCAGAGCATTTACGAAATGGCGAAGCTGACCGGTGGTGGCTTTACCAATCTGCCCCCTGACAAAAAGGCGCTGTCCGCCAAGCTTGAACGCACCGAAGCGTCGTTCGCGAGCGACAAGGAATATCCGTCGGACGAGCTGTACCTGCTCGTTCTCGAAGATATGGATAGCGGCGAAGTACGCGGCACTTGCCAGATTTTCGGGCAGGTCGGCCAGCGCTGGCCTTTCTATTCCTATCGCATCGGCACCGACAGCAAGCATAGCGAACAGCTCGACCGGACCTTTCACGCGCAGGTGCTGATGTTGAGCAACGACCTTAACGGTGCGAGCGAGGTGGGCGGACTGTTCCTGCACCCCGCGGCGCGTGCCGGCGGGCTTGGGCTGCTGCTCGCGCGTTCGCGCTATCTGTTCATCGCGCGCCACCGCGCGCGCTTTGGCGACCGTATCCTCGCCGAACTGCGCGGGGTGATCGACGAGGCGGGCGGATCGCCGTTCTGGGATGGGGTCGCAGGCAAATTCTTCGGGATGAATTTCCAGGAAGCCGACCAGTTCAACGCGGTCCACGGCAACCAGTTCATCGCCGATCTGATGCCCAAGCATCCCGTCTATATCGCGATGCTGAGCGACCATGCACGCAGCGTCATCGGGGTGCCGCACCCGACCGGGCGCGCCGCGATGCGCATGCTGGAGAACGAAGGCTTTGCGTTCGAAAATTATGTCGACATCTTTGACGGCGGCCCGACGATGACAGCGCGCACCGATCAGGTCGCGAGCATCCGTGACGCGAAGCATATCGAGATATCGGCGATCGCCGGCGCCGACGACCTTGGGGGCGAAGATGCTCTGGTCGCGACGGGACAGCTCGCCGATTTCCGCTGCTGTTTCGGCAAGGTCGGCGGGGGTTCGACGATCGATAGCGAGTCCGCAAAATTGCTGGGCGTCGGCAAGGGCGGCGAGATTAGCTGGATCGGCCGCTGAACCATGCTCACTGAAATCAACTTCGACGGCATCATCGGCCCCAGCCACAATTATGCCGGGCTCAGCCGCGGCAATATCGCATCGGCAAGCAATGCCGGCGACGTGTCGCAGCCGCGCGCCGCGGCGCTGCAAGGCATCGAGAAGATGCGCCACAATCTGGCGCTTGGCCTGCCCCAAGGTTTCTTCATGCCGCTGGATCGCCCCGACGCGCCTTGGCTGCAGACGCTTGGCACGACGCCCGAAGGCGCCGAGGAGCATTTGCGTGCGCAGGCCTGGTCGGCCTCGTCGATGTGGGCGGCAAACGCAGCAACCGTTTCCCCCGCTCCCGACAGCGCCGACGGCAAATGCCACCTGACCGTCGCGAACCTCGTCACCATGCCGCACCGCAGCCACGAATGGCCGGGCACGCTGGCGCAGCTTCGCCTTGCCTTCGCGCACCCCGCCTTTGCAGTGCATACGCCGATCCCCGCGCCGTTCGGCGACGAGGGCGCGGCGAACCATATGCGGCTGTGCAGCGGACATGATGGTGAGGGTGTCGAAATCTTCGTCTATGGCGTCGGTGGCGGCCGCTTTCCAGCGCGCCAGCATCTCGACGCGTCGAAGGCGATCGCGCGCAACCACCGGCTCGACCCGGCGCGCACGCTGTTCATCCGTCAGTCGGATACGGCGATCCAGGGCGGCGCGTTCCACAACGACGTCGTCGCGGTCGCGAACGAGCATGTGCTCTTCACCCATGAAACGGCGTTCGAGGATCGCGACGCCGCACATGCCGAAATTCGCGCGGCCTTCCCCGCAGTCGAGATCGTCGAGGTTCCCGCGAGCGCGGTGAGCCTGCCCGATGCGATCAAATCCTATCTGTTCAACGCACAGCTCGTCAGCCTGCCCGACGGGGGCGGCATGGGCCTGGTGCTGCCGACCGAGGCGCAGGATACGCCCGCGGTTTGGAACTGGCTGGAGGCGCATGTCGCGGGCAACGGTCCGATCCGCCGCCTGCTGCCGGTCAACGTCCGCCAGTCGATGGCGAATGGTGGCGGGCCCGCATGCCTTCGTTTGCGGGTCGTTGCCGATCCTGCAACGGTCGACCCGCGTTTCATTGCCGACGATGCGAAGCTCGACCGGATCGCCGATGTTGTGGCGAAGCACTGGCCCGAAGCGATCGCGCCCGGCGACCTCGCCTCGGCGACGCTGGCGGGCGACGTGCGCGCGGCGCGCGCGGCGCTGCTCGAAACGCTCGACCTCGGCGAGTTGGGCTGAAGCCGCTTGCAGGTTCGCGAACTAGTCGACACGGCGCAAATCCCGGGAGGCGACGAACTGCGCCTGTACCGGCGCGGCGGTGATTTCATCATCGCAATCGGCGGCAACGAGCTGATGAACAGCCGGATGAGCGGGTCCGAGGAGGCGCTCGCCGTGATGAGCTGCGAGCGGCTGCGGAGCCCGGACGACGCGCATCTGCTGATCGGCGGCTATGGCATGGGCTTTACCCTGCGCGCGGCGTTGGCGGCGCTTGGTCCGTCGGCGCGCATCACGGTGGCCGAGTTGGTCCCCGCGATCATCGACTGGGCGCGCGGACCGATGGCGGAGCTGGCCGCGGGATGCCTGGACGATCGCCGCGTCGAACTCGTCGTCGGCGACGTCGCGGCCGCGATCGCCGAAGGGCGCAGCCGCTATGACGCGATCCTGCTCGATGTCGACAATGGCCCCGACGGGCTGGTCCGGCAGGCGAACGACGGCATATATTCGGCCGCGGGGCTCGCGTCGGCAAAGGCGGCGCTACGCCCCGGCGGCATATTGGCGATATGGTCGGCGGCGCCCGACCCGCGTTTCATGCGGCGTCTTATGGCGGCGGGGTTCCGGGTCGACGAGGTCACGGTGCGCGCGCGCAGCAACGGCAAGGGCGCGCGCCACACCATCTGGTTTGCGAAAGTGTAGGTCGGGCGGTTCGCCCGATTGCTGACATACTCTGTCATCGTCACCCCGGACTTGATCCGGGGTCTCGCTTGATGTCGAAGCTAGTGCGCGCGCAAAAAGCGGGATCCCGGGTCAAGCCCGGGATGACGGGCGTGGGTGAGTGAACATCAGCTCTCCACCCCAAACCGACATCGGTAAATCCCGCCACTGGCCCATCACGTGCCAAGCCGCTAAGCATCTTGGCAAGGGCGGGACTCTAATCCTTTGGCGAGGAGAGCCGAGATGTCATCGAGCGAGGGACCCGCGATCTGGCCCGATCTGTGCTGGGCCGACTGGCGCGACACGGCGATCACGCTGCAGCTATGGACGCAGATCGTCGGCAAGATCCGCCTGTCGCTGACGCCCTGGCTCAACCACGGCTGGCAGGTCCCGCTCTATGTCAGCGCGCGCGGGCTGACGACATCGCCGATCCCCGTCGAGCATGAACTGCTCGAGATCGAATTCGACTTCATCGTCCATCGGCTGATCTGCCGCACCAGCACGGGGCAGGAACGCGAACTCGTCCTCGAACCGCGCAGCGTTGCCGATTTTCACGACCGGCTGCTCGGGCTGCTCGCCGACCTGGGCATCGCGGTACGCATATATGGCGTACCCAATGAAGTGCCCGACCCCATCCCCTTCGCGCGCGACGAAAGCCACGCGAGCTATGACGCCGATGCAGCGCATCGTTTCTGGCGCGCGCTGGTACAAGTCGACCGCGTGTTCAGGCTGTTCCGCAGCGGCTTCCTTGGCAAGGCGAGCCCGGTGCATTTCTTCTGGGGCAGCTTCGACCTTGCGGTCACGCGCTTTTCGGGCCGCGCGGCGCCGCCGCATCCGGGCGGTGTACCGGGGCTTCCCGACGCAGTGACGCGCGAGGCCTATTCGCACGAAGTCAGCAGCGCGGGCTTCTGGCCGGGCGGCGATACGTTCCCCGAGCCGGCCTTTTATTCCTATGCCTATCCCGAACCGTCCGGGTTTCGGGACTATCCGGTGCCCGCCGCGGCACGCTTCGATGCCGGCATGGGCGAATATATTCTGCCCTATGAAGCGGTGCGGACGGCGGCGTCGCCGGATGCACTGCTCCTCGATTTTCTGGAAAGCACCTATGGTGCGGCCGCCGATGCCGCGCGCTGGGACCGCGCCGCGCTAGAATGTCCGATGGGAGCACCGGCGCGGGTGCGCGAGACAAAGGAGGATGCATGACGGGCTGTTCGCACGAAAACGCGATCCAAGAGGTCGTCCCGAGCGCCAAGGGGTGCGAGGAATGCCTGCGTACGGGCGGCATCTGGGTGCATCTGCGCCTGTGCCGCACCTGCGGCCATGTCGGCTGCTGCGACGATTCGCCCGCACGCCACGCCCGCGCGCATTTCCACGAGACGGCGCATCCGATCATCGAGGGCTATGATCCGCCAGAGGGGTGGGGCTGGTGCTATGTCGACGACGTCGTCGTCGCGCTTCCCGGCCAGACGCCGCAGATCGGACCGATCCCGCGCTATTTTTAGGCACCCTTCCCTGTTCTGTCGGATTAACTTACAATTTACCATAAGCCCGGCGCGCCGAATCACGCATTTGCGCCAGTGGCACGACGCTTGCTTAGGCTATGGTGATGCTGAAAAAGATCGGACGCCTGTTCGTCATCAAGACACGCTTCGAAGCGTGCCTCATCATTTATGCGCTTGCCGTCGGGGCGATGGCGCGCGGCGCGAACTATATCCACGAATATCCCGGCACCGGCGGCAAGCTGCTGCTGCTCGCATGCACCGGATCGGTGTTCCTTGCGGGCGCAAAGATTTTCGACTGCCTGCGCTATGAGCAAGCCGCGGAGGCGGCGCGACAAGCGGAGTAGATCAGCGGTCTTTCGCCGGTCATCCAGATATGCGAAGGCATCGGCCATGAGCAGGATCAGCGGCCGGCCGGCCATCCGCAGCGAGCATGTTTACGGCCTCAGCCTGCGCGTCGCGCGCTGGCGCGAAGGCGCGCCTGGTACGCCCTTGCTATTCCTCAATGGCATCGGTGCCGACCTGGTCGCCGCCGCACCGCTGCTCGCGCAGATTACCGGTCGCGAAATATGGACGCTCGATATGCCCGGCGTCGGCGGCTCGCCTGACGCGCTGCTGCCTTATGCCGCGCCGACGATCGCGGCGGTGGTGATGGAGATTGCCGATCGCCTTGGCCACAGGACAATCGACGTCGCCGGTTTCAGTTGGGGCGGCGCGCTGGCGCAACAGGTCGCGATCCAGTTCCCAGGACGCGTGCGCCGGCTGGTGCTGATGGCCACAACACCGGTCATGGGTGCGCCTGGAATCGGATGGGCGGCTATGTTCGATCACGACATGCTCGCGAGCGGGCTCAAGATCCAGACCGCTACTCCGCTAGGCATCGCATATCAGAGTGCCGCAATGATCGGATGGAGCAGCATGGCGTTTCTGTCGGGGCTGGACAAGATTCCGACGCTGGTGCTGATGGGCGAACAGGACGGCGTAATGCCCGCCTGTTATGGCGAGATGCTTGCCGAGCACATCGACGGCGCGGTGCTGGAAGTCGTGCCGGGTTCGCACCTCTTCCCCTTCACCCACGCCGCAGCCATCTCGGCGCGAATCAGCGCGTTTCTGGATCAGGCGCCGACGGGGCAACAAGCCGCCGCGTAAGAAAGTCTGCGATCGCATTCGCGGTCGCGTCGGGCGCCTCTTCCATCGGCAGATGGCCGATGCCGGGCAGGATCACGACTTCCGACCCCGCGATGCGCTCGTTGAACGTCTTTGCGGCGCTGGGGTTGATCAACCGGTCCTTGTCGCCAAACAGGATCAAGGTGGGCGCCTTGATCTCACCTACCCGCGCCGCCATCGCCGGTTCACGGTCCATCCGCGCCCGCAGCACGGTTGCCGCCCGATTGCCTGGAAAACGCAGCAATTCCCAATAGCGGTCGATCATCGCGTCATCGACGATCTCCTGCTTCTCGACCGACCCGCGCAGCGACTGTTCGACGAGCATCCGTGGCGTCACCCGCGTCGCGAGCCAGCGCCCGAAGGGATATTCGAGAACCCGGAAGCCGACATTCGATTCGGGCCGTTTCTCACCCGGCCGCAGCGGCATCCCCGCGGCATCGATCAGCAACAGCGCATCGACGCGTGCGGGCTGCGCAAGTGCGTAGCGCCAGGCGACCCAGCCGCCCATCGAATTGCCGCCGAGGATGAAATGATCGAGCCCAAGCTTTGCCGCGACGACATCGACCGCATCCATCATCCCCTGCGCCGAATAATCGGTGTCGGGAATCGCGCCGGTCAGGCCGTGCCCGGGCAGATCGAGCGTGACCACGCGATAGGTCTCGCCGAGCCGCTTCACCAGCGGTTCCCACGTATGCAGGCTGGCGTTGGCGCCATGGATCAGGATGATCGCCCGATCGCCGCGCTTGCCCTGATCGCGGTAGTGGATGCGCTGTCCCGCCGGGCCGGCCACGAAAGCGCCAGCGGGCCCGCTATATTTGGCGATCATCGCATCACGGTCGGTGTCGGGCGTCAGGAGCAATAGGAAACCGACGACGATCGTAACGAGCAGCGCGAGTGGGATCAGTACCCGCTTGCGGCGGAAGAACGGGCGCCGCGGTGGCGGCGGCGGGTCGAAATCCATGTCGTCAGCGATCATCACGCCCCCCTCTAGGCTCGAGCGCGAACCTAACGAACAAGTCGGGTGGGTCAATCTATCCTAAGGATGAAGCGACCGGCGGAAGGTTTCGGGCAGGAAGAGTAGCCCGATGACCAGGGTTATCACCGCGACGATCACCGGATACCACAGGCCATAATAGATATTGCCTGTCGCGGCGACCATCGCGAACGCCGTCGTCGGCAGGAAGCCGCCGAACCAGCCATTGCCGATGTGATAGGGCAGCGACATCGCGGTGTAGCGGATGCGGCTGGGAAACAGTTCGACCAGCAGCGCCGCGATCGGACCGTAAACCATCGTCACGAGCAGCACGAGGTAGAAGAGAATCGCAACGACCAGCGGCTTGTTCATCGCATCGAGATCGGCCTTGGCAGGATAGCCCGCAGCGGCGGTCGCGGCGGAAAGCTCCTTGCGGAACGCTTCGGCCGCGGCGGCGCGGTCTTCCTCTGCGAGCCGCCAAGGCTCAGGCGCGACGAGCACACGATTGCCGACCCAAACGTCTGCGGCCTCGCCGGTGCGACGCGGGCGCGTCACGCTGGTGTAGCTGACGCCAGCCTTGGCGAGCGCCGACTTGGCGATATCGCAGCCGGTGCTTTCGAATTTTTCCTTGCCGATCGGATCGAACTGGAACGCGCAGGCGCCGGGGTCGGCGTTGACCTTTACCGCAGCGGTCGCCTGCGCCTTTGCCATCGCGGGATTGGCGGCTTCGGTCAGCATATGGAACGCCGGGAAATAGGTGATCGCGGCGAGCGCGCAGCCCGCGAGGATGATCGGCTTGCGTCCGATCTTGTCGCTGAGCCAGCCGAAGAAGATGAAGAAAGGCGTACCGAGCGCGAGCGCAATGGCGATCAGGATGTTCGCGGTCGCGCCATCGACCTTCAGCGTCTTTTCGAGAAAGAAGAGCGCATAGAATTGCCCCGAGTACCAGACCACCGCCTGCCCCGCGACCGCCCCGAAGAGCGCGACGACGACCCATTTCAGGTTTTCCCAGCGACCGAATGCCTCGGTCAGCGGAGCTTTGGAGGTCGTGCCCTCCTCCTTCATCTGCTTGAAGACCGGGCTTTCCTCGAGCTGGAGGCGGATCCACAGCGACACGCCGAGCAGAATGACCGAGATCAGGAAGGGAATACGCCAGCCCCAGTCGGCGAAGGCTGCCTCGCCCATTGCCGAGCGAATGACGATCACGACGCCGAGCGCCGCGAACAGCCCGAGCGTCGCGGTTGTCTGGATAAAGCTGGTGAAGAGGCCGCGTTTGCCGTCGGGGGCATGTTCGGCGACATAAGTGGCGGCGCCGCCATATTCACCGCCGAGCGCGAGCCCCTGAACGAGGCGCAGCAGCACAAGCAGGATCGGCGCCGCAACCCCGATCGAGGTATAGCTGGGCAGCACGCCGACGAGGAAGGTCGAGGCGCCCATCAGGCCCATGGTGACCAGAAAGGTGTTCTTGCGCCCGACGAGATCGCCGATGCGCCCGAAGACGAGCGCACCGAATGGCCTTACGGCAAAACCCGCGGCAAAGGCCGCGAGTGCGAAAATGAAACCGGTGGTTTCGTTGACGCCCGAAAAAAATTGCGCCGAGATGATCGTCGCGAGCAAGCCGTAGAGGTAGAAGTCATACCATTCGAACACCGTGCCAAGCGACGAGGCCAGGATGACCTTTCGTTCGCTCTGCCGGGCATCGACCGTAACTGCTGCTCCGCCTTCGGCCATCCTTCACCCCTCTCATACGCCCCGCCATTTTGCCGGGCTTTTGTTTGAGCGAGGAATAGCGAAGCTGGCTTGCACCGAGCTTTCGTCCCCCTCTCAAAGAGAGGGGGAACCTAGCGGCGCGGTTGCTCGCGTCAACCGACGCGCTTCACCGCACCCTTATGCGCTCCGACGCTTTTGTTGCGCGGGCGAAAACGGCGCTTGCGCTGACCTTCGGCGCCTTCGCCGGCGGGCGCATTGTCGCGGCGCGGACCGCGATCGCCGCGCGGCTTGTTGCCGTCGCGGCCGCGCAGCGCGTCTTCGCGCTGGCGCTGCGGGTTGCGGCCCTGGCTGCCAGTGTCGCGCGGCGGCTGAGCCGGCTTTGGCAGGTTACGCACCAGCTCGTTGAAATTCTCCGGCAGCGGCATCGGCTCGGACTTGCTCCGCGTCACGCGCTCGATGTCGCGCATATAGGGACGCTCATCGGGCGCGATGAAGCTGATCGCCTTGCCCTCGGCGCCGGCGCGCGCGGTGCGGCCGATGCGGTGGACATATTGTTCGGGAACGTTCGGGATCTCGAAGTTGATCACATGGCTGACGCCCGATACGTCGATGCCGCGTGCGGCGATGTCGGTCGCGACGAGCAGCTTGATGTCGCCCGAACGGAACGCCTGCAGCGCGTGGGTGCGCTGCGACTGGCTCTTGTTGCCATGGATCGCCATCGCCTTGATGCCTGCACCCGCGAGATGGCGCACGACGCGGTCGGCGCCATGCTTGGTGCGGGTAAAGATCAATGCGCGGTCGATATCTTCGCTGGCGATGACCGAGTGCAGCAGCGCCTGCTTTTCCTTCTGTTCGACGAAGGTCGAATATTGGCTGATCTTTTCGACCGTGGTCGCCGCGGGGGTGACCGACACGGTGACCGGATCTTCGAGGAACTGTTCGGCCAGATGCGCAATCTCCTTCGGCATCGTCGCCGAGAAGAAGAGGTTCTGGCGGCGCGAAGGCAGCAGCTTGGCGATGCGGCGCAGCGAGTGGATGAAGCCCATGTCCATCATCTGGTCGGCTTCGTCGAGGACGAAGATTTCGACGTCGTCGAGACGCAGGGCGCGCTGGTCGATCAGGTCGAGTAGACGGCCGGGAGTGGCGACGAGAATGTCGACGCCGCCCGAAAGGTCACGGATCTGCTTGTTGATCGGTACGCCGCCAAAGACGGTCGAGACGCTGAGCTTGGTAAAGCGGCCATAGTCGCGGCAGCTCTGCGCGATCTGCGCAGCAAGTTCGCGCGTCGGCGCGAGAACGAGCATGCGGCAGCTCCGCGGATTGGCGCGGTGCGGATAGGTCAGGAGGTGATGGATCGAGGGCAGCGAGAAGCCGGCGGTCTTGCCGGTACCGGTCTGCGCGATGCCGCACAGGTCGCGGCCCTTCATCAGCGGCGGGATCGCCTGCGTCTGGATCGGGGTCGGCTGGGTATAATCCTTGGCGGCAAGCGCGCGATTAATGTCGGCGTGCAGGCCAAAGTCGTTAAAAGTCGTCATAAGATACTCACATAGGGCGACGCGCAGGCGCATCCGTTCGCATCGAACGGACGGCGCACGGCCGCGGGTTCGAAACGACCCGCGTGAAAGGGTGCCTCTGGGGACAAAGCGCTGGTCCGGCTCGTCCCGCGCCTGATTTGGACGGGAAAATCACGCTGCCGGTGGTTGCGGCGGGTGGCCCCGCCATGCTGCGCTGCACAATATATGGCATATGGCGCGCAGTTTTGCAAGCGCCGACAAGCTGCTTACCTATTCCGTTCGCCCTGAGCTTGTCGAAGGGCCGTTCTTTCTGCATCGTAGATGGAAGAAAAGGACGGTGCTTCGACAAGCTCAGCACGAACGGATGAGGGGATAGTGCTTTGACAGAGAAGATCATCGTCATCGACGAAGGCACGACGTCGACGCGAACGATGCTATTCGACGCCGACGGCACTCCGCTCGGCAGCGCGCAACGCGAAATCCGGCAGCATTATCCCGGTCCCGGACTTGTCGAACATGACGCCGCCGAAATCTGGGAGGCCACGCTCGCTTGCACACGCGAGATGATCGCACAGGCGGGCGGCGCCGATCATATCGCCGCGATCGGGATCACCAACCAGCGCGAGACGGTAGTATTCTGGGACCGCACGACTGGCGAGCCGCTCGCGCACGCAATGGTGTGGCAGGACCGGCGCTCGGCGGCGGATTGCGCGGCACTGAAAGAGGCGGGCCATGAGCCCATGGCACAAGCGAAGAGCGGCCTGCTGCTCGATCCCTATTTCTCGGGGACCAAGATCGGCTGGGCGCTGAAGCATTGGCCGCAGCTCAAGGAAGCTGGCGACCGGCTTGCCGTCGGGACGGTCGAATCCTACCTCATCTATCGGCTGACCGGCGGCGTACATGTCAGCGATGCAAGCAACGCATCGCGCACGCTGCTGATGGACATCAACGGTCAGGGCGGCTGGGACGAAGAACTCTGCGGCCTGCTCGGCGTACCGATGGGACTCCTTCCCGAAATCGCCGGCTGCACGACGCGCGTGGGCACGACCGATCCGACGCTGTTCGGTGGTGCCATCCCGATCTGCGGCATGGCGGGCGACCAGCAGGCGGCGACGATCGGCCAGGCATGCCTGTCGCCGGGACAGACGAAAGCGACCTTCGGCACCGGTGCCTTCATCCTGTCGGCGAGTGGAACGGCGCGGCCGCAATCGAAAAACCGACTGCTTGCGACGGTGCTGGTGCAGGAAGGCGACGTCCGCTCCTATGCGCTCGAAGGATCGGTATTCGTCGCCGGAAGCCTGATCAAATGGCTACGCGACGGCCTAGGCCTGCTCGCCAGCGCGAGCGAGAGCGAGGGCCTTGCACGGTCGGTCGCCGACAATGGCGGCGTCTATCTTGTCCCTGCCCTCACCGGGCTTGGCGCGCCGCACTGGCGCCCCGATGCCCTTGCCGCCCTGTCGGGGCTGAATTTTGCGACAACGAAGGCCCATGTCGCGCGCGCGGCGCTCGAAGCGCAGGCCTATCAGGCGCATGACCTGAAGTCGGCGTTCGCGGCCGACGGCGTCGACTGGGCCGAGGTTCGGATCGACGGCGGCATGGCGGCGAACGACTGGATGGCGCAGGATCTGGCCGACATGCTCGACATCGCGGTCGAGCGGCCCGATTTCGTCGAGAGCACTGCGCTTGGCGCCGCGATGCTCGCCGCGACCGGTGCGGGGCTCTATGCGGACCTCGCGAGCGCCGCCGGGGCGATGCGCGGCACCGCGACCCGCTTTACACCGGCGATCGAGGCCCAGAAACGCAAAACGCGCCTTGCCGGCTGGCAAAGCGCGCTTGCAAAAGTCCTGGGCTGACCCCCGCAATCGCGGAGGTTCGCACCATCAACGCTTGAGCGACAGACCGCCGAAACGCTTGTTGAACTTCGCGACCTGACCACCCGCATCGAGCAGACGTCCGGTGCCGCCGGTCCACGCCGGGTGCGCGGTGGGGTCGATTTCGAGCGTCATCGTGTCGCCCTCTTTGCCCCAGGTCGAGCGCGTCTGATATTCGGTGCCATCGGTCATCTTGACCGTGATCATGTGATAGTCGGGATGCGTATCTTTTTTCATGTCTCAAGCTCCTGTGCCGCTGGTTTCCGACCAGCCGCGTGAGTCGTTGCTTCCCCGTCCGGGGCCGCGAAGCGGCGTCCCCTAACGGCGAAAGCCTAAATTTGCAAGGGTTGGTTAGTTGCTCGGCGGATCGGCGATCATTGCGGTGAATTGGCATTCCGCAGCGAGTGCGCCGTTCAGCATCGCGTTGCCCTCGAACTTGCAGATATTCCGCTTTGCCTGGAGGATGGTGACGTGCAGGTCGAGCAGAACGCCGGGTTCCACGGGCTTGCGGAACTTCACCCCGTCGATACCCATGAAATAGACCAGCTTGCCCGAACCGCCAAGGCCGAGAGACTCAACCGCAAGGATGCCGCCCGCCTGCGCCAGCGCCTCGACGATGAGGACGCCGGGCATGATCGGCCGGCCGGGGAAATGGCCCTGGAAAAAGGGCTCGTTCATCGTCACCGCCTTGACCGCGTGGATCGAGGTGTCCTTCACCATCGATTCCACCCGGTCGACGAGCAGCATCGGATAACGATGCGGCAGCAGCGTCAGGATCCGGCGGATATCCACCGGACCCATTGCGCCGTCCGAAATTTCCCCGTCAGCCATCGATCTTAGCGGGTCGTCGGAGCGGTGCCCGTCGGCGCCGGAGCCGGCGTCGCGGGACGCGTGCCCTGGGCGGCGCGTGCCTGATCCATCAACTGCTGGTTGCGCTGCTGAACCAGCTGGCCGGGCTGATAGCCGGCCGGAACCGCAGTCGACACGGTCGGCAGGATGCGGTTGAGTTCGGCAACCACAGCGTCGGTGATGTCGACATTGTTTTCGCGCGCAATCACCGCTTCGGGATTGATCAGCAGGTCGACCTTTTTCGCGGTCATCGCCGCCTTGATCGCTTCGTTCATGCGAACGCTGATCTGATCCTCGACATAAGAAATGGCGAGGTCGACGGGCGCGCCGATCTGGCTGAGTTCAGTCTGCGCGGCCTGACGCTTGTCCTGAATGGCCTTACCTGCCGCCTGCGCCGCGGCCTGGTTAACCGGGGTTTTCTTCGCCTCTTCGTTATATTTGGCGATCAGGACGTTGATTTCAGCCTGCAGCGTCTGGCTGCGCGACTGCTGCTGGTCGATCTGCGCCTTGTACGTCGTTTCGATCTGCGTCGAGGCAGCCTGGAAAGCGTTCGAACGCGCGGCGGCGATGCGGACGTCGGCGACGGCGACGCCCTTTGCCTGCGCGATGGCGGGGGCCGACAGGATGGGCGAAACCGACAGCGTGGCCATCGCCAGCGCCGACGCGACAAGAATTTTCTTCATTAGAATTGGGTTCCTACATTGAATGAGAAGCGTTTGGTATCATCGCCCTCTTCTTTGCGAAGGGCGTAAGCGAAATCGATCCGGAACGGACCAAACGGAGAATTCCAGTTGACGCCGGCACCGATCGACACGCGCGGCATCCAAGTGTCGCCGAAGAAGCGTTCCTCGAACGGCGCGAGGTTAGACGTGAAGCCGTTCGCGGTGGCGCAAGTCGTATACTGACCCGACGGCGTACCGTCGCCATTCGGAGTATTGGTCGCGAAAACCTGCTGGCCGGTGTCGGGGTTACGGCACAGATTTTTTGTGAGCCCGTCGGCGGAGTCGAAGAAGTTTGCCAGCGTCGTCAACGCTGGCTTGCGTACGCTGAACACCGAACCGACATCGAGGAAGATCGACGGCCGCAGCCCCAGTTCCTTCGCGCCGGTCCCCAGCGGAATATCGAGTTCGAGCCGGCCCTGATAATAAGCGCGCCCACCGAGCGCGTCGTCGATCTGCCCCCGATCGCCATTGGCGTCCGTGACGACAATGGGGTTGGCAGGATCGCTATTGTTGACCGAATAACGAATGACGCGCGGACCGACGCCGCGAATGTCGAAGCCGCGCATCTGCGGTTCGCCGAGGAAGAAGCGATCGGTCAGGCGGACCTTGTCGCTCGTCGGCGTCGGACGGCTACCGAACGGATAGATATAGCCGCCTTCAGCCGAGAGATTGAGAATGAAGCGGCTGCCGAGATTGAAGTGCTTCGAACCCGAGAGGCGGGTGCGGACATATTTTACGCTGCCGCCGAGGCCCGCGAAATCCTGGCTGAGCGACAGCGACTGGCCGCGCGTCGGGCGCAGGCGGTTATCGCGGTCGTCATAGGCAAGCGTGTAGCCAAGCAGCGACGTCGTGCGGTTGCCGATCGCATCGCAAAGATAGCGGCCGGCCACGAGCGGATCGCACTCGTTGCCGAAATAATAGATCCCTTTGTCGAGCGTCACATCGTCGAAGTTGATGCTGTACCGCGCGAAGAATGACATGAACTCGGTCAGCGGCACGCCGGCGTTGATCTGCGCCCCGGTCGTAACCTGCTGGAAGGTCGTCCGGCGGTCATTGTTGATGAAGTTGAACGAGTTCAAATCGCGGCGATAGATGCTGCCACCCACCGAGATGTTGCGGTCGAACAGATAGGGCTCGGTGAAACCGAGTTCGATCGACTTTGAATAGCTCGAATAGTTGACCGACGCCTGGAGCTGCTGGCCGAGGCCGCGGAAGTTGCGCTGGCGGATCGACGCCTGGAGCAGGAAATTCTCGATCGACGAGAAACCGGCCGACAGCGACAGTTCGCCCGTCGGCTTTTCCTCGACATTGGTTTCGAGAATGATGCGGTCGGGCGTGGTGCCTTCCTTGCGCTCGATTTCCAGATTTTCCTGGAAATAGCCAAGGCTGTTGATGCGGCTTTCGGTGCGTTTGATGCCGAAGCTGTTGAACGCGTCGCCTTCGTTCAGACGGAATTCGCGGCGCACGACCTTGTCGTGGGTCAGCGTGTTGCCGTTGACGTCGATACGCTCGACGTAGGTACGCGGGCTTTCAGCGACGTTGAAAGTGATCGCCATCGTCCGCGTTTCGGGATCGCGGCGGAATTCGGGATTGATATCGGCAAAGGCATAGCCGAACAGGCCTGCGGTTTCGCTGAGGCTTTCGACCGTGTCCTCGACCAGCTTTGCATCATACCAGTCGCCGGTGTGCATCGGCAGCAGCTTTTTCAGCATTTCGGGCTGGAAGTCGCGGATTTCGCTCTTCACATCGACGTCGCTGAATTTGTAGCGCTCGCCTTCCTCGACCACATAGGTGATGATGAAGTCCTGCTTGTTGCTCGTCAGCTCCGCAACCGCCGAAATCACGCGGAAATCAGCGTAACCGTTGGAAAGGTAAAAGAGGCGCAGCTTTTGCTGGTCATAGGCCAGGCGATCGGGGTCGTAGCTGGTGTTCGACGACAGGATCGTCATCAGGCTCGACTGCTTCGTCGCCATCTCGCCCTTAAGCTCACCATCGCTGAACTTCTCGTTGCCGATGATGTTGATCTGGCGGACCTTCGATTTCGGTCCTTCGTTGATTTCGAAGACGACATCGACGCGGTTCTGGTCGAGCGAGACCATCTTGGGCTCGACCGTCGCGGCAAAGCGGCCCTGACGCTTGTAGAGTTCGATGATGCGCGCGACGTCCGCGCGGACTTTCGAACGCGTGAATATCTGGCGCGGCGCGAGCTTGATCTCGGGGCGGATCTTGTCTTCCTTCAGGCGCTTGTTGCCTTCAAGGATGACGCGGTTGATGACCGGATTTTCGGTAACCTGAATCTGCAGCGCGCCGGCGTTGTCGGTGATCTGGAAATCCTTGAACAACTCGGTCGCGGCAAGGTCCTTCAGCGCCTGGTCGAGCACCGAGCGGTCATATTGCTGACCGACGCGCAAACGCAGGTACGACAGGATCGTCTGCGCCTCGAGCCGCTGATTACCGACGACCGTGATCGACTTGACCGTCGTCGCAGCCGGAGCTGCTTCGGGTGCCGGAGCCGGTACGGTCGGCGGCGCGACTTCCTGCGCCATCACCGGCGTCGCCAGCATCGTACCTGCCATGAGGAGGGCCGACAGCTGTGTCCGCGCCGAGAGTTTGTGTGAAGCCACGCTGTTCATCCCGAAAAAATAACTCAAAAGCGACAAACCCGCCTGACCGCGGGTTCGCGCGCCACTCCCTGCCCCAGACTCGCTAGCCAATCAAGCGCGCGATCCCGTCCCACAAGCCCAATGAGCCCAAATCATTGAAAGTCACGACCAGCATCAGCGTAACGACCGCCGCAAAGCCGAATCGAAACGCCCATTCCTGGACCTGCGGCGGCGCTGGGCGCCGGCGGACCGCTTCATAGGCGAAGAAGAGCAAATGACCACCATCAAGCATGGGCAATGGCAAGAGATTGATGAACCCCAGATTGATGGAAATCAGGGCGATGAAGAATATCAGCGACGCGAGACCGAGCGTCGCAGCCTGCCCGGAAATCTCGGCAATCTTGACCGGTCCGTTCATGTCCTTGATCGACCGGCGCCCGGTCAGGAACTGGCCGAGCACCTCGCCCGTCTGCCGGACGATCTGCCAGGTCTGATGGAGCCCGACCGCGGGCGCCTCGATCAGCGAAACCGGCTGCAATTCCTGCGCGGGAGGCGCGAGGCCGAGGATCGCGCGCTCATATTCCTTGCCGAACGGGTCCTTATCCTTGACCAGTCGCGGGGTCAGTTCGACCGAACGCTCGCTTCCGCTACGCAGAATACGCACCTGCAACGCCTCGCCGGGGCGATGCGCAACCGCCATCGGGATGTCGCCAAAGGTCTCGATCGAACGGCCCTCGATCGACACGATCCGGTCGCCGATGCGCAGTCCCGCGGCATCCGCCGCCGATCCCGCCTCGATCCCGCCCGCGACGGGCGGGGTCACCGGCTTGCCGCCCATCCACGCGAACCCCGCGAGGATCAGGATCGCAAAGAGGAAATTGGTCACCGGGCCCGCCGCAACGATCAGCGAGCGCTTCCACACCGGCTGCGCGGGGAACGTGTGCGACTTTTCCTCGGTGGGTAAGGATTGCCAGTTCGCGTCGGGCTGGCTGACCGCGTCGCGGTCGCCCGCGAACTGGACATAGCCGCCGAGCGGCAGCCAGCCGATTTTCCATTCGGTGCCGCGCTTGTCGGTCCAGCCAAGAATCTTGCGTCCGAAACCGATCGAAAAGGCATCCGCCTTCACCCCACACCAGCGGCCGACAATATAATGCCCATATTCGTGCACGAACACGAGCGGCCCGAGTACGAGCAGGAAAGCGAGAACCGTGAAGGCGAAACCCGGGGTCTCAAGCATGTTCTAATTGGTCCACAAATTGTTGGGCAGCCGCCCGGGATGCCGCATCGACGCTGAATATGTCCTGAAGCGACGTGGGCACGGCGGGCGCTTCGGCGTCGATCACGCGGCGCACTGTGTCGACGATTGCGGGGAAGGAAATGCGTCCCGCGAGGAAAGCGGCGACCGCCACCTCGTTGGCGGCGTTGAGCTGTGCCGGACGTGCCCCGCCCTCCGCAATCGCGGCGCGGCAGAGCGCTGTCGCGGGAAAGCGAACTTCGTCGGGCGCCTCGAAATCGAGCCGTGCGATACTCGCAAGGTCCAGCGGCGCACATGGGGTAGCCATGCGTTGCGGCCAGGCAAGCGCGCTGCTGATCGGGATCCGCATGTCGGGCGAGCCGAGCTGCGCGAGCGTGGAGCAGTCGATATATTCGACGAGGCTGTGGATTACCGATTGGGGGTGGACGAGTATCTCGATCCGATCGAGCCCCACCGGGAACAGATGATGCGCCTCGATCAGTTCCAGGCCCTTGTTCATCATGGTGGCCGAATCGACGCTGATCTTGGCGCCCATCGACCAATTGGGGTGCGCAACGGCCTGTGCCGGGGTCACGCGCGCCATGTCTTCGGCACTCATCGTCCGAAAGGGGCCACCGCTTGCGGTCAGGATGATACGCCGCACCTGATCGATGCGCCCGCCCGCAAGGCACTGGAAGATCGCATTATGCTCGCTGTCGACGGGCAGGATCGTTGCGCCCGACTTGCGTGCCGCCGCAGTCATCAATTCGCCCGACGAAACGAGCGCTTCCTTGTTGGCAAGCGCGACATCGGTTCCGGCTTCAAGCGCGGCCATGGTCGGCGCGAGCCCGGCAGTTCCCACAATCGCGGCCATTACGAGGTCGGTCGGGCGCTGCGCCGCTTCAACGAGCGCTTCGGCGCCAGCAGCGATTTCGATGCCCGTACCGGCGAGTGCATCGCGGAGTTCGCCATAACGGTCTTCGTCGGCGATCACCGCGATGTCGGGGCGGAACTCCTTTGCAAGCTTGGCCAGTTCCGCGACGTCGCTATGGGCTGTCAGCACCCCCATCTGCCAAGCCTCGCCATCGCGCCGCACAAGATCGAGGGTCGATTGCCCGACCGATCCCGTCGCGCCGAACAGCGAAAGGCGGCGCATCATATCAGGCCGCCGCCCGCACGGCGATCTGGCCCGCGAAAGCGAGCAGTCCGAGCAGAAGCGCAACCGGCAGCACGCCATCGACGCGGTCGAAGAGGCCGCCATGCCCGGGGATCAGCCTACCCGAATCCTTGACGCCCGCGCGGCGCTTCATCCAGCTTTCGCCAAGGTCGCCGAGTTGCGCGAGCAGTCCCATGAACAGGCCGATCCACAGCGGAACGCCGATGATGCCAGCACGGTCGCCGATCGTTGCGCTGGCAATGAGCGCCGCGACCATGCCGCCGATCAGCCCCGACCAGGTCTTCGACGGGCTGATTTTCGGCGCTAGGCGTGCGCCGCCAAAGGAGCGACCGGCGAAATAGGCGCCGATATCGGTTGCCCACACCATGCCGAACACCCAGAGCGCGGCCGTCATGCCGAGCGCATCGCGAATGAACCATAGTCCCGCCATGGCGCCGAGGACGAGGAGAGGACCGAGGATATTGAATCCGATCCTGGCACCCCCGCCAAGCGTCATCGCCTTTACGAGTTGGAACCATTCGACGAGGACGAGCGCGCCGCCGACGAGCAGCAGCAAGCCGAATGCGAGGCCGCCGAACCAGAGCGCGGCGCCCGCGATCACGAACAGGACGAGCGCCGATCCGATCCGTACCCAAAGATCCGATTTAACCGCTGCCGCCATGCCCTAAAGTCCCCCGTAACGGCGGTCGCGCCGCGCAAATTGGTCGAGCGCTGCCTTGAGATCGGCCGGTTTGAAGTCCGGCCACAAGGTATCGGTGAAATAGAGTTCTGCATAGGCCGACTGCCAGAGCAGGAAATTCGAGAGCCGCACCTCGCCCGACGTTCGGATGAGCAGGTCGAGCGGCGGCATGTCGGCTGTATCGAGATGCGCGGCAATCGCTTCCTCGGTGATCGCGCCTTCCGCGGCGGCGGCCGTGGCGGCGCGGACCAGTTCGTCCTGTGCGCCATAGTTGAGCGCAACGGCGAGCGTCGTGCGCTTGTTGCCCGCCGTGCGTTCGAGCGCATTCTCGATCAGTTTGACGACATCGGGCGCAAGCGCGCGCCAGTTGCCGATCACCTTCAGCTTCACGTCGTTCGCGGCGAATTCGTCGAGGTCGGACAGGATGAAGCGCTTCATCAGCCCCATCAGGTCGCTGACCTCTTCCTCGGGCCGCTTCCAGTTCTCCGACGAGAAGGCGTACAGCGTCATCGCCTCGATGCCGAGGTCGCCCGCCGCGCGGACGATCGTGCGCACCGCCTCGACCCCGGCCTTGTGCCCGGCGACGCGCGGCAGAAAGCGCTTCTTGGCCCAGCGGCCATTGCCGTCCATGATGATAGCGACATGGCGTGCGCCGTGATCGGGAACAGTCACAGGCAGAACCTAAAAGCCCGCTCGCCCTGAGCTTGTCGAAGGACCGTTCTTTCTTTCAGAAGAAAAGGACGGGGCTTCGACAGGCTCAGCCCGAACAGAAGAGAGGTAAGCGCGGATAAGCACTAGCCCAGGATTTCCTTTTCCTTGGCGGTCGCGGCAGCGTCGATTTCGGCGATCGTCGCGTCGGTCAGCTTCTGGACCTCGGTCTCCGAACGCTTGCGATCGTCCTCGCTGATTTCCTTCTTATTCTCGTCGGCTTTCAGATTGTCCATGCCATCGCGGCGAACGTTGCGGACCGCGACGCGCGCCTTTTCGGCGTATTGGCCCGCGAGCTTGGACAGTTCCTTGCGGCGTTCCTGCGTCATTTCGGGGATCGGCAGGCGCAGCACCTGACCGTCGACGATCGGATTGAGGCCAAGCCCCGCCGAGCGGATCGCTTTGTCGACCGGGCCGACGTTCGACTTGTCCCACACCTGCACCGACAACATGCGCGGTTCGGGCGCGCTGACCGAGGCGACCTGGTTCAGCGGCATGTGGCTGCCATAGACCTCGACCGTCACCGGATCGAGCAGCGCGGTGTGCGCGCGGCCGGTACGCAGGCCCGAAAGGTCGCTCTTCAGCGATTCGACCGCGCCGTGCATGCGGCGTTCGAGGTCGGCCTTGTCATATTTCGCCATCTGTCTTTCCTCTCTTGATTTGGTCAGGCCGCGTCGCCGGGCGTAATTTCGTTAATCGGCATCGCCGACGACGGTCGAAACACCCTCGCCCGCCAGCACGCGTGCCAGATTGCCTGGCTCGCGAATATTGAACACCACGATCGGGATATGATTGTCGCGGCAGAGCGCCACCGCGCTCGCGTCCATCACCTTCAGATTGTCGGCGAGTACGCGGTCATAGCTCAGCGTGTCGTATCGGACCGCGCTCGCATCCTTCTTGGGATCGGCGTTGTAAACGCCGTCGACGCTGGTGCCCTTGAGCAGCGCATCGCACTTCATTTCGGCGGCACGGAGCGCGGCACCGCTGTCGGTCGTAAAATAGGGAGCGCCGACGCCGGCGGCGAAAATCACTACGCGGCCCTTTTCCATATGACGCTCGGCGCGGCGGCGGATCACCGGCTCGCACACCTTGTCCATCTCGATCGCCGACTGGACGCGCGTTTCGACGCCGAGCTGCTCGAGCGCATTCTGCATCGCGAGCGCATTCATCACGGTCGCCAGCATGCCCATATAGTCGGCCTGCGCGCGGTCCATGCCCTTCGCGGCGCCCGCCATGCCGCGGAAGATATTGCCGCCGCCGATGACGAGGCAGATTTCGAGGCCGCGATCCTTGGCTTCCTTAACCTCGGCCGCCATGCTCGCGACGGTTTCGGGGTCGATGCCGAAGGGACTGGAGCCCATCAGCGCCTCGCCCGACAATTTCAGCAGGATGCGTTTCATGCCGGGCAATGCCATGGGGGAACCTCTTGCAAACTCAATATATGCGAATGGCGCGCACCCTAGAGCGGGCACGCGCCATTGCCAAGCGGACTACCGCGACGAACGCAGCAATCCGGATCTTCTTTTATCAGACGCCAGCGACGGCCGCGACTTCCGCCGCGAAATCGCTTTCTTCCTTCTCGATGCCTTCACCGAGCTGGAAGCGGACGAAGCTCTTGAGCGTGATCGTCGCGCCGACATCCTTGCCGGCTGCGGCAACGACTTCGGCGACCGGCGTCTTGCCGTCCATCACGAAGAGCTGCGACAGGAGCGCGTTTTCCTTGCGGAACTTCGCGATCGCACCGTCGACCATCTTCGACACGATTTCGGCGGGCTTGCCCGACTGAGCAGCCTTTTCTTCGGCGATCGCGCGTTCGCGGGCAACCATGGCGGCGTCAAGATCATCGCCGTTCAGCGCCAGCGGGTTCGCAGCAGCGACGTGCATCGCGAGCTGCTTGCCGAGCGGTTCGAGAACGTCGGCGCCAGCGGTCGATTCGAGCGCGACGAGCACGCCGATCTTGCCCATGCCGGGCGCGGCGGCGTTGTGGACATAGCCCGTGACGACGCCCGAGTTCACCGAGACGATCACCGAACGGCGCAGCGACTGGTTTTCACCGATCGTCGCGATGTTGCTGGTCAGCTTTTCCGCGACCGTGCCGCCCGACGGGTAAGCAGCAGCGCCGAGCGCTTCGATGTCCGAGATGTTGCCGGCGAGCGCGACCTGCGTCACGTCGCGGACGAATTCCTGGAACTGCTCGTTCTTGCCGACGAAGTCGGTTTCGCTGTTCACTTCGACCATCGCACCGCGGGTGCCGTCGGTGGCGACGCCAACGAGGCCTTCGGCGGCAACGCGGCCAGCCTTTTTGGCGGCGGCGGCGAGGCCCTTTGTACGGAGCCAGTCGATCGACGCTTCGATGTCACCGTTGTTTTCGGCGAGCGCCTTTTTGCAGTCCATCATGCCTGCGCCCGTGCGGTCGCGCAGTTCCTTGACGAGAGCGGCCGTAATTTCAGCCATGGGATAATCCTTTCAAAAGGGGCGAGCCCATCTGGCCCGCGAGACGCCCGCGCGCATGGCGGGGCGATAAGTCAAAGGGATGACAGGGACAGCGTGGGCGTTACCCGCACTGTCCCGTCATACCCGAGCGTTATGCGTCGCTCTGACGTTCGGTTTCGGCAGCAGCTTCGGCCGGGACCTGTTCGTCCTCGGTCACCGGAGCGGCGGCTTCTTCGGCCAGAACGGGCTCAGCGGTCGGCTCGACAGCGGCGCCAAGATCTTCGCCGCGGTTTGCACGGGCCTGCTGACCACCACGCGTCGCTGCCTGGGCAACGGCATCGCAATAGAGGCGGATGGCGCGCGCGGCGTCATCGTTCGCGGGAACCGGGAACGCGATGCCGTCGGGCGAGACGTTCGAATCGAGGATCGCGACGACGGGGATGCCAAGAACGTTGGCTTCCTTGATCGCCAGCTCTTCCTTGTTCGCGTCGATCACGAACATCACGTCGGGAATGCCGCCCATGTCGCGGATGCCGCCCAGGCTCAGTTCGAGCTTGTCGCGTTCGCGCGTCTTGTTGAGCACTTCCTTCTTGGTGAGGCCCGAGGTGTCGCCCGAAAGCTGCTCTTCGAGCGTCTTGAGGCGCTTGATCGAACCCGAGATCGTCTTCCAGTTGGTGAGCATGCCGCCCAGCCAGCGGTGGTTGACGAAGTGCTGACCCGAAGCGCGGGCCGCATCGGCGATCGCACCCTGCGCCTGGCGCTTGGTGCCGACGAACAGCACCTTGCCGCCAGCGGCCGAGGTCGAGGCGATGAAGTCGAGGGCGCGCGCGAAGAGCGGCACGGTCTGCGACAGGTCAAGAATGTGGATGCCGTTGCGCGCGCCGAAGATGTACGGCTTCATGCGCGGATTCCAACGGTGGGTCTGGTGGCCGAAGTGGGCGCCAGCTTCGATAAGATTCTGCATCGTGACGACAGGTGCCGCCATAGTCTTTCTCCTTCCGGTTGGTCCTCTGGAAAGCAAGAACCGAAGATCCGCAAGCGGACGATCCGGCACCGGTTTATGTGCGCCTTCCATGTGGAATGGGCGGGCCGTTAGCCGCCTTGGCCGTCAAAAGCAAGGGGCGCGCGCCCCTTTTCGCGTTCAACCGATGGCACACGCCGGACTCGGTTCGGCGACAAAGCGACTCCGTTCGTCGCAAAATGCTTGAGAACAAAACGAGAACATGGAACGAAAAGCCCCACGAAACCGTCGCTGGTTAACAAAAGGTTTCGCACATAGAAGCCGAAAGGACAAGATCATGGTTCAGGTCGCAGCCGCTCTCCTCTTCGCCCTCGCCGCCGGCCTCGGCGTGACGGTGATCCTGGCCATGCTCAAGAATAACGAGAATGCGATTCTCTCGGCGCTGATCGGCGAAGGCGCCTTCCCTGCCGAAATGGCACCGCAGTCGGGTCCGCTACCGCAAAAGATCACGCTGCGCCGCTCGCCGGCGCGCCGCGATGCTCCGCGTCCGGTACGCGCAGCCACCCGCATGCAGCCGGCGCTCAGCCGCGCCGCTTGACCTTCGCATAGCTTGCGATGCCGAAAGGCAGCATCGTCAGATAAAGCGCGCAAACCGCAAGCAATGTGTGCCAGGGCGCCGTGACAAGCGCTGCGCCGAGCAGGCCGACGCCAGCCAGCGCGAACAGGCGCCACGATCGGCGAAGCCGGATCGATGACCAGCTATAGGTCGGAATCGCCGAAATCATCAGCATCGCGATGGCAAGCGCCCAGGGCATCACGACATACCATTCACGGAACAGGTCGTTGCCCGTCACCAACCACAGATAGACGGGGACGAACGACAGCCCCGCCCCAGCGGGCGCCGGGATGCCGGTCATGAAGCCCGCCGATTTGTGCGGCTGGAAATCGGCATCCATACGCGAATTGAAGCGCGCGAGACGCAGCGCGCAGCAAACCGCGAGCGCCAGCGCGGCGGTCCAGCCGAATTTGGGAGCATTGGCAAGCGACCAGAGGAACAGGATCATCGCCGGGGCAACACCGAACGCGATCACGTCGGACAGCGAATCGAGTTCGGCGCCGAACTTGCTTTGCGCACGGAGCAGCCGCGCGATGCGCCCGTCCATGCCGTCGAGCACGCCGGCAACGATGATCATCGTCACCGCCGCAGTCCATTCGCCTCCGATCGCAAAGCGTACCCCGGTAAGCCCCGAACAGAGCGCAAGGATCGTGATCGCATTGGGCGCGAAGGCGCGCAGACTGAGCCCGGCGATACGACGCCCCGCGGCGTCAGGCACGATATGATCCTCGTCCGCCACTTATTGCCCGATGCCGTCGATCGTCGCGGCGGTGCCGATGCGCGCGACGACGGTCTCGCCGGCAAGCGTGCGCTGACCGAGCAGCACCTGCGGCGTCGTCCCCGCGGGCAGATAAACGTCGACGCGGCTGCCAAAACGGATCAGGCCAACGCGCTGCCCCGTCGTCAGTTCGTTGCCCATCGTCACGAACGGCATGATGCGCCGCGCGACGAGGCCCGCGATCTGGGTAAAGCCGATGCGCACGCCGTCGGCGCGTTCGACGACGAAATGCTGGCGTTCATTCTCTTCGCTCGCCTTGTCAAGGTCGGCGTTCACGAACTTGCCCGGAATATAGACGAGCTTCCGTAGCGTTCCGGCTACGGGCGTTCGGTTGATGTGGACGTCGAAGACGCTCATGAAAATCGACACGCGCAGCATCGGCGCGGCGCCGAGGCCGTCGGGCCCGGAAATTTCGGGCGGTGGCGGGACTTCGGCAATCTGGGTGACGAGCCCGTCGGCGGGCGCGATGATCACATCGCTGCCGACCGGGGTGACGCGCACCGGATCGCGGAAGAAGGCGCCGACCCAGATCGTCACGCCGAGCATCAGCCAGCCGAGGATTTCCCACCCGAGCAGCCAGAAGCAAAGCGTCACGATTCCAGCGATTAACAGGAACTTGCGCCCTTCGGGATGGACCGAGGGCCAGTGCCATTTGATACCGCCGCCGGGGCGGTTCGAGGATATGATATTCGACATGCCCAGTCTTCTAGGGTCCCACTTCTATACTGACAATGGATAAGGCACGGGCTTTGTTGCCGGCTAGGGTCAGGACCCCAGGTACGACGCAGGTCGCGACGGGGCGGTTGATCAATCGCGCCGCTTTGCCTAAGGCCCGCAGCAACTCCGACTCCCCAAGGAAAAAGGCTGAAAGCATGGGCAAGATCAAGGTAGCCAACCCGGTCGTCGAACTCGACGGCGACGAAATGACCCGGATCATCTGGCAGTGGATCCGCGAGCGACTGATCCTCCCCTATCTCGACGTCGACCTTCATTATTACGACCTCGGCATCGAGGAACGCGACCGCACCGACGACAAGATCACCGTCGAAGCCGCGAACGCGATCAAGAAATATGGCGTCGGCGTGAAGTGCGCGACGATCACCCCCGACGAAGCACGTGTCGAGGAATTCGGCCTCAAGAAGATGTGGAAGTCGCCGAACGGCACGATCCGCAACATCCTGGGCGGCGTGGTGTTCCGCGAACCGATCGTGATGAAGAATGTTCCCCGCCTCGTCCCGGGCTGGACCGACCCGATCGTCGTCGGCCGCCACGCTTTCGGCGACCAGTATAAGGCAACCGATTTCCGCGTTCCCGGCCCCGGCAAGCTCCGCCTGGTTTTCGAAGGCGAAGACGGCACGCTGATCGACGAGGAAGTGTTCCAATTCCCTTCGTCGGGCGTCGCGATGGGGATGTACAATCTCGACGATTCGATCCGCGACTTCGCGCGCGCCAGCCTGAATTATGGCCTAGCCCGCCAGTGGCCGGTGTATCTGTCGACGAAGAACACGATCCTGAAAGCCTATGATGGCCGCTTCAAGGACCTGTTCGAAGAAGTGTTCCAGGCCGAATTCAAGGCGAAGTTCGACGAACTGGGCATCGTGTACGAACACCGCCTGATCGACGACATGGTCGCATCGGCGCTCAAGTGGAGCGGCAAGTTCGTCTGGGCCTGCAAGAATTACGACGGCGACGTCCAGTCGGACACCGTCGCGCAGGGCTTCGGCTCGCTCGGCCTGATGACCAGCGTGCTGATGACCCCCGACGGCCAGACCGTGGAATCGGAAGCTGCGCACGGCACCGTCACCCGCCACTATCGCATGCACCAGCAGGGCAAGGCGACGTCGACCAACCCGATCGCGTCGATCTTTGCGTGGACCGGCGGGCTCAAGCACCGCGGTAAGCTGGACGACAATGCCGCGCTCGTGAAGTTCGCCGACGACCTCGAAAAGGTCTGCGTCGCAACCGTCGAAAGCGGCAAGATGACCAAGGACCTCGCGCTGCTGATCGGTCCCGACCAGAACTGGTTGACCACCGAAGGTTTCTTCGAGGCGATCGTGGAAAACCTCGAAGCCAAAATGGGCAGCTGATAACAACCAAAAAGGTTGGGTTAGACGTCTAGCCAATCGGGGCCGGCCTGCATAAGGTCGGCCCTTATGGTATCGGAAACAGAAACCTCTGCCATCGGCAACGCGCTGGTGGTCCTCGGCGCCGCGGGCATCGTGATCCCGGCCTTCGCGCGCTTTCGATTGCCGCCCGTCATCGGTTTCATTCTGGTCGGGTTGCTCGTCGGGCCGTCGGCGCTCGGCGCGCTCGCCGCCGATTATCCCTGGCTCAAGCACATCACGATCGCTTCGACCGAAGATATCGCGCTGTTCGGCGAGTTCGGGATCATCCTGCTTCTCTTCTCGATCGGGCTCGAACTATCGTTCCGGCGCCTCTGGCAATTGCGCAAGCTTGTGTTCGGGATTGGCGCGGCAGAGCTGTTGCTGGCGGGCGGGATCCTTGGCACCGCGTTGCTCTTCGCCGGCAATCTTTCGGTCGCCGCCGCTTATGGGCTCGGCATCGCGCTGGCATTGTCATCGACGGCGCTGGTGTTACCGATAGCGGGCACCAAATCCGCCGTCGGCCGCGCGTCCTTTTCGATGCTGCTGTTCGAGGATCTGGCGCTCGTCCCGATCATCTTTGTCCTCGCCGCCCTGTCGCCGGCCGCGTCGGGCGACAGCGCCGAGCTTTTGCTGACCACGCTCTGGCAAGGGGCGCTCGTCGTGGCAGCGCTCGCGATCGGCGGCTGGTTCCTGCTGCCGAAAATCTTCGCACAAGCTGCGCGCGCCAAGGATCCCGAGTTGTTCCTTGCGGCCAGCCTGCTCGTCGTCATCGTCGCCGCACTGGCGACCGCCGCGGTCGGCCTGTCCCCGATCGTCGGCGCGCTGCTCGCGGGCCTGATGATCGCCGAGACCGAATATCATGGCGAAGTCGAGGCGATCACCGCGCCGTTCAAGGGGCTCGCGCTCGGGGTGTTCCTGATCAGCGTGGGCATGGGGCTCAACCTCAAGACGATCGCCGAGCAATGGTCCGCGCTGGCGATTGCGGTCGTCGGCGTCGTCCTCGTCAAGGCGTTCGTGACCGCCGCGTTGCTGCGTTTTTCGGGCGCCGCGCGGCGCGGGACCGCCGCCGAGGTCGGGCTGCTCATGGCCAGCCCGTCGGAAACAACCCTGATCGTGCTGACGACGGCATTGCAGGCACAGCTCATCAGCCGCAGTACTGCCGAATTCTGGCAGCTCGTCACCGCGATCGGGCTGACGATCACACCGTTGCTCGCGCGCATCGGCCATGACATCGCGCGGCGGATCGAAATGCGCACCGGCGACGCGCAGGCCGAGGAAACGCCCGAAGGCCGCACCGTCATCGTCGGTTTCGGCCGCGTCGGCCATACCGTCGCCGAGTTGCTGCGCGAACATGGCCGGCCCTATGTGGCGGTCGATGCGGATATCGATACTGTCGCAGCCGCGCGGCGCGACGGCTTCAGCGTCCGCTTCGCCGACGTTGCGCGGCCGGGTAGCCTCGACAAGCTGGACATCGAACATGCGCAGGCGATCGTGCTGACGATGGACGATCCGGTCCAGCAGCTACGTATGACGCGCCAGCTTCGCCAGAAATACCCCGACCTGCCCATCATCAGCCGCGCGCGCGACGCGGACCATGCCGGCGCGCTCTATCAGGCGGGGGCGAGCGATGCCGTGCCCGAAACGCTCGAAAGCTCGCTGCAACTTGCCGAAGCGGTGCTGATCGACCTCGGCGTCGCGATGGGGCCGGTGATCGCGTCGATCCATGACGTCCGCGCCAAGATGCGCCACGACATCATGGCGAAAGGCAAGCTGGAGCAGGAGCCGCGTATCCGACGGACACGGCGGCCGCCTGCAGGCGGCGAAACCGCCTAGCGCCCGCCCGCCGCCGGTGCCGCGCCGAGCGCTGCCGCATCGGCCAGCGTCATCCCCTTCGGCAGGATCGCCAGCGACCATTGGCGCGCAGGGTTCAGATATTGCTGGGCCAGCCGCTGCACGTCGGCTGCGGAAACCGCCGAAATATCGTCCTGCATCGACAGCGCGGCCGCAGTAACACGCGGGTCGCGCGTCGCGCCTTCGAGCAGGAACATCCAATAGACATTGCCCGTCGATGCGCGCGCCACCTGTTCGCGGATCGGCCCGGCATTGCGCGAAAGTTCGTCGGCGGTGACCGGTTTGGCCACGAGATCGGCAGCGATATCCTTTGCGATGCCATAGAAGCGATCGAGGTCCTTCGGCGCGAGCAGGCTGCCGACGAGCAGATAGCCCCCGGTATCGAAGCCCGTCGGCCAATGGCTGTCGACCACGGGGCCGTAGCTTGCCCCCTGTTCGGCGCGGAGGCGGTCGAAGAGGCGGTCGTTGAAAATCGCCGCCAGCACTTCGAGCCCGCGCGCATCGCGCGGATTGGCAAGGCCGCCGCTGGTCGGCCATGCTGTCATCGCCGCTGCCTGCCCCTGTTCGCCGCGATGATAGGCAACCTCGGGAACGGCGACATGTTTGGCGAAGTCGACGCGCTGCCCAGCAGGCGGCGCCAGCGTCTGACGCGGCGCCAGCGCGCCGAGCGTTTCAGCGAGGATCTTCTTGTAATCGACGGTTTCGAGGTCGCCGAAAATCTGTATCTCGATCGGTCCGCTGGCGAGCCGCGGTTCCCAAAAGGCGCGGAAGGCCGCTGGGGTCAGCGCCTCGATCTGCGCTTTGTCGGGCGCCGCCCAGCGCGCATCATTGTTCGTCAGCCAGCCCCGCAAATTTCGGTCGAGCACCGCGTTGGGCGTCGCGTCGTTGAGGTCATAGCCGGTGAGGAAGCCGATGCGCAGCCGTTCGATCGGCTGCGGATCCCAACGTGGCTGCGCCAGCTTACCGGCGATCAGCCGCATCTGGTCGGCAAGGTCGGCGGGATTGCTTTCAGCCGACAGTTCGAACGCATCGTCGTCGATCGCAAAGTTCATCTGGATCTGTCGGCCATTGGTCAACTGGTCGATCTCGTTCTGACCCCAGGGGCCGATCCCGCTTGCGACCAGCGCATAATCGCCGGTCCAGAGGAGGTTGGGTGCGTCGGCAGCGACGCTGCGGTTGCCGGTACCAAAGCGCACATTGACGCGAACCTTGCCCGGTTCGACCTTGTTATTCGACACCAAAGCCGTCACGCCATTGGCGAATTCGAGCCGTTCGGCGCGCAGACCGAGAAGGCTGCTGGTCGACGAGATCGCGCCCGCAGGACCGAATGAGGGAAGCTGCTTAAAATCGGCCTTCACGGTCGCCAACCGGTCGTCGCGCGCGGTGACGGGCGCCTTCAGCGCCGCAAGGACAGCGGCATCGCCGCCCGCCGCGGTTGGCGTGGTCAGTACGACGCGGGTGACCGGCGCGGCAAAAATCGCCTTGCTGATATCGAGCATCACCTTCGGCGTTGCCGAGGCGCGGATCGCCTTGAACATGTCGACCTGTCCCTGCGGGCTGGTCACCGTTTCGTTGATATCGACCGCGCGCACCATGTCGTCGGCAAGCCGCGCGCCGGGCTCGTTGCGCGCATTCTCCAGCTCCTTGACCAGAAACGCCTGAATCTCGTTTGCTTCGCGGTCGATATCGGCCTGCGAGGGCGGATTCTTCACGGCGTCGGCGATGACCCCACGCACATCGGCAAGCGCGGCCTTCCAGTCGCTGAGCGGGACGATCGAGGCCATCGTTACATCGGCGCTGCGGCTGACATATTGCTGCTCGACCGTCGCGACCAGATAACTGCCGCCGCTGCGCGCCCGGTTTTCAAGCCGCCGGTTGACGAGCGCCTGCGCGATAAATTCGAGATAGAGCCGCCGCGTATTTTCGACCGTATCGACGCGTTTTTTCCAGGGGCGCACCATCGCCAGCGTGAGCGCGAGCGGCTGGTTGGCCTCGACGATCTCGCGGGCTGCGGGCTCCTTTGGATCGGGTTTGCCGAAATCGGGGGCGGCGGGGTTCGGACCGTCGGCTTTCCAATCGCCGTAATATTTCGCGACTAATCCCGCGAGGACCGCCGGATCGGCATCCCCGACGATGACCACGACCGCCCGGTCGGGGCGATACCAGCGATTGTGGAAGGCGGCGACCGAGGTCGCGCTCGCCTTGCCCAGCGAAGCCGTCGTGCCGATGGGCGAGCGGTCGCCGAGCAATTGCCCCGCGAACAGATGCGCGTTGGTGGCGTCGGCGATCCGTTTTTGCGGCCCATCCGATTCGCGTAGTTCGGACATTACGACGCCGCGCTCGGCAGCGACGGCGAGTTCGGAGATGCGCGGCTCACGCACCATGCCCGATAGCAATTTCATGCTTTCGTCGAGATTGGCCGGCGTTACGCTAGGCAAGTCAAGCTGATACACCGTCTGCGTCGGCGTCGTCTGAGCGTTCGAATCGCTACCGAAGGTGACGCCGAACCGCTGCCAGATACGCTTGGCTTCACCGTCGGGAATATGCTCCGATCCGCGGAAGGTCAGATGCTCGAGCAGATGCGCATAGCCGCGTTCGTCCTCGGTTTCGAACATCGAGCCGACGTCCATGCGGACACGGATCGAGACCTGCCCGGGCGGGACTCCATTGTTGCGCACCGCATAGCGTACGCCGTTGGGAAGCATGCCGAACTGCCAGGCAGTATCGCGCGGTATGTCGCTGCCGACATAGAGCCAGTCGCTGTTCTTCGCCTGATTTTGCGCGGCCGTCGTCGAAGCGCTACCCTGCGCGCCCGCAGCGAGCGGCGTCAGAAGCAGTGCGGCGGCACCGGCGAGAAGGAGAGAACGGGCGAAACGAAGCGGCTGGCGCGCGGGAGAATAAGACATTGGCCCATCTTATCGCCTTCGAACCTTGCTGGCCACTGAACTGTCACCTGGCTTGTCCTGAGACTGCGACACGCCTAGCCAGACAGGATGAACGAACAAGCTGCCCCGCTCGCCGCGCTGATCCAGATGACAAGCGGCATCGACCCCGACGACAATCTCGCGGTGATCGATCGCGCAATGGGCGAAGCCGCGGCGCGGGGCGCGGCGATGGCCTTTCTGCCCGAAATGTCGCTGCTGCTCGACCGCGACCGTGCGCGGTCAGGCGTGCATATAGCGCGCGAGGCCGACAGCCCCTGGCCCGCCGCCTTGCAGGCAATGGCGCAAAGGCACGCGATATGGCTGCATACGGGATCGATTCCCCTGCTCGCCGACATGGACGAACGACGCGTCAACCGCAGCCATGTCATCGCCGCCGACGGCAGCATCCGCGCGCGCTACGACAAAATTCACATGTTCGATGTCACGCTGCCTTCGGGCGAGAACTGGCAAGAATCGGCAGCCTATGAAGGCGGCAGCACCGTCGTCGTCGTTGAAACCCCGCTCGGACAGTTGGGACTCAGCGTCTGTTACGACCTGCGGTTCCCCGAACTTTATCGCGCGCTTGTCGACCGTGGCGCCACCATTATCGTGATCCCCGCCGCCTTTACCGTATCGACCGGCGAGGCACATTGGCATGTACTTATGCGTGCAAGAGCGATCGAAACCGCCTGCCACGTGCTGGCGGCGGCCCAGAACGGCTCGCATGCCGACGGGCGGGAGACTTTTGGTCACAGCATCGCTGTCGACCCATGGGGTGCCGTCCTCGCCGACGCGGGGACCGGAATCAGCGACAAGGGCTATACGCTGACCTTGGCGCCAGTGGACCCAAATGCCGGCATCAGGGCCCGGCAGGCCATACCGCTTGCGCGGTCACGGGCAAATCGGAACATCAGCCTCTGATCGCCATGCCGTGATCGGCATAACCCGATTGGCGGGGCCTGATTGGCGGGGCCTGATTGGTATCGCCAACGACCCGACGACTTCGGCAAAAATCCGACCCGAACGAACATCCGACCCGAACGAACATCCGACCCGAACGAACAAAGGGCCCCGAGCGAAGCTCGGAGCCCTTTGCGAAACTCTGGCTAGCCAGATCAGCCGATATTACGGGCTGGTCGGCGAATCGTCGTCGTTGTCCGACGCGATGATGATGCCACCAACGACGGCAACGAGAGCGAGGACTGCGATGATCCAGCTCGTGCTGCCTTCGAGTTCGCTCTGACCGTCAACGGCCGAAGCTGCGCGTGCTGCGGGAGCAGCCGACGCGGCAACCGGTGCCGCAATCATCGAGGTAGCTGCGAGAGAGATCGCGGCTTTCTTAAGCAGGTTCATCTTATTCTCCGTCCACTGGATTACTCTTGTCGAATCACACCGGAGAGAGTTCCCCGATCTGCTTCTGCAGGGCCCTCTTAGGCACCGCACTCTGCAATTGCAACGACGTTTTGCCCTACCCCAGCAAATGTTAGTAAATAATAAATATGGAAAAAGTTGTTGCGAACTACCCGATTTACCCGCGCCGCACGCGGTCGAAGGATTCGCTCGTGACGGGATAGCCAAGATGGTCCGGAATGCAGAGGAGGGTGCGCCCGTCGCGTTCCTCGATCCATGGCGTGATAAGTTCCACCGGAAACTGGCAGGAATGCGCCGAAAATCCGGAAAAATCCCTAGCCAGAGCGAGCCGTTCAAGATTGCGGCGGGTCGGGAAGATCACTGACACGTCGCCGCGATCGGCCATCGCCAGCGTATCCTTCGCGCTCGCCCAGAAGATATGACTATGCTCGGCCTCTTCGACCGTCAGTTCATGATTGTGTTGCGGCGCTGCAACAGCGAAGAAGCGAGTGTCGAAGGTCCGCGCCTCTTTGAAATTGGGGCACCACCGCGCAAAAGGCACAAAGGATTCCAATGCGATTCGGTCACCCCGAGCCGCCAATATGTCCGAAAGCAGCGTTCCGGCGAGCAGCGCCTGCCTCACCTCCGCCACATCCTCCTCGGCCAGCCCCGGCCAACCGACCGCAAGCCCCGTTTCCTCCAGCGTCTCGCGCAGCGCCGCGACCCGCGCTGCACCGTCGGCCTCGTCGAGGCCCAGCCCATAGAGACGCGCTACCCGATAATCGTCGGGGTCGACGCGGCCGCCGGGGAACACGACCGCTCCGGCCGCAAAGGCCATCGTGGTCGACCGCTTTACCATCAATATCTCGTCGGGACCCCCGCCTTCAGCCGGCCGCATGATGACCAGCGTCGCCGCCGGAATGGCGCCATCGGGCAAGGTTTCAGGCAGCGGGTTCGGGGGCGTATCGATCATGCAGCAAGCGATAACCGCGCCGAACCCCCTTGTCATCCCGGCATTGCGGGCACGCGCCGACGGGTGCAAGATGACGCACGACCAGCGGATCCGGGACGGGGAGCAGGACATTGGGCATCGTCGAGATTTTGGGCGTCGCGGGGAGTCTGAGCCTCCTTGCCGGCTGGCGGCTCTACCTCACCATATTGGCGACCGGGATCGCGATGCATTTCGGCTGGCTGCCGCTACCCGAGCATCTCGCCGCCTTACAGGTGCTCGCCAATCCGTGGGTCCTCGGCGTCGCCGCGATCGGCACCATCGCCGAATTCCTCGCCGACAAGATCGCGTGGGTCGATTCCGTCTGGGATACGATCCACAGCATCATCCGCCCACTTGGCGGTGCGCTTCTCGCGCTGGCGCTCGTCGATTCATCGGATCCCGCATGGCAAGTCGTTGCCTTCCTGCTCGGCGGCGGCGGTGCCTTGTTGAGCCACGGGGCAAAGGCGACGACGCGCGCTGTCGTAAACGTGAGCCCCGAACCGTTCAGCAACGCCGCGGTTTCGACCGGCGAAGATGTCGCAACGGGCGGCCTGCTGGCGCTCGCGATTGCCTATCCGCCGCTAGCCATCGTTATCGCCATCCTGCTCGCGGTGGCCGCTGTCATCGTCATCATCGCGCTGCGCCGACTGCTGCGTAACATCAAGGCAACGCTCAAGCGCGCATTGGGCGACGATCCGTCGATTACTTTCGATGCTTAACAATTTGGCAACATTCACTTTATAGTTTTCCGGGAAAGGGGGCTGTCGACCTGAAAGGGATGTTCTGTGCCCTTGAAAATTACCTCGAATCCCGTTCTTTTGTCGTCGGTCGCGTTCCTCGCGCTCGGACAAGCCGCCCCCGCCCGTGCCCAGTGCGTGTTCACACCTACCGCAGGCAACGACAGCCATATCTGTAGCAGCGGGACGTCGCCCGGCGGGCTGACCGATACCGGCGGAAACAACCAACTCACTCTCCCGGCCGCGGGGACCGGTACGGTCGCCGGCAATATCGTCTTTGGCGGCGGGGCCGATGCGATCGAGATAGCCTCGGGCCGCATCGAAGGCGCAGTCGATCAGGGCAATGGAGACGACCGTTTCCGGATCAGCGGCGGGACGGTCACCGGACAGGTCCAGCAAGGCGAAGGCATCGACGATTTCGTCATGACGGGCGGCGAGATCAACACGCTCAACCAGGGCGGGTCGATGGACACATTCCTGATGACCGGCGGGCGCATCGTCGACGCGTTCGACGATGGGGATACGGCGCGAATGACAGGAGGCCGAATCGGGCGCGTCAACATGAAGCTCGCCGACAATCTGTTCGACATGTCCGGCGGGATTATCGACCGCAATCTGGTCGCGGGTTTCGGGAATGACACGATCATCCTGTCGGGCGGAACGATCGGCGGTAATATCAGCGTGTCGGGCGGGACGGACAACGTGACGATCACCGGCGGATCGGTCGGCGGCGACGTGCTGTTGAGCGTCGGCGCCGACCGCTTCGTCTGGGATGGCGGCGGCGTGGTCCACGGGACGATCGACCTCGGCGGCGACAATGATAGCGCACTGCTCGCCGACCTGACAGCCGGGCATCTAGGCCGGTCGCCGCGGATCACCGGCGGCGAAGGCAGCGACACGCTCGTCTTCGACAATGTCACTACGGGCGGGATCGCACGTTTCGACGGTTGGGAAGTCATCCGCGCGACCGACGACAGCGAACTGACCTTCGACGGGTTTCTGACTCTCGGCGATGCAGGGACGGGCACGGGCCGTTTAGAGATCGACGCATCGAGCACGATTTTCGGCGGCGGCCTTCGCGGCGGCGTTGCTCCCTTCACCGCGGGCCAACACGCGACCCTCGTCAACGCGGGGCGGATCGACCTAACGAACGGCGGCAATGCGCCGGGAGACAGCTTCACCGTCCGCGGCGATTATGTCGGCGATCATGGACTGCTGCTCATCGACACCGCGCTCGGAAGCGATAGCTCGGTCTCCGACAAGCTGGTGATCGACGGCGGCAATGCGTCCGGAACCACTGGCGTCACGGTGCTTAACGTGGGCGGCAGTGGCGCCGCGACGATGCAGAACGGCATTCTGGTCGTTGAGGCGATCAACGGTGCGACGACCGCGAGCGGCGCCTTTGCACTCAATCGCCGCGTTGCGGTCGGCGCTTATGAATATTTCCTGTTCCGCGGCGGCACCACCGCCGGAACGGGTCAGAATTGGTATCTACGATCGACCTTACCGCCGGCGCCAGCAGCACCGCCGCCGCCCGAACCTGCGCCCGCGCCTCCGGTGCTGACCCCGCCGCCGCCCGTCCCGGCCCCCGAGCCAGCGCCGCCCGAACCGCCGGCACCGCCACCGCCCCCGGTACCCGACCCTCCCCCGCCGCCGCCCGAAGCGACGCCGGGCAACCCCGATCCGGTCGATCCCGCGCCGCCGGTGATCGGCACCGACCCACCGCCGGCACCCACGCCCGAACCACCCCATGCGCCCGAGCCAGCGGCGCCGGCGCCGCCCCCTGAGCCGCCGACCGAACCGGCCCCGCTTCCCCCGCCCACCCCCGATCCGGCGGCCGAACCACCGACGCCGGGGGCGACGCCTGCCGTTGCCGAGGCCGGCGATGTCATACCGCTGTTCCGGCCCGAGGTTGCCGCCTTTGTTGCGGCCGTTCCCGTCGCGCATCATCTGGTGTCGGCAACACTCGGCACCTTCCATGAACGCCGCGGCGAGCAGGCGTTGCTGCGCGGCGGCGGGGTGCTACCCGCGACATGGGGCCGCGTCTTTGCCGAGAACAGCAAGCTAAAATGGGCTGGTGACGTCGCGCCTTCGCTCGACGGCGACCTCTCAGGCTTCCAGATCGGGCAGGATTTTGCAGGCTGGGGCGAGGATGGCGGAACGAACATCCGCCTCGGCGCTTTCGTCGGCCGCTCATCAACCGACGGCACCGTCCGTGGCGATGCGCTTGGCTGGAACGACCTCACCGTCGGCCAGATCGACGTCAAAGCCACCAGCCTGGCCGGCTACGCGACACTGGTCGGCGAAAGCGGCTGGTATCTCGATTTGGTGGCGATGCACAGTTGGTTCGATGGCAAAGCAGCCGCCAGTTCCGGCATGGCCATCGACGTCGATGGCCGCGGCTGGACCGCATCGCTCGAAGCCGGATATCCGATCGCTCTCTCGGCCCACTGGACGATCGAGCCGCAGGCGCAGATTCTGTGGCAGCAGATCAAGCTGGACGATCGCGCCGACGAATTTTCCGCGATCGATTTCGCGACGGGCGACGTGCTGACCGGGCGCGCCGGTTTACGGCTGCAGGGAGAATATGGGGGCTTGCAGCCGTATCTGCACGCCAGCCTGTGGCACGGCTTTTCGGGCGACCAGTCGACGCGCTTCGGCACCGATCCGATCCGCACCGACCTTGGGCGGACAGAGGCCGAGGTTGGGGCCGGCCTGATCGCGCAACTTGGCCAGCGCATCGCGGTGCATGTGAAGGGCGATTACGCCTTCGATGCCGACGGCCCGCGAAGCCGGCGCTATGGCGGCACGGTCGGTGTGACGATCCGCTGGTAGCGATCAGGCGGGAAGCAGCGTCTTCAGCGGCGTTTCGGTATCGGCAAGCTGCTCGGCCGTCGCACGAAGACCCGCCGTGACGATCATGCGGCCCTGCACATAGTCCTTCGTCGCGTTGACGCAGTCGAGCGCGATGACCTTCCCGGCCTTGAGGTAGACGACCGAGAAGCTGCGCGTCGCCGGATCGCCGCGCAGCACCGCCTGATCGTGCCCGGTCGACAGGCCGGCGGTCTGGAGCTTCAGGTCATACTGGTTCGACCAGAACCAGGGGATCGCATGATAGGGCGCCTCGTCACCGACGATGCCCTTGGCGACGACATTCGCCTGGTCATTGGCATTCTGCACCGATTCTAACCGGATTTCAGCGCCCTCAGCAAATTCGTTCACATGCGATGCGCAGTCGCCGATCGCATAGACGTCGGGCAGGCTCGTCTTGCACAGGCGGTCGACGCGCACGCCGTTAGCGCAATCGGCGCCCGCCGCGATCAGCGGCTCGACCGCAGGCACGATGCCGATGCCGACGATGACGAGATCGGCGGGAATGACCTCGCCGTCCGAGAGACGGACGCCCGTCACATGATCGTCGCCCTCGATCGCATCGACGCAGACGCCTAGATGCAGCTCGACGCCATGATCGCGGTGCTCCTTCTCGTAAAAGCGCGACAGCTCTTCACCCGCGACACGCGCGAGCACGCGGTTCTGCGCCTCGAGAAGCACGACCTTCTTGCCCGCCTTGTTGAGCACCGCGGCAGCCTCGAGCCCGATATAGCCGCCACCGATCACGACGATCTGTCCGGCGGTTTCGGATGCGGCTTTCATCGCGTCGGCGTCGGCGCGCGTACGCACGCCCTGGACGCCGGGAAGGTCACCGCCGGGGATCGGCAGCATGCGCGGATGCCCACCCGTGGCCCAGACGAGCTTGCCATAGCCGATCGTCTCGCCGCCGTCGGTCGTGACGGTGTGCGCCGCCGGATCGACGCCCGCGACGCGCTTGCCAAGCAGCATCGTCACCTGGCGTTCGTCCCAATATTTGGCGGGACGCAGTTGGATGCGTTCGAATTCCTTTTCGCCGGCGAAATATTCTTTCGACAGGGGTGGACGTTCATATGGGAGTTCGGGCTCCTCGCCGATGATCGCGATGCTGCCCTCAAACTTTTGCGTGCGCAGCATCACCGCCACCTGCGCGCCGCCATGGCCCGCGCCCACAATCACCACGTCGAACTGCATCGCCTTCGTCTCCTGCCGCCGCCCGTGGGGCGCCACTTGCACGCGGGTGCGCGCGAGGCAAGCGGGTGCTTGATTGCGATCGCGAAAGAAAAGCTGCGGATCAGGACAGGCCAGCGAGCCATTCGGCGATCATTGCGCGGCCTGCATCGACCGCGCCAGGGCCGAACCGGCTATGCTGATCGCGCATTCCCTCGACGCTCGCACCCGTTTCGACGATCGCGTCGGGCCATTGCCGCAGCCATTCCTCGAAACGCGGATCGAACCCCATTTCCCCGTGAAATTGCAGCGCCAGAATATTGTTGCCGCGGCGAAATGCCTGATGCGGATAAGCGGCGGTCGACGCCAGCAGTTCGACATCGGCGGGCAGATCAAAAGTGTCGCCGTGCCAGTGGAGGACGGGCACCTCGGCCAAATGGCGCAAAGGTGAAGACAGGTCGACGAAGCTGAGCGAGTGGAAGCCGACCTCCTTCGCCGGTCCCGGATCGCCGCCGCGATCATTTGCGCGCCGAAACATACGCCAAGCGTCGGCCGGCCGGCATCGATCCGCCGGGCGAGGCGGCGGAGCTGGCATGCGATCCACGGATGCGTATCGCCCTCATACACACCCATCGGGCCGCCCATCATGATGAGCAGATCGGGCTCGGTCAGATCGACCGCGCCAAAGCCGGCATCACTCACGTCGATCCGGTCGAGCGCATATCCCGCGGCCTCGATCGGCGCGCGATATCCCGCAATTCCCTCGTGGGGAACATGGCGGATGATAAGGCCATTTTTTCGTGTCGGCTGAACGGTCATTTCGGACGATGAATCGAGTGGTTGCTGCGCTGTTTCGAACGGCAGCAGTCTAGCCAAACAATCAGTCCGATGTCACTCTACCAAAGCAGTAGAGATACTGTTGCGGCCCGTAGCTGAGCTTGGCTCCGTTCGCTACGGGCCGCCATCAGGCGGCCGCCACCAACTCCGCCCCAAGATCGTCAAGTTCGGACCCGATCACCGCGACCACCTGGCCAAGCTTCGCGGCAATGATCGACGCCTGCAACGGCGCGAGCCCCACAACCGTGACCTCGATCCGCATATGCGTCGGCAAAACCTGCATCGTCATCGCGCAGGGTGTGATCGACCGCTGCGCGAAATAATTGGCGACGCGCGGAAGCGATTGCGGGTCGAGGATCGCATCGACGTGGAAGCGATGCATCAGGCCGCCTCGCGCTGCGCGCCCGCGATCACCTCTTCGGCCATCTCGTCGGCGACCAGCGCGGGCGAGCGGCCTTCGCGCGCCGCGCGTTCGAGCAGCGCACCAACGCGCGGTGCGATCTGTGCGACGCGCAGTTCCACGTCCCGTTCATCCTCGCCAAGATATTCGGCCGACACATTGATGATCCCGCCCGCGTTGACGACATAGTCGGGCGCATAGACGATCCCGCGATCAAGCAGCAGCGCCGCGACATCGGGCGTCGCAAGCTGGTTGTTCGCGGCGCCGCAAACGAGCTTTGCCTTGAGCTTGCCGGCCGTCTCGCGATCGAGCGCGCCGCCGAGCGCGCAGGGCGCGAAGATGTCGGCATCGACCGCGGCGATGTCCGCCACATCGACCACCTCGGCACCATGGACTGCCTGCAACCGGTCGCGGCGCGCCGGATTTACGTCGGCGATAATCAGCCGAGCGCCTGCATCGGCGAGGCGGCGGCAGAGGTCGGCACCGACATTGCCGGTGCCCTGCACTGCAACGGTCAGTCCCGCGAGATCGCGGCCCAGTGCGAACTCGGCGGCCACCTGCATCGATTCGAACACTCCTCTCGCAGTCCACGGCGACGGATCGCCGCCCGCACGCCCGGCGACCGCGGGCAGTCCCGCGACATGGCGCGAGACCGACGCGACTTCCTGCATATCCTCGACCGAAGTGCCGACATCCTCGGCGGTGACATATGTGCCGCCCATATTTTCGACCGCGCGGCCGAAGGCGCGGAACAAGGCGACGCGATCGAACTCGCCTTCGGGACGCCGCAGGACTGCCTTCGCTCCGCCGAGCGGCAACCCGGCGAGAGCATTTTTGTAACTCATGCCCTCGGCGAGCCGTACGGCATCGCCCAGCGCCTGTTTCATGTCGGGGTAGGACCACAGGCGGCAGCCCCCTGCCCCCGGACCCAATGCGGTCGAGTGAATCGCAATGAACCCGTCGAGCCCCGCTTCGAGATCATAGAGGCGCACGCATTCGAGCGGCGGCGCCAAACGGGCAAGACGGACAACCATGTAAAAACCCTCCTTTGATTGAAGGCGAGTTGTCGCATTTTCGCCTTGGACAATCTTGCTCGATTATCGGCCGCCGACGCTCATTTTTGAATATCGTGATCCAAAAATTGACGATATGAGGTCAAAATGACCGATCTTGATCCATTTGAGATAAAGATTCTCCGCGAATTGCAGCGCGACGCGAATCAAACGACGGCCGAGATCGCCGAACGCGTCGGCCTGTCGGTCTCGCCATGCTGGCGCCGCATCGACCGGCTTGAGCGCGAGGGCTTCATCAGGAAGCGTGTCGCGATCATCGACCGGCGCAAGGTCGGCCTCAACGCGCATGTTTTCGCGCAGGTGAAGCTCAACGCGCATGGCCGCGCCAACCTCGACGAGTTCAGCGCGGCGCTCCGTGGGTTCCCCGAGGTGCTCGACGCCTATGTGCTGATGGGGACGACCGATTTCATGCTGCGCATCGTCGCAAGGGACATCGACGCCTATGAACGGTTTTTCTTCGATCAGTTGAGCAAATTGCCGGGGGTGCAGGAAATCAACTCGACGGTGGCGCTATCCGAAATCAAGGCGACGACCGAACTGCCGCTGGGTCAGGATTAGGCTTTGGCCCGCCCCCGCAGCGTCGGTGTCGAAAAGGAACGCCGAATCCTGCGCAAGGATGCTTGTGTTCGTCCCAAGGCGCTGCTAGTGGCGCCCCTCGTTGCCGCTTTAGCTCAGTTGGTAGAGCACATCATTCGTAATGATGGGGTCAGGTGTTCGAGTCACCTAAGCGGCACCATTTTTCTCCAAAATCGCTATAGCTAACGGCGGGGTTCGGACGCGCGCTTTCGGCTCGACCGGAACGTGGTCGCAGCGCGCCAGAGGCGTATCGGCCGGTCCGGACAGCCTTGGCTACCCGGACCGGTTCGCGGTCAGAAGGATGCGGTCAGGCTCGCCACGACTGCGGCATCCGCGATCGATCCGCTTCCATCGCCGCCCGTGCTGAAATTGGGCTGGAGCCGGGCCGCTTCTGCCTTGCCGATGTCGGTGTCGACATAGGAAATATTCAGCGTCAGGTTGCGCCAGGTCGCATCCATACCCAGCGACCAGTCCCAATAACGCCCCGTCGGCGCAACGCTTGTGCCATTGGGGCCCAGTCCCGGATTGCCGTCCGAATAGCCGATATGCGCCTTCGCCGTCAGCGGCGTGCCGCCGATCGCCAGTGCGCCGTCGCCCCATAGATAGAGGTTGTCCTCGCTCTGCCCGCGGCTGTTCGGCGCGGCCGATATGTTGGCGAGCGCATATTGTTTGGGCGCATAAGCGACCCCTGCGGTCAGCGTTGCCGGGCCGGTCGTGCCGGTCAGCTTGACATAGGGTTCGGCGAAATCCGATTCATCGGCGCCGCCCGGATACATGTACCAGATAAGGCCGAGGTCGAGCGTCGCATTGTCCGCGACGGGAAGCTTGTAGCCGCCGATGAGGTCGAGCTCCATATTGGCGCCGCCGAAGGTCCCCCAGCCCGCAAGGTTCGACCCCCACACCCCGGCATAGAGGCCGCTTTCGTGGCTCAGCGTCAGCCCGCCCTGTACGGCCATCCCCTTGTCGGATTGCGACACGCCGCGAAAACGATAATCCGACGCAATCGTCGCCGAGCCCGAAATAGTGACGGCCGGCTTTTGTTCTTCCTGTGCGAAAGCGGCGACAGGCATCAGCGCTGCCGCGAGAACGGCTGCGGATATATAGCTTTTCATATTGTCCTCATGGGTTCGCCCGGCCGGAATGGCGAAGGGCTCGTGAGGCCGTCCGACTAGAGCAGGCGCGCGTTGGAAATCGAGAGGAGCGAAGCGCCGATCGCATAGTGTTTTCACTATGCGGAGCGGGTTTACCGACGGCTGTTTTCGGTATGTGCCGATGCTTCGAAACCGCGTGCCGGCAAACGCCGCCAACGCTCGGACACCTCAACGCTTTCCCAAAGCCCGGGACCGACGAAGAGTAGCGCGCTTCCCGCGCTGCCGCAAAGGAACACGATCGCCGCGAGCAGCAGCATCAGCGACGACATGTGCTCGCGGCCCGGCATCGCGAGCGCGATGTGATGGAGCCGTACCGCACCCGACCAGCCGACGGCGATCAACGCGATCCCGCTCGTCCGCAGGCCGATGTTGGCGGCAGGGCTTTGATGCCATTGTTTCATAGAGACCTCCGAAGGAGGCCATTCACCTACGCATGACCGCGTAGGAATTCGAGAGCGGGAAACGGCCTGGCGCATTGAGATTGCATATGACCGGGCGAAAAACGCTGCGTTTGAACCGGCATCGCAGGTCGGATCAGATCTTGCTCGCCACGTCTGCCAGGAAAGCAAAGAGCGCGATGATGGCGCACATATAGATGGTCAGGAACAGCGGGCCTTGCGCGCCCAGCCAGTCGACGATGCGATGCTGCGCGCGCGAGGATCGGGTGGCGCGGGGTTCGATTTCATGTCCGGTCATGCACCTCATCTAGTGGCATGCACCGTTTGAATTCGAGAGCGACCGGCGGCATTCTCCATAGCATTTGCATATGATCGGGCCGCCCGGGCTGCTCAGTTCACCCGCTCATTGTCCTCCGCCCCGACGCGCAGCCGATAGCCGATGCCGAGTTCGTTGCAGATGATCTGCGGTTGCTGCGGATCGGTTTCGAGCTTCTGGCGCAGCGTGCGGATGAGGACGCGCAGATATTCGACATGATGTTCATGCTCATGCGGCCACACTTCATTCATGATCTGGTTGTGCGTGATCACGCGACCCGGGAAGCGCGCGAGTTGCGCGAGCACGGCATATTCCTTGGGCGTCAGATGCACTTCCCTGCCGCCCTTGGTGACCGTGCGCGCGATCAGGTCCATCGTCACGTCGCCGACCGTGAGGGCGAGATTGCCGCCGTCGCGCGTCAGCCGATTGCGCAGCGCGACGCGCACGCGCGCGAGCAGTTCGTCGGTGTCGAAGGGCTTGGTCAGATAATCGTCGGCGCCGAGGTCGAGCGCCGTGACCTTTTCCTCGGTCGCGTCGCGCGCGGACACGACGATCAGCGTCGTCCCCGATTGCTGCTTGAACAGCGGCACCAGTTCGAGCCCGTCGCGGTCGGGGAGCCCCAAATCTAGCAACGTTATGTCGGGGCGTTCCTCGCGCAGCCGCTCGGTCGCCTCGCGCGCATTCTCCGCCTCTACGATCGCATAGTCGGCGCGTTCCAGGGCCGCGCGGATCAGGCGGCGGATATGGAGTTCGTCATCGACGATGAGAACCTTGTGACGCACTTTCATGGGATGTCCTTGTCGGTGAGATGGGTAATGATCAGCGCTTCGGGGATACGGATGGTGAAACAGGCGCCGTGTGGCTCCTTGTTGTTGCTCGCTTCGACCGACAGCCCCATCGCCTCGGCAAACCCCTTGACGATTGCAAGACCGAGCCCGGTGCCATGCTTCACCCGGTCGCTTCCCTCCAGACGCGTGAAGGTTTCGAACACGCGCTTTTCGTTGCCCGGGGCGATGCCGGGCCCCTGATCGATCACCGACAGCAGGATCGCGTCGGCGGTGCGGCTTGCGCGGATCGTGATCGGCGTATCGGGATCGGCATAGCGCCCCGCATTGTCGAGCAGATTGATAAGACAATGGTGAAGAAGCACAGGATCGACGCGCACGAAGGGAATGTTGGAGGCGATGTCGATCCTGACCTCATGCCCCGCCAGCGATGCGCGCGTGTCATGCGCCGCGCTCGCCGCGGCATCGAACAATTCGGTGGCCTCGGCCTTCATCGGCAGCGCCCCAGCCTCTACGCGCACCATGTCGAGCAGATTCGAGACGAAACGGTTGAGCCGAAGCGCCTCGGTCTCGACCGTCTCGGCAAGCTCGGCCGAGGGATGGCGCCGCATCTCCTGCGCTGCCGACAGGATCGTCGTCAGCGGGGTGCGCAGGTCGTGGCTGACCGACGAGAGCAGGGCTGAGCGCAGCCGGTCGCGCTCGTCGACCTGCCGCGCACGCAGCGACGCTTCTTCGAGTTCCATCCGGTCGAGCGCGATCGACGCCTGATCGAGCAAGCTCATCAGGAGCGGCACCTGGTCCGAACGCACCGGCTCGCGCGCATCGTCGCGCGTCAGTCCGAGCACGCCGAGCACCCCGCGCGTCGTGCGCAGCGGATGGAACAACCAGTCCGAAGCGGTCAGCGTCGATGAACCGCGTCCGGCCGGCTGCTCATTGTCCATCGCCCACTGGGCGGCGGCGCGCTCGATCTGTTCGAGCTTGTCCTCTGGCGGGACGGCCGCGCGCAGCATCGGTCCGTCAGCCGATGGGAGCAGCAGCACCGTGCGGACGTCGAGCAGTCGGCCGACCTCGGCGCAGATCGCCTGCATCAGCGTATCCTGATCGGGCGCCGCGGTGAGCTGCCGCGAGAAGCTGGCCAGCGCGGCATTCTGGCGCGCGCTCGACTGAGCCAGGTCGGCCTGCGCACGCACGCGCGCGGCAAATTGGCTGGTCACCACCGCGACGCCGAGCAGCACGAGGATGCTCACGACATTTTCGGGATTGTTGACCGTCAGCGTTCCCGTGGGCGGCAGGAAAAAGAAATTATAGGCGAGGCTCGATGCGAGTCCCGCGAACAGTCCCGCGCGCAGGCCGAACGTTGCCGCGGCGAACATGACGGGCACTAGATAGAGCAGCGAGATATTGCCGAGATCGATGACCTCGATGAGCAGGCGCCCGAGCGCGGTCATCACCGCGACCATCGCCAGCGACCAGATATAATCGGTGGGTTTGCCCCAGCGTCCGGCAACGACAATCGTGCCCCGCTGAACGGTCTTGGCATCGGGCTCGCCGGGCAGGACATGAACCGCGACATCGTCGATCGTCCGCACCAGTTGATCGACGACCGAACCGTGGCGCATCTCGAACCACCAGGGCCGCGCCGATTTGCCGATCACGATCTGCGTCGCCCGTGCGTCGCCGGCAAACGCCCTCAGCCCCTCCACCACACTGGCGGCGGGGACGGTCGCGGTCGACGCGCCGAGGCGTGATGCTAGCGCGAGCGTGTCGGCGAGCTGGCGGCGGTCGTCGTCCGACATCTGCCGGCTGCGCCGCGTCTCGATATAGACGGCGGTCCACGGGGCCTTCAGCGCGTCGGCCAGACGCTTGCCCGCGCGGACAAGTTCGGCCGACACCGGCAGCTCGCTGACCGCGACCACAATCCGCTCGCCGACCGCGAAACTGCCCGCAAGAGCATGACTGCGCACATGGTCGAGCATTTGCGCGTCGACCGCCTGCGCCGCGCGCCGCAGCGCCAGTTCGCGCAGCGCCGTAAGGTTCGACTTCGAAAAGAAATGGGTTAGCGCCCGCGTCGCTTCCTGCGGGATATAGACCTTGCCGTCGCGCAGTCGTTCGATCAGCTCGTCGGGGGGGATGTCGACGACCTCGATCTCGGCATTTTCGAGGATCGAGTCCGGCACCGTCTCGCGCACGCGCACGCGGGTGAAGGACGCCACGACGTCGTTGAGGCTCTCGACATGCTGGATATTGATCGTCGAATAGACGTCGATTCCGGCATCCAGCAATTCCTCGACATCCTGATAGCGTTTGGGATGACGGCTGCCGGGTGCATTGGTGTGCGCAAGCTCGTCGACGAGTACCAACTGCGGCCGCCGTTCGAGGATCGCGTCGATATCCATTTCGCCAAGGCTATGGCCCTGGTGGTCGACATCGCGGCGCGGGATGATCTCGTGACCATGGACCAACGCCTCGGTCTCGCGCCGGCCGTGCGTCTCGACCACTCCGATCACGACATCGACCCCGGCCTCGCGCCGTTGCCGTCCGTCGGTGAGCATTTCCCACGTCTTGCCGACGCCCGGCGCGGCGCCGAGAAACACCTTTAAACGGCCACGGCCTTCCTGCGCCGCCTGGCGCAGGAAGGCCTCGGGTGATGGTCGATCCTTGTCTGTCACGCGGCCGGTTTAACCCCAAAAGCATCGAGCCGTCGATTGAGCTTGAACACATTGACGCGCGGCTCGCCAAGGAAGCCGAGAAGCGGCGTTTCCACGCTCTGATCGACGAGCCCCCGAACCGCCGCCGGAGCGAGCCCGCGAGCCTTCGCGACGCGATCGACCTGATAGAAGGCAGCCTCTGGCGTGATATCGGGGTCCAACCCCGATCCCGATGTGGTCACCATGTCGGTGGGGACCGCCTTGCCAGGTTCCCCCGCCTTCATCTTCGCGACATCGCCTTTCACCCGGTCGGCAAGCACCTGCGAGGTCGGCCCGAGGTTCGATCCTGACGAGGCGAGCCCATCATAACCGTCGCCCGCCGCCGACGGGCGTGTGTTGAAATAGCGTTCGGAGGCGAAGGCCTGACCGACGACGGTCGAACCGACGACCTTGCCATTGTCGCGGACGAGGCTGCCGTTCGCCTGGTTCGGGAACAGCGCTTGCCCGATGCCGGTAAGCGCGAGCGGGTAAGCAAGCCCCAGAAGCAGCGCGAAGAGCAGCGTCATGACAAGCGCTGGGCGCAGCGAGGTGATGAGATCCTTGTTCATATATATGTCCTCAGACCAGACCGAGGCCGCCAACGGCCAGGTCGATGAGTTTGATACCGACAAACGGCGCGACAAGACCGCCAAGGCCATAGACGGCAAGGTTGCGTGCCAGCAGCGGCCCCGCGCCCATCGGACGATAAGTGACGCCCTTCAGTGCGAGCGGCACGAGCAGCGGGATGATCAGCGCATTGAAGATGATCGCCGACAGGATCGCGCTCTCGGGGCTGGTCAGACCCATGACGTTGAGCACGCCCAATCCGGGATACAGCACGATGAACATCGCCGGGATGATCGCGAAATATTTGGCGACGTCGTTCGCGACCGAAAAGGTCGTCAGCGCGCCGCGGGTCATCAGCAACTGCTTGCCGAGCCCGACAACCTCGATCAGCTTCGTCGGATCGCTGTCGAGGTCGACCATATTGCCCGCTTCGCGCGCCGCCTGCGTCCCCGTGTTCATCGCGACCCCGACGTCGGCCTGCGCCAGCGCCGGCGCGTCGTTGGTGCCGTCGCCGCACATCGCGACAAGTCGCCCGCCCTGCTGTTCCTTGCGGATCAGTTCGAGCTTGTCCTCGGGCGTCGCCTGCGCAAGAAAATCGTCGACCCCGGCCTCAGCGGCAATCGCGGCGGCGGTGAGCGGGTTGTCGCCGGTGATCATCACCGTGCGGATGCCCATCGCGCGCAACTCGCCGAAGCGCTCGCGGATGCCCGCCTTGACGATGTCCTTGAGGAAGATTGCGCCGAGCAGTTGGCCGTCCTTCGCGACCGCGAGCGGTGTGGCGCCTGCGCGCGCGATCTCGTCGGTGATACGGCGCAGTTCGGTTGCGGCGGCGGTTGCCCCCGCGCCGGGATTGGCCCTCAGGACCGAATCCACCGCGCCCTTCTGGATCACGCTGTCGCCGAGCTTGATGCCCGAGATGCGCGTCTGCGCGGTGAACGGGATGATCTCCGCACCCGCCGGCAATTCGCTCATCATCTGGCCGAACTTTTCACGCGCGAGCGCGACGATCGAGCGGCCTTCGGGCGTCTCATCGGCCAGGCTCGCAAGCAGCGCGGCCTCCGACAATACGGCCATCGATTGCCCGCCAACGGGGCGAAACTCGGTTGCCTGACGGTCGCCGATCGTGATCGTGCCGGTTTTGTCGAGCAGCAGCACGTCGACGTCACCCGCCGCCTCGACTGCACGGCCCGACTTCGCGAGCACGTTGAAACGGACGAGGCGGTCCATGCCGGCAATGCCGATGGCGGAGAGCAAGGCCGCGATCGTCGTCGGGATCAGCGTGATGAGCAGTGCCGCCAGGATCGCGACGGGAATGCTGCCGCCCGCATAATTTGCAAAGCTGGGGATCGTCCCGACCGCGATTAGGAAGATGATCGTCAGACCAACGAGCAGCAGCGTCAGCGCGATCTCGTTGGGCGTCTTCTGCCGCTCGGCGCCTTCGACGAGCGCGATCATCCGGTCGAGGAAGCCCTGCCCCGGATTGACGGTTACCTGAACGCGAATTTCGTCCGAAATCACGCGCGTCCCTGCCGTGACCGCCGACCGGTCGCCGCCTGCCTCGCGGATCACGGGCGCGCTTTCGCCCGTGATCGCCGCCTCGTTCACCGATGCAACGCCCGCGACGACTTCGCCGTCGGACGGAATCAGGTCGCCGGTTTCGACAAGCACGACGTCGCCGACGCGGAGCGCACTTGCCGGTACGCTTTCCCAAGCCTTGCCGTCGCCCTTGAGCCGCTTCGCGGTCAATTCGGCCTTGGTCGCGCGAAGCGAAGCCGCCTGCGCCTTGCCGCGCCCTTCGGCGAGCGCCTCGGCAAAGGTGCCGAAGAGCACCGTCAGCCAAAGCCAGATGACGAGCTGCAGCTTGAAGCCGGTCGCAAGGCTGTCGTGACCAACGACGAGCAACACAGTCAGCAGCGCCGCGACCACGGCCGTCGTGAACATCACCGGATTGCGGATCAGTTCCTTCGGATTGAGTTTGCGGAAAGCGTCGCCGATCGCCGGAACGATCAGGTCAGCCGTGAAGAGAGACTTGGTTTCAGACCGAGCCATTTGATGATTCCTTAGAAAAGCTGGCCATTGATCATCGCGAGATGATCGGCGATCGGGCCAAGCGCTAGGCTGGGTAGGAAAGTCAGGCCGCCGACGATAAGCACGATGCCGACAAGCAGGCCCGTCCATAGCGGCCCGGTGGTCGGGAAGCTGCCCGCCGTCGCCGGCGTATATTTCTTTGCCGCCAGGCCGCCCGCGATCGCCAGCATGGGCACGATGATGAAGAAGCGGCCGATCCACATCGCGGCACCCAGCATGCCATTATAAAAGGGTGTGTTGGCGGTAAGACCCGCAAAGGCCGAACCGTTGTTCGCGACCGCGCTGGTGAAGGCGTAGAGAATTTCGGAGAAGCCGTGCGGCCCCTTGTTGAGCGGCCCGGCAAGTCCTGCCTCGGTCACCGAAGCGATAGCCGTAAAGCCGAGGATGACGAGCGGCAGGACCGCGATCGCCAGCACCGCCAGCTTGACCTCGCGCGCCTCGATCTTCTTGCCGACATATTCGGGGGTGCGACCGACCATCAATCCGGCGACGAAGATCGCGAGGATCGCAAAAAGCAGGAAGCCATAGATACCCGCACCGACGCCGCCGATGACGACTTCGCCGAGCTGCATGTTGAACAGCGGAATCAGGCCGCCAAGCGCGGTGAAGCTGTCGTGCATACCGTTGACCGCGCCGCACGAGGCGGCCGTCGTAACCACGGCGAACAGTGCGGTCTGCGCGATACCGAAGCGCACCTCCTTGCCTTCCATATTACCGCCCATGGCGCCAAGCTGGTGCAGCACGGGATTGCCCACGGCTTCCTGCCAATAAGTGATCGCGGTGCCCGCAACGAACAGCGTCATCATCGCGGCAAGGATGGCCCAGCCCTGGCGCGGGTTGCCGACCGCCTTGCCAAAGGTCCAGGTCAGGCCCACGCCGATCGCGAAGATCGAAAGCATCTGGACGAAGTTGGTGAGCGCGGTCGGATTTTCGAACGGATGCGCCGAGTTGGCGTTGAAAAAGCCGCCGCCGTTGGTGCCGAGCATCTTGATCGCTTCCTGCGAAGCGACCGGACCCAGTGCAAGGGTCTGTTTGACACCCTCCAGCGTCGTGACATCGACCGACCCCGCCAGCGTCTGCGGGACGCCGCTCGCGATATAGAAGATCGCGATGACGACGCAGAGCGGCAGCAGCAGGTACAGTGTCACCCGCGTCATATCGGCCCAGAAATTGCCGATCGTCTTCATCTCGCGCCGCGCGAAACCCCGGAACAGAGCGAACGCAAGCGCAATGCCCGTCGCCGCCGAAAGGAAATTGTGGATCGTCAGGCCGAGCATCTGGCTGAGGTTCGACATCGTCGACTCGCCGCCATAGCTTTGCCAGTTGGTGTTCGCCGTGAAGCTGATCGCGGTGTTGAACGCGAGATCCGCGCTCGTGCCGTCATAGCCAAGCGGATTGAGCGGCAGCACGCCCTGCAGGCGCAGGATCGCATAGGTGAAGAGCGCGAGCACCGCATTGAAGATCAGCATATGCACCGCGTAGCGGCGCCAGCCCTGCTCTTCGGCGGGGTCGATGCCCGACAGGCGGTAAAAGCCCGTTTCGACGGGCCCGAGCACCCGATGAAGCGGCGTGCGGCGCCCCTCATAGAGCGCGAAGAGCCATTGCCCCATCGGCTTTGCAAGCAACAGCAGGATACCGATGAACGCGGCGATCAGAAGCCATCCCTGAAATGTCATGGCATGCCTCCTTTAGAAGCGTTCGGGCCGCGCGAGCACGGCGACGAGATAGAAAAGAAGGCCGAGCGCGGTGAGACCGGCGAGCCAAAGGTCGAGTGTCATGACATCATTCCTTATGCGTCGTCGCAAAGGCGCGCGTAGCCGAGGCTGGCGGCTAGCAAGGCGAAGATGATGCCGACCCAGATGAGATCCTGCATGGTTTTGCTCCAGCAAGGCGCTGGCCACGGGAGGTGGCACGAGTCGTCTGCGGACTTCCAAATAGGTGAGCCCAGCGTTTGAATTCGAGAGAATGAAAACGCCTCCCGCATAGTATTCTCATATGATTTTGCCGATTTCGCCGGCCCGCCGCGCGGCGACCGCAGTTCACCGCGCGAAAGACATTTCCATCGCGGCCGCACGCCCAAGCCAGCGCCTCGCGGAAATAATGAAAATACAATGGCTAACGCCCCCGCTCGATCTCGAATCCCTATGCGCGGCCCAATAGGTTGCGGGCATCGGACCCCGATTTCCGGGCTCCGGTTTGAGTAGCCAAGGAGCATCTCACCATGATTTCTGCGATTTCCGCGGAGCCCGACCCAGCGAGCCTGACGATCATCGTCGGCCGCGACGCCTTCGGTCACTGGCTGGTTCAGGGCTGTAAAGGACAGCTTGAGGGCCGCTTCATCTCGCGCGATGCGGCCTGGGCCTTCGCTCGTTCCGAATGCCGCGGCGTTCCGGGCGCCAGGGCCATCGCGGCCCCGCAACCGCTGACCCCAACCGTTTCCTTCGCCCCGTTGCGGGCGGACGAGACGGCGATCGCGCACGCGGCATGAGGAGGATGACCATGCATCATTCTCCGATGACCCCCGCCGGCATATTGTGGATGTCTCCCGCCGCGGCCGTGCGGTCGGCCGCGACGCAGGGTGCGCGCAGCCATGCTGAAAAGGACCGTCGCTGGCCCGCCATGTTGCGCAAGCTCAGGGGCCTGCGCAAGCGCGGGCGGCGCAGCATCCGCATCGTCGATGCCGATTGCGGCGCGGGCGAATTGCTCATGCACGCCGTCCGCCGCGCCCGCGAACTCGGCTTCGTCGCGATCGAGGGCCGCGGGATCGACAGCGATCCGCGGCTCATCGCGAGCGCGCGGCAGGCCGCCGCCCGGCAGGCAGACCCCGCCATCGGCCTCATTTTCGAGGAGGCCGATATGAAGCGCGCGATGCGCGAGGAAGCGGAATTCCCCGCCGACCTGCTGCTCTGCCCATCATCTGGCGAGAATGAGCGCGAGCTTGCCGAGCTGGCGAAGGCGGCGGGCGAAACGGTCCTTTGGGACCGTCATGCCGCGCGCCGGGAGGAAAACGCATGACCCGGCGCGACCTTTTCTGGCGCGCAGCAGGGGCGACACTCATCGCTGCCGGGGCACTCGCGACCCGCGCCGCCGCGTCGGCCGCCGCAGGCAGCGCCGACATCGCCGGCCTCCTCGGCGTGCTGCTGGCAGCCTGGGGCCTGCTGCTCCTGATCGGCGGAAAAAGGGTCGCACTCGCGCTGCGCGTCGAGCGAAGCCGACACCGCGAACTGCCCGGCGCGATACGAAGCGCACGGCAAGCCCGGCGCCGCGCCCCCTGACCCTTCATGCTAGGATATCATTGATGAACAGCTTTCCCACGCGTGGCGGCGAGATACACGCCGAGGCAGTGTCGCTCGAGACAATCGCCGCGACCGTCGGCACGCCCGCCTATGTCTATTCCGCCGAGGCGCTTCGGCGCTCGGCACAGCGCTTCCGCGCAGCGCTCGCGGGGGTGCCGCGCAAGCAGCTTATGTTCGCGGTAAAGGCCAATCCCTCGCTCGCCGTGCTCCGCATCCTCGCCGATCAGAATTATGGTGCCGACATCGTTTCCGGCGGCGAGCTCGATTGCGCGCTGGCCGCCGGGATCACCGCGAACCACATCGTCTTCTCGGGCGTCGGCAAGACGGCGCCCGAACTCATCGCCGGGCTCGATGCCGGTATCGGCCGCTTCAACCTCGAACTCGAGCGCGAGGGGCAGTTGCTCTCGGCGCTCGCAGCTCAGCGCGGCAAACGCGCGCCCACCCTGCTCCGCATCAACCCCGACGTCGACGCGAGCACGCACGCAAAGATCACGACGGGCCGCTGCGACAGCAAGTTCGGCGTCGCCATCAACGAAGCCTCCGCGATGTACGACCGGCTTGCGGCGCTTCCGGGCCTAGATCTTCACGGGCTTGCCGTTCACATCGGAAGCCAGATCACCGACCTTGCGCCGCTGGAGGCCGCCTATCGCAAGATCGGTGAGTTGATCCGCGCGCTGCGGGCAAAGGGCCACCGCGTCTATCATGTCGATCTCGGTGGCGGGCTCGGCGTATCATACCGGCCCGATCAGACGGAGGCGGACGTCGAAGCTTATGGCGCGATGGTCGCGGCGGTCACGCGCGATTGGGACGCGACCCTCCTCTTCGAACCCGGCCGCCTTATCGCCGCGCAGGCCGGCATCCTCCTTACACGTGTCTTGTGGGTAAAGCCGGGGTCGGAGCATCCATTCGTGGTGGTCGACGCCGCAATGAACGACCTCGCCCGTCCCGCGCTATATGACGCATGGCATGAATTTGCCGCCGTCCGGCCCACGGGTGACCGCTTCGTCGCCCATATCGTCGGCCCGATCTGCGAGACCGGCGACACTTTTGCAAAGGCGCGGGCGATCGACCGGGTCGGCGAAGGCGACCTCGCGCTCTTCCGATCGGCCGGGGCGTATGGCGCGGCGATGGCATCGACTTATAATTGCCGGGCGCTCGTCCCCGAGGTGCTGGTCGACGGCAACCGCCATGCAGTCATTGCCGAACGCACGCCGGCGCATGCGGTACGAAAGCAGCACTTGGCGCCGTGGATGCAGGGCGCCCCGTCGATCCGCGCCGCCTGACGTGCTGCAAAAAGGGCCGGCGCGTTCCGCGCGGCGGCCCTTTCGCTCGATTCTGTGCTCGATGTTGCACGACGACATCGCGCGGTAGAAAGAGAGCCTGGCCCGTATAGCGACGCCGTTCGCTGCCCAAAGAAATTTCAATGATCGCGGCGACCCTTGCGGCGATTCGCGGCACGCCGATCTTCGCATTTTTCGGGGAACCTTGCCGACCACCCCTGAGGGGGAGAAATGGTGCCCAGAAGAGGACTCGAACCTCCACGACCTTGCGATCGCCAGCACCTGAAGCTGGTGCGTCTACCAATTCCGCCATCTGGGCACGGGGTAGGAGCGGGCGCTTAGCGGGGCGTCTGGCGACTTGTCAACCGCATCGCACGGGCCAGGGTGCATTTTATCGCAAAGCCGCCGGTTTTACGTCGCAAAGCCGCCTTCGCCCCTTGCTCCCCTTCCCGCTTCGCGGCATGGGGAAGGCCGTCGGCGCGACCTGCGCCATCCAGAGAATCGATACAGGCGGACGCAAATGCAGAAACTCGACGGGCAATTGATCACGGTGCTGGGCGGCGGTGGCTTCCTCGGCCGCTATGTCGTGCAGCGGCTCCTTGCGCGCGGCGCCCGCGTCCGTATCGCACAACGGACCCCGCGCGCCGCGACCTTCCTGAAACCGCTCGGCGGCCTCGGTCAGACGCAGTTCGTCGCCGTCGACGTCCGCGACGCGGCAAGCGTCGCGCGTGCCGTGCAAGGCAGCGATGCGGTCATCAACCTCGTCGGCGCATTCGGCGACATGCAGGCAGTCCAGGCCGACGGCGCTGGCCATGTTGCCGCGGCTGCCAAGGCGGCGGGTGTCGGCGCGCTGGTTCATGTGTCGGCGATCGGCGCCGATCCTGAAAGCGCATCGGCCTATGGCCGCAGCAAGGGCGCTGGCGAGGCCGCGGTCCGCGCCGCTTTTGCTGACGCCGCGATCCTGCGCCCCTCGATCCTGTTCGGCCGCGAAGATCATTTCATCAACCGCTTCGCCACGATGATGCGTATGACGCCGGTCGTCCCGGTGATCGCCCCGAATGCGAAGTTCCAGCCCGTCTATGTCGGCGACGTCGCCGATGCAGTCGTCGCGGCGCTCAGCAATAACGCTTCCGGCAAGATTTTCGAGCTCGGCGGGCCGCAGGTGCTGACGATGGGCGAACTGCTGCGCTGGATCGCCGACGCGACCGGCCGTTCGCCGCTGTTCGTCGATGTTCCCGATTTTGTCGCCTCGGCGCTCGCGACGGGCTTCGGCTGGGCACCCGGCGCGCCGATCACCAAGGATCAGTGGCTGATGCTCCAGCATGACAATGTCGTCGCGAGCGGCGCCGCCGGCCTCGCCGAGCTTGGCGTCACACCGACCTCGCTCGCCTCGGTCGCCGACGGCTGGCTCGTCCAATATCGCCGTAACGGCCGCTTCGCCGAGCTTGCTTCGCGATAATGTCTATCTGGCTGACCGCAATCATCCTCGGCATCGTCGAGGGTCTGACCGAGTTTTTGCCCGTCTCCTCGACAGGGCATCTCATCCTCGCAACCGAATTGCTCGGCTATGATGCCGCGCGATGGGCGATCTTCAACATCGCGATCCAGCCCGGCGCCATCCTTGCGATCGTCGTCCTGTACCGGAAGCTGTTCTGGGACATGTTCACCGGCTTCTTCCGCCGCGATCCGGTCGCCATCGCTTTCGTGCGCAATCTGCTGCTCGCATTTTTCCCGGCAGTCGTCCTTGGTCTCGCCTTTGGCGACTATATCGAGCTGCTGCTCGAAAATGCGGTCGTCGTCGCATGGGCGCTGATCATCGGCGGCTTTGCGATCCTGCTTGTCGAACGCTTCGCCAAGACGAAGGATGTCGGGGGCGTCGCCAATGTGTCGACGCGACAATCGATCCTCGTCGGGCTGGTCCAGTGCATCGCGATGATCCCCGGCGTCAGCCGGTCGGGCGCGACGATCCTCGGCGCGATGTCGTTCGGTGTCGACCGCAAGACCGCGGCCGAGTTCAGCTTCTTCCTCGCCCTCCCCACGCTGACCGGCGCGACGGTGCTTCAGCTTTTCAAGCATCGCGACGCGATCACGTCGAACGATCTCGGCCTGATCGCGGTCGGCTCGCTCGTCTCCTTCGTCGTCGCCTGGGCGGTGATCAAGGCGTTCCTGGCGGTCGTCACGCGCTATGGCTTTGCGCCTTTCGCCTGGTATCGAATCATCGCAGGCGTCGCCGCGCTGATCTGGCTCGGCATGAGATAGGTCCGAAACGGTATTAATTGGCGAAAGATAATTGCGCAAACCCATTTTGAGGTAAATTCACCCTCCAATTTAGGTTATCAATACTGTCCTAACTCGATATTCGCCCGTGACAGGGCTTTTCCAGCCATGCATTTCGCCTTCCAACGAAGGGGATACTGCATGGCTTCCGATCGCATGCTCCAGTTTGTGGAGCGTGAACAATCCTATCCGGACAAGCGCTCCGCCGAAGAGCGCGCACGCGATTTTCGCGAGATCGCCGAGCGCTATGCCGCGCCCGATGCAGACGCGCAGGCTGCGCGCTGTTCGCAGTGCGGCGTGCCTTATTGCTCGGTGCACTGCCCGCTCCACAATCATATTCCCGACTGGCTGCGCCTGACGGCCGAGGGGCGCCTTCGCGAAGCCTATGAGCTCAGCAACGCGACTTCGACGATGCCAGAGATCTGCGGCCGCATCTGTCCGCAGGACCGCCTGTGCGAAGGCAATTGCGTGATCGAATTTTCGGGCCATGGCGCGGTGACGATCGGCAGCGTCGAAAAATATATCACCGACACCGCATGGGCCGAAGGCTGGGTCGAGCCGCTGCATCCCGGCGCCGCAACCGGCCAGTCGGTCGGCATCATCGGCGCCGGCCCCGCAGGGCTGACCGCGGCTGAATATCTGCGTGCCGCGGGGCATGAAGTGCATGTCTATGACCGGCACGACCGAGCGGGCGGCCTCCTCACTTATGGCATCCCCGGCTTCAAGCTGGAGAAGGATGTCGTGATGCGCCGCGTCGATCGGCTGGTCGAGGGCGGTATCCAGTTTCACCTCGGCTTCGCGGTTGGCGAGGATGCGACGCTCGACGCGCTGCGCCAGAAGCATGATGCGATCCTGATCGCGACGGGCGTCTACAAGGCGCGTGAGATCAACGTGCCGGGCAACACGGCCGGCGGTGTGATCGCCGCGCTCGATTATCTGATCGCGTCGAACCGCAAGAGCTTTGGCGACACCGTGCCTGCTTTCGACGACGGCAGCCTCGACGCAAAGGGCAAGCATGTCGTTGTCATCGGCGGCGGCGACACCGCGATGGACTGCGTCCGTACCGCCGTCCGTCAGGGCGCGAAGTCGGTGAAATGCCTCTATCGCCGCGACCGCGAGAATATGCCGGGGTCGCAGCGCGAGGTCGCCAATGCCGAGGAGGAAGGCGTCGAGTTCGTGTGGCTGTCAGCGCCCGAAAGCTTCACCGCCGACAAGCATGTGAAGGAAGTCGCGGTTGCGGGGATGCGCCTCGGCGCGCCCGACGCGAGCGGCCGCCGCAGCCCCGAGGTCGACCCCGGCCGCAAGTTCGACGTGCCCGCCGATATGGTGATCAAGGCGCTGGGCTTCGATCCCGAAGAACTGCCGCACCTGTTCGGCTCGCCCGATCTCAGCGTTACCCGCTGGGGTACTTTGCGCGTCGATCACCAGACGATGATGACCAGCCTGCCCGGCGTTTTTGCCGCGGGAGACATTGTGCGCGGCGCCAGCCTGGTCGTCTGGGGCATCCGCGACGGGCGCGATGTGAGCGATCAGATGGCAAAGTGGTTGAAAGCCAAGGCCAAAAGCGAAAAGAAGGCAGCATGACCAACAGGGAAGGAAGTTTCATGATGCCGTCGTTCCAATCGATTCTGCTTGCCGGTGCCGCCGCGATGCTGCCGCTGGGCGCATCCGCCCACGCCGCACCGAAGAAAGATGCGAAGGAAGCGCCGGTCGCCGAGGTCGTACTGGCCGAGCCGGCGCAGGTCGAGGAAGAGACCAGCGAGCCCTTCGACAGCGAAGCCTATGCCGAAGAGGCGAAGGCCAAGATGCAGAAGGAAATGGACGAGGCGATCGCGCTCGTCGAAAAAATCTTCGACACGAGCAGCCTGCCGCCGATCGACCCGGCGCGCCTGACGCTCGCGCAGCAGACCACCGCCGCGCTGATCCCGACGGGCAGCATCGAGAAGATGGTCGACAACCTCTACGGCAAGATGTTCAAGACGCTGATGGGCGAATTCGGCGGCCAGTCGGACCTGATGCTGTCGATCAAGACCGGCGTCGAAAGCGAGCAGATCGCGAAGCTCGACGAGCCGACCAAGGTCAAGGTCGCCGACATGTTCGACCCGCATCGCAAGGAGCGTGAAGACCAGATCACAAAGGTGATCAAGCCGCTCATCAGCGAAGCGCTCGCCGACATGGAACCGCCGATGCGGAACGGTCTTGCCAAAGCCTATGCACGCAAGTTCACCGGCGCGCAGCTCACCGACATCAACGGCTTTCTCGCGACGCCGACGGGCAAGCTTTACGCAAGCGAATGGATGGCGCTTCAGGCCGACCCCGAAGTGATGCTTGCGGTGATCAAGGCGGTGCCGCCGCTGATCAACAAATTCATCGACCGCGCCCCCGAGATCGAAAAGGATTTCAAGGAGCTGCCGAAGGAAAAGCAGCTTTCGGACTTCAGCGACAAGGAGCTCTCATCGCTTGCCAAGCTGATGAAGGTCGACGTGAAGGTGCTGAAGGAACAGCGCGACATGTGGAAGACCGACGCGGTGGAAGCCACCGACGCAGTCGCAGTCGACGCCGCTGACGACTATGCCGTCGACGCCGCTGCCGATGCCGCGACCGCGGCGGCAGACGCAGCCGACTATGCGGCCGATGCCGTCGCCGATCCCGCCTATGACCGCAGCAACTGGTCGGCCGCCGACCTGAAGCGCGTCGAGGACCTTGAGACCGCGTACGAAAACGCTTCGCTCGCCGCGCAGCAGGCCGCTGAAGAAGCTGCCGAAAACGCGCGCAAGAAGCTGCCCGACTAAACACCCGTCAGGACGAAGATGATGACCCACTACCCCACCCCCGATCACGCGCGGCTCGAAGCCGAAGGCATGTATCGCCCCGACATGGAATCCGATGCCTGCGGCGTCGGAATGGTCGCGGCGACCGACGGCAAGCCGTCGCGCCGCGTCGTCGAGGCGGCGATCGAAGCCCTGCGTGCCGTGTGGCACCGCGGCGCGGTCGACGCCGACGGCAAGACCGGGGATGGGGCGGGCATTCATGTCGACCTGCCCGTCCGCTTCTTCGACGATGCGATCGCGGCATCGGGGCACAAGGTGCGGCCGAACCGCCTCGCCGTCGGCATGGTCTTCCTGCCGCGCACCGATCTGGGCGCGCAGGAGGAATGCCGCACGATCGTCGAGGCCGAGATCATCGACGCGGGCTTCACCATCTATGGCTGGCGCCAGGTACCCGTCGACGTGTCGGTGATCGGCGACAAGGCACAGCGCACGCGCCCCGAGATCGAGCAGATCATGATCGCCGGGCCGCTGCCCGACGAGCAATCGATCGCCGAGTTCGAAAAGCAGCTCTATCTCGTCCGCCGCCGGATCGAGAAAAAGGTCATCGCGGCGCAGATCGCCGACTTTTATATCTGCAGCCTGTCGGCACGCTCGATCATCTATAAGGGCCTGTTCCTCGCCGAAAGCCTCGCGGACTTCTATCCAGACCTCACGAACAAGCTGTTCGAAAGCCGGGTCGCGATCTTTCACCAGCGCTATTCGACCAACACCTTCCCGCAATGGTGGCTGGCGCAGCCGTTCCGCTGCCTCGCGCACAATGGCGAAATCAATACGATCCGCGGCAACAAGAATTGGATGAAGAGCCACGAGATCAAGATGGCGAGCCTCGCTTTCGGCGAGCATAGCGAAGATATCAAGCCCGTGATCCCGGCGGGCGCGTCGGACACCGCCGCGCTCGACGCGGTGTTCGAGGCGCTGTGCCGCGCCGGCCGCGACGCGCCGACCGCAAAGCTGATCCTCGTTCCCGAGGCGTGGACGACCGAATGCGACGTCCCCGACAACCACCGCGCGATGTACTCCTACCTCGCCAGCGTCATGGAGCCGTGGGACGGCCCCGCGGCGCTCGCGATGACCGATGGCCGCTGGGCGGTCGCGGGCATGGACCGCAACGCGCTGCGCCCGCTCCGCTACACGCTGACCGCCGACAACCTGCTCGTCGTCGGCTCGGAAAGCGGGATGGTGCTGCTGCCCGAGGCGAGCATCCGCAAGAAGGGCCGCCTGGGCCCGGGTCAGATGATCGCGGTCGATCTCGACGACGGCACGCTCTACGAAGATCTCGCGATCAAGGACAAGATCGCAGACGCCGCCGACTATGCCTCGCGGGTCAAGGGCTTCCGCACGATGGCCGACCTCCCCAAGGGCGGCAAGTCGAGCCTGCCGACCTTCGAACGCAGCGAATTGCTGCGCCGCCAGGTCGCCGCGGGCCTCACCATGGAAGATATGGAACTGATCCTGTCGCCAATGGTCGAGGATGCGAAGGAAGCGATCGGGTCGATGGGCGACGACACGCCGCTCGCGGTCATCTCCGACAAGCCGCGCCACGTCGCGCAATTCTTCCGCCAGAATTTCAGCCAGGTCACCAACCCGCCGATCGACAGCTTGCGCGAACGGCATGTGATGAGCCTGAAGACGCGCTTTGCCAACCTCGCGAACATCCTCGACGAAAAGGGGCAGAGCGACCACGTTCTCGTGATCGACAGCCCCGTACTCGTCGGCGACGACTGGGATCGCCTGCGCGCCTATTTCGGCGATGCTGTCGCCGACATCGACTGCACTTTCGCTGCGGGTGGCGACGCCTCGACGTTGCGCGAAGCGATTGCGCGCGTTCGCCGCGAGGCCGAAGACGCCGTGCGGGCCGGACGCTCCGAACTCTTCCTCACCGACCAGTCGATCGGCGAAGGCCGCGTCGGGGTCGCGATGGTGCTCGCCGCCGCGGCCGTCCACACGCATCTCGTGCGCAAGGGCCTGCGCAGCTACGCCTCGATCAACGTCCGCTCGGCCGAAGTGCTCGACACGCATGCCTTTGCGGTGCTCGTTGGCGTCGGTGCGACGACCGTCCACGCCTATCTGGCCGAAGCCGCGATCGCCGACCGCTGGGCGCGCGGTCTGTTCGGCGGCGAACTGAGCCTGGACGATTGCCGCCTGCGCTTCCGCAAGGCGATCGACGACGGCCTGCTCAAGATCCTCGCCAAGATGGGGATCGCGGTGATCTCCTCCTATCGCGGCGGCTATAATTTCGAGGCGGTCGGGCTCAGCCGCGCGCTCGTCAACGACCTGTTCCCCGGAATGCCTGCCAAGATTTCCGGCGAAGGCTATCAGTCGCTCTTCATCAACGCGACCGACAAGCATACCGCCGCGTTCGACAGCCGCGTCACCACCCTGCCGATCGGCGGTTTCTATCGTCAGCGCGCGGGCGGCGAAGCACATGCCTATTCGGCGCAACTGATGCACCTGCTGCAGACCGCGGTCGCGACCGACAGCTATTCGACCTATCTGCAATTTGCGCGCGGGGTCGCCGACCTGCCGCCGATCTATCTGCGCGATCTGATGGAGTTCAACTATCCGGCGCAGGGCGTCCTGCTCGACAGCGTCGAGGCGATCACCGAAATCCGCAAGCGCTTCGTCACCCCGGGCATGTCCCTCGGTGCGCTGTCGCCCGAGGCGCATGAGACGCTGGCGATCGCAATGAACCGCATCGGCGCGAAAGCGGTGTCGGGCGAAGGCGGCGAAGCCAGCGAACGCTATCGCCCCTATGCCAATGGCGACAACGCCAACAGCAACATCAAACAGATCGCCAGCGGCCGTTTCGGCGTCACCGCCGAATATCTCGGCGCGTGCGACGAGATCGAAATCAAGGTCGCGCAGGGAGCCAAGCCCGGCGAAGGCGGCCAGCTTCCGGGCTTCAAGGTGACCGAATTCATCGCGCGTCTGCGCCATGCGACGCCCGGCGTGACGCTCATCTCGCCGCCGCCGCATCACGACATCTATTCGATCGAGGATCTGGCGCAGCTCATCTATGACCTGAAGCAGATCAACCCGAAGGCGCGCGTCTGCGTGAAGCTCGTCAGTTCGGCGGGCATCGGCACCGTTGCGGCGGGCGTCGCCAAGGCGCACGCCGACGTCATCCTTGTCGCGGGCAACACCGGCGGCACTGGCGCGAGCCCCCAGACCAGCGTCAAATATGCCGGGACGCCGTGGGAAATGGGGCTTTCCGAAGTCAATCAGGTGCTGACGCTCAACGGCCTGCGCCATCGCATCCGCCTGCGCACCGACGGCGGCCTCAAGACCGGGCGCGACATCGTGATCGCCGCCATCTTGGGCGCCGAGGAATATGGCATCGGGACGCTCAGCCTCGTCGCGATGGGCTGCATCATGGTGCGCCAGTGCCACTCGAACACCTGCCCCGTCGGCGTCTGTACGCAGGATGAAAAGCTGCGCCAGAAGTTCACCGGCAGCCCCGAGAAGGTCATCAACCTGATGACCTTCATCGCCGAGGAAGTGCGCGAAATCCTCGCCAAGCTCGGCTGCCGCAGCCTCGACGAAGTGATCGGCCGCACCGAATTGCTGCGTCAGGTCAGCCGCGGCGCCGAACATCTCGACGACCTGGACCTCAACCCGATCCTTGCGAAGGTCGATGCACCCGACGATCAGCGTCGCTCGCAGGGGCCGAGCTTCCGCAACCCGGTGCCCGACAGCCTCGACGCGCAGATCCTCAATGACGCGAAGCCCTTGTTTGAACGCGGCGAGCGCATGCAGCTCACGTACAATGTCCGCAACACGCACCGCGCCGTCGGTACGCGCCTCTCGGCCGAAGTCACTGCGCGCTTTGGCATGAAAGGCCTCGCCGACGACCATGTGCAGGTCCGTCTGCGCGGGACCGCGGGCCAGTCGCTCGGCGCCTTCCTGTGTCAGGGCATCACGCTCGAGGTATTCGGCGACGCCAACGACTATGTCGGCAAGGGCCTGTCAGGCGGCCGCATCGTCGTGCGCCCGACCGTCTCCAGCCCGCTGGTCAGCCAGCACAACAGCATCATCGGCAACACCGTCCTTTACGGCGCGACCGCGGGCACATTGCTCGCGGCGGGTCAGGCGGGCGAGCGTTTCGCGGTCCGCAACTCGGGCGCACGCGTCGTCGTCGAGGGCTGCGGCGCGAACGGCTGCGAATATATGACCGGCGGCACCGCGGTGATCCTGGGCCCCGTCGGCTCGAATTTCGGTGCCGGCATGACCGGCGGCATGGCGTTCATCCTCGACACCGACGATCAGTTCGAGGGCCACGCCAACGGCGAATCGATCGTCTGGCAGCGGCTGGCGAGCAGCCACTGGGAAAATACTCTCAAGGAGCTGGTCGAGGAACATGCCAAGGCGACGGGAAGCAAATGGTCGGCCGAAGTGCTGGCCGATTGGGACCGCTGGCGCGAGCGCTTCTGGCAGGTGTGCCCGAAGGAAATGCTCAGCCGTCTCGCACATCCCCTCAGCGATGCTGAAGCCGAAGTGGTCGCAGCCGAGTAATGTACGTCGCCCCCGCGAAGGCGGGGGCCGCTATCGGCCTTGCGCTACCTTTCCGGCCGCCCCCGCCTTCGCGAGGGCGGCGGCTAGTCGCGTCATCGTATCAGCCTGCCGCAATCATCGAACGCGTTCACCGCAGCGAAAGCGTCCTTCCTTTAACAAAGCCACTTTGCTGACCCCCTCGTCCCTCGAAAGGATCGAGCCATGACCCGCCTCGCCCTCATAGCCCTCCCCCTGCTCGCGCTCGCCGCGCCGCTGCCTGCTGCTGCGAACGACATGCGGGGCGCTGTTGCGACGCTCAACGATCCGGTCGCGCAGGACCGCATGGCCGATACGATCACGGCCATGGTGGGCGCTCTGATGCAGATGCAGGTCGGCCCGCTCGCCAAGGCGGTGGCGCAGATCGATCCCGAATCCGACGCCGCCTATATCCCGCCCGATGCCACGCTTGGCGAAGTGACCGGCCGCGATCCCGAATATGCCGAGCGCATGGGCGCCGACGTCCGCGCGAGCACGCGCATGGCAGGCCACGCCGCGTCGGCGCTCGCGGCCTATGCCCCGGTCCTCAAGGACATGGCGCGCGACCTTGCCGCGCAGTGGGAAAGAGAGCGCGAGGCATCGCGCCGCTAGCGTGTGATGACATCGAATGGACTCGTCATTGCGAGCGACGAAGCCGCGCGGCAATCCAGGACGTGCGCAAACCGCTCTGGATTGGTTGACCTTCGGTCGCCTGCGGCCCGCTCCGCTCGCAATGACGGAGTGGGTCAATACAAAGTCATCAGACTCTAACCTCCCCATCTTGGCCACCCCGGCGCAGGCCGGAATGACGACTAAACTGGTGACATGTTCCCATAGCCGTTGCGCGCGGCGCCTTGCTGCCGCTATGCCGGGGGTATGTGGCAACTCTATCAATTCCCGCTCTGTCCCTTTTCGCGCAAGGTTCGCCTTTTGCTGGGCGAAAAGGGCATTGGATATGAATTGGTGCGCGAATCGCCGTGGGAACGCCGCGACGAATTCATCGACCTGAACCCCGCCGGGCGCACTCCGGTAATGGTCGATCAGTCGCGCGGTCAGGTGCTGATGGACAGCATGGCGATCGCCGAATATTTCGAGGAAACGGTCGAGGGCAAGGCGATGATCAACGGCACGGCGGCAAACCGCGCCGAGATCCGCCGGCTGACGTCATGGTTCGATCATGACTTCTATTATGAAGTCACCGGCCCACTACTCTTCGAACGGATGCAGAAGCGTATCGTCCACCGCCAGCCGCCCGATGGCGGCGCGCTGCGCGAGGCGATGAAGGCCGCGAACAACCATCTCGACTATGTCGATTATCTGATCGATCACCGCACCTGGCTCGCAGGCGCGACGATGAGCTTGGCCGACCTGACCGCCGCCGCACATATCTCGGTCGCCGACTATCTGGGCGGGATCGACTGGACCGGGCATGAGCAGACTAAGGGCTGGTATTCGGGCCTGAAATCGCGGCCGAGCTTCCGCCCATTGCTCGCCGAACGGATGGAGATTGTGACGCCGCCGAAATATTATGAGGATGTGGATTTTTGACGCCGCGCTGAATGCCAAGCGTTCCGAAACATCGACATGAAGAAAGCTGGAGACCTGTGATGATAGGGGCATGGATCGCGATCATCATTGGTGTCGCCACCGCTTTGATCCTCGCATTTTACAGCGTATTTTCTTCAACCAAGGATCCCGAGGCCTGACGGGAACGCGTTCAGCAGTTCTTGTATTTCCAGTTCCGGTCCTTGCCTTCAGCCACCTGCGCAACGATTGTTTCGATCCGCTTGGCCCGCGTTTCCTCGCGCTTCGCCTCGATCACCCATTCGATATAGTCGCGCCGCTTGCCGGGCGAAAAGGCGTCCCAATGACCTTGCGCAGCGGCATTGACCTTCAGCGCCGCTCCCAGGTCGGCGGGCAGATCGAGCGCCGCCTTGGGCTTTGGTGCCGCGCGCTTGGGCCTGCCCTCGGCACACAGCGCAGCCGCCTTTCCTATATAATCCGCCATCTGCTTGTCGGATGGCAGGTCGGCGAGCGACGCCAACCGTCCCATGCTCCCCATCGCGCCGGTATCGCGCGGCGATCCAGTCACCTCCTCGTCGCGCCAGAAGCCAAAGGTCGCATGCTCCTTGAACGCCGCCATTCCTGCAAGATTCTGTCCGCCCAGCACGAAATGCGGCACGCCCCATTTCAGCGTCTCTTCGGCGTCCGGCGCATATTTGTGCACCAGTTCGCGCAAATGGGTCAGGATCGGCTGCGCAAAGGGCTGCGCCTTCGCGATATAGTCGTCGACGCGGGGGTCGCGGGTCAGCCCGGCCACCTTGCTGCAACCAGATAGTTGAGCGCCTCGCTGCCGCCGAGTTTGAAGCCTTTTGCCGCCGACGGCGACAGGCCGGTACGGTCGATAACTTCCAGCCCCGCGCCTTCGAGCAATTTCGTCAATTCCTCGGGCTTCAGAAACTGGTCCCAATCGTGCGTGCCGCGCGGCACCGCGCCGACACGCTCGGCCGCCTCGACGAGGAGCAGCTTCGACAACATCGTCCGGTTCGGGGTCGACAGGATCATCAGCCCACCGGGCGCAAGCCGCGCCGCCAGTTCACCGATGAAGGCCGCGGGATCGGTCACATGCTCGACAACCTCCATCGAGGTCACGAGATCGAAGGTCGCGGGCGGCAGCGCGGCCAGTTCACCGGCAAAATAGGTGATCGGCAGCCCCTGCCCAGCCGCATGATCGCGGGCGGCGGCAATATTTTCCGGCGCCGCATCGACGCCGGTAACCGTGGCGCCCATCCGTGCTAGCGGCTCGGCGAGCAGCCCGGCGCCGCAGCCGACATCGATCGCGCTCCGTCCTGCCAGCGCATGGCGCTCGCGCGCATCGACGTGCCAATGCGCGTCAATCTGTTCGCGGATATAGGCAAGGCGAACCGGATTGAGCTTATGCAGCATTGCCGAAGAACCGTGCGGATCCCACCAGTCGGCGGCAAGCGCACCAAAATGGGCGGCTTCATTCGGATTGATCGTCGCGGCGCTCATAAGGGTGCGATGTGGCACTCCGCCATCATCGGCGCAAGAAATTCTATCGTGCGCATAGGTTCTCACGCTTGCCATCGCCCTCCCCCTTCCGTAACGACGCGGGCGCCGCGGAAATGCTCGGAAAAGTTGCGGCGGAAACCAGATCAGGAAAGCGGGGCGAGATGGCGCGGATCGTGATGAAATTCGGGGGCACGTCGATGGCGGGCACCGAGCGGATTCGCACCGTGGCGAAACTCGTCGCGCGCGAAGTCGCCAATGGCAACGAAGTCGCCGTCGTCGTTTCCGCCATGGCGGGCGAGACCGACCGGCTCGTCAATTTCTGCCGCGAAGCCAATCCGCGCTATGACCCCGCCGAATATGACGTCGTCGTCGCGGCGGGCGAACAGATCACTTCGGGCCTGCTGGCGCTGACGCTGCAGGCGATGGGCACGCCCGCGCGCAGCTGGCTCGGTTGGCAGCTCCCGATCCGCACCGAAGAGGCGCATGCCCGCGCGCGCATCGCCGACATCGACACCGGCGCGCTCGCCGCCGCGATGGCAAAGGGCGAAGTCGCCGTGATCCCCGGCTTCCAGGGCATGATGGACGACGGCCGCGTCTCGACGCTTGGCCGCGGCGGTTCGGATACCAGCGCGGTCGCGGTCGCGGCAGCGCTGAAGGCCGATCGCTGCGACATCTATACCGACGTCGACGGCGTCTACACCACCGACCCACGCATCGTCGCGCGTGCGCGCAAGCTCGACTATGTCACCTATGAGGAAATGCTCGAACTCGCGAGTGTCGGCGCCAAGGTGCTCCAGACCCGTTCGGTCGGGCTCGCGATGAAGGAGGGCGTGCGCGTGCAGGTGCTCTCGAGCTTCGTCGAGGGCGACGAGGCTCCGAAAAAAGGCACGATGATCGTCAGCGACGAGGAAATAGAGGAACATCAGATGGAACGGCAGCTGATCACCGGCATCGCCCACGACAAGAATGAAGCGAAGATCATCGTTACCCGCGTGCCCGACAAGCCGGGCGCGGTCGCGAACATCTTCGGCCCGCTCGCCGCGGCCGGGATCAACGTCGACATGATCATCCAGAATGTCGGCCGCGAAAAGGGTGAGACCGACGTGACCTTTACCGTTCCGGCCACCGACCTGCTCCGCTCGATCGACCTGCTGGAAGCCGCGAAGGAAAAGATCGGCTTCAACCGCATCATCAGCGATGACAAGGTCGCAAAGATCAGCGTCGTCGGCGTCGGCATGAAGAGCCACGCAGGCGTCGCGAGCACGATGTTCCGCGCGCTCGCCGATCGCGGCATCAACATCCAGGCGATCTCGACCAGCGAGATCAAGGTCAGCGTGCTGATCGACGAGGATGAAACCGAACTCGCGGTGCGTGTGCTGCACACCGCCTATGGGCTGGACGCCGACTAGGCTTTATTCGGCCGCGAGCGGCTGCAGTTCGCCGCCCGCGCGGCGGCGCAGCCGTGCCTGCCCGATGAAGTGCACGACCGCGACGTGGACCGCGAAAAGGCCGAATTTCGACGCCAGCGGGAAAATCCCGATAAACAGCGGCCACCATGCGGTAAAGAACAGCGCGACGACGAGGTTCAGCCCCGCGCTCGCGAACATCAGCGCCGCCCAGAGCATCCCGAACCGGTCCATGACATCGCCGACGAGTTCTAGCTGTTCAGGCAATATATAGCGATTGAGCCAGCCGCGACGGAGCATCACCGACCCGACGATCAGGTAGACAATCGTCGGCTTGGCCATCACGAAGCGCGGATCGCCGGTAAAGAGGGTCGCGGCGGCGGTGAGCAATACCGACGCCAGGCTGATCCATTGCAGCGCCGCGACCTTCTTGCCGCGCGCCAATTCATAACCGACGACGCCAAGCGCAACGACGGTCCCGGCGATCGTCGCAGGGACGATCCCCGCGCCGGCAACGAGCAGCACCGCAAAAACGAGCACGCCGAGCGAGTCGAACAGCATCGGTCCGAGAGCGTAGAGCAAGGTTTTCATCCGCCTGTCCTTTCCGACTCAATGTTATCGACGTAAACATTGATCGCGGACGGGCGCGAGGTCAAGGATAAATTGACGCTGTTAACATGATATGCGGTGAAGCGCGCCTGGGCGGCGATCAGCTACGAAGCCGGACCTTCGCCGTCACCGACAGGCCCGGGCGCAGTTCGGCGAGCGCCGCCTGCCCCGGATCGAGCCGGATGCGCACCCCTACGCGCTGGACGATCTTGGTGAAATTGCCCGATCCGGGCTCAAACGGCAGCAAGGTGAACTCGCTGCCCGATCCCGGGGCGAGACTTTCGACCGTGCCGCGCAGCGTTTCGCCCAGCGCATCGACATAGACATCGGCCTTTTGCCCCGGGCGCATCTCGCGCGTTTGCGTTTCCTTGAAATTGGCGACGACATAGATCGAGCGCACCGGCACGACCGAAAGCAGCCGCGATCCCGGCTGGACATAGTCGCCGACCTGGATGCGCCGGTTGCCGACGACGCCGTCGATCGGCGCTGCGACGAGCGTATGTCCGCGATCGAGCTTCGCCAGTGCGAGCGCGGCGCGCGCCTTCGCCGCCTCGGCTTCGGCCGCCCTGACCTGCGCCGACAGGATCGGCCCCTTGGCGCGCGTCACCGCCGCCGCCTCGACACTCGCGCCCAGATCGGCGCGCGAGCGCTGTGCTGCCGACGCCGCGCCGACCGCGGTCGCCGACACCTGCTCGGCATCGCGCTTCGTCACGAAGCCGTCGACGAGCAGCGCATTGTAACGCCGCCGGTCCTCGGCCGCGCGCGCAAATTCGGCATCGGCGGCGGCGATCTGCGTATTCACCGAACGGATCTGCGCCGCCGCAAGCTTCTGCTCGGCGCCCAGCGAGGCGAGCGTCGCGCGCGCCGTCGCGACCTGTGCATCGGCATCGGCGACCGCGGCCTCGGCCGCCATCAACCGCGAGTCATAATCGCGCACGTCGATGCGGACGAGCGGATCGCCCGCCTTCACCGCCTGATTGTCCTTCACCAGCACCGCGGTAACCAGCCCGCCGACGCGCGGCGCCACCTCGCTGGCGTCCGCCTGCAGATAGGCGTTGTCGGTCGACTCCGCGCTGCGCGGCGACAATATCCACCATGTACCGAGCGCGGCGATGACGAGCGCAACAAGCCCGACCTTCCACGCCTTTTTCGGCAGCGCGATCCCGCGGCGCCCGATTTCCTTGGCCGGCGCTTCGGCCTCGATCGTCATCGGCGCGTTCATGGCTGGATCACCAACAGGGTCGATGTCGCCGTCGCAAGGATACGCCCTGCCTCGTCGGTGATCTTCGCCTCGGTATAGGCGACCCGGCGGCCGATCGAGATCACCCGCCCCTCGGCGCGCACCTTGCCGGTCTTTTCGGTCATGGCCTTCAGATAGGAGGTCTTGAGCTCGAGCGTCGTCATCGACTGCCCCTCCTCAAGCTTGGTCACGACCGCGATCCCGCATGCGGAATCGAGCAAGGTCGCTGCATAACCGCCGTGGACAGTCCCCTGCGGATTATAATGTTCGGGGCCCGGCACGCCTTCGAACGCCGCCCAGCCATCGCCGGCATCGACCAGCTGAAAACCCAGCGTATGCCCGATCGGTGGGCGGCCGCCCGATGCAATCAGTCCCTGCACCCGCGCGAGCGTCATTGTGCGACCTCCAGCCCATAGCGTGCCACGATGCTGGCGTGGGTATCGGCGAGCATCGCGTCGGAAAGCGCCGGATCGCCAACCGCCCGCGCGAGCGCGACACCGCCAACGAGCTGCGCAAGCAGCGCGTGCGATTCGGCCCGCGCGTCCGCAAAGCCCAGCTTCGCGAGCGGTCCGGCCAGCCGGCTCGCAATCCCCTCGACCCCGGCGCCGAAACGATTGCGCGTCGCGGGCTGCGACCGTGCGAAATCGCCCGACAGCGTCGGCAGCGGGCAGCCCCGGTCGCGCCCGTCGCGATGCGCGGGCGACAGGTAGAAATCGATATAGGCACGCAGGACGCCGCGCGGTTCGCCGTCATGGTCGATCCGGTCGCTGCGCACGCGCGCATCGGCGAACATCGTACCGATCGCCTCCTTCACCAGCGCGTCCTTCGACGGAAAATGGGCATAGAAGCCGCCATGGGTCAGCCCCGCGCGCGCCATGATTCCCGCCACGGCGACATTGTCCGGTCCCTTCGCGCGAATCTCCTTCGCCGCCTCTTTCAGCACCCGTTCGCGGGTCTCTGCCTTGTGCTCGGTTGAATAGCGCACTTGCGTCTCCTTTTATATGACGCATATAATATAAAGACGACAGGACACAAGACCCATGGCCTCCATCCCGCTTTCTCCCGCCGCCGGCGCCGCTTCGGACGACGCACCGTTCAACCCGGCGGCGATGCCCGACGCACGGAAATATCTGATCTTTGCCGTGATGGCGTTCGGCCAGTTCATGGCGCTGATCGACATCCAGATCGTCGCTGCTTCCCTGAACGAGGTGCAGGCGGGGCTCAGCGCCGGACCCGACGAAATAAGCTGGGTACAGACTGCCTATCTGATGGCCGAACTGGTGATGATCCCCTTCTCTGCCTTCCTCGCGCAGGCGCTCTCGACGCGCTGGCTGTTCGCGGCGTCGGCGGGGCTGTTCACGATCGCAAGCATACTGTGCGGCCTCGCGTGGAGCATCGAATCGATGATCCTTTTCCGCGCCGTGCAGGGCTTTGTCGGCGGCGCGATGATCCCGACCGTCTTCGCGACGGGATATATGCTGTTCGAGGGCAAGCAGCGCGCAATGATCCCCGCGATCCTCGGCATGGTGTCGGTGCTGGCCCCGACGCTTGGCCCGACGGTCGGCGGCTGGATCACCGATGCGATGGGCTGGCGCTGGGTCTTTTTCATCAACGTCCTGCCCGGCGCGATGGTGACGCTCGCGATCCTGGCGCTCGTCCGCATCGACAAGCCGAACCTGCCGATGCTGCGCCGTATCGACTGGGTGCATCTCGCCTCGATGGCGGTGTTCCTCGCGGGACTGGAGTTCGTGCTGGAGGAGGGACCGAAGCACGACTGGTTCAGCGAGCCCGAAATCGCGATCGGCGCCTGGATGTCATTCGTCGCCTTTGGCCTCTTCCTCGAACGCTCCTTCCGTTCGGACGGGCCGATCGTCAGGCTCACGCCATTCCGCGAACCGACCTTTGTCTTCGCCTGCGTCTTCAATCTCGTGATCGGCTTCGGCCTCTATGCCAGCACCTATCTCGTTCCGATCTTCCTCGGCCGCGTGCAGGGCTATAACGCCTCCGAAATCGGGACGACGGTCTTCGTTTCGGGCCTCGCCCAACTCCTCGGCGTCCCGATCGCCGCGGCATTGTCGCAAAAGGTCGACCAGCGCATCGTCATCACCTTCGGGCTCAGCCTCTTCGCGCTCGGCCTCTGGATGTTCAGCTTCATGACCCCCGAATGGGGTTTCGCCGCACTCTTCTGGCCCCAGGTCGTGCGCAGCTTCGCGATCATGCTGTGCATCGTGCCCTCGGTCGGCCTTGCGCTGGGCAATTTCGAGGGGCCCGAACTCCGCTACGCCTCGGGCCTGTTCAACCTGATGCGCAACCTTGGCGGCGCGATCGGCATCGCGCTCGTCAACACCTGGCTCAGCGACAATCTGCGCATCCATATGCTGCGCCTGTCGGAAGCATTGGGCCGCTCGGCCGACGCCGCGAACGAAGCCGCGGCGGGGCTGGCGCAGCATATTGGCCGTTATGTGTCCGACCCCGCGCTCGCGCAGCAGATGGCAGAGGGCACGCTCGGCCGCATCGTCGGCCGCGAGGCGCTGACGCTGGCTTTCGACGACGTCTTTCGCCTGATGGCATATCTGTTCCTGGCGGCGCTGGTGATGGTCCCCTTTTGCAAGCCGCCCCCGATCGGCGGCCCCGCGCCGAAGGACGCGCATTAGCCGAAAAAATCGGGAAGTTCATCGAAAACAACTGGTTGCAAACAAGCGTTTGCGCTGCAAAACCGCGCATCGAATGCCGGGGGCCTCGGGACCAGCCCAATACCAAACAGAGGATAAAATGCGAATAGAAGGCAATTATGCGGACGATGGTTATGCGACAATCAGGGGCCTGATCCCTCCAGAGGTTGCCACGAATCTCTTCAAGCAATTGCAGATGGACCTTCAGGGTGCGGGAAAATCTTTCGACACCTTTGCCAAGTCGCACCAGCTGTCGAAGCAGCGGACGGTCGATATCTCGGGCCATTTCTACCGCCCGCTGACCACCTTCCTCTGGGGTCTTACGCCGATCGTCAGCGAACTGACCGGGGCCGACCTGCTGCCAAGCTACGACTATTTTCGTATCTATCAGAAGGACGATATCTGCCGCGTCCATTCGGACCGCCCTTCGTGCGAGCACAGCGTCTCACTCACGCTTGCCTATAGCGACGATGTGCCGTGGCCGCTCGAAGTCGGCTCCGTGCCGGTCGAAGGCGAAGGCCCGTGCGTCGATGATTTCGGCGACGAGCCCTATACCGCGGTGGCGATGCAGCCCGGCGACGCGGTGCTATACCGCGGCATCGACCTGCGCCACGGCCGGACGATGCCCAACCCCAACCGATGGTCCGCACACCTCTTCCTGTTCTGGGTCGAGCGCAACGGCGATTTCGCGCAACATGCCTTCGACGAACAGCGCCTGAAGTCGGAACTGCAGCGGGTCGGCAATCTGCAACCCCGCGCAGACCCGATCACGGCCAGAGCCTGATCAGGGTCCGGTAGCGACCGGAAGCGGACACTCCACCCAATCTAAACCGTTCGCATCGAGCGCAGTCGAGATGCCCATTGGGCTGGGCGTTTCGTCGATGGGTGTCTCGACTTCGCTCGACACGAACGGAGAAAGGGCGGAGCTCAAAGCGACCGGTTGCAGACCTCCCCATCATCGTCACCCTCGAACGCGACACGTGGCTCGTTCGACTTGATCCGGGGTCCCGCTTGAAGTCGAAGCCAGTGGGCGCCTCAAAGAAGCGGGATCCCGGGTCAAGCCCGGGATGACGGAGGGGGGCGACAAAACGACCGCTCACCACCCCCCAGCAGCCACACCGCCCTGTCCGCGCCGCGAATAATCAGTAGGGGCTTGGTTTCCCATTTCCGAAACACCATCTGAACGACATGGGGCCCGCGCAGCCGCCCGAACGCCCGTTTCCGCCAAAAGCGCAGCGGGTTACGCAGGGAAGGTTCGGCTTAGGTTCATCTCGGCGCGCCAATCTGCGCCGCAGGGGATATGGGGCCTGGGAACGCGATTGATAATGAAGACGACAGCCCGCCTCCTCATCCCCCTCTCCGCGATGCTCGCGCTCGCCGCGCCCGCGCTTGCGCAGGATGACGGCAGCCTCGCCCAGTCGGGCCATCCGCCGGAGCGCACCTCGGTGCTCTATACCTATGGCGACGAACCCTGCCCCGAACCGCAGGGCGACGAGATTGTGGTCTGCGCGCAGCAGCCCGAAACCGAACGCTACCGCGTCCCCAAGGAACTGCGCGAGGAGCTCAAGGAAGATGTTCCCGTCGGCGGCGGCAGTTGGGCCTCGGCGGTCGAGGGTTATGACAATGTCGCTCGCGCTACGCGCCCGAACAGTTGCTCGCCCGTCGGTTCCTACGGCTTCACCGGCTGCGCCGCCGCCGCGATGCGTCAGTGGTTCGAGGCGCGCCGCGCGCCCTGACTTTCGACTCGTCGCAAATACCCCGCACGGGGTATGACCCCCGTCTACATCGCTGATATCGGGCCGCTCAGAGGGACTTGATTGTGTGGGGCAATCGAAAACCGGGCGCGGTCACACCCGTGGCGCTGGCGTTCGGCTGGGGGATATCGGCGGCTAGCGACCCGCCGTCGGTATCCTTTCCAGGCCGCCGCGGCATCCGCCCCGTCTCAACGCATCAGCCGGTTCACCAATGCCGTCAGTTCGGCCTCGCGGCCGACATCGCTCTTGCGCAGGATTGATTTGATCTGCGTGCCCAGCGTCAGCGCGCTCGTCCCGCGCCCTGCAGCGATTTCCTCGCGCGCTTCACCATTCGCCAGCCGCAGCGCGATCTCGGCCTCGGCCGCCGTCAGTCCCAGCGCATCGCGCAGCGGCGCCGTCCGCATTGCCGGGATATCGGCCGCACGGCGCGCCACGACCAGCACGCGCGGGTCGAAACCGAAATCCCATTGGCGCCGGGGCAGGCGGAACAATTCGCACAATATACCCGGCGCGCCGTTGCGCGGGGACGCGATCCAATATTGCTGCATCGCCCCCTCGGCTCCGGCGCCGTTCAACGCACGGGCAAGCGCCGTCTGCAGCACCGGATCGGCATCGCGTCGCCCCGCGCCCAGCCGCCCGCGGCGCAGGCAGAGTGCGCCATCCGCGCGCTCGCCGACGATCGCTTCGGCCGCCGCCGACAACGCCGCAACCGTGCCATGCCGGTCGATCAGAAAGGCCGCGACGCCGATCGCATCGAACGCGCCGACGGTCATCGCGGTGCCGCGCTGCGCCATCGCCTGCTGCATCCGCACCGCCGCAAGCGCATAGGTCGCGCCCGCCGCGAACAGCTTGCGGTCGCGCCCTGCCGTCCGGCCATCGCGCTCCGAACGAAGCGCCGCCAGCCCGACCATCAGCCCCTCGCCCTCGACCAGCACCGTCTGGCATCCGTGAACGCCGTCCCACTTGCGCACATGCTCTTCATAATCGTCGGTGCCGCTGTGTTGCCGGACGATATCGTAATGCGCCTCGCTCAGCACCTCCATCGGTCGCCCGCCAGCGGCGACACGCCAGTTCACCTCGGGCCGCCATCCTTCGATTTCCATGAATTCGCGCTGATAGGCGGGGTCGATGTCGGGCATGAAGTTGAACAGCGTCGCGTCGTCGCCCAGCCCCAGCAATTGCGCACGCGACGACCCTGTCCGCCGCGCGAACAGGCGCAGCGCCGCGTTCCAGCCGTCGTCCTCGAACGGCGCCGCCAGAAAGGCGTTTTCGATCTCGCCCGCCTCGCGAACGAACAGACTATCCATCGACGTCGGCCCCCCAGCCTTCGTACGCAGCTTCTGCTGATGATGCTGCGTTGCAGCATGAAATTGCAGGCAGCACAAGCGACTTGCGACGATATGTTTGTCGGTGCCCGCGGCGAAACGCTGTGTTTCGCCGCCGCTTATTGACGCCGTCCGGTGGCTTCGCATAGCTTCGCGCCTTCCCCAACAGGAGACTGTCCCATGCGTCGCATCCTCCCCTATGCCGCTCTCGCTTTCGCCGCCGTTGTCGCAACCCCGATCGTCCTCGCGCAGGGCGGTTCGGCCCCCGGCGCCCCCGACAAATCGCGCGTCACCGCCGGCACCTACGCCGCCGATCCGCTCCACACGATGGTCGTATGGGAAGTCGATCACCTCGGCTTCAGCAAATATACCGGCATCTTCGGCGACGTGTCCGGCACGCTCGTCATCGATCCCAAGAATCCCGCCGCGGCCAAGGTCGACGTCATCATCCCCGTGTCGAAGGTCACGACCGCCAACGCCGGCCTGACCAGCCACCTGCTGCGCCCCGGCAAGGACGGCGGCAAGCCCGACTTCTTTGGCGCCGCCCCCGCCGACGCCAAATTCGTCTCGACCAGCGTCGTCCTAGACGACGACGGCGACGAAGCGAAGGTTACCGGCAATTTGACGCTGAACGGCGTGACCAAGCCCGTCACTCTCGACGTCGATTTCCACGGCGCGGGCGTCGGCATGAACAAGAAGGAAACTGTCGGCTTCCAGGCCGAAACCACGATCAAGCGCAGCGATTTCGGCATCAACATGGGCATTCCCTACGTCAGCGACGCCGTCGAACTCGAAATCCACGCCGCTTTCGAAAAGCAGTAAGCGCACCCAATCTGTCACAAGCGCCGGTTACAAACGGGGCGGAGCCAACATTGGCCCCGCCCCTTTTCGTACAGGAGCCGTGTGATGAGCGAACTGGTACGCGAAATTGTCGAAGTGAACGCCTCGATCGACGGCGACGAGGAAAATCCGCTGCTGATCGTCGAGGTCGAGGGCCTCGCCTCCACCGCGGGCTGGACCAACGTCCGGCTCGAACCGCATGTCACGATCACCCCGCCCGAAGACGGCGTGCAGGATTTCGACCTTGTCGGCGACCGCCCCGCCGATGCCGCCGAGGTGCTCAGCGAAGTCGAGGCCGCATGGGAAGGCTCGCTCGAGGACTGGTGCATCGGCGTCCGCGTCCACGCCATCGACAATCTGATCGAGGACGAAATTTTCGAACCCTGGGATGAGGACGACGAGAGCGAAGCCGCCTGACGCTCGCTTTCCTACGATCCCCTGCACTGCGCCGGGCCGCAAGGCCGTCTTTGATCAGCAAGGCGGCCCGGCGACATTTTTCGGTTCATCGAAGGGCCAGCATGCCCGGCGTAGCCTTCCTTGCATTCAAGGGAGGATCACCATGCACCGCAGCCTGCTTCTCGCGTTTGCCCTCGCCGCCACCCCCGCGCTGGCGCAAGCCAATCCGCAGATCGACTATCCCGGATTCCAGGCGCTCACCGCCAGCGTCGCCCCCGAACGCGCGACGCGCCTCATCGCCTTCGATGCCTTCAAGGCGGAGGCCGCCAAACCCGGCACCCTCCTGCTCGACGCGCGCTCGAAGGACGCCTTCGCGCGCGGCCATATCAAGGGCGCGGTCAATCTGCCGCTCACCGACTTCACCGCCGAAAGCCTCGCCGCGGTGGTGGGCGCCAACCCCGGCCGCCCCATCCTCATCTATTGCAACAATAATTTCTCGAACCACCGCAGCCCCGTGCCGCTGAAATCGGCACCGCTCGCGCTCAACATCCAGACCTTCATCAACCTTGTCGGCTATGGCTATCCGAACATCCTCGAACTCGCCGACGTCGTCGATTTCAACGATCCCAAGGTGGAGTGGGTGACGGGGAATAAGATCTGGCTCCCCGGCTCTTTTTGACCTCTCCGCCTCGCGATCGGGCGATGATCGCTTTTGAAAAACAGCCGTTCCCCGGCGAAGGCCGGGGCCCAGAGCGGCCGCTTGTTTTGTACGCCTTGCGTCCGGCTTTCGCCGGGGGAACACGAGCGGCAAGAAACGACCGGGAGCGGACACTCCACCCAATCTAAACCGTTCGCATCGAGCGCAGTCGAGATGCCCATCGGGCTGGGCGTTTCGTCGATGGGTGTCTCGACTTCGCTCGACACGAACGGAGAAAGGGCGGAGCTCAAAGCGACCGGTTGCAGACCTCCCCATCATCGTCACCCTCGAACGCGACACGTGGCTCGTTCGACTTGATCCGGGGTCCCGCTATTTCGTGAAGCGTGCCGATGCCGTAAAAAAGCGGGATCCCGGGTCAAGCCCGGGATGACGGAAGTGGGGGACGGGATGTCCGCTTCCCACCCCAAAACAGACATCGCCTCCAAAAAGGTCTTTCCTACATTATCCGGCCGTGCCAGCCTTCATCCGGCTCTTTCATTCGGTGAACAAAAAGCTGGTCGCTGCCTGGCTTGCGGGTACGACCACGATCGGACGTGCCGCGCACATCCGGCACTCCGCGACTTGCAAATCGGGGCGCTCATAGGGCTGAACTTTCCTGAACTTTGGAATATCGCGCGGCCACAAAGGCCACATTTTTAAATGCGCGCATGCAGGGCTTTTGTGGCTTTAAGCCCAAAGAAAGACCCGCCCCCAGGCCCATGTCCCCGGGGGCGGGTCGCGACCCGTCGTCCGTTGGCCGCCTCCGGCCCCGCGGCATGATTGCGGGACCGGGGCGCCGGATCAGGCGAGGTCGAAACGGTCGGCGTTCATCACCTTGGTCCACGCCTTTACGAAGTCCTTGACGAATTTCTCCTCATGGCCCTTCTCGGCATAGACTTCGGCGACTGCGCGGAGTTCCGCGTTCGAGCCGAAGATCAGGTCGGCGCGTGTCGCGCGCCACGTCTCGCCCCCGCTCGCGCGGTCGGTCGCGACATATTCCTGGTCGTCCGAGCCTTCGACGGACTTCCACACATTGGTCATGTCGAGCAGGTTGACGAAATAATCGTTCGTCAACTGGCCCGAACGTTTTGTGAAATGCCCGTGCCCGCGCTCGCCGTGATTGGCGCCGAGGACGCGCAGCCCCCCGATCAGCACCGTCATTTCGGGCACCGACAGGCCGAGCAGCGAGGCGCGGTCGAGCATCATTTCCTCGATCTTCACCGCGAGCTTCTTCTTGCCGACATAGTTGCGGAAGGCGTCAGCCTCGGGCTCCATCACCGCGAAGCTGTCGGCGTCGGTCTGCTCCGCCGACGCATCGCCGCGGCCGCCGTTGAAGGGCACCGAAACGCCGAAACCCGCATCCTTGATCGCCTTTTCGAGCCCGACGACACCGCCAAGCACGATCGCGTCGGCCATCGACAGGCTGCCGCGCAGGCCGTCGAGCGTGCCGAGCACCTTCGCGAGTTCGGCAGGTTCGTTGACTTCCCAGTCCTTTTGCGGCGCAAGGCGCACACGCGCACCATTGGCCCCGCCGCGGAAGTCGGATTTGCGATAGGTACTCGCCGAGGCCCAGGCCGTCTTGATCAACTGGCTGACGGTCAGGCCGCTGGCCGTGATCTTGTCCTTTACCGCCTTGACGTCGGCGTCCGACGGCTTCGAGCCGGCGGGGATCGGGTCCTGCCAGATCAGATCTTCGGCCGGGACTTCGGGGCCGAGATAGCGAATCTTCGGCCCCATATCGCGGTGGGTCAGCTTGAACCATGCCCGCGCGAAGGCATCCCGAAACGCCTCATGATCGTCGCGGAACTTCTCGCTGATCTTGCGGTATGCCGGATCGCGCTTCAGCGCCATGTCGGCGGTGGTCATCATCGTCGGGACCTTCAGGTTCGGATCCCAGGCCGCGGGGGCCATATCCTCTTCCTTCTGGTCGATCGGCTGCCACTGGTTGGCCCCCGCCGGCGACTTCACCAGCTCATAATCATAATCGAACAGCAGGCGGAAGAAATTGTCGGTCCATTTGTCCGGCGTATTCGTCCACGCGCCTTCGAGGCCGCTGGTGACCGTATGCTCTCCGATGCCGCCGCTTTCATGCCCGCTGACCCAGCCAAAGCCCTGCGCAGCGAGGTCGCCGCCCGCGGGAGCGTTGCCGAGCAGCGACGCATCGCCATTGCCGTGCGCCTTGCCGAACGTATGGCCGCCCGCGGTGAGCGCGACTGTTTCCTCGTCGTTCATCGCCATGCGCGCGAAGGTTTCCTTCATGTCGCGCGCCATGCCTTCATCATCGTGCGAATTGCCCTGGGGCCCCTCCGGATTGACGTAGATCAGGCCCATCTGGATCGCGGCGAGCGGCCCTTCGATCGCATGGAAGCCATGTTCGGGGGCGATGCGCGTCTGCACGCCCTGGTTGACCCATTTGTCTTCGCTGCCCCAATAAATGTCGCGTTCCGGCTCGAACACGTCGGCGCGGCCGCCGCCGAAACCGAAGACCGGTCCGCCCATGCTTTCGATCGCGACATTGCCTGCGAGGATAAACAGGTCGGCCCAACTGATCTTGTTGCCGTATTTCTGCTTGATCGGCCACAGCAGGCGGCGCGCCTTGTCGAGGTTTCCGTTGTCGGGCCAACTGTCGAGCGGCGCGAAGCGCTGTTGCCCGCTATTGGCGCCGCCGCGCCCATCGGCGGTGCGATAGGTGCCGGCGGCGTGCCATGCCATGCGGATGAAAAAAGGCCCGTAGTGACCATAGTCCGCCGGCCACCAGGGCTGGCTGTCGGTCATCAGCGCGGTCAAATCATCCTTCAGCCCCTGATAGTCGATCGACTTGAAGGCGGCCGCATAATCGAAGTCATCGCCCAAGGGATTCGACGAGCCGTTCGGGTTCAGTATCTCGGTCGCCAGCATCTCGGGCCACCAATCCTTGTTGGTGCGACCAAGCAGCGCGCGTGCGCCTCCCGGCTGATGGACCGGGCAACCGCCCGCTGGATCGATGGGGGTGGGGTCGTTCATGCAGTCTCTCCTTTTATGGTTTCTTGGAAAGCGTGGCGCAGGCCGATGACCGGCGCATGACGAGTGGGCGACCTGGGGGTCACCATATGGCTTTCGGTGCGGGCATGGCGCGAGTCGATGCCGTCATCCTTTCGCTCTGACCCGGCAACGATAGGCCCCGTCCGCCCATCGACCTAAACGAATAAGGTGAATTCAGTGATTGAGTGGTCCGATCATAGACGCAGCTTTCCTCCACGCTCCAGCGCGTCCATCGCACAACGGCCACGCCTCGGCGAAAGCACGACGAGTTGCGGAACATCGGCCGCAGCGGTCGGTTTTTCGGATGCCGCATGATTATGTTTTGCGCGGGCAAAAGGAGATGGAAAGTGGCTAACACCCCCAACCAGCAGAATGAGAAGAAGCCGCAGTCGGATCGTCACCGCCAGCAGCAACAGCAGCAGGGCGGCGAGAACCGCCAGCCCGGCAGCGAACAGCGTCCCGATCAGGGCCGCCAGAACCCGCAGCAGCGCTGACACCGTCAGCCTGCAAGAGAAAGGGCCGCCCTCGCGGGCGGCCCTTTTCTTTTGTCCAGAATATGAAGGTCAGAAGCTGAACTTCACCGTCCCGCCCCAAGTGCGCTCGTCGCCCACCTGACCGGCGATCAGGCCGGTGTTGCCGGGCGCGACCTGCAGCAATTCGATATAATCGATATCGAAGGCGTTGCGGACCCACCCAAAAACATCGAGGCCCTCGCCGCGGAAACCGACGCGGAAGTTGGTAAGCGCATAGCCCTTTACATTGGTATAGATCGACGGCGACGCGTTCGAATTCCAATGCGAGCGGTAATTGCCGTCGACGCCCAGATAAATCTGCCCTTCCTTCGCCAGCAACGTCACCGGAACATTGGTTTCGGCGCCGTAGGAAAAGGCCCATTTCGACACGCCGGGCAGGCGCTGGCCAGAGATGTCGCACTGCCGCGGGCTCAGCGCGCCGGGAACCCCCGGCTGCGAATAGTTTGGCGTCGCATTTGCCGGCTGAAGCGTTCCGCCCGACAGTTCGGGCGGGCACGGCGCGTTGGTGAACTTCTTGTACTTGGCGTCGGTATAGGCGCCATTGGCATAAGCGGTGAAGCGATCGCTCGCGACGATCTTGAGGTCCGCTTCGATGCCCTGCGTCCGAACCTTGTCGGCGTTGGCGAGATAGCCGCGCACCGTGCCGAACTGCCCGCCGTTCACCGTAGCCTGGAAATCCTTGATTTCGGTGCGATACGCCGAGAGGTTGAACGTCGCGCGCCGGTCCAGGAACTGCGTCTTGAGGCCGATTTCGAAATGGTCGATCGATTCAGGCTTCACCGTGCTCGCATCATAATTGACCGTGTTGTCGGCATTCAGCGGCAGGCCATTCTGGTTGATGCCCAGCGTCTTGAAGCTCTTGGCATAGGTCGCATAGGCCAGAATATCGGGCGCGACCTTGTAGTTCACGTTGAAATCATAGGTGAAGTTCCACGCGCTGTCCGACGGCGCGCTTTCCTGCGGCTGATAGACGCCGCACTGCGCCGCCAATATTGCGGGAAGGCTGGTGCCTGGTGCCGGGGTGCAATTGATCACCTGCCCCGCGCCGTTCGTCACGACGCGCCGGTAAAAACCCGATTTCTTGTCATAATTGACGCGCGCGCCCGGCTGGATCGTCAGGGCGTCGGTCACCTTCCAGCTAAGCTGGCCGAACAGCGCGGCGCTGGTGCTCTTGAGATATTGCGTATTGGTGGCGGTCAGGCCGTTGAGGACGGCGGGATTATCCGCCAATGCGCCGGTCAGGCTCCATTTGCTGGCATCGGCGCCCTGCTGCTCGGTCCCCTGCGTGTCGATCCGCTGCTTGAAGCCGAACAGGCCGACGACGAAATCGACCTTGTCGCCCTCGTAATTGTAGCGGAATTCCTGGCTATATTGGTCCTGCTGCGACGGGTTCTGCGATTTCGAGACGATCGAGAGGCCGGTGAAGTCGCGGTCATTCTCGGGCTTCCAGTCCCAGAAGCGCCAGGCGCTGATCGACGTCAAGGAACCGGGGCCGACGTCCCATTTAACGCGCACCGAAGCGCCGCCGATCTTGTTACCGGCGTTCAGGCTGGCATCCAGGTCGGTCAGGCGGTCATAGGGATTGGTGCTTGGCACGGCATAGTTGCGCCCCGGATTGGCGGCATTCACCGCCGCAACCAGCGCGTCATACTGACGGGCGAGCGCGCGCTGCGTCCGGCCCACGCGGACATAGGTCGTGCCGTAACCTTCGGGGTCCTGTTTGCTATAGTCGCCCGCGAGCGTGATGCTGAGATCTTCGTTGGGCTGGAACAGCAACTGGCCGCGCAGACCCAGATTGTCCTGCTCGTTGATCCAGCGATCGCTGACCGTGTTATAAAGCGTGCCACGTCGGCTGGTAGCCGCGATGGCGATGCGCGCTGCAATCTTGTCCGTCAGCGGGCCGGAAATTGCCGCCTTCGCCTGACGATAATTGAGATTGCCGACGCTCACTTCCGCCCTGCCCTCGAAATCGAAGGTCGGCTGGTTCGTCGTAATGTTGATTGCGCCGGCGGTCGTATTCTTGCCGTACAGCGTGCCCTGTGGCCCGCGCAGAACTTCGACCTGCGCGACATCGAGGAAGTCGAAAGTCGCGGCGGCAACGCGCGAATTGTAAACATCGTCGACATAGATGCCGACGCCCTGCTCGAAACCGTCGCTGGTCAGACCGAACGGCACGCCGAGGCCGCGAATATTGACCGAGGTGTTGCGGGGGTTCGAGGTGTAGACCTGCAGCGTCGGGGCGAGCTGCTGGAGCTTCACGACGTTGAAATTGCCTGTCGCCTCGATCGAATCGCCGCGGATCACCGAGATGGCGACCGGTACTTCCTGCGCGGTTTCCTGACGGCGGCGGGCGGTGACGATGATGATGTCGCCGCGGCTGGCCTGATCGTCGGTATCAACGGCGGCATCGGCAGCGGTCGCAGCGGCGGCAGCGGCTTCGTCGGCGGCGGTTTCAGCGGCCGAAGCGGGCGTCGCGCCGCACGCGAGCAAAAAGGACAGTGTAAGCGAGGAGGCCTGCACGCGGCGGCGGACCGAAGGATATTTCGCAGTCATGGGTCAATTCCTGTTGCAATAGAAATCACCACATCCGGCGGTCCGGTCTGCGGCAAGTGGGACATAAGTCCCTTTGGGAGCTCAAAATTCAGTTGGGGTAGCGGTGCCGCTCGGTCACATCGACCTGCACAAGACGCCCCTCGTGCACGGTCAGCTGGATCGCACCGAACTTCAGCTTGTCGAGTGCTTCGAGCACAGTCTGAATGGCGCGCGGCACCTCTTCGGAGCCGCCTTTGGCGACTTCGTTGATAGCGCTCATGATAATTCCTTTCCCTCGTGGATTCGCCGGACAAGCATATGCCAAGTGATTTAGTAGACAATGATTGATTTGCTTTCTGCGCCGAAAGGTTGGGTTGTCGCGCCCAACGGACCGCGCCGAACGGAATCACACGTGCGACGGGCCGACTGGCCGAGCGACGCTAGGGATTGCGCGCGAGTCCCAGTGCTGGCAAAGGCTGGCTCAATGAGCAAAATTAACGATCTGATGGCCCGCGGAACCGAGCTTCTCGGCAGCGACTATGCCATTCTCTGCGGTGCGATGAGCTGGGTTTCCGAACGCCATCTGGTCAGCGCGATCAGCAATGCCGGCGGTTTCGGCGTGATTGCGTGCGGCGCGATGACCCCGGAGCTTCTCGACACCGAAATCGCGGCGACAAAAGCGCTCGCAAAACGCAATTTCGGCGTGAACCTGATCACGATGCACCCGCAGTTGTTCGAATTGATCGAGGTGTGCGCGAAGCATGCTGTCGGTCATGTCGTGCTCGCGGGCGGGCTTCCGCCCAAGGGCAGCCTGGAGGCGATCAAGGCATCGGGCGCCAAGGTCATCTGCTTCGCCCCGACGCTGGCGCTGGCGAAAAAGCTGGTTCGTTCGGGCGTAGACGCGCTGGTGATCGAAGGGATGGAGGCCGGCGGCCATATCGGTCCGGTGTCGACGAGCGTCCTGGCGCAGGAAATCCTGCCCACGCTCGCGGACGAGGTCCCGGTGTTCGTCGCAGGCGGTATCGGTCGCGGCGAGGCAATCGCCGCCTATCTGGAAATGGGCGCGTCGGGCGTGCAACTCGGCACGCGCTTCGTCTGCGCGACCGAAAGCATCGCCCACCCCAATTTCAAAAAAGCCTTTCTACGTGCATCGGCGCGCGAAGCGATCGCGAGCGTCCAGATCGACCCGCGCCTGCCCGTGATCCCGGTTCGCGCGCTCAAAAATGCGGGCACGGAGGCTTTCACTGCGAAACAGCGCGAAGTCGCGAACAAGCTCGACAAGGGCGAAGTCGACATGATGGAAGCGCAGCTCGAAATCGAACATTATTGGGCAGGCGCACTACGCCGCGCAGTGATCGACGGCGACGTCGAAAATGGTTCGTTAATGGCAGGGCAATCTGTCGGTATGGTATCGGAAGAGGAGAGCGCGGCAGCAATCGTCGCATCTCTGGTGCAACAGGCCGAAGCGGCGTTGCACGCTCGGGGTTGATCCCGCATATTTATGCGGATGGGGAGTGGGTCATGAATTTGTCGCGTAAAATCATCGTAGCCGGTTTGCTTGCGAGCCTTGCGGCCTGTGCGCCGAAGGCCCCGCCGCCCCCGCCTCCGCCGCCTCCGCCGCCGGTTGCGGTGGTCATCCCGCCGCGGCCGCTACCGCCGGGCAACGCGTCGCTGACCCAGATTCTGCCCGCTCGCGGTCTTGACGGCCGTTTTGTCACCGCAAACAGCGGCGTGACCGGCGACAAGGCCTTCTGGCAGCTTAAGATCGGTCTCAATGTGGCCGCCATCGGCTGCCGCGGGCTTGAAGAAACGACGCTCGTCTCCGCGTACAACAACATCATCAAGACGCACGGCAAGGTGATCAAATCCACCGAGAAATCGGTGATCACCCAACTTGGCAAAGAGAATAAGAACAATGGCATCGCGCCGCGCGATCGCCTGTCGACGCAGTTGTTCAACTATTTCGCGCAGCCGCCGGCGCAGCGCGGTTTCTGCACGCGCGCCAACGAAATCGCGCAGATCGTCTCGTCGACGCCGACCGCGCAGCTCGTCGAACAAGCTCCCGCGCATCTCGCCCGGCTCGATGAGCCGTTCAACGACTTCTATCAGGCCTATGCCCAATATCAGGTCGACGCCGTTGCGTGGGACGCCAAATATGCGCCTAAGCCGGTGATTATGAATACTCCCGCCACGCCGATCGCAACACCTGCACAACCGGGAACGTCGCCATCCGGCATCTGACCTGAACGTCAGGCGGGGCGGCCTGTTGCATTCGCGCAACGCCGCCCTCGCGAGGCGATGGAATTTCCATCGGCTCGTCGCATTTTCCGCGACGGCACAGCGCGCCGGTTGACGTCATGCCGTCGACGCTGCGACGGCACGGCCCTTGTCGTAACAAGTCAGATATTCCCCGCTTTTCTGCCGGTCTGCGCACCATTTCCTCATGGTTAAGCAATGCTCGCAATGGATGCTCAACGGGGCGTTCATGATGAATTTCCGGAAACCTTTCGACTCTCTCCTACCGCTTAGCTTCAGCCTCGCCGGGATCGTCCGGTGTTGCTCGGGGGAGCATTGGGGGAATTGGGAACATGACCAGAGGGATCGGATTCGCCGCGGCGTGCGCGGCGGCGTTGGCTGCTGCGCCCGCAGCGGCCCAATATATGCCACAGGAACCGCAGGCGCCGGGGTATGCAGCAGCCAATTTACGGCTGCCGCCGCGCGATGCACAGGGGGACTATGCAACGCCAAATCGTGATTTGACCGGTCACGACGCGTTCTGGAACTTGCGCATCGCGCTCAACGTCGCGGCCATCGGTTGCCGGCATCCGGGATCGCTGCAGTTGATCGCCGACTATAACAGCATCATCGCGCGGCACGGCGGATTGATCCGCTCGGCCGAAACCGCGGTGATCGCCCGGCTGGGACGCGAAACGGGTAGCAATGGCATCGCTGCACGCGACCGCACCTCGACAAAATTGTTCAACTATTTCGCACAGCCGCCCGCGCAGAAGGATTTCTGCCGCGTCGCCGGATCGATCGCGCAGCAGGTCAGCGGGATGGACAGCGCGGGTGCAATGGCGATGGCGCCCGCAATGCTGGCACAGGTCGACCAGCCGTTCGTCGACTTCTATGACGCCTATGCGCGCTATCAGGTCGAACTTGCCGCCTATCGCGCCCAAAGCGGTCATCAGCCGAGGACCGAACCGGGCATTCAGATGGCCGCCGCGAAACCCTGAGCGAAATTCGCTGGGGGTCATAGCAACGGTGCCAAGCATCTGTTAGCAGGGCGGAGCGATGACCAATGCTCCGCCCCCACCTTCGACCGCGGCCCAGTCCGCGCGCAATATCCTGACCCGGTTGCACGAGGTCATGGCATCGCGCGCCAATGCGCAGGGCAAGCTCAATCAGGTCGTCGGGATCATCGGCGAATGCCTCGATAGCGAGGTCTGCTCGATCTATCTGCTGCGCGAAGGCGCGCTCGAACTTTATGCGACGCGCGGGCTGAAGCAGGAGGCGGTGCACGTCACCCGCCTGGGCCTTGGCGAAGGACTGGTGGGGACGATCGCCGACCAGATCGAAACGCTCAACCTCGACGAAGCCGCCGCGCACCCGGACTTTTCCTATCGCCCTGAAACGGGCGAGGAACTGTTCCACAGCTTCGCCGGTGTGCCGATCATCCGCCGCGAACGCGCGGTCGGCGTGCTGTGTGTCCAGCACAGCGATCCCCGCCGCTATGACGATATCGAGATAGAGACGTTGCAGACCGTCGCGATGGTGCTGTCCGAACTGATCGCCAACGCCGACCTCGTCGATACCGCGGCGCGCACCGATGCCGCCGCGGCCGATCAGTCGGCGCAGCGGCTGAACGGCCAGAAGCTGGTCGACGGCATGGGCGCGGGCGTTGCGGTGTTTCACCAGCCGCGCATCACCATCGAGCATACGGTCGCCGACGATATCGAGGCCGAACGGCACCGCGTCTATGCCGCATTCGACAAGATGCGCGAGCAGATCGACCGCATGGCGAGCTCGGCTGATTTCGGCGTCGGCGGCGAGCATGAGGAGGTCATCGAGACCTATAAGATGTTCGCCTATGACGAGGGATGGTCGCGCCGGATCAACGAGGCGATCGACAGCGGCCTGACCGCCGAGGCGGCGATCGAGCGCGTCCAGCAACGCACCCGCATGCGAATGCGTCAGATTGACGATCCCCTGTTGCGCGACCGCATGCACGATCTCGAAGACCTGTCGAACCGGCTGATCCGCATCGTGTCGGGGCAGATGGGCACCGCGGCGCAAATGGGGCTCCGCCAGGATTCGATCCTGATCGCGCGCAACCTTGGGCCGGCCGAACTGCTCGAATATGATCGCCGCCGCCTGAAAGGCGTCGTGCTCGAAGAAGGGTCCTTGACCGCGCATGTCATCATCGTCGCGCGTGCGATGGGCGTTCCGGTGCTCGGCCGCGTCAGCGACGTGCGGGCCTCGATCCGCGAAGGCGACCTGCTGCTGCTCGACGCCACGGCAGGCCAGCTCCACGTGCGCCCGACACAGGCGGTGCAGGACGCCTTCGACGCCAAGCTGGAGATTTCGCAAAAGCGCCGCGCCAATCTCGCGTCGCTGCGCGATCTGCCCGCTGTCACCAAAGACGGCGTACCGATCGAGCTGATGATCAACGCGGGGCTGCGCGAGGATGTCGCCGCGCTCGACCTGACCGGCGCGCGCGGGATCGGCCTGTTCCGCACCGAATTCCAGTTCCTTGTGTCAGCGACATTACCCTCGCGCGACCGCCAGCAGCGGCTTTACCGCGACGTGCTCGATGCTGCAGGCGACCGGCCGGTGATCTTTCGCACCGTCGACATCGGCGGCGACAAGGCGCTGCCCTATATGAATGTCGGCGACAGCGCGCACGAGGAAAACCCCGCGATGGGCTGGCGCGCTCTGCGCCTCGCGCTCGAACGCGAAGGATTGCTGAAGGTTCAGGCGCGCGCGCTGATGGAGGCCGCGGCGGGACGCACGCTCAACGTGATGTTCCCGATGGTATCCGAGCCGTGGGAATATGAGGCCGCGCGCGACCTGTTCGTCGGCCAGCGCGCCTGGCTCGCGAGCCACAACAAGAAACTGCCGGTCGCGATCCGCTATGGCGCGATGCTGGAGGTTCCGGGCCTTCTCGAAACCCTCGACCTGATGCTGCCGCATCTCGACTTCCTGTCGATCGGTACCAACGATCTCACCCAGTTCCTGTTCGCCGCCGACCGCGCGCATCCGCGGCTCGCCGAACGCTACGACTGGCTGTCGCCGACCGTCATGCGTTATCTCGCGCGCGTCGTCCGCACGGTATCGGGATCGAAGGTCGCGCTCGGTGTGTGCGGCGAGATGGGCGGCCGCCCACTCGAAGCCATGGCGCTGCTCGGCGTTGGTATCGAACGCCTGTCGATCACGCCCGCGGGCGTTGGCCCCGTCAAGGCGATGATCCGTTCGCTCGACCTCGCAGCGTTGCGCGCCGACATGCCGGCGATCCTAGCCCAGCCGTCAGCCGACCCGCGCGGTCAGTATCTGGCGTGGGCGCAGCAGCATCAGGTCGATCTGGGCGATTGATCGAACCGGCGATCTCCCGGATATAATCGGTTCCGGACAACAGTCGTAAGCGCGCAAGCGGCATAGACCGATACTCCGGCGACGATTGCGCCCGCAAAGGTGTCCGTGAGATGGTGGCTGCCATGGAACAGCGTACCGATCCAGACCAGCAGGTTGAACCCCACCGCTGGCCAGCGAAGCGCAGGAATTCGCCAGAAGGCCCACGCGGCCTGGATAGCCATGATCGTGTGAAAGCTGGGAAAGGTAATCAGTCCCATAATCGACGACCGGTTTAGATCGAAAAGCGCGCCCGTTCGCAACTGCATCACATGAACGACCGTCCGGCCCTCTGAACTGAGCGCCATCTGCGGGTGATCCGCGGCCGTCAGCTGCAGATATCCGTATGCGCCGACGGCGGGCAAAAGGACTGCGATGAGATGAACGGCGACCAGCGACAAGAAGGTCGCGGCAAGCAGCTTCATCAGGCGGTCGTTCTGGCGTGCGAGGATCAGCACGGGCAGGGCCAGCATGGCCTGGATGCCTGCCTGGTCATAGGCGATGCGCGTCCAATGCACCAAGGCGGGATAGTCGCCGAACCGATGGAGCATCGTCAACCAATCGAAGCCCAACCATTGATCGGCCGCATAGAGCTGGGCATCGATCAGTGGAAAACCGCGCCCGGCCGAATAGACTAGATACCCGGCTTCAGCGCCCAGAACCTTGCCGAGCTGCACCGCAAGGATGAAACCGAGGACCGTGGCGATCACCGGCGAAAACCGAAAGGTGCAATAGCCAGCGGTGACGATCGCCAGAGCAAAGATCAGTGGGATGCTTGCGCCCGGCGGCCGGAGCGCGACATTGGCAAAGAACCAGAGAATGCCAAGACCCGAGAAGAGAAGCGCACTGGCGCAAGCGACGATGATAGAGGGTACCAGCTCTTCTCGCGTGAAGGCGCCGTCCCACTTCGTCAATGCATCGCCGGGATCGAGGCGCAGCAACAGGGAGGATGTTGAGGTCATGGAGCGGAGTTAACTATCTTTCCGCGATTAAAATCGCGTAAACGAGCGATTTTTCAATATTTTCACAGATGGATGAACCATGTTGAACGCGATATTTGTTTATGTTATGTTCTCCACTCGATTCCTTGAGGAGAGAAAGCGATGACCGAGCAAGCCCCACGTGCCAGCGGCCAATGTCATTGCGGCGCAATCCGCTATTCGATGAGCACCGCGGTGCAGCATCACGCGCTTTGCCACTGCAGCGATTGCCGCCGCCATTCGGGCGCGCCGCTCGTCGGCTGGGCGCTCGTCGGCAATGACGAGATCGAAATCGACGGTAACGCCAAGATCTACGCATCATCCGAACATGGCCGTCGCCATTTCTGTGCCGATTGCGGCACAGGACTCTTCTACACCAACGATGCGATCTTTCCCGGCCAAATCGATGTGCAGACCGCAACGCTCGACGATCCCGACCTCATCCCCGCGCAGGCGCAGATTCAGACTGCCGAGCGTATCGGCTGGATGGAAAAGCTGAGCGATCTTCCGGCGTTCGAGCGTTACCCGCCCTTCGAATGATCAGCGGTCGGCGGCGACAATGGCCTTGACGAGTTCGGCGGTGTCGAGCCTGGCCTTGTCGTCGTCATAACCCTGACGGACGATCACCAGTTCGCGCGACGGGATGATGACGACATATTGGCCGCGATTGCCGAAAGCGCCAAAAGCGTCGGCGGGAATACCGTCCGACTTGTTCAGCAGCCAGAAGCCCGCGCCATAGCCGAACGGTCCGTCGGGTTGCGGCCCGCTCGGCGCCGTGACGAAGCGGCGCCAGTCGGCGGGAAGCAGGCGCTTACCCTGCCACATACCGTCGTTCTGATAGAGCAGCCCCAGCCGCGCGAGGTCGCGCGCGGTCGTCCACACCTGGCTCGACAGGATATAATCGCCGTCCTTGTCATGCTCGACGAAAGTGCGCGTCATGCCGATCCGATCGAAGAAGGCGGCGGGGTCAAGCGGCGCCCCTGCCTTTTTCAGCGCAGCCTTCAGCGACAGCGTCGCGAGCAGCGTGTCGTTGTTGGCATAACGATAACGGCTGTTCGGCGGGTTGAGCAGAGGCCATTGCGTAGTCCATTGCCGCACCGACGCCCCACCCATATAAATGGCGTCGCTGCGGTTGCCCGCAGTATCGCTGGTGAGGCCGCTCGCCATTCGCATCAGTTGTTCGGTCGTGATCGCCGCGCGCGGATCGCCCGGCGACTGCCATTCGGCGATCATCGCGGGCTTTGTGACGTCGATCGAGCCCTGCTGCACCGCATGGCCGATCAACGTCGCCGCCATCGATTTCGCCACCGAAAAGGTGCGCTGTGCGGTATGGATATCATGCCCGCCCCAATAGCGCTCGAGCGCGATCCGGCCGTTTTTGACGATCAGCAGCGAGCTGGTGCGCCCGCCGAAACGGTCGATGCCCATTGCCGTTTCCTCGAACGGGCTCTTGCCCTTGGGAATGGGGCGGCGCGCATCCTTGTCGCCGATCGGCCAAGGCCGGGCGTCGAGATCGGCGCGGCGCTCGGCGGCGGGTATCGCTGCCGACTGTGCCCCGATCGGCAACGCGACGCAGCCGTCGCGCCCGCTCCATTCGGCGATGCGCGGCGGCATATCGTCGCGATAGCTTACGCTGACGCGCTTTGCCCCGGTATCGACATCGGCCTTCAACGCCCGGACGTCGGCCTCAATCTCCGGATAGATGCCGGTGAGTTCGTCGCGCTCGATCGCCTCGATCGGCTTGCCTGCGCCGTTCCAGAGCGACGAACAGACGAACGCAGCGCGATAGCCCGCCGCCCATGCGCGGTTCAACTCGGCGTTGGGTTTGGGCGCCTGCGCGGCTCCGGGAACGGCGCCGGCTAAGAGGAAGGCGCCGAGAACGCACAGAAGGTCAGGGGCGGTCGCCGAAAGCCTGCCGCTGCGCCTTTTTTGCACGATCCCACCAAGCACGCCGGATGACATTGGCGACGCGTTCGGGATCGTCCGATCCGAAGCGGACGAGCAGCGCGTGCCAGCCTTCGTAATGCGGCGTTTGCCAGAAGGTGCCGGGATCGGTTTCAAGCAGGATTTCCTTTTCGTCGGGCTTGCACATCACCGCAAAACTGCCCGGCTCGCGTCCGGGAGACGCGAGAGCCTTGCCGTTGAGCTTGGGACAAGGCGTGCCGTAAAAGGAAAGCATTTCAACCTCTGGGAGCGTGCAGGCAAAGGCTACCACATCGTCCCAACTGTCGAATACAAGCGTCATGCGTCCCGTCGAACTAGTCTTCGAGCGTCCCGGCCATAACCTCGACGTCCCGTCCCAACGGCTGCATGGGCTGGAAGCGCAGGCGCGTCAACACCAGCCGGTCGCCCTGAATATCGAGGTCATAGAAAGCGTTGCCGCCGCGAGGACAGCAATTGCCGTCGCCGTCGCGCGCAACAGGTGCGGAGGCGAACATCTCGTCAAAGGTGAATTGCGCCGGGCCGCGCAGCCAATAACCTGTCGGCAGTAGCTTCCCGCCCTGTTCCGCCCAGTCGGACATATCGACGCGGCGCCATTTGGGTCCGTCGGTATCGCTCGCGAAAAGCGCGTCGGCATTGCCGCCGCCACTACCCGCGAGTGTGCCGCCGATATGGACGAGCCGCCGTTTGTCATTGTCGACGACCAGATCGGGCGTCCCGATCGACCCCGAGCTTTCGGCAAATCCCGCTAGCGCCGTCTTGCCCGCCTTGTCCTGCGACAGGAGCACGACCATCCGCGCCTGCGGCCCGTCGCGCGGCGCAAGCAACATCTTTTGCCAGAGCAGGGTCGCGTCGCGGTCGCTGCTGTTGATCCGTCCGCTGGCTTCGACGCTGCACTTGCCGCCGAAGTCGTAAAGGCATCGCTGCGCAATATTGGTAACGCGTACGCGCGTCAGCGCGATCTTCGCCGTTACCTCCGCAGCGGTGCAGGTGGTTTCGATAGTGCCGCTTGGACAGGACAGGATCGGTGTCGCTGCAGCGGCAAGGACAAGCGCCAATGCCATGATGACTACCCCAGTTTCGGCGCGACCCGGATTGCGCCAAAACTATACCCATGCGCGGTGCGGGGCAAGACTGACGTCATTCCTTCACATGCCGACGCTCATCCCACCAGGCGAGCCGTTCGGCGATGCGCTTTTCGAACCCGCGATCGACGGGGCGATAGAAGGTCGCCGGCGCCATATTGTCGGGCCAGTAATTGTCGCCCGAAAAGCCGTCGGGCGCATCATGGTCGTAGCTGTAGCCCGCGCCATAACCCAGATCTTTCATTAACTTGGTCGGCGCATTGAGGATGTTGGCGGGCGGCGCGAGGCTACCGGTTTCGCGCGCGGCCGCCCACGCCGCCTTCTGCGCTGCATAGGCCGCGTTCGACTTGGGTGCGGTAGCGCAATAGAGGCACGCCTGCACGATCGCGAGTTCGCCTTCGGGCGATCCGAGGAACTGGTAAGCGTCTTTTGCCGCAAGGCACTGCACCAGCGCCTGCGGATCGGCGAGGCCGATATCCTCGCTCGCGAAGCGGGTGATTCGCCGCAACACATAGAGCGGCTCCTCGCCCGCCACGAGCATGCGCGCGAGCCAATAGAGAGCCGCCTGCGGGTCCGACCCGCGCAGCGCCTTATGCAGCGCCGAGATCAGATTGTAATGGCCGTCGCGATCCTTGTCGTAGACCGGCATCCGGCGATGCAGGAATTGCGCGAGCTCCGCCGGATCGAGTGGTGCCTCGATCGTCACCGAGAAGAGCGTTTCGACCTGGTTGAGCAGGAAGCGGCCGTCGCCGTCGGCGCTGGCAATCAACGCCGAGCGCGCCGCGTCGGTCACCGGCAGGCGCTGGTCAACCTCTGCCTCGGCACGCTCGATCAGCGTACCAAGCGCCGCCTCGCCCAACCGGTTGAGCACCAGCACCTGCGCGCGGCTGAGCAATGCAGCATTAAGCGCGAAGCTCGGATTCTCAGTCGTCGCACCGACGAGCACCACGGTGCCGCGCTCGACATAAGGCAGGAAGCCGTCCTGTTGCGCACGATTGAAACGATGGATCTCGTCGACGAAAAGCAGGGTCCGCTTGCCGGCCGCAGCCATCTTTTCGGCATCGGCAAAGGCTTGCCGGAGGTCTGCAACGCCCGAGAAGACAGCCGATAGCGGCGCGAAACGCATTCCTACCGCCTCGGCGAGCAGCCGCGCGATCGTCGTCTTGCCAGTGCCCGGCGGACCCCAGAGGATGATCGACGACAATTGCCCCGCCGCAACCATCCGGCCGATCGCCCCCTCGGGCCCGGTCAGATGTTCCTGCCCGACGACGTCGACAAGCGTGCGAGGACGCAATTTTTCGGCGAGCGGCACCGGGCCGGTCGCCCTGCCCTGCTGCGCCGCCGGCACATCCTCGCCGAACAGATCCTCGGCCATCGTTCCTCAGCCCCGGCGGCGCTGCTTTTGGCGGATCAGGCGGATATAGGTATCGGCGACCGTCTGGTTGATCGCATCCCATTGATAGGCGCCGCTTTCGAGCACCGCCGCAGAACCATGTTCGGCGCGAAGCTGGATATCGCGGCAATAGCGCTCAAGATGATCGGCAAAGCCGGTGATCGATCCCGGGGTAACGAGATAGCCGGTCTGCCCATGCTTGACGATGCTGGCGCTGCCGGTCGCGCGCGCCGCGACGACGGGCAGCCCGCAAGCCATCGCTTCCAGCGTCACATTGCCAAAGGTTTCGGTGACCGAAGGATTGAAGAAGATATCGCATGAGGCGAGCGCGTGGGCGAGATCTTCGCCGCCCTGAAAGCCGACGAAATTCGCGTTGGGCAACCGCGACTCAAACCATTCGCGGGCGGGGCCCTCGCCGATCACGACGACCTTGTGCGGGACGCCGCGCCGTTGGAGCACCTCCACCGCGTCGGCGAACACGTCGAGCCCCTTTTCCATGACCAGCCGGCCGAGGAAGGCGATCGCGGGAACATCGTCTTCGATGCCGAGCGAGCGGCGCCATGCCACGTCGCGGCGCGCCGGATTGAAAATCCCCTGTTCGACGCCGCGGGTCCAGATGCCGATATCATAGTTCATCCGTTGCTCGCGCAACACCTGCGCAAAGCTTTCGGACGGTGCGATCAGCGCATCGCATTTGCGGTAAAGCTTGCGCAACCACGCAACCATTACGGGCTCGAGGAACGACAGATTATAGTAGCGAACGTAGGTTTCGAAACGCGTGTGCACCGAACAGGCGACCGGAAGCCGCCGACGCCGCGCCCACGCCGCCGCCTGCCGCGCGACGCGGTCGGGGCTGGAGATATGGACGATATTGGGTGCAAAAGCGGTGATGTCCTCGCGGACGCGCGATGAAAAGGACACGGGAATGCGATATTCGCTCCGCCCTGGAATCGCGACCGACGGCACGCTGACCAGATCGCCCGTCGGTTCGAAAGCGGGGTGCTCGACGGTCGGCGAATAGACGCGAACCGCGGCGCCGTGAACCAGAAGATAGCCCACAAGACGGTTCAGCGCCTTGTTCGCGCCGTCGGTGGTCATGTTGTAATTGCCGCTGAACAGGGCGATGCGAAGGTCGGAGACGTCCATCACGCCTCCGCTAGTCCCGTCGCGGTGCAAACGCAACGCCGCCGTCAGGCCATGATGCTATAAGGTTCGCCGGGCTTCGCACGGCACATGCGCTTCGATACGCGCGTTTCCTCGCCCTCGACAATCGCGATGTCGGTGATCGACAGACATTTGCTGCCATTGGGCTCGGTGTTGAGTGCGGTGATCGTCGACGACCCCGCCACGCCTTCACGCGTCGGGCTCGTCCAATTCGCGGTCGCACCGACCTCTTCCTTTTTCGTGACGGCCACCGTCGCCTCCGCGGCGACTTTCTGCTCCTTTTCGTCGAGCTGGCACGCGATTTCGGCAACGAGCACCGCCCCTACCAATCCCGACACGAGCGTACCGACGCCCTTGAGGCCCACGGCGCTACCCGCCACACCGCCGATGAGGCCGCCCAGCGCGCCGCCGCGCTTGCGGGCGCGCTTGCATTTGGGGTCGGGAGCGTCGCTGTCCGCGCGCTTCGTTTCCTCGGCCTTCTTTTTTGGGGGCTGCTCGACGGTTTCTGGCGCTACGACTTTGACGCCAGATGCTGGCGCCGGATAACCGTTGCAGCCGGTGTTGAAGCAGAAGCGGTCGGCGAGATAGGCGCGGTCGGTCTGATATTGCGCCTCAAGTCCGCGATATGCAGCGAGGTTCGCGCCTTCGGGATCAGAGGCGGCGTGTTCCGCCATCACGGCCTTATAGAAGCGGTCCTGCGTCGCCGGGGAATAGCGCATATTACCGCCGACCCTGGTCGTATAAAGCGACGACAGCGCATTTTGATAGACAATCATCGCCTCGCGGTACGGCAGCATTTTCTGCGAATAATAGGCGTCGATCGCCACCGTGCAGCGATTGATCGCGGCCGCCTTGTCGAACGGCGCGTCGATCTTCTTATAATCCTCGCGGCATTTCGGATAGCTGCGGGTATCTAGCGCGGGCCGCTCTGGGAGAGCCGGCAGCGCGGGTTCGGTGACCGGTGGCGGGACAAAAGCCTTGTCGCCCTCGCTCGGCACACTCTGCCAAGCTGCCGCGGCAACATTACTCGACAGCAGCACCAAGAAAATGGCGCCCCACCCCGATCGATATCGCAGCTTTGCCGGCATGATTGAACTCCCACCCTTGTCTCCAAGGCTAGGACCGAATGACCGTCCTCACAAGTCGGGTCAATGACCCGGATCACACCGCAAACGAGCGTGTCGTGATATTGTTTTGGCTGCGGCGATGACATAGCATGACCGCGTGTGCGGTCGGGGGTCTGCACGTTGCTGGGGATGATCGTATGAACCGTTGGATCAAATCGATCGCTGCGCTTGTCGCGACGCTCGCATGCACTGCCGCGACCCCGCCCGGCATGGATCCCGACAACCCCACTTGCCCCGCCAAGCCCAATTGGTCGGACTATAGAACGATGGTGCTGACCCCGTTCCAGCGCAGCGGCGAAACCGTGCTGCTGGCCGAAGGGCGCGTCGACAGCGAACTTCCCGCGCGGCTTGAGAAGGTTCTGACCGACAATCCGTCGATCAGCGAAATCTGGATTCGTTCGCCGGGTGGCGATGCGCGCGCCGGCAATGCCGCAGGATTGCTGATCCGCAAATTCAGCAAAGAGCGGCAAATGGTGACACGAATTCCAGCGGGTTGGACCTGTTTCAGCGCGTGCAATTTCGTCTTCATGGGCGGCCGTGCACGCACGATCGACCCGGGCGGTTATTTCATGGTCCATATGTTCACGATGACCGGCGACAAGAACGCCATTCAGTCAAGCGTCGCACTGGGCGCCGAGTCCACCACCGAATTGATCAGCGACGTCGAGCGCGAGGCCGCCTTGATGGCGACTGAGGACAATGATCTGCTGATCCGTCTCGACGTATCACGCGACCTGCTGTCCGACATCATGTACCGGCAAAAGTCGGTGGCGACCGAAAGCGACCGTTCGACGCGCCGATGCCTGACTATGGCCGAAGCGCTGCGCTATAATGTGATCAATATCGGTCCCGAATAACCGGCGCGCTAGTCCCCGGTCTCCGACGGCGCCTCAAGGTCGACCACCACCGGCGGGTGAAGGCGCAAACGGTGCACGCGGCGTTCGTCGGCCTCGGTCACCTCGATGCGCCAGCCGCTCGGATGCTGCAGGATTTCGCCGACCTCTGGAACATGGCCGGCCAGCACGGCGGCAAGGCCGCCCAGCGTATCGACATCTTCCTCGACCTCGGCAAGCCGCGGGTCGATCGCCTCCCCGATATCGTCGAGTTCGGCGCGCGCATCGGCTTCCCAGCAGCCGCCCTCGCCGGGTGCGAAAAGCGCGGTCGGCTCGTCGTCATGCTCGTCCTCGATCTCGCCGACGATTTCCTCGACCAGATCCTCGATCGTCAGCAGCCCCTCGGTGCCCGAATATTCGTCGATCACGATCGCGAGATGGGTGCGCTTGGCGCGCATCTCGGCGAGCAGGTCGAGCACGCCCATCGATTGCGGAACGTAAAGCGGCTGGCGGATGAGGTCGAGCAGCGGCGGCGGCGTCCGCCCCTCCGCAAGCACCGCGAACACGTCCTTGACGTGGATCATCCCGACGACTTCGTCCAGATTTTCGCGGTAGACCGGCAGACGGCTATGCCCCGCCTCGGCAAACAGCGCGACGATATCGGCAAAGCTCGCGCTTTCGGGGATCGCGATGATGTCGGCGCGCGGTACCGCGACATCGTCGACCGTCTGCTCGCCAAAGTGAAGTAGGTTACGCAGCATCTTGCGCTCGATCGGCGACAGGTCGCCGACGACGCTGCTCCCGCGCCGTTCCTGCCCTTCCTCTTCGGCCTCGTCGATGACCTCTTCGATCTGTTCGCGCAGCGACGGTTCCTTGTCGCCGCCGAACAACAGGGTTTTCAGCCCGGAGAATAATCCGGGTCTACTACTGTCCTCTTCCGATCGGTTCGAAGATCCCTGGTCGTCGGGCATAGATAATGGCTTTTCCCTGTTAATCCTGATCCGCATATGGATTGGCGATGCCCAGCGATGCAAGCGCTTTCACCTCAAGCGCCTCCATGGCGGCCGCCGACCCGTCGTCCATATGGTCGTAACCGACAAGATGCAGCGTGCCGTGGACGATCAGATGCGTCGCGTGATCGGGGATCGAAATCCCCTTTTCCTCCGCTTCGCGCGCGCAGGTTTCGCGCGCCAACACGATGTCGCCGAGCAGGATTTCGCCGTCGTCGCTGTTCGACATGGCGATGAGGAGGTCGGCCTGTACCTGCGGAAAGGAGAGGACGTTGGTCGGCTTGTCCTTGCCGCGAAAATCGCGGTTGAGCGTGTGGACCTCGGCGTCGTCGGTCAGTCGCACCGATACCTCGACGAGCGGCGCGGCGTCGGCGAGCGAGGCATAGGGCGTCAGCGCAAGCGCCGCGGCGACCGCCTGCCCCGCCCGCACCTCCCAATCCAGCGGATCGGGCCAAGGCGTCGCGGCATAGGTTTCGACGCTCAGCACCGAATTGCTCCCGCGAAGAAATCAGCGGAAAACTGCGCAACTTCACTCGCAAATCGCGTTTTTCGTGTCGCAGGCGGTACGGGGATTCTGTCGTGGTTCATGGGTCGACGCTATAGCGGGGATGCGGTGTAGGACAGATAAAAAGCCATGGAGCCAAACATCGTCGAAATGAACTGATGCGGCACTTGCCCATTCAGTTATTGACTGATCGTTCCATAATTCCTATTTGGTCCCTCATGGCACGACCCAAGGCATTCGATACCGATGAGGCGCTGGACGCGGCAGTCGCTGTATTTCGCGATCATGGGTATGAGGGATCGTCGGCATCGATGCTCGTCGGCGCAATGGGGATCGGCCGGCAGAGCCTTTATGATAGCTTCGGCGACAAATGGCAGCTCTATTGCGCCGCGCTAAGGCGCTACACCACGACCGAAGTCCAGGCGCATCTCCAAACGCTGCGAAGGGAAGAGCGCGCCATCGATGGCATCCGTGCCATGATGGATCGCGTCGTTGTGGAGGCGTCGAATCCCTGCCTCGGCGTTGGTTCGATCTGCGAGTTCGGGACGAGCCGCGCCGATCTGGAAGAGATCAAAAACTCCGCCGCGGCTGTTTTGTACGACGCGATCGCGGAACGCGTTCGCGAAGCGAAGGAGCAGGGTGACCTTGCCGCAGATTTGGACCCGGTGGCGGTCGCGGGCTTCTTTGACAGCAGCTTTGCGGGAATACGCATCGCCGCGCGCGGGGGCGCCGACCAGAAGCAACTGCAATTGCTCGGAGAACTCGCCCTGCGGGCGCTTCGCTGACCCCCTTTTTTTGATCATTTCTGGAACAATCATTCCATAACTTACCGATCCCGCACAACAAGGAGAATATCGATGACGTCCCCCACGATCCTGATTACCGGCACCAGCAGCGGCCTTGGCCGAATGACCGCCCTCCATTTCGCGAAGCAAGGTTGGAATGTCGCCGCGACGATGCGCTCGCCCGAGAGGGACGAGACGTTCAGGGACCTGAAAAATGTCGCGGTGATTCCACTCGACGTGACCGACGTCGCCTCGGTCCGGGCTGCCGTGGCAGCCGCGATCGATCGCTTCGGCGCCATCGACGCGGTGGTGAACAATGCCGGCGCGGGCGCCTATGGGCCGCTCGAACTTGCCGAGGAGGCAACGATCGACTGGCAATATGCGGTCAATGTGCGCGGCCCGATCAACGTCATCCGCGCAATCCTGCCGCATTTCCGGGAAAGAAAGGCCGGCGCCATCGTCAATGTCAGTTCTTATATGGGCCTGACAAGTGCGGTGCCGACTGGGTCGCTCTACAACATGTCAAAATTCGCGCTCGAAGGGCTGATCGAGGGCCTCCATTATGAGCTGCGCCCGTTCAATATCCGCCTGCGCCTCGTCGAACCAGGCGGCTTCACGGGCAATAAATTCCGCGACAATATGATCTTCCACCGTTCGGACGAAATCCGCGATTACGACCCGCTGGTCGGACAGCTCGAAGCCATGTTCGCGTCGGTCGATCCCGCGCGCCTCGACGACCCCCAGGTGATTATCGACGCGATCCATACGGCCGCTGTCGATCCGGACAGCCCATTCCGGGCCGTCATCGGCGCCGAAGGCAATGGCCTTATGGCGATGCGGAGCGCGATGCCGATCGAGCAATATCTCGATACGATCGCCGGACAATTCGGCCTGTAGTCGCCCGCGCGACGTCAGTGCATATGCTTCAGCTTGTCGGGGTTGCGCATGACATAGATGGCAGTGATCTTGCCGTCCTCGATTTCCAGCGCCGTCGTCTGCAGTTCGCCGTCGGCTTCGCGCGTGACGAAGCCCGGCAGCCCGTTGATCGTGCCGGCGTGGACGAGCGTCGAGCCGTATTTTCCGAACAGCACCGCCAGGCTGCGATGCAGTTTCAGCACGATGTCATGGCCGAGGACGGGGCCCATCGCGGCGGGGCGCTTGCCGCCACCGTCGGCCCACATGCCGACATCGGCGGCAAGCAGCGCGCCGAGCGCGCCCATGTCGCCGCTGCGCGATGCCGCGAAAAAGGCGTTGGCGATCTGAAGCCCCTGCTCTTTTTCAAGCTTGTAGCGCGGGCGCGCGTCGCGGACGTGGGTTCGCGCGCGCGCCGCAAGCTGGCGCGTCGCGGCGGGGTCGCGGTCGATCGTCTTGGCGACCTCTTCGAACTCGACGCCGAAGACGTCGTGGAGCAGGAAGGCGGCACGTTCGAGCGGCGACAGCCGTTCGAGCGCGATCATCAGCGGCAGCGTGACGTCGTCCTCTTCCTCCTCCTCGACCAGCGGATCGGGGAGCCAGGGGCCGACATAGGTCTCGCGCTGACTGCGTGCCGACTTTATCTGGTCGAGGCAGAGACGCGTCACGGTCCGCCGCAGGAAGGCCGCGGGCTCGCGCACGGCGCTGCGGTCGGTGCCGAGCCAGCGAATGAAGGCATCCTGCACCACATCCTCGGCATCCGCGACCGAGCCGAGCATGCGGTAGGCCACGCGCGTGAGGAGCGGGCGCAGCGGGTCGAAACTCCCCGCTGCGTCCGCTGCCGCATCGATTTCGCCGCGGATGCCCTCAGGGGTCATCAGGCAGCCTTCAACGCGCCGTTTTCGTACCAAAGGTCGAAACCGACCGCGATACGATTCCAGCCATTGATGACGTTGATCATCACGGTCAGATTCACCTGTTCCTCCGGCGTGAAATGCGCTTCGAGCGCATCCTTCGCAGCCTTCTGTGTGTGCCCTGCGGACAGCTTGGTCAAGGCGTCGGTCCAGGCGAGTGCCGCGCGTTCGCGGTCGGTATAGACCGGGGCTTCGTGCCAGGCCGAGAGCAGATAGATGCGCTGTTCGGTCTCGCCCTTCGCGCGGGCTTCGACAGTGTGCATGTTGATGCAGTTGGCGCAGCCGTTGAGGATCGACGAGCGGATCTTCACCAGTTCGATCAGGCTCGGCTCGAGGCTCTTTTCGGCGCCGAGGCTGACAGCCATCCATTGCTTCATCAGGTGCGGGGCGGCGGCGTAGGGGTCGGTTACCTTGGTCATGTCATATCTCCTTCATGGGGGTTGTGCAGACTTGACGAGACAGGATCGGCGGATGTGACATGGATCGCGAAAAAAATTCGCGCGGGCCGAAAAATCGGTTAGCTTGCCCACCTCGATAATCAGAACGAGGGGGTCCAATCATGAAATTTCTCGATGGTTTCGGCGAACAGGCCTATGCATTGCTGCGCATCGTTGCGGGTGTACTGTTCCTCGCGCACGGGGTGCAGAAATTCCTCAACTTCCCTGTCGCCTTTCCGATGCCGCTCAACCCGATGCTATATGCTGCGGGGACGATCGAACTGGTCGCGGGCGCGCTGATCATCATCGGCCTGTTCACCCGTCCCGCCGCCTTCATCGCGAGCGGCATGTCGGCGGTCGGTTACTGGGTCGCGCACGGCAGCCAGGGGCCCTTCCCGATCGTCAACGGCGGCGAGACGATCATCCTCTACTGCTTCATCTTCCTGTTTATCGCGACGCGCGGTGCGGGAATCTGGAGTGTCGAAGGCGCTAAGAAATAGGCATTCCAACTCTATCTTGTGGCAGGGATAAGGGAGATGAACGTCGGGCGAACGCCGGCCTCCGGAGAAGTGGCCGCTCGCGGCCTTAAGGCGACAAAAGATACGGACGTACGCGTCCAGAATATCTCCTTTGTCGCCTTAAGGCGATGACGGGCGCGGAGTGTCGAAGGAGTGTTCTGCAGGGTGATCGATGCGGTCATCCACAAGGGTAGATCATCGCCGGATATATTGGGAAAGCGGTTTTTTCTGTGCGAGGTTCTGGCTGATTTTGGTCGGGAGCTGCCGTTGTAGGTGTGTACCCTAGCGAAGGCCGGGGTCCAAAATTCCAACACTAACCTTGCGCTTTTCCGAACTGGGCCCCGGCTTTCGCCGGGGTACACGGATGGGCAGGAGTCGACCGGGAGCTGCCCTCTCCATCTTCGTCACCCCGGACTTGATCCGGGGTCCCGCTTGATCTCGAAGGCCGGTAGATGCGCAAAAAAGCGGGATCCCGGGTCAGGCCCGGGATGACGGAAGTGGGGTAACGAACGGAAGCGGACGATAGTGATGTGCACCCCGGCGAAAGCCGGGGCCCAGAATTCCAACGCTGCCTTTCCGCACTAGGCCCCGGCTTGCGCCGGGGTGCACAAAGGGCAGCTCACCACCCCGTTGCCGCCATTCGCCCGCACCACAAAATAGGGGGCGGCCCTTGCGAGCCGCCCCCAGTTTCGGGCTTCACATGGTGAAGGTCTTCAAAGCTTGCGCGTGTTGGTCTCGATCAGCTTTTTCGCCTCGGCGATGGCTTTCGCGGTGGTCAGCTTCTTTTCCTGAATATCGTCGGCCATTTCGAGCAGGCGGCCGCTGATCACGGTGCCCGTCTGTGCTTCCTCATCGATCGCGATACCGCCCTTGGCTGCGGCGACACGGTCCCATTCGGCGCGCACGGCGGCCCAATAGTCCTTGGTTGCGGCCCAATAATCGTCGGCCGCCTTCACGTCATATTGGTCATATTTGATATAGGTGTTGAGGACATATTCCTGGACGATCGGCACCAGCTTGCCGTCCTTCGTCCCCATTTTCGTATTGTCCTGCCAGTGGACCCAGCCGTCGGGCGAGGGCTGGTGGCGGTTGATCGAGAGGTAGCGGTCGTAGACCGGATTACGCACGGCATCGCGGCGCGCCAGTGGGCGCCAGGTCCAGTTCGAGCGCCAGCGGCGGACGCCGCCCTGCGTTTCGAACTGACCCCAGCCGCCATATCTTGGGGAATCATCGACCTGATACACCGTCTGCGACCAGCGACCGGTGCGCATCTTTTCGGGCACATCTTCCCACGTCCAGGCGTTGCGGTCGGAATAGACCAGCACCTTCGCAGGTTCATATTCCCAATCCTGGCGCCAATGCTTGATGATCATGCTCTTGTCGTCGTCGCCGGTGATGACGAGCATATGCTGCAGGCTGATCTTGCGGCCGGTGTCCTCGATGACGCGCACGACCTCATTGCCGCCCGAACGCTTGGGTTCGAGGACCTCGTACGTCGGATCCCAGCGCGTCGATTCCTGCATGTTAAAGCTGACGCGGTAATTGCCCGCCATCGCGAGGATGTCGGCACGGTCCTGTTCGAAGTTGGCGGCGGCAGCCTCGGCGGCGATCGGCGGATGGGCCGAAGCGGCGATGGGCAGCGCTGCGGTCAGCAACAGCAACCCGGCGGCGATCTTACGATAGGTTTTCATCGGTGCAGTCCTTTTCGTTTTTTTAAAAGCGGAAGCTGAGCGACACGCTCGCGTTGCGGCCGGGCTGGGTATAGGCGTCGGCGATCACGGCGATCGGCAGGTTCCGGCCGCCAATGAGCGTCGTGTTGGCAAGGCCGCGCGCGTCGCTCCACCAGCTATATTTCTTGTCGAGGATGTTGAAGACGCCGCCGCGCAGCGTCAGCCCCTCGGTCAGGCGGACAAAGGCGGTCGCGTCGAGGATGGTGAAACCGTCGGGGCGGTAACCGCCGGCGGTGCGCGACGCTTCCTTGCGTGCGCTGTGCGTCATGATCAACTGGCCGCCGAAACGGCCCTGCGGCTGACGATAGCCGACCCCCGCGACGAGCTTGAGCGGATCGATCGATTCGAGCGGCGAGCGAATGCCGTCGGGGTCGATGATGTCACCCTTCGCATAGGATAGGGCGAGCGTCGTATACAGGCCGGACGACGCTCGCCCCTCGAACCGCGCCTCGGCCCCTTTGACCCGGACGCGATCGAGATTCACGAATTGGAAGATAGCGGGGTCGGCGGGCGTAAAGCTGCCGTCGACCTGCTCCTGGCTGATGAAATCCTTGTAGCGCGCCGAAAAGCCCGTGACGTCGAGGCTGATCGCGTCGCTCGAAAAGCGGATGCCGCCCTCAAAGCTTTCGCTGCGCTCGGGCCCCAGATCGGGGTTCGGGATCGACGTATAGCCCGACGCGAGGTTCGAGAAGAACTGGTTCACCTGCCCCGGCTCGGGTGCCTTGAAGCCCGTCGCATAGTTGGCGAACAGGCGGAATTCGTCGGTGACCTTCCACACCGCGCCGAACTTTGGCGACAGGCGCGAGCCGTCCTGTTTGGCGCCGGCGAAGGTCGGCAGCAGCGGATCGTCGTCGGGCGACAGGTCGTACCAGTCGAAACGCAGCGCCGGATAGAGGATCAGACGTCCGTCGGCGATGGTGATTTCGTCGCCGACAAACAGGCCCGCGCGCGTGAAATCGGTGCTCGGGAAGGCGCGTGTCGGATAAACCTCGCCGAACGGCGGCACGGTGCCGTCGCGCAGACCGCGCTGACGCGTCTTGCTGATGTCGCCGCCGAAGACGAGACGGTGAGCGATCGCGCCGGTCGCGAAATCGGCGCGGGCATCAGCCGCGGCGCCGATCACGCGGTTCTCGAACGTGTTGAGGCGCGTGCGGTCGGCCGCGGGGGTGCGATCTTCCTCGGTATATTGATTGTCTTCGCCGTCCTGCCAATAGAGCGCGACGCGGGCGAAATCGATCGCGCCCTCGCCTTCCCAGCTCCAGTCGAGCGAGACGCGCTTGCGCTCTCCGCTGTCCCACGCTTCCAGCCGGTCGACGCTGGCGGTGACGACGCCCGCCGCATTCCGCGTCGCGGTGACGCCGGTGAGGCCGTTGGTGTAGAGGTCGGTGTCGAGATATTCACCGGTCAGGCGGATCTTGTGGCCGTTGGCGGGGTCATAGACGATGCGCGCGAGCGCCGCGTTGGAGCGGCCATCCTGGGGGTTCGGCCGCGTGCGGAGCGGACCGGTGTTCGCGTCCTTGCCCGAAGTGCCCGCGACGCCGTCGACATAGATGCCGCCCGCAACATCGCCCTTGTTGTCGAGTTCCTTGTGATCGCGCCGCGTATAGGCGGCCATGATCGACCAGTCGCCGCTGCGTCCCGCAAGGATTGCGGTTTCGCTGAATTCCTTGTCGGCGCTGCTATAGGCGGCGCGGAGGAGGCCGCCGACATTCTTGCCGGGTTCGAGGAAATCGACGGGGTCCGAGGTGATGAAGCTGACCGCGCCCGCTAGGCCGTCACTTCCATAAAGCGCGGACGACGGACCGCGCAGGATTTCGACCGACTTGACGAGACCAAGGTCGACATAGTCGCCGCGACCCGACGCCTGCGCGCCGAAGCTGAAGCCGTCGGGAACGCGGACGCCGTCGACCTGGACGAGCACGCGATTGCCCCCGATGCCGCGGATGTTGAAGCTGTCGTTGCCCGCGCGGCCGGTGGTGCCGAGCGCGGCGCCGAAGCGCGCGGGCTGGCGCTGGACGCTGACGCCGGGTTCGAAGCGGACGAGGTCGCGGATATCGGTGACGAGTTCGTCGGCGATCTGTTCGTCGCTCTTCACCGTAATAGTGACGGGAATATCCTCGGCCTTCACGGCGGTGCGCGTGGCGGTGACGACGATACGGTTCTTGAGCGACACCCAATATTCGCCGTCATTGTCCTGCGCAAAGGCCGGCGTAGCGGTCGCGGCGAGCGCGAGGCCCAGCGCGCTGCTCGCGGCAAGGCGGGTTACGGACGGCAGATATCGGATGTTCAATTTAATTCCCCCGGTTAGATTGCGACTGACTCGCAATAGCGGCGCTCTAGGCGCGCAAATTCAGAGGGTCAAGATGCTATTGCGAATCGTTTTCGACATGATGGCGCATGGCCCCGCGCGACCGCCGGCCGCAAAGCGTGGAGAATGCGGAAACAAGCTCGGAATCATGAAGGCGGGTAGCGACCGGGGGCGGACAGATTCTCCCCTCGTCACCCCGGGCTTGACCCGGGGTCCCGCTTGAGGTCGAAGCCGGAGAGTGCCTCAAAAAGCGGGATCCCGGGTCGAGCCCGGGATGACGAGAGCGAAGAAACGACCGGAAACTAACGACGGTAATGTGTGCCCCGGCGAAAGCCGGGGTCCAGGGCGGCAATCCGCACAGCTCGGCTCTCCAGAGCCCTGGGCCCCGGCCTTCGCCGGGGTGCGCAAATGGGAAACGACCGGTTGCCGACCAATCCTTTTTCGTCACCCCGGACTTGATCCGGGGTCCCGCTTGAAATCGAAGCCAGTGGGTGCCGTCAAAAAGCGGGATCCCGGGTCAAGCCCGGGATGACGGAAGTGGGGGGACGGGATGTCAGCTCACCACCCCAAAACAGACATCGCCTTCAAATAGGCCTTTCCTACATTATTCGGCCGTGCCAGCCTTCATCCGGCTCTTTCATTCGGTGAACAAAAAGGTGGTCGCGACCCGGCTTGCGGATGCGACCATGGTCGGACGTGCCGCGCACGTCGAGCGCTCCGCGACTTGCAAATCGGGGCGCTCATAGGGCTGAACTTTCCTGAACTTTGGAATATTGCGCCGCCCTCGCGCCGACCCGATCCGGATTCAGCCGGGCGATAGCCAAAGAGGGTAACGACAGCTCCCCACCCCAAACAGCCGCTGTTCCGCGCGCTAAGCTCCCGGCCCCTCATAGGCATCGACGATGCGCCCGACGATCGGATGGCGGACAACGTCGGCGCTGGTGAAGTAGCTGACGTTGATGCCCTCCAGCCCTTCGAGCCGGCCGACCGCATCGGCAAGGCCCGAGGTTGCGGGGATCGGCAAGTCGACCTGTTTCGGGTCGCCGCAGATCACCATGCGGCTGTTCATCCCGAAACGCGTCAGGAACATCTTCATTTGTGGGATCGTCGTATTCTGCGCTTCGTCGAGGATAATGAACGCGTCGGCGAGCGTGCGCCCGCGCATGAAGGCAAGCGGCGCGATCTCGATCTCGCCCGACGCAATCCGGCGCTCGACCTGCTCGGCGGGCAGGCAGTCGTGGAGCGCGTCGTAGAGCGGGCGCAGATAAGGATCGACCTTTTCCTTCATGTCACCGGGCAGGAAGCCCAGCTTTTCGCCCGCCTCGACCGCGGGGCGCGAAAGAATCAGCCGCTGGACGCTGCCGGTGATGAGCTGCGCCACCGCCTGCGCAACCGCGAGATAGGTCTTGCCCGTGCCCGCCGGACCAAGCGCGAAAATCACGTCGTCGCGCGCAAGCGCCTGCATATAGGGCACCTGCGACGGCGCGCGGGGGACGATCGTCTTTTTGCGCGTCCGGATCATGATCGGCGGCGCCTCATCCTTGTCGTGGCGGATGATGCCCGCGAGCGTCGGCTGCGCCGACATCGCGATCACGCCGTCGACCAGGCCGGTGTCAACCTCCTGCCCCTGTTCGATGCGGTTGTAGAGTTCGGTGAGCACGTCGCGCGCGCGCGCGGCGGCTTCGGCTTCGCCCTCGATCTGCACGCGATTGCCGCGCGCCGAGATATAGACGCCAAGGCGGTTTTCGATCGCGACGAGGTTGCGGTCGAACTCGCCGAAAAGAATGCCCAAAAGCTGCGTTCGCTCAAATTCCGCGGTCAGTCGGACGCGGTCGCCGGGTTCGGCGGGGGTGGAGGCGGTCAGCGGGCGTTTGGACATATGGGCAAGGCTCCTTCGATCGACGACACGACTGTACTCCCGCCAAGACGGGAGTCCATGACTTGCGGACTGCGAATGCGACGGAAGGAGACGGAGTGTGTCTTCGAAGAGACAGCTTCCGCCAGGCGCACTAGGCGACCTCTTCCGTCAAGGCTTCGGCGCCGACACTGTTCGCGCCGGCCGAAGTGATCCGTACATCGATCATATCGCCGATCTTCAGCCCCGGCGCGATGACATGCACCGACTGGAGCCAGGGCGACTTGCCGATGAGCTGGCCGTCGAGCTTGCCCTTGCGTTCCAGGAGCAGGCGCGTCGTGCGGCCGACGGTCGCTTCGTTGAACGCCTGCTGCTGTTCGTTGAGCAGCGCCTGCAATCGCTGGAGGCGGTCGTTCATCACCGCCTCTTCGATCTGGCCCTCCATCGTCGCGGCGGGGGTGCCGGGGCGGCGCGAATATTTGAAGCTATATGCCATCGCATAATTGGTGGCGCGGACGATATCGAGCGTCGCCTCGAAATCCTGGTCGCTTTCACCGGGGAAACCGACGATGAAGTCGCCCGAAATCGCGATATCCGGGCGAACGGCGCGGACGCGTTCGATGATCTTCAAGTAGCTTTCGACCGAATGGCTGCGGTTCATCGCGGCAAGGATGCGGTCGCTGCCCGCCTGCACCGGCAGGTGGAGGAAGGGCATCAGCTTGTCGATCTCGCCATGCGCGGCGATCAACCCATCGGTCATGTCATTGGGGTGGCTGGTCGTATAGCGGATACGATCCAAACCATCCTCGCGCGCCAGTTCGCGGATCAACCCGTCGAGGCCGATTGCCCTGCCCTTGTCGTCTTCGCCATCCCATGCGTTGACGTTCTGCCCAAGCAAGGTGATCTCACGCACCCCGCCCGCGACGAGCGCACGCGCCTCCGCGATCAGATCCGCATAAGGCCGGCTGATCTCGGCACCGCGCGTGTAGGGCACGACACAATAGGTGCAGAATTTGTCGCAGCCTTCCTGCACGGTCAGGAAAGCGGTCGGGCGCTGGCCGCCGGCGCGCTTCGGCAGCGCGCCGAACTTGCTTTCGAGCGGCATGTCGAGATCGATCGCCTTTTCGCCCTTTTCGGCGCGGGCGATCAAGTCGGGCAAGCGGTGATAGGCCTGCGGGCCGACGACGACATCGACGCTGGGCGCGCGGCGGGCGATCTCGGCACCCTCGGCCTGCGCGACGCAACCGGCGACCGCGATCGTCGGGGTGCTGCCGTCGGCGCGCTTCAGCCGGCCGATGTCCGAATAGACTTTCTCGGCCGCCTTTTCGCGGATGTGGCAGGTGTTGAGCACGACAAGGTCGGCGTCGGCGCCATCGGCGGCGGCAACATAGCCCTCGGCGCCCAGCATCTCGGCCATGCGCTCGCCGTCATAGACGTTCATCTGGCAACCGAAGGATTTGACGTGAAATGTTTTAGGAGAGTCGGATTTCATCGGCGCGCTATAGGCGATGCGGCGCGCTGGCGGAAGACCGTGCGATTTCCGCCGCGATCGTCGCGCGCGCCGCCTCGGCGAGCAGTTTTCGGTCGCCTTCGACGATATCGGGAAGCGGATCGAGATAGTGGATCGTCAGGTGGATCGGGCGCTTGCGCGCGAGCAGCCGTTTGAAATTGCCGAGCCCGGATTCAGGATCGAGCCAGGCGATGTCGCTCGCCTCGGGCCCGTAATCGAGAAACACCGGCTGAACGCGCAGGTTCGGCGGCGTCGGGATCATCGCCTGGAACAATGACGCGCGGAACGGCAGCAGTCCGTCGCCGGGGCCCGTCGTACCTTCGGGAAAGAGCGTCACGGGACGGCCGCGCGCGAGCGCGTTGCGCAGGTCGTTCGCCTGATTGTGAATCTCGCGCCGCGCCTCGCGCTGGACATAGACGGTGTGGTTCTGGTCGGCGAGCCAGCCAACGAGCGGCGTCGTGCCGACCTCTGCCTTCGACACGAACGCCGAGCGTGCGGCACCGCCCAGAGCGAGAATGTCGAGCCAACTCACATGGTTCGACACGAACAGTACATTGCGCCGGAGCCGCGTACCCGTCGTGCGGATGCGCAACCCCGCGATCCAGCCGACGGCGTTTAGGAAGGCCATGACCATCGGCGACGGACGCCCGACGGCGCGATAGAGAAGGTGCGGGACGATCAGAAAAAGGAGCGTCAGCACCATCAAGGCGAGACGGGCGACCGTCCGCCAGGTAATCGTACTGCGATCAGTCGCGCTTGCGATCGATGGCGACACCATAAAGCTCCATGCGGTGGTCGACGAGGCGGAAGCCCAGCCGTTCGGCGATCACCTTCTGCAACGCCTCGAGCTCGGGATCGACGAATTCGATCACCTTGCCGGTTTCGACGTCGATCAGATGATCGTGATGCGCCTCGGGCGCGGCTTCGTAACGCGAGCGGCCGTCGCCAAAGTCGTGACGATCGAGGATGCCCGCCTCTTCGAACAGGCGGACGGTACGATAGACGGTGGCGATCGAGATGCCGCTATCGACCTTTGATGCACGCTCATAGAGCGTCTCGACGTCGGGGTGATCCTCCGAATCCGAGATTACGCGCGCAATGATGCGACGCTGCTCGGTGATACGCAGCCCCTTTTCGTGGCACAGGGCTTCGAGATCGATGTTACCGGACATGCTTGCCTTTCCTGCAGATGCAGCCGTGTCTGTCTTTGTTACAAACTGTATAGGCACGCCCCGCGGATAGGACAAGGGCGGCACCCCTACGACGCCGCCCTTCCCTGCTCCGCCGGAGCTAATATCGCAGTGCCTCAGACCTTCGGCTTACGCTTGCGGCCACCGCCACGACCTTTGGTGCCGAGGCCGATTTCTTTCGCCAGCGCACGGCGCTTTTCGGCGTAATTCGGGGCAACCATCGGATAGTCGGCGGGAAGCCCCCATTTGGCGCGATAGTCTTCGGGGGTCATGCCATAATGCGTCATCAGGTGTCGGCGCAGCATCTTCAACTTTTTGCCGTCTTCGAGACAGACAATATAGTCGGGCTTCACCGAGGTGCGGATCGACACCGCCGGCACCAGCTTTTCCTCGACGACTGCTTCGGTCCCGAGACCGGACAGCGCGGCGTGCACATTATTTATCAAAAGGGAGAGGTCTGAAATGGCGACGCTGTTATTGCTGACATGTGCCGCGACGATGTCGGCAGTCAGCGTAACGAGCATCTCGTTGGTATCGGCTTGGTCGGACATGAGACTATTCCTCGTATATATTACCCAAGAGCAAGGTCGGCGAATATTGGATCTGTTCTTTCGCCGGCCCGATTACTGCCACTTTGGATGGAATTCCGCAATGACCGATCAGTCGGGCTTTGCCTCTCGTGCCGATCTCCGCATGGTTATTGCGTCGCGAACGACGCCGTCGGTACCACGATAATAGGCCGGACGCCGCCCGCACTCGCTAAAGCCGGCGGATTCATAAAGATGAACCGCGTCATTATCTGCCCGCATTTCAAGGAAATAATCTTCGGCACCCAGTTCAGCGGCCCAAGCGCGCCAGTCGTCGATCAGTAATGCGCCGATACCGCGGCCTCGAAACTGCGGATCGACCGCAAGCAACAATAATTCGCTTTCGGGACCGGCGATACGCGCCGCAGAGAAACCGCAGGCCCGCTCGCCATCCCATGCGAGGCATACGCGCGCCGACGGCAAAGCGAATAACGTCAAAAGCTGCGCCCCGCTCCACGCTTCGCCATAGGCGGGCTCGAACGCGGCATCCATTACGCGCATTACCGCGGCAAGGTCGCCGACACGGGCGGTGGCAAGGCGAACGTCTGCGGTCATGCCGGCGCCATCGGCTTGGCGTCGGGGGCGCGGCCATAGATCGGGCTGGGCTGGTCGTTCAGCGCGGCGGCGGGCAAGCGGAGGAACGCGCGCGCGTCGGGCAAGGTCGCAAGTGCGCACCCCGAACCACGACGCTCAACAAAAGGTTCGGCACGGTTTCCGACGACGAGTTCGCCCTCGATCAACACCGCCTCGTCCGGCACAAGCGAGCGAATCTCAGCACGCGGCAACAGGTCCGCGGCGAACGGCTGGACGAACCATTGACCATGCCCGCCTTCGACCACGACCAGCCCGCCGCCCGCCGCCGCGATGGCATCGGCTGCCCCTGCCGCGACGAGCGCGAGCGTCGAAAAGCCGCGTACCGGCACTTGCCAGCCAAGCGCCAGCGCGCGAGCCGCCGCCACGCCGATACGTACCCCGGCAAAACTGCCCGGGCCGCATCCCGCAGCGATGATGTCGGCACGTCCGCCGCCGGCAAGTTCGGCAATCAGCGGAACCAGCCGCTCGGCATGACCGCGGCCGATGATCTCATGACGATAGTCGACGACGGCCTCCGCCTCCAGCAGCGCCACCGAACAGGCCTCGCTCGCCGAATCGATGACCAGATACCGCATGGAGGTGAGGCGCTCGCTCAGGCGATGCGGTTGAAGCGCGCGAAGTCCGGCCGCGGGCTGCGTTCGAAGATCGTCGCCGGATCGCCATAGCCGAGGGTCGAGATGAAATTGCTCTTCACATGCGGCTGGTCGGCGAAGAAGGCTTCGTCGACCGCGGCGTTGTTGAAGCCCGACATCGGCCCGGTATCGAGACCAAGTGCGCGCGCTGCGAGAATGAAATAGGCGCCCTGCAGGCTCGAATTGCGGAAGGCGGTCGTCTGCGCCAGCGCATCATTGCCGACGAACCAGCTCCGCGCATCGGTGTGCGGAAAGAGTTCGGGCAGATTTTCGTAGAACTCGTTGTCGCTCGCGATGATCGCGGTGACCGGTGCGGCAAGAATCTTTTCGGCATTGGCCGGGAGCGCGAACGCCGCAACCTTTTGCTTCGCTTCGTCGCTCACGCACCAGACGATCCGCGCCGGCAGGCTGTTCGCGCTGGTCGGGCCGAATTTCACCAGATCCCAGATCGCGTGCAGTTGCGTCTCCGAAACAGGCTTGTCGAGATAGCCGTTATAGGTGCGCGCGGTACGAAAAAGCTGGTCGAGAGCGCTGTCGGAAAGCGGCTCGCTCATGGGCTAACTCCTCAGGAAATATTGGTCAGACGGCGTGGACTGCCGTTACCTCAGGCACATAATGTTTCAAGAGGGACTCGATGCCATTCTTGAGCGTTGCGGTCGATGACGGACATCCCGCGCAGGCGCCCTGCATCTTGAGGTACACATTGCCCTTGTCGAAACCGCGATAGACGATGTCGCCACCGTCGTTGGCGACCGCAGGACGGACGCGCGTTTCGATAAGTTCCTTGATCTGGTCGATGATGTCGGCGTCGGCGGGATCATCGGCGAACCCCTCATCCTCGGCCGGCACCGAAAAGCCCGCGCTCGCGGCGTTGAACAGCGGCACTTCGGCAAGGAAATGGTCCATGACGATGCCCAGGACGTCTGGCTTTACGTCGGCCCATTCGGCGCCGGGCGCAATCGTCACCGACACGAATTCACGGCCGAAAAAGACGCCGGTCACATCGCCGAGCGAGAAAAGCGCGCTCGCGAGCGGCGACGCCTCGGCCTCTTCGGGGCTGGCAAAGTCGCGAGTCCCCGTTTCCATCACCGCCCGGCCGGGCAGGAATTTGAGCGTCGCGGGATTGGGCGTCGATTCGGTTTCGATCAGCATGGCGTGCATGTGGGGCGGAGCGAGGCTTTGTGCAAGATGATAGGGATGCGCTAAGGCGCCCCGATGCGCCGTTTCACTCATTTCGCCGCCATCGACTGGTCGGGTGCACGCGGAGAACGGCAGCGCGGGATCGCGCTCGCTGTCGCGAGCGACACGGCGGCGCCCGCCCTGGTGCAGCCCGAGCATGTCTGGTCGCGCGCCGAAATCCTGAACTGGCTGGAGGATGTCGCGGCGGCGGGCACGAATATGTTGATCGGATTCGACTTTTCGGCAGCCTTCGCCTTCGCCGACCATGGCGCCTATTTCCCCGGCTGGACGGAGACTCCTGCTGACATGGGCGCGCTCTGGGCGCTCGTCGAGCAGTTCGCCGGCGACGATCCATATTATGAGGCTGGCGGGTTTCTCACGCATCCGGAGGCGCGCCGGCACTTTCGGCAAACGGGTGCGGCCGGCGACCTGTTCGAGCCCGGCGCGGGGCGACTGCGTGTCGTCGAACAGCATCAGCGCACGACGAAGCAGGCGGCAAGCGTAAGCAATTTCAACCTCGTCGGCGCGGCGCAGGTCGGCAAGGCCAGCCTGTCGGGGATGCGGCTGCTCCACCGGCTGACAGGCCGCATACCCTTGTGGCCCCGCGATCCCGTGCCTCGAACAGGCCCGATGCTGGTCGAAATCTATACCAGCCTTGCCGCGCGTGCGGCGGGTCTTCCTCCGGGACGCAGCAAGATCCGTGACGGCGCCGCGCTCGACAAGGCGCTCGCGGCGCTGGGTTCGCCCCCTTGCGGCTTGACCGGCCCCGTCAGCGACCATGCGAGCGACGCGCTGCTCACCGCCGCATGGCTGCGCGCAATAGCCGGCGACACGGCGCCTTGGGCGCCATCGCCGCTGACCGACGCCCTCGCACAAACCGAAGGCTGGACCTTTGGCGTCATTTGAAGCAAAGGGCGAAAAGTGCCGGCTTAGCTCAGTTGGTAGAGCACCTGATTTGTAATCAGGGGGCCACGGGTTCGAATCCTGTAGCCGGCACCATCACATAATTCGGGAGGTTTCAGGTGCGCTTTCGGGCGCTGCCGGTCCTAGACGCGGTGGCGCCGTGCGCATGATCAAATTGCCGAACTCTTCGCGACCTGTCATCCGCCCTTCGGCAAATTGGCGCGGGGTCGTCTCGCGGCGACGCCTGCGACCATGATTTCATTTGCCGGTCCCACAAACGAAGGAGATTCATATGACCATCGAACGCCTGCATGCAGGTCCACGCATGAGCCAGGCCGTGATCCATGGCGGCATCGTTTATCTTGCCGGCCAGGTTGGCGCACCGGGCGAGGACGCGACCACGCAAACACGCGCCATTCTCGCATCGATCGACGCGCTGCTCGCCGAAGCCGGCACGGACCGGTCGCACCTGCTCACGGCAATGGTCTGGTTGGCCGACATGGCCGATTTCGCCGCGATGAACGCGGTCTGGGAAGACTGGATTGGCGGCGCCAATGCGCCGACGCGGGCGACCGGCGAAGTTCGTCTGGCGACGCCCGATTACCGGGTAGAAATCATCGTCACGGCCGCTCGACCTTGAAGTAGAAACGAAGGCTTCTGCCTGCTCCCTTATCGAGGCAGTCGAAGCAAGGCCGGGACTGCGTGACCTTGCTTCGAACTGCCCCGAAAACGGATTCGATCAGAAATTGACCCTCGCGCCGACGGTCATATAGGTGCCGACCACGTCATACAGCGTGCTGTTGACGGTAATCAGCGGCGGCTTGCGGTTGAAGACGTTGTTGACGTTGGCGAACAGGGTGAAGCGGTCCTCAATCTTGAACCGCGCGCCCAGGTCGACATAGGTCCGCGACGCGATCTTGTTGTTGATGAGCGTCGTGCGCGTCCGGTCGTAATTGCCGCCATCGATGTAACGGGCGCGGATGTCGAACCCGAAACTGCTATCTTCATAGGTCGCACTGAGCGTTCCGCGCCACTTCGGCGTTGCACGCAGCACCGCATCGCCGACGTCGCCGGCTGTCTCGACGCGCGTGATGCCGGTATCGAACACCAGCTTGTCGACATAGGTCGCAAGCGCGCGGATGCGCAGGCTGCCCGGCAGGCCCGAACTGACGTTCGACAGGTTGACGACATAGGATGCCTCCATATCCAGCCCACTCGTCTCGAAGCTTGCGATATTCTGCTGGGTGGCCGCAACCTGCGTCACCGTCCCCGTCGCATCGCGCGTGACGCTATCGCAGGCAGAGGTGACCCCGCGCGAACACAGAAGCGTCAGGTTTGACCCGTTGAGCGCTGTGATCGCACCGTCGATCTTGATCTTGTAGTAATCGACCGAGGCGCTGAAGCCGCGCAGAAACGACGGCGAATAGGTTGCACCAATCGATGTCGTATAGCTCACTTCGGGTACGAGATTGGGGTTACCGCCGGTATAGGTCGTGACGGCGGACGGCGTCGGATTATAGGCAGGGTTCGCTGCGGCCCGCCCAGCCCTGTCCTGATCGTTGAGCAGCCCGATGTTGATCGACCGGAGCGCGAACAATTCGCCGATACCCGGCGAACGAATGTCGCGCGACCGCGTTGCGCGAAGGAGCAGGTCGTTGAACAGCCGCGCGGTACCGCCAGCTTTCCACGTCCAGATGCCGCCGCTGGTGCTGTAATCGGAATAACGCGCCGCCCCGCTCAAATCGAGTTCCACCGCATTTTCAAGCTTGAGCAGCGGAAACAGCACTTCGCCGAAGGCTTCCTTGACGTTGAACCCGCCCGACGTGGGCGTCGAAAAGACGAGGATGCCGAAATTACTGGCATTCGCGACCGTGAAGTCTTCGCGCGATGAAACCTGTTCTTCCCAGCGCGCCTCGGCGCCGAGCGCGAGGGTCACCGGGCCAGCCCATAGCGAGAATAGATCCCCCTGAACTTCGGCGCCCACCGAATCGAGCTTGTTGGTGCTGAACGCCCGCTGCGCGCCTGTGACATAGGCGCGCGCTTCGGGGGACGCATTCAAGGCGCCGAAGGGATTCAGCGGCCGGCAGGCGGCATCGTCGTTCGCCGTGGTGGCGTCGGCATTGATCGCGCAGACGATTTGCCCGCCGCTCAATACCGCGTTGATCGCATTGTTGAACTGCCGGACAAGGCGCGAATTGCCCATCGTCTGATCGCTGTCGACCTCGCCATGGCTGTACCAGGCCTTGTAGCGGAAGCCGTTGCCGAAGGTGCCGTCGACGCCGATCGCGCCTTCCTTGCTGACCCGCTCACCGCGGAATTGCAGTTGCAGGATGTCGTTGAAATAGCGGCCGAAGGTGAAGCTCGTCTCCCCGGCGGCGGCAAGCCGATCGCGGATCGCGGTCGACAGATAGGGATTGTTCGCCTGGATCGTGAGATATGGCAGGCCGAGCGCTCCGCCGACCGTATAATCGCCGAAGAAGGGCGCGTTCGACACCGCGCGCGCATAGCTGCCATCCACCCAGAAAGTCGCATCGCCCACTTCGTAGCTCAGCCGGGCATAGGTGCTCAGCCGCTCGAACGGGGACGAAACCGGAATCGTGTCATAGAGGTTGATGCCGTCCGCGCCACCGACCATCCGGAGCGGAAACGCGCCCGCACCGACACTCGTGCCACGCGCGAAAGGCCGCAGCGTCCCGTCGGCGTTGAAGGTCTGTCCCGCGAGCACGCCGCTGGTGATGAGGCCGCCCAACGTGACGTTGCCGAAATTCACGTCGCGAACCAGTTCCGACCCCGTGCCCGACGGGATGAAATCGGGGCTGTTGAGCTGCTGCCGCGTGCTCCGCTGGATCACGCCCTCGTCTTTGACATATTCGCCGCCGATGATGAAATGACCGCGCCCGTCGGCGAAGCTCGTGCCGAATTTCGCATCGAAGCCATAGCGGAAGCCATCGCCGCGCGACGAAGTGCCGACATTGCCGCCGATCGAGAGGCCTTCATAATCCTTGTCGAGCAAGATGTTTACGACGCCAGCGACTGCGCCGGAGCCCCAGGCCGCCGACGCGCCGCCGGTCACGACCTCGACGCGCTCGACCAGATTCGTCGGGATGAAATTGAGATTGCCCTCACCCACGAAACGGCGACCGTCGAGCAGCACGAGCGTGCGGTTCGAGCCGAGGCCGCGCATGTCGACGGGTGCGGTACCGGTCGACGTGTTGCCGTTCGACACGCTTGGCGTCGTGGTCGGTCGGATTTGCGGAAGGTCGTTCAATACCTGCTGGATGTTCGGGCGCGCGCCGAGGCGCAGATCTTCTTCGCCGATCACCGTCGTCGGCGTCGGCTGATCATAGCCGGCGCGTGCGATGCGCGATCCGGTGACGAGAATCTCTTCGTCGGCCGTGGCCTCCGTGTCGGCGACGGTCTGCGCCGCGGCCGGCACGGCGAGCAACAATCCGGCCGCCAACGCCGCAATACTGCTGCCGCGCGCGATCCGGTAACCGAGTTTGTCGTTAAGGTTGTGCATCTCATCCGCCCCTTTGTGCTGAGCCGCTCGATGGCGGCTTATCTGGTTTCCCCTGCAATGAAGCTGCCATAATGTCCTATTCAGGACAATATATTTCTTTTGCGAGAAATTAAGCCCATAATTGACAAGGCGTTTAGGTTGAGGTCTGTAAACCGCCGGTGTCGAATCGGGCCCGAAAACTGGGATGACGGAGTTGCTGATGTTGCGCTTTTGCTCGCCGCTCGCTTTGGTTCTTGCCGCCGTGGCGGCGCAGCCCGTAGCCGCGCAGGACCTTTCGAAATACACTCCGCAAGCCTTGGAGAGCGAACTCGCGGCGCTCGCGGATTCGCGCATCGCGGTGATGGTGCCGATGCGCGACGGGGTACGCCTGTCGACAAACATCTATACGCCGAAGAACGCCAAGGGCCCGCTGCCGGTGATCCTGTGGAAGACGCCCTATAACGAACATAAGCTGCGCGGATCGACGCAGCGCTATGCGATCGAGGCGGCGCGACGCGGCTACATCTTCATCGTCCAGAACGAACGCGGCCGCTATTTTTCCGAAGGCAAATATGAGATTCTCGGCAAGCCGCAAACCGACGGATATGACACGCTGAGCTGGATCGCGTCGCAGGGCTGGTCGAACGGCAAGGTCGGCACGCTCGGATGCTCGTCCTCTGCCGAATGGCAGCTCGCCCTCGCTGCGCAGAACCATCCCGCGCACGCGGCGATGGTGCCGATGGCGGCGGGCGCCGGGATCGGCAAGGTCGGCCGTTTCCAGGAACAGGGCAATTGGTACACCGGCGGCGTACCGCGCAGTCTGTTCTTCGTCTGGCTCTATGGCGTCGACAATCCCGTCCGCGCCCAGCTTCCCGCCGACATCGACGAGGCCACCCGCGCGCGCGCAACGCTCAACAACGACCTCGCCGCGACCAAGCCCAGCGTCGACTGGAACAAACACATCAAGCACCTGCCGGTGGATAGCTTGCTGTCGAGCCTGGGCGAGCCGCCGCAGACCTTCGACACCCTTATCGCGCGCACGCCCGCCGACCCGGCTTGGCGCGAGGGCGGGCTTTATCACGACGACATGGGCTGGGGCGTGCCCGCGCTATGGTTCAATAGCTGGTACGACGTCTCGATCGGGCCGAATCTTGAGTTGTTCAACCACGCCCGCGCGAGCAAGACCGACGCCGAGGCGGCGGCAAACCAATATGCGGTGATCGCGCCCGTCACCCATTGCGGCTATTCGCGCCTCGGCAAGGATACAGTGGTCGGCGAGCGATCGATGGGCGACACGAGCTTCGATGTCGACGGTGCGGTCTTCGGCTGGTTCGATCGCTGGCTGAAGGGCGACAAAAAAGCCTTCCCCGACTCGACGCCGCACGTCCGCTATTTCGCGATGGGTGCCAACCAATGGCGCAGCAACGAGAGTTGGCCGCCCAAGGGTACCAAGCCGCTGCGCCTGTATCTCGACAGCGGCGGCGACGCGAACAGCCTCAACGGTGGGGGCCGCCTGGTCGCCGCCGCGCCCGCCACGGATACGCCCGACCGCTTCCGCTACGATCCGATGAACCCCGTGCCGACGGTCGGCGGCGGCGACTGCTGCAACGGCGGCATCGTGATCCCCGGCGCATTCGACCAGCGCGGCGTCGAGATCCGCGACGATGTGCTCGTCTATTCGACCGAGCCGCTGACCGAGGCGATCGAGGTGAGCGGTTTCGTCGACGCGCTGCTGAACGTCTCGTCGAGCGCGGCCGATACCGATTTCGCGGTGAAGCTGGTCGACGTCGCGCCCGACGGCACCGCGTGGATCATCGGCGATACGATTTTTCGCGCCCGCTATCGCGATGGCTTCGACAAGCCGGCGATGATGCGTCCGGGAGAGGTGTATCCAATCAGGCCGTCGCCGATCGCGACGAGCATCCGTTTCGGCGTCGGCCACCGCATCCGCATCGAGGTGACTTCGTCCAACTTCCCCAAATTCGTACGCAACCTCAACACCGGCGGCCCGAACGAGCGCGAGAGCAAGGGCGTCGTCGCAACGAACAGCATCCACCATGCGCCCGGCCGACTGTCCTATGTCGAATTGCCCGTGGTGCGATGAACTTCGGGAAGGTTCTTCGGCTCGAAGGAAATGATTGACGATACCCAATTGGGACAATATCGTCCTGATTAGAAAATTTGCGAAATGGGGGATGATGATGTTATTTTCTCGACGACAGGCGATTTGCGCCGCCGGCGCAGCGCTCGCCGCCCCCCTTGCCGCGCCTTATATCGCCCGTGCGAATCTCCAGATCAGCCCCTTCACGAACCGCGCCTATTCGAAGCGCGCGATCGAACTGGTCCAGCGCGCGGTCGTCGTGGACATGCTGGCCCCGATCAAGATCGATTTCGATCCCAGCTATTATACCAAGGCGCTGAGCGAAAAGGAAACCGCGGACTTTCGCGCCAGCGGCATCAACGCCATCCATCACGCGGTGGGCATCGGCGGCCCGACGGCAAAGGAACAGGCGCTCAGCTTCTTCGCGATCTGGGGCAACTTCGTCGCGCGCAACAGCCATGTCTTTACCGGGGTCGACAAGTTCGCCGACATCCTGCGTGCCAAGAAGGACGGCAAGGTCGCGGTGATCATGGGGCTGCAGAATGCGGACCATTTCAACCGCCCCGCCGACGTCAAGACCTTCTATGAGATCGGGCAGCGCTGCGCCCAGCTCACCTATAACTCGCAAAACCGCATCGGATCCGGGTCGACCGACCGCGTCGACGGCGGCGTCAGCGATTTCGGCGTCGAGATCATCAAGGCGATGAACGAAGTCGGCATGCTGGTCGACGTGTCGCATTGCGGCGACCGCACAACCCTGGACGCAATCGAGATTTCACCGAAGCCGATCGCGATCACGCACAGCAATTGCCGCGCGCTGATCGACCATCCGCGCGTCAAGACTGATGAGGCAATCAAGGCCTGCGCCGCGAAAGGCGGCGTGATGGGCATCACCGGGGTGCGCAATTTCGTGAGCAAGACCGATCCGACGACGATCGTGAACTATGTCGACCATATCGACCATGTGGTGAAGCTTGTCGGCATCGACCATGTCGGCGTCGGCACCGATTCCGACCTCTATGGCTATGACGATACGTCGCCCGAGATGAACAAGATGCTGCGCGGCGCCTATAAGGACAGCTACGCCTTTCGCGAGAAGATCGACATCGACGGGTTCGACCACCCGCGCAAGATGTTCGATCTGACCGAAGAATTGCTGCGCCGCAAATATTCGGACGCGAACATCCTTGCGGTACTCGGCGGCAATTTCCAGCGGTTGCTGACCGCGACCTGGGGCGGTTGATGAACGCGCTGACCGACCGCCTTGCCGGTGCACTTGTGCTGCCGCAGCCCTATGTGCTGTTCCTGGGCGACACGACGATCGCCGGTTACGCCAAAACCGCCTTTGGGCTGAAGGATTGGGCGCCCGACAAATGTGTCGGCGAACTGCGGCTGCCCGGCGCCACGGTCACCACCGGGCTGGAAGCGCTCACCGCCGCCGAAGCGCGGGCACGCGGTGCGCGCGCGCTGGTGATCGGGGTCGCCAACCCGGGCGGGGTGATCCCGGCAAATTGGCGTGCATCGTTGATCGAGGCGCTGGAGGCGGGCCTCGACCTGATCGCGGGCATGCACATGCGTCTCGCCGACATTCCCGAACTCGCCGAAGCGGCGCACCGGCTCGGCCGCCAACTGATCGACGTGCGCGTGCCACCCTCGCAGCTTCCGGTCGGAACCGGGCGGAAACGCAGCGGCAAGCGGCTGCTGACCGTCGGAACCGACTGCGCGCTCGGCAAGAAATATACCGCGCTGGCGCTATTTCGTGCGTTCGAGCAGCGCGGCATCGACAGTGATTTTCGCGCAAGCGGTCAGACAGGCATCATGATCGCGGGCGGCGGCATCCCGATGGACGCGGTCGTCTCCGATTTCGAGGCCGGTGCGGCCGAGCTGTTGTCGCCCGATGCGCCCGCAAACCATTGGGACGTGATCGAAGGTCAGGGCGCGCTGACCCACCCATCCTATGCCGCGGTGTCGCTTGGCCTGCTCCATGGCAGCCAGCCCGATGTCTTCGTCGTCTGCCACGAGCCCGGCCGTACCGAGATGCTCGGCACCGCAGGCTATACGCTGACCAGCGTCGAGGAAGTGGTCGAACTCACGATGCTGCTGGGCCGACGGACCAATCCCGCGATCCGTTGCGGCGGCTTTGCCTTCAACACCTCGGCGCTCGACGAAGAGACGGCGACCGAGCTGATGGCGCGTGAGAGCGCGCGGCTGGGCCTGCCCGTGGCCGATCCGATCCGCGGCGGGCCTGCATTCGACGCCCTCGTCGATAGCTGCCTTGCATGAACCCCTTTGATCTTCGGAGACCTTGCATGACCCGATTCCCGGCCCTGCGCCGTACCGCATATGCCGCCGCGCTGCTCGGCTCGATCGCCCTGCCCTCCGTCGCCACGGCGCAATCCGCTGCGGAAACCAGCTATAGCATCCCGCAGGACCGGATCGGCGGGCTTGCCGATTTCGTCGACGGCGTGATGGCGCAGCAGATCGCGACGCGCGAAGTCGCGGGCGCCATTGTCACCGTCGTCTATCGCGACAAGGTGCTATTCTCGCGCGGTTACGGCTTTGCCGATATCGACAAAAGCGTCGCTGTCGACGGGCAGCAGACGCTGTTCCGACCGGGATCGGTGTCGAAGATGTTCACGTGGAGCGCGCTGCTGCAACAAGTCGAAGCGGGCCGCGTCGACCTTGACGCCGATGTGAACAAATATCTCGATTTCAAAATCCCCGAGTTCGAGGGCAAGCCGATCCGCGTGCGCGACCTTTTGTCGCACACGCCGGGGATGAGCGATGTCGGCGGGCTGACCGCACCGACGCCCGACAAGATCACGCCCTATGTCGAATGGATGAAGACGCATATTCCCGTTCGCCATTGGGCCCCCGGGACCGAGACATCCTATTCCAACTATGGCTCGGTGCTCGCCGGCTATATCGTCGAGCGCGTGTCGGGCGAAGCTTTCCCCGATTATGTCGAAAAGCATATCTTCGCGCCGCTCGGCATGAATGCCACGACCTTTCGCGAACCGCTGCCCGCCGCGCTCGCACCCCGGATGGCGTCGGGCTATCAGGTCAAGGACGGGCGGCTGGTGGCCGAACCGTTCGAACTGTTCAGCCCGGTGATGCCCGCTGGGTCGGGCACGAGCAGCGGCCCCGACATGGCCCGTTTCATGATGGCGATGATGAACGGCGGCGCGCTGGGCAAGGCGCGCATCCTGAAGCCCGAGTCGGTCAAATTGCTGATGACCGATTCGGTCGCCAACGCCCCCGGCCTGCCCGGCATGGCGCACGGCTTTTTTGTCGTTCGTGAAAAGGGCCCGCGCATGGTTGGGCATGGCGGCAACACCGGCGATTTCCATTCGAACATGATTTTGGCGCCCGAGGCCGGGCTCGGCTTCTTCGTCTCCGAGACCGGCGGCCAGGGCAGCTATGGCGGGCGGACCGAACTGACCGAAGCGCTGATCGGCCGGCTGTTCCCGGTCGCTCCCGCCCCGCGCATCGCCGCACCGGCGGGTGAGGTGCTGCCGCTCGGCGCCTATCGCGGCAATCGCCGCGACTATGCGCGCACCCCCAACCCCGAACGCGACCTGAAAATCGCAGCGGCCGGACCGAATGCCGTCACCGTCACCAGCGAGGGCAAAACCACCTATTGGGAACGCGTCGGCCCGATGCGGTTCGAACAGGCCACGGGTGCCCGCGCCGGCGGCCCTTACGAGCAATTGCTGTTCCACGGCGCCGAGGGGCGCTGGCGCCTGTCCTTCACGTCGCAACCGCATGTTCTCTATCATTTTGTCCAACCCTGAGGAGAAGCCATCATGAAGCTGTTGATCGCACTCGCGCTCTCCTGCGCGCCCGTCGCCGCCCTCGCGCAGACCGTCGCGGCCGATACGCCCGGCAAGCTCGCCAGCGGCGTGCAATATGTGCAGCCCAAGGACTGGACCGCATCGAAGCAGGGCCCCGCGCTCGTCTTCACATCGCCCGAGGGAGACCTGCGTATTGTGGTCGCCGAAATCGGCGCTGCCGCCGACGCCGCGGATGCCGCCGCCAAAGCCTGGGCGGTCGTCCGGCCGGGTGCCGTGCCGACGCAGCGCACCAGCACCGCGGCGCCTCCGGCCGACGGCTGGGACGAGCGCGTGAGCTTTGCCTATGAAACATTGCCGACCGAGCGCGCCGCGCGCTCGGCAAGCGCGCTGCGCAAGGGCACCGCGTGGACCGTGCTGATCGTCGATGGTTCGGCGGGTACCGCCGCCAAGCGCTCGGCCGCGATGTCGGTGGTGTCGCAGGGCCTTCGCCCGGCGGGTTTCCAGAAGGAAAGTTTCGCCGGCAAGACCGCGCACGAACTCACGCCCGAGCGGATCAAGCTGCTCACCGACTTCGTCGAGCAGAGCCGTGAGGAACTCGAAGTCCCCGGCGTCGGCTTTGCGCTGATCGACGATGGCAAGGTGCTGTGGCAGGGCGGCTTCGGCGTTCGCGCGCTCGGCTCGCCCGAAAAGGTCGACGAGCACACCAAGTTCATGATCGCGTCGAACACCAAGGGGATGACCACGCTCCTCCTGTCGACGCTTGCCGACGAAGGCAAACTGCGCTGGGACGAGAAGGTCGTCGACCTGTATCCAGAGTTCCGCCTCGGCAATGACGAGGTCACCAAGTCGGTACTGGTCAAGCATCTGATCTGCGCTTGCACCGGTTTGCCGCGCAAGGATTTCGGCTTCATCCTCGCCGACAAGGGACAGCCTGCCGCGGACACGTTCAAACAGCTTGCCGCGACGATGCCGACCAGCAAGTTCGGCGACCTGTTCCAATATAACAACCAGCTCGCCTCGGCGGCGGGCTATGTCGGCGGGCACATCCTCTATCCGAAGATGGAATTCGGCGCCGCCTATGACCGGGCGATGGAAGAGAAAGTCTTCAAGCCGCTCGGCATGAAGGACAGCACCTTCGATTATGCCGAGGGCATGGCGGGCAATTGGGCGGCGCCGCACGGCCTCGACATCGACGGCAAGGTGACTTTGATGTCGAACGACTTCAACTGGTCGCCCTATCCGTATCGCCCTGCGGGCGCAGCCTTTTCCACCACCGCCGACATGGTGCGCTATGTCCAGCTCGAACTCGGCAAGGGCATGCTCGACGGCAAGCGCCTGGTGAGCGAAACCAACCTGCTCGCGCGCCGGGAAAAAGGCGTGCAGGTCGGACCCGACAGCTGGTACGGCATGGGCCTGTTCCAGCGCGACGCATCGGGCGTGCAGGTCGTCACGCATGGCGGCACATTGGTCGGCTATCACAGCACCTGGTTTGCGCTTCCCGAGTCCGGTGTCGGCATGGTGATCCTGACCAACAGCGATCCGGGCGCATCGATGCTGGCGCCGACGCTCCGCCGCCTGCTCGAAATACTCTATGACGGCCAGCCCGAGGCGGCGCGCGATATCACCGCGGCGGCGACACGGATCAAGGCGCAGGCCGGTGCGAAGCGCGAGCGGTTGACCTATCCGGGCGACGCAGCGGTGCTGGCGGGCCTCGCCGGTCACTATCGCGACCCGTCGGTCGGGCAGATCACGATCAGCGAAAAGAACGGCCAGAAATGGATCAAGGCCGGCTTCGTCGAGGGGCCGATCGCGACGCGCAAGAATGCCGACGGCAGCATGTCGATCATCTCGGTCGGCCCCGGCAACATCGGCGTCGATGCGCTGGTCGGCACCAAGGACGGCAAGCGCACGCTCAGCATCAACGACGGCCAGCAGACGCAATATCTGTACGTCGAGGACTGAAAATCAGGGAGATTTCCGCATGACACGGCCGTTCGCGCTTGCCCTTGCCTCGTTGCTGCTGGTCGGCGCGGCCGCGCCTCCGCCCGCCGCCTATGACATCGTCATTCGCGGCGGCCGCGTGCTCGACGGCGCGGGCAATCCTTGGGTCACCGCCGACGTCGCGATCAAGGACGGCCGCATCGCGCGCGTCGGCGTGATCGAGACGAAGGGGAAACAGGAGATCGATGCGCGCGGCCGCTATGTCTCGCCGGGGTTCATCGACATGCTTGATCAGTCGGGACGCGTGCTGCTGCGCGACGGATCGGCGGCAAACAAGCTCCAGATGGGCGTCACCACGCTGATCGCCGGCGAAGGCGGAACCGCGGTCCCCGCGGGCGAACTCGCGGGTTATTTCAACACGCTCGAGACGCAGGGCATCGCCGTCAACTTCGGTACCTATTATGGCGCGATCCAGGCGCGCGTGAAGGTGATGGGCGATGGCGATGGCGCCCCGAACGAAACCCAGATGCGCGCCATGGAGGATGAGGTGCGTACCGCGATGAAGGCGGGTGCATTCGGCATTTCGTCGGCGCTCATCTATTCGCCGGCGAGCTTTCAGGCGACGGACGACCTTGCGCGGCTCGCTGCAATTCCGGGCAAATGCGGCGGCTTTTATGCGACGCATATGCGCGACGAGAGCGACAAATTGCTCGCCGCGATCGACGAGGCGGTCCAGATCGGCGAACGCAGCGGCGCGAAGGTCGAGGTGTTCCACATCAAGGCCGCCTATGCGCCGCTGTGGGGCAAGCTGATGCCGCAGGCGATCGCGCGGATCGAGGCGGCGCGGACGCGCGGCGTCGACATCGGCGCGAATATCTATCCCTATCGCGCCGGTGGCACCGGGCTCGACGTCACCGTTCCGACGCATGTCTTCGCAAAGGGCCGCGAGGCAGCGCATGAAGCGGTGCGCGATCCCGCCGTTCGTGTTCAGCTCAAAAAGGAACTCGCCGCCGGGCCGCAGGCGGACTGGTCGAACCTGGTCCATGCGTCGGGCGGGTGGAAGAATGTCGTGCTCGCTAACGGTCAGGCCGAACAGTACAAGCGCTTCAACGGCCAGAATTTCGCCGAGATCGGCAAGGCGCTGGGCAAGGATCCCGCCGACGCCGCGTGGGACATCTGGCTTGCCGCGCTGCCCGCGCGCGCGTCGGCGCTCTATTTCATGATGGACGACAAGGACATCGACCTCGCGATGAAACAGCCGTGGGTCAGCATCGGGACCGACGCCTCGGCAGCGGACAGCACGGTCGCCGCCGAAACCGCGGGGCGGCCGCATCCGCGCTCCTATGGCACCTTTCCGCGCATCATCGCCGAATATGTCCAGGCACGTCCGGTGCTGACGTTGCCCGACGCGATCCGCAAGATGACCGGCTGGCCGGCGCAGCGGCTGGGCCTCTCCGATCGCGGGCTGCTACGCGAAGGCATGCGCGCCGACATCGTCGTCTTTGACCTCGCGGCGATCAAGGACCGGGCGACCTATGAAGCGCCGACGGCAGCGCCCGAAGGCATCGGCGACGTGATCGTCAACGGCGTCGTCGCTCTGGCCAAGGGGCAACCGACCGGTTCGCGGAGCGGCAACGTCCTGCGTCATGCGTGCACCGCGATCTGAGCCAGCGACTTTTCAATCCGCCGTCACGTCAATCTCGCGCTGCTGGCGGATATCCGCCGATGACGATCCGGCCATGATCCGGTAGCGGCCGGGCACGACGCGCCATTTCCCCTGCTCTGCATCGAATTGCGAAAAGGCGCGGGGATCCAGCGTCACGCTGACGGTTCGGCGCGCGCCGGCCGCAAGGTCGACCTTGGCAAAGCCGCGCAGCGCGATCGGCAGATCACCGGCGGCGGGGGCGAGCGGCGCGACATAGATCTGCACCACTTCCTTGCCGGCACGCTTGCCCGTGTTGCGGAGCGTGAGTTTCGCCGACACCAGTTCGCCGCCGTTGACGCGCACAGGCGCCGACAGCGCCGAATAGGCGAAGCTGGTGTAGCTGAGCCCATGGCCGAAGGGGAACAGCGGCTTCACACCCTTTGTGACATAGCCGCGGTAACCCACGAGCAGGCCTTCGGAATAAGGCGTCTTGGCACCCTTGAGGTTGACCATATCGTCTTCGCTCCGGGCCGGGAAGGTCACGGGCAGTTTACCCGAGGGGTTGACCTTGCCGGTGAGCACGCTCGCGAGCGCCGCCGCGCCGCCTTCACCCGGCAGCCACATGTCGACGATCGCGGGTGCCTTGTCGGACCAGGGCATCGTCATCGCGGCGCCCGCATTGACGACGACCGCAGTCTTCGGATTGGCGGCGATGATCGCCTCGACGAGCTTGTTCTGGTCGCCCGGCAGGTCGAGCGAGGTGCGGTCATACCCTTCGCCTTCGGTTGTCGACGAGGAGCCGACGAACACAAGCGCGGCATCGGCACCGCGCGCCGCCGCGACCGCCTCGTCGAACGAGGGGAGCGGTTCGCGGATACCGAAGCTCAGATACTCATAGGGCGTCTGGCCGGTGACATAGTCGATGCGGATCGGATAGCTGCGCCCCGCTTCGAGCTGGACCGACACCGTCCGGCGCGGGATCGGGAAGCCGAGGACGTCGCGGATGTCGGGCTTTGACGCACTTTCCTTGTTGAGCACGGTCTTGCCGTCGAGCGTGATTGTCGCATTGCCGGTACCGCGCGTGCTGAATTCATAGGTGCCGCTCGTTTCGGGCCAGAACAGCCCCTCCCAGCGGAACGCCGCATAGCCCGTCACCTGCGGTCCGGCGATATTGCCGCTGATCCGCTTCAAAAAGCTCGTCGCGGTTTCGCGTTTCACCGGCTCGCCGCTCATGTCGGCAGTGGCGTAATAGGTCGCGGCGAGGCCAGTGACGCTGCGGTCGGTTCCGGGGCTGAACAATTTGGGGTTCGCGCCCGGCGGCGTTTCCTCATTGTCGACGCCGCGCGCGAAGTCGATCCTGACACCCGGCAGCGCAGCCTTGAGCGCCGCGAGCGGCGTGCTCGTCTCGAACGGTACGACAGCCGAGCTGCCGCCGCCCTGAATACGCACGACGTCGGCGTTCGGGCCGATCACCGCAAGCGTCTTGATCGACGATGGCAACGGCAGAACGCCGCTGTTCTTGAGGAGGACGATCGCCTCTTCGGCGGCGCTCTGCGCGAGCGCTGCATTGCGCGGGGTCGTTTCGGCGATCGGGCGTGCAACGCCGCGCTCGATCGCGCCGCTGCGCACGATCAACCGCACCATGCGGCGCGCATTGTCGTCAAGCTGCGCGGGGGTAACCTTGCCCTCTTCGACCGCCTTTTTGAGCTTTGGCCCGAAATGGTTCGGCGGTCCCGGCATTTCGAGGTCCATGCCAGCGTTGACGGTGGTCGCGGTCGAATGGACCGCGCCCCAGTCGGACACCACGAAGCCCTTATAGCCCCATTCGGTCTTGAGCAGGTCGGTCAGCAGCCAACGGTTCTCCGCCGCATGCGTGCCGTTAATCTTGTTGTACGATGCCATCACCGACCAGGGGTCGCCCTGTTTGATCACGGTCTCGAACGCCTGGAGGTAGATTTCGCGCAGCGTGCGCGGATCGACCACTGAATCGACGATGAAGCGGTTGGTTTCCTGATTGTTCGCCGCAAAATGCTTGAGCGACACGCCGATACCCGCGCCCTGTGCGCCCTTCACATAGCCGAGCCCGATCTGACCAGCCAGATACGGGTCTTCGGAGTAGGTTTCGAAATTGCGACCCCAGCGCGGGGTACGAACGATGTTGACCGTCGGTGCGAGCAGCACGTCGGCGCCATGCGCGATCGTTTCCTTGCCGATCGCCGCGCCGACTTTTGCCGTGAGGTCGGGATTCCAGGTCGCCGCCATCGCGACACCGACAGGGAACACCGTCGCGGGCTTACCCTCCGGCGAGCGCACGCCGGTCGGACCGTCGGTCATGCGGATCGAGGGGATGCCGAGCCGTTCGATCGGGTTCAGCGTCATCGAGCTTTCGCCCGCGAGCAGCAGGATTTTCTCGTCGAGCGTCAGCCGCCCCATCAGATCGTCGACACGCGCCTCGATCGGCGCGGATTTATCCTTGTAGATCATATCCTGCGCCTGTGCGCCGGACAGCGCCACCGTGGAGGACAGCAAACTTGCCGTCAGATAGGCTGTCCGGCCCTTCATCACTTGATCTCCGCCAGGTCCTTGGCGGTCGCGGCGAGCATCTCGTCGGTGATCTTGCCGTTCGAATAGGGTTGAAGCTGCGTCAGGCTGATCGCCTTGAACATCTCATATTCGGGCAGTGCGATCATGCCGGGGAAATGCTTTTCGATCACCGCCTTGCCCTTTTCGTCGGCGACGATGTCCTGCAGCGGGGTGTCGAGGTTGAACTTCGCATCGCTGGCGGGGGCAGCCGCGGCCGGTGCGGGCGCGGCGGGTGCGGGTGCCGGCGCGGTCGTGCCTTGAGCAAAGGCGGGAGCAGCGGCCATCAGCGCCGCAACAAATATGGCAGTTTTCATTCTACTTCTTCCTTTTGAAGATCGGCGACCATCGCTTCTCTGATCAGATATTTCTGGACCTTCCCCGTCACCGTGGTGGGGAATTCGCCGACGATACGCACGTAGCGCGGGACTTTATAGTGGGCGATCTGGCCGCGACAGAATTCGCGTATCGCTTCGGCATCGACGTTGGCATCGGGCTTCAACCGTACCCATGCGCACAGTTCCTCGCCCATGCGTTCGTCGGGGATGCCAACCACCGCCACATCCTCGACAAAGGGATGGCGATAGAGATAATCCTCGATCTCGCGCGGGTAGATATTCTCGCCGCCGCGGATGACCATATCCTTGAGGCGGCCGACGATATTGCCATAGCCCTCGGCATCGATCGTCGCGAGATCGCCCGAATGCATCCAGCCGTCGGCGTCGATCGAATCCGCGGTGCGTTCGGCCTCGTCCCAATAACCGATCATCACCGAATATCCGCGCGTGCAAAGCTCGCCGGCTTCGCCCGAGGGGACGATATTGCCACCGCCATCGACGATCTTGCATTCGAGGTGCGGCTGCACGCGGCCGATCGAGCCGACGCGGCGTTCGAACGGATCGTCGGGCGCTGTCTGGAAGCTCACCGGGCTGGTTTCGGTCATCCCGTAAGCGATCGTCACGTCGCGCATGTTCAGCCGCTCGACAACCTGCCGCATCAGCGGTTCGGGGCAGATTGCGCCGGCCATGCAACCGGTGCGCAGCGAGGACACATCAAAGTCATCGAAGCGCGGATGCGCGAGCACCGCAATGAACATTGTCGGGACGCCGTAGAGCGCCGTGCAACGTTCGGCTTCGACGGCGCGCAGTACGGCTTCGGGATCGAAACCTTCGGACGGATAGATCATCGCCGCGCCGTGGGTGATGCTGGCGAGATTGCCCATCACCATGCCGAAGCAATGATAGAGCGGCACGGGGATGCAGATGCGGTCGCCCTCCCCCAGCCCCTGCGTACGACCGACGAAATACCCGTTGTTCAGGATGTTGCGATGGCTGAGCGTCGCCCCCTTCGGCAGACCGGTGGTGCCGCTGGTGAACTGGATATTGATCGCGTCGTTGGGATCGAGCGCCGGGCCGATGGCGGCGAGACGCTGGCGGTCGGTATCGGTAGCAAGCGTCGCCGCATCGTCGAACGGCAGCCAACCTGGACGCGCTTCCGGACCGATGAGGATCAGCGAGCGCAGGGTCGGCAGACGTTCGGCGCGCAACTGACCGGGCGTGCTGGTGACCGCCTCGGGCGCGAGTTCCTCGATCATGCCCGGATAGTCGCTCGTCTTGAAGCTGGTCGCCGCGACGAGCGCCGAAAGGCCGACCTTGTTGATCGTATATTCGACCTCGGACAGGCGATAGGCCGGGTTGATCGTGACGAGGATCAGCCCGGCGCGCGCCGCGGCAAACTGGGTCAGCGTCCATTCGGCGCAATTGGGTGCCCAGATGCCGATCCGGTCGCCGGGATTGAGGCCAAGCGCAAGCAGTCCGGCGGCGAAAGCGTCGGACCGTTCGAGCAGTTCGGCGAAGGTCCAGCGAATGCCCTGCCCGACCGATACGAGCGCGTCGCTGCTCCCCCAGCGTTCGGCGGCAAGCGCGAGCGCTTCGCCGATCGTATGCTCGATCAGCGGCGGTTCGCTCGCGCCTGTCACATGGCTCGTCATTTCCCGGGCGCCTCGCACGTAAAGCTGGCTGCGTCGTCGGTCGAACCTTTGCCGTCCCACTTTGCGACCTTCGGAAATGCACAGAGCGGCCGCGTCCGCCCGGCCTTGGCGGGCAAGCCGATATAGGCGAACAGGTCGTTGTCATATTTGGTCGCGATGATCCGCTCTGGCGCTGGGCCGCCCTGCCGCCAGCCATCGAGTGCCGCCAGCGGATCGAAGTTGTTCGGTCCCGGTCCCGCAAGGCAGTGCGACATGCCGGGCACCATGAACAGGCGGACCGAAGTCGCCGTAGCCTTCGGGTTCGCCGCGACCAGGCGCTCGTAATAGTCGAGCGTATTCTGTGCCGGAATCCCGGCATCGTTCCAGCCGTGATAGAGGATCAGCTTGCCGCCGCGTTTGTAGAAGGCACCGAGGTCGGTGCTGTCCGCATCAAGATCGCCGCCGACCCGCGCCTTCGCCAACGCATAGTCGCGTTCGAGGTTGAAATCCGAAAGCTGCCAGTCGGGATTGGCGTGGACAAAATAGCGGAAGAAGGCGGTGCCGAACTTTACATGCTGCGACGTCTTGCCCGTCAGCCATTGTGACCAGGTGCCTGCCTCCGCCTCGGCGCCGGGTGCGAAACCGGGGTAGAAGCTCTTGCCTCCGGTCGTCTTTGGACCTTCGTAGAACAGCCTTGCGGTCGCGACTTCGCCCGGCGTCAGGCAATCGGCGCCATCGCCGCCTTTGCAGGCGAGTTTGGCCGGATCGAAATGACATGCGCGCGGATCGTCGATCACGCCATCCTTCACCCCGTCGAGCCCGTCGCACTGGCCGAGCGATGCGGCCTGGAGCAATTTCAGCTTCGCCATCGGCAGGTCGGCGCCGGGCTTGCCCGCCGCGACGGCGTTGTTGGCAAAGGCGCTCGCCATGCGCGTCCATGGCATCGCGGGGGCTCCCGCGATGATCGCGTCATAATCGGCCGGGTATCGCTGCGCGAGGGTCAGCGCCTGCCGCCCGCCATCCGAACAGCCATGGAAATAGCTCGCCGCGAGCGGGTTTTCGTAAAAGGCGGCGATCACCTGTTTCGCAGTCTCCGCGCCGACATGATTGGCGCGCCAGCCATAGTCGCGGATCTTTTCGGGCGCGTTCAGCGCCCAGCTTGCGTCGACATCGGCTTCGCTGAAATGCCCCATGTCAGTACCGACCGCAGCATAGCCCTTTTGCACCGCGCCGCGCATAAGCAGCGACGGCAGCAGCATGTTCGCGCCGAAACCGCCATTGCCCGCGCCGAGCAGCTTGCCGTTCCACCCCGCGCGCTCGGGTAACCAGACCTCGACCTTGATCGACGATCCGGGCACCGGCGACAGCGTAGCCTGTACGCGGCAGAAGGCGGCGGGGGCTGGAAGGCCGGGCTTGCCCGCCTCCAGATTGACCATTGCGCCGCCCGAAAGCGAGGTCGCGGCGTCGACCTTGCCGTCCTTCAGCGTCATGCCGGTCAGCGCTTCGCAGCTTCCGACCTTCTGCGCCGAGGAAGCCGGTGTCGGGGCGGGTTCGTTTGCGGTGCAGCCCGCGAGCAACGATCCGCCGGCGAGCAGGAGGAGCGATGCCGCCCTCATTTGCCGACCAGTCCCTGGCTGCGCAGCCATCCGGACATTGCGTCGGTCCATGCGTCGCTCGGTTTGCCGCTCTTCTTCATGCCGAAACCATGGCCTCCGCTTTCGTAAGTGACGATCGTGCTGCTCGCGCCAGCCGCCTTCCACGCCGCGGCAAGGCGGACGCTGTCGTCATATGCCAGCTTGTCGTCCTTTGCCGCTGCGACGAACAGCGGCGGCGCCTTCTTTGGCACCGCGATTGTGTCGGGCAGCAGGCCCGGATAGATGGCGATCGCGAAGTCTGGACGGCTCGCGGGCTTGTTCGCCGTCAGCGTCCATACCGTCACCGCGCCGCCCGCCGAAAAGCCCATCAGCCCTACCCGGTTCGACTTGATGCGATAGCGGGCGGCATTTTTGCGCACCCACTTCACCGCATTCTCGCCGTCGGCGGTCGCGAGCGGGCGCAGCGGTTCGACCGCTGTGCGCAGCGAAGGAAGATTTGCGAGATAGCGCATCATCTGGAGCGGAAAATCGGCTCCGGTTTCGAGCAGACGATATTTGAGTACGAACGCGGTGACGCCCTGGCTGTTCAGCCATTTGGCGACCGCCTCGCCCTCATTTTCGATCGACAGCATGTGAAAACCACCGCCGGGCGCAACGATTACCGCAGTGCCGTTGGGCTTATCAGCGACATAGGGCGTCAGCGTCGCGTCGGATACATTGCGCACGATCGTCCCGAACGGTCCGGTCTCGCGCACTTCCTTCGACGTCGCGGGAACGGGGTCGGACGACAGGCGGATCGCTTCCCACGCGCAGGCGGGGATCGCGACGATGGCGAGCGCGCCGGCGATGGCGGCAGTAAGGCGCATGGTCATGACTTTCATTATTTTCCGTCCCGTGCGGCGGCGATGGCAGTGAGCGCAGGCGTGGTTGCCGGCGCCATTGCGGTTGCGTCGATACCCATCGACAGAAGCTGCGGCCTTACGGGGTCGAGCCGTACCCATGCGGGAAGTCCGCTTCCGTTCGGATCGCCGGTTTTCGCGAAGTTGGTCCAATAGTCGCCAAGCTGCTTCGCGGCGGCGCGGTCGGCGGCGGTCGCGTCGGCGAGCAGGTTGCCGAACTGGAATGCGACGTCCGACGCGTGAACGGCTCCGACATCGGGCTTGCGCTGGCCTTCAGCGACATAGCCGAAACGATAGAGGAAGGTCGGCACCCCCGCGCGCGCCTGCAACAGGCCGAAAGCGAGTGCCGGCTCGGCGAAGATCGCGTCACCGCCAAGCCGGCGGTTCGCTTCATCCTCGCTCGCATAGGCGGCTTTCACCGCAGCGGCGGAAGCACCGAGCGACTTTTCGACCGGGCCGTTGACCATCGCGCGAAACGGCGCCGGGATGAAGCCGAGTTCATCATCGTTGCTGCCGATAATATAGGGAATGCGCGCCTGTTTACCCTCGGCAAAGATCGTCTCGGCCCCCGCGGGCACGATCGTCCCGTCGGTCATCGGCCCCGAATAGCGATCCTCTTCCTTGCTCATCAAGGCAAGGCTGCCGAGAACCTTGTCGGCGGACAGCGCGCGCAAGGCCGCAGCGTCGGCAGCGCCTGCTCGCGCACCGAACGCCTGCCCCTTCGCTTGTGCATCCGCAAGCGTCGGCCAGTCATCGCGGCCGCCCCCCGAAGCGACGATCGCGCGCGCGAACAGGCCCCTGGCGGCGGGCGACGCCATCAGGCGCGACACCGATTCCCCGCCCGCGCTCTCGCCGAAGATCGTAACCTTGGCCGGATCGCCGCCGAACGACGCGATGTTGCGCTGGACCCATTTCAGCGCAGCAATCTGATCCATCAGCCCCCAGTTGCCGTCCTTGCCCAACGCGCGGTGCGCGAAGAAGCCGAAGCGGCCAAGGCGATAGTTGAAGCTGACGATCACGACGTCGCGCTTCGCAAGCACGCCGCCATCGGTCTCGGGCAAGGTCCCCGACCCACCGACGAAGCCGCCGCCGTGAATCCAGACCATCACCGGCAGCTTCGCTCCCTTGGCTGGCTTCGGTGTCCAGACGTTGAGCGTCAGGCAATCCTCGTTCATCGGCCGCGATCCGGGCTGGATACCGGGGAGCGGATTCTGCATGCAATCGGGGCCGTAAGCGGTTGCGTCGCGTGGTGCACTCCACGGCGCCGCGGGCGCGGGTGCGCTCCAGCGCAGGGCCCCGACCGGCGGCGCGGCATAGGGAATGCCCTTGAACGCCGCAACGCCATCCGCCGTTACGCCCGTGATAGCGCCACTGTCGATCGCCACTTGCTGGGCCGCGACCGGCGATGCCAACAAGGCAGCCGAAACCAATATGCTGCGGATCATTATTTGCCTCCGGTCGTGAAGATGAAACGGCCGGGGCCGGTACGATAGATGAAATAACCCTTGTCCTCGCGAACGGGGCTGGCGCCCGCAGGCGGGGTTACGGCGCCAAAGCGTGTCGGCACCCAAATCTCCCCCGCCGTATTCGCCGGCACCTCGGCGGTCAGCGCCAGCCTGCCCCCGTCGACCTTCCATCCCGAGAGGGCGCGGCCATGCACCGTATCCATTGCGGCTTCGGCACTCGCCAGCCCGTCCGGGATCGCGGGTTTGACCACCACGAGCTTGTACCCCGGTGCGCCGGGACGCAGGCCGGCGAGCCGCTGACGCATCCAATCGGCGATCGACGCGAAATAATGATGGTCGCGCGATCGGCTGTTCAGGCTCCACGTCTCGAACATCGTCGAATGACCGTTCTTGATCCACCAGCCCCAGCTCGGCTCGTCGGTGCGCGTCGCGACGCGATAGGCAAGGTTTGCATGACCGTAATCGCTGAGGATTTCGAGCAGGTAGCGCGCGCCATAGACACCGGTGTGCAGCCCCTGCTTGTCGACGTCGCGTGCGATCGTGTCGGCGACATCCTGTTCGCGGCCCGCGGGCACCATGCCGAACGCGAGCGGCAGGATATTCTGCACCTGCGTCGCCGGACCCGCGACGCCCTTTGCATCGACCGTCCGGTACCAGCCGTTCGCCGCATCCCAATAGCGCGCGTTATAAGCAGCACGGATGTCGGCCGCGAGTTTTCCATAACGCTCGGCGTCGTCGGCCTTGCCGATGATCGCCGACGATTTCGCAAGCAGGTCCGCCTGATGGAAGAAATAGGCCGTGGTCACCGCATCGATGCCGCCGCCGCGCGCATTGCTGTAATCCATGCCGCCCGCCGACGCCCATTCGGACAGTCCCGCCGAGCGTTGATAGTCGGGCGCCTTGATGAAGGTCGCGGTGTAATCGACCAGTCGCCGCTGCATATCCTGATTGTCGGCAAGGATGCGCGTGTCGCCATAGGTCGTATAAAGTTCCCACGGCAGGATCATCGCCGCGACGTCCCAGGGCGTCGTCGGGCCCCAGATCACGTTCCAGCCGGGGGTGTTCTCATATCCGTAGAAAGGCGTCGTCGGCGCAATCTCCGGCACTTCACCCTTGTCCGACTGCGCGTCGCGGAAATCGGCCAGCCATTTCGTCCAGACGCGCGCTATATCCAGACTGCGCGCCGCGGCGCCCGCCGATGCCTGTGCATCGCCGCTCCAGCCATTCTTCTCATAGGTCGGCGTGTCGGTCTGGAAGCCATGAAGATTGTTGAGGATCGACGCGATCGCGGCAAAGTCGATCTGATTCAGCAACGGGTCGGCACTCGTGAAGCTGCCGGTACGCGCGACCGCCGAATGGACGATGCGGGCGGTCAATGCACCCACGGGCGGCCTGTCGGGGAAACCGTCGACCTGCACATAGCGAAAGCCACGATAGCCGAAGCGCGGTTCCCATTGCTCGGCGCCCTTGCCTGCCAGCGTATAGCGGTCGGTCTGAAGCTGCGCGTCGATCAGCCCGGCGGCAGGGACGACTTTGCCGTCGTCGGCAACACGCTCGCTCGCGATCATCGAAACGGTCAGCCCGCGCGACCCGCTGACTTTGAGCACCGGCCAACCCGCAACGATGCGCCCGAAGTCATATACATGGACGCCCGGCGCGACCTCCTTCACCGCGACCGGCGCGATATCCTCGACCGGCTCGATCGCTTCGCTGTCGGCGGCGACAATCTGCCCTGCCGGACCAGCAACGACCGAAGCCGCCGACCATTTGCGGTCGCGAAAGCCCGCACGATCCCAGCCTGTCGGCACCAGCCGCGCATCGAAGCGCTCGCCGCGATGCACCGAGTCATTGAGCGTCGGGCCCGAAATGGTGCGCCAGCCGCCATCGGTCGCGACCGTTTCGCGGGTCCCATCGGCGTAGGTGATTTCCAGCTGCGCCTTGAGCGCAGGCTCGGCGTGCCAGGGTGCCGCGTGAAAATACCATTCGTTCGGATCGGTCAGCCCGTACCAGCCGCGCCCCAACTCGGCGCCGATCACATTCTCTCCGCGGCGCAGCAGCGCAGTCACGTCCAGCGTGTAAGCGAGCACGCGCTTATCATAGGCGGTGTAACCGACGCCGAGCGACGAGCCGACGATCGTGCCATTGACCGAAAGCCGGGGCATGCCCCCGCCCGCATAATAGAGCCGCGCGCTCGCGACCGGTTTGCCGAGGCGAAAAGCGCGGCGAACAAGTGGCGCCGGCAGTTCGATCGGGAGGACCAGGTCGACACCCGGAACCCCGCTCGCGACCACCAACCCATCCTTACCAACGCCACCGCCGGTGAAAGGATTGTCGCCGCCCGCAAAATCATATGCAACCGCAGGGCTTTGGGTGCCCGACACGCGGACCGAATGCACGATCGCAGCCGCCGCTTCCTTACCAGCGAAGCCGATCGTGCCATGCTTGTGCGCGTCATTGTCGACCGTCCCGACGACGACCCCGTCGATGCGCGTCACGATCTGACGACCCTCGGCGCGGATCGAAAGCGCGATGCGGCGCCCCTTGAGCGGTGCCGCAAGCTTGACCTGCCCCAGCCGCTCCATCTTGATCGCCGAACTCGTCCCGCCCGGATAGCGGCGGATCGTCTGGATCAGTTCGGGCCCGTTCTTGTCGTCCGCGAGCGTCCAGACATAGGCGTCGCCATAGGTTTTGCCGTTGGGCAGCGCGCGAAACAATATGTCGACGCTCTTGCCCGTCAGCGTCAACTCGGCGTCGAGCGTCAGGTCGCCCCAGTCATGGGCAAGGCGTTGGGGCCCCGAAATCCATTTGGCCTGCCAGTCGCCATCGGCAAGCAATCCCGTTTCCCACCAGGCCGGCGTGCTCCAGCCAGAGACCTTGCCATCGGCGTCCCACACCTGCACCTGCCACCAATAGCGCTGGCGCGACACCAGCGCTGGTCCGGCGTAGGCGATCTGGACATTGTCCGTCGACACGGTCTTGCCGCTATCCCAGAGCGGCGCGCGCTCAAGGTCGGCTTCGGAGGTCGCGACACGTATGCGATATGCGCTCTGTCGCGCCACCGGCGATCGCCAGGCAAGGCGCGGCGCCGCCGTGTCGAGGCCCAGCGGCGCCGCAGCATATTCGGTCCTGAGTTCGGCGGGCGCCGGATCGGCCGCCCACACGGGCGAGGTTGCCATGCCGACGGCCGCGAGCGCACCCAGCAACAGGCCTCGCAAGCTTCCGATCAGCGGCAACCCAACCTCCTCGTCAGAATTTGGTGCGAATACCGAAGGATACCAGCCGGCCGAGCGTGCTGCCATTCGTATATCCCGATGCACTGTTCAGGAACGGCGGATCCTCGTCAAAGACATTGTCGACGTTCAGCGTCAGCAGCGTGTTTGCGAGCATGTCGCCGAGATCGTAGCTGAAGAAAAGATCGACGGTGTCGAACGCGGCGACGCGTTCCTGCGGCGCCAACCCGACGACCGGATAGCCGCTGCGATGGTTGAGCGTCGCGCGCGCCGTAAAATCACCGACCGTCGCGCCGAGCCCTGCCGTGAAGAGGAAGCGACCGGTGCCATTTTTGAGATCGTCGTTGACCGGGCCGCCCTGCACAACCTGCGTCTCGCGATTGAGGAGGTAGCTGCCGGTGAAATTCGCATTGACCGAACCGAAGCCGGTCGGGCGATTATAGGCGAGGTTGAAGTCGACGCCGTCGACATTCACCGCGCCGAGGTTCGCCCGCTGCGCAAGGAACAGCACATAGGGCGAGCTGAACGCAAATAGCGTCGCGAGGTTCGGCACGCCGTCGACGCGGAGATTGCCGGCCGCGGCCTGCGCCTGCGCGAGCGTCGGGTTGAGGATGAAGAAATCCGCATAGGCCGGCGTCGTGAACAAGAGCGGCGACGTGAACGGCGGGACCGCGATGGCGTCCTTGAACTTCACGTTGAAATAGGTCGCGCTGGCGACGAAACCTTCAAGCGCGGCGGGCTTGAGATCGAAGCCAAGCGACCAGGTATCGGCCTTCTCCGGTTTCAGATTGGCGTTGCCGCCCGCGATCGCGATCGTCGGACGCAGCGCGTCGAAGGGCGAGCTGTTCGGCGCGCGGAACGGACTGAACGGAAGCACCTGCACGCGCGCGTCGACCGAGTTGCCCAGGTCGGCAAGGCTTGGCGCGTGGAACGACGTGCCGTAGTTGCCACGGATCGTCAGCGCCTCGAACGGGCGCCAAGTCACGCCGATCTTGGGATTGGTCGTGCTGCCCACATCGCTGTAATCGTCGTAGCGGACCGAGCCCGACAGTTCGAGGCTGTAGAAGCCGGGCGTGCGATTGTCGGCGCCGAAGATCGGGATCAGCAGTTCGCCGAACAGCGACTTCACATTGCGCGCGGCATAAGCGTTCGAGCCGGTGACCGCATTTTCGGGGCCGCTGCCGGTGAAGGAGCGGATATTCTCGTAATGATATTCCCCGCCGACCGCGAGGCGGATGTCGCCGCCGGGCAAGCTGGTCAGCGGACCGTCGAGCACGACGCGCCCTTCGGCCAGTTCCTGCGTCGCGTCGCCATAGTTGACGAAATCGTCGATCGCCGCGAGCACCGCGGGCGACGTTGCCGAGAGGTTATAGGGGTTGAGCGCGGTCGCGGTCGTGGTGCCCGCCAGCGCAAGCGTCGCCAGGGTCGAGTTGAAAGAGCGCTCGGTCGATTCATTCTCGCTGCGTCCGAAGTTGGCCAGCGTACGCAGCTGCCAGCCACCGCCGAGCTCGAAATCGAAGCTGGGGGTGATGCCATAAGAGGTGAAGCTCGACGGGCTGTCGTTGCTGGGCCCGAAGACATCGTCGAATGCGAACGAAACGGTGTGCGCGAGTTCGGTGCCGATCGGGCGGAAGAAGGGATTCGCAGCGGTGATCGTTCCGCTCGCGCTGCTTTGCGCACTGCGGTGCAGCGTATCGCGCTTCGACCAATAGGCCGACAGCTTGAACGCGACCGAGTCGCTGAGGTCCTGCGTCAATCCGGCGAAAACGCTGTGGCGTTCCTCGCGCGGATAGATTGCCGCATAGTCGGTCTGGTCGCAGCGATTGACGCCCGGCGTCCGGCCGGGAAGCGCATAGGTCGTCGTGCCGACGGTGATATTCGCCAACGCGCAGGCGGTGCTGCGGAAATCGCCGCCGCCGCGATCGGTCTGGTTCGCGGTCGCATAGCCGCGGTCGAGCCCGATAAGGTCGTCGTGCCAGGCGTAGGAATAGGAGATGAAGACCGAGCCCGAACCCCAATCCTTGCCCGCGATGACGCTGGCGTCGATCGTCTGGTAATCCTTGGCAAAGCCATAGCGCGCATTGACGCCGATGCCGTCGTAGCGGTCGCGCGTGATGAAGTTGATCACGCCGCCGATCGCGTCGGAGCCATAGATGGACGAACCGCCATCGGGAATGACATCGACACGCTTGATGACGTCGGGCGGGATGACCGACGGGTCGAAACTCGTCTGCAAAATACCCGCGCCGACCATGCGGTGCCCATCGACGAGCACGAGCGTGGTCGAACCACCGCTGTTGCCAAGATTGCGAATGTTCGGACGCACGATCGGATTGCCGAAATTGCCCAGGCCCGCCGGGATCGTACCGAAATTGCCGACCTGCGGGATCGAGGCGAGAAGGTCGTTCGCCGAGGCTGCGCCCGAGGCGACGACATCGGCCTCGCTGACCGCGACGACATTGGTGCCGACCGGCGCAACGCCGCGCAGCAGGGTACCGGTCACGACGATATCGGCATTGGTCGGTGCTTCGGAATCGGCATCCTGCGCATGGACACCGGTCGCGCCGAGCAGCGCCCCCGCACACGCCATTGCCGAAATGCCCCGCCGCCACGCGTTCCGCCGCGCAGCAAAATCCAGACCCGCGTTCGTCATCGCCTTCATCGCATCCTCCCTGCACTCGCCCTCGCGAGTTGTCCCTTTTGACGGAGGCGCCTGTCCGGCAATCTTGTTCCTCCGATGCCACGCTTCGCTGAGCGTTTCTGCATCAATGCTCATTATTTGTCTTTATCAATCACGTCAACGATCAATTTCAATCATTCGTGCCTGAACGGCACGCCAGACCGCGGTTTTCTTTTTAAGGGTTCTGGAAAATTCAGGCGATGATGACGCGGATGCCGGCGGCTTCCATCATCGCGACATGACGCGTTTCGATTCCAGAGTCGGTGACGACGACGTCGATCTCGTCCAGCGCACATACGACGTTGCCCGACGGGCCCGAAAATTTAGAACTGTCGACGAGCACGATGATCTCGTCGGCGCGTTCGATCAGCCGGCGTTCGGCCGCAACAAGGATCACGTCGGCCTGCATTAGCCCCGCGGGACCCATCGACGCCGCACCCATGAACAGCTTCGGCGCGTGAAAGCGCGGCATGCCGTCATCGCCGGCGGCCGACAGGACGATATTCTGTTCGCGAAAGACCTGGCCCGATGGAATGAGGATCCGCGTCGTCGACTGCGGCAACAGCGCGCTGACGATGTGAAGCGAGTTGGTCAGAACCTGCAGGCTCAGCCCGTCCAGGTGCGGGCACATCTGCAGCGTCGTCGAGCCGCCGTCGATCATGACGCCTTCGCCCGGAATGCAGAGCCCTGCGGCGGCGCGGCCGATCGCTTCCTTGGCGCCGCGATTGCGGCCGATATTTTCGTGGAATGGAACGCCCGACAGTCCGTCTTCGGACGTACTGGATGTAACGCTTCCGCCTCCGACGCGCTTCGCCCCGCCACGTACGCGCGTGATGACGCCCGCCTCTTCCAGCCGGTCGAGATCGCGTCGGATGGTGGCTGGCGACGCGGCGACGCGGCTTTCGAGGTCGCGGAACGAGACGAAACCGCTCTCGCCCAGGCTATCGAGGATCATTTTTTCGCGTTCGGCTGCGTGCATCGGGGTCCCTGTCTGATTGCGTCTATTTGACGGGAGCTGCGCCGAGTTGCAATCGAATGATTAGACGATCCCCGCCGTCGTGCCCGCCGCGCGCCGTTCCTGCGCCTTGCGATCCCGCCACCCGCTCGCGCGATAGGCCGTAATTGCATCGATCGCCCCGCCCGCCTCGGCGCGCGCCGCCGCGAGGATCGGGGTGACGTCGGTGCGGTACGCGACGCGCAGCGCCTGGAACGCCATCATCGTGTCGTTCGCTTCCTGCGCCGCGAGCAAAGCCTCGCGGTCGACGAGCAGCGCCTTGGCATAGGCCGCGACGATCGCCTCGGCCGACGACAACATGCTTTCGATCGGGTCGGTCACATTGTGCGACTGGTCGATCATGTAGGCGGGGCGGAAATCGCCGCGCGGGTTCATCTCGGCCTCGATCAACTCGTTGAAGACGAGGAAGAGCTGGTGCGGATTGATCGATCCCGAGTCGAGGTCGTCGTCGCCATATTTGCTGTCGTTGAAGTGGAAGCCGCCGAGCTTTCCGAAGCGATGGAGCCGGGCGACGATCTGTTCGATGTTTACGTTCGGCGCGTGATGCCCAAGATCGACAAGGCATTTCGCCTTGTCGCCAAGCTCCTGCGCGACGAGGATCGAACTGCCCCAGTCGGCGATCACGGTCGAATAGAAGGCGGGTTCGAACATCTTGTGTTCGATCAGCATACGCCAGTCGTCGGGGAGCGCGGCATAGACCTGCGCAGCCGCATCGAGATAGCGGTCGAGGCTGCGACCGAGATCCTGCTGTCCCGGAAAATTGGTGCCGTCGCCGACCCAGACGGTCAGGTCGGTGACGCCAAGCTGCCGGCCAATCTCGATACATTCGATGTTGTGCGCGACCGCCTGCTCGCGCACCTCAGCGCGCGTTGAGGAAAGCGAGCCCGTGGCGTAGCTTGCCGCCTGCCCTGGCTGATCCTGAAAGGTGTTGCTGTTCACCGCATCGAAGCCGAGCCCGAGCGCCGCCGCTTCCTCGCGCAACCCGCGGTAGTCGCCGACCTTGTCCCACGGAAAATGTGGACTGACGCGCGGCGTCGCGCGCCCGAGTTGCTGAATGACCGCACAATCTTCAAGCTTTTCGTGAATGTTGGTCGGCTCGCCGGCAATCGGGAATTTGGCGAAGCGCGTGCCGCCGCGCCCGGCGCCCCAACTCGGCACCGCGACCGAGAAACCCGCGACCTTTGCCTTCACGCCGTCGATGTCGATCCCCCGCCGGCCAAGCTGGCGGCCGAGGCTGCCATAATCGTCGTCGAGCGCATCGATCAGACCGGCGTTCAGCCGCTCGATGTCATCCTGTGCGAGCGGCAGGTCGCCGGCCATAAATCTCTCCTGATTCCGTATCTTATCGCGTAAATGCCTGCGCGTTGCCCGCGTCGACGTTGATCATATTGCCGGTCGACTTTGCCGACATATCAGAACTGAGGAAATAGACCGCTTCAGCGACATCCTCGGGCAGCACGTCGCGCTTCAGCATCGACCGGTTGCGATAATGTTCTTCGAGCTCGCTGCCCGAATCGATGCCGTGCGCACCCGCGCGTTCGCGGCGCCAGTCGCCGTCCCAGATACGCGATCCCTTGATCACCGCATCGGGATTGACCGTGTTGACGCGGATACCGAACGGCGCCCCTTCCAGCGCGAGGCAGCGCGCAAGGTGCAGTGCCGCCGCCTTTGCCGACGCATAGGCCGAGGCGTTGGTCGCCGCGGCGATCCCGTTCTTCGACCCGATGAAAACGATCGAACCGCCGCCCTGCGCCTTCATCAGCGGAAAGGCTGCGCGCGCGGTGAGGAAATAGCCCTGCGCAAGCACATCGTAATTGCGCTGCCACAGTTCGAGCGTCGTATCCTCGATCGGCGCCGACGAGGCGATGCCCGCGTTCGCGACAAGAATGTCGAGCCCCCCGAACTCGCGCGCGCAGTCCGCAAAGGCCGCCGCAACCTGCACTTCGTCGGTCACGTCGCACACTGCCGAGCGAATGCGGTCGCGGCCAAAGCGGCCTTCAAGTTCCTGCGCCGCCTTGGTCAGCGCATCGGCATCGCGGTCGACAAGCAGCACGCACGCATCGTCAGCGGCAAGGCGTTCGGCGGTTGCGGCACCGATGCCGCCCGCGCCGCCGGTTACGAGCGCGATGCGACCGGCGAGAGGCTTGCGCTTCGGCATGCGCTGGAGCTTCGCTTCCTCGAGCAGCCAATATTCGATATCGAACGCTTCCTGCTCGTCGAGCCCGACATAGGCGCCGATCGCCTCGGCACCGCGCATCACATTGATCGCGTTCGCATAGAATTCGCCCGCAAGCCGCGCGGTCGTCTTGTCACCGGCAAATGTCATACGGCCGATGCCGGGAACCAGCACGACGACGGGATTGGGATCGCGCATTGCCGGCGAACCCGGCCGCGCGCATCGCTGATAATAAGCGGCATAGTCGGCGCGATACGCCTCGATCCGCTCCGCCAGATAGTTGCTGTCGTCGATCCGTGCCGGGTCGAGCACGAGCGGCGCAATCTTGGTGCGCAGGAAATGGTCGGGGCACGAAGTGCCGATCACTGCGAGTTTTGCAAAATCTCGGCTGCTCGTGAATTCGAGCGTTTCGGCATCGTCGGCGAAATGCCCCACGCGCCGTCCCCCCATCAACCCGCGCAGCAGCGGCATCAGCCTGGCGGCTGCGAAGGCGCGTTCGGCGGCTGGCAGCGGCGCGATGACCTCACCTCCGAACCCCGACTTGGTGGCCAGCTTGGCGTTCAGATGCCTCGCGGCATCGGTGATCAGCGCGATGGTGTTATCGTAACAGACCTTGGCGCTATCGCCCCAGCAGATGATGCCATGGCCCGCGAGCATCACGCCGCGAAGACCCGGATGAGCGGCAACATAGTCGCGCAATTTGAGCCCGAGATCGAACCCGGGGCGCTGCCAGGGCAGCCAGCCCACCGCTCCGCCCCAGATCGCCTTGGTCGCAGCCTCGCCTTCGCTCGACGCGGCGAGCGCGATGATCGCGTCCGGATGGACATGGTCGACATGTGCAAAGGGCAGATAGCTATGGAGCGGGGTATCGATCGACGCCGCGCGCGGATTGAGCGCGAAGGTGCAGTGCGGCAGATAGCCGACCATCTCGTCTTCATGCTCCAGCCCGCGATAGAGCTTCTCGAGACCAAGAAGCTTGCTCTGGTAGAGTGTCGAAAACCCGTCGAGCTTCATCGAACCGATGTCGCCCCCCGATCCCTTCACCCACAGGACCGGCACCGTTTCGCCGGTGAGCGGATCGCGCGCATCGAGCTTGGCCGATGTGTTCCCCCCGCCGAAATTGGTGACGGTGAGGTCCGACCCGAGCCGGTTAGAGCGATAGAGCAGCAGATCTTCGGGCGACTTGTCCGCCGCCTCTTCGTCCGACCAGCGATTCGCCGGAATGACGAATGGCAGCGCGGCAGCGTTGGATTTCGGTGGGACGTCCAGAAGATCGGGCATGAAGGAAACTCGTTGTTTCGACTATGACAAGCCATGTATCGAAAACGCTGGCGTCCTGCAATCAGTTTCGATAAAGTTCGATCAAATTCGGTCGCAACGAAGCAAAGGGAGAGGGATGAAGGGTCGCGCCACCATAGTCCTCGATATCGGGAAAACCTTGGCAAAGCTGAGCCTCTGGTCGCCGGATGGCGCCTTGATTGAACGGCGCGTGCGGCCGAACGAGCGCATCAGGACGGCGGGCTATGCCGCGCTCGACACGGCCGGGATCGAAGCCTGGGCCGTCGAGGTGCTGCGATATTTCGCGACGCTTGCGGACGTAGGCGCGATCGTTCCGGTGGGCCATGGTGCCGGCGCAGCGATTATTCGCGGCGACCATCTTGCTTGCCCCCCGCTCGACTATGAAGAAGCGCTGCCGGCGGACTTGCGCACAGCCTATGCGGCCGAGCGGGACGCCTTTGCAGAGACGGGCTCCCCCGCCCTGCCCGACGGGCTCAATCTCGGCGCGCAGCTTTTCCGTCTTGAGCGTCGCGACCCCACGCTCGCGCGCGGCACGCAAATCGTGCCTTGGGCGCAATATTGGAGTTGGCTATTGAGCGGGGTGGCCGCATCGGAGGTGACCAGCCTCGGCTGTCATACCGATCTCTGGAACCCGATCGCCGGCAGGCCGTCCGGACTCGCCGAACGGCACGGCTGGGCGGAACGACTTGCCCCGCTGCGCACGGCGGGCGACATATTGGGCACGCTGCGGCCCGAATGGGTTTTCCGGACCGGGCTGCCCGCCGACACCGAGATCCATTGCGGCCTTCATGATTCGAACGCGGCGCTGCTCGCCGCGCGCGGCTTCGCCGAAATCGCAGATCATGAGTCGACCGTGCTGTCGACGGGCACATGGTTCGTCGCGATGCGATCTCCCCAGGACGCGGCGTCGGTCGACATCGCCCGCCTCGACGAGCGTCGCGATTGCCTGATCAACGTCGATGTCCACGGCACACCGATCCCGTCGGCCCGATTCATGGGTGGGCGCGAGATCGAGACATTGATCGGCCTCGACACGCGGCAAAGCGACATTGCGCCTGACCAACCCGCACTGCTGGACGCGCTGCCCGATACGCTCGCCGGTGGCGCAATGCTGCTGCCCACCTTCGCGCCGGGCTTCGGCCCCTTCCCGCATGGTCGCGGCCGATGGATCGCCGAGCCTCCGGGGCAGCCCGCGCGCCGCGCCGCAGTGTCGCTATACGCCGCGCTGGTCACCGACGCGTCGTTGGGCCTGATCGGCACAAGGGAACGCCTGTTGATCGAGGGCCGCTTCGCCGAAGGGCAGGTTTTCGTCCGCGCGCTTGCGGCGCTGCGGCCCGACCTTCGCACCTATATCGGTAAGGCGCACAATGACGTTTCCTATGGTGCGCTGCGGCTCTTGGACGCCGCGTTGCCCACGGCAGAACCGCTCGAACTGGTCGAGCCGCTCGATATCGATCTTGGGCCCTATCGCGACCGCTGGCGCGAAGAAGCCGAACGGGTGGAAGAAACCGCGTGAAAGCAGCATCGATCGGCGACTATCGCGAAGCCGCCCGGCGACGCCTGCCGCACTTCCTGTTCGAATATTTCGACGGCGGCTCCTATGCCGAGCGGACGCTACATGCCAACATCGCCGACCTGCAGGACATTGCGCTGCGCCAGCACGTGCTGAACGACGTGTCGGCGATCGACCTGTCGACGACGTTGTTCGGCCAGCCAGTATCGATGCCCGTCGCGCTCGGTCCGATCGGCCTCGCCGGAATGGCTGCACGCCGCGGCGAGGTACAGGCCGCGCGTGCGGCGGCAGCGAAGGGTGTGCCCTTTACGCTGTCGACCGTTTCGGCCTGCTCCCTCGCCGAGGTCGCGCAGGGCTCCCCGACGCCCTTCTGGTTCCAGCTCTATATGATGCGCGACCGCGGCTTTATGCGATCGCTGCTCGACGAGGCCAGCGAGGCCCGCTGCCCCGTGCTCGTCTTCACCGTCGACATGCCGCTCCCGGGCGCGCGCTATCGCGATGTGCGCTCGGGCCTGTCGGGCGCCTCGGGACTTCGCGGGCAACTGCGCCGTATCGGCCAGGCCATGACCCGCCCCGGCTGGGCATGGGACGTCGGCATCCATGGCCGCCCGCATCAGCTAGGCAACGTCGCGCCGCTGCTCGGCCCGAAATCGGGACTCGAAGACTTCTTGGGCTGGATGAAAAATAACTTCGATCCGGGCATAACTTGGGCCGACCTGGATTTCGTTCGCGCCCACTGGGCCAGACCTATCGTCTTAAAGGGCATTTTGGACACCGAAGACGCACGGCGCGCCGCCGAGGCGGGGGTCGACGGGATCATCGTATCGAATCATGGCGGGCGCCAGCTCGATGGAGTGCCGTCGGTCGCGCGCGCGCTGCCCGCGATCGCCGATGCGGTCGGTGACCGGCTGACGCTGCTCGCCGATGGCGGCGTGCGGTCGGGCCTCGATGTCGTGCGGATGCTCGCATTGGGCGCCAAAGGCGTGCTGCTCGGTCGGGCCTGGGCATTTGCGCTCGCGGCGGACGGGGGACGCGGCGTGCGACACGTGCTCGACCTGATCGAGGCCGAAATGCGTGTCGCAATGGCGCTTACCGGGGTGACCGGGGTGGACAGGATCGGGCCGGAGACATTAGCCGCCTGACGGGAATGAGGGGAGAAAAAGGATGGATGCGAACCCGCTGCTCGGCGTGTTCTTTCACTGGCTGGGCGGGCTATCGTCGGCGAGCTTCTATGTGCCGTACAAGCGCATCCGCGCCTGGTCGTGGGAGGTTTTCTGGATCACCGGCGGCATCTTCTCGTGGCTGATAGCTCCTTGGCTCTTCGCCTCGATCCAGACCCACGACCTGTTCGTTGTCCTCAGCCGGACGCCCGGTGATATCTGGTTCTGGTGCTGGTTCTGGGGCGCGATGTGGGGACTTGGCGGACTGACCTTCGGGCTCACCATGCGCTACCTTGGCCTCTCGCTTGGCATGGCGGTCGCGCTCGGGCTGACGACCGTCATCGGCACGATGGGGCCGCCGATCTTTCGCGGGACCTTGGGAGAATTGTTCGCCACGACCAGCGGGCAGACGGTGTTTCTCGGCATCGCGATTACGCTGATAGGGATCGTCATTGTCGCGCAGGCCGGACGCCGCAAGGAACGTGAGATGGGCGCGGCGGTCGCAGAGGCCGACAAATCCGAATTCAATCTCCGCAAAGGATTGGCGATCGCAGTCTTCTCCGGCATCATGTCGGGCTGTTTCGCCTGGGGCCTCGACGCCGGCGCGCCGATCCGCGAGCTGACGCTCGCCGCCGGGACCGACCCGCTATGGCAGGGACTGCCCGTTCTGTGCGTCGTGCTGCTCGGCGGGCTTACGACAAACCTAATATGGTGCGCGATCCTCATCGCGCGCAACCGCAGCATACGCCAGTTCGCCGGCGAAGCCGCGCCCGGTGCGACCGAACGGCCGCCGCTCGCGCTCAACTATGGCCTCGCTGCGCTCGGCGGCACGCTCTGGTATTTCCAATTCTTCTTCTACACGATGGGCGAAAGCCAGATGGGGCGCTTCGGCTTCTCAAGCTGGACGCTGCATATGGCGAGCATCATCCTCTTTTCGACCCTCTGGGGCTTCGCGCTCAAGGAATGGGCGCCCGCGGGCCAGCGCACCCGCGCGCTGGTCTGGCTCGGGATTGCAGTGCTGATGGCGTCGACCGTCGTGATCGGCCTCGGCAACAGCCTCGCGTAATCTCTCCTAGGCAGGCGTTGCGGTAAGTTCGCCGCGCGCCTGCCGGAACACCTCGACGCTTCCCCAGATCGCGAGTGCAGCCATGATCGCAGCGACGATCAGGTCGGGCCAACTGCGCCCGGTGCCGAACACGCCGAGCGCCGCGCCCATCACCGCGATATTGCCGATCGCATCGTTGCGCGAGCAGATCCACACCGAACGCATGTTCGCGTCGCCGGTGCGATAGCGATAGAGCATAAGCGCGACCGCCACATTGGCAGCGAGCGCGAGCGCGCCGATCAGTCCCATCGTCTCGGCATGCGGCGCCGATCCGCTAACAAAACCCCAGACCGCCGATCCGAATACCCAAAGGCCGAAGGCGAGCATCGTCCCCGCCTTCAGCAAAGCGGCGCGCGCACGCCATGCGAGCGCCATGCCCGCAACGCCAAGGCTGATCGCATAATTTGCGCTGTCGCCGAGGAAGTCGAGCGCATCAGCCTGAAGCGCGCGCGAGTCCGCCGCGACGCCCGCGACGATCTCGACGCCGAACATCGCTGCGTTAATCAGCAGCGCGATCCACAGGATACGCCGCCACTTGGGATCGTTGAGCGCGGTCTTGCCACTTTTGCCGGCACAGCATTGATCGGCCATCGCCGAAATCTCCTGTCATCTTCGAGTCGGCACCCTATATGCACCCTGTAGCAACTACAGGGTCAAGCGATGAAAATTGGCGAACTGTCGCGTGCCACCGGCACGAATATCGAAACCATCCGCTATTATGAGCGCATCGGTCTGCTGCCCGCGCCGAGTCGCACCGCCGCGAACTACCGCAGCTATGGCGACGCGCATCGGTCGCGGTTGAGCTTTGTGCGCCATTCGCGCGATCTGGGCTTCACGATCGAAGAGATTCGTTCGCTGCTGGACCTGTCGGACGATCCCGCGCGCGATTGCGGTGAGGCCGACCGTATCGCGACCGCGCATCTGGAACAGGTCGAAGAAAAGATCGCGCAATTGACCGCGCTGCGTGACGAGCTCGCGCGGATCGTCGGGCGTTGCCGCGGTGGTGCGGCGGCCGACTGCCGGGTGATCGAGGCACTTGGCGATCACCGGCACTGCGAAAGCGCGCATTGATTTGGGAAAGGTGGGACGATTCTGTTGCCCGGCTCGTCCCCAGCCGCTGGTATCCGATTCTGTTGCCCGGTTCGGTCCGAACCGCGTTCTATTTGTCTAACCTTAGGCCGTGAGGCTTATCGGTTAGGCAGCCAGAGCGAGTGCTTCGTTATCGTTAGCACCTATTGGTTTTGAGCCTTTAACGGGTTACTCAGCCCGGAAGAAAATATCGTCTTTGAACACACGTCGATCCTGGTTCGGCCCCGTCAGAAGCCCGCGCGCCCATCGAAGAAACGCGGGTTTGTGGTGGAGCCGCCGGGTACTGCCCCCGGGTCCGCTGTGTCTATTCCACGACACCATTTATCCTCATAGCCGGCCGAAACCGGCACGACATATATAGGAAGCCCGCCCGCACTTGGAAAGAGCGCAGGCGGGCCATTCGTCCCGTAACGGGCTCAACTCCCTTATTTCTTTCGCAATTCGTCCCGGATTTCGGTGAGGATATCGACCTCGGTCGGACCTGCGGGCGCGTCAGGCGCCTTCCGCACGACCTTGTTCACCGCCTTTACCAGCAGAAAGATGATCCACGCCAGAATCAGGAAATTGATCGTCGCCGTGATAAAGGCGCCATAGCCGAACATCGCGACCCCGGCCTCTTTCAGCGCCGCATAGTCGGTCGCCGAAACGCCCTCAGGAACCGGGCCGAGACGAATAAACATGTTCGAGAAATCGACCCCGCCAAAGAGCGCGCCGACGACTGGCATGATGATATCTTCGGTCAGCGATTTGGTGATCGTCGCAAACGCGCCGCCGATGATCACACCGACCGCAAGGTCGATGACATTGCCGCGCGCGATAAATTCCCTGAATTCACTCAGCATCTTGTCGTACCCCGGATTGTTGAGCCTTGCCGAGAAAGGTGCCGCGACGATTGCACAAAGGCAAGCGGCTTCCTATTATGTGTATTGTTGCGGCAAAACGCCGCCGGAGGGAGTTTTTGACCATGACCTATCGTTCCGCTCGCTGGTTGATCCTGCCTGTCGCCGCGATGAGCCTGTCCGCCTGCGGCATCAACAGCGTCCCGACCAAGGAAGAAGCGGCGAAAGCCAAATGGGCGAATGTCGAAGCCGCGTACCAGCGCCGCGCCGACCTGATCCCCAACCTCGTCGAAACCGCAAAGGGCGCGTCGAAGATCGAACAGTCGACGCTTGAGGGCGTAATCCAGGCGCGCGCCTCGGCGACGCAGGTCAAGCTCAGCACCGACGACCTCAATGACCCCGCGAAGGTTCAGGCCTTTCAGCAGGCACAGGGCAATGTGTCGGGTGCGCTGGGCCGCCTGCTCGTCACCGTCGAACAATATCCCGACCTCAAGAGCCAGGCCCGCTTCGCCGACCTGATGACGCAGCTCGAGGGCACCGAGAACCGCATCAACGTGACGGTGCAGGACTATAATGCCGCGGTGCAGGACTATAATACGACGATCCGCACCTTCCCCGACATCATCGGCGCAAAGATCGTGCATGGCGCGCAGCCGATGACGCCATATAAGGCTGTCACGCCCAACGCCAACCAGGCGCCGAAGGTCGACTTCGGGCAATAAGGTGGGCGTGCCCACCCCATTTCGATCGCTGACAGCAGCGGCCCTGGCAGGGCTGCTGCTGTTCGCGGCGCCTGCCGCGGCGCAGACTTTTCCCAAGCTCGCGGGGAATCCGGTCGTCGATCAGGCCGATATCATTCCGGCGGCGGAGGAAGCGGCACTCAATACACAGTTGCTCGAACTCCAGCAAAGGACCGGGCATCAGCTTGTCGTCGCGACGGTACGCGACCTCGAAGGCCATGACGTCGCCGATTACGGCTACCGCCTCGGCCGCGAATGGCAGATCGGCGACAAGGAAAAGGACGACGGCGTCGTCTTCCTGATCGCCCCGAACGAACGGCGGATGAATATCGCGGTCGGCTATGGCCTCGAACCGATCCTGACCGACGCCTTGTCGGGCCGGATCATCCGCGACGTCGTGACGCCGAAGTTCAAGGCGGGCGATATGCCCGGCGGAATTCAGGACGGCGTCAACGCTATCGCGCAGCAGATCCAGCTTACACCCGAGGAAGCCGCCGCGCGCGCCGCCGCCGCCGACAAGGCCGAGCGCGACCGCGCCGGCGACGGCAATTTCGGCGGGTTGTTCTTCATCGGTTTCATCTTCTTCATCTTTTTCGTCATCCCCTGGCTGTCGAGCCGGTCGCGGCGCGGCAAGAAGCGGCGCAAGGACAGCCCGTGGGGCGCCCCGCCGATCATCATCTGGGGCGGCGACGACGATGACCATTGGGGATCGGGCGGCGGCTCTTCATGGGGCGGCGGCGGTGGCGGCTTCGGCGGATTTTCGGGCGGCGGCGGCAGCTTCGGGGGCGGCGGCGCCTCCGGCGGCTGGTAAGGGAGCGGGCGCATGAAAGTCAGCCATGTCAGCGAAGCCGACCACGATATCGTCACCGCCGCGGTCGCGGCGGCCGAGACGCACACAAGCGGCGAGATCGTCACCGTCGTTGCCGGCAAATCCAACGACTATGACGATGTCGCGCTAGTCTGGGCGAGCATCATCGCCTTTCTCGCGATGTCGATCGTCGCGCTTTTTCCCGAATTCTACCGCGGCCTGTACGACCGGTTGACCGGCGGCTGGGGACATGAGCTGACGGCCAATCAATGGCTTGGAACGGTGATTGCGATCGGCGTCGTCAAATGGATCGGCATGTGGCTGATTCTGCTCTGGCGGCCGCTGCGCATGGCGCTTACCCCGCGCAGCATCAAGGCCGAGCGCGTGCGCGCCCGCGCGATCGACCTGTTCAAAGTCGGAACCGAGGGCAAGACCGTGGGCCGCACCGGCGTTCTCCTCTACCTCAGCCTTAAGGAGCATCGCGCCGATATCGTCGCCGACGAGGCGATCGCCGCCAAGGTATCCGCCGATGTCTGGGGCGACGCGATGGCTGCGCTGATCGAACGCGTACGCGCAGGAGAGCCGGGTCAAGGCATGGCCGAAGCGGTGCGCCAGATGGGCATCGTGCTTGCCGCGCATTTCCCGCGCGGTAGCGAAAATCCGAACGAATTGCCGGACCGGCTCATCGAATTATAGTCCTTCGTCGTTGCGAGCGGTGAAGCCGCGTGGCAATCCAGCGCAGCGCAAACCGGCCTGGATTGCGTCGCTCCGCTCGCAATGACGATAGGATAAGATATGCCCCTCCCCTTACCCGACGCCCCCATCGAAACGCGGTGGGAAGGCCGCTTCATCACGGTCAAGCAGCAGGGCACGTGGGAATATGTCTCGCGCTCGCGCGGCATTCACGCTGCGGTGATTCTCGCGATCGACGAGGCCGACGATGGCCGCCATGTCATCCTTGTCGAACAATATCGCGTCCCGCTGAAGGTTCGGTGCATCGAATTGCCCGCAGGGCTGGTTGGCGACGATGGGATCGCGGAAGTTGCAGAAGTTGCCGCGCAGCGTGAGCTGGAGGAAGAGACGGGGTATCAAGCTACCCGTTGGCGTACCGTCGGCGAATTCTACAGCTCGCCGGGAATGGTCAGCGAAAGCTTCACCCTGCTGGTCGCAACCGGCCTGACGAAGATCGGCGAAGGCGGCGGGGTCGATGGCGAGGATATCATCGTCCACCGCGTACCGCTGGATAGCATCGCCGATTTCGTGGCGGCGAAACGTGCCGAGGGATGCGGGATCGATGTCCGCGTGGCGATGCTGTTGGCGGGTGGATTGTTGGCCGGATAGTGGATTTCGAGCGGAAGCTGTCGTCTCTCTCGTCGTCACCCCGGACTTGATCCGGGGTCACGCTTGATACCGAAGGTAGCGCGTGCGTCAAAAAAGCGGGATCCCGGGTCAAGCCCGGGATGACGGAAGTGGGTGACTGAACGTCGGCCCCACCCCAAAGCCGATATTCTCGTCAGATCCGGTAACTAGCGCGCGCCGAAGCGCCAGCGGAGTAGTGGGCGCGCCAGCAGGAGGCCGGCGAGGAAGCCGCCGACATGCGCCCAGATCGCGACCGCGCCGAACCCGCCGCCGCCCGTAAAACCGATAAGCAGCTGAAGCCCGATCCACGCCGCGGCGAGCCAGAGCGCGCGCACCCAATGGCCGGGAATCGGGCCGATCGCAGAAGCCTTTGACCGGCTGAAGATCAGCGCGAAGACGGCGATCAGCGCCGAGATGGCGCCGCTTGCACCGATCATCGGCACCGCCGATGCCGGATCGGCGAGATATTGGGCAAGCGCGCCGCCATAGGCGCCGACAAGCAGCAGTACCGCCATCGCTTTCGATCCCAACGGCGCCTCTAGCTGGCGGCCGATGAAAAGCAGCACCAGCATGTTGAAGGCGATGTGCAACACGCCGCCATGCAGGAAGGCCGACGACAGCGGCGTCAGCACAAAGGGAACCATCGTCCCCGGCGGCAGGATCAGTTCGGAACCGAAACGCGCGGGGATGAACCCCGCGCGCACGATCGCGTCGATCTGGAAGCCGGTGATCCAGAGGAGCACGAAGACGACGACGCAGACGAGCGCATAGCCCGTGACCAGCGGCGCGTCCTGAGGCTTCATCCTCGCAGCGCCCGTCAGATGAATTCGATCTTGGTCACCAGATAATATTTGTCGCCCGCAGGCACGGTGACTTCGACCTCGTCGTCGACGCGACGACCGATGAGCGCACGGCCGAGCGGCGAATTATAGCTGATCTTGCCGTCCTTGGCGTCGGCTTCGGCCTGCCCGACGATTTGATAGCGGACGGGCTTGTCATCCTCGTCAGCGAGCGTGACGGTGGCACCGAACACGATGCGGTCGCCCGACAGCGTCGTCGGGTCGATCACCTGCGCGCGCGAAAGCTTGTCCTCGAGATCGCCGATCGTCGCTTCAACCTGACCCTGGCGTTCCTTCGCGGCGTGATATTCGGCATTTTCCGAAAGGTCGCCATGCGCGCGTGCTTCCTCGATCGCATCGACGATCAACGGTCGCTCGGCTTTGAGGATCGCGAGTTGCGCGTTCAGCTTCTCATAGCCTTCTGCCAGCATCGGCACCTTTTCAACGCTTGCCATTATCCTGTTGTCCTTCGTCAATAATCCAGCGCCAGCGAAACTTCGCCGGGCGGCTGCGCCGCTGTTCCGTCAATGTCGGGGAGTTGGAGCGGTGCCTTCAATAATAGTCCTGAAGCGGCTTCACTTCAAGAGAGTGCGCGCGAAGCGCCCCGATCGCCTGCGTCGACGCGTCACTTGCCGCAGCCGTCGTGTAATAGGCGATGTCCGCCGCGAGCGCCGACGCGCGGATCGACTGCGAATCCTGCAACGATTGCCAACCCTCGGTCGTGTTGAAGATCAGTTGGACGTCGCCGTCCTTGATCCTGTCGACGATATGCGGACGACCTTCGGCAACCTTGTTGACGCGCTCGACCTCGATGCCCTGCCCCGCCAGATAATCGGCGGTGCCGCCGGTCGCGACGACCTTCCAGCCCCAGTCGGTCAGTTGCTTCACCGCGCCGAGAATGCGCGGCTTGTCGCTGTCCTTGACCGACACGAAGACACGGCCCGTCGTCGGCAGGCGGTCGCCCGCGCCGAGCTGCGCCTTGGCAAAGGCGAGGTTGAAATTGCGGTCGATTCCCATGACTTCGCCGGTGGACTTCATTTCGGGCGACAGCACCGGATCGGTGCCCGGGAAGCGCGCGAAGGGGAACACCGCTTCCTTCACCGCGACATGCGCGATGTCGCGGTTGATCTTGGGAAGGTAGGCAAGCTTCTCGCCCGCCATCACACGCGCCGCGATCTTGGCGATCGGCGAACCGACGGCCTTTGCGACGAAGGGCACGGTACGGCTGGCGCGCGGATTGACCTCGATCAGATAGACCTCGTCATCCTTCACCGCGAACTGGATGTTCATGAGGCCGCGGACCTCGAGCGCGCGCGCGAGCGCTTCGGTCTGTCGTTCGATTTCGGCGATGATTTCGGCCGACAGGCTGTACGGCGGGATCGAGCAGGCGCTGTCGCCCGAATGGACCCCGGCTTCCTCGATATGCTGGAGCACGCCCGCAACGACGACGTCGGTCCCGTCGCACAAGGCATCGACATCGACCTCGATCGCGTCGCGCAGATAGCGGTCGATCAGCACCGGCGAGTCGCCCGACACCTGTACCGCGGTCTCGATATAATTTTCGAGCTGCGCCTGATCGTCGACGATCTCCATCGCGCGGCCGCCGAGCACATAGGAGGGACGCGTGAGCACCGGGTAACCGATGCGCGCCGCAACCGCGACGGCTTCCTCGCGGCTGCGCGCGATGCCATTCTCGGGCTGTTTCAGGCCAAGCTTGTTGACGAGTGCCGCAAAGCGCTCGCGGTCTTCGGCCAGGTCGATCGCATCGGGCGAGGTACCGAGGATCGGGATACCCGCTTCGGCGAGCGCCTGCGCAAGCTTCAGTGGGGTCTGCCCGCCGAACTGCACGATCACCCCGACGAGCTCGCCCTTCGACATTTCGACGTGCAGGATTTCGAGCACATCTTCGGCGGTCAGCGGCTCGAAATAGAGGCGGTCCGACGTGTCATAGTCGGTCGACACCGTCTCCGGGTTGCAGTTGATCATGATTGTTTCATAACCCGCTTCCTCAAGCGCGAAGCAGGCGTGGCAGCAGCAATAATCGAACTCGATTCCCTGCCCGATCCGGTTCGGGCCGCCGCCGAGGATAACGACCTTCTTCCGATCGCTCGGGTTCGCCTCATTCTCGGGCTCGCCAAAGGTCGGCGCTTCGTAGGTAGAATAGAGATAGGGCGTCTGTGCCTGAAATTCGGCGGCACAGGTGTCGATCGTCTTGAACACCGGGCGGACGCCCAGCTTGTGGCGCAGCGCGCGCACTTCGGCCTCGGTCACGCCGCCGGTCATCGCCTTTACCGCTTCGTGGATCAGGCCCGAACCCCGCGCGGTCGCGCGCTTCGATCCGGGGCGCAGATTCGCCGACTGAAGCGCAAGATAGGCGAGACGCTTGTCCGAGAAGCCCATGGCTTTCAGCTTGCGAAGCCCCTCGGCGTCGCGCGGCAGGCCGTTTTCGCAAACATCCTGTTCGGCCGCAACAATCTCGGCGATGCGTTCGAGGAACCACATGTCGTAACCCGCGACGCGGTTGATCTCGGTGAGCGGCAATCCCTCGCGGATCGCCTGCGCGGTATTGAGCAGCCGGTCGGGGGTGCGCTTCGCGAGTTCGCTGCGAAGCTGGTCGTGGCTCGCGCCCTTGAGGCGATCGACGAAGTTGAAGCCGCTCAGGCCCGTCTCCAACCCGCGCAGCGCCTTTTGCAAGCTCTCGTGGATCGTTCGGCCGATCGCCATCACTTCGCCAACCGACTTCATCGCGGTCGACAGCGTCGCCTCGGCGCCCTTGAACTTTTCAAAGGCGAAGCGCGGGATTTTGGTTACGACATAGTCGATGGTCGGTTCGAACGACGCCGGGGTGACGCCCGTGATGTCGTTCATGATCTCGTCGAGCGTGTAGCCGACCGCGAGCTTCGCCGCGACCTTGGCGATCGGGAAGCCCGTCGCCTTCGACGCGAGTGCCGACGAACGCGACACGCGCGGATTCATCTCGATCACGATCAGGCGGCCGTCCTTGGGATTGACCGCGAACTGCACGTTCGAACCGCCTGTTTCGACGCCGATTTCACGCAGCACCGCGATGCTCGCGTTGCGCATGATCTGATATTCCTTGTCGGTCAGCGTCAGCGCCGGCGCGACGGTGATGCTGTCGCCGGTATGCACGCCCATCGGATCGACATTTTCGATCGAGCAGATGATGATGCAATTGTCCTTGCGGTCCCGGACAACCTCCATCTCATATTCTTTCCAGCCGAGGAGCGATTCCTCGATCAGGACCTCGGTCGTCGGCGACGCGATCAGGCCGCCGCGGACGATATGCTCGAATTCCTCACGGTTATACGCGATGCCGCCGCCGGTGCCGCCCATGGTGAAACTGGGACGGATGATCGACGGCAGGCCGGTGCGTTCGAGTACGGCGAACGCCTCTTCAAGCGTGTGCGCAATGCCCGAGCGCGCGCTTTCCAGCCCGATCTTGTCCATCGCGTCGCGGAACTTGATCCGGTCCTCGGCCTTGTCGATCGCCTCGGCATCGGCGCCGATCATCTCGACGCCATATTTCTCCAGCGTTCCGTCGTTGAACAGCGCCAGCGCGGTGTTGAGCGCGGTCTGCCCGCCCATCGTCGGCAGCACCGCATCGGGGCGCTCCTTCGCGATGATCTTCGCGACGATCTCGGGCGTGATCGGCTCCACATATGTGGCGTCCGCCAGATCGGGATCGGTCATGATCGTCGCGGGGTTGGAGTTGACGAGGACGATGCGATAGCCCTCCTCCTTCAACGCCTTGATCGCCTGCGTTCCCGAATAGTCGAACTCGCACGCCTGACCGATAACGATCGGGCCGGCGCCGATGACGAGGATGGATTGGATGTCGGTTCTTTTGGGCATTATTTTTTCGTCTCGTTCTTCGCCACAAAGACGGCTTCGACCATCTCAGCTACTTGTTTTTGATCGAATATGAGCTTGCTGGAATAGCCACAGATCTCGTTCGTGGCGTTCAGCAAAACCAGCAGGTTTTCGTTGAAAGCCTTTTGGATGTCCGCGCCGGACACCCCTCGCTTCAGCGGCACAACGATCGACGGATTTTCGATAATCTTTGTTCGATCCTGTTTCGGTGTGCAAAGACCGATCTGTTTGATCTCCATACCTTGGTCGACCCGTTCGACAAGAATTGGAGGAGGTTGGCTGGAAGCCAAAGCATTGCATAGCGGCTCACCGTCGCGACCCTGCTTACCTGCGGGGCACTCGATCACCCATTCCGGAAACTCTACCGGAATAGACATCACCTGCGCATTCGCGGCGAGTAGCGACATGATTGCCGAGACGATCACTTCAGCCCACCCACAAACTTCTCAAACAGATAGAAACTGTCCTGCGGGCCCGGGCTCGCCTCGGGGTGATATTGCACGCTGAACGCCCGCTTGCCCGTGATCGCGATGCCGCAGTTCGATCCGTCGAACAGGCTCTTGTGCGTTTCGACCACACCGGCGGGCAGCGTCGCGGCGTCGACTGCGAAGCCATGGTTCATGCTGGTGATCTCGACCACGCCATCTTCGGCGCGCTGTACCGGGTGGTTTGCGCCGCGATGGCCTTGATGCATCTTTACCGTTTTCGCGCCCGCCGCGATGCCGAGCATCTGGTGGCCGAGGCAGATGCCGAAGATCGGCACGTCGCGTTCGAGCAGACCCTGGATCACCGGCACCGCATAATCGCCCGTAGCCGCGGGATCGCCGGGACCGTTCGAGAGGAACACGCCCGCGGGCTGGTGGCTGAGCACCTCGTCGAGGGTCGCGGTTGCGGGCACCACTGTGACGCGCGCGCCGGCTTTCACGAGATTGCGGAAGATATTGTCCTTCGCGCCATAGTCGATCGCGACGACATGCGGGCGCTCGCCGCCCTCTTCGCTCGCATAGCCATGCCCCAGCGTCCACGCGCCGCCGGTCCAGTCGCCGGTGTCGGTGCGGCTGACACCCTTCGCAAGGTCCATACCCTCGAGTCCCGCCCAGCCGCGCGCTTGTCCAAGCAGTTCGTCGATATCGAACTTGCCGTCGGGGCTGTGCGCGATCACGCCGTTCGGCGCCCCCGCGTCGCGGATGCGGCGCGTCAGTGCTCGCGTGTCTATGCCGGCGAGGCCGATCACGCCCTGCTCCACCATCCATTCGGGGAGCGTCTGGACGCTGCGGAAGTTGCTGGGCTGCGTCGGCAGCTCGCGCGTGATGGCACCGAGCGCGCCGTGTACGCCGCGTTCCATATCCTCGGGGTTCGCGCCGACATTGCCGATGTGCGGGAAGGTGAAGGTGACGATCTGCCCCGCATAGCTGGGGTCGGTCAGGATTTCCTGATAGCCCGTCATCGACGTATTGAAACAAATCTCGCCCACAGCGGCGCCCGCAGCGCCATAGCCGACGCCCCACAGGATCGTGCCATCGGCAAGGACAAGGACGCCAGTCGCCCCGGAAGGCTGGTTTTTGGGCGCGGCAGAGGGGTTGGCAGGTGCCATTCAACATGCTCCGGACGGGGGGCTAAACGGCCGACCAAGTAGGAGGCAAAAAAGTGATTCACAAGCTATCGGATTAGGAAACTTCTCGCTAGAGAGGGCCTTTCCGAAATTTGCAGCGCATGGGGACACGCATGATTCGTGACGACATCAAGGCTGCGCAGGTCGCCGCGATGAAAGCCGGCGACAAGGCGCGGCTCGGCACCATCCGGCTGATGCTGGCCAAGATCAAGGACAAGGACATCGAGCTTCGCACCGGCACCGCGCCGGCCGACGACGATGTGCTCGTCACCGACGTGCTTCAGAAAATGGTGAAGCAGCGCCGCGAATCGATCACCATGTACGAACAGGGCGGCCGCCAGGAACTCGCCGACATCGAGGCGGCGGAAGTCGTCGTGATCGAGGATTTCCTGCCCGCGCAGCTTAGCGACGACGAAGCGACCGCGGCGATCAAGGCGATCGTGGTCGAACTGGGCGCCGACAGCCTCAAGGACATGGGCAAGGTCATGGCCGCCGTGAAAGACCGGCTGGGCAGCCAGTTGGACATGAGCAAGGCGAGCGGGTGGGTTAAGGCGGCGTTGAGCTAACGCGTCGGCGAACCTCGCTTTCCGTTCGTGTCGAGCGAAGTCGAGACACCCATCGCATTAGCCAAAACGCGACGGGCATCTCGACTTCGCTCGGTGCGAATGGGTAAGGAGGATGGATGGCGTTTTGGACCTACATCCTGCTTTGTGCCGACGGGCTTTGCTACACCGGTCATACGGATGATCTTGAACGCCGCATCGGTCAGCATCAAAGTGGCGCGATCGAAGGTTTCACGTCCTCTCCAGGCCCGTTCGTCTGATGTGGTCGCAAGACTTTTCGACGCGCTTCGAAGCATTGGATGCAGAACGCCGGATCAAGAAATGGTCGCGAGCGAAAAAGGAAGCCTTGATCCGTGGCGATTGGGAAACTGTGAGCCATTTCGCCAAGCCCCCTCAGGAACGCCATCCCTCTCCGTTCGCATCGAGCGAAGTCGAGATGCCGGGAGGCCATGCGCCGACGATGGGTGTCTCGACTTCGCTCGACACGAACGGATTTGGGACTGAGGGCCTTTCCTCGTGAGCCTCACCCCCCAATGGCTCGACGAACTGCGCGCCCGCATCACCCTGTCGACCCTCATCGGCCGCACCGTGAAAGTCACCCGCGCCGGCCGCGAATATAAGGCCTGCTGCCCCTTCCATAACGAAAAGACGCCCAGCTTCACGATCAATGACGAGAAGGGCTTCTACCACTGCTTCGGCTGCTCGGCGCATGGCGATGCGATCCGCTGGATGACCGATCAGCGCGGGCTGTCGTTCATGGACGCGGTCAAGGAGCTGGCCGCCGAGGCGGGCATGGACGTCCCTGCCGCCGACCCGCGCGCCGCGAAAAAGGCCGAGGAGCAGGCGAGCCTGCGCGACGTCACCCAAGGCGCCGCCGACTGGTTCACCCAGCAACTCGACAGCAGCAACGGCGCTCCGGCGCGCGAATATCTGGCGAAGCGCGGCATTTCGGACGCGACGCGCAAAGCCTTCGGCTTCGGCCTCGCGCCCGACAGCCGCAGCGCGCTGAAAGAAGCGCTCAAGAAATTCCCGACCGCGATGCTCGTCGAATCGGGAATGCTGATCGCCGTCGACGACAAGGAACCCTATGACCGGTTCCGCGGCCGGCTGATGATCCCGATCCGCGATGCGCGCGGGCGCGTGATCGCGTTCGGCGGGCGCATTTTGGGCGACGGCGAGCCCAAATATCTGAACTCGCCCGACACGCCGCTCTTCGACAAGGGGCGGACGCTCTACAATCTGGACAAGGCGAGCCCGGCGTCGCGGCAGACGAACCGGATCATCGTCGTCGAGGGCTATATGGACGTCATCGCACTCGCCGAGGCGGGGATTGCCGATGCCGTCGCGCCGCTGGGCACCGCGCTCACCGAGAATCAACTCGGGATGATCTGGCGGATGGTGCCCGTGCCCGTCCTCTGCTTCGACGGCGACAGCGCCGGCCAAAAGGCGGCGATGCGCGCCGCGATGCGCGCCCTCCACCTGCTCCGCCCCGGCTTCAGCCTGTCCTTCGCGACGCTTCCCACCGGGCAGGATCCCGACGATATCGTCCGCGCGCGCGGCGCGGCAGGTTTCACAGAAATCCTCGAAGAGGCACAGCCGCTCGTCGAGCGGCTGTGGGCGCACGAAGTCGCGGCGGGGCCCCTTGCCACGCCCGAAGAGCGCGCGGCGCTGAAAACCCGCCTGCTCACGCACGCGGATGCTATTCAGGATGCCGACGTCCGCCACCATTATCGCGAAGCGTTCCGCGAACGGCTCGACGCGCTGTTTGCTCGAAAAATGCCGGAACGGCCGCAGCGCCAGCCATGGACGCCCAACGCGCCGCGCGGCGGGTTCGGTGGAGGGGGTCGCCGCTTCGCGCCAGACCCGCGGCTGCAACCTCCGGCCGACGAGACGCGTTCCATCGGACAAGCCGGGATTTCAGCCCCTTATGTCGCGGCATTGATCGGCGGATTGCTGCGCTATCCCGAAGCGCTTCGGCGCAACGAGGAGGCGCTGACGCGCCTGCCAGTGAGCGATTCCGGCGACGCCGAATTGCTCGGCATAATGCTTGACAGCGCAATGTGCCAGGAAGGGCTTGATTGCGAGGGGTTGCTTGCCATATTGGAGCCAATGAAAGTGTATAATAGGGCGACGACATTGCTCAGAGCCGACGGAATGCACTTCTCGTTCAATCGCAGGCTGGAAAGCAATGACGAGGCCGCAGCGGCGCGGGAAACGGCGCTTCGCGACCTCGACGAATATATCGGCGTGCTGGTCACCCAGCCCGAAATCCGCGAGCGGCTGGCACAGGCCACGGCGGATTTTCAGCGCACGATGGATGACGAAGGCCTGGCGCGTCAGCAGAAACTGCGCGCCATGGACGAAGACCTGACCCGCCGCCTGGCCGCGCTGTCCGAGAGCAGCAGCCAGTAACGACCAGTAAATGCCCCTTCAGGCAGGAAGATATAGATGGCCACCAAGAACACCGAAGCCGATACCGACGCCCCGCTGATCGACCTCAACGAGGCCGACGTCAAAAAGCTGATCGCGCGCGGCAAGAAGCGCGGTTACCTGACCTATGACGAACTGAACGAGGCGCTGCCGCAGGACGAGATGTCGTCGGAGCAGATCGAGGATATCATGTCGGCGATCTCCGACATGGGCATCAACATCGTCGAGAGCGACGAGGATGTTCAGGAAGAAGCCGAGCAGGAAACCGACGACGAAGTCGATGTTTCGGCCGGCACCGGATCGGTTTCGAACCCCGCGATCGAAAAGAAGAAGGAAACGGTCGATCGCACCGACGATCCCGTTCGCATGTACCTGCGCGAGATGGGGGCGGTCGAACTGCTCAGCCGCGAAGGCGAAATCGCTATCGCGAAGCGCATCGAGGCGGGCCGCGACACGATGATCCTTGGCCTGTGCGAAAGCCCCCTGACGTTCAACGCGATTATCGACTGGTCGACCGCGCTCAACAACGGCGACATGCAGCTGCGTGAAATCGTCGACCTGGAAGCGATGCTGTCGAAGGACCCCGCGCCCGAGAATATGGACGAGGAAGGCGCCGAGGACGACGGCGAGATCAGCGAAAAGACCGCCGGCGTCTCGTTCAAGGACGAGGACGAAGTCGAGGAAGAACCGTCGGCCGACGGTGACGACGAAGACGGCGAAGGCTCGTCGGGCAAGCGCGAAAGCTTCGAGGAGGATGAGGAAGACAACACGCTCAGCCTCGCCGCGATGGAAGAGTTGCTGAAGCCCGATGCGCTCGAAAAATTCGCGAACATCACCAAGAGCTTCAAGGCTTTCCAGAAGCTGCAGGAAGCGCGCCTCGAATCGCTCTCGGGCGGCGAGGAATTCCCTGCGGCGTCGGAAAAGAAGTACCACAAGCTGCGCGAGGAACTCACCGCGCAGGTCGAAAGCGTGCAGTTCCACGGCACCAAGATCGAATATCTTGTCGACCAGCTCTACAGCTACAACCGCCGCCTGACCGCACTCGGCGGCCAGATGCTGCGCCTGGCCGAGCGCCACAAGGTGCCGCGCAAGTCGTTCCTCGACAATTATGTCGGGCGCGAGCTGGAAGAGAACTGGCTCGACGAAGTTTCGGGTCTCGACAAGAAATGGGCCGCCTTCGCCGAGAATGAAGCCGGCGCAGTCGACCGTATTCGCATCGAGATTTCGGAAATCGCGCAGGCGGCGGGCATGAGCCTCGTCGAATTCCGCCGCGTCGTGAACATGGTCCAAAAGGGCGAGCGCGAAGCGCGCATCGCCAAGAAGGAAATGGTCGAGGCGAACCTGCGTCTCGTGATCTCGATCGCCAAGAAATATACGAACCGCGGCCTGCAGTTCCTCGACCTCATCCAGGAAGGCAATATCGGCCTGATGAAGGCGGTGGACAAGTTCGAATATCGTCGCGGCTACAAGTTCAGCACCTATGCGACCTGGTGGATCCGACAGGCGATCACTCGCTCGATCGCCGACCAGGCGCGCACGATCCGCATCCCGGTCCATATGATCGAGACGATCAACAAGCTGGTGCGCTGCAGCCGCCAGTTCCTCCACGAAAGCGGCCGCGAGCCGACGCCGGAGGAAATGGCCGAGCGTCTGTCGATGCCGCTCGAAAAGGTCCGCAAGGTGATGAAGATCGCCAAGGAGCCGATTTCGCTCGAAACGCCGATCGGCGACGAGGAAGACAGCCACCTGGGCGATTTCATCGAGGACAAGAATGCGGTGATCCCGGTCGACGCCGCGGTGCAGTCGAACCTTAAGGAAACCGTTACGCGAGTCCTGGCGTCGCTGACTCCGCGTGAGGAACGTGTTCTCCGCATGCGCTTCGGCATCGGGATGAACACCGATCACACGCTCGAAGAAGTGGGCCAGCAGTTCAGCGTGACGCGCGAACGCATCCGCCAGATCGAGGCCAAGGCGCTCCGCAAGCTGAAGCATCCGTCGCGCAGCCGCAAGATGCGCAGCTTCCTCGACCAGTAAACGAATGGCCCCGCCTCGGCGGGGCCTTTTTTTTTGGACGGCAGCTATATGTCTGTGGGCCTATCGCCGCGATGTCGGCTTTGGGTTTGGTAGCGGCCCTCGCCTCTTCGTTCGCCATCGCGGAAAGCGGCGAGGCGCCGGACATCGCCTCCAGACGAGCCCGGCACTCCGCTAATCTACGCCGCGGGTTGCGCCAGATATTCCGACGACGACGGGAGCAGTCCAGGGACTCGACGGCCCAGCGATCTGTTGGCGCAACAATCGTTACCAGACTGGCCGCATCCTGGCAGCGATTGGTGGAAGCCGTTTCGATGGCAGAAATCGAACGGAATGGAGACGGATATCATGGCTAGCCTGCGCATCGCCGACGGAATAGCGCCCTGAAATGATACCAGAATGTCTGCTGGACCGCTCATTGAACGGTTTTAGGTTAACATCGGAAATGGCCGAATTTGGGCAAGGCGCATGGAATATGTTATCCCTTGTTAAGGAAACATTGCGCCAAGCATGTTCCTGACAGCACGAGAAATGACTAACCGAGCGGAATGAAAGTCGTGGCCTCGCATAGCCCATCACCCGGAGACTTTGATTTCCTGACAGAGAAGCAGGTCGCTGTGCTCGACCTGCTGGCGAACAATCGAACCAGCAAGGAAATTGCCTGGACGCTCGGCGTGTCCGAAACCGCCGTCAACCGCCGGGTCGAGGTGATCCGATCGCGCCTTGGCGGCGTCACGCGCCAGGAAGTGGCCCGGCGTTACCGTGAATGGAAGGCGACCAAAAGCAGCACCGCCGCACCGACGAGCCGTGACAAGTCATTGAAAGACAAGGATACCACATGTGTAGATTCTGAAACCCGGATTCTACAACTGGCCGGCGACCCGACAATCGACACAGAAACGCCTCAGGACGGCGAGGCTTCCGCCGCGACCTTCGAGGACCCGGTCACAATGTCGATCGACGCGCCTTGGAAGGAGTGGAAGGAGCCCCGCATTGTCCCGAGGGTGCTCGACGGCGATAATGCCACTTTCACCCGCGGCGCCGCGATCGGGATCTTGCTGACCCTGATTCTCGCCAGCCTGATCCTCGCGATCACGGTGGCACAGTCGCTCGCGGATGCAGTGCGCTAGCCGACCCTGAAGGACTGGACAGAATTGGGGGGTGGGGACGAGCGCCGCCGCCAAGGGGAATATTATGACCATCGAAGCCGCCAAGCCTGCTCCGGCCTATATGGCACGGATTCGTAAGCAGATCCGCGATGCCGAAGCCAAGGCCGACGAGAGCCTGATCGCCAAGCTTGAACTGATGAGCTCGATTCTTCGGGCACGACAGGTCGAGGATATGCCCGCACCGCACGTCGGCCAGGACGCGATCATCCGCATCGGCCGCGCAGTCGCCTCGGACATCAGCTCGGCGAACGATATTTTCCGTTCGCACAATGCGCTTGTCGATGCGCAGACGCAGATCACCGGATGCCCGCCGGGCCATGGCGACACGCTTGCCTTTGTCGATGAAGACGGGAAGCGTCAGGCAGCCGCCTGATCCTTGACGCCGCCCGGCAGGAGGCTCACCACCATCCGGTGGACCCTTTTCTGATCATCAATCTTGTCTCGGTTGGCTTTCTCAGTGCGGCTGCGCTGCGCTGGGGAGCCGGTCCGGAAAAGATATGTGCGGCGGCGATCTTCGCGATGACCTTCGGCGACCCCGTGTACCATCTTTTGGTGGCACACGGCCCCAGATACGGGACGGTCGACGTCGGGCATTTCATAATGGACGTTGCCGTTGCCGCCGTCTTCACGGGCGTCGCGCTTCGGGCGAACAGGGTTTACCCGATATGGCTCGCGGCCTTTCAACTGGTCTCGCTCCTCTCGCACTTCGCGCGCGAGGTGACCGACTTCTTTCCCAAGCTCGCCTACGGGCTGATGAGCTATGGACCCTATTACACGACCCTGCTGATCCTGGCTCTGGGCATAGCGGCGCATGCGCGGCGGAGCCGACACCTGGGGCCATACCGGTCGTGGCGACGCTCCTCGAACCATTCGCGGGCAAGCGAGCTGGCGCAGCAGCCGAACGGCTGATCGGACATTTCGGCGGACTTGGCCGTGCCCTTGCAGCCTCGCACGAGCAGCTCGGTGCAGCCCTTAGTGAAGACCCCGATGTTGTCAGTTCGATATTGGCCGCGCGCAATCTGTTCGGTGCGGCGCTCCACGAACAGGTCAGCCGCACGCGTATATCGGCCGACGACCCCGATTACCGGCGCTATCTGCGCTTTACCATCGGCAAGGGGACGGTCGAACGGCTGCACGCGACCTTTGTCACGGCCGACTGGTGCTATCTTGCCGACGACCAGATCGCTCTTGGGACGACATCTCAAGTCGCCATAAATCTGCGCTTCCTCCTCAGCCGAGCCTTTGACGTCGGCGCGCACGGTGTCCTCTTGGCGCATAACCATCCATCAGGTTCCGCCGAGCCAAGCGCCCGTGACATTAGCCAGACGCGCGTCATCGCGCGGGTCATGCGCATGGTCGAGATCGAGTTGCTCGATCATCTGATCATCGGGGCCGACGCAATCGTCAGCATGAAAGATCGGGGGCACCTCGCATGACCGGCCGTTCGAGAAAAATATCGCTCGCGGCCGGTTTCGGCCACCCTTCTCACGCGACTGTCGAAACAGGTGTCTACGGCGGCCGTGCACACGCCCCGCGCGCCGAGGAGGCAGTTGACGCTGGAGCGGCTCCCGAGCATCGGGCCCAAATGGCCGCAGTCGCCAAGGCCGAATATGCTGCGCGTCGTCGCCGCGACAGGATATTCGCCACGGACCTGTTCGCCGATCCGGCGTGGGACATGCTGCTCGATCTTTATGTCCAACGGCATCTGTCGCGACCGGTGAGCATTCACAGCCTCTGCATCGCCGCCGCGGTGCCTCAGACAACTGCTCTGCGCTGGATCGGGAAGCTAGATCGCTCCGGACTAATCGTCCGCCGCCGCTGTCCCTATGACAATCGCGTCATCCATGTGTCGCTGAGCGACGAAGGCCTGAACGTGATGGAGCGCTATCTTGTCGGCCAACTGGGCGAAAGCGGTACCGCCGCCGGTCCACGACCAACGCTCAGTTGAGTGAAAGCCATAGGAGACCGCAGCACCGCAGTCGTTTGCGCGGTGATCAGAAGGCGGAACGCAAAATCGGTACGGTGAGGATCGAAAGGGGCCGGCCGACAGATCGATATGGCGGTCGATCTGATCCGCGATGCCGTGGCCGTTGCCGGACGTCCGACGGCAAACTGCACCCCCTATTGTCCGACGACGCGCAGGAAACCTGGGATGCCCACAACCGCCTCTGCCGGCCCGCCAAACAGAAACCCTTGCGCCTGCGGACAACCTTCCTCGAGAACCATGCGACGCTGCTCCTCGGTTTCCACCCCTTCCGCTACCACTGGGAGATCAAGGCTGCGGCCGAGCCCGACGATCGCACGGATGATCGAGCGCGCCGATTCATCGTCGGTCACATGGCTGACGAAACTCCGATCGATCTTGATCTTGTCGAACGGAAAGGCCTGAAGGTTCGACAGTGACGAATAACCCGTACCGAAATCGTCCATCACGATCCGCACACCGAGGGCCTTTAACCGGTGAAGCGTCGCGAGCGCGCTCTCCCGATCCCGCAGCATGACGCTTTCGGTTACCTCGAGTTCGAGCCGATCGGCGGCAAGCCCGGCCTGAGTAAGGGCATCCTCCACAATTGCAGCCAGATTGGGCAGCTGAAACTGCACCGCCGACACATTGACCGCGATGTTGACATGCTCCGGCCATTGCATGGCAGCGGCACATGCCTCGCGCAGCACCCACTCACCTATTGGGATGATCGCGCCGACATCTTCGGCGATCGGCACGAAGATTTCGGGAGGGATCGGCCCACGCGTCGGGTGCGCCCAGCGAAGCAGCGCCTCATAGCCGACGATGCGCCCGCCCGATGTCGCAACGAGCGGTTGGTACATGAGACTGAGCTGGGCGCGCGTAATGGCGTGGCGGAGATCATGTTCGAGTTCGCGACGTTCGCGGACGAGTTGATCCATTTCAAGATCGAAGAAGCAGGCCATCCCGCGGCCGCGCTCCTTCGCCCGATAAAGCGCAACATCAGCATGGTGACGAATGGCCTCAGCACCGGCCGCATCGCCAGGGAAGAGTGCGACCCCGATGCTCACGCCCACCGCCATCGGGTCGCGTGTGATGTCCATCTTCGCGGCAAAGGCATCAAGAATGTCGCGCGCGAGCCGCCGCGCATCAGGCAGATCGTCGATGCCGCGTTGGATAATCAGAAATTCGTCGCCACCGATGCGCGCGACAAGATCCGCCTCGCTGGTCACATCGCGGAGCAGCGCGGCGACCCGACAAAGGATCGCGTCCCCGGCCGCATGACCGAAGATGTCGTTGACCGCCTTGAAACGATCGAGATCGAGCGCGAAGAGCGCAAAACTCTCTCCGCTTCGGACCAAGCCATCCAGTACCGCAGTCAACCGCGCGCGATTGGGGAGCCCGGTCAATACGTCATGGGCGGCGAGATGTTCGACCTGAAGTTCAGCGCGCTTCCGCGCCGTGAGATCGCGCACCGCGAGCACTTCGCAGCGACGTCCACGATATTCGACGGCATGCGTTGCGACCTCGACGATCAGATCGTCGCCCTCACCGCGAGTGATGACCGCCTCGGCTGCTCCCGTCCGCGGGGCTGAGAGGTCCTGACCGTCGACAGGTGCCAGCCAGCGACCGGGGTCGCTCCCAATCAGTTCAACCGGCGATACGCCAAGAAGCGCGGCAAGCTGGCCATTCGCCTCGACGATCCGGCCTCGGCTCAGAATAGCCAGCCCTTCGAGCGTCGCCTCGGTAAGGCCCCGCAAATCGGTAAGCATACGATCAAGGAAAGCGCCTCCCAGAACCACAGCAATCAGGCCGAGCGTCGCCGCGACGATCGCAACGATCAACCATTCATGCCCAGCGACGGCCGCAGGATCGAATCTGGCGGGATCGGGTGCGAGAACAGTTGCCGACATCGCTGTGAAATGAAGCGCAACAACGCCGGCGACCGAAAGCAGTGCGGGCAGGATGATCCGCCATTGCCCGGCCATCCGACCGAAAGCGAACAGCGCGAGACCGAAGCAGGAGGCGAGAATCAGGAAAGCGACCGCGATCGCGCCAAAATCATATCGGACGACCGCGGGCGCAATGATCGCGGCCATGCCGATGAAGTGCATCGCGGCAACACCGATGGCGGCGATGAGGCCGGCCACCATAGAAGCCGGCGGTTCGAAATTGCGGCCTGCGACGAGAAAGCTCAACCAGAAGGCGAAGATCGCGATCGCCACGGAGAGCATCGTCAGGCCGGGATCGAAGCTCAACGGCATCGATCCGTCATAGGCGAGCATCGCGATGAAATGGGTTGCCCAGACTCCGACGCCCGCCGCGACCGCAGCAACCGCGACCCATTGTCGGCGGCGCGTCTCCACGCAGTCGATCGAACGCGCGAGCAACAGGAACAGCGCGGCGCTGCCAAGTATCCAGACCATCGCTGCCAGAAGGACGAACCGCAGATCATGCTGCCCGACAATACATTCGAAAACCCTGAACATGAATCACCCCCCGTTTCGGCAAAGATCATCCGGAGGGGCTAAATTCGCCGTTATGGTCGGACGAAGAGACTTATCCGGATCGGATCAATTGGGCCCCAAGGAAGAAAGCATCGACGGCATCGACGGACTCGCGATGGAGATCAGGCAAACTCGACGAGCATTCGGGCCTGACCGAAAGAATCCTGCCTTCACGGTCCATCATAAAGCGATCACGGCCTGTTCGGAATGAGGTCTCCCGCTGCTATAGTGCGATCGGCGCCATCGGGGATCGTCAGGATGAATTGCGTCCGGTCCGGGTCGGTCAGGGTGATCCGCCAGCGCCCGGGCGCGAGACCGGTCGCACCGAACCGGCCAGCGCCGTTGGTGAACAGCGGGACGGGCTCGCGCTCGGGATGCGCCTCCTCCACCGCGCTGCCGGCGACCAGCGCGATCGGTTCGCCATTGGCGCCAAGCAGGCGCCCGACGGCGCTGATCATATAATCCGATCCCACCGTCAGCCGGTATCCGCTGCGATAGCCGGGCAGCAGCCGGAACGATCCCTCGCCCAGGTCGGTGCCGATCGGCGCGTCGGGTGCGGTCACGAGCAGATTGCGCTCGCTGTAGCTGCTGAGGCTCGGTTGCAGCGCGGTGCCAAGTGCGCCGCTGTTCGCGGTCGAAAAGCGGCCGTTGGCGTCGATGAAGATGTTGGTGCCTTGAAGCGAAGGGTGTGCACTTACGATGGCGAAACTGTCCTGGATCGGGCGCCCGATCGAGAAGGCGCCGTCGGCGACCGCGAGCGAGGTGCCGAAGCGTAGCGAGGTGCGCTGGCTGGTCGATCCACCCAGATCGCGCTCGAACGTCCCGAAATGGCTGAAGCCGAGTTCGGCGCGGTTGCTGTAATAGATGCCGTTCGCCGTGGTCGCGACGCCAAGGTCGCTATGCTCGACATCGGCACTGAAATTATACGCACCCGTGCCCGAGCCATGATAGGTCTGGTACGTCATGCGCTTGCGGTCGTTGCGGCTGTCATAGTCCGCGCGCACGCTGGACGCGCGATCGAGGCGGAAGACAAGCGACAGAAAGACGCCGACACGATCCTGCCGGCCGGCACGCTCGTAGCTGACGTCGCCGGTCAGGTTAAAACGCGGCGAAATGCGCCAGCCGCCCGTCGCGCGCAGGCTCGCGACATTGGGCTCGTCAGCACGCCCGCGCGAATAGCGTGCATCGAGCCCCGCATAGAGCGCGTCATTGATCGCGCCATTATAACTCGCGCCCGCGACATAGCGGTACGGATTCGACGGTAGACCGACGCCGATCGGCGCGAAGTTGCGGCTGCGCGCCTCGAACGACAGCGACAGAGCGTCAGCGCCGCCGCTGCGCCGCGCAATCGTGCGCTGAAAGGTCAGGATCGACGCCCAGCCCGACCCGATATCCCTGACGTGCGAGGCCGAGGCAAAGCCGCCGAACGAACCGATCGGGGTCGCGATCACCGCCTCCGCACCCCCCATCCAGCCGCCGCGATCCGCCTGCGCATTGACGCCGAGGGTCAACTGGTCGCTGACCCCGCGCCGATAGAAGCCGCTGAACGCCATATCGTCGCTATAGACCGGGCCACGCCGGCCGAGCGGCGCAAGCACCCCGGCATAAAGGCCGAACTCGCTGAGCCCTTCGGCAAGCTGCGCCTGATCAAGAAAGATGTCGAAATTGAAGGATTCGGTACGCCCGGCATCGTCCGTGATCGTGAGGCGAACGTCGTTCGAGCCTTGGGTAAAGGGAAAGTCCTTAAGGTCGAACGTTCCCGGGTCGAGTTCGAGGCGCCGGACAAGCTGGCCGTTGACGCGCACTTCGACGACCGAGCGCCGCTCGATACGAAAGCTGCGGTTGCCACGCGGACGGATGATCCGCTGCGGGTCGAGCAGCGAATAGAAGCGCGACACCGACAGGCCGCTGATTTCCGGCGCCGCCTGAAAGCCACGCGCGAGCGTCTGCAAATCACCGCCCGTCCAACGCACAAGATTGTTGCGGTCGTCATAGACAAGGCGCGTGCCGCGGCGCTGGAAATCTGCGCCGCGCGCGCCGGCCTGCCAATTCGCTTCGCTTTCGAGCACGACTCCGCCGAGACGCGCGGCGCCGTCGAGGAAGGTGATCGGCGCGGCCAGTCCCTCGTCGCTGCCCTGCTGCACCCAGTCCATCGACCCGCGGATATTGAGATAGGCGCTGAAATCGGCGGGCGCGATATAGTTGACGGTGCCCCGCGCCGCGTCGTCGCCAAGCGTGACCGACCGGCTCGCGCGGCTGGCGGGCGCGATCTCCATCACCAATTGCAGCGTTTGGGGGTCGTAACGAATTCCAACGCCGACGCCCTGGAGGTCGGTCCGCGTGATCGTACCCCGTTCGGCAAGACGCGCACGCAACCGATCGACGAGCACGGGCGCGAGCCGCGGCGCCAGCAGCGCGAACAGCCGTTCGGCCGAAAAGCTCGCCTGCCCGCCGGGTTCGAGCGTCAGCGTCGTGTCGCCAAGATAGGCCTGTCCGTCGAGCAGCGGCGCGGTCAGCACGACGGCACGGCCGGTCGCGTTGATAGCCGCGCCGTCGGCGCCCGGGTCGATGACCACGCGGGAGCCGGCGTCGGGCGTGCCCTGCGCCTGGCTGGCGACTGGAATCGCCGAGGCAGCCAATAAGAATCCTGCAACGAAAAGAGGGTTCATGCGACCCGCCGGTGTCTTCAGCTATCGGGCGTGAACAGCGCCTCGATCCGCCCACCCGGTTGCGGAAGGCGCATGGGCAAGGTCATCCGGCGCGTCTGCCCGCCGCCGATCAAACCGTAACCGAGCGTTTGCTGAAGTTCGGGCCCCGAAATTTCTTTGCGGAAGATTTCCTTTCCGTCGGGCGCGAACTGGACGACGCGGACGCGGCCGCGCGACAGATAGCCGTGCGCAGCCGATGCATTGGCGACCGCGATCACCGGCGCCGGATTGCCCTCGGCGTCCTTGCCGATTTCGGCCGACGCGATCGACAGAGCGGGTTTGACGCCGTCGGGCGAGACGCTGACAAGAATCTGGAAATTATAGAGAAGCTGGACATTCGACTGGGTGTCGTTCGTCTGCACCGGCAGCTGCGCCGCGGTAAGGAAATAATGCTTGCTGCGTGCGAGCGCCGGTTCGCCGACATATTGCACGCGAAAGCTCTGCCGCTGGCCCGGCTGGATCAGCGTCTGCGGGGGAAAGATCGACAGGTCGCCCGGATCCTTGCCGGTTGCGTTGACGCCATCGGGCGTCAGGTCGAGCCCCTCGACGCGCATTTCGACCGGCAACGGCTTGTCGAAGGTATTTTCGACCGTCACCACCTGGCTCATCGCGCGACCCGAGGTCGTGAGGTCGATGACCACCGGCTGGACGACCATTGCATAGGTTGCGACCGATACGGCGGCCGCGATCGCCACAGCGACCAACGCGCCACCAAAACTCCTGAGCAACTGCAATGACCTACTCCTCGCCCGTTGCCCCACCCGCTGGCGCGACGATGGACCGAAGCCTGTAATCCGCCAAGAAAGAAATTTAGTAATCATAGCGTTATCCATAAAGGCGACCGGCTTTCCGGCCGGCCGCCTTCATTTGGGAAGAGGGACCCCCAACCAGTCGGCCCGCCGCCCGAACGCGGGCATGTCGGCCATTCGTTCATATTCCGCTGCGAGAAAAAGCAGTTCGGCCTGCTCCTGCGGTTCGGCGTCAAGCGCGCGAAGGCGGAGTTCGGCCGCTAGGGCTTTGGGATTTCGCATGACCATATCCTTTAAAAGGCTAATCCCGGCAGGCCAGTGGACGTTGGCCTGCCGGGAACACCCCCCCAGGTGTCAGGCGGTCGGAGCGATCGTGATTTCGACCTTGCCGGCATAGGTGCCGGCGTCGAGGATCGCCGTCGAATCTGCGGTTGCGCCGCTGCCAACGGTCAGCGTGATGTTGTTCGAGACGGCAGCGAGACGATCGCCAACCTGACCCGAAGTCGCGCCCGAGCTCAGCGACTGGTCGGCGACCGAGGTCGTGCCGCCCTTTGCGCCCATCGCAACGAGCGTCGCGGTGTAGTGCACGGTGTTGGTGTAGCCGTTCGGCGAGTTGGTCGCGGCAGCATTCACCAGCGGCTTGGCGTCGACCGTGATCTTTGGGTTCGCGCCGTTGCACTTCACGGTGAAGTTGCGGCTGAGGCCCCCGGTGTTGCCCGCGAAGGCAGGGTCGACGGTGCCGTCGGCCTTGGCAAGTTCGCCGAGCGTGATGCTGCCGGTGATCGGCGTGACGGCCGAGCAGCGAGCGGCGACGGTACCGGTCACATCGACCGAACCAGCGGCAGTCTGGGCGAAAGCGGGAGCAGCGGCGAAGGTCGAACCGATGATCAGGGCCGAGAGAACAAGCTTTTTCATTTCATATCTCCAATCGAAAATCCTGAGGGGCTCATCGCCCCGACGAGTTGGAGATAGGCCGGATCCACGCCCGGCAATATTTAGCGTCCGGCAAAAACGAAGCTAACTTCGGGCATCATTCCCTATACCCGACGATATAGCGAGAGGGTCAGAGCCCGGCGCAGCTGGTCGCCGAGCTTGCGGTGACGATCGGCGTGAAGGTGATGCTGATGATGTCGCTATAGTTGGTCGCGGGCGTCTTCGCCGATCCGCCTTCCTTTAGCGTCGCACGCAGCGGCAGCACCCCAGCGCTGCCGTCCATGCCCGCGCGCGCGCAGGTACGCGTGCCGAAACCGCTGTTCGAGCTTATATCCTGCCCAAGGAAACGCGCGCTGTAACGGATCGTCTGTGCCGCGTTGGACAGGTTGCCGCCGGGATAGGTCAGCTTGAAATCATTCTGCGAGCGCATCTTGACCTCGAACGGCCCCGAACTGCGCACGCGCAGCGAGTTCGCCGCCGAGGTCGTGTAGCGATCGGGCGCCGCGAGCACCGCCGCGGTCGTCGCGTCGCCGATCTCGCCGAAATCGAGCGGCGATCCGGCGTAATATGCCTGCAGCGCGCTCACCGTGTTGACGTTGATCCGGATCGATCCGGTATCGCGCGTCGGGACCGACACGCTCGCCATGCCATTCTCGCCCGAACAGATATAAAGGAGGTCGAGGATGATCGGATCGCCCGCCGACAGGTCGGTCCCCGGCGGCACCGTCACGCGCAGGTTGAGCGGCGTCGACGTGTCCGCAGCGAGCAGGCTGCCGAAATCATAGCGGATCTCGCCCGCCGCGCCCGCACCACTGTCCTTCGAATTCAGCGAGCGCGGACGTCCGGCAGTCGCCCCCTCTGGATAGATGACGCGATAGCCGTTGTAAGTAACGTCGAGCGCGGGGGAGCCCGAGGGCGATACGATCACCAGGCTGACCTCCCGCGTGCGGCCGAGGATCAGGCCCCGGTTGCGGCGGAGAATCAGCGGGACCGTCGCTTCGGACAGGCCGCCGGGCGAAAAGGGATCATAGGTGATGCTGGCGGGTGCGGTCGCGGCGCCGGTCACACCGCAAACCGATGATATCTGCGATTGGGCGGCCGCTGGCTCTGCGAGCGCGAATCCGAACGCCAATCCCAGCGCTGATAAACCGGTCGTCCAAACCCTCATAGCTGAGGTGTTACGACGATCTCCAATGCTGTGCGAGCGGAGAGTGATGCGGCGGCGACGGGCCGCTCTGTGGCTGCGGGAACTCGCTTTATCAGCAATCCGTCCGAATCGACCATCCGCACTTCCGACGCCAGAACCGGCCGCCCGTGATTGCAGATCGCCCGTGCCGAAATCACCTTCGGCGCCGCGTTCGTCGCGACGATCTTCATCGGATCGACAACCCAGCATCGCGGGGCGACCTCGCCGTAAACGGCGATCTGATTGACCTCTTCGGCCATTGCCGGCGCCGCAAGATTCAGCCCCGTCAGCACAAGCGCGACGCGAGCGATCCGGTTCGAAATCAATCTCGTAGGTGTCATATCGAACCCCGAAATAGGGTCCGATAGTTAATAAGGGCGGATTCGAATTGTTCAACATCGCGTTAAGGACTGACACTGACGGTGATCGAGAGAGTATCGGTGTAGCGACCCGCGGCGAGCGTGTCGGTTCCCGAGTAAGCCGGCGCGCTGACACGCAGATACGAACCGTTCGCCTTGGTCGAAGCGCCGCCAAGGCGAAGCCCGGCGGCCGTGCTCGCCGTGCCGGCGAAGGTGCAACTGCCGCCCGCGGCGAGCGTCGCGGCGGCACAGCTCGCCGAGGCGTTCGTGCCATTGTCGGCCGCCACATAGAGCGCGACATTATAAGGCGCCTTGGTCTGGTAGCCGGTAGCGCCCGTCGCGGCATTGGCCATGCCGCCATTGGCCGACGACACCGCGATCCGCGATGCGCCGGAGCAATTGAGCTGGATCGCGAAATCCTTGGTAAAGCCGCTCTGGTCGAAATCGGCCTGGTCAATGGCGCCCGACGGTGCACCCGACGTCGCGAAACCGCAGCGGCCGAGCACCGACGCGCGGACCTCTACCCCGACTTCGATGCTGTTAACGGCTCCCTGCCCCGCGGCATAAGCGGTCACCTGCGCATGCGCGTGCTGGCTGGCGATCACACTGATCACCGCCAAGGCCAGCAAGAAAAGGGTGCGCAAAAAGCCCATGAATCGCCTGTCGTCGGTGACGGCCCGATGCCGCCAACTTGATCGACAAATGCGCTAACTCTTGCGCATGCGATATTCACCGGGAGGCGACAAAGGCGCTCCCCAACGGCTAAAACGGCTTATATCTTTCGGTATAGATTCAGGCGCCGCGGTCCTGCGCCAAAAGGATCAATTCGGTGCGGCCACGGATGTTAAGCTTATCAAAAACCTTGTGAAGATGAACCTTCACCGTCCCTTCGGTCAGCCCAAGCTCGTCGGCGATTTCCTTGTTGCGCAGCCCGCGCCGCGCCAGCGAGGCAACCGCACGCTCACGCCCGCTCAGCGCCTCGAACGGGTCGCGTGGAGCGTCCGGCGACATCGCCTGTTCCATCACGCGCTGCATCACGTCCTGGTCGAGCCAGCGCCGCCCCTGCACCACGCTTTCAAGACAGGTCAACAGGTCGCGCGGCGCGGTCGCCTTGATGACGATGCCGTTGATCGAAAGCTGGATCGCCTCGCGCGCAAGTTCGTCGTTGAGACCACCGGTCAGCAGGACGACGGGCCGGTTGTCGCCGCGGCTGCGCAGCGTCCGCAGCACGTCGAGCCCGCTGCGTTCGGGCATGCCGTTATCGAGGATCAGAAGATCGGGCCGCGCGCTGCCCAGCGTTTCGAGTACCGCAGCGCCGGTGTTGACCGTCGCCACCACGTCGAAATTCGTCTTGTCGAGAAGCGCCGTGATGCCTGCCATGGTCAGCGGGTCATCGTCCGCCACGAGCACTTTCGTCATGTAACTCCACCGACATGCTGTTGGGATTTATATATTATCACTCGCTGCGGGCCGCGGTCCACCCCGTTGCGGTTACCCGAATTAACCAATCAGCGCCCATTCATCGCGCCGAGCTGGCCAAGCAGGTCACGCGTCAGCCCTTTGACGTCGTCGGGCGACCGTCCGGCATCGATTGCTTCCTCCACAGCGCGCGCCGCGTCACCGATCGCGCCATAGCCGAACATGCCCGCGCGCCCGGCGAGGCTGTGCGACAGGCGCGACAGTTCGGCCCGGTCCCCGCGCTCCAGACTATCTTCGATCGCCACACCCGTTTCAGCGGCCTGCGCCGCGAAGCGTTCGGCAAGGGCGGCGAGGCGAGCGTCGATTTCACCCATCGAGGAACGTCCGCACCTGCCGCGCCAGCGTCATCGCGTCGAAGGGTTTCGCGATGACACCGCGCGCGCCGAGTTCGCGGAGCCGCGCCACTTCGTGCGCCTGCGTCCGCGCGGTGATGAAGACCACGGGAATGGCCGTCGTCGCAGCGTCCTGCCGCAGGATTTCGAGAACGCCTGGCCCGTCGAGTTCGGGCATCATCACGTCGAGCAGGATCAGGTCGGGCTGCCAGTCGCGCGCCGCCTTAATTCCCTCGCGGCCCGACCCGCAGGTGCGAATATCGAAATCGGCATCGAGCGAAAGCGCCATCTCGGCGACTTCGCGAATATCCGCTTCGTCGTCGACATAGAGGATTTGGATGCTCATTTACCGCCTCCACCGTTGCCGCGCCCCGAAACGATACGCCCACTCACCTCGCTGACCAATCGGTCGAGACTGGCGCGCGATTTTACGAGGACCAGATCGATACCGTTCTTCGGCGCTCCGTCGACTTCCTGTGCGGTGAAGAGAATGATCGGCAAGGTCGGCGATCGTTTGCGAAGCGGTTCGACCAAGTCGGTCCCGCAGCCGTCGAGCATCCCGATGTCGAGAATCGCGGCATCATAGCGCGTGCGCCGGATCGCGGCCCGCGCCTCCGCGACGCTGGGCGTCGAATGGATCATCGCCTTGCCGTCGAATGCGCTGGCCACCACCGCGAGCATGTCGGGGTCGTCGTCGACGTGGAGCACGACCGGAAGCGCGCGATCCGTTCGCTGGCTTGGTTCGGCCGCGTCGGGCGCGGGCGCCATGCCCGGGGTCTCCGCCGCCGGCAGGTCGACATGAAATATACTGCCCGCGCCCTCGACACTCTCGAAATCGACCGCACCGCCAAGCCGTACGACAATCTCGCGTACGATGCTGAGGCCAAGCCCGGTGCCGCCCTTCTGGCGCGAATCCGACGCATCCGCCTGCGCGAACTTTCCGAAGATGCGGTTGCGAAATGCCTCGGGAATGCCTTCACCGCGGTCGATGACGCTGATCCTGTAACGCCGATCGAGCGGTGTTACGCGCACCGTCACCGCTTCACCGCGCCGCGAAAATTTGATCGCATTGGAAAGCAGGTTAGTCACGACCTGCATCAACCGATCCTCGTCCGCGAGGACGGCGGCCTCCGGCGCGACGGTTTCGACCTGCACCGATACGCCATATTCGCCCGCAAAACCGGCCGCCTGATGCGCCGCAGCCTCCAGCAGCGGACCGAGCGCCAGCGGCCGGACATCGAACTGCATCCGCCCCGCTTCGATCTTCTCGATATCAAGGATATCGTTGATCAACCGCACGAGACGCGCGGCGTTGCTGTGCGCAATTTCGACCAGTCGCGCGGCCTTCGGGGGAATTTCCCCCGCCGCTCCACCGCTGATGAGTCCCAGCGATCCCGCGATAGAGGTCAGCGGTGTCCGCAATTCATGACTGACCGTCGCGACGAATTCGCCCTTCATCTGTTCGATTTCGCGGCGGTCACTGATGTCGCGGATCACGGCGACGAACAAGGTGGCGTCGGCAAGATGGACCGGGCTGACCGACACTTCGAGCGGAAAAGTCTGGCCATTCTGGCGGCGACCGACGAACTCCTGGATCTGTCCGTAGCTTTCCTTGCGGTTCGCCTTCAGGCGGCGCAGGAAGGTCTCGATCTGTCCGCGGTCGGGCGCGATTTCGAAAAGTGCCCCGATGTCGCGGCGCAACAATGATTCAGACGGTACGCCGAACATATTGGCCGCCGAAGGATTCAGGCTTTCGATGCTCCCGCTCGGGTTCAGCACGATCATCCCGTCCTTGGCGCTGTCGAAGATCGCTTCCTGACGCGCGGCCAGATCGCGGGCGCGGCGATGCGCCCTCTTCCGCGCCAACTGGCTACGCGCGATCAGGAAAGCCGCGAGCGCGAGCAGCATGATCAAACCGACCTGCAAGGTGAAGGTCCGCTGCCGCAGACGTTCGCGAGCATTATTCGCGAGCACGGTTCGCTGTTCGAGTTTCGCTCGCTCGCCTTCGGAAATCGTGCCGATCAGCGTGCGGATATGGTCCATCGACCTCTTGCCCTCGCCGCCCGTTATCAGCCGCGCCGCCTCGTCGCGTCGGCCCTCTTCGACGAGCGCGATCGTTCTCGCGACAAAGCGACGTTTCTCGATCGACGTGCGTTCGAGCTCGGCCATCAGCGCCGCCTGACCGTCGGCCCCCGCGAATTTTTCGAAGGCTTCGAAATTGGCATCGATCCGCGCCTCGGCACTCCGGTACGGCGCGAGAAAGCTGGGATCGCCGGTGATGACATAGCCCCGCTGCCCCAGTTCGATATCCTGATGCAGCGTCAGCACCGCCTGCAAAACGGCGCGCGCATTATAGGATTCGGCAACATCCTGTCTCAGGCGCGCATTCTGTTCGAAACCGCGGTCGGTCGCGAGCGAGAGGAACGACAGGATCAACAGCACGCCTATCGCGGCGGTGATCAACACCCAATTCGCTTTTCCTGCCCGCAGCCAGGCTGATGCACGACCCATCAATGCAAGTCCCAACCTACCGGACCAAAGGGCCCGTTCGACGGTATCGATAGCAGAAGAGAAACGGCGATGCATTGAAAAGGGATGGTTAATCAATGGTGTCGCGACATTATAACGCAAAGGGCAAGACGGACGGCCTAGCCACGGTTTCCTTCCGGATCATTAGCGATTAGGGCCGATAATCCATCACATGTCACGTCGCGGAGGAGGACGTCTTGCGCCAGCTCGCCAGGTTCGATCTCAACCTGCTGCGGATATTCGACGCGATCTTCGTCAAGGGCGGCGTATCGGCGGCGGCACGCCATCTGAACCTGTCGCAGCCGGCGATCAGCCATGCCCTGACGCGCCTGCGAACGCAGTTCGACGACCCGCTGTTCGTGCGGCAGGGCAACGGGCTGGTGCCCACCCCGGCGGCGCGCGCTATCGCGGGGCCCGTTCGCGAGGCGTTGCGCGGGCTCGATGCCGCGCTCGATGCCGCCGCATCGTTCGACCCGGCCGAAGCGTCGCGCGAATTCCGTATCGGCGTGCGCCTTTCGGGCGAAATGCCGCGCTTCTCTTCGCTCGTCGCGCGGGTCCGGCGCGAAGCCCCGCATGTCGCACTCGCCAGCGTGACCTTCCGCCGCCGAGATCTGGTGATGATGCTCGCGAGCGGCGACCTCGACCTCGCGCTCGATGTCGCCCTGCCCGCGGACGACCGGCTCCAGCGGCATTATCTCGGCACCGAGCCTCTCGTCATCGTGGCGCGCATAGGGCATCCGCGCGTCGACGGCGCGATCGACCTCGATACCTATCTCGCGCTCGAACATATCATCGCGACTTCAAGACCCTATGGTCCCGGGATCGAAGACATGGCCTTGGACCGCATGGGCCTGTCGCGGCGCGTCGCGGTCCGCTGCCAGCATGCGATCACCGCCTGGCAAATCGTCGCGGCATCGGACATGCTGTTCTCGCTGCCGCGGTCGCATGCGGAGGTTCTGGGTGCGATGTGGCCGATGCAACTCGTTGACCTGCCGTTGCCGGTCGAACAGGGCGGCAGCTATCTTTACTGGCATCAGGCAGCGCAGGCCGACCCGGGTCTGGGCTGGCTGCGCACGATCATCGCCGACGAACTGGCGCAGCCCGCATAGTTATTCGCGATACGAATATCCTATATTCATCCATATCATTTTCTTCGATAACATGGTGCGACTAAGGCTGCGGGCGAAACCAGCGGAGAATTGTCATGACCGAGATCGAACTCGAAGCCGAACTCAACGACCTCAGAATGTCGAAAGAAGCGCAGCCGCTGTTCGATGCGGTCAAGCGCCACATCGCCGAGAATGTCGACCCGATCACCGAGGAGTTTTTCCGCCTCGGCGAAGGCCGCGCCGACCGCTGGAGTTGGGCGCCAGGACAGCTCGAACTGCTGGAAGGCGCGAAGAACAAGGCGAAGGCCGCGGGCCTCTGGAACTTCTTCCTGCCGCACGGCGATACGGGCACCCCGCTCAGCAATCTAGACTATGCCTATATCGCCGCCGAACTCGGCAAGTCTCCGCTCGCATCGGAATCGCTGAACTGCTCGGCGCCGGACACGGGCAATATGGAAGTGCTCGAAATGGTGGGCACGCCCGAGCAGAAGGAGCGCTGGCTTAAACCCCTTTTGAACGGCGAAATCCGCTCGGCCTATGTCATGACCGAACCCGACGTTGCCTCGTCCGACGCCAGCAATTTGGAAACGAGCGCGGTGCTCGACGGCGACGAATGGGTGATCAACGGCGAGAAATATTTCATCAGCGGCGCCGGCGATCCGCGCTGCAAGATCCTGATCTGTATGCTCAAGACCAACCCCGAGGCGTCGCGCAAGGGACAGCATTCGCAAATCCTGGTGCCGATGGACACGCCCGGCGTGAAGGTGCTTGGCCCGATGCGCGTCTTTGGCGCCGACCATGCGCCGCAGGGGCATATGCACATGCGTTTCGACAATGTCCGCGTTCCGCGTGAGAATATCCTGCTCGGAGAGGGCCGTGGGTTCGAGATTTCGCAAATGCGCCTCGGGCCCGGGCGCATCCACCATTGCATGCGCACGATCGGCAAGGCCGAGGTCGCGCTCGACCTGATGGTCAAGCGGGGCAATTCGCGCACCGCCTTTGGCCGCCAACTGTCGCAGCTCGGCAAGAATCTGGAGGTTATTGCCCGCGCGCGCGTCGAGATCGAAGCGATGCGCCTGATCGTGCTGAAGGCCGCGAAGGCGATGGACCTGCTCGGCAATCGCGAAGCGCGCGTCTGGGTTAGCATGGCGAAAGCGATGGTCCCCGAACGCGCCTGCCAGATCATCGATCAGGCGATCCAGATCCACGGCGCCACGGGCATCTCGCACTGGACGCCGCTCGCCGATCTTTACGCAGACGTCCGCCATCTACGCTTCGCCGACGGTCCGGACGAGGTTCATTATATGGTCGTCGGACGTGAAGAGCTGGGGCGGCACTGAGCCGCTTCCGGCGCTCGCCCGCTCAGCCGCGGGCGAGCTGCAACGCGCGGACGCGTGGCGGTGCCGCGCGGGCCGCGTGGATGGTATAGCCGCAGAGCAACCCGTAGAGCGCGAGCCCCTCGACCTGCCAAAAGGGCATCGTCGCCATGTTGAGCAGGAAGAAAGCGAAATGCGCGGCGAGCAGCTTGAAGCGTTCGCCGCGTGCCGAAGCCGCCGCGGCGAACATCGCCGTCCATAGCGTGACCATCGCCCCGATCCCGAACCAGCCGAGTTCGTAAAGCGTCGCGACCAGCGTGTTGTGCGGATAGACCTTGAACACGCCTTCCCAGCTCTCCGGCCCCAGGCCGAACAGATGCTGGATCGGCGTGCCTTCGGCCCAGGCGTAGATATAGCTGCTCCAGATCAGCGGGCGCGCCGACATCACCTGCCGTTCGAGGAGATCGAAATCGCGCGGCGGTTTGATCATGCCCGCCGGGTCCGCGAGGAAGGCGGCGAGATCGGTGAATTTCTCGCTGTAGAACAGCGCCGCAACCGAGACGAACAGGACACCCGCCACCGCCGCGCTCACCGCCATCGCGGCGCGCTGGTCGCGCCGCACACTCATCGTCAGCCCGCTTAGGAACACTGCCAGGGCGAGCGGCGCGAACGCAAGGATTGTCGTGCGATAGCCTGCGAGCAGGACGCCGACGAAGGTCGCGGTCAGGAAAGCGACGCGGACCGCGCGCGGCGCCGACTTCGCAAAACAGCCGACGAGAAAACCCGTCATCATCGCGACCGAAAAGGCCGCCTCGTGATTATAGCCGCCGATCCAGACCAGCCCGTCGCCATCCTCCGATCCTTTCGGCAGGTTCAGCGCCAGCGAGAGCATCTGGAAGACAAGCAGCGGCAGGAACGAAACCATCGCCCAGCCTAGGAAGCGCGCTTCGGGATCGACGCGCAGCGCCTGGAACACCGCGATCATGATGACGATCATATAGGCATATTTGACCGCCGCGTTGATTCCCCCGGCCGCATCGCCGTTGAGGCCGGCGCTGACGAGCGCGAGCAGGATCAGCGCATAGACGGGCAGCAGCCATTTGAGCGCCAGATTGGCGGGCCGCACCACGAAGAGCAGCCCGAACGCCGTCACCCCGATCGAGAGCAGCGCGTTGCCCGAAAGGCCGGCCGCCAGCGGCTTGAACATATAGAGGTGATAGGCACCGGCCGTATATCGCATCCACAACGCCACGACGACGAAGGCGCCCGCCACGCTGCCCGCCCGCCGCGCCGCGATGACGAGCGAGACGAGCAGCACCGCCGTGACCGGCAGCAGGATGCCGAGTCCGAATGACGGACCATAGGGTAACGCCTGTCCGGTCACGGCGCCGCCCGATCAGTCGGCATAATAGGAGCGATACGCCTTCATAAAGGTGCCGCCATCTTCATATCCCGCCCGCTCCTGCTCGCGCACGTCGACCAGTGTCAGCACCGCGCCCAGCATTTCTGCGTGGACGTCGTAGAGCCGCCGCAGCGCCACAGAAACCGCCTTCGACGGCGTCTTGCGCCAGCGCACCAAAAGCACCACGCCGTCGGCCATGCTGGCAATCACGCGCGCCTCGTCCACCGGCAGCACCGGCGGCGTGTCGAGGATGACGAGGTCGTAGCGCTCGCGCACCTGCTCGATCAGTTCGGCGAGCCGCGGGCTTTCGGTCAGGCCAACACCCTTGGAATCGATCCGCTGGGGCAGAAGGAAAGCGCCCGACAGGCTGTCCTTGACGATCGCCTGATCGAGCGTCGCCTGGCCCGCGAGCACCTCGTCCAGCCCAAGCGTCACCCCATCGGTGAATTGCCGGCTTGAGGCGCGGCGGCGCGCGTCGGCATCGATCAGCAGCACTTTGCCGCCCGCAGCGGCAACCGCCCGGGCGAGACCCATTGCGGTGGTCGTCTTGCCCTCGCCCGGCACCGCTGAAGTGATTGCGACGACGCGGATCGGACTCGCTGCTTCGGCGAACTGGATCGACGTGCGGAGCGTGCGAAAAGCCTCAGCATAGGTGGATTGTGGACGCTTCAGCAACAGCTCCGCCGGGGGTGCCGGCGGGCCCAGCTTGCGATAGCCCGGCAGTGTGTTGGCGTCGGGGATCGAAGCAAGCGTTGAAAGCCCCAACATATCCTCGATCGCGTCGCTTGTTTCGATGCCGCGTTCGAGCAACTGCAGCAGCACAACCAGCAACACGCCGATACCCAGCCCGCCGACAATGGCCATCGCGGCATAGATGAGCATGTTGGGCGAACTCGGCGCACCGGGTACGCGCGCCCGGCTGACGATGTAGGAATCGCTCTGCTCCAGCCCCGCTTGAGCGACCGTCTGGCGATAACGATCAAGAAATGCCTGATAGAGGGTCCGTGAAGATTCGGCGTTACGTTCCAGTTCGCCCAGCCGGACCGATGCCTCGTTATCACTGGCAAGCTTGCCCTGCGATTGCGCGACCGAACCCGCGAGCGAACCCGCGCGCTGGTTGGCGATGCTCGCCTGGATCGAGACGTTGGCGACGATACGCTGCACTTCGGCCGCGATCGCCGCGTCAGCGGTGCGAAGCTGATTCTGCGCCTGCATCAGCGCGGGATGACGCGGACCGTAGCGTTTCTCGAGCGCCGCAACCTCGCGACCCGCTTCGGCACGCTGAGCACGGAGCTGACTGACCACCGGCGAATCGAGTGAGTCGCCCAACTCCTCGCCGTTCCGTCCGCCGGCAAGCTGCGCGCGAGCGGCCGAGAGGCGCGCCTGTGCCGCGGCATTTTCCGCTTTCGCCTGAGCGAGCTGGGTCGAAAGGCCCGAGAGCTCCTGCTGCGTGATCGTGCTCGCTTCCGAGACGGCGAAAAGATTGTGCGCGGCGCGATAATCCGCGACTTCGCGCTCGGCGCGCAGCAATTGCGTGCGCAGTTCCTCTAACCTTTGTTCGAGGAATTTGCTCGCGCGCTGCGTCGCGTCGGTCTTGGATCCGACCTGCCCCGACACATAATCGTCGACCAGCGCATTGGCGATCTGCGCCGCCTGCACAGGCGTGCTGCCTTCGTACGATACGCTGATCGCATAGGAGAGGCCGTCGCGTTTCACGGTCAACCCACCGAGCAGCGTGCCGATCGCGCGCTGGCGACCGATCAGGTCTGGCTGCGCCGTTGGCTGACCCTCACCGGCCGCATTGTTGAACGCCGGATCACGGGCCAACCGTAACCGATCGACCACGCGCCCAATCAGTTCGGGCGAACGTAGGGCCTGCACCTCGGTATCGACCGCAGCGGAATCGGGATCGGACGTCGGCACCACCGAATCAACGTTGATCACGCGCTCGGCCGTCCGTTCGAGCGCAACCTGTGCGGTCGCGAGATAGCGCGGTTCAGCGGCAATATAAGCGGCCGCGGCGATGACGATCGCCGCGGCCATCGCCGCACAAAGCACCATCCATCGCCGGCGCAGGACTCCGCCGACACGGCGCAAATCGATCAGCGCGCCGCGATCGACCTGCGGGTCTGCTTGCCGGCTGCGCGGCATGTGTCGTGTAACTGCGTCCATATCACGCCGCGGCCAGGAACGCGCGCACCGCGGGCGCGATGTCGGGACGGGCCAGTGCCAGCGCCAGCGTCGCGGTCACGAACCCGCTCTTGTCGCCGCAGTCGTACCGCTTCCCTTCGAAGGTGACGCCGTGGAACGGCTGCTGGCCGATCATCCGCGCCAGCGCGTCGGTGAGTTGGATTTCACCGCCCGCGCCTTCCTCCTGGCTGCCGAGGACATCCATCACCTCCGGCTGGAGGATATAGCGGCCGATGACGGCAAGCCGCGACGGCGCGACGTCTGCTGCGGGCTTTTCGACCAGCCCCCGGACTTCGGTGACCGCCCCCGCACTCACGCCCGGCGTGATGATGCCGTATTTATGCGTATCCTCCGCCGCAACTTCCTCGGTGCAGATGAGGTTGCCGCCGAGCTCCGCATAGGCGTCGACCATCTGCTTAAGGCACCCGGGCTCGCCGACCATCAGATCGTCGGGGAGCAACACTGCAAAGGGCTCGTCACCGACGAGACGACGGGCGCACCACACGGCATGACCCAGCCCCAGCGGCTCCTGCTGCCGCACGATATTGATGTCGCCCGGCGGCGGACGGGTGCCGTCGAGCGCGGCAAGCGATTTGCCGCGCCGCGCCATCGCCTCTTCGAGTTCGAAGGCATGGTCGAAATGATCTTCGATCAGGCTCTTGCCGCGGCTGGTCACGAAAATGAACTGCTCGATGCCCGCCTCGCGGGCTTCATCGACCGCATATTGAATCAAGGGCCGGTCGACGACAGGAAGCATTTCCTTTGGCATCGACTTGGTCGCCGGAAGGAACCGGGTTCCAAGGCCGCCGATGGGGAACACGGCCTTGCGTATCTTTCGCATCTTTTCACCCTTTTCTGGTCACTGGGTTCCCCCCCAAAAAACCAGCTTTCGGATTGTGCAGACACGATCGTCTCGCGCTGACGGACGGCAACTGCGCCTTTACGCTGCATTGCAGCAAGAGCCCGGCGTCGAAGCGTGTGCAAAGTGCGCCGGGCCATTCAGAGCGTCGGAGGTGTACCAACGAAGGACACTCCGCCCGGCACCGAACCGCCACCTCGCGAACGCCATAGCTGGGTACCGGGCGGAACATTGATGTCGTGCGAGCCGATGATGATCCGCGCCGCACCATTGTGGACGTCGAAGATCGGCCAGCCCCGATCGCTCTTTACGACCAGATGCTCGATATGGATGGTCACCGGTTCGCTCGCGCCCCGCGCTCCCATGATCGTGAAATGGTTTGTGTCACCGATCCCGCCGATCTTGACGGGGTCGAGACTGGTGAGCCGCGTCGCGCGAATACTGGACCACAGCCGAAAATTACGTGCATTCCGGCCGCTGATGCAGTCATCGAGCGTCGTTTCGGTCGATTTGAGATCAAATCCGCCATCGCTGTTGTCCCACGCGGCGCATTGTCGGAAGAGGAAGCGCGAATTGCCGCGCTCGGTCGAGAAGCCGTCGCCGTTCCAATATTGGCGGGGCTTACGCTGCCATTGAAACCCGCGCATCAAGCATCGTTCGATCCGGAAGTCGTGGGCGGTGCCGTCGAAGGCGATACCCACCGGCAGATCGGTCTTACCGGTCGCGAGCGTCCCGGAAGCGCTGACATCCTCGATCACGCCGTCATGACTGTCGTAGCGAATGCGGGCGAAGCTGCGGCGGAGATTGCTCGCCCGCGCGCCGCTGACCCGGAGCCCCGCGCAGCCTGCGCTTACTCGATCAGGCGCCGCACCATTTTCGATAACCCGGTAGCCGCCATCGACCTGGATGCCGGAAATCACGACATCGCGGACCGGCTCGCGGATCACGAACAGGCCGTTGCCGACATTGCTCGCCCGCACGCCGCGATAGACCCCGCCCGATTGCGCGAAATAGACCGGCTCCCCGCCCGCGACGACCGAAACGGCACTGGCGAAAAGAGAGGGGGTGCCATCCATAGGCCATGGCTTTTGATGTGGCGTACCGCGCGGCACCAGCCATATGCGGCGTTGCGTGGCGCGGCCGGGATCAGTGTAGTGCGGGCGCTGCCCCGCCCAGATCGTCGCCGGTTTCGCGCGCGAAGCGGCGAGCGAAATCGGGCCAGGGCTGGCGATACACATGCCGGATCCGGCTAAATCGGCGGAAGCCCGCTTCGCCATGGTCGATGTTAAGTGTCATGCCCGCGTCGGGTTTTGCCGCCGATGGCGCCCGACCGTCGATCGCGATGGCCGACGAAAGCGTATGTTCCAATATGTGCCGACGCTCCGCAGCATCGCGACCGAAATAATAGATGGCGAGCGGCGGCGGACGCCGGTGGATCGTATCGATCGCATCCTCGATCCGCGCATAGTTCCGCAGCGGCAGGATGGGCCCCGTGCTATCCTCCTGCATCACCAGCATATCCTCGCTGGCGTGGCGGATGATGTGGAGCGGCGCCGCCGACCCGCGCGGCTGTGCCGTCATCACCTCGCCCCCGCGCGCGCGCGCGTCGTCCAATAGCCGCGCCAGCCGCTGCTGATCACCCTCGGTCGATGGCGCATCTTCGGCAACCGGCTGCATCGCCGCACGCCACAGCCATGCCGCGATCGCCTCTTCCTGTTCGTCGGGCACGAGAAGATAGTCGGGCGCGAGCGGCCCCCGTCCGTCCTTGAGCCACTTGCGCGCGACCACATTGTCGGCCGCCTTGGCAAAGTCGGCCGAACGGCCGAAAATGGCCGGCGACTTGCTCGACCGCGCGATCGTTACCCCCTCGCCGTCCTGGGGCTCACTCGTCACCAGCAGGTCGAACGCCTGTTCCGCAAAGACGTCGCCGGACGCTACCGCCAGTTCGAGCATATCAAAGAAGCCCGGCGCAAGATCGCCGATCAGCCGCGCGAGTTGCGGCGAAGCAGCGTCGAATTTCAGCATCACCCGATTGCCCGCGGCGAGCGCGCTCGCGACGATGCTGGCCGTCTGGAGCAGCGGCAAGGAAGCCGGCGCAGATATGCCGATGACCCCGAGCGGCTGATATTCGGCATAGTCGCCGCCCCCGCCCAATCGCGCGAGCAGCCCATGCCCGCCTTCGGGACGCATCCAGCGGCCGACATTGGTCATCGAAGCGCGCAGAGCCGCGATCGCCGGCTTCACTTCGGTCAGCATCGCCGAATCGGCATCCTGATTCGCCTGATCCGCAGCGAGCGCCAAACAGAGCGCATCGGCATTTTGTTCGATCATCAGCATCGCGCGCCGCAGCCGGTCGCGGCGAATGGCCAGCGACACCGGCAAGTCGGCGAAAAATGCCGCGCGTTGCGCTTCCAGCATCCTGCCCTTCCCACCACTTATCCCGTCTGGCTTCTACTCCGACGCCGACCCGTGGCAAGTTCAAGTCGAAACGTTTCGTCGCATTGCAGCCAAATCGCCTGACCATCGTTTAGGCAAAGCCGCGAATTATCTGCTTATAATATATCCCCTTTTCTCGACTTGTCCCGTTTCGGGCCGGGATTTTGGGAACGATCATTTCGCCTTTCAATTGCCTCCGCTCAAAGCTGGCAAGTTGACCGTTAACCGTCGCGACGCGATTGTTCGCAGGCGCAGCAAAATCGCCTTCATATAAAAAGGGAGCAACGCGTAATGCGTATCGTAATGATCGGGTCCGGCTATGTCGGGCTCGTTTCTGGCGCGTGTTTTGCCGATTTCGGCCATCATGTGACCTGCGTCGACAAGGACGCGAACAAGATCGCCCGCCTGCAGGCTGGCGGCATCCCCATCTATGAACCCGGGCTCGATGATCTGGTCGCGCGCAATGTTGCCGCGGGCAATCTCGCCTTTACCACCGAGCTGTCCGAGGCTGTCGGCGCCGCCGATGTGGTGTTCATCGCAGTCGGCACCCCCAGCCGCCGCGGCGACGGCCACGCCGACTTGTCCTATGTTCATGACGCGGCGCGCGAGATCGCCGGGGCGCTCTCCGGCTTTACGGTGATCGTCACCAAGTCGACCGTGCCGGTCGGTACCGGCGACGAAGTTGAGCGGATCGTCCGCGAGTGCAATCCCGTCGCCGAGTTCGCGGTCGCCTCCAATCCCGAATTCCTGCGCGAAGGCGCCGCGATCGAAGATTTCAAGCGCCCGGACCGCGTCGTGATCGGCATCGAGGACGAGCGCGCCCGCGGGCCACTGGAAGAAGTTTATCGTCCCCTGTCGTTGAACAGGGCGCCGATCGTCTTCACACGCCGGCGGACGAGCGAGCTGACCAAATATGCCGCCAACGCCTTCCTGGCGATGAAGATCACCTACATCAACGAGATGGCGGATCTGTGCGAACGGGTGGGAGCGGACGTCCAGGAGGTCGCGCGCGGCATCGGGCTCGACAATCGGATCGGCGGCAAATTCCTGAATGCCGGCCCCGGCTATGGCGGCTCATGTTTCCCCAAGGATACGCTCGCGCTGATGAAGACGGCGCAGGATCATGACGCGCCGCTGCGACTGATCGAGGCGACGGTCGCGGTGAACGACCAGCGCAAGCGCGCAATGGGCCGCAAGATCATCGCAGCGATGGACGGGCAGGTGCGCGGCTGCACTGTCGCGGTGCTCGGTCTGACCTTCAAACCCAACACCGACGACATGCGCGATGCGCCGTCGATCGCGATCATCCAGACGTTGCAGGATGCGGGCGCCAAAGTCCGCGCCTATGACCCCGAAGGGATGGACGCGGCCAAAGCGGTGTTGAGCGACGTCGAATATGCGTCCTCCGCCTATGCCGCCGCCGAAGGCGCGGCGGCGACAGTGATCGTCACCGAATGGGACGCGTTCCGGGCGCTCGACCTGGTTCGCCTGAAGGCCGCAATGGCCGAGCCGGTGCTTGTTGATCTGCGCAACATCTATCCCCCCGCACGGGCCGAAGAAGCGGGCCTGCGCTATGTCGGCATCGGCCGACCGGGCCAGCTCGCCGACGAGGCCGGAGCCGCGAACGAAAGGCACGCCGCGTGACCGACGACAGCCCCATTTTGGTAACCGGCGCCGCAGGCTTCATCGGCCATGCGGTGTCCGAACGGCTCCTCGCGCGGGGCGAACGCGTACTCGGGCTCGACAATTTCACCGACTATTACGACGTCGCACTGAAGAAGGCGCGCACGGCGCGGCTGGTCGACAATTTCAATTTCCGGCTGATCGATGGGGACATCGCCAGCCCCGGACTGATCAGCGAGCTGGTCGAGGCGAACGGCATCCGCCGCATAGTCCATCTCGCCGCGCAGGCGGGGGTACGCTACAGCCTCGAAAACCCCTTCGCTTACGAACATAGCAACCTAAAAGGGCATCTCGCGGTGCTGGAGGCGGCGCGCCACGCGGGCAATATCGAGCATCTCGTCTATGCCTCGTCGAGCTCGGTCTATGGCGACCGACCGCTCGGCGGCACGGGCTTTCGCGAGGACGAGCCCTGCACCGCGCCGGTCTCGCTCTATGCGGCGACCAAACGCAGTTGCGAGCTGATGAGCGAAAGCTATGCCAAACTCTATCACCTGCCGCTGAGCGGCCTGCGTTTCTTCACCGTCTATGGTCCCTGGGGCCGGCCCGACATGGCCTATTATGGCTTCGCGCAGAAGATCCTGCTCGGCCAACCGATCGAGGTGTTCGGCGAAGGCCGGATGGCGCGCGACTTCACCTATATCGACGATATTGTCGACGGCGTGGTCGGCGTGCTCGACCGGCCGCCGGCGGGCGGTGAAAACCGGCTGCTCAACATCGGCGACTGCAACCCCGTCGGACTGATGGACATGATCGGCCTGCTCGAACGCGCGCTCGGCCGGCCAGCGATCAAGCTGATGCGGCCGATGCAGCCGGGCGACGTGACCGCGACCTACGCGGACATTTCGGCGATAAATGCGCTCACCGGATACAGCCCCAAGGTCCCGCTGGCGCGCGGGATCGAGCGGTTCGTCGACTGGTATCTGGGCGAAATAGAAAATGGTGGAAGAGGGCCGATGGCAGCGGTTGCCTGAGCCGGGAAATCCGGCCGGGCGCTAGTGGAGTTTGATAATGCTGCAACGGACAAGTGCGTCTTCCAGCGATCCCGCGAGGTCGCCCATCATCTGCGTGACCGGCCTTCGCGGCTTCCCGCATGTGATGGGCGGCATCGAAAGCCACTGCGAGGAGCTGCTCCCGCGGATCAAGGCGATATGGCCCGATCATCGCTCGGTCGTGCTCGGCCGCGCGCCCTATCTGCCGGAAGCGGTCGGAGAACATCGCGGTGTCGAGATCGTCGGCATCCCCTGCCCGCGCTCGCAAAATCTGGAGGCGGTGGTGTCCACCTTCCTCGCGGTCCTGTCCGCCCGCAAGCGCGGCGCCGGGCTGATCCATATCCACGCGATCGGCCCCGGCCTGCTCGCGCCGCTGGCCCGGCTGCTCGGGCTGAAGGTCGTCGTGACGCACCACGGGACCGACTATCACCGCGCCAAATGGGGTCTGCTCGCGCGCACCGCACTCCGCGCCGGCGAGTGGTTGGCGCTCAGCTTCGCGAACCGGGTGATCGCTGTCTCTCCCTCGCTCGCCACCCAGTTGCAGCAGAGCTTTCCTAAACGCGCGCACGCAATTTCCTATATTCCCAACGGCACATCGGATTTGCCCGGTGATGCCGATCCGGCGTTGGTGCTGGAACGGCTGGGGCTACAGGATGGCAATTTCCTGCTCGCGGTGGCCCGGCTCGTTCCCGAAAAGGGCCTGCACGATCTGATCGATGCCTATGAGCAGTCGAATTGCACGGCGAAGCTGGTGATTGCGGGGTCGGCTGACCACGAAAGCGAATATGCCCGCGAACTGCTCGCGCGCGCCAGCGACCGCGTGATCTTTGCCGGTGTTCAGTCGCGCGCGACGCTGAAGTGCCTTTATGAACAGTGCGCGCTGTTCGTGATGCCCTCCTATCACGAGGGTCTGCCCATAGCGGCGCTCGAAGCGGCGAGTTGCGGCGCGCGGATGCTGCTGAGCGACATCTCCGCCAATCTCGATATTGGGCTCGATCCGGAAAATTATTTCCCGGTCGGCGATGTCGCGGCGCTCACCGGGCGGCTCAACGCCGATTGCGCGGATTTTCAGGTCGATCGCGACGCGGTGCGCGCTCGCTTCAGTTGGGACAGGGCGGCGGAAGAGACGCTGGACGTCTATCGCGCCACGCTCGCGCCCGGCCGCCGGGCTCCGCGCGCCACCGGCTATTCGGGGGCGGTGGAAGCCTAGGCGCCGAGCCGGGCGATAACCGTCGCCCGGTCCGCCGCGTCGATCGGCCCGTTCACCGATATCCCGGCATCGGTCCGTATCGCCGATGCAATCAGCGGGTGCCACGCATTCGCCCGCCACTGCCAACTGCGGATGCGCCAACGCCCCGTACCTTCGGCATCGATCGCCAGCGTCGGCCGCCCGGCGGCTTTGGATCCGGCGTCTTTTGCGGTGCAGCCAGCAATGGCTGCGGTTCCCGCCATCGACGTCAGCAACGTTCGGCGATCCATCGAAACATCTCCTCGTAAATCCAGCGACCGGTGATTACGGCGCGGCGATTTTTTCAGGGGCCGTCTGAAGGGCGCGGGGGGTACCGCGCCCGGCCACCCATTTGATCGCCGCTTTGCCGAGGCGCTGCCCGGGCACCTCCACAAGCCTGTAGGTCAGGAAAGCAACGGCATAGGTCGCCGGTATCACGATCGCCCCGGTCAGGGCAAAGCGGCCGACCGCGCCGAGCCCGGTTCCGAAATGTCCGATCACCATCGCCGCGACGGGCTGCAGGATCAGCAGATGGATCAGATAGGTGCCGTAGGACAGCTCACCGAGCCAATAAAAGGGCCGGCTGCCGAGCAGGCGTGAAGCCCAGCCGACCGGCCCGAGCGAGTGCCAATGGACCAGCGCGAAAAAGCCGAGAACGAGCAGCTCGCGCACGACAAAATGGAGCATGTCCTGATCGCCCCCGTTGGGAATCGCGGCGAGCAGCATCGCGGCGCCGAGGCGTAACCATAGCTGTGCGCCGCTCTCGCCCGGCCCCGCGGCGATCAGCATGCCGGCAAGGAAAAGCTGAAGTTTCAATGGCAGGAAAGACGGCATCGGATAGTCGAGCCCTGCCCCACCGGCGACAAGGGCAATGACAACCCCGGCTCCAGCCGCAAGAAATGCCGACGGGACCCATCCGATCCGCCGACCGAGCAGGATGAGGAAGGGAAAGAGCAGATAGAATTGCATCTCGAGCCCCAGGCTCCAGTCGGGCAGCGGGGTGCGAAAGGCATAGTCGGGCAGCAATCCGAACAGGAAGGTCAGGTGCAGCGCGATGTTGGTCGGGCTCGCGTCGGTATAGCGTTCGGCGGGCTGGAGTCCTTGACCGAGGAAAGTGTCGATCGCGACGCGGTCGGCATAGATCGCCGGCCCCGCGATCAGTGCGGCCGCGAGCGCCACATAGAAAAGCGGCGCCAGCCGGAAAAAGCGGCGTGTCCAGAAGGCGGCCCAAGTGCCGGGGGCGTTCCAGTCCTCGCTGCCCGCGCGAAGCCGGTACTGATACATCATCAAGAAGCCCGAAAGCAGGATAAACAGGTCGACACCGAGGTCCGGCTTGCCGATCAGCGGCAGGCGGAAACCGGTCAGGATCATCATATGTCCGATGAGCACCCAGAGGGCCGCGACGCCGCGCAGGCCATCCAGACACTCGACTCGCCGAATGTCCATAAAATACCTCCGCAAAACGTCCGTCGATGTTCGCCCTGATAGACGTATCGGGGGGCGAAACCCTTTGAAATCGGCCAGCCGCCCCGCCGGGGCGATGAAGCGGGGGATGCTGTGTGCACTGCAACAAATGGCCGTGGTAAGCGTTCTCCCGAATCTAATTCCGCACCCCATATCAGCGAGGAAATATGTTGCACCGAAAGCGGATTTTATTCGCGATCAACTCGCTCGCGGGCGGCGGCGCCGAGCGCGTGCTCGTCACCTTGCTCGGCGGTTCCGAGCCCTGGCGCACGCGCTATGATATCCATCTCGCGCTGCTCGACGACGAGCCGCGCGCCTATGATGTGCCCGAATGGGTCGGGGTCCATCAGCTGGACGCAAAGCATAAATTGCTGCCGAGCCTGATGCAGCTACGCGCGCTCGCACGGCAGCTTTCGCCCGACGCGACGCTCAGCTTCCTGACCCGCGCCAATATTGCCAACGCCTGGGCGATGGCGGGGCGCGGCAAGCCCTGGCTGATCAGCGAGCGCGTCAATACCAGCGCGCATCTGGGCGGTGCGTTCGCGGCCAAGGCGATGGTCCGCATGGTCTATCCAGGCGCGGCGCACGTCATTGCCGTGTCCGAGGGCGTGGTCGACGACCTTGCCGCCAATTTCGGCGTCGCGCGCACCCGCATGTCGGCGATCGCCAACCCCGTCGACCATCGGCGTATCGCAGAACTTGCGGCCGAGCCGCCAGCTTTCAAGCCAGCGGGCCCCTATATCGTCGCGGCCGGGCGCCTGATGCCCAACAAGAATTTCCCGCTCCTCCTGCGCGCCTATGCCAAGGCGGCGCCGCAGGAACGCCTCGTCATCCTCGGCGAAGGACCCGAACGCGGCGCGCTGGAAGCGCTGGCCGGGACGCTCGGCATTGCCGACCGCGTCGACATGCCCGGCTTCGTCGCCAATCCGTTCGCGCTGGTGTCGCGCGCGCAACTTTACGCGATGCCGTCGAATGCAGAGGGCTTTCCCAACGGGCTGGTCGAAGCGATGGCGTGCGGCGTCCCCGTCGTTGCGACCAATTGCGCGTCGGGCCCGTCCGAAATTCTGGCCGGCCGGTCGCGCGATGCGATTGGCGGCAGGATCGATGTCGAAGCCGGTGCGTTGGTGCCGACCAATGATGTGCAGGCCTTTGCCGCGGCGCTCGTCGACGTGCTCGCCGAACCGCGGCGCAGCGCTTGCGGGCAGAGCGCGCGTGCGCGTTCGCTCGCCTATGGCGTCGAACAGGCCGCGGCAAATTACTGGGCACGGATCGAGGCGGCGCTGGGCGCACCCTCCGCGCTGCCCGAACTCACCGATATTGCAGCATGAAGGCCGGGAGCAAGTTGATGAAATGGCACAGACAGATCGCGTTGGCGGGGGCGCTTGCGATACTCGGCGGGTGCGCCGGGCAGGCCCCGCTAGCGGGCAGCGGGGACGCGCCGCCACCCGCCGCCGCGTTCGTCCTTTCGCCTGGCGACAAGGTAAAGGTCGCGACCTTTGGCGAAGAAACGCTGACGGGCGATTTTGAGGTCTCGCCCGCCGGCACGATCGCATTCCCGCTGATCGGAGAAGTCAAGGCGGCGGGGCTTCAGACCGAACAGCTTTCGAGGGATATCGAGGCGAAGCTTGGCCAGGGCTATCTGCTCGAACCCAAAGTTTCGGTGCAGGTCGCAAGTTTCCGTCCGGTCTATGTGCTCGGCGAGGTGAACAAGCCGGGAGAATATCCGTATACGCAGGGGCTGACCATTCGCGGTGCGGTCGCGAAGGCCGATGGTTTCACTTATCGCGCCAATGAAAAACGCGTTTTCCTGAAGCGCGCGGGCGAAGCTGGCGAGAAGGAATATCCGATGACCGCCGATTTCGCCGTACTACCCGGCGACACGATCCGTTTCGGCGAGCGCTATTTCTGATGGATATGGCCACCGCATCGCTCACGCCCGTCCCGGCGTTCGACGAACCCATGTCCGACGAGGCGGGCAAGCCGCATCTTCGCGGCTGCCCCGTAAGCTTCGCCAAGCTGAAGGCGCTGCTCGCAGCCGATCTCTACCGCTATGCGGGGCGTGTCAGTTTCGGCGCCTTCGCAAAGCATTATGCCTTCACCCCCGGATATAAATATACGGTCCTGATGCGCACCGCCGGCTGGCTGAAGCTCAAGCCCGCCAAGGGTTTCGGACTCTATATCATCGCCAAATGGCTGCTGCTGCGTGCGCGCTACAAATATGGATTCGCGATCCCCGAATATATGGAGATCGGGCCGGGACTGTTCCTCAACCGCTTCGGCGGATTCTATTTTCACGGCGACACGGTGCTGGGCAGCAACGTCAATATCACGCACGGCGTCGTCCTTGGATATATGAACCGCGGCAGCCGGCGCGGCGCACCGATGATCGGCGACCGCACCTTCCTGGGATCGGGTGCGAAGGTCATCGGCGGGATTCATGTCGGCGCGGAAGCCGCGATCGGCGCCAACGCCGTCGTGACAAAGGACGTGCCCGAGCGCGGGGTCGTTGGCGGCATCCCCGCGAAATTGCTCTCGGATCAGGGATCGCACGGCTATATCAACCGCCTTGCACCGCCCGAGCTTCTCGCGGCCTGCGAAGGCGCGCTCTATGGCTCGCGGGCAAAAAGGGCCGACTGACCGGACCTAAAGGCCCGAGAAAGTCACACCGACCGAAACGCGATTATCCGCAAATTCCCGCCCGGCGGTCGCACCCCAGCTTGACTGGGTGCGGCGCTGGAGATCGACGCGCAGCGCCATCCGCTTGCTCACCAGGTACGTCGCGCTGCCGCGCCAGGTCCAACGGTCGTCTTTTCGGTCGATATTGTTGAAATCGCGCTTTTCCAACTCGCCGCCCGCGCTGATGATCAGGTTGCGCAGCAGTTCGTAATCGGCGCGCACCGTCATGTCGGTCGCGAGATAGCCGGTCGCGCCATTCACCCCCGTTTCCTTGATGCCGCGGTCGACGGTGCCGGTGATCGTCACCAGCGGGGTCAGGAAATAGGCAAGCTCGCCGCGCACAAGGAGGCCCGAGACATCCTCGAACTCGGTCGGCCGGTAATCCTGCTGGAAATAGCCGAGCCGCAGCGCCCCCCTCGCCTTGCGGCCGAGTTCGAAACTCGCGCCGCCGGCAAGCTCGAAACCTTTGGAATCGCGCGCCGGAACCGGGCCGATCCGCTCGCGATAGTCGCGTTTGTTGACCGACCCGGCCACGAACAGGGCGATGCTCGGGCTCAGCGCATATTCACCGACGGCGGTGCCGGTATAGATTGTGTGATCGCGAAAATCCTGGTCGATCTCTTCGCCGCCGGGGGTCAGGCTGTCGCCGTAATTGCGGTTCTCGACATCGAGCACGCCGCGAACGCGCAGCCGGTTGAAGACATGCGTATAGGTCGCCGTGCCGCCGTTCAAATCGAAGCGGACCGGGCGCGATGCCTGCGTCGGACTGTCGGGCGAAACGCGTTCCTGGCTGTAGCGCCCATTTCGCAAGGTGACGTTGAGCGTGTCAGACTTGCTGATCGTATAGAGCGCCCCCGCATTCACCGAATATTGCGTGGCGTTCTCGCTCGCACGATCCGCATAGCGCAAGAGGTCGAGCTCGCCATCGAGCGACAGCTTGAGGTCGGGCGAGGGCCGGACCAACGACAAGCGCGGGCGAATGCGCAGATAGGCATCGCCGATCCGGTCGTCCTCCTGCGCATAGAGATTGTCGTCGTAACCGGCGCCGATCGCCATGCGCGGCGTCAGTTCAAGGACGCCGAGTTGGATCGCCTCGGGCGTGTAGTCGGGCCGGCGGCGTTCGAGCACGGCGATATTGCGGTCGCGCCCGAAACTGTTTTCGCTCGAAACCGAGCCGAGGCCATCGGTCGCATCGGATTGCTGCGCGGTCGCAGGCATTGCGACGCCGCAGCCGCCGAGCAGCGCAAAGGTAATCGCGCGTTTCACGGGCGCGCCAGCGTCACGAGGATCGGAACATGGTCCGACCCGGTGGCAGGCAGCCGCCGCGCCGATACCAACCCCCAATCGGCCCCGGCATAAAGCTGGTCGATCGGCAGCACGGGAAAGGCGCGCGGCCAGCTAGGCAGCGCGCGCGTCATGCGGGTAAGCGGTGCGAGGGCGCGGTCCTGCTCGCGCATCGCCGCGGCCCAGGGGGTAAGGTTCATGTCGCCTCCAACGATCAAGGACCCGCGTTCGATCCGTGCCAATGCATGCGCCACATCGCGCCTGCGCACCGCCTGATCGCGCGATGTGGGGCGCGGATAGTGGAGCGTCACCACGGTAAACGGATCGACGCCGGGCTCCGCGATTTGCGCCCAGAGCATCGGGGGGCCGAATTTGCGGCCTTTCGCATCCTCTAGGAAATAGTCGCTGTCGGCGATCGGCCAGCGCGAGAAGATCGCAAGATCGCATCCCGGCGGACATTTGGTTGCATAGGCGAAATGCTGGCGCAGCGCCGCAAGCATCGGCTGAAAACTGCCGTCCACCTCCTGCAGCATCACCACATCGGGCTTTGCATCGATGATCGCCTGCGCGGTATCGGCGGGGTCGCTGTTCCCGCTCCAGACATTGTGGGTCAGCAGCCGGACGGGGGTCGCGCCCTTTTGCGCGGCTGGTATTTCGCGCGCCAGTTCGGGCATGACGCCGATCGCCACCGGCGTCAGCCCGAGCAAGGCCACGACGGCCGTCCAGCGCAGGCTTCGGCGGGCGAACAGCAATCCCAACAGGACGGCCGCGCCGAACAGCGGTAGAAACGACGCCAACACGTCGAGCGCCGGAACCAGCCCGCCCCCAAGCGACAACCAAGCAGCAAGGCAACCCCCGCCGGCCAGCAGGACACCAAGAGTGCGGATCGGCTTCACGCGCGGGCACGCAGCCGGTTGCGCAGCGCGTAGCTCGATTGGCGGAGCGAGGCAGGGATCAGCTTCGCGGCGAGGAGCAGCGCGGCGGTGCTCGCCCCCTCGGGCAGGTAAAGGTCGCCGACCCGGATCGCCGTGCGGCCGGGATATTTCATGGCGTAGCGCGCATAATGGGCGATTTCCTGGTTCACGAGCCGCCGCAGCAACGCGGCCTCGCGCCCGGTAGCGACGGCAATCATTTCGCGCGCGGTCTCGACGAGACAAGGGACGTCGAGCGTCGTCGTCGACTTGCTGACCTTGTTGTCGCTGTCGCGGTGAAAGACCGCGGTGACGCGCGGGTCGTACCGCAGCGCACCCCTGGCGAGCACGCGCAGCCACAAATCCTTGTCGCCGCCGCGTACGGCGCGCCCTTCGGGGAAAAGCCCCGCCTCGAACAGCGTATCGCGCCGGATCGCGATCGCACCCGTCCACATCGGGCACTCGCGCACGGCCAGCCAAGCGGCAAGAAAGCCGGCGAGGTCGAGGCTTTGCGGTTGCTCCAGCTCCGGCGCGATCCGCTGCGGCTGCACGCGATCGTCGAAAACATGGTCAAACCGCGTCGCTGCCGCGCGCGCAGCCGGGTCGGCACCTATGCTTTCCGCAAGGACAGCGAGATGATCGGGATTCCACAGATCGTCGGCGTCGAGAAAAGCGATCCAATCGCCACGCGCGGCGCGAATACCGATATTGCGCCCGGCATAGCCGCCCGGCCCCGGCGTCGACAGATCCAGCAGCTTGATCCGCTCATCCCCGATCGCCGCGACGATCTCGCGCCCGCCGTCGGTCGAACGATTGTCGACCACCAATATCTCGTGCGGCTGGAATCTTTGGGCAAAGATGCTCTCGATCGCCGCACGCACATGCGCGGCCTTGTTATAGAGCGGCATCACCACGGAAAATTGTGGGGCGTCATGGAGAGAAGTCATCAGTCGCGTGCTGCCTTTCGTCCCCCCGCAAGATTGAGAAATTCACCCACCGCCACCCCGGCGAGTTGCAACGTCAGCCCCATCACCGCCAGCCGGCGTCGCAAAGGCAATTCGCGTGTGATCGCCGCGCGGCGTAGTCGCCGGACCGTGTCGACCGCGGTGATACCGAGCACATGGGCAAGGCGTGGACGCTGCCTCGTCCGATCCCAACGCCCGCCGCTCAGCCGCTGACGCTTGCGCACCAGCTCGGCACGGCTTGCGCGCACCGGATGGCGTACGACCATCGTAGGAACATAGACGAGCGGATAGCCTGCATCGCGGATGCGTAGCGCCATCTGCCGGTCGCCGCCCGACTTCAGCGCAGCATCGAACCCGTCCAGCGCCTTCAACACCGCCGTCTCGCTCGCCCAGTTCGCGGTCGCGCAATTGCCGCGCGCGGCATGCGCCTGCGGAAAGCTGAACAGTCGTTCGTAATCGCCGAATACCTCGCGCTCCTGCGCGATCTCGTCGAACAGTTCGATCTTGCCCGCGAGCACACCGAAGCCGGGATTCGCCTCCGCCGCGCGCAATATCTGTTCCAGCCAGTCGGAGGCGGGTTCGCAATCTGCGTCCGTAAAGGCCGTGATCGGGGCGCGCACGCGCCCGATTCCAAGGTTGCGCGCGACATAGGAACCCGGCTGCTTCTCTTCGAGCAGATCGACACCGGGATAGCTGCGCGCGATGTTACGCGTTGCGTCGCTCGATCCATTGTCGACGACGATAATCTGATACGCGCTGCGGGAAAGCGTCTGACGCGCGAGCGCGTCGAGGCAACGGCCCAGCACGGCCTCGCCGTTCCATACGGGTATGACGACTGCGACTTGAAACATAGATACGCCTGTCCAGTGCCCCCGCACGGGACCCAATCGGCCCGCCGCCGCCTCCGGGTCAACCGGATGCTGCACCTGCGAAGACGAGTTGCCCTGTTGGCCGGACGACCGGAGCGCGAGCGCCTTCGCTCTCAAATAATTGCCCGCTACCAAGGATCGCGTCGGGCCCGTCGTTGGTTCTGAACCGCGCAGCCATGCGCAACCGCAAGTAAAAGGCGATATCAAGTGGGTGATTCCTTACCCGAATCGGGCGTAGCAACCGAAGTGCTGGTGGTGTCGCTCGAAACGGCCACAGCGCGCCGGGCAGCCTTTGCCGCGCGCGCCAAAGACACGTCGCTCGGCTGGCGCTTCTTCGATGCCTGCACCGCCCCCGCGCTGGGAATGACAATCGACGAACCCGCGATCCGCAGCAACAAGGGCCGCCCGATGAGCAAGGGCGAGATCGGATGCTACGCCAGCCATTTCTCGATCTGGCAGGACATGGTCGCGCGCGGCGTGCGGCAGGCGATCGTCCTTGAGGACGATACGGTCGTCGACTGGGCGTATCTCGAACCGCTCGCCCGCACCGATCTTCACGCCGAGGGTATCGATTACCTGAGGCTCTATGCAAAGCGCCCCACGTGGCAACGCGTCGTTCGGCGCGACTTCCTCCAGCATTCGCGCGCGATCGTCGAGCTGGTCGGACTTGCCTATGGCACGCAGGGCTATGCGATCACGCTCGACGGCGCGCGGCGGCTTGCCGAGCATTGCCGCACCGTCCGCCGCCCGATCGACGACGAGATGGACCGGTCGTGGGCGCATGGCCTGCCCAATCTCGCGCTCTATCCCGCGCCAATTCTGGAAGCGGCGATCGTTTCCGATATCGGCAGCTCGCGCTTCGGACCCAAGAGCGATCCGCTCTATCATTCGGTCAGGCAAAAGGCCTGGCGCTCGCTCGAACGCGCACGCATGCGGATGCTGAAAGCGAGACGCCTGCTTGAGCGCTGACCTCCCCGCCCGCTTCGACGACGGGTTACGCGCGCGCAGTCGCAGCTCGATTGGCTGGACGGTCACGCGCTTCCTGTCGGACCAGATTTTCTCGTTCATCGTCTTCGTGATCCTTGCGCGTCTGCTGACGCGCGCAGATATCGGCGCCTTTGCGGTGATGGCGGTGACCGCCGAAGCCTTCCGCATCATCGCGACCGCGGGGCTAGTGCAGACGATTGCGCGCAAACGCGACATCACCCCCGCCTTCCTCGACACCATCTATCGTTCGCAACAGGCCTTTTCCTTCGTGTCGGCGATCCTGATCATGGCGCTTGCGGCGCCGATCGCCGACTGGATGGGCGCGCCAAATATCGCCCTCCCGCTTGCGGTGATGAGCCTTGCGCTGCCGATATCCTCCTTTGGCGCCACCCATATGGCGCTGCGGCTGCGCGAATTCGGGCATCGGACCACCGCGCTCCGTTCGGTCGTCGGCGGGTTGATCGGCGGTGCCTGCGCGGTGGCCGCCGCCTTTGCGGGACTGGGCCTCTGGAGCCTCGTCATCCAGCGCCTGGTCACCGAGATCGTCGGCGTCGTCCTGTCGCGCGCCTCTTATGACTGGAAGCCCGGCTGGCAATTCGACTGGGCCATATTGCGCGGCAACATCATGCTCAACGCCAGCCTGATCTATGTCCAGCTCGCCTTCCTTGCCACCGTACGCGTGCAGGAGATGGCGATCGGCGCAGGAATCGGGCTGGCGGCCGTCGGCGTCTATCGCACCGCCTGGCGCACCGTCGAACTGATCGGCCGCGGCGCGATCCAACCTTTCACGCAGGTGGCAGTCCAGACGCTCGCGCGCGTGAAGGACGATCCTGCCGAACTGCGCGAAGCCTATCGCTGGATGATCTCGCGCGCCTCTGCTCTGTCCTTTCCGGCGCTCGTCGGTTTCGGCGCGCTCGCGCCGATCGCGATCCCCACCGTGTTCGGAGCGAAATGGGACGAGGCCGGGCAGCTCGCACAGATTTTCGCCTTCATGGCCGTGCCGTTCACGCTCAATTTCTTTGCCTCGCCGTCGCTCAGCGTCCTTGGCGCATCGCGCAGCCTGATTTCGCTTTCGACGACGCAATTGGCGCTGGGCGTGATCCTGACGCTCGCGGCGCTACCTTATGGGCTGTTCGCGGTCGCCGTCGCTTATGTCGGGCGCGCTTATCTGACACTGCCAATGCAGATATGGCTGCTGCGCCGCGCCTCTGGAATCCGACCGATCGACAGTTTCCGCGCCGTGCGCGCTCCCTTGTTCGCCTCGACGCTGATGGGCGTGGCGCTCGCGATCGCGATGCGGCTGCTCGATGCGCGCCTGCCGGACTGGCAATCGCTGCTGCTGCTCATCGCAATCGGCGGATTTTTCTATGCCATCGCGCTGCTCGCCATCTCCGGGTCGTGGCGCGGCCATTTCCTCTCCCTGTTCAGACGCTTTAGAAAGATCCCGACATGACACAGAAGACCGCCGACCAGCTCGTCGGCGAACTCGCTCAGCGGTTCTCGCAGCAACTCGACCGGGTACTCCCCGCGGGCCAGCTCGCGCTGGTCGACTTCCCCGATCATTCCAACGTCGGCGATTCGGCGATCTGGCTCGGCGAGATGGCCTATCTGCGACGGTCGGGCCGCCTTCCCGCTTATTATTCGGCGATCGCCGATTTCGACGACGCCGCGTGCCGGGCGGCGATCGGCGGCGGGGCGATCCTGATCCATGGCGGCGGGAATATGGGGACGCTGTGGCCGAAGCACGAAGCATTTCGCCTGCACCTGCTGCGCACGCATCGCGGACGCCCGATCATCCAGATGCCGCAGTCGATCCACTATGCCGACCCCGCCGCAGCGGCCGAAATGGCCGAGGCGATCCGCGCGCACGGGCAATTCACCCTGCTCGTTCGCGACGCGCGCTCGCTCGCCTTTGCCGAGCAGCATTTCGATTGCGATATCCGGCTGTGTCCCGATGCCGCGCTGATGCTAGGGCGCCAGCGGCGCGACCCCGCCACCGTCCCGGTCTTTGCCCTGCTCCGTACCGACCATGAACGCGCCGCCGACGAGGCCACCCTGCCCGCCGGCGTCGTCGCCGACGACTGGCTAGAGGAAGATGCGGGCCAGAAACGCCGCCTGCGCCTGTCGCTAAAGCTCGGCCGCCTCTTCACTCGCGATCCGATGGCGCAGCGCGCCGCGCGACAACGGCGCCTTGCCGAATGGCGGTTCCAGCGCGGCCTCACCATGCTGTCGGCCGGCGAGCTGGTCGTCACCGACCGGCTGCACGCGCATATCCTGTCGCTGCTGCTCGACATCCCGCACGTCCTGCTCGACAACAGCTATGGCAAGGTCGCGGGTTTCGCCGATCAATGGACGGGCGATTATGCGGGGCTGATGCGCGCCACCACCCGCGCCGAAGCCTTCGACACGGCCCTGGCCTGCCGCGCCCCGCAGATCGTGGACGGCTGAGCGCCGTCCACAAGCCTTTACCTCAATAAGCGTTGCGGTGGACGAGTACTTGCGCGGTGCGCGCGAGGATCGAAACGTCGCGCAGCAACGACCAGCCATGCTGATATTCGAGATCGGATTCGAGCCGGTCGAGAATATCGCGCTTCGTGTTGGTGGCCCCGCGAAAGCCGCGAATCTGGGCGAGCCCCGTGATCCCGGGCTTGAGTGCATGACGGTGCCAATATTGCCGGTCGACGCGCCAGAACAGCTCGTCCCCGGCGGTCGAACCCAGCGCGTGCGGGCGCGGCCCGACAAGGCTCATCTCACCCGACAACACATTGATGAGCTGCGGCAGTTCGTCGATGCTCGTCGCGCGGATGAATTTGCCGACGCGCGTGATCCGGTCGTCGTCGCGGCTTGCCGACCGCGCCCCGTTCGCGTCGGTCGTCTCGACGCGCATGCTGCGGAATTTCAGGATGCGGAAGATGCGATTGCCGCGTCCCATCCGTTCCTGACGGAAAAAGACCGGGCCGGGCGTATCGAGCTTGATCGCCAGCGCGACAATCATCAGCAGCGGCGACAACAGGATCAGCGCAGGGATCGTCACGGCCAGGTCGAGCGCGCGTTTCTTTACCCGGTTCGCCCGGTTGAGCGGGCCCCACGACACGACCAGCGTCGTCACCCCGCCGCGCTGCCGCGTGGTGAGCGGGCCCAGTTCGGCAATCTCGGGCATCACGATCTCGCCCACGATGTTGACGCCCTTCAACGCGCGCGCCCATTCGGCCCGATGCGCGGGGGCACAAACGATCGTCACGCGATCATAATCTTGCAGCACCGTACCGAGACGATCGAGCATATAGGGATCGTCCAGATCGGTCCGCAGCCCCGATGCGCGCGCGTCGATGATCTCGCGATCAAGGTAGGAGGACGGCAGGTTCGCGCCGTCGACGATGACCAGTTCGGCGGTCATATCGCCGAAAGCGCGGCGCACCATTCGGCAGATCAGAAGCCGCTGCGCCACCAGCAACGTCACCGCGGTCACCATGCCCATCCCGATGGCGAGCCGCGGCACCTTGCCGGTGATCCGTAGCGAGAAGGCGACCAACAGGAAGACGAACAGGGTTGTCGCGAACGACAAGAGCGTCTGCCGCACGCTTTTGACCGGATGCGTCAGGCAGCGCGGATTATAGGCCTGATTCTGGAATGCGATCGCGAAATGGACGAACAGGGCACCCAGCATCGCGGTCAGCAATCCATCCGAAATGACGCGCGGCTGTTCGATCATCAGCGTCACCGCAAAGCCGACCGCGAGCGCGGCCGCGTCCAGGGCGATCAGCCCGAGACAGAGCCATATTTTGGCATCGCGCCGTGCCGCTTTGGCGAGTGGCGTTCGAACGGGCGCACCGTGGAGCGCCAAGTCGATCTTTGTCATGGGATGGGGAGGCTCCCTGAATTTGCATGATATTGTTGCGATGCAACATGCCTGGGCCCTCGGCGAATACAAGCGGACCGCGCGAGCACGTGCCGGATACAGGATGATCCGTGCGGAGACCGTCGGTCCACCGCGTTCAAGCGGGCGCGCGCAGCCGCCGCGCGCGGCAGGTAACTTTTCTGTCCGCGTAAACGAAGGTGTCATTGCGGCCGCCAAGCGCAAGCATGATCCTCGGCCTGTGAAGCATCTTTTATCGAAGGAAAGACAGTTTATGCCCGGCAAAGGACGCCGTTTCGGTTTCGCCAGCATTGCAGCGCTTGCCGCGGTGGGCGCCGTCGTCGCCTGTTTCGGCGACATTCCCGGGGGGCCGCTCGTCGCTCGCCCAATCCCCGTCGCCGGCGCTGCCGAGACGTCTGTCCGCCCCCTTGCCGCGCTGGACGCCGACGGACCCTGGCTGGGCAATGACGCACCGAAAGCGCTGCGCGGAAAGGTCGTCCTCGTCAATTTCTGGACCTATTCGTGCATCAACTCGCTGCGCCCGCTCCCCTATCTTCGCGACTGGGCCCAAAAATATAAGGATGACGGCCTGGTGGTGGTCGGCGTGCATACCCCCGAGTTCGCGTTCGAAAAGAATGTCGGCAACGTCCGGCGCGCCGTCGCGGAGTTGGGCGTCAGTTGGCCGGTCAAGCTCGACAGCGACTATGCCACCTGGCAGAAATTCGGCAACGACGGATGGCCGGGCTTCTATTTCATCGACGCCAAGGGCCGCGTCCGCAGCCACCGCTTGGGCGAAGGCGATTATGCGGCGTCCGAGCGGCTGCTTCAGGAATTGCTGGCCGAAGCGAACGGAAGGCCGATCCATGCGCCGCTAACCGGCGATATCGGAAAGGGCATCGAGGCATCGCCCGATTGGGCCGAACTACGCTCGGGCGAAACCTATGTCGGCTATCGCCAAGCCCAGAACCTCGCCGCGCCGCAGCGGTTCAAATCCGACAGCTCGGCCCAATATGACGCCCCGGCGTCGATCGGCCCGAACCAATGGAATCTCGCCGGACGGTGGACCGTCGGCGGCGAATACGCGCGTGCGGATGCGGCGTCCGCGCGGATACGCTACCGCTTTCAGGCCCGCGACCTGCATCTCGTCCTCGGCGCGCGGCCAGACGGCAAGCCCGCGCGCTTTCGGGTGACGCTCGATGGACAGCCGCCCGCGGGCGATCACGGCGTCGATGTCGATGCAAACGGGATGGGCGTCGTCACCGGCGACCGTTTGTATCAACTGGTCCGACAGTCGGCGGGCGTGAAGGCGCGGACGTTCGAAATCGAATTTCTCGACCCCGGCGTCCGCGCCTATGCCTTCACCTTCGGCTAGTTCGTCACGGCCCGGCGTTGAATTCGGCGACCAGATCGAAACGATCGCCGCGAAATAGCTGCCGCACATGCGTCACGACGCGGCCCGCGCGCCAGGTCGTCCGGTCGAGTTCGAGGCAGGCAGTGCCCGTGAGCAGCCCCGCTTCCTTGCGCGTCGGGTTCACCGCGCGGATCACGTGGCGCGCCTGCGTCCAAGGGATATGGCCGAGCAGCCAGGTTCCAGGCGCCTCCTGCGCAAAGTCGGCATCCGCCGCCTCGGGCACTTCGCCGAGCGCGATGAAGCGGCGCTCCAGCGCAAACGCCTCGCCCGCCGCCATGTGGACGCCCTCGATGCATAGCGCCGGTCCGGGACATAGCTCTTCGCCCGCCGTCGATGTTTCGATTGACGTCAGTTCCCAGCGATAGGCTTCGCCGCGCGCCGCGATCAGTTCGGCAAGGTCGGGCACGGTCATCACCGCCGAATGGACCGGCGGATGCGCTACGAATGTCCCCGCCTTGCGTCGGCGTTCGACCAACCCCGATGCGGCAAGTTCGCCGAGCGCCTTACTCACCGTCGCGCGCGCGCAACCGTAGCGCGCAGCGAGTTCCTGTTCGGTCGGCACGCGGTCGCCGGGGCGCCATTCGCCAGTCTGGATCGACGCGGTGATTTCGTCGCGGATACGGCGCGCAGGGTTCATGCGAGCAGCCGCGCGACGCAGGCGCGATAGGTCGCACCGACTGCCTCGCCCTCGACATGACGGCCATGCGCGACGCGCTTGACGCCCGCGCGCCAAACGCTGTCGATCGCACCTGAGCGTGCCGCAAATATCCAGCGGTCGAGCAGCGTGGCATCGTCGGTTCCCGCGAAAACGGGATGATCGAGATCGAGGGAAACGATGTCCGCGGCGTGCCCGGCGGCCAGTCCGGCCGGCACGCCCAGCGCCTGCGCCCCGCCCTTTACGGCATTTGCGAAGAGATTGGCGCCGACGAACGGCGCCGCGTCGCTTGCAAGCAACGCGCGCGCGCGCTGCGCCAAGCGCTGCGAATATTCGAGCGCGCGCAGTTCCTGCGCCGCATCGACGAGGATATTGCTGTCGGTGCCGACCCCGAAGCGCCCACCCGCGGCGAGATAGTCGACTGCCGGAAAAATGCCGTCGCCCAGATTACCTTCGGTGATCGGGCACAGTCCGGCGACCGCGCCGCTTGCGGCAAGCCGAGGGACTTCGTTGGCATCAAGGTGAGTCGAATGGATGAGGCACCAGCGTTCGTCGACCCCGGCGTTATCGAGCAGCCATTCAACCGGTCGCGCGCCGCTCCATGCGACGCAGTCGGCGACTTCCTTCACCTGTTCAGCGGCGTGGATATGCACCGGCCCCGTCGGCGACAGGTCGAGCAGCGCCGCCAGTTCATCGGGCGTCACGGCGCGAAGCGAGTGGGGCGCGACCCCGATATTGGCGTCGCCGGAGAGTTTCGACCGCGAGGCGTCGAGCAACGCGGCAAAGCCGTCGATGTCGTTGAGGAAACGCCGCTGCCCAGGGCTCGGCGGCGCCGCATCGAAATTGCCATGCGCGTAAAAGACGGGGAGCAGCGTCAAACCGACACCCGTTTCGGCGCTCGCCCGCACGATCGCGCCGGCCATTTCCGCGCGATCGGCATAGGCAGCGCCCGCCGGATCATGGTGCAGATAATGAAATTCGCCGACGCGGGTGAACCCCGTCTCCAGCATCTCGACATAGGCCTGCGCGGTGATCGCCGCGACATCCTCGGGCGTTAGCCGATCGAGGAAGCGGTACATGATCTCGCGCCAGCTCCAGAAATTATCGTCGGGGCGGCTGCGGCGCTCAGAAAGTCCGGCCATGCCGCGCTGGAAGCCGTGGCTGTGGACGTTGCAAAGACCCGGAAGCGCGACGCGATGCCGTTCGTCATCGGGCTCGGCCGCAACACCGGTTTCGATCGATGCGATCCGGCCGTCGGCAACACCCAGCCGCACGTCCTTTTTCCATCCATTGTCGATCCACGCACGTTCGAACCAGAGAGCCATCACCTGTCGTCCTCATATTATGTCTAGACATAATGGCGCATAAGAACGACAGTGTCCAGATGGAGCAACACTGGACGAACGCCCGACTCGCGACGATGGCCGATGGAGACCTCGGCCTGATCGACGATGGCGTGGTGGCCGCGAAGGACGGCCGAATCGTCTATGCCGGTCCGGCCGAAGGCGCCCCAGCAGCGACAGGAACGGTGCATGATTGCAAAGGCCGGCTGATCACCCCCGGGCTGATCGACTGCCACACGCATCTCGTCCACGGCGGCAATCGCGCGAACGAATGGGCGATGCGATTGGCGGGCGCGAGTTATGAAGAGATTGCCCGCGCCGGCGGCGGAATCGTTTCGACGATGCGCGCAACGCGCGAGGCGAGCGAGGCCGAACTGGTCGCCAGCGCGCTCCCGCGTCTCGACGCACTGATCGCCGAGGGTGTCACGACGATCGAGATCAAATCGGGCTATGGCCTGTCGACCGACGACGAACTCAAGATGCTGCGCGCCGCGCGCGCGCTTGGCGATCACCGCGCGGTCCGTATCGAACCGACCTTTCTCGGCGCGCACGCGCTGCCCCCCGAATATAAGGGCGACAGCGACGCCTATATCGACCTCGTCGTCGGCGAGATGATCCCCGCGGCGGCGCCGCTCGCGACCGCGGTCGACGCCTTTTGCGAAGGCATCGGCTTTTCGCCCGCGCAATGCTCGCGCGTGATCGAGGCGGCGCAGGCGCACGGCCTCGCGGTCAAGCTCCACGCCGAACAATTGTCGGCGCTCCACGGCAGCGCGCTCGCCGCACGGCATGGCGCGTTATCCGCCGACCATCTCGAACATGCGACCGACGATGATGTCCGCGCGATGGCCGAGGCCGGAACCGTCGCCGTGCTGCTGCCCGGCGCTTATTATTTCATGCGCGAAACCAAGCTGCCGCCCATCGACGCGATGCGCCGCCATGGCACGCGCATTGCGATCGCGACCGACAACAACCCCGGCACCTCGCCGACGACGTCGCTGCTGCTGATGCTCAACATGGGCGCGACCTTGTTCGGCCTGACGGTCGTCGAGGCGCTGCGCGCCGTGACGGTCAACGCCGCGGCGGCGCTCGGGCTAAGCGCCGAGGTCGGCACGCTCGAGCCCGGCAAGGCATGCGATCTCGCGATCTGGAACGTCAGCGACCCCGCTGAACTTGTCTATCGCATCGGCTTCAACTCACTTCACCAACGCATCAAGGACGGACAATGATCATCGAGCCCGGGCATATATCGCTCGCCGACTGGCGTGAAATCTATGAGGGCGCGAGCGCTGAACTAAGCGACGGAGCATGGGAAGCGATCGACGCGAGCGTTGCCGCGGTCGCGCGTATCGTTGCGAAAGGCGCGCCCGTCTATGGCATCAACACCGGCTTCGGAAAGCTAGCGAGCGTGCGTATCGCCGACGACGATCTGGCGACGCTCCAGCGCAATATCGTGCTCAGCCATGCCGCGGGCACCGGCGCTCCATCACCGACAAAGGTCGTGCGGCTGATGATGGCGCTGAAGCTTGCGAGCTTCGGCATGGGCGCCTCGGGCGTGCAACGCGAAACCGTCGCGATGATCGAGGCAATGCTGGCGAAAGGCCTCACCCCCGTGGTCCCGTCGCAGGGTTCGGTGGGCGCGAGCGGTGACCTTGCGCCGCTGTCGCATATGGCCGCCGCGATGATCGGCGTCGGGGCGATCGAGGTCGGCGGCAAGACGTTGCCCGCCGCCGAAGCGCTGGCGCAGGCCGGCCTGGCGCCGCTCGACCTTGGTCCGAAGGAAGGCCTTGCGCTTTTGAACGGTACGCAATTTTCGACCGCCAATGCGCTCTCGGGCCTGTTCCGCGCCGAGACCGTCTTCCGCTCGGCGCTCATCACCGGCGCGCTTTCGACCGAGGCCGCGAAAGGCTCCGACGCCCCCTTCGACGCGCGCATCCACGCATTGCGCGGCCATGCGGGCCAGCGCGAGGTCGGCGACACGTTGCGCACTTTGATGGCCGGATCGGCGATCCGCGCCTCGCACGCCATCGACGATCCGCGCGTGCAGGACCCCTATTGCCTCCGCTGCCAGCCGCAGGTGATGGGCGCCGTGCTCGATCTGCTGCGACAGGCCGCAACGACGCTCGGCATCGAGGCCAATGGCGTTTCGGACAATCCACTGATCTTTGCCGGAGCTGGTCCGTTTGGGGACGAGGCACTATCGGGCGGCAATTTCCACGCCGAGCCCGTCGCCTTTGCCGCCGACATGATCGCGATGGCCTTGTGCGAGATCGGCTCGATTTCGGAGCGGCGGATCGCGATGCTCGTCGATCCCGCACTTTCGGGTCTGCCGGCCTTCCTCACGCCGCGTCCCGGCCTCAACTCGGGCTTCATGATCCCGCAGGTCACCGCCGCCGCGCTCGTCAGCGAGAATAAGCAGCGCGCCTATCCCGCCAGCGTCGACTCGATCCCGACCTCGGCCAATCAGGAGGATCATGTGTCGATGGCCGCACACGGCGCGCGCCGCCTGCTCGACATGGCCGACAATGTCAGCGCGGTGATCGGCATCGAATTGCTCGCGGCGTGCCAGGGCATCGACTTCCACGCGCCGCTGAAATCGAGCGATGCGCTGGAGGCGGCGCACAAGCATCTGCGCGCCGAGGTGCCGACGCTCGAAGACGACCGGCATTTCCATCCCGATATGGAGGCCGCAACCGCGCTGATCCGCACCGGCAGCCTCGTCGCTGCCGTACCCGCCAGCCTGCCGGGCGTAGGCTGATGGATTGGCTGCGCGTCCATCGCGGCGACGCGCCGCTCGTTATTTCCTTCCCACACGGCGGGACCGATCTGGCGGGTCTCGACGAGCAGTTCGTCTCACCCTGGCACGCGCAGATCGACACCGACTGGTGGATCGCCGAGCTCTACGCCTTCGCCGCCGATCTGGGCGCAACGCTGGTCGCGACCGACATCTCGCGCAGCGTGATCGACATGAACCGCGATCCCTCCGGCGCGTCGCTCTACCCCGGACAGGCGACGACCGAGCTGTGCCCGACGACGACCTTTGACGGAGATGCGCTCTATCGCTTTGATCCACCGGACGAGCCAGAGATCATGCAGCGGCTGAACTCTTACCACCGACCGTATCACGATATGCTGACACGGGAACTCGACCGCCTGCAATCGGCGCATGGCCGCGTCGTCCTCTATGACGCGCATTCGATCCGCAGCCATGTCCCGCGCCTGTTCGACGGCGAACTGCCGCAGTTCAACATCGGCACCAATGGGGGCGCGACCTGTGCGCCCGAGCTGGAAACCATCGTTGCGAACATCTGCGCCGCGAGCGGCCGCAGTCATGTCGTCAACGGCCGTTTCAAGGGTGGTTGGACAACGCGCCACTATGGCCGCCCCGACGACGGCATTCATGCCATCCAAATGGAATTGGCACAGCGCGGCTACATGACCGAACCCGAACCGATCACCCACGCCAACTGGCCATCCACCCTTGCCCCCAATCCCGCGATCCGGCCCGTGCTGGAGCAAGTGATCGCCGCGACCCTCGATTTTGCGAAAGGACATTCATGACCACCCGCCCCCTGAATCCAAGACTCGATAACAGCCGCGTGATCCGCCCGGCCACCGGCAGCGAGATCAGTGCGAAAAGCTGGCTCACCGAAGCGCCGATGCGGATGCTGATGAACAATCTGCACCCCGACGTCGCCGAAGCACCGCACGAACTCGTCGTCTATGGCGGCATCGGCCGCGCCGCGCGCGACTGGGAAAGCTATGACAAGATCGTCGAGACGCTGAAGCGGCTCGAAGGCGACGAGACTTTGCTCATTCAGTCGGGCAAACCCGTCGGTGTCTTCCGCACTCACGAAAACGCTCCGCGCGTCCTGCTCGCCAATTCGAACCTCGTCCCCGAATGGGCGAATTGGGAGCATTTCCATGAGCTCGATAAAAAGGGCCTGATGATGTACGGCCAGATGACGGCCGGAAGTTGGATTTATATCGGCAGCCAGGGCATCGTTCAGGGCACCTACGAAACCTTCGTCGAAATGGGCCGTCAGCATTATGGCGGCAGTCTAGCGGGGCGCTGGCTGCTCACCGCCGGGCTGGGCGGCATGGGCGGCGCGCAGCCGCTCGCGGCCGTGATGGCGGGCGCGAGCTGTCTTGCGATCGAATGCCAGCCGAGCCGCATCGAGATGCGCCTGCGCACCGGATATCTCGACAAGCAGGCGAACAGCATCGACGAAGCGATCGCAATGATCGAGGCGAGCCATGCCGAGGGCAAGCCCGTGTCGGTCGGCCTGCTCGGCAACGCCGCGGAGATCCTGCCGGAGATGGTCCGCCGCGGCATTCGTCCCGACCTGCTCACCGACCAGACCTCAGCGCACGATCCGGTCAACGGCTACCTCCCCGCCGGCTGGAGCCTCGACCAATGGTTTTCGAAACGCGAGAGCGATCCCGTCGCGGTCGCCAAGGCCGCGAAGGCGTCGATGGCCGTGCATGTTCAGGCGATGCTCGACTTTCAGGCCGCGGGCGTCCCGACAACCGACTATGGCAATAATATCCGGCAGATGGCCAAGGATGAGGGCGTCGAAAATGCGTTCGACTTCCCGGGCTTCGTCCCGGCCTATGTCCGCCCGCTCTTCTGCCGCGGCATCGGTCCGTTCCGCTGGGCGGCGCTGTCGGGCGATCCCGAGGATATCTACAAGACCGACGCCAAGGTGAAGGAACTGCTTCCCGACAATGCTCACCTTCACAACTGGCTCGACATGGCGCGCGAGAAGATCCAGTTCCAGGGCTTGCCCGCACGCATCTGTTGGGTCGGCCTCGGCGACCGCCACCGGCTTGGCCTCGCCTTCAACGAGATGGTCGCCAACGGCGAGCTCAAAGCTCCGGTCGTGATCGGCCGCGACCATCTGGATTCAGGTTCGGTCGCCAGCCCCAATCGCGAGACCGAGGCCATGCGCGATGGCAGCGATGCCGTCAGCGACTGGCCGCTGCTCAACGCGCTTCTCAACACCGCGAGCGGCGCCACCTGGGTGTCGCTCCACCACGGCGGCGGGGTCGGCATGGGTTATTCGCAGCACAGCGGCATGGTGATCGTCGCCGATGGCACGCCCGAGGCGGCGAAGCGGCTTGAGCGCGTGCTGTGGAACGATCCCGGCACCGGCGTGATGCGCCACGCCGATGCGGGCTATGACATCGCGATCGACTGCGCGCGCGAAAAGGGACTCGACCTGCCAAGCGTTTAGCGCTTGTTTCAGTTGCGCCGAAACAGCTTCGCATTCTAAGGCTCTCCCCACACCAAGGGGAGAGCCAAAAGCCGATGTCCGAAGCGCAGTCGCAGAGCCACCCGGAAATCCGCGATGCAGTGCGCAGGCTCTGCGCCGAATTTCCCGGCGAATATTGGCAGCGGCTTGACCGCGATCGCATCTATCCGACCGAATTTGTCCGCACGTTGACCGAGGCGGGGTTCCTCTCGGTCCTTATCCCGGAACAATATGGCGGATCGGGCCTGGGGCTGAGCGCCGCAACCGCGGTGCTCGAGGAAATCCATCGTTCGGGCTGCAACGGCGGTGCGTGTCACGCACAGATGTACACGATGGGCACGCTGCTCAAACACGGATCGGACGCGCAGAAACAGGCCTATCTTCCCGCCATCGCCAGCGGCGAACTGCGGCTGCAGGCCTTCGGCGTCACCGAACCGACCGCAGGCACCGACACCACGCGCATCCGCACCTTTGCCAAGCGGGTCGGCGACAAATATATCGTCAACGGCCAGAAAATCTGGATCAGCCGTGCCGAACATTCCGACCTGATGGTCCTGCTCTGCCGCACCACCCCGCGCGAGGAGTGCGCGAAGCCCTCCGACGGGATGAGCGTCCTCCTCGTCGACATGCGCGAGGCGCAAGGGAACGGCCTCACCATTCGCCCCGTCCGCACGATGCTCAACCATGCGACGACCGAATTATTCTTCGACGACCTTGAGGTTCCCGCCGCCAACCTGATCGGCGAGGAGGGCAAGGGCTTTCGCTATATCCTGTCGGGCATGAACGCCGAACGCATCCTGATCGCATCCGAATGCATCGGCGACGGCCGCTTCTTCATCGACCGCGCCACGGCCTATGCGAAGGACCGCTCGGTCTTCGGCCGCGCCATCGGAGAAAACCAGGGCGTACAGTTCCCGATCGCGCGCGCTTATGTACAGGTCGCCGCAGCGGCCGAGATGGTCGACAAGGCGGCGCGCCTGTTCGACGCCGGGCAGGATGGCGGGACCGAGGCGAATATGGCGAAGATGCTCGCATCCGAGGCGAGCTGGTACGCCGCCGATATGTGTGTCCAGACGCACGGCGGCTTCGGCTTTGCCGAGGAATATGACATTGAGCGCAAATTCCGCGAGACGCGGCTCTATCAGGTCGCGCCGATCAGCACGAATTTGATCCTGAGCCACGTCGCGACCCACGCGCTCGGTCTGCCCAAAAGTTTCTGATGGACGACTATTCCGCCTGGGTCGGTCGCAGCGAAACGCGCGTAGATGTCGCCACCGCTGCCCCGCTCGCTGGCCTCGCCGCGCTGCTCGATCATGACGTTTCGCCATGGGTTCCCGGCGAAGTGCCGCCGCTTGGTCATTGGCTCTATTTCCTGCCCGATGCGCGCCAGTCGGTGATCGGCGAGGATGGCCATCCGCGCCGTGACGGCACGGGTCTGCTGCCCCCCGTTCCTCTCCCCCGCCGCATGTGGGCGGGAAGCCGCATCGACTTCCTCGCGCCGGTCGCGGTGGGCGCCGCGCTGACCCGCGTCACGACGATCGAGGCGATCAAGCCCAAACGCGGCGCGAGCGGGGACCTCCTATTCGTTACCCTGCGTCACGACATTGCGGCGGACGGCGTCGCCGCGATCCGAGAGGAACAGGACATCGTCTTTCGCGAACCCGCGCCGACGGTTCCCGCGCCCGCCGCCCTTCCGGTCGCCCCGCCAGAATCCGAGCCCGCCGACGCGGTGCGCAGCCTGACGCCCGACCCGGTACTGCTGTTCCGCTACTCGGCGCTTACCTTCAACGCGCACCGCATCCACTATGACCGCGACTATGCCCGCGATATCGAGGGTTATGCCGGTCTCGTCGTCCACGGTCCGCTGATCGCGACCTTGTTGATGGATCATTTCCTGCAATCCACGGCTGGCGCGAAGCCGCGCCATTTCCGCTTCCGCGCCGAAGCGCCTCTCGTCGACGGCGCGCCCTTCGACCTCTGCCTTGCCCGCGATGGCAACACCGCGCGCTTGTGGGCGCGTGACGCGGCGGGGCGTGCAACGATGCGCGCGGATATCGGCTGATGGCGCGGCCATTCCCGAGCATATTCCTCGCGAAAGTCGGCGCGAGGCGGATTTCGGACTGATCAGCATGCGCGAACGCGCCGAACGGATCGGCGGCAAATTCGCAATCGACAGCGCACCCGGAAAGGGCACGATGGTGTCGCTGAGCGTGGCGGCTAACCTCGTCTACAAGCACTCCCGACGTGCAGGCCTTTGGAAACGGCTCAAGGATTATTTCGCCGGCGGTACTTACGATTCTCGTCCCGACTGACCTCCGCAAATCCCCCTACGGGGATCATCTGGGTATTTCTCCACGCCCGACATTGTGAATTCGCAAAGCGGGCGAGGCATCGGCGGATCATGATCGCCTTGTTCGCACCGATGCGGACGGAGTCGGGGAGGATCCGCATCAGCAATGCCGTTCGGGCATCGCGAGCCATCCCCTTTTATCGAGAGGAAGAAGTCATGATGAAGAAAGTCATGCTGGCGGTGTCGACGCTGGCTCTTGCTGTCACGGCCGCACCCGCCTTCGCGCAGGGCAGCCAAGATCAGGACAACGACAACACCACGACCGGCGCCGCAGGCGGCCTCGGCAACGACACCACTGTCGTCAACGACCTGATCGATCTGTTTGTACAGGACAATGCGGCCGACACCTTCTCGGACGACGACCAGGACAATGACGGCAATGGCTCGGGCAACGGCAATAATTCCGTTGTTGCGTTCCAGGTTCTCACCGCAACCAACACCAACCAACAGATGGACGAACTCGTCGATCTGGACGGTGAAGACGACACCGATACGGCTGTCGGCTACAACAGCGGCAACAACTCGGTCTCTGGCAGCGCCTTCGCGGCATATGCCGGTATTCTGAACGCTGCTTGGAACACGGGCATCAACTCGAATGCCCAGGCTGCAACCAACATCGCAGCACAAGGCACGGTCAGCTTCGGCGACAGCGCTCCGGCCGCAGCCGGCGGCGGTGGCGGCGACGACTAAGCGTCCCCCCGGATGGCCGGCCCGGCACCACTGGCGGGCCGGCCATTTACACCAGTTTCGCTTTCAAGGAGCGCCCGTGTCATGAAACCCCCGATCGTCCTGCTGCTCATGGCGGGCTTATCAACGCCGGCTTGGGCGCAATCGCCTCCTCCGCAAGCCCAGCTCCCGATCGTGACCCAGGCGGCTCCGTCCGACATCGTGGTGACCGCGGACGTGCCGGTTCGCGCCGAACGCAAGTCGCCGATGTTGAAGGATGCCGAGCTTGAAACATTGCGCGGCGGCCAATCGCTCGTGATCACCAATCAGACCATGGACTCGATCGTCAGCGGCAACGTCCTCAAAGGCGACTATACCGCCGGCGCGGTCACGCTGAGCGATTTTGCGCTGTCCAATTTCAACGGTGTCGGCAATCTTTTGATCAACACCGGTGCGCAGGTGAGTGCCCAGAGTGGTATGAACCTGACCATCAACCTCGGCGATTGAGCCCGCGATGCGGCGCATGCGCTTCTTGATCGCAGGCCTGCTGTGTGCCCTCTCCGTCACCCCGGCCACCGCCGAGGTCCGGCTCACCGGTCCCGAAACGGGCGGCAATTACCAGCTTCACGTGATGACCTGGTGGGACATCCCTTTCCGTTCCGTCATTCGCCAGCGGTATGATTTTAGCTGCGGCTCCGCTGCCGTCGCGACCCTGCTCACCTATCATTATGGCGCACCGACATCCGAATCGATGCCGTTCCGTTCAATGTGGGAAAAGGGCGACCGCGAAGCGATCCGCAAAGTCGGCTTCTCGATGCTGGACATGAAGAATTATCTCGCGACGCGCGGCTACCGCGCCGAGGGATTCCGGATCACCGCCGAACAATTGAAACAGGTCAAGCGTCCGACGATCGTCCTGATGGACCTTAAGGGCTTCAAGCATTTCGTCGTGATCAAAGGCGTGCGCGGCGATCGCGTACTCACCGGCGATTCGGTGCTCGGCCTCAACGAATATTCGCTCGCGGATTTCGAGAAGCACTGGAATGGCATTGCGCTGGCGATCGTGGAGGGCGGACAGAAGCGCCCTTCCTTCAATCTCGCCGGTGACTGGGGTCCCTGGTCACGGGCTCCCTTGGAAAGAGAAGGGTCGCTTCATGTATCGGTCGGCGATCTGACGACCAACCTTCCCCCTCAGTATCAGCTGTCGCCGCAGATCCTGCTCGATGTGCGCGTCGGTACCGTGAAATGAGATCAACCATGTCCCCACGCATCCTCCTGCTCGTCTTCGCGCCCACGCTCCTCGCCGCGAGCGAGCCGGAGGATGCAACCCTGCTGGCCGAGGCACAGACCGTACCCGACGAAGTGCTCGCCATTCAGCGCGGCGGCTTCGCCTTTCAGGGCATGACCATTTCCTTCGGCGCCGATATCCGCAGCTTCGTGAACGATGAGCTGGCGCTCCGCACGATCGTCAGCTGGACGCCGGAAGGACAGACGATCGAACGCTTTGTGTCGCCGTCGCTGACCGCGGTCAGCGCAGCGCAGGTTCAGGGCGGCATTTTGACCAGCGGCGGCATCACCATGCGGGTGGGCGATGAATCGGTGTTCCTCGCGAACAACGGACAAACGGCGCTCGTCCAGAGCACCGATGCAATCCAGAATGTCCTGATCAACACCGCCAGCAACGTCTCGTTGAATCAGCAGGTCGACGCCGTGCTCGACCTCAGCGGTTATGAAGGTTTCCGCGACGCAATTGCTTCAACCCGGATGAGCGATGCGATCGGATCTGTGATGGGCGCTCAAACGGTCAGCGCACTCGGGAACTGAACGACCCCCCGCCCCCGTTTCGACAGGGACGGTTCACCTGGCCCCGCCTCTTCAGGCGGGGCTTCTTTCGTTATAACTGCTGTTCCGAACTTTCGGCGTCGGGATTTATATCTTGCCGCCGAACGGCATCCGCAGCGTGATCGACACGTCCGGCGCATCCTCGGTCACGCCGATTTCGAAGCCGAGGTTTAAGACGTCCCGCTCGGTCAGACGGTAGGACATACCGAAATTGAGCGAACCGACGTGCAGGTAGTTCGATTTCTGACGCGTATCGCCGATCTCGGTCTTTGTCGGAAAGATATAGTTGTGCCGATAGCCAAGCGAGAAGGAAAAGCGCGGATTGAGCGCGAAACCGAAACCGATATTGGCCGAAACGGCGTCGCCCGGATCAACGCGCCCGATCATCACATCCCCGACCATCTTATTTACGTCGCGCGGGATATGGTAAAGATAGGCCATTCCGCCGTAGATCACTGCGGGATCCGACGGCATCAGGAAATTGACCCCTGGCTGCACCGCCCAAAATCCCGAACCGGTGGCAAGGCCCGTCGCGACGCCGAATTCGTCGTAACCGACCTCGAACGGCCCCTTGCCCGTATCCGACTTCACGCGCAGCGTTCCGACGAAGATCGGTTTTTGTCCGACCGGGCGATTGAATTGATAGCGCAGCGAAAATTCCGCATCGCCGATTCCGTCCTCGCGCAGCGCGATCGAACGGACGATACCCTCGTCTCGCTGCTGTACGACCTCGATCCGATCGTTGCGATAGAGATAGGGTATGCGCACCTCGGCTTCGAGCCGGTCGCTGATCCCGTAGCGGAGCGAGGCGGTGCCGACGAGCGTGTCGCGGTCGGCGTCGGTCGCCTCGATCAGCCCGATCTGGATGCCGGGAATCAGCTCGATCCCGCGGAACACAAGGCGATTGGTCGACGAGCGCGTATATTCGAACGAGGGTTCGAAGATGAGATTGCCGGCGCGCGTCAACACGCCCTGCCCCTCTGGAACAGCGGCAACGCGTTGCTCAGTCGGCTCTTCCGGCGGCGGCGCCTCGCCCACCGGCGCATCCGGCAGGGCGACCGCGTCGCTCCCTGGACCGGGAAGCGCGGGGCCGGCCACACCTTGCCCCCCCATGCCCGTTCCGCGAAACATCTCAAGCGGGGCCTCGGCGAGGGCAAAGGAAGAGAGACGGTCGATCTGTGCCTGCTGGGCGATCAACTGTCCCTGCACCTTCACTATCTGTTGCCGCTGTTCGACGAGCATCGTGTTCTGCTGATCGATTAGCGCACGCTGCTCCGCGATGATCCGGCGCAGCGCTTCGATCTCACTCTCGACGCTCGCGGCCGGCGGGCTTTCCGCAACGCCCCCCGAACCCGCCGGCGCCGCGGCTATCGCCGTGTTCCACGTCGGCGCAGTATCCAGAAATGGCAACGCTTCGCACAAACATTCGAGCGTCGGCATTTCATGCGCCTCGGCCTGCGAGGGCGTAAGAACCGCCGAAAGGCCGACCGCCGCCACACCCATATGGCGCAGCATCGGCGGAGCAACGATGCCGCTCATGCCCCTACCCCTTGCCCAGTGAATGTTCGCCGGGGCCGCATCGCACCCATATTGTCGATCGCAACGCCCATTTCCTCGCCGGCGATCGCGCGGAGCCCGTCGAGATCGACCAGCCGGCACAATTGGGGGCCCTCCAGCTCGATCAGCCCCTGACGAACAAAGCCCGAGATCGTCCGGCTAACCGTATGGATCGTCAGGCCCAGATGATCGGCGATATCGCCGCGCGTCATCGGCAACGGAACGCTGCCAAGCGCCGACAGCCGTTTCGCCGCGATCAATAAAAACGCGGCAACGCGCTCATTGGCATTGCGGCGACCGAGCAGGAATATGCATTGGTTCGCACTGTCCAGCGCCCGTTCGAGCGCTCGATTCTGTCCAAACGAATCGGGATCGACGTTCAATGCCGGACGGCGGGTCAGGATCGTGTTGGTGACGGCTTCGGCCGCAGCATCGCGGGCGCCATATTCGACGCCAAAGACATCGCCTTGATAGAAGAAGCCGGTCAGTTGGCGGTGGCCATCGACGTGAAAATGGCAGGTTCTGACGGTTCCCGAGATGACTTCGAACCAGCAATCACCCGGATCGCCCTGCGAAAAAATAATCTCGCCTTTACGAAATTTTAGGATGGTATCCTGCGGAATGGACCCGCGTTGAAACTCTGCCGACAGACCTTGCACGCCACGTCTCCAATCTGGAATTGGTATTTGCGGCGACCCCGTTTGCGAGTCTCATCTGCCTTTGCGGGTGTTGAATCCATCCGCATAAAAACCAAGGAATTCGTGTGTATGAACAGCTAAGGAAAATCACTTACGTAAATTTCCTTAGCATTTCAGGGCAGATTAAGACTGAATTTCAATATCATAGGCCTATTGTCATAGGCAGTGTCGCTAGATAGTTAATTAGCTTAGGTTAATTGATAAACAGCGCACAAACATATATCATCGAAAGCAGAGCAGGTGGGTTGCGGCTATTGCCGCGCAAAAGATGCTCGTCGGTCGCACAGAGTCTACGCCTTGGGTGTCAGGGGATTGCGCCGTGCATCGAAACGCATTGAACACCGAACCGCATTTGACCTTTCGTGAGCATCAAATACTAGAATTGGTAGCAGTCGGCTGCTCGGCCAAGCAGATCGCGCTTGAGATCAATATCGCTCCGCGAACCGTTGAACGTCATATCGAAAATGTGCGGCTGAAACTGAACGCGCGCAACCGCGCGCATCTCATAACGCAGGCGATGCATCTTGGCCTGCTGATCATCGAAACCCCGCCTCCGGACGAACCGACGCTTTTCGAACTCAAATAATGGTGCACCCGACTGGATTCGAACCAGTGGCCCCCAGATTAGGAATTTGCCAAACGGCGATTTCCTGCGATTTCTGGAAATCTCGTAAGGTTCCAAGCCTCTGATTTAGCATCATATTTGTATTCCGGTCGTTTCCGGGCATTCCGCTAATTTTCGGTCGCGTGATTGCTATGTGATTGCTATACAGAGCTCATGCCCAAAGGAAAAATCACGTTAAAATCGGTAGATGCCTTAATTCCGGGCGCGCGCGACGGCTTCCTTTGGGACGTTTCTCGCAAGGGCTTCGGCGTGAAGGTTACGCCTGCGGGAAGGCGTGTCTACATTCTGCAGTACAGGATGGGCGGCCGCCTATCGCCCACCAAACGCTACAAAATTGGTGTCCACGGGGCGGGTTGGACTCCCGAATTAGCCGGTCGCGAAGCAGATCGTCTTCTTTACATGATAGGCCTTGGCACGGACCCGGCAGAAGAAAAGCGTCGCAAGCGGTACACCTTGTCCGAGCTGACGTTCGACGCGATAGCCGATCGTTACGAGACGAAAGGTCTCGTCGGCCTGCGCGACCGCTCCAAGGATTTTATCAAGACGATTCTGCGGGTGCATCTTCGTCCGAAGCTGGGCAAGCGCCCCCTGCCTTCGATAAGCGGCACGGACATAATTGCACTCCTCGACGATCTGCCGAGCGAGAGCGCTGCGCTTCGTCGAAACGTCTACGCCGTCGTGCGGCGGCTGATCACCTGGGCCAAGGGCCGGGGGATTATCGATCGCAACCCGCTGGATGGATTTGAGCCTCCGCCGGTAGCTGCAAGTCGCGACCGGGTTCTGAACGATGATGAGTTGCGAATGGTCTGGGTTGCCAGCGCCGAACTCGGTCCGATCTTCTCCGCATTTGTTCGCTTGCTACTGCTCACGGGTCAACGACGCGACGAGGTCGCCGGTCTCGAGTGGCAGGAGCTGGACCGGGCGCAGGCTGAATGGATCTTACCGGCGGCGCGCGCAAAGAATGCCCGTGAACATCTCGTCCCGCTTTCGCGAGAGGCAGTCGCGCTGTTCGACACTCTTGCAGGTGGCAAAATATGGCCACGCGCGGGTTATGTCCTCACCACCGACGGCGGCAAATCGCGGGTGAAGGGTTTCTCGGGACGCAAAGCCAAGCTCGACGCGCAAATCGCAACCCTGAGCAAGACGGAAGGAGGAGCGCCGGTCGCGCCTTGGCGTTACCATGACCTGCGCCGTTCCGCCGCGACAGGCATGCAGAAATTGCGCTTGCCCGGGGATTGGATCGAAGCGGTACAAAACAGAAGAAAGGCGGGTGTCGCCGGCACTTACCAGCGCTACACCTTCGTGGACGAAAAGCGCGAAGCACTCGCCGCCTGGGGGTCCCACATATCCCAGATTCTGAAGGCGAAAAAAAGGGCCACTGTCGCCAGATCGAAGTCGCCCGCCCGATAGACAAATTACATCGGGGCACCTCGCGTCTATGGGCGGGGACCGCGATCGAACATATCCGAGGTCGAACTCCGCCGTGTTCCCGCGGCCCACTCATCCAGATCCGCGGCGCGGTAAAGCACACGCCTGCCGAACTTTTGATAGACAGGACCCGTTCCATAGCAGCGATGCTTTGCGAGCGTGCTTTTGCCTAGCGAAAGATAGCGAGCGGCCTCGCTCGTATTGAAGAAGGGCGTGCCTGACGCGACGTCAGCCATGGTTTTTCTCCCTCTGCTTCATCTTGTCAGGGGCGCGATTGCGAAGCGCGCAGCTCCTTTGCAAACTCCCGGTCGGCAAGGAGATATTGCTCGATGATCGCTGCGGCGAGGTCTGCAACATTTTCGGTCCGGCCATAGGTACGGGCATAGAGGTCCCCGTATAGATCGAGCGCCTCCTTCACGTCTGGCGTAAGCGTGACCGCGATCTTCACTGGTGTGCGGTCGGGAAGTTTGGGCAGTCTCAATCCGGTCATCAAAGTTCTCCTGCAGATTTCGGGCATCCACAATGGCCCGGTTTTACGGCGTCGCACGTTCGCATGCTCTCGAGGCGACGATCATTGGTCGAAAAATTGTCTTGCGGCGGCGCCGTCAAGAAACGCTCACCACGTGTTTAGCGCGACGGGTTCGAGGATGAGGTCGCGCGTTACGATCACCCGGAATTCAAAGCCGGGGCGGATCGTGATCGTCGGCGGGATCGCGATCTGACGCGACACGAGCTGCCGGCCCGTCTCGCCGATCGAATCCTGCGTGCCCTCACGCAGCGCGCGAATGAGACGATCGTCGCTTCCTGTTCCGAGCTCCGCGCCGGCACCGAGCAAGGTCGAGATCAGCGCCGCCTTGACCATATGGCCCCAATGATGATCGGTGCGGTCGGCAAGCCCCGCGGTCCCGGACGCGTCGGCGCCAGGCTGCCGCCCCAAGTCGAGAGATCGACCGCCGGGCAGGATCAACCTGTCCCACGCGAGAATAAGGCGGTCCTGGCCGGCGGCGATGTCACTGCCATATGTGCCGATGAGGCGCGCGCCCTGCGGAATGAGCAAGGTCGTACCGGTCGGGCTATCGTAGACATTCTGCGTGACCTGCGCCGTGATCTGGCCCGGCAAGTCCGAACTGATGCCCGTGAGGAGTGCGGCGGGAATAACGCTTCCTGCCTGGATCACGTGCGGAGAGCTCGGCGCCTTGAGACGTGCTGCGTTCTCGGTCGCATTCACCTGCTGGATCTGCTGTTGCCCGGCGGCGTTCGACGGCACCGCGGCAGCGGACGCGGCCCCCGCCGCGTCGGCCCGCGCGGCCGCGAGAAAAAGCTGGCTGGACCGTGCCGCGTCGCCTTCTTGCGCCACGCGAGCCCGCGCTTGCTCGGCCGCTGTTACACGAGGATCGACGGGCGGAAGCGGGGCAGCCGGCGGCGGCTGCATTTCGCCTTCCCTCTGCGCCGCAAGGATCGGCCGTCCGAGATCGCCGGGAAGCGGATCGCCGAGCTTCGGGTAACGGCGATAGTCGGCGGCGGCGCCGGTCACGACCTCGGACCGGTTCTGCGTTTCGGTCTCGTATAGATTGGGAGCCGTCTTCGGATCGCTTGTCTGCAGCGCGTAGATGAGGGCGCCAGCGATCGCGAGGCCGGAGCCTGCGCCAATGATCGCGATGGCCCTGCGCGACAGGCGCATGACGCGCGGCGGATCGCCGCTGAGCCGAAAGCCATCGGGGCTCGGCGGTGCGACGGGCGCGGCGGCGTCGGCCTGCGCATCTGCAGGGGTCAACGGCGCGCTCATGACCGCCCCCGCGGACGCGCGTCGCGCTCGATGACAACCCGGCGCGCGCTGCGCCCGGCTCCCATCCTGAGTTCACCGCGCGCGAACAGGCGGTCGACGATCATGAAGCGGCCGTTGACGCGGTAATTCAGCAATTCCGCCGCGCCCTTATCACCGGACGCGAACAGCGGCGGCATCTCGCCGACCGCGACTTCCTCGCCAAATTCGATGAAGAGCTGGCGCCCGTCGTCGAACACGCGGACCGGCCGCCAGTCGGGCTTGTCGCCCGAAAGCCGGTAGCCGAAATTGAGCGCACCGAGATCGAGCCCTGCCGCAATCGGCGCGGCGCGTTCTCTCTCGGCCTCGGCCTTTCGCAGCGCGATGAGTTCATGCTCGGGATAGGACCAGGACACCGACGCCATATAGGTCGACGGGGTCGCCCGCAGCTCGATGTGATAGGTCCTGCGGCTCGTGTTGATAATGAGGTTCGTCACGATGTCGGCCCGCGTCGGCTTCACCAGGATATGAACGCGCCGAGCCGCCCCGGCCCCGCTTATCGTGTCGCCGATGATCCAGCGCACCGTGTCACCCGCCGCCACCGGGCCCGGCCCGACCAGTTCCTCGCCTTCCTGCAGCACGATATCGGTGACCTGCCCGGGCGCGGCATAGACCTGGAAGAGCGCGCCTTCGGCCCATGCATATTTCTGTATGGCATTGAGGAAGGTCGCGCGCCCGGGCTGTACGCGCGCCGCATCATTGGCGCGGCCGACGCTCTGGCGCGGGTCCCGGGGCTCGGCGAGCGCAGGCGTAAATGCGCCGAGCGAGACAGCGCCCGCGAGGAAAAGACGAAGTGCGGCTTTCATTGGCTGAGCTCCTTTGACCAACTGATCGCGGTGATGAAGATTCCGAGCGGATTCCTTCGCAGCGTGTCAGGATTGCGCGGCGGCACGTGCGTGACCGTCAGGATCGCCGACCAGCGCGAGGTTTCGACAAGGCTGCCATCCTGGTAACGGCGCTCCGCCCACGCGACGCGGAAGCTGTCCTTCGAGGCGCGGATGACGCTCGATACATCGACCGCGACCTGCACCTTTCCGACCTCGGCAAAAGGATCGTTATTGCGCGCATGGTCATTGAGCGCCTGCGCGCCTGTGGCGCTGGTGAAGTCATAGGCCGAGAGCCAATCCTTGCGCAGCACGACGGGATCGGCGGGGATGGCGCGGACATGTTCGATGAACCGCGCGAGATGGAATGCCGTCTGCGGATCGGTCGGGCGGTAATCCTCGTCGGCCGGCGCGACGGCGCGCGCCTCGCCGAGCTTGTCGACCTCGACCACCCAGGGCGTGATCGTTCCGCGCGCCGAGTGCCAGACCAGGCCGCCCGCAAGCCCGCCCGAGATCAGGAGCGATCCGAAAAAGGCGAACCGCCAGTTTCGCGCCTGAACACGCGCCGATCCGATGCGGTCGTCCCAGACCTGCGCCGCGCGCTGATAGGGTGTGACCGGTTCTGGCGCGTGGCCATAATGATTGGAGGGCCTGCGAAAGATCATATCAATCCCTTTCTCTGATATCGGGCGCCGATCCCGCCCCATGGCTGTCACCGCTCTTCAGCGTCTGCGCCCCGATCGTCGCACCGTGGCCGAGCGCCTGGCGCCGCCGCATATCGGCCGCCCAGGCCGGCGGCGCCCCCGGCTCCGGCGAAGCCGCAGCCGGGGCGGTCCCATCGCGCCCTGCCGAGAAATGCGAGCGCGCCTTCTCGGCGGCGCTGCGTAGCGGCGACGAGGCGCCGCCGGCCGCGGTCCGGGCCACATTGGCAAGACCGGCTCCCACCGCCCTCGCCCCGCTCTTTCCGGCCGCTCCCGCGGAGTAAGCTGCCGAGGCGCTTCCAGCGCCGCGCGCCGAGGCGGCCGCCGTTCCGCGTGCCATGGTTGCCGCAGCACCAGTTGCGAGGGTGGCGCCGGCAGCGCCGGCGGCGAGCGTCGCGCCTGCCGCGACCGCCGTTCCCGCCGCCGCGCCGGCACCGAGCTGCGGCCCGCCCGCGACGATACCATTGGCGATGCTGGGTCCGAAGATGCCGAGCCCGAGCAAGGTCAGCGCGCCGAGCGCGATCGCCATGACCTGCTCGATATCGGGCACGGGACCGAGACCGGCCTGCATGAAGCGGTCGAAGAGGGTGGTGCCAATCCCGGTGATGACCGCGAGCACGAGCACCTTGATACCGGAGGAGACGATATGCCCGAGAACTCGCTCGGCCATGAAAGCGGTGCGTCCGAAAAAGGCGAAGGGGATGAGGACGAAGCCAGCGAGCGTCACCAATTTGAACTCGAGGATCGTCACGAAGACCTGCACCGCGAGAATGAAGAAGGCGAGCACGACAATCACCCAGGCGATCAGCAGGATCATGATCTGGACGAAGTTGGTGAAGAGACCGACAGGTCCCACCAAATCGGCCGAAGCATCGAGAAGCGGCTGTGCGGCATCAAGACCCGTCTCGGCGACGACGCCGGGACGCATGAAGTCGCCGATCGCCATGGCGCCACCGCTTGCCTTGAGGCCAAGCCCCGCGAAGCTCTCGAGCATGATCGTCGCGAGGCTCTGGAAATTGCCGATGATGAAGGCGAAGACCCCGATGTAGAGGGTCTTCTTGACCAGCCGTTGCAGGACATCCTCATCGGCGCCCCATGCCCAGAAGAGAGCCGCGATCGTGACATCGATGACGATCAGCGTCGTCGACAGGAAGCCGACCTCGCCGCCGAGGAGGCCGAAGCCGCTGTCGATGTAGGTCGAGAAGACCGACAGGAACTGGTCGATCACGCCGGTGTCGTTCATCGCGCACCCTCCTTCCGGCCGAAAAATTGGCGTCGGCGCTCATCCCAGGCAGCCTCGCATTCTGGATCGGGTGCGGTGACGGTGCGGCACCGCTCGATGTCCCCGTTGGAAGGCAATGCGACCCGCAACGTTTCCGGCGCCGGCGCACCGACGTGCGCGCGGGGCTCGCGCCAGATGTCGATCGCAATCGCGATCGCCAGACCGCCGAGCACGGCGGCACAGACGAGATGCCCCGCCCGCCCCATCTCAGTTGCGCTCGCGAAAGCGGCGGAAACGCTCGCGGCCCTCGGCCTCCGCGGCGGTGGCGCGCGCGGCATCGAGCATCTGCGCCCTGCCCTGCGCCGCGATCGCGGCGGCGAGATCCCCGAGCTGCTGCGCCTGAAGCGCCAGCAACTGGTTCCCCGCCTGCGCGGCCTGCAACGCGCCCGTCGCCGTCTGGCTGGCAGTCACCAGCGTCGTCACCGAGCGCCGGGCGCCGTCGATATTGCCGACGACGCCGGCCTGAACCTTCATCGCGTCCTGAAACGCCGCGACGCTGTCGTTCCAGCGGGCCTCGGCGGCGGCCACCATATCCGCCTGCGATCCCGCCAGCGCGCCGCCCCTGTAGCGTGTATCGAACGCGCTTTGTATGCTCGTCACGTCATAGGCGACGCGCTGCGCTTCACCGAGCAGCGCCTTGGTCCGATCGATGCCGCCCTGCAATTCCTGCAAGGTCGAGGTCGGCAGGTTCTGGAGATTGCGTGCTTCGTTGACGAGCGAGGTCGCCTGGTTCTGGAGCATGCTGATCTGGTTGTTGATTTGCTCGAGCGTCCGCGCCGCCGTCAGGATATTCTGGGCATAATTGCGCGGGTCGTGGACGATTCCGCCTATCTGCGCTGTGGCCGGCGGCACGACGATGAATGCGGCAGCGGGACTGCAAAGCATGGCGATGGCGAGCGCGCGGGACATATGGTTTTTCATCATATTCACTCCTTTTCGGGGGCTGCGATTTCGAGATTGCCGAGAAGATCGGCGGCCCAGGCGAGGCCGCGATGGCGGAGCCACGCCGCTGCAAACTGGCTCGGACCATGGGCCGCGACGAGCTCGGCGATGCGAAGCTGGTCGGTCTTCGATGAGGCCGCGGCGAAGGCGAGCGCGATGTCGCCGAGGCCGAGTTCGAACAGCCGGTTGCCGCGACGCGACTGGCAATAATAATCGCGCTTGGGAGTCGCCCGGCTCAGTATCTCGATCTGCCGGTCGTTGAGCCCGAACCGCTCGTAGATGCGGGCGATCTGCGGCTCGGTGGCGCGCTCGTTCGGCAGGAAGAGGCGCGTCGGACAGCTTTCGATGATCGCCGGGGCGATGCTCGATCCCTCGATGTCGGCGAGGCTCTGGGTCGCGAAGATCACGCTCGCATTCTTCTTGCGGAGCGTCTTCAGCCACTCGCGAAGCTGCGCGGCGAACAGGGGGCCGTCGAGAATGAGCCAGCCCTCGTCGATGATGATGAGGGTGGGCGAGCCGTCGAGGCGCTGGCCGATGCGGTGAAACAGGTAGGAGAGCACCGCCGGCGCTGCCGCAGCACCGACAAGGCCCTCGGTCTCCAGCGCCTGCACCCGGACATCGCCGAGACGTTCGACCTCGGCATCGAGCAGCCGTCCCCATGGTCCGTCGACCAGATAGGGCGCAAGCGCCTGCTTCAGATCCTGCGACTGCAGAAGCACCGCGAGACCCGTCAACGTCCGCTCGCCGACCGGCGCAGTGGCCAGCGATGTCAGCGCCGACCAGAGATGCTCCTTGGCGGCCGGATCGACAGCAACGCCCTCACCGGCAAGGAGCGCCGCGAGCCAGTCCGCCGCCCATGCGCGCTCACCCGGCTCGTCGATCCGCGCGAGGGGCTGGAGCGCGACGCCGCCAGTGCCATCACTTTCATGGAGCGCTCCCCCCAGATCCTGCCAGTCGCCGCCCATGCCGAGCGTCGCGGCGCGGATCGACCCGCCAAAGTCGAAGGCGAAGATCTGACTGTCCGGGTAGCGTCTGAACTGCATCGCCATGAGCGCGAGCAGCACCGACTTGCCGGAGCCTGTCGGCCCGACGACCAAGCTGTGGCCGACGTCTCCGACATGAAGAGTGAGGCGGAACGGGGTCGAACCTTCGGTCTTGCCGTAAAGCAAGGGGGCATCACCGAAATGCTCGTCCCGTTCCGCCCCCGCCCACACCGCTGAGAGGGGTATGAGGTGGGCGAGATTGAGCGTGGAAATGGGGGGCTGACGGACATTGGCATAGACATGACCCGGCAGGCTGCCGAGCCAGGCCTCGAGCGCGTTCATGCCCTCGATCGTGCAGGTGAAGTCGCGTCCCTGGATGACCTTCTCGGCCAGCCGCAGCTTTTCGGCCGCGAGCGCCGGGTCTTCGTCCAACACCGTGAGCGTCGCCGTCACATATGCAATTCCGGCCCGGTCGGCACCAAGCTCCTGCAATGCGAGATCGGCATCGGCCGCCTTGTTCGACGCATCGCTGTCCATGAGCACCGACTGCTCGTTGGTCATCACTTCCTTGAGGATGGCCGCGATCGACTTGCGCTTCGCGAACCATTGCCGGCGGATTTTCGTCAGCAATTTGGTGGCATCGCTCTTGTCGAGCATGATCGCGCGCGTCGACCATCGATAGCCGAACGCCAGCCGGTTGAGTTCGTCGAGCAGGCCCGGCCAGGTCGCGGTCGGAAAGCCGGTGATCGTGAGCGTGCGAAGATGCTGCGCGCCGAGCCGCGGTTCGAGGCCGCCGACAAGCGGCTGATCGGTGAGCAGAGCATCGAGATAGACCGGGGTTTCGGGCACTCGGACGCGCTGGCGGTTGGTCGAGACGCAGCTATGCAGATAGGTCAGCGTTTCGCCGTCACCGAGCCATTCGGCCTCGGGCACGAAGCCCTCGACCAAATGAAGCAGCCGGCCGCTGCGATCGATAAAGGATTTCAGCAGCTCCTTGGGATCAGCGCCGCCGCGCGCTTGACCTTCATAGAGCCAGGCTTCGGCTCGCGCGGCTTCTTCCGCAGGCGGCATCCAGAGCAATGTCAGATAAGAGAAGCTCTCGAAATGCGCACCTTCCTCGTGAAACTGTTCGCGGCGCTCGACGTCGACCAGTTCGGAAAGCGCGTCGGGAAAGTCCGACACGGGATAGCTTTGCGCCGGCACGCGCTGTGCCTCGACGAAGACGGCCCATCCCGATCCGAGCCGGCGCAGCGCATTGTTGAGCCGCGCGGTCACCGACACGAGTTCGGCCGGCGTTGCGCTGTCGAGATCGGGCCCGCGGAACCGGGCAGTGCGCTGAAAGCTCCCGTCCTTGTTGAGCACAACGCCGGTCGCGATGAGCGCGGCCCAGGGAAGATAGTCCGCGAGCGCGGCGGACTTGGTGCGATATTCGGCAAGGTTCATCATGGGCGCATCCAGACAGGAAATTTGAGGTGGCGACGGGCGACGTCGACGAACTGCGGGTCGTGACGTGCTGCCCAGACGGAGAGGGCGTGACCGATGGCCCAGAGCGCAATGCCGACCAGCCAGAGCCGGAGCCCAAGCCCGATCGCGCCCGCGAGCGTGCCGTTGACGATGGCGAGGCTGCGCGGCGCGCCGCCGAGCAAGATTGGCTCGGCGAGCGCCCGGTGCACCGGCGCAAAGAACCCCGGCACCTCGTCCATCAGACGAGCGCCCCGCCGCCGAAGGAGAAGAAGGACAGGAAGAAGCTCGAGGCCGCGAAAGCGATCGAGAGGCCGAACACGATCTGCACGAGCCGGCGAAAGCCCCCCGACGTATCGCCGAAGGCGAGGCTGAGCCCGGTCACGATGATGATGATCACCGCGACGATCTTCGCGACCGGACCCTCGATGCTCTCGAGGATCGACTGGAGCGGCGCCTCCCACGGCATCGACGAGCCGCCAGCATGGGCCGGCGCCGTCATGCCGATGCTCAGAATGATGGCGGTGGAGGCGAGCATGGCGCGGCGAGCGCCGTGCGGGGCGGCAAGGATCATGGGCATTCTCCTTCGAGTCGATAGGGGATGAGGCGATATTCGCCGGTCGCGGGATCAAGGCCGGCGACGCGGGCGAGTTCGGAAAGCCGCCGCCCGGTGCCATCGCGCACGAGCACCGCGATGAGATCGATCGTCTCTGCAAGCAGCGCGCGCGGCACGGTGACCACGGCTTCCTGGATGAGCTGCTCCATCCGGCGCAACGCCCCGAGCGCGCTTCCGGCGTGGATGGTGCCGATGCCGCCGGGATGGCCCGTGCCCCAGGCCTTCAGAAGATCGAGGGCCTCGGATCCGCGCACTTCGCCGATCGGTATCCGGTCGGGGCGCAAGCGGAGCGAGGAGCGGACGAGGTCCGAAAGCGACGCGACCCCGTCCTTCGTCCGCATCGCGACAAGATTGGGCGCGGCGCATTGGAGCTCGCGCGTGTCTTCGATCAGGACGATGCGCTCGTCCGAACCTGCCAGCTCGGCGAGCAGCGCGTTGGTCAGCGTCGTCTTCCCGGTGCCGGTGCCGCCGGCGACAAGGATGTTCGCGCGATCGGCAACGCCCTGGCGAAGGATCGTCGCGTCGCGAGCGGACATGATGCCGCTGGCGACATAATCGCCCAAGGTGAAGATCGCGACCGCCGGTTTGCGGATGGCAAAGGTCGGTGCGGCAACGACCGGAGGGAGCAGGCCTTCGAAGCGCTCGCCGCCGTCGGGGAGCTCGGCCGACACCCGCGGTGCGGCGCCATGAACTTCGGCACCGACATGATGCGCGACCAGCCGGATGATGCGTTCGCCATCCGCGGCGGACAGGCGGCAGCCCGAATCCGCGAGGCCTTTACCGAGCCGGTCGACCCAGAGGTGGCCGTCGGGGTTGAGCATGATTTCGACGACCACCCGGTCGGCGAGCCAGCCCGAAATCGCCTCGCCCATCGCGGTGCGCAGCATGCGGGCGCTGCGGGCTCGGGCTTCAATTCGGATTGGCTCTGCGCCCATGAGGCTGCCCCATATTCAGCGCCGGAGAAGAAGGTCCGGCTCGACGGGGTCGATTAAGAGACGCAGAAAAAACTCAAATTCAACAAGGTTTTCGCTCGGGCGCACTGTCTCGTAGAAAGACTTGCGGTGGCGTAGGCACTCCGGATCCGGGACGAACAAATTTCGCGCAACGACTTGTGCAGCGCGCGTTTTTGACAAGAGTGTAAATATGGGTGATTCGGGGTCGCATCCGTCTGAGCCGACAGACTATGAATTGGCGTTACGGACGGCACGCCAGACATTGCCCCGGCGCGCCGTCCGCAAGAACATCCTCGGCACCGATGTCCGTCTCGGCGAACCCGCTTGGGACATGATGATCGATCTTTTCATCCACGAGGGCGAGGGAAAGCCGGTGTCGACCAGTTCGATCTGCATCGCATCGGGTCTGCCGATGAGTACCGCGCTGCGGCTGCTCCAGCGTCTCTGCGATCTCGGGAAGGTCACCAGAATCGCCGACCCGAGTGACGGCCGGCGCAATTTCATCCGCCTAGCACCCGAGGTGCGCGAACAACTCACCCATTATTTCAGCACCTATGGCTGACGCCTTCATCAGCCATTAGCGTCGACACTTCGGCCGCTTCGACCCGACTCGCTTTTCTCGTCATATTTCAATATGATTACCGGTCGAGGGGCATCGACCGGCCCTGAAAAGAAATAGGGGCATTTCGGGCGGGTCCGCCACGAGAGCGAAGGGCTCTGCTATTGGCAAGGCCCTTTTTGCCGCGTCCGCTAAGTCACACCAACGCGATTTCAACGACATGGTCCCGGTATCCGCCATCCACTAGCCGACGTGGGTGGCGCTGGCTCGTTTGCTTCGGATAGCATAAGCGTCCGGCGGTTCTCGGGTATGGCACAGCCCGCCAGCCGTCACCGACCCGAACGAGCCCATACCCACCGTTTTGAAGGGCGCCACGATGTGGCAAGCTGACATTGCGTCAGGGTCCGCACTTGGTAAGGCTGCCTTGATGCAATACGAAAAAGTCTACACCGTATGGGATTTGTACGACGGGATCCGGACGGGAATGGCTGATTTTGGGGGCACCCCTCACTACTTTTCTGCGCAATTTGACAAAGATGCAGACGATTACTCCGGCAACTTTGAGCTCTACCCGGTGGGACTGGAGTTTATGCAGAATGCGATGCACAACTGGCGTATCTATCGGACTTGGGAGCGGAAATTCCATGTCGGTCAAGCGGACCTGAAAACGCATCCGGGTCATGGCGGCATTGACCCGGAATACGACAAATTGAAGCTATGGCTTGATCGTGAGATCGCACTGCTTCCGCAATTGCCGGTTCTCTATCGGGCCCAGTTCCGTGCGCTACCTGATCAGGATGGCCTTCCTGACGGGATGCTTCCTGAGTTTGAGGTCGCGTGGTCACTTATATCTGCTGGGGGTCGGGCAGCGACCAAAGCGCAACGTTGAGGTCGGTTTCGGTAGCTCTTAGGCAAGCGATACGCCGGCGGCTTTCGGTCGATTCCGGTCGTGCGATCCAGATTAGTACGAATGACAGCAAGCGACCGATACCTGCCACTCGGCGTTACCACTGCCGTTTCCGCGAGCCCGGCAAAACGCTTGCCGACGCACGAGTGGCTGGTTGCCACATCGACCTTGTCGAAGAGAGCCCGCCGATCCAAGACCTTTGTTCAGCAGTGCGACAGGCAAGATGGGGCTTTGGTCTCTCGAAGCCGATATCCGATTGCGCCATCGGCAATCATATCGGGATGATATGGGGGTCTTATGTATTATCACCTTGCCGCTGCTCTCCTTGCCTCAACCGCGGCTACGCCCGCATTGGCACAGGAGCAGGTGGATTGGGGACAGGCGCTGCGCGTTGACGCTCAAGCCTTTCACGATCTGGTCGCACAAAATCATCCGGGACCCGTCGACAGCCAGAATCCGCAGTTCCCGATCGCGCTTGAACGCGGTCTCGCCTTGGCGCTGGAGCGCGCCCGCACCGCGAACAATTACACCGCCTGGAGAGCGGCGCTGACCGAATATGCCGCATCGTTCAACGATGGGCATCTGGGGCTCACGAAGATCGAGGACAGTCCCGAACCGGTCATCGTGAAGTGGCCCGGCTTCGTTGTCGGCCTGCGGTCGGGTGAAGGTGGAGATCGTTACGAAGTGACCTACAGGCGCGACGACGCGGCACCTCCGACGGGGTCCGTGCTGGTGGGCTGTGACGGTCGGTCAGCATATGCGCTGGGCGAGGAAATGATCGGTCGCGAGGTCGGACGCTGGTCACTGCATGCCACGCGCTCCAGTCACGCCGTCTGGACTTTTGTCGACTCGGGCAACCCTTATGTCCGGCGCGCCCGGCAATGCCGGTTCGAAACAGACGGTCGCTCTACGACCTATCATCTAAGTTGGCGAACGCTCGATCCGGCGGATCGCGACGCCGGTATCGCGGCAGCGAATGGCGAAAGATTTACCGCCTCGACGATGTTGCGGCCTTGGAGCGAGGGCCTTTGGCTCGAGCTGGGAAACTTTGGCGCCGACCCGCGCACCGCCGAAGGAGAGAAGCTAACCGCTATGCTGGGAGACGTCGAAACCAGAGTGACGGAACTGCGCAGGGCGCCGGTGGTTGTCTTCGACCTGCGCGGCAACAATGGCGGATCATCGACCTGGTTGACCACCATGGCGCGTACGATGTGGGGAGAGGCTTATGTTGATGCCCATGTCGTGGATGATGCGACTGTTGACTGGCGCGCATCCGCCGACAACCTCGCCAAGCTGGAAAGCTATGTCGCCCAGTTCAGCAGTCAGCCCGAAACGGTTGCCTATCTGGACAGACTCATTGCCGGAATGCGCTCTGCGATAGCGGAAGGCCAACCCGTCTTTCACGAACCCAAGGAAGCATCCCCGGTCGCCTCAATGCCGCCGGAGAACCCGGTGAAGGGAAAAGTCTATGTCTTCACCGATTTTGGTTGCTCTTCCGCTTGCCTCGACGCCGTGGATACCTTGACGGCGCTAGGCGCCGTTCAGATCGGGCAGGAGACGTCCGCCGACACGCTCTACAATGAAATCCGCTATGTTCCGCTACCCAGCGGCCGCGCCACCGCCTATGTGCCCATGAAGGTCTACCGCGATCGAAAGCGCGGGAACAACGAACCGGCCGTTCCGGCTTTTGTGTGGAATGGTGCTCTGACGAATACCGCCGGAATCGAGCGCTGGATAGCGGGTTTGGCCCACCAACCGTAAACTAGATAGGCGACGGGCAGGGTTCTCCTGCCAGCCTTTGCAATGGAGAGAAGCAGCATTGGACCACCTTGCGCGCGCTCTGGATTCCGCCGACGCATATTAGGTCTGCCTGCCTCCCACACCGTTTCGGACGTTGCGTCCGCCCCGCCGGCATGACCGCAAACGACCGGTTGTGGTCCTCTCCATCATCGTCATCCCGGACTTGATCCGGGATCCATGACTTCGGCGCGGCTAGGGATCCCGGATCAAGTCCGGGATGACGAAGATCTGAATTCGACTGAAAAATTAGCCGTCGCCCCCGCGAAGGCGGGGGGCGCTGGAGATGTAGCGTAAGGCTGACAACGGCCCCCGCCTTCGCGGGGGCGACGCGTCAGAAATCCACCCCATTTGCGTCGTCGGCAGCCGATCCGGTTGCGATGGCAGGAAATGACCGATTGCGGACGTCCACCCTACTTAGGTGAGACTATCTGCCAGCAGTTATCGCGAAAGGCTATGAGTTCACGTTTAGGCAGCCAAGCGGCAAAATCTGAAGCGAAAAAATCCTTGGTCCGCACTTCATAGGCGCAATCGAAAATGCCCTCGCCCTGAAAGTTGCAACTAACATTACGTGTCTCGACAGTCGGTCCGAACTCGACAATAGCCCTTCCGTCGCGGGCGTGACTTACATAGGGGGCGGTTGCGCGGGGCCGAACAAAGATCGGGAGTTTGGACCTCTCAGCGCGAGACTGATCAGAAATTGTAAGATTGAGCAGTTCGTAACGGACTCGCCGCAACCGGATCATACTGGCTCGTCATTTGTGAAAATTGATGGAACGCCAAGAGCCCACCTGAATTGTCTAATTGGCGAAGCGCGCACCAACTCATTGTCTATCGCAATCGTCGACGGCATCGATACGACGCCAGCCGAGTGCATTGGCGGATGGCCCACGCGCTTCCAAAAGGAGTCGCCCGGGGGATTTGAATTGTGTCGTGGACAGAAGAATCCAAATCCAATCTTATACCCACGCCACCGCCCAAGCCTTAGTCCGCTACCCATCCGTTTCGGTCATTCGATACAAAGCCTCTGCCCCAGAGAGAGCCAAAGAATAATTTGCACCGAGGGATCCTTTAGGCCTCCCGCGCGATGATGTCGTGTAGGCTCGCCCGGAACATCCCCTCCCCGATACCGGGCCGGCCTTCCCCCTTCAACTCCATCTGTCGCTGATCAGTTCTGCGTCTGATCGCTCTCCGGAAACATGTTCGCGAAGTTTCGGCCACGCATTTCCCTGCTCTCAGTGACCGCATTCGCTTCCTTCAGCGCCTGCTTCATCATCCGCTCCAGAATCACCGGCGGTCGCTCGGCGTCTGGAAATGTCCGCTCATGGCGACGACCATCGCAGCAGCGCGCGCAAGGGCCAGCAGTACACCCTCGACAACAAAGAAGATCGCGGGTTTGCCGATCATGACATTCTCCTGCATCAGGCCCTTGAAGATCTGAGGCGTCGCCTCGTTCACATAGGTATCAACCTGTTCCTGCGCCAGTTCCATCACCCGCTTCATCGGGCGGCACCGTTCACCACCAATAACGCGCCAGTTGGTTAAAATGCTGCCGCCGCGTCAATCGCCGCCGTCCACTTCGCGCGACAACTCGTCGCGGAGTTTGGGACCAAGTTCCATGCGCCGGCTCAGGGCGTCGATGAAGGCAGCCCAGCGCTTCTTGCTGCTGGCCTGCGAGGCGCGGAGCGCGGCATCGGGAAGCGGCGGGCTGTTCGCGAACCAAGATCGAACGAACATGACGAAGGCTTCATTGGAAAGATCGAGTTGCCATTCGATCCGGTCGAGCTGGCGGCCGAGCCGGTCGAGCCGCCGTCCGAGCACCGCTTCGAGCCGTTCCTCCTGATCCGGGGTAAGAAGCGAAGCGAGCGCCGCTTCCACTACGTCGGTGCGCGTGACCTTCCGGCTACGCGCGCGGTCGTCGAGTTGCCGCGAGAGGGCCGCATCGATGCGGAAGGTCCGTTTGACGCTCGGCTTCCTCACAGTTCGAGCCCGTCGTCGGGATCAAGCGATGCGGAACGCGCATTGCGCCGCATGGCGCGTTCGATTTCCTGCTCGCGGGCTGCCTGTTCGTCGTCGCTGTCGCGATCATAGTCGAACTCGTTCACCGGCGGCTCGGGCTCGGGCGCCACCTTCTCGTGGGCCCCGAGACCCGGTTCGTGGCGAATGCCGGCATCCACCTCGCCCCGATCGCCTTCCGCCTTGTCCTCACCAGCGGGCGACGGTGCCGGGTCGACGTGTGCCGGCCCGGACGGCGGCGGGAGCATCAACGGTGGAGGCAGGTCTTGCGTGGTCCAGTCATCCGTCGCCGTGGCCCGGTTGCTGGGCGAGAGGACCGGCGGCGGCAGGACACGCCTGGTCAGGCGGGGGTCGGTGAAATATTGCGCCTTGAAGCAGCGGATCGGCGGCATCGCGGAGACCATGACGATCTGCTGGTCTTCCGGCAGGCGCATCGCTTCCCCGGGGGTGAGCAGCGCGCGTGCGGTCTCGGTGCGCGATACCATCAAGTGCCCAAGCCAGGGCGACAGCCGGTGGCCCGCATAATTCTTCATCGCGCGCATTTCCGTCGCGGTTCCGAGTGCGTCGGAGATACGCTGCGCTGTCCGGTCGTCGTTTGCCGCGAAGCTCACCCGGATATGGCAATTGTCGAGAATGGCGTTGTTCGGCCCATAGGCTTTCTCGATCTGGTTGAGCGACTGGGCGATGAGGAAAGCCTTGATCCGGTAGCCCGCCATGAAGGCGAGCGCGCTTTCGAAGAAGTCGAGGCGGCCAAGCGCCGGAAATTCGTCGAGGAGCAAGAGCAGCCGCTGCGGCCGCTGGGCCGGATTGAGCTCCTCGGTCAGGCGGCGGCCGATCTGGTTGAGGATCAGGCGGATGAGCGGCTTCGTCCGGCTGATGTCGCCGGGCGGCACCACGAGGTAGAGCGACGTCGGCTCGGGTCCCGACATGAGGTCGGCGATCCGCCATTCGGACCGCCGCGTTACGGCGGCGACGACCGGGTCGCGGTAAAGACCGAGGAAGGACATGGCGGTCGAGAGTACCCCCGACCGCTCGTTGGGCGATTTGTTGAGGAGGTCCTGTGCTGCCTCGGCGACGACCGGATGCACGCCATCCTCCCGGTGGCGCGTCGTCTGCATGAGGCGCAGGGTCGTTGCGATCGGGCGCCGCGGGTTCGAAAGAAAGGCCGCGACGCCGGCGAGCGACTTATCTTCCTCGGCGTAAAGAACATGGAGAATCGCGCCGACGAGCAGCGAATGGCTGGTCTTCTCCCAGTGATTTCGCTTCTCGAGGCTTCCTTCGGGATCGACCAGCACGTCGGCGACATTCTGAACGTCGCGCACCTCCCATTCGCCGCGCCTGACTTCGAGCAGCGGGTTGTAGGCGGAGGAGGCCTTGTTGGTCGGGTCGAAGAGAAGCACCCGCCCGTGCTGCGCGCGAAAGCCGGCAGTCAGCTGCCAATTCTCGCCCTTGATGTCATGGACGATGCAACTGCCCGGCCAGGTCAGCAATGTCGGGATGACGAGCCCGACGCCCTTACCCGACCGGGTCGGCGCGAAGCAGAGAATATGTTCGGCGCCGTCATGGCGAAGATAGGATCTTCCATACCGTCCAAGGATCACCCCCTCGTCGCCGAGCATGCTGGCCGCGCGAACCTCCTTCGGCTCGGCCCAGCGCGCCGAGCCATAGGTCTCGGCGCGGTGCCGCTCGCGCGAGCGCCAGATCGACATGGTGATGGCGACGATGATTGAGAGAAGGCCGCCCGACGCCGCGATCATCGCGCCGCGTACGAAGACCGCGGGCGCATAGGCGTCGAAGGCGAACCACCACCAGAAGAAGGCGGGCGGCAGATAGACGGGATAGTCGCCGATGCGAAACCAGGGCGCGCCAAGTTCGGGCTGATAGCCGAGCGCGGCCGCGGTCCACTGGGTCGCCGACCAGAGGGCGAGAAGGATGATGCCGAAGACGGCCGCGATTTGTCCCCATAATATCTTGTCGTTCATGGCTGACCTTTCAGATTCCGATGCCGCGACCACGCCCCAGCGCCCAGTCGACCGAGCCGCCGGGCGTCATGGTGCCGGTGATGTGCTGTCCGAGATGCTTGTCGAGCGCCGGGCGCCAGGGAACGAGCTGGAAGCCGAGGCCGTCGTCGATCATCGCGAAGCGGCCCGAGGAGAGCGTGACGCGCTCGCGATAGATGCCGCTGACATATTCGCCGGGCGCCGACCGATTGAGCTTGAGCCCCGTTCGTTCGGAGATCGCGCGCGTCGTGGCATCGAGGTCGTTCGTCGTCAGGGTCTTCACCAGGCCCTGAGCCAGGACGGGTTTGCGCCCCGGCTGCGTGGCCAGTCCGCGCTCGGCAAGATGCCGGGTGCGCGCTTCCATCGCTTGCCGGATCTCGAGACCGAACCCGTTGCCGGTCGCGACGGGCTCGCGGGCGACAAGCTCACGGTCGAGCCAGGTTGCGCCGGGGGCGGTCACCTGCTCGCCGAGCGAGATATCGGAACGCGTTGCAAGCGCCTGGCGCACGCCCTTCCCGCTGTCCCAGCTCCGCAGTTCGACAATGGCCCCGGGCCGGGCGTCGCCGGTGAGTTCCATGTCGTCGAACAACAGATGATGCGTCCGCCCGTCCGCGCCGTTGATGATGGCATAGGCGGTGCCCGCGAGCTCGTCGTGAAGTCCGCGCTCGACGAGGCGGCCGACGATCCGCTCCTCCGGCACCCCGTGGTGCAGCGCGAGCGCCCCGGGATCGAAGCGTCCGCCGCCGCGCGTCAGCGCCTTGTGCATCGTCTTGATGATGTCGCCCCGCGTGCCGAGTTCGCGAAGCACGGGTTCCGCGTCGGCGTCGAGGATCCAGCGCCCCGTTCCTTCGGGCGTTGCCAAGCCCATCCGTTCGAGCCGCTCGGCGCGACCGATCAACAGAGCCTGGTCGCGGCGATCGCCGCCGACGCCGGGGCGGAGGTCGACGATACCGCCCGCATCGAGCGCGATGCGCTGCAGCCGGACATCGAGACCCGTCCAGCGTTCGGCATCGACCTCGCGGCGAAGCGCGGCATCGATCTCGACTTCGCTCCGCACGCCCAGCTCACGGGTGACGATCTCCTCGGCGCGGCCGCGGATGCCGCGCGCGACATAGTCGCGATCGATGACAAGGTCGGCGCCCTCGGCAGCCACGCCGCGGACAAGCACATGAACATGCGGATTGTCGGTGTTCCAGTGATCGACCGCGATCCAGTCGAGGTCGGTGCCGAGATCTTTTCCGACCCTGTCCATAAGATCGCGGGTGAACAGCCGAAGGTCGGCGAGATCGGCGGCGTCTTCGGGACTGACGATCAGGCGGAAGTGATGCCGGTCATCCTCGCAGCGGCCGGCGAACAGGTCGCGGTCCGCTTCGTTGCTGCCGGCGTCGAACATCGAGGCGGCGCGGCCATCGCGCGTGACGCCGTCGCGCTCGAGATAGCGTATGTGCCGCGCGAGCGGCGCGGCGCGATAGCGCGCGCCCTGGTGCCGAACGACGCGCGCCATGACGGTAACCCGGCGCCGGTTCGGCGCCTGCCGCATCGCGGCAAGCGCGCGGCGTCCGCGCCCCTGCGTCCCCGTGCCGCCGCGACGCGGCGATCCGACACCGCGCGACCTTGTGTAGCCCGAGCGGGCAGCGGCCTTGCGCACCTCGGCCGCAAGCCGCTTCCCCTTTCGGGCAGACCCGGCGCCGCGATCGCGCGAGCGGCCGGGCCGGATGTGGAAATCGCCCTCGTCAGCGGCCACGACAGCGGTTGCCATACATTGGGACCGCAGAATTGCGTCCCCAGCCGCAAAAGATATGGCAGTTTTCGGCGATGCCATACGCGAAGACCCGCAGAAAACCGACCAATCCGGGCCCGAAGCTGGCACGGCTTTTATCTTGCCCTCTTATTTGGCTCCCTGATCTTCGAAGTTTTCGCCATCTCCATCTCTCCTCCATAGCAAGTAATCGGCCCCTATTCGACGACGGGCTTGCAAGATCTGCGATGTGACGAGGGTCTGATACGCCGTGCACTCTTCCGGGCTCATCGACGGGATTTTGGAACCGCACGTTCGCGGTGTTGGCGCCGTCGCGGCACATGTCGCTATCGGATTTACGGGGCAGCATCACAGGCACTCCGGCGTGGTCCGCGCGGGGCGGCCACAGGCAAGATATCGTGCTTCCCGTTTTCCAGGTCTGTATCATTCCTCTGCCGCTTGCGCGGACCTCCTAAGCTCGTTGCGCCGTCGACCGGCTTTCGATGGGGCGGTGGTTGTTCACGAGTTTGCGAGGCTAAGCCGTTGCAGTTTCGCTGCGTTCGATGCGTCGACGTCCTGCGCTGACGCGTCTGGATCGCCGACATAGAAGGTGCCGTCGCGCCACATCGCGTGCATCACGATCGCAAGTTTACGTGCGACCGCAACGCGCGCTTTCGCATGGCACTTGGTCTTCGCGAGCTTCAGCCCCCATGTCTTGATCATGTCGCGGCCCTTGAACCGGGTGAGCATCGCCGACGCCGCCTCGTAGAGCGCGCGGCGCACATCGGGATCGCCCGCCTTGCTGATCCGACCGTGGACGTCGATCGAGGTGCCCGACTGCCATCGCTTCGACGTCAGTCCGAAGTAAGCTGCGACGTTGCGCGAGCGACGGAACCGCTGCGGATCGTCGATTGCGCTACTGAAGCTGAGCGCGGTGACGGGACCAACGCCGGGGATCGCCATGAACCGCCGACATAGCTCGTCGCGCATGGCGATCTGCACGACCAGCTTGTGCAGCGTCAGATACTCAGCCCACAGCGCCGCGCGCGCCCGAAGCATGCAGTCCATGAGTCCAGCGGTCATCGCATCGCCGGCGACAGACTCTCGAACGGCCTTTTCCATCGCGCCGCGGCCGACTTTGCCGAGCCGGATTCCGAACACCTTCAACGAGTGACGGATGGCATTTTCGAGGTCGAGGAACTTGCGCTTCAGATTGCGGCGCTGAACGAGCAGCAAGCGGATACGGTAGCAGGCGTCCGTCTTGACATGCGCCTGGCGGAACCAGCCGGTCCGCATGATATGCGCGATGCCGAGTGCATCATTGGCGTCGGTCTTGTTGCGCTGCGCCGACAGCGCCGCACGGACATGACGCGTTTCGAGGCAGACCGCGGGGACACCTTCCGCCAGCAGCTCGGTGTGCAGCCACGGCGACAGCGATCCGGCCTCGTGACCGACGCGGCGCATGCGATCCGCGTAGGGTCGCAGCGCCGCCGCGATCGCAGCCGGATCGGTTTCGACGGCGGCTTCGAACGCCACTTTGCCGTCATCACCAACGACGCAGATTGCGGTTTCGTCGACCGAGACATCGAGGCCGGTAAAATATTCCATCACACGACTCCTTCGCTTCCGTTTGACGGAAGGAAGGGTCGCGCCGCTGGCGGGAACGACGCAAGGTTTCTCATCGGCGGCAGCGGCCGTGCTGGTCGGAAGCAACGCCAAGTCCTCGCCAAATACGGCGGCAATCCCGAATTGCCCCCGATTGCCGCCGCCGTTTCCGAACAGAACGAGCTTCGAAGGGGGAGAGGGCATAGAGGTTGCGAACCACGGACCGGCGTCACCGCGGTGATTCCCCGAGCGGAACGAACAACTGCACGCGCGGCCCATTTGACGGTGGCACGTCCGGCGCGTCTGCCGAGTGGGTCGGGGTCGTGCTCCGAACGCTGAACAGCCCCGCCTCGCGCCATCCGGCTACGGGCGGAGAAACAACGGACATGTTCGATGCGAGCGGCTCGGCGCCCAGCTCCGGCGCGATCTTGACGACATAGGCCAGGGTCTCGGCGGGCAGGCCGCGCCGCCCGGCGGCATAGGCATCGGCCCGTCCGGGACCCGCATTATAGGCGGCGAGCATGAGCCGGACATCCCCGTAGCGATCCCACATCGCGCGCAGATAGGCCGCGCCTGCGAGGATGTTGGCGCGGGTCTCGAAGGGATCGCCGCCGAGCCGATGCTTTGCACTCAGCATGCGCCAGGTTGCGGGCATGATCTGCATCAGCCCCATCGCCCCGGCGTGCGAAACGGCGCGCGGCCGGCCGCGGCTCTCGGCGTGCATCACCCGCCAAATCCATGTCTCGGGAATGCCGAAGCGCTGCGCGGCTTCTGTCACCGATGCGGCATAGGACTGCGCAGATGGCGCGGCCGCCACGCACGGCGCGGCGCAGACCGCCGCCGCCGATAGCGCCGCGGCACGCAGCAGCAGAGCGGGCAAGAGGCGGCCGCCTTGTGCTGCGCAGCTCATGGCCGCCGCGCAGTCGGGGTGCCGCCATGCCATCGCAGCGGCGCTCGTGGCGCGCTGCGTGTGACGATGGGATGCGCGATCCCGGACACGCCAGCAGCCGGAAAGGGGCCGAAGTAGCGGCTGTCGAGGCTTTGCGGCGACGCGTTGAGAAGGAAGAGTTCGCCCCGCCCGACAATCCGGCAACCGTCCCATTTGGGCAGCGGCCGGCCCACGCGGTCGTACCGCAACGCACGCGCCGCCCCCGCGCCATCGACCGTGACGAAGACGCCCGATCGGCAAACGCGGGCGCCCGGCAGCGCCGCGACATGCTTCAGCAGAGGCAATCCGGCCGGCAGGTAGCCTCGCTTGGCAAGGAACGCCGAAACCGGTGCTGGTGGCCGGATGGCGACAAGATCGCCAACGCGCGGCGGCGTCTCCCGCGTGATGCTGTACAGCCCCGCGGGCACACTTGCGCTCGCGTTCCAGATCAATCTCGGCACCGCCGGTTTCCAGGCGAGCGCGCCGAAAGCGCCCGTGAAGAAGCCCGCGGCGCCGATCGTTGCAAGTGCGTAGAACCGGGTCATCCCTCGATCTCCCGGCGGCGCAGCCACGCCGCGTGACGTTCGGCGGTGTAGGGACGGACCGGCAAGCCGGCGGCAAGGCGGCCCCCGACATGGCGCCAGCGCGCGCCGCGAGGATCTGAATGCTCGAGAAGATCGTCCCGAAGTCGTTCGACGACCAGCGGACGAACGCGAACACCGAGCCTTCGCGAAACGACTGCACGCGTGTCCGGCGGCTGAGAACTCGCTCCCCGGAGACACGCCCGAAGCGGATCCACTGCTCGTAACGCCCTTCTATCCAGGTCGTTTCGACCTCGGTGAGCGACACGCCCTTGTGCAGAAGTGACGTCACCGGCGCGGCGCCCGCGCGCGGCGGATTTGCGCTGGCGGCGGACATCAGCTTGTCCTCCGCCGCGCGGGATGAACGGTGCCGGTGCCCGGATCCGACGTCGACGAGCGCCGCCCCAGATCGACCCAGGCATCCAGTTCTTCCAGCGTATAAAGGACGCGTCCGCCGAGCTTCCGATACTCCGGGCCCGTCCCGAACCGGCGATGCTTCTCTAGTGTGCGGGGCGACAGCCCCACCCGCCGCGCGGCGTCGGGCGTCCTCAAAAAATTCGGCGGCGGTGCAATAGCCATGGAGTGCTCCTTCCGGGGCGCGCCTGCGGATGCGTGAGCGGCGAACCTTGGCGCGAGATGGCGCGCGGAAGGCTGGAAGACGGAGTGGCTAAAAAGCAGAGCGAATATTGTCACCCCGATCGGCCGGCGAGCAGGTCCCGGTATCCGCCGGCGACAAGGGCCTCGGCTTCGCGAATGAGGCGCAAGGTCCTGCGGCGCTCGGATGAAGCTTTCCATTCAGCACCGCGGCCGACCGAGAGACGCGGATAAATGAGGCGCCGAGCGATTTCGTGACTGGTGGATTTCGGCAGGGCGGCGCGCATGTCTACGATCGCCAGGAGCATTGCGAGGCGCCGCGCCTGATATTCGGTCGGGAGCGCAGACGGGATCGCGGAGCCGGCGTTGCGGGCGATCCAGCGCCCGAAAGCCGACACCGCCTGCAACCGATGTTCCAGCATGGCATCGCACATGATGATGGCAGCGAGTGGACTGCCGTGCATCTCGCCTCGGCGCCAGACCCGCTGCCAACCCGCTCCGTCCCAAAGGACAATGTGTCGCCCGTCTCGGGAGACCCGGCCGGCAGACAATGCCTGATGTACCGCCCCAGCATCGAAGCCACTCGGCGTATCGCAAGGCGAGAAACCAAGGGTCACGACATAAGGGCAGTGGCTCGGGAGCCAGAAGGCAGGATCGTCAGCCGTAGATGCAGCCGGCTCGAAGAGGAAAGGAAAGTCCCCAGCGCCGGGCGATTTCCTCCCGCGCCGCCGAACCGATGACCGGATCGGCGGCGACGCTTTCATAATCGCGGCGATAAGCTGGATTGCGGCGGAGAAATTCCTGCGCGAAGCCGGGGAAATCGAGCGGCTGCGCCTGCCCTTCCATCACCCCGAACGCGTCCGCCATCGCAGCCTCCTTCGTGAGGCGGCAGCGTCGACTGTCTGAAGGCTCCCGCCAATTCCACGCGGCGGGAATGGGCGTCCCAAGAAGTGGGTAGCCCGCCCGGTATCGCCGGGCGGGACCTGTGCGTGTCAGTCGTGCCGGCGGCTCTGCCTGCTCCAGACCAGATCATGTGCACCCCCCTCGCCCGCGAACAGCTGGGCGAAGACCGGGGCGGTGAAGCTCGGGTCGTCGAGCTTGACCGAAAGATAGGGGCGCTTGTCCTGCGTGGTCTTTTCCCAGGCCGCGCCGACCTCGACTTCGCCGATGAAGACGCGGTGGCTCGGGGCATTGGCGCCGGGATTGTCCTCGGGCGCTATGCGAACCGATTTCGCCTGCACCGCGAGGGTGACGATGTCGCCCCGATATTCCGATCCGACTTTCTTGAACGTGCCGATCCTGGCCATGATCCATTCCTTCCTTGTCTCGGGCCGCACCATCGCGGCCTCGATGCGCATCGGTCGCCGGCGTGGGACCGGCGGTGCAGCCGCAGGCCCGCAGCAAAGCGAAGGACGGCGCGGGCCGGCTTTCTTGTCTCGCGAGGAACGGCGGCACGCCGGGGGAAGAAAGTGGGCGCCGCGCCGTTGCACCAAGGCGGACCAGCGAAGCGGCAAGCCGGCAGATGGCGCATGGAACGAGGCCGCGAGGGTGGAGCGGACGGAGGGGGCAGCATTAAGGATCGACGCGCAACAAGATGGTGTGGGAGAGGCGGCTCACCCCCCGTTCGGCAGGACCTGCGTTCGGCTGGGCTGTCCTGGCCCCACAAGACCTCGCCAGCTGCAGCAGCCGGCAAGGAGAGCTGTCATCAAGGAAAGCCTCGGCTGCCACGCAAGGTCGATCCCCGCGATCTCTGTCAGCGCGACGCCAATCTGAAAACCCGCGGCGGTCGCCGCCCCCGGGAACGACAGGAGCACGCAAATCTTGACGGACGCCGGAACGCGCCCGCGTGTCAACCAGTGCCCGAGACAATGCACCGCAATCCCCGATGCGATCCCGGCCAAAGCCGCGAAGAGCAAGCTTTGCGCGCCGAGATGCGCGGCTATGGTGAGGCCGCTGAAGATGGGCAACGCGTGCGTCGCACAGCGCAGCAGAAAACACAGACCGTAGACTGCCGCAGCGGCAGCGACGATGATCATCAATGTCATGGGCGTCCTTTCGTCGGACGCGCCCGGCACCACCTCTACAGCGCAATCTGCGGTGCGATGATAGCAGACGCCAAGCCGGGACAGAAGCCGAAGCGGCTCCGTCCCGGTGAAAAATCGACAAGCTCAGCGATTGAAGGGGTCATATTCACAGACGATCGTTTCCGGGTCGCCGTCGAATTCGTCGAGCGGCATCACCGCATAGTCTGCACCGGCCTCGACGAGGACGATGATGGTCATCATGGTGCGGGCGAGGTTCCAGCCGAGCGATTGGGCGATGAAAAGCGGCATGACGTTGACTCCTGTCCTTGGGAGCGGGTCCAGTCCCGCTCGACAGGCGCCCCGCCGGACGGGGCCAAGCCGCAATCACCGCGGCGAAGCCGCGGCCCGAGCGAAGCGTCGGGACCCCGAAGCGGGTTGATTGAAGGAGGCGTGGCCGCGGCCAAGGGATCAGCGGCAATCGAGAGCGGGACTGGATCTGCGCCCATGCGGCGGGCCGCCATGCCCCACCGCCCTTCTCGCGCTCCTTGCCGGCACCATGATGACCTTATGAAGTAATGGGGCAAACGTAAGACCTCGCACTGCCACCGGATCAATCGGCGCTAGCCATTGAAGGTCACCCGCGGCGGCGACGCCGGACGTTAGAAAGCCGGGACCAGTAACAAACCACAAAAAGGCGACCCGATGGGCCGCCTTCGTTGTGTTCAGACCATTTTCGGCTCCGCCTCGGGCGGGGCCGATTGCCGGTCAGGCCGGGGGGTTCCAGATGATGACTTTCTTCATCGGGTCGTCACCGGGCGCATTGGCGACATTGCCGTAGATGGTCCCGAATTCGGGAGCCGACATCGTGACGGCGATATATTCCGCGCCCGTCGACTTCGCGGTCTTGACCCAGGCTGCACCCAGTTCGAAACCATTCTTTCGGCTGAGGATGCGATAATCCGGCTCGTTGTCCTTGGCCTTGCGGCCGTTCGGAACGATCGCGATCGGCGCGCTGACGTTGAGAGTTGCCAGCGTGCCTTCGAAGCTGCCGTCGGCCTTGACGGTGAGGTTGGCGATGGTGGGCATGATAGTCTCCTTCACAAGCTCGGGGGGCATCCCCGATGGCGCCGGAAGAAGGGACCGCGAGCTGCCGTCACCGAGCGGATGCGAGGGCGAACCCCGCATGGGGTTGACGGCCAGAGGCGAGTCGGGACCGCAGAAGGGCGACAAGGAGGGGAACTCCCACGCGCGTGAAGTAATGCAGCTGTCACCGCAGCCGCCTTCACGACAAGGCACCGACCGAAGTCACGGGTCGCTCAGTCGCAGCGGTGAGACCCCCGGTATCTGTTCCACCGCGCCGCCACGCCGTCGCGCAGCATCGCGCAGCTGATGTCGCCAGACCTGGGCGACTTGCAGAATGCCGCGGTTCGGGTTCCGCCAGTTCCACCACGTGACTGACAGCGCATCGTTGGCCCACGGACGAGTATATGACCGGTGCGATTCCGCCCCTGCGGCGTTCCAAGCAGACTGACGAGATGGTCGCGCGCGACGACCGGATCCGCATCGGGGCAGGGATGGCCCGGACGGCAGCCGCCGTTCATTTCGCGAGCAGCGATGCCCGATAGGCGAATATGAGGCCCTTCGGCGCACCAGATCGGACCGTCGCCATCCCACACCGCGGTTGGCGTACATTCGAAGGTTTGTCCGGCGGGAACAATCAATGCGGCAAGAAGCAGCTGAACATCATGATTCCGAAGCGGACTGTACATGGATCGCAAACTTGCGTCGTCAAGGCCAAACGATAGCGCATGGTGCTCGAGAAAATCGCGCGAAGCGAGCCCGCAGCCTGCCGGCGTGCACGTGCGCCGTTCGAGGTTGAGCATCGGATGATTGGTTTCACGCCCGTCAACGCAGGCAGGCTCCCGACACAGAATTCGCGCTTGCTGGGCCTTCAAGGGGGATCTTCAAATCGAGGACGGACTCCCCTGCCATGCATTCTGATGTCGGAGCAAAGCGCACGGCGTAATCGTTTCGGAGCCGTATGTCTCGATAGAAACCGGAAATGCCGTTTGCTATCAAACGACTATGAACCCTTTGATTGCCTTGACCCTGATCGCATCCACGTCCGTCTCCGAAGCACCCGAAGCACCGGCACAAGCCTGCTTCGAGATTTTCGCCGATTCCGAGGGCGAGATGGCCCGTGCAACCGATCCCGCTTGGCGGAAGAAGGCGCGGCCCGAAATCGAGAAGCTGCGCGCCGAGAGCGAACGGCGCCGATCCCGGATCGACGGCGAACTCGCAAAACTTGCGAGGGATCGCGGCCGGCTGCAACATGACTATGACCGCGGCGCGATTCATGACGACGACTTCAGATCGGCACGCTTCGAGCTCGACGCGGACGTGCGAACCCTCGTCGCCGAGCGCGACGCGAAGCAACTGCCGGCCTGCGGCTTCTGATCGGCTCCGGCCAAGGAACCTGAAAGCTTACCGGTCTCCGTTCGGGCTTGGTTGATCGAGGACGACCTGAGCTACCCATTTGACATTCTCGCGCCGTGCTGTTTCAGAAAGGCGCGTCATGAGTATCCAGTCCCTTTCGGCAGCGGTGATGTCGAACTGGCCCCGGTGGATGCCTGCCGCTGGCCTGATCGCGCTATTGCCGCATCCCGGACAAGCCCACAGCATCGCTCTTGCCGGAACAGGCGCAATCCTTGTCGGCTGCATCCTCGCGGCCGTCCATCATGGTGAGGTGGTGGCCCACCGGGTCGGTGAGCCGTTCGGCACCCTGATCCTCGCAGGCGCGGTCACCATTATCGAGGCGTCCCTTATATTGTCGATGATGCTGAGCGGCTCGGCGAACCCGGCCTTGCCACGCGATACGGTGTTTGCCGCGATCATGCTCATCCTCAACGGCGTCGTCGGCGGATGCCTTCTGGTCGGCGGCATTCGCCATGGCGAGCAACGCTTCGTACTCGAGGGCGTCAATGCCGCGCTCTGCGTGCTGGCGGCGATGGCAACGCTGGTACTTGTCCTGCCGAGCGTGAGTTCGAGCACGGTAGCGCCCCATTATTCCGCAGCGCAGCTCATATTCACCGCGATCGTGTCGACGCTGCTCTATGCAACTTTCGTATTTGTCCAGACCATCCGCCATCGCGACTATTTTCTGCCCGGAGGCGCGGGCGCGTTGGCCGACGATGCGCATGCTACACCGCCGAGCGCCCGCGCGGCGGCACATTCGCTTGGCCTGCTTCTGCTCGCGCTGATCAGCGTCGTTCTACTCGCCAAAAGCCTCTCCAAACCGCTTGAGGCTGCCATCGCCGCCGCGGCACTGCCACGCGCGCTTGTCGGCATTACGATCGCCGCGCTCGTTCTCGCGCCCGAAGGCCTCGCCGCATTACACGCGGCCCGGCGCAATCGGCTGCAGACAAGTCTCAATCTCGCGCTGGGGTCGGCGCTCGCCACCATCGGGCTCACGATCCCCACGGTTGCGATCGCTGCGCTCGTCATGGATTGGCCCTTATCGCTCGGCCTGGATTCCAAGGCGATGACCTTGCTGGCGCTCTCGCTCGGCGTGGCGATCCTTTCTTTTGGGACGGGCCGGACGACCATATTGCAGGGCGCGGTGCATCTTGTGCTGCTGGCCGCCTATATTTTCACGATGGTCTTTTCCTGATCGATCGCCAGCTTTCCGCGCCGTGGCAGGGTCCGGACGACGGCGGCAGAGTATTGTTGGTCGTGACCAGGCCGCGCATGGCCGCCGCCGGAGCGGCCCCGTCCGCGAGCGGCATTCTTTATTCGCAGCCTGATTTCAAGCTCTCGGGCGAGCAAGGAATGCGACGGGCCGAAGCAGTGGCGAAGCAAAAAAATCTCTTGAAAGCAACGTGTCGCTTCCTAGCTTTTTATCGCCGGGTGCCGAAACCGGGCCCGGTGGGTCAAATGAGAGCGCCGGCTCTCTCCGGCGTCTCATGCCCAAATTGCTCAACTATGGAGGATTTGGAAAATGAGAAGCAGCTTTGATTTTGCGCCGTTCCGGCGCTCCACGGTCGGTTTCGACCGCCTGTTCGATCTCCTCGAGACCGATCAGCGCGGCGACGGCGGCGAAGGTTATCCGCCCTTCGATCTCTCGCGGCGAGGCGAGGACAGCTACCGCATCACACTCGCGGTGGCAGGCTTCCGCCCCGAGGATATCGAGGTGGTCGCCCGGCAGAACCAGCTCACCATCAGCGGCAAGCGCGGCGAAGAGAAGGACGAGGAGCAGTATCTGCACCGCGGTATCGCGGCTCGTCCCTTCGAACGGCGCTTCCAGCTTGCTGACTATGTCGAGGTCGAGTCCGCCGGTTTCGACAATGGCCTGCTGCGAATCGATCTGCGGCGCGTCGTCCCCGAGGCGATGAAGCCGCGCAAGATCGAGATCGGCACCGGCTCGCCCCCGCAGGATCGCCTCGAGGACCCGGTCAAGAAAAAACTCGAAGCCGCCTGATCGAGGCTACCGGCTCGCCGCCCTCGGCGGCGGGCCTTGTTCTCAACTCGCTAGCCAGAAAGGAGATGACATCATGGCTATTCGTGATCTGATTCCCTGGAGCCGGCAGGAGAACCGGCTCCCCGTTCCGGTGCGCGCCGAGCAGGGCCGGGACGATCATCCGCTCCTCTCGCTCCACCGCGACGTCAACCGGCTGTTCGACGATGTCTTTCGCGGCTTCGGCCGGTCGTCGTTCGGCAGCTTTGGCCGCGAACCCGCGTGGCCGAACCTCGAGTTCGGCGAGACCGACAAGGAAGTCCGCATCATCGCCGAGCTCCCCGGTCTGGACGAGAAGGACGTCGACATCAGTGTCGAGGAAGGGGTCCTGACACTTCGCGGCGAGAAGAAGTCCGAAGTCGAAGACAAGGACCGCGGCTACACCGAACGCAGCTACGGCCGCTTCGAGCGGCGGATCGGTCTCCCGCGCGGGGTCGAACGCGACAAGGCGAGCGCGACCTTCAAGAATGGCGTGCTCACCGTCACCCTGCCGAAGTCGGAGGCGGCGAATGAAAATGTCCGCCGTATCCCGATCAATGGGCAGGCAGCTTGACGGGCAGGTCCGGGACTTCGGTCCCGGGCCCGCTTACGCGGCCGCGTCGCCCGCCCCGCCGGCAAATGATAATTGTCCATCGGTCAGCCATCGAGTCAGCATGCTGCCGACCGATGCATGGGCGATTATCGAACCTGTGCCCTTTGGCGTAAATCAGTCGGGCCGGGCGAATGCCAACCAGTGGCGGTTGCGCTTCGGCCCGCGCTGGAATCCAAAGGCCGATCCGCTGACGGGATGGACCGGCGGTAGCGATCCCCTAGTGCAAATGGAGCTGCGCTTCGCGAACCGCGATGCGGCCGAGCTTTACTGCCGGCGAGCGAACATCCCGTTCGAGATCCGGGGCTCATCCGACGTACGCCGTGCAGCCAGACCCGCCTTGACGGGCGAAGCGCCGCCCCGGCTGTGCTGCTCGCCGACCGGTCCGCATGCCCTGTGTTGCGGCGAGTATCCGATCGGCGGACATCGCAATGCGAAGCTCAGGTCGCCTGCGGCGAGTCATTCTGCGTTCAGTTTCGTCGAATAGATTTTTGCACCCACCATCAACAGAGGAGGACGATTGATGCGTAAGATCCGTACGGCCGTCTTCGCCGGTGTCGCGGCCCTTGCGGCCGCCGGCACGGCGTTGGCGGCACCCGCTGAAACCCGTGTGATGAAGGTTGGCTTGCCCGATGGCTCGATTGCGCAGATCGAATATCGGGGCGAGATCGCGCCGAAGGTTATCGTGGCACCGGCGGCACGCCTCGTTCCGGTCCAGTGGATCGATCCGTTCGACGTGGCGCCGTTCGCGATGTTCGACCGGATGGCGGCGGCGATGAGCCGGCAAAGCGACCTGATGATGCGGCAGATGCTCGCGTTGCGGTCTCAACCGAACGCGCCGAGCGAGATCAACATCGCAAGTTTCGGCGCCCTGCCGGCCGGGACGGTAAGCTATCGTTACGTGGCGACCAGCAGCGGAGCGGGCAGCTGCAGCCGCAGTGTCGAAATCACCTCGCTCGGGTCCGGACAGAAGCCCAAGGTCGTGTCCCGGAGCTCCGGCGACTGCGGGGGCATGTCACCGGCACCGGCCGACGAAAAGACCGAAGCTCCAACCCAGGGCCGGGCTCTTTACACGACGTGAGGCCGCCGAGGAGCGGCGCGATGCGCGCCGCTCCTCGGCGGCATCGACCTTCACTCCCTGTAGCGCTCATCAGGCTGCCGAATTGTGCAGAATCCGACCGAAGCGGATAATCGGCTTTCATCATTGGCAAATAGCCGTTGGTCGCGGCCTACGAGATGAGGGGGGCGAGAGAAAAGCCCAAGACCTCAGATTGCAAACGACTGCCCGTGAATGTCACGCTCCTCGAACACCTTCATCAATATCTGCCAACGATATTGATGAAAAAGCCCTTCTGATCATAATCGAAATCGGTCAGGTCATCGCTGAACTGCGTGAAATTATATCCGACGCCGATACGCATGTTTTTCGCAACATCGCGGTCGATGCCGACGAGGAAACCTTGCCGGGTACCGCCATCCTTGACGTCAAGGACACGATATTCCGCAAGGGCGTGCCATTTCGACATAACCTCATAGCGGACCTGACCGGCGACGAAGGTTGTCGCGGAATCGAACCATTCGCCGGTGCCGCGTCCCATGCGAACCTCGCCCTCGCGCCGCGCCACCTTGGCAGCGAATTCCCAGTGATGGTCAAGGCGGTGAACGCCTTCGAGCGAAAATATCTGCGACTTCTGGTCATATTCGGCGCCGCCTTCCTGACCCAGCGTGGCGAGGTCATAGAGATAGGTGTAGCGGCCGAAAACGCCCCAGCGGGTATTGTTCCAGGGGCGCCAGGCGAAACCGACATTGCCCTCGACGAACTTCGCGCCCGCAAGCGCATTGATTTCGTCCTTGGTATCCGAATAGTTGAACCGGGCGGCCACGCGCCAGCTTTCGTCGATCTTGTGCGTGATGCGGTTCGTGGTAACCCACTGCCGACGCCGTTCGGCGCCAGTGTCCTTGCGCCATTCGAGCTTGCTCTGCCAGTCGGTGTCGGGCGATGTCCGACCGAGCCGCACGCTCACTGCCCGGCGGTCGACAATGCCGCCGGTCTGGTTTCTGAGCTCGCCCCTCTGGAGCGTGAAGCCGGTGCTCCAGCCCTGCGCGGGGTAGAAATCCAGCCCGAAAGTGTGCGCGATGCCGGACTGGGTCGGCTCCTTGAGATATTGGCTCTCATTGAAGATGTTGACCTGGTTGGAGAGGCGCCAGCGCTGACCCAGCGTCCATCCGTTCTGCCGCGTCGGATTGAGCAGATTTTCATATTCGGTGGTGTCGGTCGAATAGGTGTAAGCGCCGTAGATGCTGTGATCGGGCGCGAGCTTATATTCGGCATTCAGGGTTGCCGCGTCGCCGCGGTCACCGGTGCTGAGCTCGGCGCCGACCGATGACTGGTCGCCGAACAGATAGCGCCCGCCGGCAAGCAGCATGTCGTTGTCGCGGTAGCGGCCATTGTCATCGTCGAGCGTCAGCTGGCCTTGCGCATAGAGGTCGAGGGCGGTGCCGATACGGCGGGTATATTTGATCGCCCCCAGCATGCCCGCGGCGTCGGTATAGGCGTTATTCTCCTCGACACGGCGAACCTCGACGGCAAGGCTGTTCGCATCGTCGATCCGCCAATCGAGGCTGCCCTGTGCCTGGAGGAACGAGTTCGTGCCGCTCTCGGCCTTGCTGTAGCGCGCGTAGATGCCAAGGTTCGGGGTGATCTGGCCGAGTATCTCGCCACCATATTCGGTGGTGGGGAGGCCCGTGTTGTAGCGGCTGGTGGAATAGCCGGCGTCGGTGTCGCGCCACCAGGCGCCCGCGCTCCAGTCGAGTTTCGTCAAGCCGAGTTCGGTGAAGTTGATCCTCGCCTCGACCGATTTGGCGTCGCCTTCCTGGGGGCCGGTGCCGCCGAGACGGGTGAAGTCGAACCCGCCGTTGGTCGAGAAGAAGGTCGGCGCGGCAATTGCTTCGGTACGGGCAAACTCTCCCTTGAGGTAGGTTCCCTTGCCCGCCTGCAGCGTGATGTCGCCGCCATAGAGGGTATAATCCTCGCCGGCCCGGTTCTCGTCAACATAGGTGGCGCCGATGCCGATATGATCGCCGAACCATTTCTTGCCGCGAAAGCCCGCGGTGATCTCGTCGCTGTCGAAGCTCGAGGGCACCCACTCATAGTCGACGATCAGCCGCTGCTCGAACCCGTCGAGCGGCGCATCGCGAGTGATCGACGGGGCGTTTTCTCTGCTGATCTGCGAGAGCGGACGGGTCAGAATGATGCGACCTTGCAGCTCGTCGATCTCATAGTCTGCGCCCCGGGTCAGCTGGACGCGATTTTCGGCGCGGCCCGTCGTCCTGTCCCTGATCTCCAGATAGACGACGTCAGAGCCCGGCAGCAGGTCGGTATGACGCAGATAATAGAGGCTACCCCCGGTGCCGATGAACTCGTTATGGCCTGGCGCGGTCTGCGCCTGCGACCCGAAGGCACGCAACTCCGATCTGGGGTCACCCCACCGGTTGCTGTCGTTCGAGCGCCAGCTGAGCGCCGCGCCGTAAAGCGAGCGGATATATTGCGCATAGTCCGTGCCCGTGATGCCAGTCTGGTAATTGCCCCACAGCGCCTGATTCTTGTCCCAGTCGACACGCAGATAGAAGCGGCCCATCGTGTCGATGTCGCGATAGGTCGTCGAATCGTCGCCATAGACGGGATAATAAAGGTCGGGGTCGAGGCGGCGGAAAATATCCTGCGGATCGGCCTTGCCGAACCCTTTGAACAGGTTACCGATATCACGCTCGGTCGTATCGGCCTGCGCCGTCACCAGATAGCGGCCGCCGAGCTTGGACTTGAGATAGAATGCCAGACGACCGTCGGCCAGAATATCATCATTCGCGCGGTCGTCGCCGGCGAACGGCTCGACCGAACCCGAGATGTCGTTTTGCGAGATGGTGAGATCGGCAATACCGACGCCGAAGAAATAGCGTCCGCTCACATCTACATCGAGCCTGTGGTGCTGGCCGGTCTCGCTGCCATTGCCCTTCAGCCCGATATCGAAGCTGTGTCGCCCGATCGGGGCGAGATATTCGGCGACGAACTTGCGCTCGAGGTCGACCGGATAGGATTCGCCGTTGATGGTGAGCTGCTCGTTCGCCGGCAGGTTGCGCCCCTGGATGCGAATGCGCGAACCCCGGATGGCAATATTCTGCTGGCGCAGGCCGTTGCCGCTGAACACGTCGTCGATGAGATTCTGCGTCCTTGCCTGCTCGGCGGTCAGCGCGGTGCCGAGCCGTTTCTCGACATTGCCGCGCAGCAACTGGTTGTTGCGCGCGACATCCTCGGGGCGCACGAGCTGCAAGCGCCGCTGCACGGTTTCGTCGAACGCTCCATCGTCGCCATAGGCGCGCAGCACATAGATGAGCTCGTCGCCCGTGCGGAAACGATATTTGCCAGGCAGGCTTCCGTCCCACTTCACTTCGGTGACGGCGGCGACATCGAGCGGGACGACCGCCAGCGGTTCGATGAGATCGGCGTCGGTACTGCGATAGACCGATATCTCGAGCTTGCTGATGAAGCCGGGATAATTGCCGCGCACGAAGAACTGGACCGGCTCGGTGATCCGCATTCCGTCATAGGCAACCATCGACGGCGCGGAGACGGAAAGCTCGGGCTGGCCGAGCGTCGGGTCTTCGGTGGCCCAGATCACGCCGCCATTGGGAAGCGAGACCGAGAATTTGCCGAGCGCCGTGGCTTGCCCCGGCCGTTCCATGGCTATGCTGACCCGGCGGTCGGGCTGCAGCGCCTCGGAGGAGGAATGCGCGTCGGTGCCGCTCGTAACCGGCCGCGCGTAGCTTCGCGTCCGCAAGCGGAACACAAAGCCGTCGCTGTCGGTGCAGCTCTCCTCGGAGCAGATCAGACCCTCATCCGCGGCGGCGGCCGGAGCCGGAGAAGGCGCGCTCTGATCCTGAGCGAGCGCGGGCAAGGATACCCCGGCGAGCAGCGTGGCCAGGCTCAGATCGATTAGTTTCATTTTCATGATCCTGCCTCCCCTCACTTGCTCTGCCGGGCAGTGGGAGCTGCCGGATTATCGTTGCTGTCGACCCGGACCTTCGCCCTAACATCGGGAGGGAGCCGGCCCGCGAGCGCGTCATAGACCGCTCGCGCACGGCGCATTCCCAGCGCCGCGTTATAATCGAAGGACCCGCGCGCATCGGTGTGACCCACGATGGCAACCGAGCCGCCACCGTTACGGGCGAGCCATGCGGCGACCCGGTCGAGCAAGGGATTGAACTCCGGCCTGATGTCCGATTTGTCGGTGTCGAAGAGGACCGTTCCGAGAAGGGCGCCGCCTTCGTCTATCCCGACCACCATTGACGACGGATCGTCGGCGCGGCCGCGTGCCGCAATGACGAGATTCCGCGCCGAGGCTAGCTCCAGCCGGGGGGTGAGGGATGCTTTCACAGCCTCGGCGCGGTCGAACGCCAGCGACTCTGTGTCGCCATTGGCGTCGATGATGACTTCACCGCCCTGATATTCGTTCACCTTGGCCGCCATCCGTTCGATCACGGGCAGATATTCCTCGCGAACCTCCGCGCTGCCCGGCGCGAAGATCACCTGGCCGAGCTCCAGTTCGACGGTCTCGGTCCGCCCTTCGATCAGCGCGACCGGGAGCTTCACGCCCCAGTCGAAGCGGACCGGGATGCCGGGGGTGATGCGCCGCAGCAGCGGATTGTCCGTCGTGAATTCGGTGCCATCGGGCAGGGTCGAGGGGTCGACCTTCAGGATGAAGTTGCGGCCGCGTTCCCAGACGCCGCCAGGGACGCCGGCGAGATGGTAACGGCCGAACTGATCGGTCTCCATGATGAGGCCTTCGACCGATGCGATGCGCACGCCGGGAATGCCGCGTTCATCGATGCCGGCATTGTCGATGATATAATCGACAACATAGCCGCCTTCGCCCTGCGCGACCTGCCGCGTCACCCGCGGTTCGGCGCCATTCAGACCCTTGGCCGCATCCCCGCTCTTTTCCACGCTGGTTTCGCCCGCCGCATTCATGCGGACCGTGACGCCCTGAGCATTGGTGAGGACGAAGTCGTCGGTGAAGGTCAGGGCACTCAGGCGCTGGCGGATGACCATCCGGTGTTTCTCCACGGGGTCAGCCTCGGACTGACGGGCACCGATGCTGCCGAGCCTGATGCCATGGAGCAGCGGCGCACTCGCGTCGGGCTCGGGTCGCATCCCGTCGCCGCGGTCGATCGTCGTCGATCCGGGGAGATAGGCACCCGGAGCGAAGCCGCCCTGAACCTGCAGTCCGGAAAGCGCTGCGCTGTCCTGCCAGCCATCGCCATCGCGGTCGTCGAACACCGTACCGAAGACGAGCGTTTCATCGACCAGCGGATCGCCCACCAGCTCGACCTGCGCCGTGGCCGGATTCGAGAGGGGTTCATTTCCGTCGGAATAGACCTGCGCCTGGTTGACGTGCGTGCCTCTGCGGACCCCGGCGCCGACGCGCATCAGATAGGCGAGCGTCGCCGTCTCACCCGCGCGTACGTCGATTCCGCCGAAGCGCAGCGGGCTTTGGCCCGAAACACTGGCCGCGTTGTCGCTATCGACGACCTGCAGCGAGCCTTCGACAAAGGTGAAGCCGGCGGGCGGTATGTCGACGATGTTGCCGCCCACAAGATCGCGCTCGCCGACATTCTCGACCGAGAGCGTGTAGCGAACCAGGTCGCCGATCTTGACTTCGCGGACCGACGCCGTCTTGACGAGACGGATCAGCGGCAGCTCGATCCTGTGCTCGGTGGCGCAGGCATCGCAGCTCGGCACGGCGATCCCGCCGCCGCCGGACGGCGTCACCAGGTTGCGCACCGTCTCGCCCGCACGCTCGTTGACAACCGCGGTGTAGGTGAGGCTGTGCGTGCCGACCGGCGTCCCCGCGGGAAGCGTGCAGCTAATGGTTGCCCCCGTCGCCACGCAACCTGCCGGGAGGCTCGTGATGGTCAGGCCCGCATCGGGCGTATCGACGAGAATGAGGGGCGCGGTCGTCGCGCCATTGGCAACGGTTGCGACCAGCGAATAGTTGATCGTCTGCCCGACCTGAACGGCTTCGCCCGCGCCCGGGTCGGCCGACTTGACGACGCTGATCATCGGTGCGGCGACCGGCGTGTCGGTGCCGCAGCTATTGGCGCAAGAAGGAGTGTCTCCACCTGTGCCCACCACCGTGTTGGTGACCGAGCCCGAGGCCTGGACGTTCACCGTGGCGGTATAAACCAGGCTGTAGGTGCCCGGCGCGGTCCCGGCGGGCAAGGTGCAAATGAGCGGATTTGCCGTGTTGCAGGTGAAGATGCCCGCATCGGCAACCGCGGTGAAATCGAGCCCGGCGCCGAGCGTGTCGGTGAGTGTCAGGGCGTCGACCGTCGCCGAATTCGCCACCGTCGCGGTCAGCGTATAGGTGAGGATGTCGCCGACGCGCACTTCGGCGGCTCCCGCGACGGTCTTGCCATAGGTCACGACCGGGGCCGCAAGCGGGGTATCGGTACCGCAGCTACCGGCGCAGACGGGATCGTCCGGCCCCGAGCCAAGCACGGCATTGGTGACGCTGCCCGCGGCACTCGCGTTCACCGTCGCTGTGTAGGTGACGCTGTAGCTTCCGACGGGCGTTCCCGCCGGGAGCGTACAGACGAGCGGGTTTGCCGCGCTGCAGGTGAACGCGCCCGCATCGGTGACTGCGGTGAAATCGAGCCCGGCCCCGAGCGTGTCGGTCAGCGTCAACAGGCCTGTGGTCGGCGAATTGGCGACGGTGGCCGTCAGCGTATAGGTCAGGACGTCGCCGACGCTGACGGCGGCGGCAGGCGCCGTTACCGACTTCGCGTAGGTGACGGCGGAATCCTCGACCGGGGTGTCGGTCGTGCAGCTTCCGGTGCAGGAAGGATTGTCACCGCCCGTGCCCACGACCGCATTTCTGACCGAGCCGGTGGCCTGGGCGTTGACGGTCGCAGTATAGGTGAGACTGTAGGTGCCTACCGGCGTTCCGACAGGAAGCGTGCAGATGAAGGGGCTCGCCGCATTGCACGTGTACGTACCGGCGTTGGTGACCGCCGTGAAGTCGAGGCCGGCACCGAGCGTGTCGGTGAGCGTCAGCACCGCCGTCGTCGGCGAGTTCACGACCGTGGCGGTCAGCGTGTAGCTGAGGACATCGCCTGCCGAAACCGTCGCGCCGGGCGCGGTCACGCTCTTGGCATAGGTCACCGCGCTGGCCGCGACCGGGGTATCGGTGCCGCAGTTGGTGGTGCAGGCCGGATTATCTCCACCCGAGCCGACGACGACATTGCTGACCGAGCCGGTGGCCGAGGCGTTGACGGTGGCGGTGTAGACGACGCTGTAGGTGCCGGGGCCGGTGCCCGCGGGCAGCGTGAAGCGCACGACCGGCGCTCCCGAGGCATCGACACCATAAGCCCCCGCGTTGACGACGGCGGTGAAATCGAGACCGGTCCCGAGCGTATCGGTGAGAAGGACGACGTCGGATGTGGTCTGCGAATTTGCGACGGTCGTGGTGAGCGTGAAGGTAATGACGTCACCGGTCGAGACCGGCCCTGCCGTGTCGGCTGTCTTCGCATAGCTTACGGCAGGTTCGATCACCGGCGTATTGGTGCCGCACGTACCGGCGCATGCGGGATTGTCCGGCCCCGATCCGAGCACGGCATTGGTGACGGCGCCGGTGGCGCTCGCATTCACCGTGGCGGTGTAGGTGAGGCTGTAGGTGCCGGGAACGGTACCCGCCGGCAAGGTGCAGACGAGCGGGCTCGCCGCATTGCAGGTGAACATGCCCGTGCCCGTGACGGCGGTGAAGTCGAGACCGGCACCGAGAGTATCGGTGAGCGTGACGACGCCCGTCGTCGCCGAGTTCGCGACGGTCGCGGTTAGCGTGTAGCTGATGACGTCGCCGACACGCACCTGGGCCGCGCTGGCGCTCTTGGAGTAAGTGACAAGCGAATCCGCGACCGGCGTATTGGTACCGCAGTTGGTGGTGCAGGTCGGATTGTCGCCACCCGAACCGACCACGACATTGCTGACCGAGCCGGTGGCCGAGGCGTTGACGGTCGCGGTGTAGACCACGCTGTAGGTGCCGGGGCCGGTGCCCGCGGGCAACGTGAAGCGCACGACCGGCGCACCCGAAGCATCAACGCTATAGGCGCCCGGGCTCGTTACGGCGGTGAAATCGAGCCCCGTTCCCAACGTATCGGTCAGCAGGACGACATCCGATGTCGTCATCGAGTTGGCGACCGTCGTCGTGAGCGTGAAACTGATCACATCGCCCGCGGAAACCGGGCCGGACGTGCTGGCGGTTTTCGCAAAACTGACGTCGGGTGCGACGACGGGCGTATCCGTGTTGCAGGAGTCGCTACAGGCCGGATTGTCGGATCCGGTGCCGAGGACGGCATTGGTGACGCTGCCCGTCGCCGAGGCGTTCACGGTCGCCGTGTAGGTGAGGCTGTAGCTGCCGACGGGCGTTCCGGCGGGAAGCGTGCATTCGAGCGGATTACCGGGCGCGCAGGTGAATGCACCGGCATTGGTCACGCTGCCGAAATCCAGCCCGGCGCCGAGCGTGTCGGTCAGGGTGAAGATGCCCGTCGTCGCCGAATTGGCGACCGTGGCGGTCAGCGAGTAGCTGATGGTGTCGCCAACCTTCACCTGCGCCGCATTGGCGCTCTTCGTGTAGGTGATCTGCGACGAAGCGACCGGGGTGCCCGTCGTGCAGGCACCGGCGCAGGTCGGATCGTCCGGGCCGGAACCGAGCACGGCATTGGTGACGCTCCCGGTGGCGGCGGGATTGACGGTCGCCGTATAGGTGAGGCTGTAGCTGCCGACCGGTGTCCCTGCGGGAAGCGTGCAGACGAGCGGGTTCGCGCTATTGCAGCTGAACACGCCGGAGCTGGTAACGGCCGTGAAATCGAGGCCGGCACCGAGCGTGTCGGTCAGGGTGAGCACGCCGGTGGTCGGCGAATTGGTGACGGTGGCGGTCAGCGTATAGCTGAGGACGTCGCCGGCCCTGACAGTCGCCGCGGGCGCGCTCACGCTCTTTGCATAGGTCACCGCGCTGTCCGCGACGGGGGTATCGGTGCCGCAATTGACCGTGCAGGTCGGATTGTCGCCGCCTGTGCCGACCACGACATTGCTCACGCTGCCCGATGCCTGCTCGCTGACGGTCGCGGTGTAGGTGACCGCATAGGTGCCGGGGCCGGTGCCCGCGGGAAGCGTGAAACGGACGACGGGGTCTCCCGAAGTATCGACGCTGTAAAGGCCGGCATCGGTGACCGCGGTGAAGTCGAGGCCCGTGCCCAGCGTATCGGTGAGCAGCACGACGTCGGAGGTGATCAGCGAATTGGTGATCGTCGTCGTGAGCGTGAAGGTGATGACGTCGCCCGTCGAGACCGGCCCCGCGGTGCTGGCGGTCTTCGCATAGGTCACGTCGGGCGCAACGACAGGCGTATCGGTATCGCAGGTTCCGCTACAGGCGGGCGTATCCGGCCCCGAGCCGAGCACGGCGTTGGTGACGCTCCCCGTCGCGGACGCGTTCACTGTCGCCGTATAGGTGAGGCTGTAGGTTCCCACGGGTGTCCCCGCAGGCAGGCTGCAGACCAACGGACTGGTCGCGTTGCAGGTAAAGAGGCCCGCGCTGGTGACGCTGCCGAAATCCAGCCCCGTGCCCAGCGTGTCGGTGAGCGTCAGGACGCCGGTCGTGGCAGAATTGGCGACCGTGGCAGTCAGCGTGTAGCTGATGGTGTCGCCGACCTTCACCTGCGCCGCGCTCGCGCTCTTGGCATAGGTGACGACCGGGTCTTCGACCACGGTGTTCGTACCGCAATTGACCGTGCACGTCGGATTGTCCCCGCCCGAACCGACCACGATATTGCTGACGCTGCCCGATGCCTCGGCATTGACGGTCGCAGTATAGCTCACCGCATAAGTGCCGGGACCGGTTCCGGCAGGCAGGGTGAAGCGAATGACGGGGTCGCCCGACGCATCGACGCCGTAGGCGCCCGCAGCTGTGACCGCTGTGAAGTCGAGGCCCGTGCCGAGCGTATCGGTGAGCAGGACCACATCCGACGTCGTCATCGAATTGGCAACGGTCGTCGTCAGCGTGAAGGTGATGACGTCGCCCGCGCTCACCGGCCCCGCGGTGTCGGCGGTCTTGGCATAGGTGACCGCAGGTTCGATTACCGGCGTATTTGTAGTGCACGAGCCGGTGCAGGACGGGTTGTCGGATCCGGTGCCGAGGACGGCGTTGGTGACGCCGCCCGTCGCCGATGCGTTCACGGTCGCCGTATAGGTGAGACTGTAGGTACCGACCGAGGTTCCGGCGGGCAGCGTGCATTCGAGCGGATTTCCGGGCGTGCAGGTAAACGCGCCCGCACTTGTGACGCTGCCGAAATCGAGCCCCGCGCCGAGCGTGTCGGTGAGCGTCAGGACCCCGTTGGTGGCGGCATTGGCCACGGTGGCGGTCAGCGTGTAGCTGATCGTGTCGCCAACCTTGACCTGCGCCGCGCTCGCGCTCTTGCCATAGGAGACCACGGGGTCTTCGACCTGCGTTTCGGTGCCGCAATTGGTAGTGCAGGTCGGATTGTCGCCGCCAGTTCCGACCACGGCATTCGAAACCGCGCCCGAAGCCTGGGCGTTGACCGTTGCAGTATAGACGGCCTCATAAACGCCCGGCCCGGTGCCTGCCGGAAGCGTGAACTCGACCACCGGTGCGCCCGATGCATCGACGCTGTAGGCGCCCGCGCTGGTAACGGCGGTGAAATCGAGACCCGTGCCCAGCGTGTCGGTGAGCAGCACGATATCTGACGTGGTCTGCGAATTCGCCACGGTTGTCCGAAGCGTGAAGGTGATCACGTCGCCGACGCTGACGGGTCCCGCGGTGTCGGCGAACTTCGCATAGGTGACGGCAGGCGCGATGACTGTCGTATCGGTGTCGCAGTCGCCCGCACATGCCGGGTTGTCGGGACCGGAACCGAGGACGGCGTTGGTGACGCTCCCCGTGGCGGAGTTGTTGACGACGGCATTGTAAGTGAGGCTGTAGGTACCGACCGGCGTCCCCGCCGGCAGGGTGCAAACAAGCGGATTGCCGGGCGCACAGCTATAGCTGCCGGCGCTCGTCACACCGTCAAAGTCCAGCCCGGCGCCAAGCGTGTCGGTCAGCGTGACGACGCCGGTCGTCTGCGAGTTCGTCACAATGGCGGTCAGTGTGTAGGCGATCGTGTCGCCGACGCTGACGCTCGAGACGCTTGCGCTCTTCGAATAGGTGACTTCGGACGGCGTGACATTGGTTGTCGTGTCGCAGACGCCGCCGCAGGTCGGATCGTCGGGACCCGATCCGAGAACCGCGTTGGTCACGCTGCCCGCGGCATCATCATTGACCGTGGCGGTATAGGTCAGATCGTAGGTTCCGACCGGTGTTCCCGCCGGCAAGGTGCAGGAAAGCGGATTTCCAGGCGTGCAGCTAAAAATGCCCGCATCGGTGACCGCCGTGAAATCGAGCCCCGTTCCCAGCGTGTCGGTGAGGGTGACAAGACCGGTCGTCGGCGAATTGGCGACGGTGACGCTGAGCGTATAGGTCAGTGTATCGCCGACCTTCACCGTTGCGCCTGGGGCAACCACGCTCTTTACGTAGGTGACGCTCGGATCGGCGACGGGCGTATCGGTGCCGCAGGCGGTCGTGCAGGTGGGATTGTCGCCCCCCGTCCCCACGACGACGTTGCTCACCGAGCCCGTCGCTTCCGGGGCCACGACTGCGGTATATACGGCCGAATAGGTCCCCGGCCCGGTGCCGGCGGGCAGCGTGAACCGGATAACCGGATCGCCCGAAATATCGACCCCGTAGATTCCGGGGTTTGTGACGGCGACGAAATCGAGCCCCGTGCCGAGCGTATCGGTGAGCAGCACGACATCCGAGGTGATCAGCAAATTGGTGATCGTCGTGGTGAGCGTGAAGGTAATGATGTCGCCCGTCGAAACCGGTCCGGCCGTATCGGCGCTCTTGGCAAAGGTCACGTCGGGCGCAACGATCGTCGTGTCGGTGTCGCAGGCGCCTTCGCAGGTCGGATCATTGCCGCCCGTGGGAACGACGACATTCGAGACGCTGCCGGTCGCGGACGCATTGACCGTCGCCGTATAGGTAAGGCTATAGGTGCCGACCGGCGTGCCCGCTGGCAAGGTGCAGACAAGCGGGTTTCCACTGCCGCAGGTAAAGGCTCCCGCGTTGGTGACCGCCGTGAAATCGAGCCCCGTGCCGAGCGTATCAGTAAGCGTGAGTAGCTCGGTGGTCGGGGAGTGAAACACCCGCGCAGTCAATGTGTATTCGATGACATCGCCGACCGCGGCGTTCGTCGCCGTCGTGCTCTTGGAATAGGTGACGGCCGGCGCCACCGGCGTGACAACGCACTGTCCCGATGGGCAGCTGGGCGTCGGTCCGTCCGGGTCGCGGGCGAGGTTGGCGACCTGCGTCAAACCGGGGGGTAGCGGATCGTTGACCTGCGTCACGACCGTGAGGGCAAGCGAACCGCCGGCGGGGATCGACAGATTCGTCCACTCGACATTGCCGCCGTTCAGCGTGCCGCCGCCGGTGGCACTGACGAGACTTGTATTCGCGTCGAGCGTGTCGATCAGGTCGTAGGTGCTGACCGCGATCGTGCCGGTATTCGTGAGGCTGATCTCATAGGTCAGCTGCTCGCCCGCTTCGGCGAGGTTTGCCAGCGCGCCGCTTTCGGCGACCAGCGATTTCGCAACGACGATCCCGGCGTCGACATCGGTGGCGCTGTTGTTCGCCGGGTTGGTATCGAGCGCGGTATCGGGCGGCGTAACGGTCGCCGTGTTGGTGAGGTCGCCCGAATAGCCCGACGGGATCTGCACGGTCATCGTGTATGTTACGGATGCGCCGACCGGCAGGTCGGCCCTCTGGCCGGCGATCGCGCCGCTTCCGCTGGACTGACCGCATGCCCCGCCCCCGGTTGCTGCGCCGCAGGTCCAGTTCGCAGACGTAATGCCGCTCGGAAGCGGATCGTTGACCACCGCGCCCTGGACACCGAAGGGGCCGCTGTTGCTGACGACGATGCTGTAGGTGCGGCTTCCGCCGGCGGTGTAAAAGTCCGTGTTATCGGTTTTGGTGATCGAAAGGTCGGCGCCGAACTGCAGCGGCGTACTGAAACATTTGGCGCCATCGTTGTTCGTCGTCACCGGCGAGGACGAGATGAGGGTCGCGACGCCCGTATCGAGATTGAACTGATAGAAGCCCCCGTCATTGTTGATGCCGAACACCCCATTCGACGCGCTGACGAACGCGCCGATTTGTCCGCCGACGCCCGACGAACCGATGTTCTGGACCTGGCCGCTGTTGGGATCGATCGAATAGAAAATGCCCGTGGTCGCATCGTGCGAATAGAGGCGGCCATTGTACCAGGCCATATCGGTCGAGCTGCGCGACTGCGACATGCTGACGCGCGTCGCAACGCGGCTCGACAGATCGACACGATAGATGGCGGCGTCGCTGGCGGCTTGATATTTCAGATAGAAGAAGCCGTCCGAACCGATTTCGCCGGCCACAGGATAGCCGGTGGGTATGTTGATATTGCCTCCGGTTATCGTGCCGACAACCTGTACCGCGCCATTGCTGCCGATCCGCAGGAGACGGATATTCGATCCGCTGGGCCGGTCGATGCCATAGATGTAGTTGTCGGCGGGATTGAACGCGATGGCGTTGTAGGCGCCGCTGAATGCCGGGCCGATCGGAGGATAGGTGAACGGGTTCGTCGAGGTATTGACCCGGAATAACTGGGTCGGAACATTCTGTCCGAGATAGACGTCGGAAGTACAGCCGAGAAAGGCCGGCGGAGTCGTCTGGGCCCGCGCCGGCGCGGGCAGCGCCACGAAACTCACCAGAGACATCGCCGCGACGACAAGACCGGCAAGCAGCAGTCTCATGCTCTCGGCGCAACGCCCCAAGATGCCCGTGATGCCAGCCCCTTGCTCGAGGCTCGCCACATCATCGAGATCCGTCATTCCCAGCCCCCTGGAGTTTAAGCCAACTCTGAAACACCAACACCAGGCCGGTGAACAATTTGCTAATTTTTCCAACATTATCGAATTTTTTCAAAGTCCCTGACAGAACGAAGAGAAAGGTCGAGCGCAGCATCAACGATCATATCCTCCTGCCCGCCGACCATCTTGCGCCGCCCGAGTTCGACGAGGATCGCCCGCGTGTCGAGCCCGTGATCGGCCGCCGCCTTTTCGGCGTGACGCAGGAAGCTGGAATAGACCCCCGCATATCCCAGGGTCAGCGTCTCACGATCGACGCGAACCGGGCGGTCCTGCAGCGGGCGGACGAGATCTTCGGCGGCGTCCATCAGCGCATAGAGGTCGCAGCCGTGGTTCCAGCCATGAACGTCGGCTGCCGCGATGAACACCTCGAGCGGCGCATTGCCCGCCCCCGCGCCCATGCCGGCAAGGCTTGCGTCGACCCGCACCGCGCCATTCTGCACCGCGACGATGCTGTTCGCGACGCCGAGGCTGAGGTTGTGGTGCGCGTGAACGCCACGTTGTGTCTCGGGCTTCAGTACCCGGTCATAGGCCTGCAGCCGCGCCGCATATTGATCCATCGTCAGCGCGCCGCCGCTGTCGGTGACATAGACGCAGTGCGCACCATAGTCCTCCATCAGCTTTGCCTGCGCCGCGAGCGGTTCGGGCTCGGACATATGGCTCATCATCAGGAACCCCGACACGTCCATGCCGATCCCGCGCGCATATTCGATATGCTGCTTCGCAACGTCGGCCTCGGTGCAGTGCGTCGCAATGCGCACCGACCGCACGCCCATCTCATAGGCGTGCTTCAGATCGTGGATCGTCCCGATGCCGGGAAGAAGCAGCGTCGTGAGCACGCTATGTTCGAGCGCCTCGGCGACCGCTCCGATCCAGTCCCAGTCGGTATGGGCGCCGAAGCCATAGTTGAAGCTCGATCCCTGAAGGCCGTCGCCGTGCGCGACCTCGATCGCGTCGACCTTTGCACGGTCGAGCGCCTTCGCGATCGCCTGCACATGACCCAGGCCATATTGATGACGGATCGCATGCATGCCGTCGCGCAGCGTGACATCCTGAATATAAAGCTTGGTCGTGGCAGGGTCGAAGGTCATGCCGCCATCCTTTCCGCGATCTTCTCGGCGGTCTTCAGCGCGGCAGAGGTCATGATGTCGAGGTTGCCGGCATAGGCGGGCAGATAATGCGCCGCACCCTCGACCTCGAGGAAGACACTGACCTTCAGCCCGGTAAAGCTGCCGTCCATTTCAGGGATGCGTAGCGGCGCATTGCCGCCGATGCTTTCGAACTGCACCGCCTGCTTCAACCGGTATCCGGGGACATAGGCCTGCACCTCCGCCACCATCGCTTCGACGCTCTTCGCGATCGCCGCGCGGTCGCCGTCGTCGCAAAGGCAATAGACCGTATCGCGCATGATCAGCGGCGGTTCGGCGGGGTTGAGGACGATGATCGCCTTGCCGCGCGTCGCGCCGCCGACCTCTGCGATCGCCCGGCTCGTCGTCTCGGTGAACTCGTCGATGTTGGCGCGGGTACCCGGGCCCGCGCTCTTCGACGCGATCGAGGCGACGATCTCGCCATAATGCACCTTGGCTACGCGGTTCACCGCGGCAACGATCGGGATCGTCGCCTGGCCGCCGCAGGTCACCATGTTCACATTCGGTGCGTCGAGGTGCGCATCGCCGTTGACCGGCGGTATAACATAGGGACCGATCGCCGCCGGGGTCAGGTCGACGACGCGCTTGCCATGGGTGATCAGCACTTCGCTGTGCCGCTTGTGCGCCCCGGCAGAGGTCGCGTCGAAGACGATGCCGATATCGGCGAAGCCGGGCATCGCGACCAGGCCGTCGAGGCCATCGGCGGTGATCGGCACACCAAGGCGCTCGGCACGCTTGAGGCCATCGGACTCGCGATCGATGCCGACGAAGGCGCCCATTTCGAGCACGTCCGACAATCGCATGATCTTGATCATCAGATCGGTGCCGATGTTGCCCGACCCGATGATCGCGACTTTGGTTTTCGCCATCTCGCTACGCCTTGTAGGTAAAACTGCAGGTGCCGATACCGGCGATGTCGGCGACGACATGATCGCCCGGTGTCAGCGCGACCATCGGCCCCAGCGCCCCCGCGAGCAGGACGTCACCCGCCCTCAGTGGTTCACCGCGACCCGCCAGGGTCCGCGCGAGCCAGGCGGCGGCGTTCAGCGGATTTCCGAGCGCCGCAGCGCCCAACCCGGTCGAGGCGACCGCGCCGTTCACGCGCATTTCCATCACCGCCCCTTCGAGGTCGAGCTCGGCAAGCGGCAGACCCGTATCAGCCAGCACGAAAAAGGCCGATGAGCCATTGTCGGCCACCGTATCGGCGAATGTGATCTTCCAGTCGGCGATACGGCTGTCGACGATCTCGATCGCGGCATGGACGCCCGCCACCGCCGCGGCGACCTGTTCCATCGTCGTCACGGCATCGGGCAGATCGGCGCCGAGCACGAACGCAATCTCGGCTTCCGCCTTTGGCTGGATCGCCCGCGCGGGATCAAGGTTGCCGCCATCGGCAATCCGCATATCGTCGAACAGCACGCCGAAATCGGGCTGGTCGACGCCGAGCTGGGCCTGCACCGCCTTTGCGGTCAATCCGGCCTTGCGGCCGACGATGCGCCGCCCCTGCGCTTCCCAGAAGCGCGTGTTGATCGTCTGCACCGCATAGGCGCCGGTCGCGTCGGTCGGATCGAGCGCATCGCGAAGCGGCGCCACCACGCCGCCGGAATAGGCATCGCGCAGGCGGCGGGCGACGGCTTCATGTGTCGCGGTCATCATGCCTTGCCCGGATGGACGGTGCCGCAATTGCCGCAGGTGCGCAGTTCCTCGCTGGCATAAAAAGCCTCGAACAGCGGCGGCAGGTCGCGCACGATGCTCTGGAGTTGGACCTCGACGCGGTGGACGATGTGGCCGCAATCGTCGCAATACCATTGAAAGGCATCGATCAACCCGTCGGGCCGCTTGCGTTCGATGACCAGCCCGACGCTGCCCGCGACCGGACGCTGGGGCGAATGCGGGACGCGCGGTGGCAGCAGGAAGATGTCGCCCTCACGGATCGGCATGTCCTTCGGCCCCTCGTCGGTCCATAGGCGCAGGTTCATGTCGCCCTCGATCTGATAGAAAAATTCCTCCAGCGGATCGACATGATAGTCCGTGCGCTGGTTGGGGCCGCCGACGACCGTGACGATGAAATCGGCATCCTCCCATATCTGCGTATTGCCGACCGGCGGCTTGAGGACGTCGCGATGCGCCTCGATCCACTCGCGGAAGTTGAAGGGCAGTCCATAGGTCAGCATGGCATCATCCTTTCGGCGCGCGCGGGATGAAGGCGGTCGCCTTGATCTCGATCAGCAAATGCGGGTGCGGAAGCTGGTGCACCGCGACGGTCGTCCGTGCGGGGCCCGCTTCGTCGAAATACTCGGCGTAGACGGCATTATAGCCGCCGAAATCGTTCATGTTGACGAGGAAACTCGTCACATCGACCACGTCGGCGAGCGAACCGCCAGCGTCGGCGAGGATCGCGCCGATATTCTCGATCACTGCGCGCGTCTGTTCCGCGATGTCGAGACTGACGGTGCCGAACGCGTCTGCGGAGGCGCCCGCGAAACTGTTGTCGGCACGGCGCGAGCTGGTGCCGGAGACGAAGACGAAATCGCCGGCGCGTCGATAGTGCGGGAACCGTCCGCGTGGTCGTGCCTTGCCGGGGATTACCCTGCCCCTCCCTTTTTCGGCGCCCTCGCTCATGCCGCGCCTCCCTCAATCGTGAACCCGACACGGCCGAGATGCCCCGCGTCGAGCGACACGGTGCGCGCCTCGCCAATCGCCGCCGCAGCGGTCGCGCCGCCCAGCATCACCGTCCAGCCCGGCTGAAGCACCAGTCCCGCCGCCCCCGCGAGCCGCGCCGCGGCGACGAGCGACCGGAACGGATCGCCGAGGATCGCCGCGCTTGTCCCCGTCTCGGCGACGGCATCGTCGACGCGCATCGTCATCGCAACGTCCGAAACATCGGTGTCGGCGGCAAGCCAGGGTCCGACGACAAAGGCGGAAGACGACGCATTGTCGGCGATCACGTCGCCAAGCGCGAAGCGGAAATTTTCGTAGCGGCTGTCGATGATTTCCAGCGCCGCAGCCACCGCATCGACCGCAGCGAACGCCTCTTCGCGCGTCACCTCGCCCGCCAGCGGCGCCTTCAGCCGCACCGCGACCTCGGGCTCGACGCGCGGATGGATAAAGCGCGCGCGGTCGATCGCCGCGCCATTGGTGACGACCATATCGGAGGTCAGCCGGCCCCATATCTGATCCGTGAGCCCCATCTGGGCCATCTTGGCCTCGCTGGTGAAGCCCATCTTCACGCCAACCAGGGTCGCACCGCGCAAAAGCCGGTGGTCGATCGCGGCGCGCTGAATTTCATAAGCGTCGGCAAGCGGCAGGTCGCCCGCCTCGCCGGTGATCTGCGGGATCGCCCTTGCCTCGCTGGCGGCGGTGTCGAGCCTTGCGGCAATGGCGGCAATGTCTGCCATAGGTTCCTCTTACAGTTTCACGCAAATATTGGTCGGTTCGGAATAGAAGCCCAGCGAATGTTCGCCACCCTCGCGTCCGATGCCCGACAGCTTCATGCCGCCGAACGGTGTGCGCAGGTCGCGCAGGAACCATTCGTTGACCCAGACTATGCCCGTTTCCATCTGCGCCGCGACGCGATGCGCGCGGCCGACGTCGCGCGTCCAGATGGCGGCGGCGAGACCATAGTCTGTATCGTTGGCGAGTTCGACGGCTTCCGCTTCGCTGTCGAAGGGCGCGACGTGGCAGACGGGCCCGAATATCTCTTCGCGCACGCAGCGCGCATCCTGCCCCAGGCCGGTCAGGATCGTTGGCTCGACGAACGCGCCGCTCGCTAGCGTGCCGTTCAGTTCGGGAACGCCGCCGCCGGTTACCACCGTTGCGCCCTCCTCGCGCGCAAGAGCATAATATGAGAGCACTTTCTCGCGGTGACCATGCGAGATCAACGGTCCCATGTCGGCGCCCGACCACGGATCGCCGACGGTCAACGCCTTTGCCCGTTCGGCGAGCGCCTTCACAAAACGGTCGAAAATCGGCCGTTCGACATAGACGCGTTCCGTGCAGAGGCACACCTGCCCGCAGTTCGAGAAGACCGAGCGCACGGTTCCCGCAACCGCCTCGTCGAAGTCGCAGTCGGCGAAGACGAGCGCCGCATTCTTGCCACCTAGTTCGAACGAGACGGGCTTCACGCCGGCGGCAGCGACGCGCATGATCGCGCCGCCGGTCGCGGATTCCCCGGTGAAGGTGATCGCGTCGATATCGGGGTTGGCGGTAAGCCATTCGCCCGTCGACTCCGCGCCGAAACCGTGAACGAGGTTGAATACGCCCGGCGGCACGCCCGCCGCATCCATTACCTCGGCAAGCAGCGTCGCGGTCGAGGGGGTTTCCTCACTGGGTTTGACGACGACGACATTGCCGCACGCAAGCGCGGGCGCCACTTTCCATGTCATCAGCAACAGCGGCAGGTTCCATGGCGACACGATCGCGACGACGCCCAGCGGCCGTGCGATCGCATAATTGATCGCGCTGCGCCCGTCGGGCAGGTCGGTCCGAAAGCTTGGCATAGCGCGCGCTTCGGCGATCGCGGCAAAGGCACGGAAATTGGCGGCACCACGCGGAATGTCGATCGTGCGCGCCTGATGCAGCGACTTGCCGGTGTCGGCGATCTCGGCGGCAGCGAACTCGTCGAACCGCGCCTCGATCCCTTCGGCGATACGGACGAGAAGCTTGCACCGTTCGGCCTGCGACATCTTGCCCCACGGCCCCTTGAGCGCGGCGCGCCCGGCGGCGACCGCACGGTTAACGAGGTCGCGGCTCGCCTGAGACACCCGACCGGCTACGCTGCCGTCGACGGGGTTCACATTGTCGAACCAGCGCTCGCCCTCGACGAAGGCACCGTCGACATAGTTGAGCACCGGGCGTTCGGCGAAAGGATAGGCGGCGTCCGTCATGCCGCACCTCCGACCGCGACATAACCCGCCGCATTGCTGTGCGCGGCGCCCGCCTGGCCGACATGCCCCGCCATCTGGAGGAGCGATAATATGGTGTCGTTGAATTGCACTGGCGCTTCAAGGAATGCCGAATGGCCCGCGTCGTTGACCTCCACAAGGAAGGAGCCCTGTACCTCCGCCTGTGCGAGCCGTACGGCTTCGATCGGGAAGAGGATATCATCGACGCCCGAAAGGAAGAGGATCGGAAAGCCCTTGCCGCCGAGATCGGCCGCCGGACGCGCATCGAAGCTGCCCGCCAGGCTGTGGCGATCGACGGCGTTGAAGCTTGCGATCTGGCGATAAAGCGCCGCGAGTTCGTGCGGTGCGCCCGCACCGAGCACGCGTTCGACCTGCCCCATCGCCACGGTCTTCGCGCGCGCGCCGTCCATGATCGCCTTCACTTCGCTTGATTCCGCGATACCGTGCAGGCTGTCGCAGATGGCAAGCGCGGCAACCCGCTCGGCAGCACGATGCGCAAAACCGATGCAGGTTCCCGCCCCCATCGACTGCCCGACGAGTGCGACCTTCGCCTCGCCAAGATGATCGAGCAGCGCGACCAGATCGTCGACGAAGGCGTCGCGCCCGCGCCCGTCATGGTCCTGCGACAGGCCGAAACCGCGATGGTCGAACGTGATGACGCGGTTCGAACGCGAAAGCGCGTCGAGCTGGCGATACCAGATCGCATGATTGCCACCGATACCGTGCGCGAGCACGATCGCCGGCCCTGCCCCATGCGCCTGCCAATATATTTCGGCGCCCGCAGTCGCCAGCACACCGCTTTCCATCACGAAACCCCCATCAATTTGCTGAGCCGCACGACATAGTCGCCGAACGCCGGGTCCTCGCGCGTCGTGCTGGGATCGCGCGGGCGCGGCAGGTCGATGCGGACATCCTCGATAATCGTCCCCGGCCGCTCCGACATCACGAGCACCCGGTCGGACAGCAGCACCGCCTCTGAAATGCTGTGCGTGACGAGCAGCACCGTCTTGCGGTCGCGCTGCCAGATACGCAGCAATTCCATGTTGAGCCGGTCGCGCGTCAGCGCGTCGAGAGCGCCGAAGGGCTCGTCCATCAGCAGCACCTGTGGTCCGCGTGCCAGCGCCTGTCCGATCGCGACCCGGTGACGCATCCCGCCCGAAAGCTGGCTGGGATAGCTTGCCTCGAAACCCGTCAGGCCCAGTGTTTCGACGAGCGCCGCGAATTCCGCTTCGTCAGGGCGCTGCGTCTGCGGGTCGAGGTCGACCCCGAGCAGCAGATTGTCGCGCACATTGAGCCAGGGAAGCAGGTTCGAGGTCTGAAAGACGAAGCCCATCTCGGCCGTGGGTTCCGTGACCTCGGCGCCGCCGAAACGGATGCTGCCGTCCTCGAAGGGGGCCAGACCCGCGATCAAGCGCAAGAGCGTGCTCTTGCCGCAGCCCGAGGGACCGAGGATCGAGACGAACTCTGACGCGCCGATCTCGGCGCTGACGCCCTGCAGGACTTGACGGCCGTCGAAACGCTTGCCTGCGCCGGAAAGGGAGACAACCGATTTCATGCTGCACGCCACCAGATGAAGCGTTCCCAATAGGCCACGCCGTAGAAGAGAAGGAGCGACAGGATCGTCACCGCGATCAGCGCCGCAAAGGTCAGCGTCGTGTGTCCCGATCCCGACGCCGTCAGGATCAGATTGCCCAGCCCGTCGTTCGACCCGACGAACTCGCCGACCACCGCGCCGATCACCGCAAGCGGCATCGCGACCTTGCAACCGTCGAGGAAGCTCGGCAGCGCCGCCGGGACGCGAAGGCGCCAGAAGCTTTGCATCGGGGTCGCCCGCAGCGCGCGAAAATGCTCCTCAAGATGCGCGGGTGTGCTCGCCAGTCCGCCGAGCGTCGCGATGATGATCGGGAAAAAGGCGAAGAGAAACGCCATGATCAGCTTCGACGTCAGGCCATAGCCGCACCATACGACGATCAGCGGCGCAAGCCCGATCTTCGGGATGCTCTGCAGCGCGACGAAGAGCGGATAGACGGTGCGCTTCGCGGTGCGCGAGAAATAGATCAGCGCCGCGATCGGCACGCCAAGCGCGACAGCGATGAGAAATCCCCAGAAAACCTCGGTCAGCGTGACGAGGCTCTGCGCGAGGATCGGTCCGCGCGAAGTCCATAATTCGCCCAGGATCGCGCTCGGTGGCGGCAACAGATACGACTGCACTCCCGACCAGCGAACGCCATACTCCCACAAAAACCCCAGAACGAGAAAAAAGCCCACGCTGATCGCGGTGTCGCGATTGAACAGGCGGCTCACGCGTCACCGTCCTTTTCCAGCAGCGCCTGAATGCGCGCGGGCGGCGGCACGAGAAAGCGATCGAGATGCCAGCGGTCGAAGGTGTCCATATCCTTCCCGTCCCACACCGACGGCGCATAAGGATCATCGGCGGTGATCTGCGTCATGTCGGTGTAGAATTCGACATTGTTACCGTCGGGATCGCGGAAGACGAGGAAGCTGTTCGCCCCCGGGCCGTGCTTGCCGATACCGCGGTCGATCGTGATGCCGCGCGCGACCAGCATCGCGGCGACCTGCTCCATCTCGCCGATCGTTTCGAGACGATAGGAGAAATGCTCGACCGCAGGGTAATGCCCCTCAGGGATTGCCGTGTGCCCCGGCGGAAGTTGGAGCAGCGCGAGGTCGTGATGATCCTCACCCGCGCGTAGAAAGACCATATGATGGTCGATCCAGTCCGACACGGTAAGCCCGACAACCTCCGTATAAAAAGCCAGGCTGCGGTCGATGTCGCGCACCTTGAGCACGAGATGGCCAAGCCGCGTCGGACGCGGGCGGTAGGAAGCGGGATCGGTCATGGCTGATTCCCCATCGGAATAAAGGCGTTGGTGAAGAGTTGCGGCGCCTGGTCGAAACCCTGAAGCTGGCCGCTCGCCTGCAGATAGGTGACGGTACGCTCGACCTTTTCGGGCTTCAGCCGGTGCGATCCACCCTCGTCCGCCATCAACGCCGCGGTCTCGCGGATCTGGCGTTCGGTCACCGCTTCGTCGAGCAGCGGATAGGATTTGCGGATGATTGCGAGCGCGGCTTTCGGATCGCGCGCCGCGTCGGCGTAGCCGCGATAGGCCGCTTTCAGAAAGGCGCGCACCAGTTCGGGATCTTTCTCGATCAGCCCGTCCTGCGTCGCGAAACCGCTGCCATAGACGTCGAGCCCGAAATCGGCATAGCCGATGCGTCCGATCGTCACGCCCTTTGCCTTGGCTGCCTTGTCAAACAGCGCGAGCGAATTGCCGAGCCAGCATTCGGCGGCGTCGATCCGCCCCTCGACGAGCGACGAGACGACGATCGCGGGGTCGAGCTGGATCTGCTCGACGCGCGCGGGCTCGACGCCATTGTCCTTCAGCCAGGCGGGAAGCAGCGCCTGGATCATCGAACTTTGCCCGGCACCGAACCGCAGTCCCGCAAGATCGGCCGGCTTCTCGATCT